>JAESFG010000029.1_pt1:0-635000 | contig 857689 bp, 804 predicted proteins | sample 9269371 | NCBI WGS metagenome assembly JAESFG01 (sample SAMN14506227, study PRJNA617093) | algae metagenome | isolation source: Aetokthonos hydrillicola CCALA 1050 (B3-Florida) and co-occurring... | place: USA: South Carolina | collected 2013-01-01
TTAGGAATCCGATGCTCTATCCTGCTGAGCTACGGGCACGCGCCAGATGCGCGGGGCGCGGTGTAGCGGGGCGGGGCTGCATGCGTCAATCGCGGGCACGCGCAGGGCGCGGTGCGTGAGGCTCAGTTGCGCACTTCCGGCGGGACGACGGGTACCAACAGCGGCAACACGCCGATGCCGTCCTCGGCCAGTGCCTCCGCCTCGTCGCGCGTTGCCTGGCCGTGGATGATGCGCTCTTCGCCGCTGGCGTGGATCGCCCGCGCTTCCTCGGCAAAGCGTTTGCCGACCCAGGTCGATTGCGGCAGCGCCTCGGCCTGCGCGCGTGCGACGGCGGCCATCACCGCCATCACTGCGGGCGGCATGTCGGGCAGGCCCGGCCCGCGCACCATCGGCACGCCGGCGTCGGCGGCGGGTACGGCGGCGGGGGCCGTCGGTGCAGGCGCTGTCACGCTGCGGTTGGATTTGGCCGCGACATTGGGCGCCATCACCGCCTTGCGGATGCCGCCATCGCCGCACACCGGGCAGGCAATTAGCCCGCGCGTGCGCTGTTCCTCATAATCGCTGCTCGACCGGAACCACACTTCGAACACATGGGCATGGCTGCAGGCGAGATCGAAGGAAATCATGAAGCGATGCGGCCCTCAGGCCGCGAGCATCGGGTCGAGCCGGCCAGCGGCATCGAGCGCGTGCAGATCGTCGCTGCCGCCGACATGCACCCCGTCGATGAAGATCTGCGGCACCGTACGCCCGCCCGCGGCCCGCTCGGTCATCGCTGCGCGCGCCGGGGCGTTCATCGTCACGTCGATTTCCTCATAGGCCGCGCCCTTGCGCTCCAGCAGCGCCTTGGCGCGGTGGCAATAAGGGCAGAAAGCCTGCGTGTAGATTTCGATGCGTGCCATGTTTCACGATATTGTCATGGTGTCCGCCGCTGTCAATGCGCGTCGCCGCCGCCGCGTCCGTCGATCACCCGTGCGAAGGCGGCGATTTCCACCGCTGCCGCCCCGCCGCGCCGCAGCGCCTGCGCACAGGCGCGCGCCGTCGCGCCGCTGGTGAAGACATCGTCGACCAGCAGCACCGTCCGCCCCGCGATCCGCGCGCGCGCCGCTGCTGGTACCGCAAAGGCACCGCGCACCTCCTTGGCGCGTGCCGTGCGCCCCAGCCCGCGCAGCGGATCGGTGCGACGGACGCGCTGCAGCGCATCGACATCGACGCTCCAGCCGAACCGCCGGCCGAGGTGCGCCGCGATCAGTGCCGACTGGTTGAACCCGCGCGACCATATCCGCCAACGGTGCAGCGGCACCGGCACCAGCAGCGGTTCGGGCCCGTTGCGCGCGCCAAGCCGCGTCGCCATCAGATCGGCCATCAGCCGCGCCGTGCCGATGCGCCGCCCATATTTGAGCCGCATCACCAGGCTGCGCGCCTGCTCGCCATAGGCCAGCGGCGCCCATGCCCGTTCGAACGGCGGCGGGTCCGCCATGCAGGCGCCGCAGGTCGCCTCCGGCCCGGCGTCCTGCAGCAATGGCAGATCGCACCGCGCGCAACTCGGCGGGACGATGAAGTCGAGCCCTGACCAGCACTCGACGCAGAACCGGTCCTGCCCGGCGACGATCATCCCGCACCCCGGGCAGCGCGGCGGCAGCAGCAGGTCGATCAGCCCCGCCGCCATGCGCCGCGCCGTCGCCACCGCAGCGCGCTGCGGCGGCGTGACGGCGGCACCGGCCATGCTGTCGACATGGTTGCTCATCTCTTCCCTTGTGATGCGGCCGCGGCCAAGGCACAAGCCCGCGCGTGCCCGACGCCCGCCCCGATATTTTCGACCGCCGCCGCCGCATCGCCCGCCGTGCGCAACGCCGGGGCGACGGCTATCTCGACGGGATCATGGCCGAACAGCTGCTCGAGCGGCTCGACGACGTGCAGCGCCCTTTCCGCGACGCGCTGCTGATCGGCGGCCGCAACCCGGTGCTGGCGCAGGCTCTCGCCGATCGCGGACTGGCGGTGCGGCAGCTCGAACCCGGCGATGCCGCCAGCGCGCTGCGTGAGGATGAGGACAGGCTCGCCGTCGAGCCCGCCAGCGTCGATCTCATCGTCTGGCCGGGCGGGCTGGAGAGCATCAACGACGTGCCCGGTGCGCTGCTGCGCTGCCGCCACGCGCTGCGGCCGGACGGCCTGCTGCTCGGTTGCCTGTTCGGCGACGGCAGCTTCCCGCTGCTGCGGCGGGCGCTCGCGGCCGCCGACCGCCCGCTGGCGGTGGCGCGCATGCAGCCGCAGATCGATCTGGCCTCACTGGGCGGGCTGCTCTCGTCGGTCGGGCTGGCCTTGCCCGTGGTCGATGTCGAACGGATGACGCTGGCCTACCGCAGCCTCGATGCGCTGGTCCGGGATTTGCGCGCCGCCGCGCTCACCAACCTGCTCGCCGGCGCGATGCATCGGCTGACCCGGCAGCAGTGGGACGCAGCCCGGGCGGAATTTGCCGCAAATGCAGACGCTGCCGGCCGCACCGTGGAAACCGCGCGGCTGATGCATTTCAGCGGCTGGGCGCCGCACGCCTCCCAGCCGCAACCGGCCCGACCCGGCAGCGCCACGGCTTCACTGGCAGCAGCGCTTGGCCAGGGAACCGCTCAGACGCCTGACAGATAGCGCACCAGCCCCGCGGCGAGCGGCACATCGGCGGGCGGCATGGCATAGCCGGCCAGCGCGTCGGCCTCCACCCAGCGCAATTCGCTCGCCGTCAGCGGCGCGGCGACGCCCCGCCAGCGATGACAGGCGAACAGCAGCAGGATCAGCTCACCGCGCTCGCGCGGCTCGACGACAAAGCCGCACGGCATCAGGTCGTCCGGATAGACGGCGATGCCCAATTCCTCGTCGAGTTCGCGCACGAGGGCGGCACGGCTGCTCTCCCCGGCCTCCCGTTTGCCGCCCGGAAACTCCCACAGGCCGGCCAGCGTCCCGCCGTCGGGTCGTTTCTGTATCAAAATGGTCCGATTTGTGTCGATCAACGCGGCGGCAACAACAATCAGGGGCATGCAGCTGCTCCGGAACGGGACCTTAAGCAATTCATTAACCCTGCGTCCCCGATAAGCCAAGCTACTGGAACCACAACCGCGCCTCTGACCAGGGTGACCAAATGCTCAATCTGCTTAGACTGCTGCTGAACAACCGGCGCGGCGCCACCGCAGTCGAATATGGCTTGATCGTCGCCTTGATCGCGCTGGCCGCCAGCGCCGCTATTGCGCTGTTCGCCGATGCGGCAATCGACATGTGGGAATATATCAAGACCAACGCGCTCGATAATCTCTGACGCCACGCCGTCAGATCGCGCGCTCGAAGGGGCCGGTCCGTTGCCGAGGCAGGACCGGCCCTTTGTGTATGCGCATTCTCTGCCTAGAGCGGGAAGGGACACTCGCCGTGGCCGGACGCCCGGGCGGAGGCCGCTTTCGGTCGAAAAGCCAGCCCACCCGGCCGACCTGTCCCATAACCGGAACAATGCAACAATAACGCAGGCGCAATTAACTGTCTGAAAACTTTTGCGGCGTATCTCCGGTCTTGTCGGGACGGCTCAAGCCGGTTCGACCGGGTAAATGTGAGCTGAAACCAGGAGACTATCCATGAACATGATCAAGAAGCTGGTCCGCAATTCCAAGGGTGCGACCGCCATCGAATACGGCCTGATCGCCGCCCTCATCGCTGTTGCTGGCATCGCCGCTTTCAGCACCGTCGGCACCGGCGTCAGCAAGACCTTCAACAACGCTGCTGCGAAGCTCTAAGCTGCGCTTGGCGTGATCGCCGCCAGCGCGGCGAGAAGCGAAATCGGGCGGCATCCTCAGGGGATGCCGCCCTTTTCATGTGCGCTTATCGCGGCGCGTAAACCACCAGCTTGACGCGCTGGCCGGGCGTCAGCACCGCGTTGGCCGGCAGCGCGTTGAGCGTCAGGAACCGCTCCTGCTGGAAACTGTCATAGGCCATGCGCGACGACAGCGAGGCGACAGTGTCCCCGCGCCGCACCGATACCACATCCACGACGCGCGGGCGGATGGCGCCGGCTTCCGCTGCGGTCAGGCGACGCACGCTGGCAAACATCGGATCGAACACGCCAGCGCCGCCGACCGGTGTGACTGTTACGAAATGATAGGCCTGATTGCGGCCGAATTCATAGGCGAACACCGTTACATCGACGCTCGAACGGCCCGATTGGGCACGCGCGCTGGCATAGGCTGCCGGCAAGCCATTGACGGTGGTGCGGGTGATCCGGCTGAGCGGCGGCAATTGCCCGCCATCGCGCGCCAGCGCGCGGAAGGCGCGGCCGACATAATCGTCCAGATCGCCGCTATAGCTGCCCGCCGTGGTGAATTGCGCCTGCCCGCCATTGCCGCCCACGGTGACCGCGGTCGCCCCGTTCGACATGCCATAGCCCTGCGGAACGGTGAAACCCAGCCGCAGATCGGGGTGGAGGAAGGCGCGCCCTTCGACCACGCCCTGGCGCGGATCGTCGCCATAGAGCGTGTTGTCGAGCGCATTGAGGAACGCGTCGCGCTCCACCCGGGTGCTGCGATTGGGGATGCGCTGCGCCGCCGTCAGCGCCCGGCGCACGCGGGACGCCGGGTCGGGGTGGGTGCTGGCCCACTCTGGGATCGACCGCGCGTCCTGCCCGGTCACCCGCACGTCGAGGCTGTTCTGCGCGGCAAGGCTCGCCAGCATCGTCGACAGGGCGGCGGGATCATAGCCCGCGCTGGTCAGGTAGCGGATGCCCAGATCGTCGGCCTGCGTTTCCTGGCTGCGTGAAAAGCCCAGGGTCGCGAGCTGGGCGGCGCGCTGCGAATTCTGTTGGAGCAGCCCGCCAAGCGAGCCCAACAACCCGCCATTGTCGCCGATCGCTCCACCGAGCATGGTGCCGAGGATGCCGAGAATCGAATTGCGGGTCGCCGCGCGTTGCCGCGCGCGGGAATGCCGGGCCGCCGTGTGGCCGACCTCATGGCCCAGCACACCGGCCAGCTCGGCCTCATTGTTCATCAGCGCCATCAACTGGCGCGTCACATAGACATAGCCACCCGGCAGGGCGAAGGCGTTGTTCACCGGCGAGTTGAGCAATGTCACGGTAAAATCGGTCCGCGCCGTCGACAGACCCGACTGCACGGCAATCCCCTGCCCGACCGTGCGGACGTAAGCGGCCTGCGGCCCCTGATATTCACCGCCGAATTCCTGCAGAATCTGGCTGTGCGACTGCGCGCCCTGATCCTTTTCTGCCTGGCTGAACGGCTGCACCGGCCGCTGCGTCTGCGCCAGCGCGCCGGCGGACAGCCCCAAGGCGACGGTCGCCGCAATCGTTTTCAATCTGCTTTTCATGCGCAAATCCTCCATGGCCTGCTTCGCCCTGCCCGGCGCTGCAACGCATTTCGCACCGGAAAGTAGCAGAGAGAATGGAAGGACGTCGAGGCTGCGCCAACCCTGCGGTCGCGCGGTGGCTAGAAGCGCCCGATGGCCAGGAATTTTTCCTCGCGGGCGGCGCGCAGCGCATCCCCCCGCTTCGCGCCGATGCTGACGAAGGCATCGCCGATGGCGCGCTTCAGCGTCTCGGCAGCCGCCACCGGATCGCGATGCGCACCGCCGATCGGTTCCGGCACGATCGTGTCGATCACCCCGAGCGATTTAAGATCCTGCGCGGTAACGCGCATCGCCGAGGCGGCATCGGCGGCCTTCTCTGCGGTGCGCCACAGGATCGAGGCACAGCCTTCCGGGGAAATCACCGAATAGACCGCATGCTCGAACATCAGCACCCGGTCGGCAGCGGCGAGCGCGATGGCGCCGCCCGATCCGCCCTCGCCGACCACCGCTGCCACCATCGGCACACCGAGCGCGAGGCATTGTTCGGTCGAGCGGGCGATGGCTTCAGCCTGGCCCCGCTCCTCCGCTTCGATGCCGGGAAAGGCACCTGACGTATCGACAATGGAAATGACCGGCAGCCCGAACCGGTCGGCAAGCTGCATCAGGCGGATCGCCTTGCGATAGCCCTCGGGCTTGCCCATCCCGAAATTATGTTTGAGCCGGGTCAGGGTGTCGTGGCCCTTTTCGTGGCCGATGACGACATAGCGCTGACCGCCCATGGTCGCGAGGCCGCCGAGAATCGCCTGATCGTCGGCGAAGGCGCGGTCGCCCGATAGCGGCAGATAATCGTCGAACAGCGCGGCCACCAGCCGCAGGAAATGGGGCCGGTCCTGATGCCGGGCCACCTGCGTCTTCTGCCACGGGGTGAGACGGGTGTAGATGTCGGCCAGCTGTTGGGCGGCCTTGGCTTCCAGTCGCGCGATTTCCGCGCCGACATCCAGATCCTGCTCGCTGGCGGCCTTGCGCAACTCGGCAATCTGCTCGTTGAGAGCAGCAACCGGCTTTTCGAAATCGAGATACATCATGTGTCTGCGGCAGTTAGAGCCGAGGTTCCGCTACGTCAATCGCGGGCACCCGTCAGCCGGCCAGCGGGGTCAGCGACCGCGACTCGACCCAGCCCCAGCGGCACGGCCCCTGATATTCCCGCGGACTGTCGACCGGGCTCGACACATAGCATTCGTCGAGTTCCTGTCCGAAGGCAGGGAAGACGATGCCGGTCCATTCGCCCACATCCTCGCACGCCGCGACATTGCCTTCGACTTCGGCCTTGGGCGGGCCGTCGGCAGAGGGGGACCAGCGTACCGGCACTTTGCCGCCGCTCACCGCCATCACCGCGCCGCAAGCGTCCTCATTGTCGCCGTCCTTGCCGATCATCACCGGCCGGGAGGCGACCGGCTGCAACTGGCCGTCGACCGTCTGGCCCTTGAACGCGGCATCGCCCTTGGCGAGCGCCGCTTCATCGGGTTTCGAACAACCGCCGACCATCAGAACGGCGGCGAGGGCGAGGGGGACAAGGGTGCGTGGGGTCATGCGCGATGGATAAATCCCGCATGCTGCTCTGGCAAGCTGCAACCCCCGCCCCTCCTGAGCCGGCTCAACCGCTTTTCATTTCCGCCTTGAGGTGCAGGCTGGCGCGCCAGAAGAACAGCGCGGGATAAGGCCCAGCCATGCGGCCCCATAGAGCACCCAGCGAACGCTCTCCGCCCCCGCAGCAGGCTGCAGCGCGTCGGAAAGCACCCCGAACACGAACGGCCCCAGCCCCAGCCCGATCAGATTCTGGCCGAACAGCATGATCGATGCGGCCATCGCCCGCGCCTGCGGCCGCACCAGCCCCTGCACGCAGGCATAGGCCGGGCCATAATAAGCCGCGTTGAGGATGGTCGGCACGATCAGCAGTGCCACCGCTAGCCGCCAGTCACCCGCCCAATAGCCCAGGAACAGGATCGGCGCGGCAATCGCCATGCCATAGGCCGGAAAGGTCAGCAGATGCTTCTTGTCCCGCTTGCCGAACACATCCGCCATCTTGCCGCCCAGCCAGGTGCCGATCACCCCGGCGAGGCCCAGCGCCACCGCCATCGACAGGCCGGCCTCGGTCGTCGAAAGCCCATGGCTGCGGATGAAGAAACTGATCGTCCACAACCCTTTGCCATAACTCAGGAAAGCAGTGACCGATGCGGCGATGAAGATGTAGAGATATGCCTTCGACCCGAAGATTTCGGTAATCGCCTCGCGCATCGGCAGCGCTGCAGCTTGCGGCGCCACCTTCTCTCCTGCGGCGAGACCGAGCCGGCGCGGTTCCTTCATCAGCAAGGGCAGCAAGGCTGCGAGCAGCAGCCCGGGCAGGCCGACCAGCATCAGCGCGACGCGCCAGCCGTAGAGATCGTTGACGACGCCGCCGATGATCAACCCGAGCAGCGAGCCGATCGGCACCCCCATGCCGTAAAAGGCGATCGCGGAGGCCCTTTTCTCCGGCGGAACCGTATCGGAAATCAGCGAATGGGCGGCAGGCGTACAGCCCGCTTCCCCGACACCGACACCGATCCGCGCCAGCAGCAACTGCCAGAAATTCTGGGCAAGGCCGCACACCGCAGTCATCGCCGACCATACCGCCAGGGAAACCGAGATCAGCCACGCGCGGTTGGTCGTCGTCCGGTCTGCGTAACGCGCGATCGGGATCCCCAGCACCGCATAGAAAACGGCAAAGGCCGGCCCGGCCAGCAGGCCGAGCAGCGTATCGCTGAGGCCCAGTTCCTGCTTGATCGGCTCGGCGAGTATATTGACGATCTGCCGGTCAAGAAAATTGAGAATGTAAACGACCAGCAGCGTCCAAAGCATTGCGCGGGTCGCCGTTGCGCTCATCGCGGTGGCCCCGCGCGGCGCAGCTTGTGCAGTTTCTACCACCTGTCTCTCCCGTGCCCCCCAACCCATAGGAACAGGCTTGCCGGCCTTTGTCAAAAAATCGGTATGGGGCAGGGTATTTAGCGCGGGTTGACGGCTGACAAGACTCTGCCATCCTGCGCGCCATGCACCGCCTGTCCATGCTGCTTGCAGCCATCGCCCTGCCGACCATGTCTTTCGCTCAGGCGACGCCGCCGCCTGAAGTTACCGCCGCTGCAATGGCCCCCAGCTCTACCGATGAGATGCTGCTCGCCGCCGACGCACAGGCCGTGCGCGCGCTGCTCGAGGCAGGCACCTACACCAGCGTCGAAATCACCGACTGGTATCTGCAGCGGATCGAGCGCATGAACCGCGCCGGGCCGCAGGTGAACGCGGTCATCGCCACCTTCCCCGATGCGCTGGAGCAGGCCCAGCAGCTCGACGCCGAACGCGCCGCTGGCCGGATCCGCGGGCCGCTGCACGGCATTCCCGTCCTCATCAAGGACAATATCGAAGCCGCCGGCTCGCTGCCGACCACCGCGGGCTCGCTGGCGCTGGCAGACAATCGCACCGGGCGCGATGCGCCGCTGGTGGCGCGTCTGCGCGCCGCCGGTGCAATCATCCTCGGCAAGACGAACCTCTCCGAATGGGCCAACATCCGGTCGGGGGATTCGACCAGCGGCTGGAGTGCGATCGGCGGCCTCACCCGCAACCCGCACGACCTGTCGCGCAGCGCTTGCGGCTCCTCCTCGGGCAGCGGCGCGGCGATGGCGGCTGGCTTTGCCGCGGCGGCCATCGGCACCGAAACCGATGGCTCGATCGTTTGTCCATCGGGCATCAACGGCATCGTCGGCTTCAAGCCCACGCTCGGGCTGGTCAGCCGCACCCACATCGTACCGATCAGCCACAGCCAGGACACTGCCGGGCCGATGGTGGCCAGCGTGCGCGATGCTGCGCTGCTGCTCTCGGTCATTGCCGGCACCGACCCCGCCGACCCGGCAACGGCCGAAGCCGATGCGCGGCGTGGCGACTTTCTCGCGGCGCTCTCCGCAACCCGGCTCGACGGCCTGCGCATCGGGGTGATGCGCGACCGGCTCGGCAACCGTGCCGATGTGCGGGCGCTGTTCGAAAGCGCGCTCGACGTGCTGCGCGGACAGGGCGCCACCATCGTCGACATCGCCGACACGCGCAGCGGCTTCGAGCAGCTGGGCGACATGGAAGGCGAGATTTTGTTTACCGAGCTCAAGGCCGACATGGCCGCCTATCTTGCCGGCCGTCCGGGCGACACCGGCCCGCAGACGCTGGCCGACCTGATCGCCTTCAATCGTGCCACTCCGGCCGAACTACGCTGGTTCGGGCAGAATCTGTTCGAGCTGGCCGAAAGCAAGCCCGGGCTCGACGATGCCGCCTATGTCACTGCTCGCGACGGCGCGCGCCAGCTCGCGGGTCCGGACGGGATCGACCGGCTGCGGCGCGACAGTGGCGTCGATCTGCTGGTCGGCATCACCAACGGCCCGGCGTGGAGCGTCGATCTGGTCAATGGCGACAATTTCGCCGGCCCTTCGGCGAGCCAGCTGCCCGCCGTTGCCGGCTATCCGCACCTGACCGTGCCGATGGGTGCGGTCGAAGGCCTGCCGGTCGGCATCAGCTTCATCGGCACCGCCTGGGACGACGCAAGGGTGCTCGCTGCCGGCCATGTCTATGAGACGGCAAGCCGCCAGCGTGTGCGGCCCACCTATCGGGCGACGGTGGCGCCCTGAGCGGCTGGACGCGCTGACAGACGTGATTCGAGCCATGCTGCCGCCTGCGCCGGGGTGCGCTTGTCGGTCGGTCGGTCGACCTGGTAATTGGCGGCGCGCATGTCTTCGACGCGGATGGCGCCGACCAGCGACTGCAGCTCGGCCATGAGCCGGGCATCGCCGATGCGGCGGGCATTGACCATCAACAGCGCGTCATAAGCGGGGATCGCCTGTTGCGGATCGGAGAGGATCACCAGCCGGTCCGCCGCCACCCGCCCATCGCTGGTATAAGCGGTGATGACATCCGCCTCTCCGCTGGCCAGCGCATCATACATGAAGCTGGGGCTGAACGAGCGGCCGGCGCGGAAAGCTATCCCATAGGTCCGCCGCACGCTGGCCCATTCGGGCCGCTCGAGAAATTCGGGATCGGTCCCCAGCACCAGTTGTGGCGCTGCCCGCGACAGGTCTGCCAGGCTGGCCAGCCGCAACCGGTCCGCCGTCTCCTGCTTCACCGCGAAGGCATAGGCATTTTCGAAGCCCAGGCTGCCCAGCACCCGCGCGCCGCTTGTCGCCTGCGCCCAGCGGGTGATCTCGGCGACCATCGGGGCGCGTGCGGGCGTGTCGCTGCGCTGCATCTCGTTGGTCCACAGCGTCCCGGCATAGTCGACCGAAATGTCGATATCCCCGCTCGACAGCGCCCCGAACACCACCGCCGAGCCGAGACCGTCACGATATTCGACATCGTATCCGGCGGCCTCCAGCCGCGCGCCGATCAGCCGTTGCAGGATATATTGTTCGGAAAAGCCCTTGCCCCCGATGACGATGCGGTCGCCCTCGGGTATCGCCATCGGTGCCAGCACGGCGATTACCACCGCAGCGAAACCGCCGAATGCGGTCGCCGCGGTCCAGCGCCAGCGGTTGTTGATGCCCCATTGCGCGAGGCCTATGGCGGCATCCACCGACAGCGCCAGCGCGGCAGAGACACCGCAGCCGACCAGCACCAGCGGCCAGTTCTGCGTCTGCAGGCCGGCGAAAATCAAATCGCCCAGGCTCGGCTGGCCCACCGTGGTGGCCAGCGTCGCCGCGCCGATGGTCCACACCGCGGCGGTGCGAATGCCGGCGACGATGGTGGCCAAGGCCAGCGGCAGCTCCACCATCGACAGCTTCTGCAGCGCAGTCATGCCAAGGCCGTCGGCCGCCAGCCGCGCCGATGGGTCGACCGCCGCCAGCCCGGTGACGGTGTTGCGCAGGATCGGCAGCAATGCATAGAGGGTCAAGGCCAGCAGGGCCGGCAGGAAGCCCAATGGGCGCACCCAATCCCCGAACAGCGTCCCGAGCCCGACCAATATGGGGAAGAACAGCGCAAGCAGGGCCAGGCTGGGTATGGTCTGCACGAAGCTCGCGAAGCCCAATATGCCGCTCGCCAGCCAGCGGTTGCGGTGTGCGGCAACCGCCAGCGGCACGGACAATGCGGTGCCGAGCGCGAGCGCCGAAAAGCTGATCTGGACATGGGCCAGCAGCAATTCCGGCACCCGCTCGAATGCCGCAGCCCAGGCGCTCATGCGCGCTGATCCATCGCGGCAATCGCTGCCGCCTGGCTGCGCGGCACGTCGACCAGCGCCGCCGCAACCGGGTGCCCGGGGTCAGCCAGCAGATGTTCCGGGGTTGCATCGGCGACGATGCGCCCGGCATCGAGCACCACGATCCGGTCTGCGAGCAGCAGCGCCTCGGCCATGTCATGGGTGACCATCACCGTGGTCAGCCCCAGCCGGTCGTGCAGCCCACGTATCTGGCGACCAAGCCCTTCGCGGGTCACCGGGTCCAGCGCTCCGAACGGCTCGTCCATCAGCAGCAGCGAAGCGCCTCCGGCCAGCGCGCGCGCCACCCCGACCCGCTGCGCCTGCCCGCCGGACAATTGCTCGGGATAGCGGGTGGCAAAATCGCGTGGCAGCGCCACCAGATCGAGCAGCTCTTCGACCCGGTCGTGGGGCAGCCGCTCACCAGAAATGCGCACCCCGATGCCGATGTTGGTGGCAACCGTCATGTGCGGGAACAGCCCGACATGCTGGAACACATAGCCGATCCCGCGGCGCAGGGGCGCGAGCGCAAGGCCGGAGACATCCTCGCCGCCGACCCGCACCGTCCCGGCATCGGGTTCGACCAGCCGGTTGATCAGCTTGACCAGCGTCGATTTGCCTGATCCCGACGCGCCGACCAGCGCGATGAACTGCCCGGCGGCGATGCTCAGCGATATCGAATCGAGCGCGACACCGGCGCCGAACCGCTTGGTGACGGCGTCGAATTCCACCGTCGGGCCGCCGGGCCGGGCGTCGCTCATGCCGGTTGCAGAGGTGCCGTGGCAGGCGGGATCAATTGTCCCACCGTGTCGGCGCGGGATCGATCACCGCCACGCCACCCTGCCGCACTTCGCTGACCTCCAGCGCGCGCTGGGCGATGCCGCGGTTGTCGAAGCGGAAAATCCCGTCGATGCCGCCGAAGCCGTCGGCGGCGAACAGCCGATTCTGGGGGAAGGCCGTTCCGGGCCGCCAGTCGCGGGTCATGCGCACGGTCAGCAGCACCGCATCATAGCCCATGCTGGCGATGCGATAGGGCGACTGGCCATAGCGTTCGCGGTAGCGCGCGGCCATCTGCCCGAACAGCGTGTCGGAGACGCTGGCATACCAGCTGCCGCGCATGGCCGCATTGCCGCCGAGGTTGGATTCGGTGTTCCACAATTCCGTGCCCAATATCCGCGCCGTGGTCGCACCGCTTTCCCTGAGGATCGGCACCGCACGGATGGCGTTGGTGCCCGAATCGGCCACCAGGATCGCATCGAGACCGGTCGTGCGGCCGAGCCGGCGGGCAGCACCGCTGAGGCCGGCGGCCGAGCGGTCATAGGCTTCGAAGGCAACGAGAGTCCCGCCCGATTCCTCCACCGCCGTCCGCATCGCTGCCAGCGCGCGCTCGCCATAGGTGCTGCGCGGCACCAGCGCGCCGAACCGGCTCATGCCGGCGCTGCGCGCATGCGCCACGACCCGCCCGACCGCTTGCCCAGGCTCGAAGCCGAGCAGATAGGTGCCATTGCCAGCCACGCTCGAATCGTTGGAGAAGCTGAGCAGCGGGACATTGGCAGCGCGTGCGATGGGCTGCACGGCGCGCACGTCATCGGCGAGCAGCGGGCCCAAAATCAGCTTGTTGCCCTCGGCAATCGCCTGCTGCGCGGCAGCGGCGGCTCCGCCGGCGGTATCGTAAGTGGTGATGCGCACCCGGTCGCTGCGCGAATCGAGCAAGGCCAGGGTGACGGCGTTGGCGATCGAGGTGCCGGCCGGCGCATCCGGCCCGGTCTGCGGCACCAGCAGCGCCACGCGATGCCGTTCGGTATCCACGGGCAAACCCGGCGTGACCTGCGGCTGGGTGACGACCGGCGCGGTGGTCTGCGGCGCCTCGCTGCGCGGCACGATGGTCTGGCAGGCCGCCAGCAGCGTGGCCATGCCCATCATCGCCAGCCAGCGCATCGTCTGCGACGCTTGCCGCCAGCCTGTGCGCTCTGCCATGAGTGCCGTCATGTCGTCGTCTCCCTCAACCCAACCCGGCCTTTACATTGTCGCGACGCCAATCGGCAACCTTGGCGACATCAGCGCGCGCGCCCGCGACATTTTTGCCGCAGCCGATGTGGTGGCCTGCGAGGATACGCGCGTTACCGGCAAATTGTTGCATTTACTGGGGCTCAAGGCTCCGCTGCTGCGCCATGACGACCATGCAGACGATCGCGCCCGGCAGGCACTGGTCGAACGCATGGCAAACGAGGTGGTAGTGCTGGTCAGCGATGCCGGAACGCCGCTGATCTCCGATCCCGGCTATCGGCTCGTGCGCGATGCCCGCGCCGCCGGGCGGATGGTGACCACAGTACCGGGGGCGTGCGCTGCGATAGCGGCTCTCACCCTGTCGGGCTTGCCGACCGACCGTTTCCTGTTCGCCGGATTCCTGCCTGCCAAGTCCAAGGCCCGCGCCGATGCCATCGCCGAGCTGGCATCCATCAAGGCCACTTTGGTCTTCTACGAAAGTGGCCCGCGGCTGCCGGCCAGCCTTGCCGCGCTTGCCGAGGGGCTCGGCGCACGAGAGGCCACGGTCGCGCGGGAACTGACCAAGCTGCACGAGGAGGCGGTCAGCGGTCCCCTTGCCGAGCTGGCGGCCCGCTATGCCGAAGCCCCGCGAGGGGAGATCGTCATTGTCGTGGCGCCGCCGGGAGACCCCGTCCGACCGGACGCCGATGAAGCCAGCATCGACGCCGCGCTGCGCGACGCCTTGGCCGAGGCGCCAGCGGCAAAGGCGGCCAAGCGGGTCGCGGCTGCGCTCGGCATCGCGCGCGAGGTCGCCTACGCGCGTGCGCTCGAGCTGACTGGCAAGCGGTGAATCGCGCACGGGCCGAGCAGCGCGGACGGCGCGGCGAGACGCTGGCGGCCTGGCTGCTGCGCCTGAAGGGCTGGCGGATCCTTGCCCGCCGGGTCAAGGCGCGGGGCGGCGAAGTCGACATCGTCGCGCGGCGTGGCGACACGCTGGCCTTCGTCGAGGTGAAGTGGCGCGCAAGGGGCGAGGATCTCGACCATGCCATCGACCAATATCGCCTGCGGCGGGTGGCTGCCGCGATGCACCAGCTCAGCGCGCGCTTTGCCAAACCGCAGGACTCGATCCGTATCGACGTGATCCTGCTTGCGCCCGGCCGCTGGCCGCACCATCTGGCAAACGTGTGGACCGGACAAGGATGACCAGATGACACTCTCCGTCGCTTTCCAGATGGACCCGATGGAGGGGCTGAACATCGCGGGCGATTCGAGTTTCGCACTGATGCTGAGCGCGCAGGCGCGCGGGCACACCATCTATCATTACACCGCGCCCGATCTGACCTGGGTCCAAAATATGAGCTGCGGTAGCTTGCTTGCTCGAGCACGGCGAGTAATCAATGTCTCTCGCGTTGAGGGAAGTTACTTCGCTCTCGGCGATGAAGAGATCATCGACTTGGGATACGACATCGATGTTGTCTGGATGCGGCAGGATCCGCCATTCGATCTAAGCTATATCACGGCAACTCATCTTCTTGAGCGGATCACCAGCGAAACGCTGGTCGTCAACGACCCAGCGCATGTCCGTAACGCTCCCGAAAAGCTTTTCGTGCTCGACTATGGCCGGTTTATGCCCCCTACGATCATCACGCGCGACCTTGCCCAGGTGCGTCATTTTCTCGCCGAGCATGGCGCGATCGTCATCAAGCCGCTGCACGGCAACGGCGGCAAGGCCATCTTCAAGGTCGGCAGCGATGGCGCCAATCTGTCGGCGCTGATCGAGGTGTTCAACGCCGCCTATGTCGAGCCGCACATGGTGCAGGCCTTCCTGCCGTCGGTGGCACAGGGCGACAAGCGCATCGTTCTGGTCGATGGCGAGGTCGCCGGCGCGATCAACCGCCTGCCGGGTGAAGGCGAGATCCGGTCCAACCTCGCCGTCGGCGGCCGCGCCGAAGCCACCACGCTGACTGCGCGCGAACAGGAAATCTGCGCAGCGCTCGGCCCCGAACTAAAACGACGCGGCCTGCTGTTCGTCGGCATCGACGTGATCGGCGGAGAATGGCTGACCGAAATAAATGTGACATCGCCGACCGGTATCGTCGCGATCGACCGGTTCAACGGCACCGACACCGCCGGCCTGATCTGGGACGCCATCGACCGCCGTCTTGCCGATCGCCGCTGAGCCCGGCGCAACTTCCCCCAGCCTGAACGGTTCTCCCCCGTCATGACCGAATGGATTCTCGATACCATCGCCGCCGGCGGATACATCGGCATCTTCTTCCTGATGGCGCTGGAAAACATCTTCCCGCCGATCCCGTCTGAGCTGATCATGGGCCTTGGCGGTATCAATGTCGCCAATGGCCGGATGGACTTCTGGCCGCTGCTCATCGCCGGTTCGCTCGGTTCGACCGCGGGCAACTATGTCTGGTACATGATCGGGCGCAGATTCGGTTATCACCGGCTGCGCCCGTTCGTCGACCGCTGGGGTCGGTGGCTGACGCTCGAATGGGAAGACGTCGAGCAGATGAACGCCTTTTTCCGCCGCCATGGCCATTGGGTGGTGTTCGCGGTGCGTTTTTCGCCGCTGCTACGCACCCTGATCTCGCTGCCCGCCGGCCTTGCCCACATGGGCCGGGTCAAGTTTCTCGTCTACACGCTGGCCGGAACGACAATCTGGAATATCATGCTGATCGGTGCCGGCTATTATCTCGGCACCAACTTCGACGAACTCGAACGATTTACCGGCCCTGTCGCCCTGCTCACCGGACTGGCGATGGTCGCGGTCTATGTCTGGCGCGTCTTTACGTGGAAGCCGCGCGGGGGGGCATGAGCCCCGATCCAGCCGCGTTCAACAGGATTGTCAGCCGGATCAGCGCTGCCTGGCGTGCTGCTTCGACCTGACCGGAATGCCAACCCATGACCTGCGCTGTGCCAAGGGGGCCGAGCTGCTCGCAATATAGCAGCTGCAAGGTCATGGCGAGCGCCGGATCGAGCTGGTCGATCGCAGTGGCGAGGAGCGCACCAGCCGCCTCGCTTGTCTCTTGAGCGGGGCCGGCCCGGTATGCCAGCAGCTCGCTGGCCAAAGCCGGTCCGTCGACGGGATAGCGACCCAAGGCGATGCGGCGGCGGACGAGCGCGATCCGGTCAGCGCCCACCGGCCCGGGCAGAACGTCAGGATAGGTGTGGACGCAGGCGGCGGCGAGGTCTGCCGCGAATCGATGCGGCGTGGGCGATGACGTCATGGGCATTGGCCGTTCGGTGTTGTTGGTGCTCGATAGAACGGCTGCGCAGCGCAAAACTTGCGGATTGTGTCCGCTTTGGCGCCCAAATTCGGTGCCAAGCCCCCGGTCATGAACGGATTTTTTACTCTGGAAGCGCAAAAATGCGGAAATGGACATGAGCTGGAACCACCCGGCGCCGCCAGAGGCGAGCGAGGCACGCGAACCCCGCGTGGCAAAGCTCGTGGCAATCGAACTGTCGAGCAGCCGTTATCAGCGGGTCAAGATCGTGGTCCGCAATCTGTCCCCGCACGGCATCGGTGCCCGCGCGGACATTGAGCTGCTGCCGTGCGAGCGGGTCATCGTGCACCTGCCCGACGGACAGGATGTTGGCGCGATCGTGCGGTGGGTGCGCAAAAACACCTTCGGCCTGTCGCTCGACGAGCGGATTGCGCCCGAGCAACTCCAACGCAGCGCCGACGGGGCGGCCGCCATCGTGCCGCGCGATGCCGAGCTCAGCTTCCACCGCCTGCGTCATACCGCAAGCACCGCCCGCACCGGATTCCAGCGCAGCCATCGCGACGAGGTTCTCCGCAGCAGCACGTGGACCGAAAACGGCTGACCTCCGGCGCTCAGGATCACGAGCGACTGAACAGTCCCGGCCGCGGACTGCACCTACCGCACAGCAAGAAGGCCGATCGGAATTTCCGACCGGCCTTTCGATTGCTTGTAGAACGGGTAGGGACTCAGGCGACGTCGCGTACGACTTCACCATTTTCGTCGAGATCGCGCAGCACATAGCCGCGGCCCCAGACGGTCTCGATGTAATTCTCACCTTCGCAGGCGAGGCTGAGCTTCTTGCGGAGTTTGCAGATGAACACGTCGATGATCTTGAGTTCAGGCTCGTCCATGCCGCCATAGAGGTGGTTGAGGAACATTTCCTTGGTCAGCGTCGTGCCCTTGCGCAAGCTCAACAGCTCGAGCATCTGATATTCCTTACCGGTCAGATGGACGCGGTTGCCATCCACTTCGACCGTCTTCGCATCCAGATTCACCGCCAGCTTGCCGGTACGGATGATCGATTGCGAATGGCCCTTCGAGCGGCGCACCACTGCCTGGATGCGGGCGACCAGCTCTTCGCGGTGGAAGGGCTTGGTGACATAATCGTCCGCGCCGAAGCCGAACGAGCGCACCTTGCTGTCCATTTCCGAAATGCCGGAGAGGATGAGCACCGGGGTCGAGACCTTGGCGGTGCGCAGCTTCTTGAGCACGTCATAGCCGTGCATGTCGGGCAGGTTCAGGTCGAGCAGGATGATGTCATAATCATAGAGCTTACCCAGATCGAGGCCTTCCTCGCCCAGATCGGTGGTGTAGACGTTGAAGCCTTCGACGGTCAGCATCGTTTCGATGGCCTTGGCCGTCGTCGGTTCGTCTTCGATCAAGAGCACGCGCATGCGGCTGTTCCCCTTGGATTGTTCCACCCCGTTCGCCGTGCAGTACGGCAACCCGACATGAACCATTAACCTTATCGGATATGAAGCGAAAAGGTTAATTTTTTACAAAGGATGGTTAAAGTCATGCACTGCGGGTTGGGCCGGTCGCACTGGCCCGCTCGAAAGGTGTGCGCTGAGCAGCGGATCGGAGCGCAGGGTTTGCACCAGATGCCGGGCCAGCGCCTGTACCCGGGCAGGCCGCAAGCGAGATGGCGGCGTCACCAGACTAAGCGTCATCGCCGCCGGATGCCAGTCCTCCATCACCTTGACCAGCCGGCCGTCGAGCAGCGCCTCCCCGCAGATGAAGACCGGCAGCATTGCCATGGCGTCTCCCGCCAACAACAGCGGCAGCATCAATTCCCCATTGTTGACGAACAAGGGGCCGGTCGGCGGGACGGCGATCGTTTCCCCGTCCGGTCCGGTCAGGCGTATCGGCGCTGCGCGGTTGGCATGGCCATAGCCAAGCAGCCGGTGCTGCTGGAGATCGCGGGGATGGCGCGGATCGCCATGTCGGGCGACATAGCCGGGGCTGGCGACCATCGCGGCGGGGATGGGCGCTATCGCCTGCGCGATCAGGCTGGAGTCGGCAAGCCCGGCGATGCGCAGCGCCAGGTCGATACCGTCGGCGACCAGATCGCACTGGGCATCGGACAGGATGCAATCGACGGTGACGGCCGGGTGCGCTGCCAGGAACGCGGCCAACGGGCCACCCAGGCACGACAGGCCGAGGCTGAGCGGCGCGGTGATACGGATCGGCCCGGCCAATTGCCCGGCATCGGCGCGCGCCGCTTCCTCCGCCTCCAGCCCGCCGGCGACGATGGCCCGGGCATGCACTGCAAGCCCTTCTCCGGCAGAGGTCAGGGTGACACGCCGGGATGTGCGATGGAACAATGCCACGCCCAACTGCGCTTCCAGCCGCGATACCGCCTTGGACACAGTGGGGACGGACACACCGCTCGCTTCCGCAGCGGCACGAAAACTGCCGCTGTCTGTCACGGCCGCGAACAGCGCCCAACCCTCGTAATCCGGCAACGCCATCGGCTTATTCCATTGAAATCAGAAATGATGCCTTTCTATCGTTTCTATTTTCAAAGGCAACCTGTTGCCCCAGATAGGTGTCAGCAAACAGATCCCGATGGAGACAAGCCATGATCGAAGTCCGTCCCTTTTCCTCGCTCGGCAAGGCCAACCACGGCTGGCTCGACGCCAATCATCATTTCAGCTTCGCCGGCTATCATGATCCGGCGCGGATGCACTGGGGTGCGCTGCGCGTGTGGAACGACGACACCATCGCGGCGCAGAGCGGCTTCCCGCCCCACCCGCACCGCGACATGGAAATCATAACCTACGTCCGTAGCGGCGCGATCACCCACCGCGACAGCATGGGCAATGTCGGCCGCACCGAAGCGGGCGACGTGCAGGTGATGAGTGCCGGTACCGGCGTGACGCACAGCGAATATAATCTGGAAAGCGAAACGACGACGCTGTTCCAGATCTGGATCATCCCCGACGCCGCCGGTGGCGCACCCAATTGGGGGCAACGCCAGTTCCCCAAGGCCGACCGCAGCGGAGCCTTCGCCACGCTGGCGAGCGGCATCGCCGGCGACGATGCGCTGCCGATCCGCGCCGATGCCCGTGTGGCCGGTGCGACGGTCAAGGCTGGCGAGCGGGTCAGCTACACGCTCGGCGAAGGCCGGAATGCCTATCTGGTCCCCGCCACCGGCCGGGTACGCATCGGCGACGTCGAGGCCAATGCCCGCGACGGCATCGCCATCCGGGACGTGGCCGAGATCGTCATCGAGGCGATCGAGGATGCCGAGCTGGTGCTGGTCGACAGCAAGTAGGGCGCGGTTTGCGTCACCGCTGTGAAGGCGGGGGTGTCGAAGTAGAAGTGTCCAACCCGAAAGGAGTACAATCATGAGCAAGGTTCTGGTTCTCTATTATTCGTCCTACGGCCACCTCGCCACCATGGCCGAAGCCATTGCCGATGGCGCCCGCGCCGCCGGTGCAGAGGTCACCATCCGGCGCGTGCCCGAAACCGTGCCAGCGGAAGTGGCTGCGGGCGCCGGCTTCCGCGCGGATGAGCGCCACGCTGTCGCCACCGCCGCCGAACTGCCCGACTATGATGCGATCATCGTCGGCTCGCCGACCCGCTTCGGGCGCATCGCCAGCCAGATGGCGGCCTTCTGGGACGCCGCCGGCGGCTTGTGGGCAAAGGGCGCGCTCAACGGCAAGGTGGGTGCAGCCTTCACCAGCTCGGCAACCCAGCATGGCGGGCAGGAGACGACCTTGTTCAGCCTGATCACCAACATGCTGCATTTCGGCATGACCATCGTTGGTCTCGACTATGGCTTTGCCGGGCAGATGGGCGTCGATGTGGTCAAGGGCGGCGCGCCCTATGGGGCCACCACCATCGCCGACGGCGACGGCTCACGCCAGCCGGGCGAAGCCGATCTTGCCGGTGCGCGCTACCTCGGCGAAAAGGTCGCCCGGACCGCAGCGAAGCTGACGGCATAATATCTCCGGTTCCCAGACTCCGCTCATCCTGAGCTTGTCGAAGCACTGCCCCCATATTTGAGCGCCTTCGCCAAATGCAGGTCAGCCCGCCGACAAGTTCAGGGTAAGCGGGTTTGCGGTTTGATGCATGCGCCCTCGCAACACTTGCACATTTGCCCTAGAGCACAGCCATGCTGGCAGACCATGTCCTCTATCTCGACAGCGAAGCGTTGATCGTCGACAAGCCGCAGGGCCTGCCGGTCGATCCACCGCGCGACGGAAGCCTTAGTGTCGAAAATCACCTGCAGTCGCTGATGCTCGGCTATCGCGAATGGCCGCGCCCCGTGCACCGGCTCGATCGCGACACTTCCGGCTGCCTGATGCTCGGACGCAGCGAAAAGGCGCACAAGCGGCTCGGGCAGGCGTTCGAGGCGGGGCTGGTCGAGAAGCGCTATCTCGCAATCCTCGATGGCATTCCCGCCGAGGAGTCGGGCATTGTAGAGATGCTGCTGGTCAAGACGTCGACCAAGGAAGACGGCTGGCGGATCGTGCCGGCAACCGAAGGGACAAGGGATGCCAAGGCATCGCGCACCCATTGGGACCTGATGGGAACGGCTGGCGGACGCGCGCTGGTGGCCTTCCGCCCGGAAACCGGCCGCACCCATCAGTTGCGGGTCCACGCTGCCAGCGGCATCGGCTTTCCGATCAGCGGCGATGCACACTATGGCAGCACGGCGGCGACCACGATGATGCTGCATGCGTCGCACCTGCGGCTGGAACGCCCTGGCAAGGTGCTGATCGACGCACATGCTCCGATGCCGGAGCGGTTCAAGGCGCTGGGCTTTACGGACCCTGACGCGGATTGATGCACCATGCCCCTGATTGCCGTCACCCGCAGCATCAGCATCGATAGCGACGAACTGGTCGAGAGCTTCACGCGGTCGACCGGGGCGGGCGGACAGCATGTCAACACCACCGACAGCGCGGTGCAACTGCGCTTCGACGTCGCGGCCAGCCCTGGCCTGCCCGATGCCGTCAAGCAGCGGCTGCAGGACTTGGCAGGGCGGCGGATGACCAGCGACGGTATCCTCATCCTGCGTTCCGAGGGCTCGCGCTCACAGGCGCTCAATCGCGCCGAGGTGCGCGAGCGTCTGTTCGAGCTCATCCGTGCCGCCACCATCGTCCCCAAGAAGCGCCGACCGACCAAGCCGAGCAAGGCGGCCAAGGCGCGGCGGGTGGATGCGAAGAAGGCGCGTAGTGGCATCAAGGCCGGGCGCGGTCGGGTGACGGCGGAATAGGACCGGCGTTGCGTCATTCCCGCGATGGCAGGGCTCCATCGCCCGTCGGTCGCTGCAGCAGCATGATCAGTTGGATTCCCGCCTTCGCGGGAATGACGAATTGGGATAATGGGACCGGATGTACAGCTTCGACTTTGCCGCCACCGACCCCGTCACCCTGTGGGACGATCTGGCCTCCGCCGCCGATGCCATCACTGCCGGAGAAGCCGACGCGGTTGCCAACATGGCCAATGTCGCGGCGTTGATCTGGCAGGCGGTGCCCGATCTCAACTGGGCTGGCTTCTACCGTTTCGACGGCACCGAGCTGGTGCTCGGGCCGTTCCAGGGCAAGTCCGCCTGCATCCGCATCGCGCTCGACCGCGGCGTGTGCGGAGCGGCGGCACGGACCCGCACCACCCAGCGCGTCGAGGATGTGCACGCCTTCCCCGGCCATATCGCCTGCGATGCCGCCAGCCGATCCGAGCTGGTCGTGCCGATGGTGGTCGGGGACCGGCTGATCGGGGTGCTCGATCTCGACAGCCCCCTGCCCGGCCGGTTTGCGGCAGACGACGCCGCTGGCGCCGAAAAGCTAATCGGCCGGATCGCCGCGCGCCTCGCCGAACCGCGCTGACGACAGTTAACCGCTGACCCGTATCGGGACAGGCGCCGACCGGCGCGGGCAGTCGCATGTCCGCTGCATATTTGCTAACGCTGTGGAAACCATATCCGGTTGCCATTCGGCAACCATAGCTGGAAAGCCATCGCCCATGCGCACCTTGCTCCTCGTCGGTATCGCCGCAGTCGCCGCCATTTCGGCCGACGCGGCCAAGGCGAATCACGACGGCGGCCAGCACAGCGAGCGGCGCGTCATCGTGGTCAGCGGCGCAAGCAGCGGCGACGAAGCGGTTTACCGCAGCGGCGATGATCGGGTGCTCGCCGAAAGCGACTATCGCGGCCGCTGGCAGGGCGAATGGTCGGGCAGCTGGGAAGACGCCGAAGGGCGGCGCTACAATGGCACCTACGAAGGCGCCTACGACGCCGGTCGCGGCGCGCGCTACGACGCGCCGCCACCCGAAGCCGACCGTCGCGACGACCGGCGCTATCGCCGGGAAGAGCGGCGCGAAATCCGCCGCGATTATTCCGATGCCGATCTGGCGCGCCTGTGCCGCCGCGATGACGGTGTCGGTGGTGCCGCCATCGGCGCGGTGGTCGGCGGGGTCGCCGGCAACCGCATCGCCGGCCGCGGCAACCGCACCGAAGGCACGCTGCTCGGCGCCGCTGGTGGCGCCATTGCCGGCGCGATCATCGACCGTGCCGAAGATGGCCGCTGCCAGGATTATTGGCAGCGCACCGATTCGCGCGATGGCCGCCATGGCGATTACCGGCACGACCGCTATCGGCATGAAGACCGTCGCTATGATGGTTACGGCTATCGAGGCGGCTATGCCTATGAAGCCGGCAGCAGCTACGGCTACGAAAGCGGCTACTATCAGGATGGCGGTTATTATGGCGGCGGGGTGACCACCATCGTCATTCCTGGTGCCCCGATCATCATCGAGGAAACCGAGACCACCTACGAGACCTCGACGGTCGTGTCGACGGCACAGCGGGCACGCACCGCACCGCGCCGCGTGCATCGTCGTGCGCCCGCGCCGCGCCCGCGTCCGCGCTGCGTCTGCCGCTGATCCTTGGCGAGGCGGGTCGCTGCCGCTACAGGCGACGGCCCGCCCACACCACGCGCCCGACAATCGTGATGGCAGCGACCGGCACGTCCGCCTCGCGCGGATAGGCCGGGTTGTCGCTGATGATGGTGACCCGCCCGCGCACCGCGCTGGTCGCCAGGCGCTTGACCAGCAACAACCCGTCGCGCCGCAGCACATAGATGCCGTCACGCAACCGGTCGGCAGCATCGGCGGCGTCGACCATGATGTCATCGCCATGGCCTAGCGTCGGAACCATCGAATCGCCTTCGACGCGGATGATCGAAAGTCGGTCGGGCTGCCGCGTGAGCTGCCGCAGCCAGCGTTCGTCGAATGCGATGATCGAGGCAACCGCCTCATCCTCGGCAAGGCCCCCTGCCCCCGCCGCGGCACCGACATCGAGCGAGGGGACGGCGCGCATGGTCGACGCAGGTGCCATGGTCGCGCGCCGCGCCGGGCCGCCGAGCAGATGTTCGTCGACCCGGAAATAGGCTGCGAGAATGCCGCGCTCCCGCTCGCCCAGCCGGCGCGGCGAACCGCGCTTGATATATTGCTGGATGTAGGCGGCGTTGCGCCCGACCAGCCGCGACAGGCCGGCGTAATCCTCGCCACGCTCCCGGATCAGGCGATCGAGCAGCGCGCGTGGCCCTTCATCAGGCGCAGCGGAAGCGGCGGATGTCATGACGGGACAATAGCAATAGGAAATTTCCTAGACAAGTAGGAGATCGACGAGCAATCACCGAGTCAACGGGCGACTCGGCGCCCCAACCCGATCGAGCCAAAGGAGATCGACATGCCCCCCGAACGACCGCTGTTGATGATCGTCGAACGCTTCCTGCGCGAAACCGGGATGCCGGCCAGCAAGCTGGGACGACGCGCGCTCAACGATCCGAGCTTTGTCACGGACCTCAGACGCGGACGCACACCCGGAACTCCCCTGCGGTGCCGTTTGGAACATTTCATGAACACAGTCCGATCCAAGCAGCAGGAGGTGCGCTGATGAACAGCCTTTCCGTCCCCAATCGCCACACGGTCGCGCATCGGCTGATCGGGCAGATCCTCGCGTTGTGCGGCGACCGTGCGGAGTTGGCTGCGGCGCAGCAGCGCAGCTGGGCCAGCGCCACCTTCAGCGGATCGCGTCACATCGTAGAAATCCTCGCGCCAGTGACCGCAGCGGTGCAGGCAAGCGCGCTGCTGCCCGAACATGACTTCGACCTGCATGGAGAGATCGTCGCCGACTGCAGCGCGCAGGTCGACCGGAGCGCGCCCGGCGAAACCGTCGCGCTGCGCGTCGAGCTACTGACCATATTCGCGGATTGAACGGCGATCAGGCCGAGGCGCGGTTCATCTTGCGCAGGGTGGCCAGCGCGGCGGCGAGCGCGGGATCGTGCGGAAAGGCCGGGTCGGCCGGCGCGACAGGTTCCGCGATATCGGCGGGGGCGGGGGCGAGCATGCTCTCCCCGCTGTCCGCATCGACCGGCATTGCTGCGCTGCTGCCAGCCGCCGAGCGCCGCGCCCAGCCGGATTCGAGGCGGGCGATCAGCTCGTCAAGCCGGGCCGCAGACAGATCGAGCGGTGGCGGCGGAGCAGCGACGCGCGTCGTCCAGCGCGGCGGAACCGTGGTGGCGGGAAGATCATCCTCCACGACAACGGCTGGCTCGGCCGATGCGGCCGCCGGCGCTTCCTCGACAGACGCAGGTTCGGCTGGTGCGGCGGGGGCGGGGGCAGGCTCGACCCACGAAGGTTCGACCGGATCGAAGCGACCGCTTTCCCAATCGTCGAGCGTCGGGGCGGGTACATCGAAGGGAATATCCGCAATTGGGGCCGGTGCTGCAGGCCGGTCGTTCGCGGCGACGAAAGGTGCCCGTTCCTGTGACCGGATGACTGGCTCTGCATCGAAGCGGACCGCCGATGCGGCAAAGGCCGGTCGCTCGTCGACGAGCGGTTCCATCACCGGGGCGTCCTCGGCGAGCGGCAGGTCGAGCAGCAGTTCGTCCTCGTCCTCGTCATGGGTCAGCGGGCGGGCGTCGATAGTGGTGCCGGAGTAATCCTGCGGAATGTCACGCGACGCCGAGAAAGGACGGCGTGCCGGCGCGTCGGGGTGGCGGTCTGCAGCGCGCAGCGGCGGCGCATCCTCTTCATCGGCAGCGGTATCGCCGCGCAGCCGCGCGAGCAGGTCGGCAAGGCCGAAGGGCGCTGCGGTAACGCCCAGCAGGCGTGCCGCCAGCCAGGCAAAGCCGCCGACGACAAGCCCGGCGACTGCGGCCGCGATCAGCTGCGCGGTGAGACCCAACGGCGCACGCGCCGACGGAATGACGAGATCGAGATAGAGCTGGAACGCCGCCGCCTCCAGCCATGCGCGCGGCAGCAGCGCGACGACGAGCGCCGTCAGCAACCCGGCCGCGACCGCCACACCGGACGCGCCGAATGGCACTGCCCAGCGCGGCGTTTCCCTCGTCACTCGATAGCGTTCGCTCATATCGTCCCAGTCTTGCGGACCGTGCGGCCGACGTCGGCCATCCTGTCCACTTGTCCATGCCGTGCCAGCAAGCGCTGGTAAACAGGCTCGTAACGGCGAATGTTTGACGACCAGTTACGCTCGCGCTCGACAAAATCGCGGGCGACGGCACGGCGATGGTCCCAATCGGCGCGCTCGGCGAACATTCCGGCGATCGCCGTCGCGAGCGCCATTGGCGAATCGGGTGCGAACAGCGTGCCGGTCACCCCGTCCTCGATCAGCTCGCGATGGCCGCCGATGTCCGAGGCGGCCACCAGCTTGCGCTGCGCCATCGCCTCGAGCGGCTTGAGCGGGGTGACCAGCTCTGTCAGCCGCATCGCCTTGCGCGGATAGACCAGCACGTCGATCAAGCTGTAATAGCGCTCGACCTCCTGGTGGGGGACGCGGCCGATGAAATGGATCGCGCCGCTCACCGGCAACGCGGCGGCCTGGGCGCGCAAGGCGGCATCCATCGGCCCGCCGCCGACCAGCAGCAATCGCAGCCTGGGATTCGCGCGCACCAGCTCGGGCATCGCCGCCAGCAGCACGTCGAGCCCTTCATAATCGTAGAAGCTGCCGATGAACCCGATGACATCGGCATCATCCATCCCCAGTTGCCCCGCCAGCGCCGTATCGCGCGGCGGCGGCTCACCGAACAGGTCGAGGTCGACGCCATTGGGGGATACCATGATCTTGGCGGGATCGATGCCTCGGGCCACCAGGTCGCGGCGCAAGCCGTCGCAGATCACCGCCACCGCATCGGCACGCCGCACCGCCCGCGTCTCCAGCGCCCGGATCGCGCGATATTTGAGCGTGCCTTCGCGCCCGGTACCGTTGCCGACCGCCGCATCCTCCCAGAACGCGCGAATCTCGTAAATCAGCGGCAGCCGGTGGCGCCTGGCGACGCCATCCGCGGCGAGCGCAGTCAGCACCGGCGAATGGGCGTGCAGGATGTCGGGGCGGAAGCTGCGCACCACCGCGTCGATGCGCTGCGCCAGCGCACGAATCTCGCGCCATTCGCGCAGCGGGCTGGGGCCGTGCGCTTGGCCCGGCGTGCGGAAGAAGCGCAGGCCATCGACGATTTCCTCGTCCGGTCCGGGCAGCGGGTGCCGCTGGCTGCTGACGCCGGCAACCTCCCACCCCAGCGCATGCTGCGCCTTGAGGATCGCGCGCGTGCGGAAGGTGTAACCGCTCTGCGCAGGCAGGCTGTGGTCGAGTATGTGCAGCACACGGGTCATGACTCGCGTGATTGGCAGGGAAAGTTTAAGCCGCCGTCAACCCCGTTCAGGCTAAGCGCCCTTTCCAGATGATCGACGCCTTCTCCATCTTCCTCACGCACACGCTGCTGCTGGTCGCCTTCTGGCGCCTGCGCAGCCGTGACGATCTCGATGATGAAGCCGCTCCCGGCCTCAAGCATGCCCCGCCCGGCTTCGGCTGGCAGGGCCGCCGCGACTGACGGCCGGGCCGCATGCGCGACGTCTTTTTCCTGCTGTTCCTGGTCGCCATCCTCGGGCTGGCGATCAAGCGGCCGTTCCTGTTCATCCTCACCTTCTGCTACGTCGACATCGTTGCGCCGCAGCGGCTGAGCTATTCGTTGCTGGCGAGCGTGCCGCTTTCGCTGGTGGTGTTCAGTTGCGCGGTGCTGAGCTGGCTGGTGGCCGACAGCAAGAAGGGCATGCGCTTCGACCAGCTGCAGCTGGTGCTGGTCGCCCTGCTCGCCTATTGCGCGGTGACGACCCATTATGCCGACTTTCCGGTCGAAGCGCAGGAGAAATGGGAGTGGGTGTGGAAGGCGCTGGTCTGGTCGATCTTCCTGCCGCTGACCCTCACCACCCGCCTGCGCATCGAGGCGCTGGCGCTGACCATGGTGCTCGCCGCCGGCACGCTCGCCATCACCGGGGGCATCAAGACGGCGATGGGCGGATCGGGCTATGGCTCGCTGCAGTTGCTGCTCGACGACAACAGCGGCCTGTTCGAAGGATCGATCTTCTCGACCGTCGCCATCGCCATCATTCCGCTGATCCTGTGGCTGGCGCGCCACGGCACCATCTATCCGCCCAGTCGCTACGTCTGGGGCTTTGCACTGGCGCTGGTGTTTGCCTGCCTGCTGATTCCCGTCGGCACCCAGGCGCGCACCGGCCTGGTCTGTGCGGCGCTGCTTGCGGTGCTCGGCCTCAGGGACAGCAAGCATCGCATGGCCTATGTCGGGGGGGTGGCGGCGATCGGACTGATCGCGCTGCCGCTGGTGCCGGCGGCCTTTGCCGCGCGCATGGATACGATCACCAACTGGCAAAGCGACGAATCCGCCTCGACCCGCGTGGCCGTATGGCGCTGGACGTGGAATTACGCGCTGCACAATCCACTCGGCGGCGGCTTCGAAATGTACCGCGCCAACGAGCTGCAGGTGAACAAGGTGGTGGTCAGCGAGGCGGGCGGATCGACCAGTCGCGAGATCCTGCCCTACACCGACAGGGCCCGCGCCTTCCATAACAGCTATTTCGAGATGCTGGGGGAGCAGGGTTTTCCGGGGCTGGCACTATGGCTCTATCTGCAGATCGTCTGTCAGGTCCGCATGGAAAAGCTGCGCCGCCGCTATCGCAACACCTCGCCCGACAATGCCTGGGTGCGCCCGCTCGCAACCGCGCTGCAGGGCGGGCATATCGTCTATCTGCTCGGCGCGATGTTCGTCGGCATCGCCTTCCAGCCGTTCATCTACATGCTGCTGGCGATGCAGATGTCGCTGTGGACCTATCTGCGCCGGCGCGAGGCGGAGGCGAAATGGCGACCGATCGTACACCAGCTCGGCGATGCGCCCGCAGGCCCGGCACCACTGGCGGCGCGTAATCCGGAACTGGCTCCGGGCAGCATGTGGGGCGGCCGGGGATAGACGAACGGGAGCCGAATGCGGCATCAGGCGGTTATACCGCTGATATTTACCCCATAGGGAAACAACCGTTCGCCATGTCGCCACCCTCGCCTGCTGCCGCCCCGCCCGCAACGGCACGTCCGGTCGATCCCTTCGCCCAGCTTCAGGGCGACGTGACCTATGTCCAGAACTGGCTGGCGCTGCACTGGCTGGAGATTGTGCTCGCAGCAGGCGCCGGGCTGCTGCTCTACCTGGTACTGCGCTACATCCGCCGTACCATCCGCAAGGCGGCGGCACGTCAACCCGAAACCGACAGCGTCTGGGCGACCACGCTGCGCGTGCTCGCCCGCACCCGCCATTTCTTCCTGATCATGGTGTCGCTGCGTCTGGTGGTCGGATTCGCCAACCCGCCAGACGTCATCTCCACTGTCGTGCGCTTCCTGTTCATCGTTGCCTTCGCCTTTCAGGCGGCGATCTGGACCCGCGAAGTGGTGATGGGCATCGTCCGCCATCGCGCGCGCAACGGCGGTCACGAGCTGCTGTCCAACGCCATGTCGCTGATCAACGTGCTGGTCAGCATCGCGCTGTTCGCGATCGCCAGCATCGTCGTGCTCGACAATCTCGGGGTCAATGTGACCGGTCTCGTCGCCGGTCTCGGCATCGGCGGCATCGCCATCGGCCTCGCCGCCAAGGGCATCTTCGAGGACCTGTTCGCCTCGCTGTCGATCATCTTCGACCGGCCGTTCCGGCGGGGGGAGACGATCGGCTTCGACGGGCGCTCCGCCACCGTCGAGCGCATAGGCCTCAAATCGACCCGCCTGCGCGCGCTTACCGGAGAGGAACTGATCGTCTCCAACACCGCGCTGCTCGGCAAGGAACTCGCCAATTTCGATCAGCTGCAACGCCGCCGGATGAGCCTGATGCTCGGCGTCACCTACGAAACGCCGCTCGAGCGACTGCGCAAGGTGCCCGACATCGCCCGCGAGCTGGTCGAAGGCGAAGGGCACAGCCTGGTGCGCTGCGGCATGACCGGCTTCGGTGCGTCGAGCATCGACTATGAGTTGCAGTTCGACGTGCACAGCCCGGACTATGCCGTCGCCTTCGAGGCGCGCCACCGTATCGGCATGGCGCTGATCGAGCGGTTCGCCGCCGATGGCATCGCCTTTGCTTACCCGACACAGGTAAGCTACGCGGCCGCCCCCGACGGCACATTGGTCATGCCCTGGGCGCCGCCCGCGGGAGAGCAGGATTCCGGCAGATGACCAAACCGCAGATTTGATAATCGTCCCAGACCCTGCCAAGAGGCTGCCATTGCCAACGGACCGAATCCTGTTGACGGGGTTGCGCGGCCGCACTGGCAAAGGACAATTGGCAGGGAAGGGAACAGCCAATGGCAACCATCACAGCTCAGGACATGCAGGCCAAGGTCGGCGAATCGCTCGGCACGTCGGAATGGCTGCTGGTCGATCAGGAGATGATCAACAAATTCGCCGACGCGACCGGCGATCACCAGTTCATCCACATCAACGAAGAGATGGCGAAGATGACGCCGTTCGGCGGCACCATTGCCCATGGCTTCCTCACCCTCTCGCTGTTTCCGGTGCTGATGGCCCAGTCGGATTGCCCGCGGGTCGAGGGCGTGAAGATGGGCGTCAACTATGGCGGCAACAAAGTCCGCTTCCTGACGCCGGTACGCTCGGGCAAGCGCGTGCGCGGCCACTTCAAGCTGCTCGAACTTGAAGAGAAGCGTCCCGGCCAGTGGCAGCAGACGCTCGAATTCAGCGTCGAGATCGAAGGCGAAGACAAGCCGGCGCTGATCGCGGAATGGATCAGCCAGTTCTTTGTCTGAAGCCGACCGACCGATGGCCCGTATCGAACCCCTCACCCAGCCCTATCCGGAGGCCTTCGCTGCGCACATGAAAGTGCTCATGCGCGGGGCGGAACCGCTGCGCCTGTTCACCACGCTCGCCAAGCATGATCGTGCCTGGAGCAAGTTCGGCGGCGGCTCGCTGCTCGACAAGCACAGCCCGCTGTCGATGCGCCAGCGCGAGATCGTCATCCTGCGCGTCACCGCGCGCAGCGGTTGCGAATATGAATGGGGTGTCCATGTCACCGGCTTTGCCCGCCATGTCGGCCTCAGTGACGATCAGGTCGCTGCAACCGTCCATGGCGCGGCAGACAATGGGCTGTGGACCGACGAGGAGCAGGTCCTCATCGCCACGGTCGATGCCCTGCTCGACCACAAGCGGCTGAGCGACGGGGAATGGGCAAGACTGCGTGCCCATGTCGATGAGGCGCAGGCTCTCGAAATCATCCAGTTGACCGCTTTCTATCATGGCGTGGCGCTGATCTGCGGCGCGCTCGATCTTCCACTCGAAGCCACTGCGGCCCGTTTTCCAGCCGCCAAGGAGTCAAATCATGCGTGACGCCGTCATTGTTTCCACCGCCCGCACCCCCATCGGCCGCGCCTACAAGGGCGCCTTCAACGCCACCCCCGGGCCGACGCTCGGCGCGCTATCCCTCACCCCGGCGATCGAACGCGCCGGGATCGAGGCCGGCCAGATCGACGACGTGGTGTGGGGCGCAGTCCTCACCCAGGGCACCCAGGCCGGCAACATCGGCCGCCAGGTCGCGCTGCGCGCCGGCTGCCCGGTGACCGTCCCTGGCCAGACCATCGACCGTCAGTGCTCATCGGGCCTGATGGCGATCGCCACCGCCGCCAAGCAGATCATCGTCGACAACATGGATATCGTCGTCGGTGGCGGGCAGGACTCGATCAGCCTCGTGCAGACCCCAGAGATGCGTGTCGCGCCCGACCGCTCGCTGATCGCGATGCACAAGGACGTCTACATGCCGATGCTCGGTACCGCCGAGGTGGTCGCCAAGCGGTACGGCATCAGCCGCGAGGCCCAGGACGAATACGCCCTCCAGTCGCAGCAGCGCACAGCACAGGCGCAGGCCGAAGGGCGTCTCGATGCGGAGATCGTCCCCGTCACCGTCACCATGAATGTGGTCGACAAGGAAACCAAGGAAGTATCGCAGAAGGAGATCACCCTCTCAAAGGACGAAGGCAACCGTCCCGACACCACCCTCGCCGGTCTGCAGGCCCTGCAGCCGGTGATGGGCCCAGGCTTGAACATCACTGCGGGCAACGCTTCGCAGCTGTCGGATGGCTCCTCGGCCGCGGTGCTGATGGAAGCCAGGATCGCCGAACAGCGCGGCCTCCAGCCGCTCGGCCGCTATGTCGGCATGGCAGTCGCGGGCACCGAGCCTGACGAAATGGGCATTGGCCCAGTCTTCGCAATTCCCAAACTGCTCAAGCAGACCGGCCTCAAGATGGACGACATCGGGCTGTGGGAACTGAACGAGGCCTTCGCGGTGCAGGTGCTCTACTGCCGTGACACGCTCGGTATCCCCAATGACATCCTCAACGTCAGCGGCGGCTCGATCTCGATCGGCCACCCCTATGGCATGACCGGTGCACGCTGCACGGGCCACGCGCTGATCGAAGGCAAGCGTCGTGGTGCGAAATATGTCGTGGTCACCATGTGCATCGGCGGCGGTCAGGGCGCGGCGGGTCTGTTCGAAGTCTTCTGATGCGGGTTTCGGCCCCACGCATCGAGCCGGTCGATCTCGACCGGCTCGATGCCGACCAACAGGCCGCGCTCGACCCTTTCCTCTCCACTGGCGGAGGAAGGGTCGGCGGCGGCAGGATACTCAACATCTTCCGCACGCTTGCCCATGCGCCGGGCGCGCTGACCAGTTTCCTCGGCTGGGGAAACTATATCCTCTCCAAGCGCAACGCGCTCAGCCCGCGCGATCGCGAACTGGTCATCCTGCGCACCGGCTACAATTGCCGGTCAGGCTATGAATGGATGCAGCATCGCCGCATCGGGCTCGACTGCGGACTGAGCGAGGTCGAGATCGAACGCATCAAGGCCGGGCCGGATGCGCCCGAATGGAGCGATCTCGATCGCGCCATGCTGCGCGCCACCGACGATCTTGTCCGCGATCACCACATCTCCGATGACAACTGGGCCGCGCTCGCCAGCCTCGGTGACAAGGGGCGCATGGATCTGGTTTTCACCGTCGGCCAATATACCCAGGTGTCGATGATGCTGAACAGCTTCGGCGTCCAGTATGAGGATGGTGCGCCGGTCGATCCCGATCTGATCCGGCAGTAACGGATCAAGGCTCCCGCGCCCACACAAACGCGCGCTGCCAATGGAAGCCCGTCGGCAGCGCCGGCGCTGCGATGGATTTGTCCAGCAAGGCAACCCTTCGCCCGTCCGATCATTCTCCTGTCGTCCCCACAGGAGAGTTACGATGACCGACGATATCAAACATGATTTCTGGAAAAGCCTCGCCGCCAGCCCATTCGTGATGGTCGGCCTCGACGGCCAGCCGATGCACAGCCTGCCGATGAACGCGCAGCTCGACAAGGACGCCCATGGCGCCTTCTGGTTCTTCACCTCGCGCGACAATCGTCTGGCGCCTGGCGGTCCGGCGATGGTCCAGTTCGCCAGCAAGGGGCATGACCTGTTCGCCTGCGTTGCCGGCACGCTCAGCGAGGAACAGGATCGCGCCGTGCTCGACCGGCTGTGGAACAACAGCATCGAGGCCTGGTACGAAGGCGGCAAGAGCGACCCAAAGCTACTGCTGCTGCGCTTCGATCTGGACGATGCCGAGATCTGGACCGCCGACATGGGCATCAAGGGCCTGTTCAAGATGGTGACCGGCATGACCATGAAGGGCGACGAGCTCGGCCGCCACGCCGAGGTCAGCCTCGCCAACGGCTGATCGCTCTACCCCGTCAGCAAATCGAAATCGGCCCGCCGTGTCACGCACGGCGGGCCTGATTTTGTAGGGCGATGGCCCGCCAGATCCGTCGCTGCGCCTGCTCACGCGCCGGCGCCATAAGGCCTCAGTCATCCAATCGACGCACCAAAGAAAAAGGGCAGCACCTTTCGGCACCGCCCTCATTCCTGTCAGTCGCGAAGTCGCTTAGCGACCTGCACCCGGACCGTAGGTGATTTCCACACGACGGTTCTGGTCGTTGCGGACGCCATCCGGGGTCGGCACGCGATTCTGCGTTTCGCCGAACGCGCGGGTGGTCATCGCACCAGCCGGGATACCGCGGGCCGCAAGATAGTTGCGGACGTTGGTCGCACGACGGTTCGACAGACCCACGTTGTAGGTGGTCGCACCCGAACGGTCGGCGTGGCCGGCGATCATCACCGCAGCGTTGCCGCAGCTCGCGTAAGCCGACACAGCCGCGTTCAGGGTCTGGGCAGCATCGGCAGTGATGTTGTCCTTGTCCCAATCGAAGAACACGATGTGCGGACCGCTGTTGCACGGCGGCGGCGGAGGCGGCGGCGGCGGAGGCGGAGGCGGCGGGGGCGGAGGAGGCGGCGGCGGGGGCGGCGGCGGCGGGGGAGGCGGCGGGGCCGGCTCTTCGCCACCGAAGTTGTAGGTGAAGGTGCCCAGCAGCGAATGCGAACGGAAGCGCGTGCTTATGTCGCGGCCGCGGATGTCGACCAGGTCGACATTGTCGGCGTTGAAGAAGCGATAGCGCAGGCCGACGTCGATGTTGTCGGTGATCGGTGCACGCACGCCGGCAATAGCCTGCCATGCGAAACCGGTGTCCGAATCATCGAGCCACGCCGGATTGGCGAAAACGTTTTCGACCGAAACGCGGGCAACACCGGCACCACCGCCGACATAACCCTGCAGGCCATCGTCTTCACCGAAGTCCAGCATGCCGTTCAGCATGAAGCTGAGCGCGCTCGCCTGACCGTTGGTTGCGGTACGACCGAAGAACAGCGGGCCACCGGCACCGTCCGGAATGCCGCCAGCGGCAACCGTGATGCTTTCGGCATCGGCCTGGCGATAGCCGACTTCGACTTCCGCACGGAACCCACCGAAGTCATAGCCGACATAGCCGCCGAAATCATAACCATAATCCTGGTCGACGGTCGCAGCGTCGTTGTTGGCGCCGATATCGAGGCTCAGATCCTCGACGATCATGACGCCGCCTTCGACTCCCACATACCATGCATCGTCAGCAGCCAGTGCGGGCGACGCGAGGGCAGTGGAAGCCAGTGCCATAGCTACGGCAAGCTTCCTCATTGGATAATCCCCTTCTCAAGTGAACGGTAAGAACGCTCGCTCAAAGCCTTACTCGGACAAAGGTTGCCGTGCAAGCCGGGTTTTTCGCGACTGTTGCCTTTGCGCAACACTAGTTGCGGCACCAAACTACTGTTTCTGCAAGCTTGTCATCACCCGCTCAAAAGACCTGCCGCCACCAGTGCAGCGATCACCGCGGCGAGCTGCGTGCGGCACTCAGAATCGATCAGGCTGCCTCCGCTCGGCGCTGCCACGCTCGCCGGAGCGGTCCAGCCGCCGGCGGTCTGCCGCCATTGTCGCAGCCCGCTGCGCTCGGTCACCTGTGCCCCGGGCGGCAGCACCACGAATCGCCAGCCGGCCCCGCTCCACCAGGCCAGCTTGCCGTCCCCGCCGCGCCACGCGCCCTCTGCCGCAGGGCCGACTATCCACTGTTGCCCTGCGGCAGGGTCAACTGGCGGCGCGCTTACTCCTACCGCCTCGACCAGCGGCGCAATGCAGCCATCGATCAGCGCCAGCGACTGCCATGCAGCAGCAGATGCAGCGCCACCGTCTCCAGCAAGGCCTGCCCGCCCGAGCGTGCCGTGACCAGCGCAACGGCGAGATCGCTGTCCCCCTCGACCGGAGCCTCGACCATGCCCTGCGCCACCAGCTTCACCGCCCGCTGCGCCAGCGGATTGACCTCATAGGCGCTGCGCACCCGCTCGGCATAGCTCACCGGCACCCGCTCCTCGGCAGGCCATCCCGTAACCCACCCACGCGCCAGCACCGGCCGGGAGCGACCGCCCCAGCCCTTCCATCCGAATATGTTCATGAGACTAAACCCCAGTACCTCCCCCCTTGAGGGGGAGGATAGTGAAGGTTGGCAGCGTGCTGCCTACCGAAACTTGGAGAGGGGGGCGGCACGGCACCGCCCCTGACAATCACACCATCCGCACCCTTGGCCCCGTCTGCTCCGCCGCCCGCATCAGCTCCGCCAGCGCCCACACACACGCGTCCGCCCGGTCGGGTGAACGCCCCGGCCCGGCATAGCCGCCGCCCGCCTGCATCCCGCACAACTGGTCCTCCAGCGCCGCGAACACCCCGGCGTGCGCCACCCGGCCGCGCGCATAGGCCAGCGCCACCGGCTCGGCCCGCGCCGCCTTGCCGGCTGACGCAAAGCGCAACTCCACCGGCAGATGCCGCCGCTCGGCCTCCAGCACCCGGCGCACCATCTCGCCGCCCTGGTTGGCCTCGGCGACGATGCGATCCGCACCCCATCGCATCGCCGCCTCGGCCACCGCCCGCGCCCAGCGCTCCGGCGAAGCCCGCTCCACACTGGCATCGGCCAGCACGACAAATTCGAAACCCTCTGGTTCGGGGCAGGAAAGCATCCCCGCCACGACAATCCCGCACGCATCCCCCGTACTCGACGCCGGCGGATCGACCCCGATCACCACCCGGGCCAGGGCAAGCTCCTCGCCCACCCCATCCCTCTCCCCTTCGGCGAGAGGATAGCGAAGGTTGCGGGCGGGCCCGCTACCGCAGCTTGGAGAGCGGCGCGCCCCATCGAGCCTGCTCGCCATCCTGCACCGCTCGATCATCCCGCGCGTCCACAATGCCCCCGGCACATCGGCAATCAGCTCACCACCCAGTTCCTGCCGCCCCAGCGCCGTCTCACCATAAATTGCCTGCATCGCCTCAATGAACGAACCCGAAAGGTTATCCGCATTGTCCGCGCTCGCCCCTCGGCTCAGCGCCAGCCCGTCCATCGCCAGGATGCTGTGCAGCACCGGCACGTTGCGCGGCGTCGTCGTCGCCACCACGCGCGGTGCCGGGCCCAGCCGCAGCCCCAGCAGCAGATTGTCCCACGCCCGTTGTCCGCGCGTCCGCGCCGCCGGCCCGTCGCCCCGTGCGCCGCCGCCCGCGTCCCAGCGCGCCACCTCGTCGGCCCATGCCAGATGATGTGCCGGCCCGCGCAATGTTTCGGCCTCGGCCGCCGAATAGCAGATCGCCATCGCCCCGCCCGGCCATATCAGCCGCCTCAGCGACGGGTTCCAGATCGGCGCCGGGCGGGTCCGGGCGCAGGACAGCAAGCCGCTCTCCCCTTCGATCATCACCTGCCGCACATCGTCGATGGTCGCTCCGACCAGCGCGATGCGGCTGCGCGGCCGCGCCCTGGCCTCCGCGTCGATCCACTCGGCCGCGGCCCGCGTCTTGCCGAACCCGCGCCCGGCCATGATCAGCCACACCCGCCAGTCGCCCTCGGGCGGCGTCTGCGCCTTGCGCGCCGCGCTCGTCCAGCGTGACGCCATATGCGCCCAGTTGGCCTCGCCAAGTCGCTCGCGCACCGCGGTCACTTCCTCCGGATGGTCCGCCTCCCACAGCGCGCGGTGGCTGGCGCGCCGCCGCTCACTCGCCGTCAGCCGGGTCATCCGCCATCTCCCTGATTCGCCGCAGCATGATGCGCTCGGCGGCATCGATCTGGATTTCGCGCTCCAGCGCCTCGGCCTCGGCGCGGTCCTCGGCATCGGACAGCGCCGCCCGCCCCGCCGCCTGCACCAGCGTGCGCAGCGCCGAATCCGCCACCTGCCGCGTGCGCCGCACATGCCGCACGCCATTGGCATCGGTGCGGGTCGACACTTCGTCGATCGCACCGAACCGGCCCTGATGCGCCACTAGCATCTTCAGATCGGCAATCGCATCGGCCAGCGCCTTCTCCCACCCCCGGGCGAAGGCGGCATCGCGCCGTCGATGCTGGTACGCGGTCTCCGAGGTGATCCCCGCCGCCGCCGCAGCCGCTCGGACATTGCTGGTCTCGGACAGCACCGTCAGGAAGCGCGCCTTGCGCTTCGCAGTGAAGCTGTTGCTGCGCGCCTGCTCCAGCCGGATGATCTTTTCCGCCCCCTGGCCCCCGCCGATCAGGATCAGCGGCCGCCGCCGGTTCCGCCGCCTGCCCGCCCCCACCTTGCCCGTTCCCGTCTTGCCCGTTCCGGTCTTGCCTTTCCCGCCCGCACTCGCCGGTGCCGGGCGGGCGCCATCGGCAGAAACAAACCGTCCCTTCGCGTCCCGCTGCTGTGCCATGCCGGCCTCCGTTGTCCGCCCAGTCCGCCACCCGCGCACAAAAATGGCGCGCTCCCCGGCTGAGGGGGACCGCGCCGCTGCGGCGACTCGCATTTTTCGACTATGGACAGATAGTGCCATAACAGCGTGACGCTGTCAAGATAATTGTGCCTATCTGGTTATTTTGTGGACGCCGCTTTGCCGCAGCGCGCAAATCCGCCATCATCCGCCGCATGTGCAATCTCTACCGGCTGGATCGTCCCGCGGCAGACATCGCCCGCCTGTTCGATGCCGATCCGGGGCGCGATGCCTGGACCGGCGATTATGTCGCGCCCGGCAAGTTCGCACCCGTCGTCGTCTCCGGCCGGGAAGGGCGCCGCCTCGTCCCGCGCCTGTGGGGCGTGCCCCCGCCGCCGCGCATCGCGGCAGAGGGTGGCCGCCCGGTCACCAATGTCCGCAACCTCGCATCGCCTTTCTGGGTCGGCACGCTGCGCCATCCGGAGCTGCGCTGCCTCGTCCCCGTCACCAGCTTCATGGAATGGGGCGGAGTCAAGGGCGCGCGCCGCCAGCACTGGTTCTCGCTCCCGGCAGAACCCGTCTTCGCCTTCGCCGGCATCTGGCGCGACCATGAGGTGCCGAGCTTCGCCTTCCTGACCTGCGATCCCAACCCGCTGGTCGGCGCGGTCCACCCCAAGGCGATGCCGCTTATCCTGCACAGCTACGATTATGACCGCTGGCTGACCGCCGACTGGGCCGACGCGCAAAAGCTCGTCGAACCCTACCCCTCACAGCTCATGGCCGAAACCAGCGAACCGCTCTCCCCCCGCCTGCTGTAAGGCGTATCACGGCTACCCAAAGCCGGAGTGCTGAGCCTGTCGAAGCACGCCTCTCCGAAAGGCGCCTTCGTCGCGCTCAGGGCTGCAGTCTCGATCCTGCATCCTCGCCCTGCGCCGCTTCGCCCGCGCCCTCCGCCGCCGGCCGCTCGCTGCGCAACTGGCGCGCATAGAACCAGCCGATGCCGATCAGGCTGAAACCCAGCGCGACGAACGAGGCGATCCGCGCCAGCCCTTCCAGACCCGCGGCATCGAACAGGAAGACCTTGGCGACCGCGGCCAGCATCAGCAGCAAGGAGGCGATGCGCCAGTCGCGCCGCCGCATCCGCGCGCCCCACAGCAGGAACCCGATGGCGAGGAGGATGGCGAGCAGCGATCGCAGCACCTCCTCGCTCTGGCCGACCGGCGTCGCCATCAGCAACGATCCGGCAAAAGTCTGCCGCAGCAGCGATAGGCCGAGCAGCCCGGTCAACAGCATCGCGCCGACCTGCACCACCGGATCGATCGCCTTCGCCACGAAGCCATGCTCGCGCAGGGCAATCCATGCGGCGATGGCAGGCAGCAGGTGCAGCGGGATCAGCCAGTTGAGCAGCGGCAGCCCGCCCACCGCCTGTTCGGCCCACAGCGGATGATGGACGATCAACCCATACCAGATGGCGTGCGCCAGCGCCGTCCCGGCAAGACCGGTCACCGCGGCCTTGCGCCACGCCGCCGCGCCCGCAAAGCGCGCCACGCCCCATGCCGCGCCGGTCAGCAGCGCCTCCCACAGTAGCCGCTGCGGAATGCCGGTCAGGGTGAAATCGCCCGGCCAGGCGGCGGCAAAGCCATGCCGATACAGCCCGTGCAGCGCGACCAGCGCCAGCACCCCGGCGATTCCCGCCATCGCGCCCAGCAACGCCCGGCCCGCGCGCCCGCCGAGCAGCCAGCAGGCCGCGCCGAGCAGGATGGCCGGCACCAACAGGCGCTGCGCCAGCATGGCGGCGCTGGGTAAGAAGGCATCGACGATCAGCGGCTGCCCCCCCAGCGATTCGAGCGCCGGCACCGCCCATTGCGCGAGCACCGGCAAGGCCCAGCCGATCAGCGCGGCCAGCATCACCGCGACAGCCGGGGCGAGACGCGGCCAGGCCGCCGCCCGGGTCCACAGGGCCAGGCCGATCAGGCCAAGCGCCGGGGCGAACTGCAAGGCGCGATCGGGCAGGATCTGTGCCAGCGCGCCATAGCCGGCCATCGCCGCAACCAGTTGCGCGACCGCGCCATGCTGCACCTGTCTGGCGCGCCAGCCGATTGTCCCCAGCGCCGCCGTCACCCCGCCCCAGCGCAGCAGCGCCAGCCCGTCGGGATGCCCCCCGCCAGCGCCGATCAGCCGCTCCAGCTCGGCAAGCGACGGGTCGGCGCTGACCAGCAACGCCAGGAAGCCCGCGCAGCCGAACAGCGTCGCCACTGGCTCGAACCGCCGATCCCCCGCCTGCTCGCCGCCCAGCAGCAACAGCAGCGCGAGACCGGCAAAGACCAGCGGCAGCGCCCAATTTGCCAGCCCCAGCGCCCCGGCGGCGGCGATCAGCGCGGCGCTGACGGTCGCCAGTTGCACATAGCGCATGTCGCCCTGCCGCTCCGCACTGCGCCAACCGGTGACGAGGCCGACGCCGCTCACGGCCGCGGCACCCAGCGCGACCCAGGCGACCGGCCAGGCCGGGCCCAGCGTCCCGTCGGCAAAGCCCGGCGCGGCATAATAGCGCCACCACGGCAGCAAAAATGTCGCCAGCGCCAGCGCGCTCACGTCCGCCGCTGCGGCCCGTCCGCCCGGCCGCCACAGTCTGAGATGCGCGGGCAGCGCATGCACGACAAGCATCGCCAGGCCGACCAGCGCATAGTCTCCCACCGACGGCTCGGGCCACAGGAACAGCAGGGCTGCGGCGAGCCCTGCCGACAGGCGCGGGATCAGCGCCAACCCCGGCTCGCGCCACGCCAGTCCCTGCCCGGCGACCGCTAGCAGCAGATACAGCCCCCAGGTCGTCAGCGCATAGCCGCCGCTCGCGACCAGCGCGCCAAGCTGCGCCAGCCCGGCGAGCAACGCCAATTGCCGCACCAGCCAGTCGCGCGAGCCCATATGCCCCAGCAGCGGCACAGCGACGGCGAGGCCGATCACCAGGACACCGACCGAGAGGGTAGAGGCGACGTCGAGCGCGCCCGATGCGATCAGCACCATGGTCCACAGGCCGCCGCCGGCCAGCGTCGCCAGCCCCAGCCACGCCCAGCGCTGCCCGCGCCCGACCGCGGTCAGCCCGGCGACGGTCAGCGCCAGATAGCCGGCGAGCAGCGGGATATTGGGTTCGGCGCTCTCGACCAGCGCCGGGGTCGCAAAGCCCCCGGCCAGCGCCAGCAGCGCCGTCGGCGCGCCGAAGCGCGCAGCCAGCGCCAGCGCGGCTCCGGTCACCGCCGCCATCGCCGCAAAAGTCGTCAATGGCCCGATCAGCCCATGCACATTGCCCGCCACGAAGGCTGCGGCATAGAGCGTGGCCAGCCCCGCCCCGGCGAGCGCCTGCGCGACGCGCGGGTCGCCGACGCGGATGGCATTGCGCGCCGCCGCTTCCGCCCCGGCCAGCAGACCGAAACCGAACATCAGCGCGCCCGCCACCTGCACCCAGGGGGTCAGCAGTCCGGCAGCGAGGGCATAGTTTACGATCAGCACCCCGGCCACCGCCAGGGTGATGCCCCCCGCCCAGATTGGCAGGCGCCGGCCGAAGAAGTCCTCGAACGAAAAGGCCGGCTTCGGCGGAGATGCCGTCCTGGCCCTGCCCGGGCGCGCCGCCCCTGCATCGGCGCGGTCCTCGGCCAATGGCGCAGAGACCACCGCCGGCTCCGCCAGCCCGGCGCTCGCCATCGCCGGCTGCGCTGCGCCCTCGGGTGCAGAAGCCGGTTCGACATCGGGAGCTGCCCGGTCGGACGGACCGGCATCCGCCAGCGGCTCAGGCGCAGGCGCGCTGGCTCGCTCGGGCACCGCGCTGTCCGGCGGCCCCGCGACAGGCGCTGGCGCCGCCCCTTCCTTGGCCGCCGCCTCGCGCGCTTCGAGCGCCGCCAGCCGCTGTTCGGCCCGCTTCAGCCGTCCCCGCACATTGCCAAGCATGGCGATAACCACCAGCAGGCACAGGAACAGAAGTTCGGTCATGCCGCCCTTACCCCCCTGCCACGCCTGACCAATCGGTCAAATCAGGGATCCCGGAAGGCACGACCCATCTGGTCGAGCAGCGGCTTCAGCAGATAGGACAACAGGGTCCGGTCGCCAGTGGTGATGAACAGCTCTGCCGGCATGCCTGGCGAAAGGTCGAAACCGGTCTCGCGCTTGACCGCTGCCGCATCGATCGACACCCGCACCCGATAGAAGCTCTCGCCGGTACGTTCGTCCGTCGCCCGCTCTGCGGAAACGAAGGTCAGCCGCCCGTCGAACTCGGGCGTCGTCTGCATGTTGAAGGCCGACAGGCGGATACGCGCCGGCTGGCCGACGCGCAGCTGGTCGATATCCGCCGGGCTGACCCGCGCCTCGATCTGCAGGTCTTCGCCGGTTGGCACGATCTGCATGATCGGCTGGCCCGGCGGCACGAAGCTGCCGACCGTCGAAAAGGCGATGCGGTCGATGATGCCATTCTGCGGCGCGCGCAGCACGCTGCGGTCGAAGGAATCGCGCGCGCTGACGCTGCGCACCTCGGCATCGTTGAGAGCGTTGATGATGTTGGCAAGCTCGGTCCCCGCCTCGGACCGGACATTGGTTTCGTTGGTCACCAGCTGCTGGCGGATTTCGGCGATCCGTGCGCGTGACTGGGCGATATTGGCCTCAAGCGAGGCTGCTGTGCCCTCCAGGCTCACCGCCGTCCGCTCCAACTGGTTGAGCCGGTTCAGCGTCACCAGCTTGCGGTCGTACAGTTCGCGCAGGCCTTCGAGCTCGGGCGCGATCAGTCGCTCCTGCTCGCGCACCGCGGCGATCTGCGCCTGATAGCTGTCGATCTCCGCCAGCGATTGCTGTTCGCGCTCGCGCAACAGCCGCGCCTGCGCCGACTGCTCATTGCGGCGCAGGCTGAACAGGCGCTGCTCGCGCAGCATCGCCGCTGCAGCCGCCGGATTGTCGCTCCGCCGCAGCTCGTCGGGGAAGCGGATCGCCGCCGCCCCGTCGCGCTCGGCCTCCAGCCGCGCCCGGCGCGCGCGCAGCTCGTCGGTCGAGGCACCCGTCAATTCGGCGCCCATCGCGCTGACATTGGTGTCGAAGCGCATCAGCGGCTGGCCCGCCTCCACCCGCGCGCCATCGCGCACCAGCAGCTCGGAAAGGACCCCGCCGGTCGGGTGGGTGATCACCTTGATCTGGGAGGTGACGCCGACCGAGCCGCCCGCCACCACCGCACCGGTGATACGGATCAGCGTCGCGGCGAGCAGGAACAGGATGACCAGCGCGCCCCCGGCAATCGCCGCCCAGCGCAGGCGGCGCCCCAGCCGCTCTTCCAGCGGCTGCGGGATGACCATCGGCAGATTGGCATGCGCCAGCGTCAGCTCTTTGCCCGGTTCGGGCGCGGGATCGCCATCGACCGGCGGCGGCATCATCTGGTTCATTGGGTGGTCCCTGGTGCCGCTGCCCGGCGGATCTTGGAAAGCACATCGTCGCGCAGGCCGAAGTCGGCGGCCTTGCCGTCGCGCACGAACAGCACATGGGTCGCAGCGTCGAGCACCGACTGGCGGTGCGTCGCCACCAGGATGATGGCGCCGCGCTGCCGCGCCGCCAGGATAGCCTGCACCAGCGCGCCTTCGCCTGCGGGGTCGAGGTTGCTGTTGGGCTCGTCGAGCACGATCAGGAACGGGTCGCCATAGAGCGCGCGGGCAAGGCCGATGCGCTGGCGCTGGCCGGCGGACAGCCGCCCGCCTTCTTCGCCCAGTTCGGTCTCATAGCCGTCGGGCAACGACAGGATCAGCTCGTGCACACCCGCCAGCCGCGCCGCGTTGATGATCGCCCCGGCCTCGGCATCGGGCTGGAAGCGCGCGATATTCTGCGCCACCGTGCCGGCAAACAGGTCGATGCTCTGCGGCAGATAGCCGATGTGGCGGCCCAGCACGTCGGGTGGTATCTGATCGACGCTCGCGCCATCGACGCGGATCGACCCGCGCACGATCGGCCACACGCCGACGATGGCGCGCAGCAGCGTCGATTTTCCGCTGCCGCTCGGCCCGACGATGCCGACGACATGGCCGGCCCCGGCCGACATCGTGAGGTCGGCAACCGCCAGCCGGTCGCTGCCCGGGGGCACGATGCCGATGCGGTCGACGGCAAGACTGCGGCTCGGCGGTGGCAGCGCCATGCGCGGCCCTTCGGCGGGCAGCTTCTCGAAGGTGGTCTCCAGCCGGTTCCAGCTGTCGCGCGCGCTCGCGAAATTGCGCCACTGGCCGATGGCCTGGTCGATCGGCGCCAGCGCGCGGCCGGAGAGGATGGACGAGGCGAAGATGATGCCCGCCGTCGCCTGCCCGTCGAGCACCAGCAGCGCGCCGACGGTCAGGATCAGCGACTGCAGGAACATGCGGAACACGCGGCTGCCGCCCTGCATCGACGACAGCTTCTCGGCAAAGGTCCGCTGCATCTCGGCCAGCTTCATGCTCAGCCCGCCATGCATGTTGGTCATCGCGCCGACCATGCCATTGGCCTGGATCAGCTCGGCATGCCGGCGCAACCGCTCGGTCGCCTGCGCGCGCTTCACCTGCATGCTGGTCAGCTCGCCGGTATAATGCTGGGTGATCTTGTCGGACCGCCAGGTGGTAATGGCCAGCACCACCGCCCCCAGAAAAGTGACGAGGCCCAGCCAGACATGCATCAGGGTCAGCACGGCCAGGAACAGCACCACCCAGGGCAGGTCGATCAGCGCGCCCGGACCGGGGCCGGCAATAAATTGCTTGATCTGGTCGAGGTCGCGAATAGGGCTCTGTCCGCGCGCCGTATCGGGCGCCTTGATCGCGAGCCGGTGCGCGACGTCGAGCACGCGCGGCAGCATCCGGCTTTCCATCGCCCCACCGATGTCGGACAGCAGCCAGGCGCGCAGCACGTCGAACCCTGCCTGAAACAGGAACAGCATGCAGGCCAGCACGAACAGCCCCCACAGGGTGGGCAGGCTGGCCGAGGGCAATACCCGGTCATAGACCAGCATCATGTAGATGGAGCCGGTCAGCAGCAGGATGTTGAGCCCGGCGCTGAGCAGGCCGACGCCGATCAGGCCACGCCGGCTTTGGCCCAGCGCGCGCCCCAATTCACCGGACCAGTTGACGTTGAGAAGTTTCAAGGCAGCCAAGGTTCCGGTTGTTGTCGTGCCCGCGTCATAGCATGGAAAAGGCCCTGTCGCACAAGTCAAACCATTGGCTCGGCGCGCCGCCTTTATTGCGCGAGGGCACGGCCCCGTTCCGCCGCGGCGGCAAGTGTCTCGGCGATCAGTCGCTCCAGCCGTCGATCGGCGTCGAGCACATCCAGCCCGGCGCGCGTCATCCCGCCCGGACTGGCCACCGCATCGGCCAGCGCGCGCCCGTTCTCCGCGGAATTCAGCAGAGTCAGCGCCGCGCCCGCAACGGTCGCGCGCGCCAGCCGGTCGGCATCGCCGGCCTCGATCCCCATGCCCGCGCCCGCCGCCGCCAGCGCATCGATGAAGCGATAGACATAGGCCGGGCCGCATCCCGCCAGCGCGGTGACATCGTCGAACCCGCGCTCGTCGCCAACCGGATAGACCAGCCCCAGCGTCGCCAGCAGCGAATCGAGCGCAGGCGTCTCGCTCGGCAAGCCGGCACCGCGCGCCACTGCCACCACCCCCTGCCCGGTCTCGACCGGCAGATTGGGCATGGCGCGCACCACGCCCCGCGCACCCGCCCAGTCAGCGGACAAGGTCGACAGCGGGATGCCGGCAAGGATGGAAACGACCAGCGTCTGCGGACCCGCCAGCGGGGCGATGGCGGGCAGCAGGTCCCGATACTGCTGCGGCTTGATGCCGATCACCAGCAGGTCGGGCGGCGTCAGCTCGCCGGCATCGCGGCGCTGCGCCACGCCATTCGCGACCGGCGCATCGCTGCGACGGATCGCCGTGACCAGCGCCGGGTCGAGCCCGCAGGCCAGCCAGCGGCGCAGCATCGCCCCCGCCATCGTGCCACAGCCGAAAATGGTGATGCGGCAGTCGAGCCCGGCCAGCGGCAGTGCGCCGGTCATGCTTCGCCGCGCGTCTCGATCAGCGCCGCGGCAATCGCCTCGGCCGGCGACTTGCCGCCCCACAGCACGAACTGGAACACCGGATAGAAGCGCTCGGCCTCGTCGATCGCGGTCCCGACCAGCGTCTCGGCCATGTCGAGCGGCAGGCTGCCGTCGACACCCAGCAAGGTCGCGTGGCGATAGAGGATCATCCCGCTCGCCGACCACAGCTCGAAATGGCCCATCCATAGCTGCTCGTTAATCAGCGCCAGCGCCTCGAGCGCCGCGACGCGCCGCTCGTCGACGATCTTGATCTCGGGGAACAGCAGGATCTGCAGCACGCCATCCTCGGCGCGCCACACTCCGCGCAGCTCGTAACTGGTCCAGCTGCCCTGCACCTGCATGACGATCTCGTCGTCGCCGATCAGCTCGTGCGGCCAGCCATGCGCATCGCAATAGCGTTCCAGCATCTCGATCGGCTCGCCGCCGTCCTCGTCGATATGGTCGTCGGGAGTCATGGCGCTGCTCTACGCGACGGCGATGGCCGCGCGCAATGCTGCCGCACAGTTATGCACAGAAAAGCGCCATTGCGAGCGAAGCGGAACGGGGATCCGCCGCTCCGCCGCACTGCGGCAAGCCTGCTCAGCCCTTGGGCTTCTTGGCCGCCTTGGGAGCGGCAGGCGCGTCGGACGCCGCGGCCGCACCGGTGCGCTCGATCACGTCGACGCGGGTCTTGAGCGCCGCAATCTCGGCGCGGGCAGCGGCCAGCATGTCCTTCACGACATCGAATTCCTCACGCGTCACGAAGTCGCCACCGACAAAGTCGCGCGCCTTTTCCCGGGCATTGGCCTGCGCCTCGCGCGCCATTCCGGCAAAGGTGCCCGCCGCGCCGTTCAGCACCTTGGAAAGATCGTCGAAGAATTTGCCTTGGCTCTGCATGTTCGTCACTCCGGAAAATCAGTGCGGTCGGCCCACTGCCATGCCGCCTTATTCCCCTTGCCCGGCGCTGATATTGGCGCTGGCAGCCGGTGGCACAAGGGTTTCCGCATCAGGGTTGCGCACATCGAACTGATAATTGAGCACGGCAGCAAAGCTCAGCCACGCCAGATAGGGCAGCATCAGCCATGCCGCCGCCCGGCGAATGCCCCAGAACAGCCAGGTCGTCGCCGCCGCGGTCGTCAGGATGAACAGGATCAACCAGAAGGCGGCGCTGATCTGGTGCATGCCGAAAAACAGCGGGCTCCACAAGAAATTGGCGATGAGTTGCAGCAGGAACATCCCGATCGCCGCCCCGCGTCCGGCAGCACCGCGCGCGTTCAGGATCATCGCCAAAGAGAGGCCGAGCAGGATGTATAGGATCGGCCAGACCACGCCGAACGCCCAGCCCGGCGGCATGATCGGCGGGATGTCGAGCGCGTCGAACCAGCCATTGCCGAAACCGCTGTTGGACAGGCGCCCGACCAGCGATCCGATGGCGACGATCAGCGGCACGGTCACCAGCGCCCAACGCAGATAGGACATGCGCAGCTGCCCGGGGGACGCGATTTCGGTCATCATGCACCTTGCATCGTTTCAGTGTCGGCTATTGCATCGCCGACGCGGGTGGCGGCAAGCAGAAACTCGACATTGCCTTCCGGGCCGGTGATCGGACTGGTCATCAGCGGCTCAACGCACCACCCCTGCGCAGCGATCCATGCCGCCGCTGCAGCGCATACCCGGGCGTGTACCGCCTCGTCGCGGACCACGCCCTTCTTGCCCACCTCATGCCGCTCCGCCTCGAATTGCGGCTTGACCAGCGCCACCAGCCTCGCGCCGGGTCGGGCGAAGGACAAGGGCACCGGCAGCACCTTGGCCAGCGCGATGAAACTCGCGTCGCAGACGATCAGGTCGACCGGCTCGGGAATATGGTCGGCGGTCAGGATGCGGGCGCTGGTCTGTTCGTGCACGATCACCCGCGCATCCTGCCGCAGCTTCCACGCCAGCTGGTTGGTGCCGCTGTCGACCGCATAGACCCGGGCCGCGCCCCGGCTCAGCAGCACGTCGGTAAAGCCGCCGGTCGAGCTCCCGACATCGATCGCCACGGTGCCGCTGACGTCCCAGCCCAGCGCGGTCAGGGCGTGATCGAGCTTGATGCCGCCACGGGACACCCAAGGATGGTCCCGCCCGCGCACATCGATCGACGCGTCGGCGGGCACTTGCTGCCCCGGCTTGTCGATCTTGCGATCGCCCAGAAAGGCGTGCCCCGCCATGATCAGCGCCTGCGCCCGCGCGCGGCTTTCGGCAAGGCCAAGCTCGACGATGCGCTGGTCGGCGCGCGTCTTCATGTTGGCAAGGCCATGCTATTCCCTCCGACCGTCTCCTGCCACGCTCAGGGCAGTCTCGGTGCGAAGTCAAGGTTGCGCGGCCAGCCCCGTCAGCAATCCCGGCGTCAGCACTTGCGGCAGGATCTGCGGTTCGCCCCCGCCGGCCGGATACCACAGGTACAACGGCACGCTGTTGCGCTGGTGGGTCGCCAGCTCGCGGGTGATTTCGGGATCGGCATTGGTCCAGTCGCCGACCAGCGTCTTCACCCCAGCCGCGCGGAAGGCCGCTGCCGTCTCCTCGCGCTCGATCGAGCTGGCCTCATTGACCTTGCAGCTCACGCACCAGTCGGCGGTGAAATAGACGAACAGCGGACGCCCCTGGGCGCGCAGCGCCGCGACCCGTGCCGCGCTCCACGGCTCGGCCTCGAGCAGGCTCGCCTGAGCCAGCGCCGCGCCATCGCGGCTCACCGGCTGCGGCAGCAGCAGCGCGGCGGGCACGATGGCTGCGGCCATGGCGATGAAGACAGGCCCGGCATGCCGCCCGCCGCCCTGCTGTCGGCCCGCCAGCCACGCCAAGCCGAAGGTGACCAGCGCCATCGCCGCACCGACCAGCCAGCCGTTAAGCCCGACCTGCCGCCCCAGCAGCCAGATCAGCGCAGCAACGGTCAGCATCATCGGGATGGCCAGCCAGCGCCGCATCCGCTCCATCCACGGCCCCGGCTTGGGCAGACGCGTGCGCAAGCGCGGAATCAGGGCGAGCAACAGGAAGGGAAGAGCGAGGCCCAGGCCCAGCCCGCCGAAGATCGGCAAGGCAGCCCAGACCGGCAAGGCCAGCGTCGCGCCAAGCGCGGCGCCCAGAAACGGCCCGCTGCACGGCGTCGCGATGAAGGCCGCGAGCGCCCCGGTGCCGAATGCCTGCTTGGCCGGGCTCGCCGGAGCGCCGCCAGCGGTGGACGCCCGACCAAAGTTGAACGACAGCGATCCGATCTCGAACAGCCCGGCAAGATTGGCGGTGATGGCGGCGGTCAACACGATCAGCAACAGCACCGACGGCGGGCTCTGCAGCTGGAAGGCCCAGCCGACCGCCTCGCCGCCCGCGCGCAGCAGCAGCAGCACTGCACCCAGCGCCAGACAAGTGAAGATGGTGCCTGCCGTATAGGCAAAGCCCTCGATCCGCGCCTCGCGCGCCTCACCCCCGGCACGCGCCAGTGCCAGAGCCTTCAGGCTCAGGATTGGAAAGACGCATGGCATGATGTTGAGAATGAGGCCGCCGATCACTGCTCCGGCGAGCGCGGTCAGAAACAGCGCCCAGTCGAACTGCGCCATCGCCTCCTGCACGTCCGGGCCGACAGGCGCACCCGCTGGCGGGACATTTCCGGGCTCCGCAGTGAAACTGAAGCCGCGCCCATCCCCCGTCGCGATCAGCGCGTCGAACGAACGCAGATTGCCGAGGTCGGATCCGGCCTTGGTCTCGACGATCAACAGGTCGCCGCTGCGACTGAACCCCTGCACCGCGCCCGGCTGGTCGGCGCGTTGCGTTGCAACGAACAGGTGCGGCGCCCGGACCGCGAGCCCGGCCGGATAGGGGATGCCCAGGCGCAAGGAGTCGCCGTCGCGTTGATAGGTCACCGGGCTGCCCAGCGGTTGCGGCAGCGCCATCCGCCAGCCATCGAAACGGGCGCGCGTGGCCGCGTCGATACGGCCGTCACCGACGGTGAGGTCGAGGGTGAAGGTCCCGGTTTCCGGCACGCACACCTGATCGGTGCAGGCCAGCCACGTCGCCTCGCCGCGGATGGGCAGACGCGTTCCCGACGCGACATTGCCGGCGATGCGCAGCGGCGCGATCAGCGCATAGGGATGCTCATAGACGTGGTTCATCAGCCCGGCGATGACCAGCGTCTCGGGCACCGGATAGTTGAGTTCGCCGATGCTCACGCCCGGCGGCAGCGTCCATTCGATCTGCATGCCGAACCCGGCATCGCCGCCATTCTTCCAATAGCCGTGCCATCCGGCATCGGGCACCATCACCAGCGCGACGTCGACGCTGCTGCCTGGCGCCGGCGCGGCGCTTTCGGCAACGATGCTGTGGCGGATGTGCGGCCCGGGACCGACCTGCGCCTGCACTGGCGCAGCGAAAACTGCGGCGAAAAATGCCAGCACCATCAACAGGCGTGACCAGATGGTCATCGAACGGTCATCGCACACAGGCACGGGCATTCCTCATCGGTGCGCCCGTCAGGCGGGCATGTCGGTTGACACTTGCGGTATAGCCGCTTGTCGGCTGAGAGCGAGTCCACAGGCTTGCGTGCCGCTATGGACCGCCGCAAGATTGTGCAAAAGCAGGAGCATCGCCATGCGTTCGTTGATTTCCGCCCTCGCGTTACTCGCATCTGCCGCGACTCCGGCTGCAATGGCACAGCAGGCCGCGCCACAGCCCGCCGCCGCCACGCCTGCCCCCGCTCCGGCCGAAGGTGCGCCGGCCACTCCGCCCAAGCTGATCATCGCCATCTCGGTCGACCAATTCTCCGCCGATCTGTTCGCGCAATACCGCCAGTTGTTCACCGGCGGCCTCGCCCGCCTTGCTGGCGGCATCGTCTTCCCCTCGGGCTATCAGGCACATGCCGCGACCGAAACCTGCCCGGGCCACTCGACCATCCTCACCGGATCGCTCCCCAGCCGCACCGGCATCATTGCCAACAACTGGTTCGATCTCAGCCTCTCGCGCGATGACAAGCGCGTCTATTGTTCCGAAGACCCGACCGTCGAAGGCACCTCCTCCGCATCCGGCCGCTACGCACCCTCCAACCAGTATCTGCGTGTGCCCACTCTGGGCGACCGGATGAGCGCCGCCGATCCGCGCACGCAGGTCATCTCGGTCGCCGGCAAGGATCGCGCCGCAATCATGATGGGCGGACGCGAGGCGGACGAGCTTTGGTGGCTCGCCCCCACCGGCCTCGCCAGCTTCCGCGGTCGCGAGGCCGCGCCCGACGTCGCGCGCATCTCCAGCGCGGTCGCGCAGGCCATAGCCACCCCGCGCCCGGCGCTCGAATTGCCACAGGCCTGTGCCGCGCGCGATTATCCGGTCGCGGTCGGCAATCGCACCGTCGGCACCGGCCGTTTCGCCCGGCCGGGCGGCGCCGATTCGACCAATTTCCGTATGTTCCAGGCATCGCCCGAAGCAGACGGCACCGTGCTCGCCGCCGGTGCCGCGCTGCGGCAGTCGCGGCATCTGGGCGAAGGCCCGCAGACCGATCTGCTGATCCTCGGCCTGTCGGCCACCGATTATGTCGGCCACGCCACCGGCACCGAAGGCGCGGAAATGTGCATCCAGATGCTCGCGCTCGACCGGGAGCTCGGCGATTTCTTCGCGCGCATGGACGCGACCGGCATCGATTACGCCGTGGTGCTGACCGCCGATCATGGTGGACACGACGCGCCCGAACGCAACCGGGAAAACGCCATTCCCTCTGCCGAACGCGTCGACCCCGCGCTTGCCCCCGAAGCGCTGGGCAATGCACTCAAGGCCGAACTCGGTATCACCCTCGATGGGCCGCTGCTCTATGGTGACGCCCCGTTCGGCGATCTCTACGTCAGCCGCGCCCTCTCTCCCGACCAACGCATCCGGGTGATCGACGCCGCCGTCCGCCGCCTCAACGCGCATCGCCAGGTCGAGCATGTCTGGCGCGGCAGCGAGATCGCCGCGATGCCGGTCTCGCGCCGCTCGCCCGAACTGTGGACCATCGCCGAACGGCTGCGCGCCAACTATGACCCCGAACGCTCGGGCGACCTGCTGCTGGTGCTGAAAGATCGCGTTACGCCGATTCCCGAGACCGGCCTGGGTTACATCGCCACGCACGGCTCGGTGTGGGATTATGACCGGCGTGTGCCGATCCTGTTCTGGCGCGCCGGGCTGCGTCCGTTCGAACAGCCCAATCCGGTGATGGTGGTGGACATCCTGCCGACCCTCGCCGCGCTCATCGGTCTGCCGATCGACAGCAGCAGCATCGACGGCCGCTGCCTCGATCTCGTCGCCGGTCAGGCCAGCAGCTGCCCGGCGCCCTGACCGCCGTTCATCTTCCCTACAGCCGGAAGCTGTGACACTGCAGCAGCTGAACAGGGGAGGGATCATCATGTCACATTGGCGCAAGTGCCTGTCACTGCTGCCTTTGACTGCGCTTGTCACGCTCGGCACCCCGGCGCTGCTGCACGCGCAAACGGCGCGGAGCGAGCGGGCGGCGGCGCAGCCGACGCTGGCGCTGACCGGCCATGTGCGCGGTGTCCGCTCGGACAGCACCACCAGCCGCCAGCTCGCCATAGAAGTGCTCGCGCTCGATGTGCGCATCCGCGGCGGCGTTGCCGAAACGCGGATGACTGCTACCTTCCGCAATGACAGCGCCGACGTGCTCGAAGGCGATTTCTCCTTCGACATGCCTGCCGGCTCGGTCATCACCGGCTATGCGCTCGACGTCGGGCCGGACCTGATCGATGGCGTCCTCGCCGGGCGCGATCAGGCGCGCGAGGCCTATCAGCGCCGCGTTGTCCAGCGCATCGACCCCGGCCTCGCTGAAGTGACGTGGAGCGACCGGTTCTCCACCCGTATCTTCCCCATCCCGGCGCGCGGCAGCCGCACCATCCGGCTGGTGATGACCTCACCGGTGGCCGACGGCGGCTATGTCCTGCCGCTGCGCCCTGCGGCCCGTGTCGGGCGGTTCACCCTTGCCATAGAGGCCGATGCCGGCACCCCGCCCCGCGTTGTGCTGCCCGATGGCGTCAGCGGCCGCTGGAGCGATGGCCGCTTCACGCTCGACCGCTGGGACGCCCGGCTCGGCGGCGAGCTGCGTCTGGTCCCCGCCGTCCCCGCCGACCCGCTGGTGGTCAGCCGCCACGCCAATGGCGAAAGCTTCTTCGAAATCCTGCCGCGCCCCAGCCGTCTCGGCGCAGCGGCTGCACCCGGCAACGACCCCCTGCATATCTTCTGGGACCGCTCCACCAGCCGCGCCGACGACGATATCGATGCCGAGCTGCGGCTCGTGCGCCAGCTGGTCACCCATTATGGCGATGACGGCGTGATGCTGACGCTGTTCGACAGCAGCGGCGTCGAAACCGTCCGTATCGCCAGCGATGCCGATCTGGAAGCGCGCATCCGCGGCATCCGCTATGGCGGAGCGACCAGCTATGCCGGCCTCGCCGCGGTTCCGGTTCGCGGCGACGCGGTGTGCGTCCTCGTCAGCGACGGGCGCGCCACCATCGATTCGCGTGCCGGTTTCCGGCTGCCGTGCCGCACCCACACCGTCGCCTCCGATCGCGAGGTCGATCGCGGCTGGCTGGCAGCGGTGGCGGAGCAGGGCGACGGGGCGTTCGTCGAACTCGGGCGGATGTCTACCAGCGAAGCCCGCAATGCCATCGCCCGCGCCCAACGCCTTACCGGCCGGATCGTCGATGACGAGGGCAACATCATCGACACGGTGGTGGTCGATAGCGGCAACGGCCAGTGGCGGATGATCGGCCGCATGCCCGACCGCGGCGGATTGCGCCGCATGGTCGGAGACCGCGTGGAGGAAAGCTATCCGCGCCCCGCCACTGCCGCTCCGCTCTTTTCCGGCACCGGTGCGCTGTGGGCGAGCCGGACGATCGGGGCCGGCGCCAGCGACATGGCCACCGCGGCGCTGGTCGCACTGGCACGCCGCTACTCGGTCGCCTCTCCCTACGCCTCGTTCATCGTGCTCGAAGCGCCCGCCGACTATGTCGAGGCCAACATCCCGCCGCCGGCCAATTATCCCAAGGCCCTGTTCGACCAATATGCCGCGCTACGCGCCGCAGCCGACAGGCAGATCGCCGCACAGCAAGCCGGTCGTCTGGATCAGGTGGCATCGGAATGGTCGGAAACGCGTAACTGGTGGACGCAGAAGTTCGATCCCGAACCGCGCACGCGCAGCGCGCCCGTGGAAACCTATGATGGCGATGACACCGAAGTGGCGGCGATCCCGCTCGCTGTCCCGCCGCCGCCCGCGCCGCCACCGCCTCCCCCTCCACCACCCCCACCGCCCCCTCCCCCACCGCCGCCAGCCATGGCGCCGCCGGTCCCGGGCTCGGCCGACGAGGAGGCCGGGAACAACATCGTCGTGACGGCCACCCGCCTGCCCGCGCCGCAGTTCGAGGCACCGGTGTCGGTGTCGGTAGTCAGCGAGGAAAATCTGGAAGGCGGCGCCCCCGCCCCGGCCGACGGGGCGTCTGCCAGCGCCGACCCGAGCGGCGATCCCGAAACCGCATCCGACCGCATCCAGACCGTCGAATGGTCACCCGAACGGCCGTGGATCGTCGCCATCGATGCTGCCGGGACCGGCTGGGTGGAGGAAGCCGAACGGCAGCGCGCACGCCATGGTGCACTGCCGCTGTTCTGGTTCGATCTCGCCGAATGGCACTGGCGCAACCAGCGCGCTGCCGAGGCCCGCCGCGCTGTCGAATCCGCGCTGGATCTCGAAGCACGGGACAACCAGACGCTGGAAATCGTCGCCGGCCGGCTGGTCCGCTATGGCGATCTCGATCGCGCACTCGCGCTCTATGCCCAGCTTGCCGATCGCGAGAGCGAACGCCCGCAGCCGCAGCGCCAGCGCGCGCTGGTGCTGATGGCACGCGCCGAGGCGCACCGGACGGCGGGGCACCGCGATGCCGCGCTGGCGGATCTGCGCAGCGCCATCGAACTGCTCGCCGATGCGGTGCTGACCGTGCGTCGCGAGCAATATCGCGGCTTCGAGACACTGGCGCTGATGGATGCCAATCTCGCTGTGCAGCGCTATCGCGCGCTTGGCGGGTCGGAGCATGCCCTGCCCGCCCCGCTGGTGGCCATGCTCGATGTCGACATCCGCATCGTCGTCGAATGGAACACGCCGCGCACCGATCTCGATCTGTGGATCACGCAGCCCGATGGCGAGCGGGTCGGTTATTCCAACCGGCTGTCGCAGACCGGCGGCCGCTTGACGGCGGATGTCACCAACGGCTTCGGGCCGGAGGAGTTCATGCTGCGGGTGGCTCCGCGCGGTACCTACACCATAGAGATCGACAGCTTCGCGGCGGACCGCACCAACCCCAACGGCCCGTCGACGGTGCAGGCGCGCATCATCCGCAACTTCGGCCGCACCGATCAGAGCGAGGAACTGATCGACGTCGAGATGGACCCGACCGACGACGGCATGCGCCGGGTGGGCACGATCACTGTGCGCTGAGGCCGTCGGGCTTCAGGGAACAAGAACGCTAGCCGCCTGCGCAGTGCAAGCGGGTTGCCGCTGACCTGCGCAGCCACCCGCAGTGCTGAGCCTGTCGAAGCACGTTTTGCCGGGGAAAAGTGCGCGTAACCCCCAAGCGCCCTTCGACAAGCGCAGGGCTACGGCAAGGGCTTGCCTCTGGCCGCAGCCTTACTGCCAAGGCCCTGATCGCCCGTCTCAATAGGACGGCGGGTCGCTCGCCGGAAAGCTTTCATCGACCGCCTGGTCGACCTTGTCCCAGTCGCGGCGCGGCGTGTCCCGCATCGCATCGGGCCCGGCATTGCGTGTCTGGTCGAAATTGCCATGGGCGCTCTCGCCCTTCGCAAACGCCGCCGGCTCGGCTCTGGCCTCGCGGGACTGGGTCCAGCGCCACAGCGCATAGCCGCCACCGGCGACGGCAAGGAGGCGAAACAGGGACATGGCGGCAACTCCATTGAACGAGGAAACAGGCTCTTCCCCGTTCAACGGCCTTCACCGGCCAAGGATGCGCTGCCAGCGAGAAATATTCCCGCCGGCGTGCGCGTCAGAAGCGATAGCCCGCCCGGATGCCCAGCGTGCGTGGCTGGGTGGGGACGATATAGGGCCGCTGGCCGCAGCTGCCGCACTGTTGGTAGCGGGAAAGCTGGGCCCGCTCGTCGAACAGGTTGCTGGCAAAGGCCTGGAAAGTCCAGCTCTGCCAATCGAGCCCGAAGGACAGGCCCACCGTCGTCCAGCTTTCCAGCCGCCCGAGCAGCGCCGCGGGGTTGACGAACGCAAGCGTGCCGACCTGCTGCACATTGGTGCGGATGTCGGACGAGGCCGATCCCTGATGCGCCACCACGCCCTGCACATAGGCATCCGCATCGCCGATGCCGAAGCCATAGCGCATGGTGATGTTGCCCTTGAACTTGGGCGTGATCGGCAACCGGGTCCCGCGCGGGGCGGTGATGAAATTGTCCGGACCCGTGCAGGTGTAGGTGGGGTCGGCAATCGCGCACAGATTCTGCCGCGTCTCGGCATCGGTATAGCTCGCCGCTGCCGTCAGATTGAACCCGCCGGCGGTGTAGCTCACGTCTGCCTCGATGCCCCTGATCCGGGCATTCGGGCCGTTGTTGATGACGGTGAAGCTGTTCGGCCCGAGGAAGCTGAACTGGAACTCGTCCCAATCCTGCTGATAGATGGCGCCATTCAGCCTCAGGCCGGGCGCCAGCGTCGTCTTCCAGCCGAATTCGTAATTGGTCAGATAGTCGGCATCATAGGGCGGCACGTCCGCGCGCCGGTTGATGCCGCCCGGGCGGAAGCCCCGCGACCAGGTGACGTAGAGCAGCACATCGTCGGTCACGTCCCAGTTGAGGTTGAGGCGATGGGTGAAGCCATCGTCTTCCGCCTGAACCGGCACGACCTCGCCATTTTCGAACACGCCCAGATTGGTGCACGGCGTGCCCGGCACACTGCCCGCAATCAGCGTGGTGTTGGCCTGCCCTGCCAGTTGCGCCTCGCGCAGCCGCACGCCGCTCTGCGTGAAGCATCCGGCAACACCGGTACGGCTGCTGCCCGCGGCATTAGGCGGCGGATTGCCCATCGCCCCCTGGATGAAGGCCGGATTGCGGCCGAAGCCGAAGAAGCCGATCAGCGTATTGTCATATTTGAACACGCGCCCGCCCGCGGTCAGCGTCAGGCTGTCGGTCAGATCGAAGCTGACCTCGCCGAAGGCGGCATAGTCACGGTCGATACGCTCCTGACGGGTCAGCCACAGCGTGCCGGGGCGGCCGTTGACCGAAAGCAGCGGCGCGAGATTGGCGACCTGATAGTCCTGGAAAATCTGGTTCGACTGCCGCTGGTAGAAGACGCCGCCGACGAACCGCAGCCGCTCGTCCTGCGGGCTGGCGATGCGCAGTTCCTGACTCAGTTTCCTGAAATGGTCGGAGCCGAGCACCTGCTGGCGCGAGCTGATCCCATTGCCCGCCGCGTCGGAGAAATAGAAATAGCCCGCGACGCCACCGACCGACGAATAGAGCGAGTCATAGGCCTCGGCATAGTCGGTATAGTCGCTCGACTGGTTGACCTTGCGATCGAGATAGGCGCCCGCATAGGTGATGTCCCAGTTGGAAATTTCGCCTTCGATGGTCAGCGCCGCCTGAACGAACCGGTCGTTGCGGAACTCGGGGCCGAAGCGCTGCACCTCGAGATCGCCGACTTGCGGATCGAAGCCGAAGCTCCCGGTCGAGTGCATCTCCTGATAAAGCACGGTCGGCGTAACCGTCCAGCTCTCGTCGAGATCGATCTGCAGCGCGGCGCGACCGCCATAGACCTCCAGATCGTTGTAATCCTCCTCGACAAAGGCATTGTTGTTGATGGTGAAGCCGCCCGGTCGTGGCAGGAAGCTGCGCGTGCCCGGGACATTGTCGATGAACCCCGCATCGCGGCGGTAGAAGCCGACCACGCGCAGCGCCGCGGTTTCGCTGATCGGCGTGTTGATCACGCCCTCGATCCGCCCGCCGATGCCGCCTTCGTTGACGGTATTGATTTCGCCATCGACCCGGCCGGAGAATTCTGAGGCATCGGGCTTGTTGGTGATGATGCGGATGGTGCCGGCCTGGCTCGACGCGCCGTAGAGCGTGCCCTGGGGACCTGCGAGGCTTTCGATCCGTGCAATGTCATAGACATGCACATCGAGCGTGCCGCCGATGGTCGTCACCGGCTGTTCGTCGAGATAGACGCCGACGCTCGGCAGAGAGCCCGAGTGGTTGCCGTCCCCGCCCGAGGCGACGCCGCGGAAATAGACGGTGGTCTGGCCGGGCTGCGACGACTGGAAGGCCACGGATGGCAGCAGCGCGGTGAACTGGTTGAAGTTGACGATGTTCAGCTGGTCGAGCCGGCGCGTTCCGAGCACCTGCACGCTGATCGGCACGTCCTGCAGATTTTCCTCACGCTTCTGCGCGGTGACGATGATGTCGTCGCCATAATCGTCGGCCTCCGCCTGCGGAGCCTCCTGCGCCTGCACCGCCGCCGTCGGCAAGGCAGTGGTCGCCAGCAAGCTGATGGCGATGGCGGAACGACGGAACGAAATCATAAGGCGCAGCCCCCCGGCACAAGCAATTTATCTGCGCCAGAGTGTCGCGCTGCATAATATGCGTCAAGTCAGTGACACGGACTGTGTCATTTCCAATGGACTGAGTGACAATCTTGCCACGCGCCTAAAAGCTTCCGGGCACTGCCGGGTAGCGCGTCAGCACGTCGCCGAGCGCCGCCTCCAGCGGCCCCAGCCATGGCATGAACGGTTCGTGCGCTTCGGTGCCGCTGCGATAGATCGGCTGGCGCACCTGCTCCGAACTCGCCGTCCGCACCGCCCGCTCGGTGCGATGGAACTCGAGACAGGCCGGCTCGAAATCCAGCCCGCACGCCGCCAGCAGCGCGCGCACCTCGGCTTCGGTATCGTCGACCATCGCTTCGTAGATCACCCGGTGCACCCGCCCCGGTGCCTGCCGGTCGACATGCGCCATCAGCCGCACATAGTCGCGGTAGTAGCGCCCCATATCGCCAAGATCATAGCTGAACGCCTGCCCGCGCGCGAAATGCTGCTTGTAGTTGGAAAAGCAGCAACCCAGCGGATGCCGTCGCGCATCGATGATCGTCGCTCTGGGCAGGATCGAGAGGATCAGCGGCACGTGCGCCCAGTTGTTGGGCAGCTTGTCTATGAAGAAGGGCCGGTCGGTCCGCCGCTGCACCCGGGTGCGCGCCAGATACTCCTCGCCCATCGCCCGCAGCCGCTCGGGCGGCACATCGGCCAAACCATGCGGGTAATTCTCCACCGTCCGTGCCAGCGCCGGAATGTCGGGCAGTTCGGACGTGCCCTCGACCAGGCTGTGGCTGGCGAGGATCTGTTCGACCAAAGTCGATCCTGCGCGCGGCATGCCCAGGATGAAGATCGGGTCCGCCGCATCGCAGCCCTGGTCGGCGCGCGCGATGAAGAACGCGGCGTCGAAGGCCGCGATCGACCGGTCGACAAAAGCTGCGGTCTCGTCGGCGTCATAGCTGAGCGCCTGTCGCCGCAGCGCATTGCCGGCGGCATAATGGCCGAACGCAACCGCGGCCTCGCGCCGATCCTCGAACGCCTTGCCCAGCGCGAAATCGAGGTGGAAGCGATCCTCGTCCGAAATGTCGTCGCGCGCCAATTGCGCCTGCATCGCGGCAATGTCGGCCTCATCGAACCGGACCGTCTTGAGATTGGCGAGGCTCCACCACACCTCGCCCAGCTCCGGCGTCAGCGCGATGGCACGGCGATAGGCGGCGATGCCATCGGCCTGCCGCCCGACCGTCTTGAGCATATGGCCATAGCTCATCCACACCTTGGGCTGGTGCGGCGCCTTGTCCAGCACCGCCTCGTAGAGCGCAATCGCCTCGTCGAAGCCGCCGACCCGCCCCAGGGCTGCCGCCTTCAAATTGGCATCGCCGAGATTGTCAGGCCGTTCGGCCATGACGCGATCCAGCTCGGCAATGGCCTCCGCCGGACGATTGAGCCGGTGCAGCACGATGGCCAAGTTGGCGCGCGCGGCGGTGAAGGCGGGGGAGAGCTCGATGGCCCGGCGCAGCAGCGTCTCGGCATCCTTGTAGCGGCCGATCCGCCCGGCCAGTTCGGCAAGCATGCGGATCGCCGCTACATCGAATGGCCGCTCCTTGAGGTGCGCGCGCAGCAGCGGCTCGGCTTCGGGCAGCCGGTTGTCGGACAGGGCCAGCGCTGCATCGATCAGACGCGGATGGTAGCGGCCGCGCGTGGCGAGCCAACTGGATGAACCGATCGGAAGCCCTGTCTCAGTCACTTGCCCGCTGCACCCCTTCGTCATTCCCGCGAAGGCGGGAATCCAGCACCGGACGGTCGAACTTGCACAGGCAGGCGATGGATACCCGCCTGCGCGGGTATGACGAACGATGTGGTGGCCATGCCCTAGCCGGGATTCGCCACAGCAATCAAACCATGCTTATCTGCCCCCTTGGCTCTGGGGGGAACGAGCATGACCGACACCGCACAACGGCCATTCGGCTTCTGGACCGCTACCGCGCTGATCGTCGGCGGGATGATCGGGTCGGGGATATTCCTGCTTCCGGTCTCCATCGCGCCTTATGGCTGGACGGGCGTGCTGGCCTGGGTGATCAGCATCTCCGGCGCGCTGTGCATCGCCTTCGCCATCGCCCGATTGACCCAGGCGATGCCGCAGGAAAGCGGTATCGTCGCGATTTGCGGCGCGGTGCTGGGTCCGGTTCCCGGCCTGCTGGTCGGCTGGAGCTACTGGGTATCGGTCTGGGCCGCCGTCGCCGCCATCGCCATCGCGGCGGCAAGCTACCTCAGCGTGTTCTTCCCCGCGCTCGATGCCACGCCGCTGACCGGCGCGATGACGGCGGTCGCGATCCTGTGGTGCCTGACCGCGCTCAACCTTGCCGGCGCTGCCGCGGCCGGCCGGTTCCAGGTGCTGACCACCATCCTCAAGCTGCTGCCGCTGATCGCCGTCGTCGCCATTCTCGCCGTCGCCGTGCCCACGGGCCAGGCCACGCTGCCACCGCTGCCCAGCGGCAATGGCTGGACCACCGGCCTGTTCGCCGCAGTTACGTTGACCCTGTTCCCGCTGCTCGGCTTCGAATGCGCCGGCATCGCCGCCGAACGCGTGCGCGATCCCGGCCGCACCATCATGCGCGCGACGATGATCGGCACCACGCTGACCGGCCTGTTCTACATCATCGTCTGTTCAGGGATAGCGCTGACCCTGCCCGCCGACCAGCTCGCCGCATCCAGCGCCCCGTTCGAGCTGTTCATCCGCACCTGGGCGGGGGCGAGTGCCGGCTATACCGTTGCCGCCTTCGCCGCGATTGCCGCCATCGGCGCATTGAACGGCTGGGTGCTGTTGCAAGGCGAAGTCCCGCTCGGCATGGCCCGCGCCGGGCTGCTCCCGGCGTGGCTGGCCAAGACAGGCGCGCGCGACGTGCCGGTGCGCCTGCTGCTCGCCTCCTCGGTGCTCGCCAGCCTGCTGGTGCTGTCGACCAGCAGCCCGACGCTCGGCGGTGTCTTCACCTTCGTCGCGCTGCTCACCACCTCGGCCTCGCTCTGGCTGTTCGCCGCCATCTGCATCGCCGCGCTGATGCGGCGCGTGGCGGTGGTCGCGGCGGGGGCAGGGTTGGCCTTCTCGCTCGTTGCCATGGTCGGCGCGGGGATAGAGGTCAGCGCGCTCAGTCTGGGTCTGATGCTGACGGCGCTGCCGCTCTATTGGTTGCGGGGGAGAGGCGCCGCCGCGATTGGCCAGCCCTCCTGAAACCCATTCATCGTCATTGCGAGCGTAGCGAAGCAATCCAGTGCGGCTGACGCCAACTCTGGATTGCTTCGCTACGCTCGCAATGACGACAAGGAATCGGCCGCGCCGCTACCCGAACAACCGCCCCACGAAACTGCGATCCCGCAATATCTCCTGCGCCGCATTATGGCCCGGCGCGCCGGTCACGCCGCCGCCCGGGTGGGTGCCCGATCCGCACATGTAGAGGCCCGTTATCGGTGCGCGATAATCGCCATGGCCCAACACCGGCCGCGCCGACCACATCTGGTCGAGCGTCAGATGGCCGTGCATGATGTCGCCATCGATCAGCCCGAATTTGCGTTCCAAGTCCTTCGGCGAATGGATTTGCGTAGCGATGATCGACGAGCGGAAATTGGGCGCATGGCTCGTCACCGTGTCGATGATCACCTCCGCCGCTTTCTCGCGCTCATCGTCCCATGAGCGCCCGTCCGGCAGCACCGGCGCGAACTGCTGGCAGAACAGGCTGGCGATATGCTGCCCCGGCGGGGCAAGGCTGTCGTCGACCGAGGTCGGCAGCTTCATTTCGACGATTGGCGCGTCCGACCAGCCCTTGGCCCGCGCGTCGGTGAACGCCTTGTCCATATAATCGAGCGTGGGGGAAATGATGATGCCGCAGGTATGATGCTCGGCCACTGACTTGCCCGGCAGCACGCTGAAATCGGGGAGTTCGGACAGCGCCACATTCATGCGGAAGGTGCCGCTCCCGGTCTTGTAGCCATCCATGCGCCGCGCGAAGGCTTCGGGCATATCGCTGCGCTCGACCAACTGGCGATAGAGCAAGGCCGGGCCGACATTGGCGGCGATCACCGGCGCGGCAATCTCCTCGCCGCTCTCGAGCCTGACGCCGACCGCCTTCCTGCCATCGACCAGCACCTTGGCGACGGGGCTTTCGAGGCTGATCTCCACCCCCGCCTCGACGCAGGCTTCGGCCATGTAGCGGGTGATCGCGCCCATCCCGCCGACGCTATGGCCCCACATGCCCTTCTTGCCGTTGATCTCCCCGAAGACATGGTGGAGCAGCACATAGGCGCTGCCCGGCGTGTCCGGCGACGCATAATTGCCGACCACCGCGTCGAAGCCGAACGCCGCCTTGATGAAGTCATTCTCATACCAGCGGTCGAGGAAGCCGCGCGCCGATTTGACGAACAGGTCCATCACGTCGCGCTGCGCCTCGATATCCATCGCCGCCAGCCGCTTGCCCTGCGCCGCCGCTGCGATCAGCGCCCGCAGGCCGCCGCCGACATTGGGCGGGGTCTTGAGCGCCATATCGCGCAGCACCTCGGCGACGCGTTCCAGCGCCTCCTCATAGGCGGGGAAGATATCGGCGTCTTTCTGGCTTAAGCGCGCGAACTCGGCCTGCGTGCGCGCGGTACCGCCGCCTAGCTTGAGATATCCGTCCTCATGCGGGAAGAAGTTGCTGATCGTCCGCTCGATGATCCGCCAGCCGCGCTCGTGCAGCCGCATGTCCTTTATCACCTTGGGCCTGAGCAGGCTGACCGTATAGCTCGCGGTCGAATTGCGAAAGCCGGGGTGGAATTCCTCGGTCACGCACGCGCCGCCGATCACGTCGCGCCGTTCGAGCACGCGCACCTTCATGCCGCTGCGCGCCAGATAGAAGGCGCAGACGAGGCCGTTATGTCCCCCGCCGATGATCAGCGCGTCGTAGGATTTGGTACCCAATGCCTTGTCCCCAAATTTGCTCCCCCGTTCCCGCTCTTGTCGAGCGGTTGGGAGAGGCCAGCTTTATCTGCCCTTGCTCCACCCCGCCGCCGGCGCATGATGCAGCCGTGCTTCGGGGATCAATTCCCGTATTCGCCCCGCAAAATTGCGCAGGCACACTTCGCTTCGCCCGATCGGCCCGGCGCTGTAATGGCCGCCCTCCATGCCCCGCTGCACCCGCTCGATCAGCCAGGTGTCCTCGGCATTGACGACACGGTTGATGCGGTCATTGGCGTAGCGCACCAGCTTCATCTCCCGCCGCGCATCGGGCAGCGCATAGGCCGCGACGCGGAGCAGGCAGGTGGTCGGCGAGGTCGGCACCCAGTGCATGAAGTCGATCTGGTCGGCATAGATGTCGAACGCCATGTTCGGCCACAATTTGAAATAGAGCCAGCGCCGCTGCGCCCCCTCTGGCAGATGGTCGACGTGCGGCAGATGCGCCTGATAGAATCGCTCCCACGGGTTGGCCGACACGCCGTCCTGCAATTCCCCCGACATCCGGTCGACCCAGCCGTGCGCGGAGATGCGGTAGCTTTTGCCGAATAACCGCGTCAGCCCGTCATGTGCCACCGGGATGTGGAGATTGTCCGAATAATTGTCCCCCACATTCTTCCAGTTGACGCGGCGCGGCCGCGCCCAGGGGGTGCCGATGGGCTGCATCTCAGCAAAACAGTAAGGCGCGATTTCGGCTTCGGCCGGCGCCATCATCTCTGCGACAGATGGCCCGCCCTCGTTGGCCAGACGGACGAAGAGAAAACCCTGCCACTGGTCGATGTCGATAGGGATCAGGCCGTTCGCGGCCATGTCGAGCGCGGGATAGTCGCGCTTCATCGGCACGCCGGAGAGGCGGCCGTCGAGCTCATAGACCCAGGCATGATAGGGGCAGACCAGCTTCTTGGCGCAGCCCGAGGGGCCCTCGACGAGGCGCATGGCGCGGTGGCGGCAGGTGTTGGCGAAGGCGCGCGGAACTTTCTCATCATCGCGCATAACGATGATGCTCTCACCCAGCAGATCGAGTGTACGATAATCGCCGACGTTAGGTATGTCATTGATATGACATACGATTTGCCATGACGGGCGGATAACCCGGGTCATTTCGATATCGTAATATTCCGCGTCATAATAAAGCCAGCCCGGCAGGCTCCAGTCGGCGTCGGGATCTCCTCCATGTTCTCTACCCTTGTCATTCCCGCGAAAGCGGGGATCCAGGGGCGACACAGAGCCACGGTCATTGCCGCCCTGGATTCCCGCTTTCGCGGGAATGACAGTGTCGGGGGCGAAAGGCGAAGCCATGGTCAGCGGCTCAGCGCCAGCGCGAGATCATGGACATGATCGACCGCCGCGTAAAAGCTCGGCACGCGGATCTTCTCGTTGAGACCATGCGCGAACCCCTCGCTGCCATGCGCGAAGATGCCCGAGGTGCCATAGGTCGGGATGCCGGCATTGGTGTAGATCAGCGCATCGGTTGCGCCCGCGCTCATGCTCGGCGCCACCGGCACGCCCGGATAGCGCGCCTGCACCGACGCGGCGATGGCGGCGGCGACATCGTCGCGCAGCGGGGACATCTGCCCTTGCGGAAAATCGCCGATCAGCTCGACACTGAGCCCCGGCCCGGCCAGCCGCGCCAGCTCCGCCTGGACGCCATCGCGCGGCGCGCCCGGGAAGATGCGGCAATTGACCGTCGCCTCGGCGCGCTGCGGCAGCGCATTTTCGGCATGGCCGGCGCTGAGCATCGTCGCGACACAGGTGGTGGCGACCATATTGGCATAGTCCGGCGTCGCGCGGATTTCCGCCAGCGCCGCCGCATCGGCGGGATCGGCGGCAAAGCGGGTCAGTGCGCCGCCGATGCTGCCGCTTTCCACCCGGCCCGAGGCGGCAAGAAAACCGCGCGTCAGATCGTTGACCTCGACCGGCCACTGATGCGCCTGGATGCGCAGCAAGGCGGCGGCGAGATCGTAGATGGCATTGTCAGTGCGCGGCACGCTGCTGTGCCCGCCGGGGTTGCGCGCCGTGATGCGAAAGCTGGCATAGCTTTTTTCCGCAACCTGCACGAAATAGGCGAGCGGCCGCCCCTCTGCCGAGAGAGCGCCGCCGCCAGCATCGGTGTTGATGGCATATTCCGCCCCGCGCGCCCATTCGTGCCGCGCGATCAGGACGGTGCTCTCCTGCCGGGTCTCCTCGTCGCCGACAAAGGCGAAGACGAGCGTGCGGCGCGGCTGATCGCCATCGCGCACCATCCGCGCGATGGTGGAGACCAGCGCGGTCACCCCGGTCTTGTTGTCCTCCACCCCGCGCCCGAAGAAATAGCCATTCTCCTCGACGAGCGTGAACGGGCTGCGCTCCCAATCCTCGGGCCGGGCGTCGACCACGTCCATGTGCGCGGAGAACAGGATGGGCCGCGCTGCCGCATCGCGGCCGGGAATGCGCACCAGCATCGCGACAGTCTCGCCAGACGGGATGGTGACAATGTCGGCATCGGGCACGCCCGCGGCGCGCATATAGTCGGCGATCCACGCCGCCATCGCCGGAACCTGCCCCTGCCCCTCGGCACTGCGAAACGCCACCAGCCGCTCGAGAATCGCCCGCGCCTGCACCTGATGCGCCGAACCTTGCGCGTGCGCCGGGGCAAGCGAGAGCAACGCGGCGGCAGCGATGAGGCGTTTGAGCATGGCGTATCCCCCGAAACGATGCGCCTTCCATGCGGGGGGCGGGGCGGGGTTTCAAGCGGAAAGGTGGGCGCGTGGTGGCCGCGTTGCAAAGGGTTCGCGCCAAGCCGCCGAGAACCGCCAGATACACCAACAGGGAGCGCCGCAGGCCATATTGCTTTCTTCTTGGCGGCTTGGACCTCGGCGCGACAGCAGAGCTGGGAGCGCCCCTTCGCGGCTCACGCAACACGCCTTGGCGGCTTGGCGCGAACCCCTCTTTCCCTATCGGCGTCATGCTGAACTTGTTTCAGCATCCATGGTCCGCCCTTGCCTGTTACGTGGTGTTGGTTGAGAGGACGGACCATGGACCCTGAAACGAGTTCAGGGTGACGAAGAATGGACTTGCCCCATGACCAGAACCGCCCTCATCACCGGAGCCACCGCAGGCATCGGCGCCGCCACCGCGCGGCTGCTCGCGTCACGCGGCTGGCGGATCGTCGGCACCGGGCGGCGGCAGGAGCGGCTGGCAGCGCTGGCGGCGGAGCTGGGCGCAGACATCTTCCACCCCCTCACCCTCGACATGCGCGATGCCGACGGATTCGACGCCGCCATCTCCAGCCTGCCCGCGCCGTTCGACGCGATCGACCTGCTGGTCAACAACGCCGGCCTCGCGCTGGGCACCGCGCCTGCGCACAAGGCCGATCTCGACCAGTGGCGCCAGATGATCGACACCAACATCACCGGCCTGGTCGCGCTGACCCACCGGCTGCTGCCCGGCCTGATCGAGCGCAAGGGCGCGATCATCAACCTCTCCTCGGTCGCCGCCACCTACCCCTATGGCGGCGGCAACACTTATGGCGGCACCAAGGCCTTCGTCCGCCAGTTCAGCCTGGGCCTGCGCAGCGATCTGCATGGGCTGGGCGTGCGCGTCTGCTCGATCGAACCCGGCATGGTCGAAACCGAATTCACGGTGGTGCGCACCGGCGGTAACCAGGCCGCGTCGGACGCGCTCTATGGCGGCGCCAACCCGATGACGGCAGAGGATATCGCCGAAACCATCCGCTGGGTGGCCGAAGCCCCGCCGCACCTCAACATCAACACGCTAGAGCTGATGCCGGTGAGCCAGAGCTTTGCGGGGTTTCAGGTGGCGCGGGAGGGGTGAGGGAGAGGACACTGCATCTATAGACTGCGTTTTAGAAGGTCCCTTTTGAAACCCTGATACTTTAAATATTGACACAGTTTAGATAACATCGAAGATAGTCGTAAGGGGGTGTCGCATGCCTGTGCAAGACGTTAAAAAATTGCCGTTTGCCAACTATGACGTCGTCGTATATCTTGGAATTGGAATGCTTTCCATTCCCTTCGTGGTACAATCGATAGTAATCCCTTTGGGATTCAACATTCCTTTGAACAGACAGCTATTTCAGACCGGATTTGTTAACACGACCGTAGAAACCCTCATCGTTATATTTGGAGGATATCTTATAGGACATATAGTTGCTTTTGTTTCATCATACCTAGTTGAAGGGTTTATTCATCGATTTATGGGATATCCTTCTCATAACTGGATTAGAATTGTGGACAACGAGGGTAGGGAAACACATAAGATATTTTCCGATAACATCAGACAGTTTGTTTCAAGAAGCACGTGGAAAAAATATTGGTTAAGGCCAAGTAGTTTGGGAATAATAATCTTCAATTTCCCAGCTTTCCCAGCATATTCTATTATATATATGCTCAAAGCATTTGATTTTTACAAACCTAAAATTTCTATTGAGCTATTTTCTGTATTTAATGAAAAGTACAATGAGCTAAGAATTGACGTGCCTCTAAATACGACTGCGTCTTGGGTCAAAATTGTAGAGCATTGTGTATCCAATAATATGCCGAGTGGCTATGTTCGATTTTACAATTATATGATGATCTACGGAGCACTTAGAAGCATGGCTCTCTTAGCACATTTTTATCTTTGGTCTTTTATATTGGGTCGTATTTTTGATGCGAATTATGAAAATAATGGAGCAATAACGCAAATCTTTTTTCATCCAGAGATTGATGCACACCACGTTATTCAATATCTTGCTATCCTTTCTCTAATTGGTATTATGATGATGGCATTCGCTAAGTTTAATCGTCGCGCGTTTGAAGAGTGCATTTATTGTTTTTGCTGCGCAGATTTATCGAAAGTCAATACTGCAAAATCTTCTGGTACTCCACCGGCATGAAATCCGGGGACACTATACCAAATTCACCCCACCGTTCCCATCCTTTCGGCCAGCACATTCGCCACATAGGCGTTGAGCGCGCCCCCTACCGCGCTGCGACGAACTTCAGCTTCTCGTACAGCGAGCGCGGCACGCGCTGGCGCCATCGGCCGAGCGCCTGCGGGCCGGGGAAGGGGCCGCCCAGCGCCTTGGCGGCACCTCCACGCCTCTGCGCCTCTGCGTGAAACTATCTCACACAAAGCCACGAAGGCACCCAAGAAGGAGGGCGGGCATGCACGCGCCCTTGCCTCACCCCACCTCGCGCACGTCCACGAACACCTTGGTGTAGGCGATGCCGAAGTAGGTGCCGTTCACCTTGAACACCAGTTCCGACCCGTCGGTCGTCGTCACCCTTACCGACGCATTATAGGGCAAAGTGATGTCGGCCCGCCCGATTGAAATGCTCGCCTCCACCGTCTTGTGCGGCGGCACAGTGATGGGGAACACCCAGGTCTCCGTCTTCGAGGATGTGTTTTCCTGTCCATAGGTGCCGGAAACGCTGACCTTGAACTGGAAGCTCTTTTCCACCTCGGCCACCTCGGGCAGACCCGCCTTCACCTTGTAACCGAAGGCGAATTCCATGCCCGCCGTGATCGACCAGCTTTCCTTGCGCGTCAGCGTTTCCTCGCTTTTGAAGTCATAGGTCTGGGGCACATCCAGATTGTTGCTGTACACAGCAGCGTTGATCTGGCTCACCCGCACATTCGGCGTTTCAAAACCGATGGTGGGATATTGCATATCCTCCATCACCGAATGGCTGATCGGCTTGACGAAGACGAAGCCCATCTGGTCGACATCGGAACCGGCGCGCCCGATCACGCCGACGCAGATGCCCGATCCGGTGTCGATCGGATATTCCTGCTTCAGACCCCATTTGGTCATCTTGGGAAAAAAGCTTCGATCCCGGTTGGTCTCGAACCTGATTGCGCCCAAGCGCGTGCCCGCGCCATTGCCCCACAAGGACATGGACTTGATCAGTTCCCCGGTTCCGAACACAAATTCGCTATAGGGGCCGGATGCATTGCCGAACTGTGCAATCTTACCGTTGGTCAGCCATATCTTGACTGCCTTGATCATCCATTCGCCGACCCACACGCCGATCTTCTCGACCATCGCGCCATCATAGCCTCCATAGAATGAGAAGGCTTCTCCGCCTTGGCCGCCGATGATCTGCACTGGCAGAAAGGGGGATTGCTCGGCCAGACTGGCCTGCCGGCTTTCAGGCACATCGGCGCGCTGGAGAGTTTCGGGGTCGCTGCGCCAGTCGAAGTCGTCGCTCATGGGTCATCCTTTCGCATCTGCCGTCAAAAGCATCCGTGCCGTGACGAATGCCGATGTCCCGAGATGCGAACAGGTCGACCGAAATCACCCGATTCGCGGGTCAGAGCCTATCGCTGCCCAACGGTTCGCGCAACGTGCCAAACGGAAGTATAAGTGCGATCTAATATGTTGATCTTACTGGTTAAGGTGGCCTAGTCAGCCAAATTCACACAGTCGCGTAGAGCGCTGCACATAGGTCAACTGCTTCTGGCTCAACGCCTTCCGCACCAGCCCCACTCCCGCTACACCGCCGCGCATGACCGACATCACTTACGATCGCTACCTCGCGCTCGACGCCATTCTCGGCGCGCAGCATCCGCAGTCGGATTTGCATGACGAGCTGCTGTTCATCGTCATCCACCAGACCAAGGAATTGTGGCTGAAGCAGACCATCGCCGAGCTGACCCAGGCGCTGGAGATGGTGCGCGGGGACCGGCTGGTCGAGGCGTACAAGGGGCTGGCCCGCGTCAGCCGCATCCAGGCGGTGATGACGCTGAGCTGGGACGTGCTGACCACCATGACCCCGTCCGACTACACCCGCTTCCGTCATGTGCTGGGGACGAGCAGCGGCTTCCAGTCGGACCAGTTCCGCACGGTGGAGGTGATGCTGGGCGTGCGCGAGGGGCCGTATCTGGGCGACCAGACCCTCGCCGCCGCGGCGGTGCCCAGCCTGTGGGACGAAGCCAATGCGGCGCTGGCGCGCGCGGGCTTTGCAGTGCCTGAAGCCGCCCTCGCCCGCAACTGGCCGACACCCTATCGGCCGAGCGGCGAGGTCGAGGCGGCGTGGGCGGCGGTCTATCGCGATCCCGAGACGCACTGGCCGCTCTACCAGCTCGCCGAGAAGCTGGTCGATATCGACGATGCCATGGCGAGCTGGCGCCACCGCCATGTGCTGACCGTCAGCCGCATCATTGGCGGCAAGCGCGGGACCGGGGGCACGGCCGGGGTGCCCTATCTGCAATCCACCCTCTCCAAGCGCGCCTTCCCCGAGCTGTGGTCGCTGAGGACGATGCTGTGAGTTGGGCGCGCACCCGCCGTTTGCGCTCATGGCCTCCCAAAGCCGCTCATGTCGAGCGAAGTCGAGACACTATCGTCGGTGCTGATGGTGTCTCGACTTCGCTCGACATGAGCGGAGGGGAGAGGGCGTGATGCAGGCAGGAGATTACAAACACCTCTTTCAGCGCAGCCTGGCCGCCACGCCGGACCGGCTGCATTTTGCCGCGCACAGCCATCATCTGTGGCCGGACGCCAGCTATGTCGGGCAGATCGCCGCCTGGCAGGACGCGGCGCGGCTCGCCGATCGCAAATGGGGGCGGGTGATGGACGAGCTGTGGCCGGCGGCGCAGGCCCATGTCGCCGCCGAGCTCGGCCTGCCCGATCCGGCGAGCATCGTCTTTGCGCCCAACACGCACGACTTTTTGCTGCGCATCGCCACCGCCATCCCTGCCCGCCCGTTGCGCATTCTCGCCAGCGATGGCGAGTTCCACAGCTTCCGCCGCCAGGCCGCGCGCTGGGTGGAGGCCGGGGAAGCGGTGGTCGAGACGGTGGCAGCCGGGCCGGATCTGGCCGCACGGATGGCGGACGCAGCGCGGGGCTTTGCGCCGCACCTGATCGTCGCCAGCCAGGTCGGCTTTGCCAGCGGGGCGATGCTGGGGGACCCGGCGCCGCTCGCCGCGCTGGCGCATCCTGAGGGGCCCTGGGTGCTGATCGATGGCTATCACGGCTTCATGGCGGTGGAGACCGACCTGTCGGCCCACGCCGACCGCATCTTCTACACCGCTGGCGGTTATAAATATGCGATGGCGGGCGAAGGGGTGGCGTTCCTCCACTGCCCGCCGGGCTTTGCACCGCGCCCGGTGAATACGGGATGGTATGCCGAGTTCGACGATCTGGCGGCGCCGCCCGGCGCGGTCGGCTACGCGCCCGATGCGCGGCGGTTTCTGGGCTCGACCTTCGACCCTTCCGGCCTCTACCGGTTCGTCGCGGTGCGCGACATGCTGGCGGGCGAAGGGCTGGATACGAGGTCGATCAGCGGGCATGCCGATGCGCTGAAGGCGCAATTGCTGGGCGGCTTGCGCGGGCCGCTGGCGGAGGCGGCGCTGCTCAACCCCGCCGCGCCCGGCCAGTCGCAAGCGCGTTTCCTCGCGCTCCGTCACCCGGATGCCGCGCGCTGGCAGGCGGCACTGCTGGCGCGCGACATCTACACCGACGTGCGCGGCGATGTGCTGCGCATCGGCTTCGGCCTCTACCAGACCGCGCGCGACGTGGAGGCGCTGCTGCAGGACATTGCGATTTTGTAAGCGATGCCTCCGCGAGGCACGGCATGTTTAACCGGCTGTTTACCGCTTTTGCGCCATGGTCCCCGGGAGTAATAACGGGGCCACCGCCACATGGACACGCAGCGCAGCAGCTATGGCAATGACGACAGCGGGTCTGCCGACAGCCATGGCATAGAAACGCCGACTGTCGTCGGGCACGACGAGCGGCGCATGCATGTGCGCGCCTACAACCATTGGGCACGGCTGCTCGATGGCCGGTCCTTTCCCTCGATCGAATCGCTCGACCTCGACGATCTCGGCGATTTCGGCCCGAATGCCGTGCTGCTCGATTTCACCTCGGGCATAGAAAATCCCGCGCTCGGCTTCGTCGGCACCGCACTGGCGCGCGAATGCAAGCTCGACGACAGCGTGCATTATATCGCGGACGTGCCGCGCCGCTCGCTGCTGTCGCGGCTGACCGACCATTATCTACAGATCATCGCCAACCGCGCCCCGATCGGCTTCGAGGCTGAATTTGTCGATGGCGACGGTGCGACCATCCTCTATCGCGGCGTGCTGTTGCCCTTCTCGTCCGATGACGACACCATCGATTTCATCCTGGGCGTGATCAACTGGAAGCGTGCGGCCGAGCCGGCGCTGGTCGAAGCCATCGCCGAGGAAATGGCCGCCGCATCCGCCGCCGCGCCGCACCAGCGCCCGACCCTGCCGGTGTGGAGCGACGACACGGCAGCCAGCGAAGAGGATGGCGACGGGCTGGTGCCGCTACCGACTCCGTCGCTCGCCGCGCTGGTCCGCCCAAGGCTCGCTCCGACTCCGCATGACGATGTGCTCGAGCTCGACGATATGCTGCAGATCGATCCGTTGGCCGACGACGGGGAAGAACCGTCCAGCCTCGCTGACTGGCTCGCCGCCGCACGCATGCAGGCGGATACGGCGCAGCAGGCCAATGCTCGCGGCCACAGCGCGCTCTATCAAGCGATCGGTCGGGCCTGGGGCTTTGCCCGCGCCGCCGCCGAAGCGCCCGAGGATTATGCCGAACTGCTCGACGAGGCCGGCATCCAGACCAACCCGCGCGCACCCATGACTCCGGTGGTGAAGCTGGTGTTCGGGGTCAATCACGACAAGACGCGGCTGGCCGAATATGCGGCCGTGCTGGGCCACGCCCAGCGCGAAGAGATCGCTCCGGCCGCGCTGCCCGGCTATCTTTCGGGCTATGCCGGGGGCCTCAAGGCGCTGCTCAAGGATATCCGGGCCGCGCAACGCGCCGCCCGCCCGGTTGTGCCCGCGGTCGATCCGGCCAGCGTACTCGGCGGCCTCGCCCCGCTCGGCTCCGTCGATTGGCCCGATGCACCCGACGGCGCCTATCTGGCGTTGCTCGTCCGGCGTGAGGCGGACGGCTCGCTCGTCATCGTCGCGTCCGAGGCTGAAGACAGCGTGCAGACCACCCGACTGATGGCGCAGGTCGCCCGCCGCAGCGCGCAATAAACTTACATCATCTTGGGATTTCCATCGCCGGCAGGGGTTGAGCCGCTGCGGTGAGAGGCGCATAGGCTGGCACCCGAGAGGCATGCGCGGGAAGAACTGGGCAGCCGCGTGAAGGCGCGGCGTTGGGTCCTGTCCGTGCGTGCGCAGCAAGCGGGTGCCCGATGTCCCAAGCCGATAGTCCGACCACCGATCGCGCCGCCGTACCGGACGCGATCGTCTCCGCCATTTGCGTTGCGCTGACCAGCAGCGCCCTGCCTGACGAAGCGATGGCCGATGCAGCGGAATCGCTGCAGGCCGCGGCACAGTTCGTCGCGCAGACCGGCCTGGTTCGCGAACCCGGCAAGCCGGTGATGGCGCTCGAACCAATGGGCGCGAGCGGGTCGGCACGGCGCATGCGGCTGGCCATCGTCAACGACGACATGCCGTTCCTGGTCGATTCGGTCGCCGGTGCCGTCGCTGCCGCGGGCCTCGCCGTCGATTGCATCGTCCACCCCGTGCTCGCCGTCCGCCGCGATGGCGACGGCACGCTGTCCGCCATCCTCGACCGCGAGGCGAGCGGCGAGCGCCGCGAATCGATGATCTACATGGAGGTCGAGCGCGCCGATGCGCGCGGCCGCCGTGAACTGCTCGCCAGCCTCGCCTCGGTGCTCGCCGACGTGCGCGCCGCGGTCAGCGACTGGCTCAAGCTGCAGGCGGCCATGCAGGCCGATGCCGACCGGCTCGGCGATGGCGAAGGCACCGCGCTGCTACGCTGGTTCCTCGACCGCAATTTCACCCTGCTCGGCCACGAACAGCGCGATCGCAGCGGTGCGCCGACCGCGCAGCTCGGCATCTGCCGCTCCGACACAACACCGTTGCTCGCCGACAGCACTGTCGCGACCGCCTTCGAATGGTTCGAGCGCGGCGGGCGCGTGCCGCTGATCGTCAAGTCGAACCGCATCGCCACCGTTCACCGGCGGGTGCTGATCGATGTCATTATCACCCCGATCCACGGCGAAGGCGGCCTGACCGGCCTCTCCATCCACGGCGGCCTGTGGACCAGCGCCGCGCTGGCCACCGCGCCGGAGCGGGTGCCGATCCTGCGCACCGCGCTCGCCGAGCTTACCCGCAAGTTCGGTTTCGATCCCTCGGGTCACGCCGGCAAGGCCCTAGCGCATGTGCTGACCCAGTTGCCGCACGATCTGCTGATAGCCACCGATGGCGCGCAGCTCGAATCCATCGCACTTGCCGCCATGTCGATCGCCGACCGGCCGCGCCCCAAATATGCGGCGATCCTCTCCCCACTCAAGCGCCACCTGTTCGCCTTCGTGTGGCTGCCGCGCGACGAGGTATCGACCAGCCGGCGCACCGCGGTCGAAACGCTGCTGCGCGAGCGCGCCCAAGCGCGCCTGCTGAGCTGGAGCATCGCGATGGAGGAAGGCGGCGCCGCGGTGCTGCGTTTCACGCTCGACCTGCGCGATGGCGGCATCGTGCCCGAAGCCGATGCGATCGACGCCGAACTCGAAGCCATGGTGCGCGGCTGGGCGCCGGGCATCGAAGCGGCGCTGGCCGCGCTCGGCGAGGAAGGCCGCGCCAACGCGCTGGCGCATCGCTATGCCGCCATCTTCCCGCAATCCTACCGGCTCGACCATACGCCGGACGATGCCGCGCGGGACATCTTGCGTCTGCGCGATCTCGACGAGGAACGGCGTGTCGATGTCCGCCTCGTCAGCGGCGCAAACGCTGCCGACGATGGCCTGCGGCTCAAGGTCTACAGCGCCGACGGCGCGCTGCCGCTGTCCCGGCTGGTGCCGACGCTCGAGAATTTCGGCTTTACCGTGCTCGAGGAAATGCCGACCGCGCTGACCGACGAGCGCGGCGGCTATATCCACGATTTCCGCCTGTCCGATGGGGGCAGCGCGATCGACACCGCTCGCATCGCGACCGTCGAGGCCGCCATATCCGCGGTGCTGCGCGGCGGGGCCGAGAATGACCTGTTCAATCAGCTGGTCGTGCGTGCCGGGGTCGACCCGCAACAGGCCGACTGGCTACGCGCCTGGTTCCGCTATCTGCGCCAGACCGGTGTTACCTATTCGATGGGCACCTTTGTCACCGCGCTGCGCAACGCACCGTCGGTGACGCGCGGGCTGGTGGCGCTATTCGCCGTCCTCCACACGCCGGGCCATGACGATGCGGAGGGCGCGGCCGCCGTGCGCGCGGACATCCTTACCGGGCTCGACGCGGTCGCCGCCATCGATGAGGATCGCATCCTCAGGCTGATGCTCGCCGTCATCGAAGCGACCCTGCGCACCAACGCCTTTGCCCCTGCGGCGGCCGAGGCGCTGGCCTTCAAGATCGACAGCGCGAAGGTGCCGGGCCTGCCCAAGCCGCTGCCGTGGCGCGAGATTTTCGTTTACTCGCCGCGAGTCGAAGGCATTCACCTGCGCGCCGGACCGGTGGCGCGCGGCGGCCTGCGCTGGTCCGACCGGCGCGACGACTTCCGCACCGAGATCCTCGGCCTGATGAAGGCGCAGCGGGTCAAGAATGCGGTGATCGTGCCGACGGGCGCGAAGGGCGGTTTCTACCCCAAGCAATTGCCCGATCCGGCGGTCGATCGCGACGCCTGGCTGGCCGAGGGCACCGAATGCTACCGCATCTTCATCCGCACCCTGCTGTCGATCACCGACAATCGCGTTGCCGGCCAGGTGGTGCATCCGGCATCGGTGGTGGTGCGTGACGGGCCCGACCCCTATTTCGTCGTCGCGGCGGACAAGGGCACGGCCACCTTCTCCGACGTTGCCAACGGCATCGCGCTGGAGCGCGATTTCTGGCTGGGCGATGCCTTCGCCAGCGGCGGTTCCAACGGCTATGACCACAAGGCGATGGGCATCACCGCCAAGGGCGCGTGGCTTTCGGTGCAGCGCCATTTCCGCGAACTCGGCATCGATGTGCAGAGCGACAGCATCAGCGTCGTCGGCGTGGGCGACATGTCCGGCGACGTGTTCGGCAATGGCATGCTGCTGTCGAAGACGCTGAAGATCATCGCCGCCTTCGATCATCGCCATATCTTCATCGACCCCACGCCCGATCCGGCGGCAAGCTGGGCCGAGCGCGCGCGCCTGTTCGCCCTGCCGCGGTCGAGCTGGGCGGATTATGACGCGTCGCTGATCAGCCCGGGTGGCGGCGTGTTCCCGCGCAGCCAGAAGGTCATCCCGCTGTCGCCCGAAGCGCAGGCCGCGCTTGGCGTGGCGGAGGACAGCTTGGAGCCGGCTGCGCTGATGTCCGCCATCCTCAAGGCGCCGGCCGATCTGCTGTGGTTCGGCGGCATCGGCACCTATGTGAAGGCGGCGGCGGAAAACAACGCCGACGTCGGCGACCCCGCCAACGACCGGCTGCGCATCGATGCCGAGCATTTGCGCGTCCGCGCCGTCGGGGAAGGGGCCAACCTCGGCGTCACCCAGGCAGCGCGCATCGCGTTCTCGTTGCGCGGCGGCCGCATCAACACCGACTTCATCGACAACAGCGCCGGTGTCGATTGCTCGGACAATGAGGTCAACATCAAGATCGCGCTCAACAACGAGGTGCGCGAAGGCCGGCTGGGCGCGGAGCCGCGCAATCAGCTGCTGGCGCGGATGACCGACGATGTCGCGCATCTGGTGCTGGAGGACAATCGCCTGCAGGCGCTGGGCCTGTCGATCGCCGAACAGGGCGGCGCCACCGCCCTGCCCTCGATGATCCGGCTGATCGAGATGTTCGAAGGCGCAGGTCAGCTCGACCGGCGCGTCGAGGGCCTTGCCGCCAGCGACATATTGGTGCGGCGCGGACAGGAGCAGCGCGGGTTGACCCGGCCCGAGCTGGCGGTGATCCTGTCGACCGCCAAGCTCGCCATCCAGGCCGCCGCCGAAGAAGCCCGGCTGGGCGACGATCCGCTGATGGATGCGGAACTGCTCGCAGCCTTCCCTGCGGAAATGGTCGAAACCCAGCGCGAGGCGATTTTGGCGCATCAGTTGCGTCGTGAAATCGTTGCCACCAAGGTCGCCAACCGGCTGATCAACCGCATGGGCCTGATCCACCCGTTCGAGCTGGCCGAGGAGGAAGGGGTCGGCATCGCCGATGTCGCCGAGGCCTTCGTGGTCGCCGAGCGGCTGTTCGACCTGCCGGCGCTGTGGGCGCGCATCGACACCGAGGCGATGGACGAGGGCGTGCGCCTGTCGCTCTATGGCGAGGTCGCCATCGAGCTGCGTGCGCATATGGCCGATCTGATGCGCAACAGCGTGGCCGGACGCAGCCTGGCGCAATGCGTTGCCGATCTCGCGCCCGGCATTGCCGAGCTCGACCGGCAGAGCGACCGGCTGCTGCGTTCGACCGCGCGCGAACAGGCCGGGGCCTTTGCCCGTCGGCTGGAGGAAAAGGGCACGCCGCCGTCGCTCGCGCAGGCGATCGTGCACCTCGCCGAGGTCGACGGGGCGGTCGGCATCGTGTCGCTGTCGCGCCGCTCGGGCGCGGATGCCACCAAGCTGACCGGGGCCTTTGGCATGCTGGGGCAGGTGACCGGGCTCGATTGGGCGCAGGGTGCGGCAATGCAGCTTTCGCCGAGCGATCCGTGGGAGCGGCTGCTCGTCGCCGGACTGGCGCGCGATTTCCAGCAGATGCGGCTCGACACCATCGCCCGGCTGGGCGGCGATCCGGAAGCGGCCGTCAACGACTGGCTGGCGCGCAACGAGGGCCGGGTGCGGCAGTATCGCAACTTCATCGATCGCGCGCGACTCTCCCCGCAACCGCTGCCGGCGATGCTGGCACAGCTTGCCGGGCAGGCGCGGACGTTGCTGGCGCGGGCCTAGCAAAAACTTCCGCCTCGGGCCCGACCCGGGCAAACACAAAGGGCCGGAGCATCGCTGCTCCGGCCCTTTCTCATCAAGCCATCCGGCTTAGCGGCAGCGGGCCGACCCACGGTCGATCTCGCGACCCAGCAGGGCACCGGCGACACCGCCGAGGATGGTACCGGTGGCACGCTCACCGCGGGTGTCGATCGCCCGGCCGGCCAAGGCACCGCCCGCCGCACCGATGATCAGACCAGTGGTGCCGTTGCCACGGCGGCAGCGATAGCGGCCCTGCTCGTCCTGCCAGATCCGCTCGTTGCGGCTCAGCACGCGCGGCTCATAATAGCGCCCCTGGCGGTCATAGCGTCCGCGGTGGCGACCGCGGTCATGCTGCATGGTCGTGCCATAGTCGATGCGATAATCGCTGGCCGCCGGGGCGATGGGGCCGCCAGCGGCAATGGCGGGGACGGTCGGCACCAGCATTGCGGCGGCGGCGAACGTCAGGAATGTCTTCTTCATGGCTCAGTCCTTTCATCCGTGGAACCTGTGCCGCAATAACGGACCGCAAGACAGGCGGTTGCATGAACAGTCGCCGACAGGCCGGTTCATCCGCGCGAAAGCCGCAGTTTCCTGTCGAAAATCGGCGGGAATGCGATGGTTTTATGCGACTATGGCCGTGAACGCCCCTATTTTGTTACATAAACGTATCGGTGAAGCGTTGCGCTGCTGCGACGGGCAGTATAGTTTTCACCTCTGGGGGGCGTCTCGGGGAATGACAGATGACTGCGATAATGAAGGGTATCGTGCTGCTGTGGGCAGCATTCTTCGCCTACACCGGGGTGATGGGGCTGATCGATCCGACCAGCTATGCTGCCATCGGCCTGCCTGAACTGGCTGGCGCGGCCAAAAACACCGTCCGCGCCGATCTTTCGGCCTTTTTCCTGGTTTCGGCCGGAGCCGCCGCCGTCGGTGCGCTGGCGCCGGGCAAGGCCGAATGGCTGCATGTGCCCGCCGCGCTGTTCGCCATGGCGCTGCTCGGCCGCGCCACCGGCGTCCTGCTCGGCGACCCGATCGACGATATCGTCCGCACCTCGATGATCGCAGAAGGCGTGTCGGTGGTGCTGCTGCTGATCGCTGCGCGCATCATCGACCGCAGCTGAGCTGTCCGCGCCCGATTGACGCAGCGCCGCGGCTTGCGCCATGGGCGCGGGGATGACCGATACGTCCACCGCCGCGCCCTTGCGCCTGTTCAACAGCCTGACCCGCACGGTCGAGCCGTTCGTCCCCGTCCACGCAGGGGAAGCACGCGTCTATAGCTGCGGGCCGACGGTGTATAACTATCCGCATATCGGCAACATGCGGGCCTATATCTTCGCCGACACGCTGGGGCGGGTGCTGAGCTTCAAGGGCTTTCGGCTCAAACACGTGATCAACATCACCGATGTCGGGCATCTGACCGACGATGCCGACGCCGGTGAGGATAAGATGGAGAAGATGGCGGCGGAGCGTGCGCAGTCGATCTGGGACATTGCGCGGCACTATACCGAGGCCTATTGGGCCGATTTCCGCGCGCTCAATTGCCGCGAGCCGGCGCATTGGTCGATCGCCACGGACTATGTCCCGGCGATGATCGCCTTTGCCGAGTCGATTGCCGACAGGCATTGCTACCAGCTCGACAGCGGCCTCTATTTCGACACCTCGACCGTCGCCGACTATGGCCGGCTGGCGCGCGCGGTGACCGAGGACGGCGAGGGCCGGATCGAGGCGGTCGACGGCAAGCGCCATGCTGCGGACTTCGCCATCTGGCGCACCACCCCGCCGGGCGAGACGCGGCAGATGGAGTGGGATTCACCCTGGGGCCGCGGCGCGCCGGGCTGGCATCTCGAATGCTCGGTGATGAGCCGCGAACTGCTCGGCCTGCCGTTCGACATCCACACCGGCGGCATCGACCATCGCGAGATCCACCACCCCAACGAGATCGCACAGAACCAGGCGGTCACGGGCTGCGGCGGGCTCGACTGCGCGGAACACAGCGGCGCGCGCATCTGGATGCACAATAACTTCCTGGTCGAGCGATCGGGGAAGATGTCCAAGTCGTCCGGCGAGTTCCTGCGTCTGCAACTGCTGATCGACAAGGGCTTCCACCCGCTCGCCTACCGGATGCTCTGCCTGCAGGCGCATTATCGCAGCGAGCTGGAGTTTTCGTGGGAGGGCCTGGCGGCTGCGTTCGTGCGGTTGAAGCGGCTGGTGATGGGTGTGGAGGCTCTCAAATCCCGTCATGCTGAACTTGTTTCAGCATCCATGGACGGACCATGGACCCTGAAACAAGTTCAGGGTGACGAAGATTTGCAGGCCTCGGCACTGTTCAACATGACGACATTCAACCGCTCTGTTCTCGATGACCTCGGCACACCGCAAGCTCTAACCGAGCTCGAATACGGTCTGTCAGCAAAACAGCCTACGCCAATCGCCAAATTGAAAGCAATTTCTGCAATGGACGCGGTGCTTGGGTTCGGACTTTCGACCCTCACCCGAACCGATCTGCGCATCCGGCCCAAATCCGCAACCATCACCGAAGACGAGATCGAAGCCATCCTCGCCGAGCGCAAGGCTGCGCGCGCCGACAAGGATTTCGCCCGCTCCGACGCGCTGCGCGACAGCCTTATCGCGCAGGGCGTCGAGGTGATGGACGGCGATCCGCTGGGGTGGGACTGGCGGCTGGATATCTGACCGTTCAACGGACAGGCGGGGGATAGGGCGATGGACTCGGGCCTGGCCGCTGCGCCCAGGCCTGCCTTGACCAAGGCAGATCGGATCCGTAGCCCTGCGCCTGTCAAAGTGCCCTTGTTGTACAAGCGTGCTTTGACAGGCGCAGCGCTACGGCCCAATCACAGCGGGACAGGCGCTGGCCTGCCGCCAATGGACGCAGGAGAAACCGCATGACCCCCGTCTCCACCATCAGCGGCAGCGCCATTCCCTGGGGGCAGAAGAATGTCGACACCGACGTCATCATCCCGGCGCGCTGGCTGAAGACGGTCAGCCGCGAGGGGCTGGGCAAGGGCGCGTTCGAGAGCGTGCGAGCGGATGCCGACAATGTCATCGATGCAGGCCTGGCGACGGGGGCGACCATCCTGATCGCCGGCGACAATTTCGGCTGCGGATCGAGCCGCGAGCATGCCGCCTGGGCGATCCTCGACCTCGGCATCAAGGCGGTGATCGCACCGTCCTTTTCCGACATCTTCTCCGGCAACGCGTTCAAGAACGGATTGCTGACCGTGGTGCTGCCGCAAGAGGTGATCGACCGGCTGCTGGCGGTCGCCGGCGACGGCCAGCCGGTGACCATCGACCTTGAAAACCAGGTGGTGACCACGCCGTTCCAGGACCGGTTCAGCTTCGCCATCGACCCCTTCCGCAAGATGTGCCTGATGCAGGGGCTCGATGAGATCGGGCTGACCCTTGCGGAGGATGCCGCAATCGCGGGCTATGAGGCACGGCGGGTGGCAGCGGAACCATGGCTGGTGCCGACACAGGCGTGACTTGCAATTCTCGTCATTCCCGCGAAGGCGGGAATCCAGCTGACATGGAATCAGATGGGTTCCCGCCTTCGCGGGAATGACGACAATGTGAATGGGAGAAAGATCGATGCGCGCATTATTGTCGACCGCCACCGGCGGACCCGAGACGCTGACCCTCGGCGATCTGCCGGCCCCTGCGGCCGATGCGGGCACTATCGTGATCGACGTGCATGCCTGTGCGATCAACTTCCCCGACACGCTGATCATCGAGGATCGCTACCAGTTCAAGCCGCCGCGCCCGTTCGCGCCGGGCGGCGAGGTGGCGGGGATCGTCGCGGCTGTGGGCGAGGGCGTGACGCACCTCAAGGTCGGGGACCGGGTGATCGCCGGGTGCGGCAATGGCGGGCTGGCCGAGCAGGTCGCGACACGCGCCTCCAACGCCTATCTGCTGCCGGATAAATTCGGCTTTGCCGAAGGATCGGCGCTGCTGATGACCTATGGGACCTCCATCCACGCGCTGGTCGATCGCGGCCGGCTGAAGGCCGGGGAGACGTTGCTGGTGCTGGGCGCAGCCGGCGGTGTCGGCCTCGCTGCGGTCGAGATCGGCAAGGCGATGGGCGCGCGCGTGATCGGCGCGGTGTCGAGCGAGGAAAAGGCAGCGCTGGTGCGTGAGGCAGGCGCGGACGACTGCATCGTCTATCCGCACCAGCCGTTCGACAAGGACCAGTCCAAGGCGCTGGCCGAACAGTTCAAGGCTGCGGTCGGGCCCGGCGGCGCGGACGTGATCTATGATGCGGTCGGCGGCGACTATGCCGAACCGGCGCTGCGCTCGATCGCCTGGGAAGGCCGCTTCCTGGTGGTCGGCTTCCCCGCCGGTATCCCGCGCCTGCCGCTCAACCTGACCCTGCTGAAGAGCTGCGACGTGTGCGGCGTGTTCTGGGGTGCCTTCACCATGCGCGAACCGGACCGCAACCGCGCGCATATCGCCCAGCTGTTCCAGTGGTGGGACGAAGGCAAGATCGCGCCACGCGTCACCGGCACCTTCAGCCTTGAGCGCGGCGGCGAGGCGATTGCCGCGCTGGGCGACCGCAAGGCGGTGGGGAAGCTGGTGGTGGAGGTTCGGTAAGTCCTCCCCGGCACAGGGAGGGGGACCATCCGCAGGATGGTGGAGGGGCACGCAGCTAGGTGATAACCTTGCTCAACAACCCGACCCCTCCACCACTTCGTGGTCCCCCTCCCCGTTCCGGGGAGGACCTTACAGGCCGAACCAGCGCACCACTTCGTCGAGCGGCGCGCGGTCGACCGGGAAATTGTTGACCGGCGCCTCGGCATCGCGCCAGCCGATCGCCAGGCCCGAATAGATGATCTGATCGTCATCGAGGCCGAGATGGTCGCGGATGGTCTTGCCATAGACCGACCAGGCCTCCTGCGGGCAACTGTCCAGCCCGGCTTCGCGCAGCAGCAGCATCACCGACTGCAGCCAGATGCCCATGTCCGCCCATTGCGGCGGGCCCATGAATTTGGGGCAGTGGACGAACAGCACCACCGGCGCGCCGAAGCCTGAAAAGTTGAGGGCCATCGCCGCATCGCGCGCGGCGCGGTCCTGCCGTTCGATGCCCATCGCCGCATACATGGCATGGGCGACGCCATGGCGGCGACTGGTCCAGGGATCGGTCAGATCGGCCGGGTAGATGACATATTCGGGCTGGAGGCCGGTGAAGCCCATCGCCCGCCGCTCAGCCACCTTGTCGATCAAGGCCGCGAGCGATTCGCCGCCGACGACGCTGACCATCCACGGCTGGACATTGCCGCCGGATGGTGCGCGCTGCGCCGTTTCCAGGATGCGGCGCAACAGGGCCGGGTCGACGGGCCGGTCGGCAAAGGCGCGGATCGAGCGGCGCGACAGCATCGCCTCGGTCACGCTGGCAGCAGCTGGAACGTCAGTCATGCCTCGACCTCATATTTATTCTCCCGGCGTTTGCCGAACAGCAGGTCGCGCTCCATGCGCGCCCGGGCCTGGCGGTAATAGGCGAGCAGGAAGACGCGGTCGTCCTCGATGATCGGCCGGCCGATCTTGGCGCGGATGGTATCGGCAACGACCATCATCGATTTCTGCTCGCCGCGCCGCAGCACCTTCTCCAGTTCCTGCAGCTCGAACACGCCGTAGACCGAAAGCTCGGCGGCGGTGAACTGCGGCTCACCTGGCTGGACGCTGCTCTCCGCCAGATCCTGCGCCATCTTCTGCCGCCGCGCCACCACCACCCAGGTACCGCCGACCAGATCGCCCAGCCGCATCCTGTCCTTGTTGAACAACAGGAACAGGCTCATCGCCAGCGTCCACAGCAAGCCGGCGACGACAAGGCCGGTGTTGACCAGATCGTCGGTCGCGCCCCCGGCGAGGAAGGCAATCGGCAAGAACAGTTCGACCTCGCGCACCAGATTGCGGGCGATGACTGCGGCGACGGTGAGCTGACCGCCATCGCGCGCCACCACGCGGATGCCGACGATCCGCTTGCCGGGGGTGGCAGCACGCGGGCCGAGCTCGAAACCGATGAACCAGAAATTGCGCAGCAGGAAAAAACCGAGCAGCCAGACGATGAAGGCGGCATCTTCTGCGCCGCCGCGCGAGCCGAGACCGGTATAGCCAAGGATGATGTTGGTGACGATGAGGATGATCAGCATCAGCACCAGATCTATGACCAGGGCACCGAAGCGCAGGCCGGCGCTTGCGATCTCGAGTTCGAGATCGGTGCCCTCGGGCGTGACGAAGCTGCGCCGCTTGCCGCGCCGTGCGGTGGCGAAGCGGGACGCTTGCACCGCAGCGCTCTTGACCGGCGCGGGACGGCTCATGCCGCCGCCTGCCTGCGGCGCGGCACATAGAAATAGGCCAGCCAGAAGGCGAACATGCTGCCGCCGACGGCGAAGCGCAACTCCATCGACTGGATGAGCTGGCGCCCGAACCCTTCCAGCAGTCCGGCGAGCAGCAGCATCAGGATGACGCCGACCATCGCCGCACCGCTCGCTTTGCCGGCTTCCGCCGCAGCGGCCAGCCGCGAGCGCGCGCCGGGGAAGGCGCAGGCCAGCCCGACCCTGAGGCCCGCCGCGCCGGAGAGGACGGCGGCGAACAGTTCGGTGGTGCCGTGGATCGACAGCCAGGCCAGGAAATCGGGGCCGAGGCCCGCATCGAAAAACACCCACAGCAGGGCGCCGAGCGGGATACCCTGATAGAATTCGAGCATCATCGTCGGCACGCCGAAGGCAAAGCCGAGCGCATAGGACATGATCGACACCTGGCTGTTGTGGGTGAACAGGTAGGTGGCGAAGATGTGGAGACTGCTCTTCTCCTCATCCTCCAGACCGTAGATGGTGTCGCGCAGCGCCTCAGCACCGGCACCGGGCGTGCGGCCGCCGGCCAGCTCTCCGGGCATCAGCCGGTCGAACCAGACCGGATCGCTGGCGACCAGCGACCAGCTGGTGGCGGCGCCGAGCAGCAGCAGGATGGCGATGACCAGCGTTTCCTTCCACAGGCTGCGCACCGCGGCGGGCCATCCATAAGCGAAGAAGCCGACGATGCGGCGCAGCCGCGATTCACGGATGCCGTAGAGCAGAAAATAGCCGCGCGTCGCCAGGCCTTCGAGATAGTCGACCAGAGCCGCGTCCAGATTGGTGGCGCGGGCGAGGCTGAGCGAGGACAGGGTGGCGCGATACAGGCGCGGCATCGCCACCAGCTCCTCGTCGGTGAGGCGGCTGATCGAGCCTCTCTCGAGCCGCAGCACCAATGCTTCGAAGGCGTGCCAGTCGCTTTCCCGTTCCCTGCGGAAAGCGGCGGTCGAATAGCCGACGGCGGGCGTGGCAGGGGCGGTGGCGGGCATCAGATCATCCCCTGGCGCTTGATGCGGATGTAGGTGGCCAGCAATCCGGCAGCGAGGCCCTGCGGCGGCACCTCCAGCACATGCGCACCCATGCGCCGCAGCCGGGCGAGCACGACGCGACGGTCGCGCAGCAGCTCGGCGGCGATGGTGGCGCCCGCCACATCGTCGGCAGTGGCGGGCACGCGCGCCGAGAGATTCTCCAGCTCGCTGTCGGTCATCACCACGAACAGCAGCAGATGCTTGGCTACCAGCCGTTCGGCGGCGCGGATCATCAGCTCGGCGCTGGTCGCGTCGGCGAATTCTGTGAAGAGCACGATCATCGCACGGCGCTTGAGCGCAGCACCGATGCTGGCAAGGCCGAGGGTGAAGTTGGTTTCCTCTGCGGCATAATCGATATCAGCAGCGGCGCGGCGCAGCTGCGCGAAATCGGCGAGGCGGACATATTCGCGGCCCGTGACCCTGGGCCGTGCCGCGAAGCTGGCGAGGCTGACGCGGTCTTCCAGCCTGAGCGCGACATAGCCCAGCGTCAGCGCGGCGGAGACCGCGCGGTCGAGCCGGGGTTCCGAAACGCCGTCAGGAGTCACCAGCGGATCGGACATCATCCGCCCGGAATCGACGGCAAGGACGATGCGATTGTCGCGCTCGGTCTCGAACTGCTTGGCGAGCAGGTCGGCGTGGCGGGCGGATTGCTTCCAGTCGATCGCACGCCGGTCGAGGCCCGGCATGAAGCGCACCAGCGATTCGAACTCGCTGCCCTCGCCCAGCCGCGCGTTGAGCCGCTGGCCGATCTGTGCATCGCGCGCGAACAGTTTTGCACCGTCTTCGCGCACCGCACGGATCGAGGGGACGACGCGCACCTCGCGATCGATGGCGATGCGGCGCTGCTTGCGGGCAAAGCCCAGCGGCCCGGTCCAGCCTACCCACGCGGCAACGATATGGGCCAGCCCCCGCTTTGCCGCGGTGAGCGTGAGCGCGGCGCCGGCGTTGGCACCGTCTGCCATCAGCGGGGCATCGAGCCGCCCGCCGGGCGCGACCAGCGGATCGGCATCGACAGAGATGCGCGCGGACGGCGGCACGCCAGCGCCCCGCGTATCGATGGCAAGCTCGAGCGGGAACGGCTCCCCCACTCCCACTGCGGGCGGGACGGATACCGCGAGCCGCACGCGGCCGAGCGGCGCGGCAGCGAGCGCGTCGAAGATGAACAGGCCGAGGCCCAGCCCCGCCCAGGCGGCCGCCGCCCACCACAGGTCCGGCCGGTACAGGCCGAGCGCCAGCGCCAGCGGCGCGCCGATGGCGATGAAGGCAATGACACGGGCGGTGGGCGCAATCACGGCGTCAGCTCCCCGCTATCCACCACAGGGCAATGCAAACAGGCGGACGGGATGCATCACCGCGGCGCTTCCACCGATGCGACGAGATCGGCGACGATGGCATCGATCTGCCGTCCGTCGATCTCGGCCGATGGAGAGAGCAGCAGGCGATGGCGCAGCAGGTCGGGCGCGAGGCTCTGGACGTCGTCGGGGATGACATAGCCCCGGCCCTGCAGCGCCGCCTGCGCCGCGGCTGCCCGCGCAAGCAAGGCACCGGCGCGCGGCGATGCGCCGCTCGCCAGATCGGGCGTTTCCCGGGTCGAGCGGATCAGCGAGACGACATAGGCGGAAATTTCGGGCGCCATGGTCACACCGGCCACGCTGGCGATGGCGGCCTCCAGCGCTGCGGCATCGGCGACAGCGGTGACGCCCATGCGGTCGGCATCGATCCGCTCGAACAGGCTGCCGTGCGAGGCGACGATCTTCTCTTCCTCGGCCCGATCCGGATAGGGGATGGCGAGCTTGAACAGAAAGCGGTCGAGCTGCGCCTCGGGCAGCGGATAGACACCCTGGCTCTCGATCGGGTTCTGCGTTGCGACCACGGTGAAGCGCTGGCTCAGACTGTGCGTCTCTCCATCGAGCGTGACCCGCCGTTCCTGCATCGCCTGCAGCAGCGCCGCCTGTGTCTTGGGCGGGGTGCGGTTGATTTCATCCGCCAGCAGCATTTCCGTGAACACCGGCCCGCGCGTGAGCGTGAAGGTCGAGGTCTGGAAATTGAACAGGTTGGAGCCGAGGATATCGCCCGGCATCAGATCAGGCGTGAACTGGATCCGCCCGAATTGCAGGCCGGAGGCGCGCGCGAAGCTTTGGGCAAGCAAGGTCTTGGCGGTGCCCGGGGGGCCTTCCAGCAGGACATGGCCGCCCGCCATCAGGGCGACCAACAAGCGATCGACGACCTTCTTCTGGCCGACTACCGCCTTGCCCACCTCTGCGGCAATGCGCTGGCCGAGTTCGGCGACTTCAGTGACTGTCACGCAATATGTCCTTTCGCCAACGGCCAAGCGCCTGCGCGCCGGCCACGATGTCATTGACCGACCGTGCCCGTTCGAGCGCGGCGGCGAGTTCCGAGAAAGTGCGGCCCTGACTGTCGATGAAGCGATCGAGCCAGCGGTCGAGCGCGGCGCCGGCAAGCCCGGTCGGCGCGTGCAGCCGGTGCGCCGCCGCTTCGCGCACCATCGCCACATAGCGATCGGCAAAGCCGGGCAGGCGGCGCGCCTGGACGATCAGCAAGGCGCTGTTGGCCACCAGCGCCGCCTTGCCGAAGGCGATCGCGCGCAGCTCGCGCAGCGGCGGGCCGAACCGCACGAACCCCTGCCACAGGGCCAGCAAGCCGGCGATAACCAGACACATTGTCAGGCCAAGAAAGGGCGGGGTGAGGGCGAGCCGCAGCAGCGACCGGTCCGATGCGCCGAGACCGTTCATCGTTACGTCGAAGGTCACGCCTTCGTCGGCGGCGCCCAGCGCATCGAGCAGCGCGACCGCGGCGGTGGCGCGGGCGGGATCGGCCATGCCGATATTGTTGAGAATGTCGGGATCGGACAGCACGAAAATGGTACGCCCCGGCAAGGGGCCTGTCTGCTCCTCGTACAGGCCGGTGTCGGGGTTGAAGCCGGACTCGCCATCGTCATCGGTGCCGTCGGCGCTGTCTCCGGCCGGCTGATTCCAGATCGCCAGCAAGCTGCCCTCGCCAAGCGGCAGCACCGGCGTGAAGCGGTCCCCGGATATGGCGCGCGGGCGGTGGCGGGCGACCGGCAGCGTGATGCTGCGCCCGGCGACGAACCCGCTGACCTGAGCCGGCGCGCCGTCGACAGGCAACAGCCGGTGCGGGCCGAGCGCGGCCCCGTTCGACATCGTCGGCATCACCGGCACGTCGGTCATGGCGTCTTCGTCAGTCCCGCCGCTGTCCGACGGCATGGCCTGCAGCGGGCCATTGTCACCCATGCCGGGAAAATGCTGCACCCAGCCGCGGCGCTGCTTGTGCGGGGAGACGAACCATTTCGGCACCACGATCAGCACATTGCGCTGCGGGTAACGCGACAGCGTGTCGGTGAGCGAGGCCGCGCCGAAGCCGCCATCGAGGGTCAGGACCAGCAGGCCCTGCTGGCTGCGCTGAACCGGGAATTCGGCGATGCGGCGGCCGATCTGCACATCGTCACCGCGCTGCCGCACCACCTCGACCAGCGCCGAATAGCCGATGGCGCTGCGCGACAGGGCGTGTGCGCGCCCATTCTGTCCACTCGACAGTTCTGGCGAAAAAGCGGTGAGCAACCAGTAGCCGATGAATCCGAGGATGGCGGCGACGATGACCGCGCCGATCAGGCGCGGATCGAAGGTGCGGCTGGACGCGGTACCGCTCATGCCGCGCGCGCCCGCCAATGTTCGCCGAAGGCGAAGGCTTCATAAGCGGCGCGCGCCTGCTGCCAGTCCGGCTCGGCCAATGCCCGGCGCGCCCAGCGGCTGCGCTCCACGGCTTCGGCGATGCGACCGAAAGCGGCACGGGCGGCGTCGGGCAGATCGCGCATCGCGGCAATGGCGCGGGCGGTCAGCGCCGGCTTGAGCAGGCCGGGACGCCGGGACTGGATATCCTCGAGGCTGCGCCCGAGCAGCAGATGCACCGCCTCGTCAAACTGGCCGGAGGCGGCGAGCGCATCGGCCTCCGCCAGCAGATTGCGCGCGGCGGCGTGATCCGGCTGCCAGGCATCGTTGGCGGAGTCTTCTCCACCGCGCCGTCCGCGCAGTCGCGCGATGGCTTTGTCGACCGTCTCCCGCACCACCGGCACGAACAGATAGAGCAGGAACAGCACGAAGGCGCCGATGAGGATCCAGCCCAGCACGGTCACGCCCTGCCTGCCACCCTTGCCCAGCCATTCGAAGAAGTCCCCGAGCACACGTGCCAGCCAGCCCGGCTTGGGGATCGGAGGCGCGGGCGCGATCGCGAACTGATGGCTGCCATCGGCCTTCAGCTCGGCGATGGTTTCGGCAATGCCCGGGTCGACCGCAGGCTGCGCCGGTGCAACGGCGGTAACGGCCGGACGCGCGGCGGCTGGGGAGGCCACCGCCGCCGCGAACCCAAGGGCGAATGCCATTATCGATGCAGAGCCTCGCCCGGTCATTACACGATGAATGCCGTTGCCAGTGAACAATGGCAAGACGAGCCCAAGAATAATATGTCCCGCTGCGCACCAGCGCAGACAAGATCGGAGCGGCGCTATTCGGCGGCCAAGGCCATTTCTGCCGGCTGCGGCCCGCGGATGACACCGCCGGGCGTCGGCCCCTGCATCACCCCCTCGCGGAAAGTGACCTGCCCGGACTTGATCGTCGCGACATAGCCTTCGGCCTTTTGCAGCAAGCGCTTGCCGCCCGCCGGCAGGTCGAAAGCCAGCCACGGCTTGCCAAGCTTGAGCCGATCGAGATCGATGACATTGACGTCGGCAAGCAGGCCCGGCTGGAGCAGCCCGCGGTCATGCAAGCCATAGAGCACCGCCGTATCACGGCACTGGCGCCGGATCGCGTTTTCGAGGCTGATCCGCTTCTTCGTGCGGTCTCGCACCCAGTGTTGGAGCATGAAGGTGGGCGAGGCCGCATCGCAGATGGTGCCGCAATGCGCGCCGCCATCCGACAGCGAATTGACGGTATCGTCGCTTTCCTGCAGCGCTTCGAGGAAATCGAGATTGCCGTCGCGATAATTGAGGATGGGGAAATAGATGAAGCCCTTGCCCTCGTCCTTCATCAGCAGGTCATAGGCATATTCGGCGCCGGAAACACCGGCTGCGGCAGCGCGGGCGGCGATGCTTTCCGACGCGGTCGGCTCATAGTTGAAGTCCGGATCCATCTCATACTGGACCGGCCAGCCGCCAGCGACGATGTGCAGCAGATCGACGACGTCGGATTCGGGGAAGACATTGTCTTCCGCCAACATCCGCGCCTTGAAAGCGGGGTCCTTGAGTCGGGCGAGTTGCTGGTCCCACGGCAGCGTCTCAATCTCGACCCAGGCGGGCTTGAAGCGGAAGGGGTGCACTGTCCCCTGCCATGCCATGACGATGCCGTTGCCGCGCAGCGCGATCTGCGCGACGATGTTGGCACCATTCGCGTTCTGCGCGCGCATCTCGCTGATCTGCTCTTCCAGCGGCATTTCCTTGGCGATGCTCTGCAGGGCGGCAAAGGTGACCGGCAGGCCGGTTTCGCGACTCAATTGCCCCATCCAGCCGAATTCGTCCCAGTCGCGCTTCATGTCCGACGCCATTTCGAACACGCCATAGCCGACCCGGCCCATCGCCCGGCCGATGCCGATCAGCTCTTCCTTGGTGGCGGTGGTGCCGGGGACGACCTCTCCATCGATCGACTTGTGGAGAATGGTGCGGCTGGTCGAGAAGCCGAGCGCACCGGCGCGCAGCCCTTCCTCGACGATCTTCGACATCTGCGCGATGTCGGTCTCGGTCGGTACCGCGCCCGGCCGCTCGCGCTCACCCAGCACATAGGCGCGCACCGCGCCGTGCGGCACGTGCGTGCCGACATCGACGGTGCGCGGCAGCTTTTCCAGCGCATCGAGATATTCGGGGAACGTCTCCCAGTCCCACGTCATTCCTTCGGCCAGTGCGGTGCCGGGAATGTCCTCGACCCCCTCCATCAAGCCGATCAGCCAGTCATGCTTGTCGGGCTTGGCCGGCGCGAAGCCGACGCCGCAATTGCCCATGACCACGGTGGTGACGCCGTGCCAGGAAGACGGCGCCATCTCCGCATCCCATGTGGCCTGGCCATCATAATGGGTGTGGATGTCGACAAAGCCGGGCGTGACGATCTTGCCGGTCGCGTCGATCTCCTCGCGCCCCCTGCCCTTGACCTCGCCCACGAGGCTGATGCGGTCTCCGTCTATCGCGACATCGCCGGCGAAGGGCTTGCCGCCAGTGCCATCGACGATGGTGCCACCGCGGATGACCAGATCATGGACTGCGTTCACAAGCCTCTCTCCTGCCTGACTTTGTTCTGGCAGTCATGCTGCCATAAACTCGCCGGCAGGGAAAGCGCCGATGCCGCGCCCCGTCAGGCGGAGACGGCGCGCGACATCGGCATCCCGGCCGTCAGAGCAGGGAATCGTCCGGCAGCGTGGTCGGCGGGTTGGCGACGAAGAAGGCGAGATCGTCGAAGCCGAAATAATCGTTGGTCAGCGGGTTGTCGTCGTTCGAATCGAACTCGAGCCGGCGCAGGCCGACCAGCTCGCCCTGCAGGAAGGTGAAATCCTGCGCGGTGAAGCGATCAACACTGATGGTGAATTCACCCACCAGCTGGGTCCCGGCCTCATCGGCATAGCCGCGGATGACGATGTCGAGATCGTCGCGGAAGGCCGAGGAGAAAGAGCCGCCGAGGAAGTCGAACGCGACGTCGTTGGTGATGACCACCGGCGCGCCAGCGGCCTGCCCTTCATAGCCCGAAATCTCGCTGCCATTGGCTTCGGCAATGAAGGCCAGATTGTCACCGGATGTATTGGTGTAGCCTGGAATCGAGCCATCGGAATCATAGACGCCGGTCTGCGAGAAGCTGAAGCCGTCATAGTCGAGCAGGACCGCTTCCGATCCATTGCCAAGATCGATGGCGTCGAAATCGAGCACGGTGTTGGCGGTGAGACTGTAGGTGAGATCGTCGATACCGAAATAGTCGAGCGTCGCGGCATTGCCGTCATTGCCGTTGAACTCGACCCGCAGCGCCCCGGCAAAGGTGCCGAAGTCGAGGCCGTCGGCAAAGGACACCAGCGCTTGTTCACCAAGGCCGACGACCACGGTTTTCTGCCCGATCAGCACTTGCCCGGCCGCATCGGCATAAGCACGGATGACGATGGTCTGGGCCGTCTGGAAAGCCGACGACAGGCGCACCGATTCCAGCTCGAACGCCTGTTCGCGGATCAGCGTGAGCGGGCTGCCGGGCGCGGCATCGTCATATCCGGCAATGTCCTGCCCGCCGGCTTCGGCTACGAACAGCAGGTTCTGCCCCGAGGTCGCGGCATAGCCGGGAATCGCGCCATTGGGGTTGTAGACACCGGCCTGCAGCCAGGTGAAGCCGCCAAAGCCATCGGGGACGCGGGTCTCCGCGCCTTCGCTGAGCAGGATCTGTTCGAAGTTGAGGGTCGTGCGGCTGAGTTGGGCAATCTGCACCATGATGTCGCTCCTATTGCTGTGCGCCAAGCGCATGGCTCAATAGGTGTGTCGACGCAAAATTATGAAGATATTTCAGATAGTTAGTATATAGTTAGCCGTGATTTCCGCAAAATGTCGCAAGCCCTGCCGCATGCCGCCGCGCGGAGCGCGCTCTGCGGCTGCGGAGCTGCTACGGCTGCTTGCACCCTGTCGACTTATTGCGTGACTGTCATCTCCGGCCGTCTTGCTGGACTTACACGTCGAGCGCCACCACCCGCCGCTTGCCGCCTTCGACAAGCAAGGCGCTGTATTCGGGCACTTCCACCCAGGTCGACACATCCCGGGTGAGCGGCTCGCTGGCGATGATCGTCGCCGGCCCGGGGCCGCCGGTCATTTTCCACTCGCCATCGGAGCGGCCGTAGCGCGCACCGAGCGTGTACCACAGGCTGAGAAATTCGATGCCGCCCTGAAACGGTGGCTTCTCGAACACCCCGAAATCATAGGTGAAGCGCACACCGATGAGGTTGCGGCCATCGGCGATGGTGAGATTGACCGAGGACGAGCGGCGGATGCCGAGCCGGTTGCGCACCTCCCGGATGACGGTCAGCGCCCGGTCGACCGCCCGCAGTATCTCATCGGCGGTGAATGGGCCGGCGGGGTCGGACAGGCCGGACAGGATCAGCGCATGCAGCCAGGCGCTGTCGGTCATCGCCGGGATGGCGCGGCGGATGTCCGGCCGGATATGCTCGACCAAATCGTAGCGCATCGCCGCAAAATCGGCGAGATCGCCATTATGCGCCATTACCAGCGGCGAGCCGGGCATGCGGAAGGGATGCAAACTCTCCCGGTTGACCGCAACCTGGCCCGAATAAGGGATGCCGCGAAGGTGGGCGACCGCCATGCGGACGTTGAGCTTGGCCGCCAGGCTACGCAGATTGGGGTCGAAAATCGCCACCTCGGTCGAGCGGAACAGCAGCGGTTGGATGGGATCGGCCATGCCATCGTCCCACGCGGCAAGACCGAAGCCGGCAAGATTGAGCATGGCCAGCATCTTGGCATCGATCACCTGGTGCACCAGGCTGGAATCGGGCTGGACGATGAGATGGTCGAGCAGCACCGGCGGACCGGCGTAGGCCAGCATCCGGCACATCAGCTCTGCTCCCCGTGCAGACGACCGAGCAGGCGCGACAGGCGCCGCAGATCGCGCACCAGCTGGGCGTCGATGGCCGCAAACAGCTTGCGGCCGATCGGAGTCGCGCCGCCGCGCAGCGCGTCGAAGGCCGGACGACCCAGCAGCAGCAGAACGGCGTCCTCGCGCACGTCCCGGATCAGCTCCGAGCGCCGATCGTCGAGCATCGCGGCCACGCCCGAGACGCTGCCGGGCCCGTGCAGCAGAAGCTGCTCGATGCTGCCAGCGGCATGGGCGACGCCGACCCGGATCGCGCCGCGCGCGACGATCAGCATGTGGCCGGCGGATTGACCTGCCGGGCACAGCAAGGTGCCGCGCGGGGCATGGACGACCCGTGCCATATCCTCGAGCTGCGACCATTCCTCGGCACGCAGTTGGTCGAAGCCCGGAAAGCTGCCGAGCAAGTCCGAAAGGTCGCGGCCGGCGACGGGCTCCGGCATCGGCGCTGCGCCGAGCTCGCGGGCGGTGCCAGCGCCGCGACCCAGGGCCAAAGAAATGTCGCCTACTGTAGCACGCGTACGCTCCGCGACTTCGCGGCGCAGCCGGTCGGTCACGGCGAGCGCGGCCGGATCGCCGCTGGCGGCAAGCGCGCCGAAATGCTCGCGGGCGATGCGGCGGACCGCCAGCGGGCCGATCGCCGTCGCCGTCGCCGAGCGCGGCGCGGGATCGAGCAGGCTGAAGGCACCGGCCATATCGCCCGGCCCCAGTCGCGCCAGCTCGACCATGCCGTCGCCCGGGGTGCGCCCGGTCAACCGCAGGTCGCCGCTCTCTATCAGGTACAGCCCGGTCGGGGCGTCGCCCTGTCGGAACAGCCTGTCACCCGCCGCCAATCTGAGCGCGGGCTGGTCGAGGCCGAGCGCTGCAAGCGCGGCGGTGTCGAGTCCGGCGAGGAGGGGGAAGAGCGTAGCGATCACTGGGTTGACTCGTCCCGGGTGCAGTCCGCACCGCGCCCCAACATCCACATCGTGCCGTACATATGGTGGGCGGGACCATGATCGGCCCAGAAGCGATGGTCGAACGGCACCTCGACAATTCTTCCCTCGCCCGCTTCCCCCGGCAGCGCCAGCTTGAAGCGACAAATGGCGGTGCTTTCGTCGCTATTGGTGTAGCGGCAGTCAAGCGCCGACACGCGATAGTCCGGCAGGGGTGGCTCGGCAGGCGTGCAGACCCCGGTGGCGCTGTCGCAGTCCGATCCGACATAACCGGGCGCGCTGATCCGGTCCTGCACCGCGCAAGAGCGCGCCACCTCCTCTGCCGTCGGGAGCGCGCAAGCGGGGGGCATCTGGCGATAGCGCGCGGGCCGCCCCGGCATCATCGCCAGCTGCACGCCGCACTCGCGCGGGATGCGCAGCGCGCTGGTATCGAGCGGCTGGAAGCCGGGCTGCATCCGGCTGCAGCCGGCACACGACATCAATGTCAGGGCGGCGGCAAGCATCGTGCTGCCGCCCTTATTCACGCGAAAAGCGCCTTGCGCGGCCCCAGATAGCCGAACAGATAGGCCGCCACCTTGCGCATCTGAATCTCCTCCGCGCCCTCCGTGATACGATAGCGGCGGTGGTGGCGATAGATATGTTCGAACGGCTTGTGCCGCGAATAGCCGATGCCGCCATGCACCTGCATCGCCCGGTCGGCGGCCTCGCACACCAGCCGGTTCGCCCAGTAATTGCACATGCTGATCTTGTCAGAGAGCTCATGTTCGATGGCGCTGTGCTCCATTTGGTCCATCTCCCACGCGGTCTTGTAGATCAGCATGCGCAGCATCTCGCACTGCGTCGCCAGCTCGACCAGCGGGAACTGGATCGCCTGATTGCGCGCCAGCTCCTCGCCGAACGGCTTGCGCTGGCGGGCGTATTGCACGCTCTCCTCGACGCAGAAGGTCGCCGCGCCCAGCGATGACGCCGCCTGGCGGATGCGGTTCTGGTGGACGAAGCTCTGCGCGAGGGAGAGGCCACGCCCTTCGACACCCAGAATCGCGCTGTCGGGCACCCAGACGTTGGTGAAGCTCAGCCGGGGATGGTCCGTCGGCATGTTGAAGGTCCACAGATATTCCTCGATCACCAGCCCCGGCGAGGGGTTGGGGACGAGGAAGCAGGTGATGCCGCGCGCATCGCCATCCTTGCCCGATGTGCGGGCGAAGGTGGCGCAATGCGTCGCCACATGCATGCCGGTGATCCACATTTTCTCCCCGTCGATCCGCCAGCCATCGACGCCATCCCGCGTCTCGCGCACCGCGCGGGTTTCCATATGGGTGGCGTCGGAGCCATGGTGCGGTTCTGTCAGGCCGAAGGCGGTGCGCCGTTCCCCGGCAAAGCCGCCGAGGATGAATTCCTGCTTCTGCTCCTCGGTGCCCCACTCCTCGAACATGGCGACAAAGGGGAAATTGCCGACGATGCTGTGCTCGTTCTGCAGGTCGTTATGCAGCCCCAGCCCCTTGGCTGCGAACCGGTCCCGGATCACCGCCATCCACAGATTGCTGCCATCCCTGCCGCCATATTTCTTGGGCGCTGAGAAGCGCCAATGACCCGCTGCGTCGGCTTTCCGCGTCGCGGCGCGGAGCAGCTGCTCCCACTCGTGCCGCGGCAGGCCGCCCTGCTCGAAATCGGTGCGCGCCCATTCGCGGCGATGGTCAAAGAAACGCATATTGTCATCCGCCTGCTCGAGCGGCTTGATCTCGGCGTCGATGAAGGCGTCAAGCTCGTCCAGATAGGCGAGCAGATCCTGCGGCAGGCTGAAATCCATGTCTCTCTCCCTTGTTATCTTCTATCCGCCCCACAGCGCCCTCGCCTTGGCCAGTGCGGCATATTTGGGGACGTCGTTGGCGAGCTTGTCCAGCGCCATGCGGCGGAGGCGCGGCAGCAGGCCCGCGTCGGCCAGGGTGGCGCGGCCGGCGAGCAGGTCTTCGGACAGCGCCTTGTCGGCGAAGGCTACAGGATGCTCCAGCTCGCGACGGACCATGCCGAGCGCGTTGATGGCCACGGCGGCCATGAATTTGTCCCGGCCCTCGGCCTTTGCCTTGACGTCGGTGGCCAGCCAGTCGGCGATGGCACCGAGGATTTCGGCAGCGGTGGTCTCTCCGGTGGGCGCGGGGGTGGACGAGAGCGGCCCCGGCTCGGGGCCGGGGCGACGGATGCTGTCGGGCAGTTCCTCTTCGAGCAGCAGCAGCAGGTCGAGCTCATTCTCGCTGGTGCGCCGCGCGATCACCGCGCGTTCGAGATTGGCATCGACGCCGCTGCGCCAGATCTGCCCCATCTGCAGGCAGCCGAGCGCCCACCAGGCGGTGCGATAGACCAGCCAGAAGCGAAAGCGCGCCCGATCAACCGGGCCGCCGCCTGCGGCTTCATAGGCGGCGAAGTAGCGCTCGAGATCGGCGAGACCGAAGGCGGGCCGGTCGATCTGGCCGAAGCGCCACACGGTCATGCAGCCATAGGCGAGGTCTTCATGCGCGTCGCCGATATGCGCCAGTTCCCAGTCGAGCACGGCGGCAAGGCCATCGCGCGTCGCCATGATATTGCCCATGCGCAGGTCGCCGTGGACCAGCGCGGGCGGCGCGGTCTCTGGCAGATCCTCCTCCAGCCAGCGCAGCGCGGCGGCGATGATCGGGCGATCGCCACCATAATCGATGAAACGCGCCTTCAGCGCAGCCAGCGCTTGGGCAGTGTCCATCGGCGGGATGGCGGCGGGCAGACGATCGAGCGGCAGCGCGTGGATGCGTGCAAGTTCGCGGGCGATATCCTCGATGAGGTGCGGTGCAGGATCGGCGAGGATCACTGTTGGGCTGACATCCGCCTCCACCCGAACCATCACATAGCCCTCACCGAGCCCGTCGTCCGGCTTCAGTTCGGCGACGACTTCCGGGGCCAGCACACCGCCCGCACGCGCGGCGCGGACCAGCGCGGCTTCGGTATCGAGCCCGAACGGCCGCCCGGCCATCCACTCGGGGGATGGCGCGCGCCTCAGGATCAACCCGCGCACATCGCCCGGCTGCCCCCAGTCGATCGACCAGCTTTCCATGTTCGCGCCGCCCGACAACCGGTTGAGCGCGAGGATGTGCCCCGGCGCGATGCGCGCCAGCACGGCGGCAAGGCGGGTCTGGAAATCGGCATCGGTGAGCATGGGCCGAGTGTTGGCCAAGGTGACGCTTTCGTCAACGTCAACGTCAACTTGTCGCAACCTCGTCATTCCCGCGAAGGCGGGAATCCATCTTCCTACCTGTGATGGGGCAAGGATATCAGTTGGATTCCCGCCTTCGCGGGAATGACAAAATGGGGCTAGCGAGCCACCCGCTTCATCCGCACCAACATGGTGTCGAGCTCCGACAGGAAGCGCGAGCGGTCTGCCTTGCTGAACGGCGCTGGACCACCGATCGGCGCGCCGACCGCGCCGGCACGCAGATCGGCCATGATCGCGCGGACGGCGACCGCGCTGCCGATACCGGACCCGGTGAACGGCTTGCCGTTGGGAGCGAGCACCGATGCGCCCGCCTTGAGGCAACGGTCGGCAAGTAAAATGTCGGCGGTGACGACCAGCGTCGCCGGGCTGGCTTGCCCGGCAATCCAGTCGTCGGCAGCGTCGAACCCGTCGCTGACCACCATGCGGCTGACCAGCGGATGATCGGGGATGCGCAGGTGGCTGTTGGCGACGATCACCACCGCCACCGCATGCCGCCACGCGACCTTGTAGACCTCGTCCTTGACCGGGCAGGCATCGGCATCGACGAGGATGCGCAGGGTTGGGGAAGTGCTCACCATTATGTGTTCCCCTGCGAAGGCAGGGGTCCATCACCGGACATTGCGTGTTCAGCAACCGTCTGTTCCATGCCGGTCCCTCAGGTGATGGGCCCCTGCCTTCGCAGGGGAACACGGGTTACCGCTTGGGCGGCTTGCCCTTGAACGGGCGACCGGCCTGCGGCGGGAAATTGCCCGGCGCGCGCTTGGCACCGGGGCGGCCCGCACCGGGGCCGCGTGGCCCGCGCGGGGGGCCATCATGGCGGGGGGCATCGCTGCGTTCGCCATATTTGGGTGACAGTGGGCGACGGGGAGCCGGCGCGCGCGGGCCACCCCCTCGCGGGCCATCGCCGCGAACGCCGCGCTCCAGCTGCGGGCCGTTGGGTGCGGGGGTGATGGCAATGCCGCTCTCATCCTCCGCATCCGGCCGGGCAGTGCGACGCAGCGCGTCGGCGAAGCGATCGGCAATGGCACGCGGGATTTCGACGAAACTCTCGGTCTGGCCGATGCGGATCGCGCCGATCTCCCCCTTGGTGACATGGCCGCGACGGCAGATCAGCGGCAGCATCCAGCGCGGATCGGCATTCTGGCGGCGGCCGACGTCCATGCGGAACCAGACGGTGTCCTCGAACCCAGGGCGCGGCCCGCGATCGGGGCGCTCGCCGCGTTCCCGCGGGGCCGGACCGGTATCGACGATCAGCTCCTCCGGCGCGGGCAGCCGCGCACGATGCGCATGAACCAGCGCGGCGGCGATTTCCTGCGCCGACTTCTGTTCCAGCAGTCGCTCGGCGAGCAGCGCGTCCTCCTCGTCGGTCTCGACCGGAGCCATCAGCGTTTCGATCAGCCGGGCGCGGTCCTGCTCGCGGATCTGCTCCGGGGTCGGCGCACCCAGCCATTCGGCCTGCACCTTGGCGTCGCGCAGCATCATCTCCACCCGGCGACGGCGCGGATAGGGGACGATCAGCACCGCCGTGCCCTTCTTGCCCGCCCGGCCAGTGCGGCCCGAGCGGTGCTGCAGCGTTTCGGGATCGCGCGGAATCTCGACATGGATGACGAGGCTGAGCGTCGGCAGGTCGATGCCGCGCGCCGCGACGTCGGTGGCGACGCAGACACGGGCACGACGGTCGCGCAGCGCCTGCAGCGCATGATTGCGCTCGCTCTGGCTATGCTCGCCCGACAGCGCCACGACGGCGAAGCCGCGCTCGGTGAGGCTGGCGTGGAGGTGACGGACATTGTCGCGCGTCGCGCAGAACAGCATCGCTGTCTCCGCCTCATGCAGGCGCAACAGGTTGACCACGGCGTTTTCGATGTCGGCGGGGGCGACGGTCACTGCCTGATAGCTGATGTCGCCATGGCCGCGATCCTGCCCCAGCGTTTCGATGCGCAGCGCATCGCGCTGGTAGCGCTTGGCAAGGGCGACGATCGGCTTGGGCATGGTTGCCGAGAACAGCAGGGTGCGCCGGCTTTCAGGCGTTGCATCGAGAATCTGTTCGAGATCGTCGCGAAAGCCCATGTCGAGCATCTCGTCGGCCTCATCCAGCACCGCGACTTTGAGCGCCGACAGGTCGAGCGCGCCGCGCTCGAGATGATCGCGCAGGCGACCCGGCGTGCCGACGACGATATGCGCGCCATGGCTGAGCATCCGGCGCTCACGCGAGGCATCCATGCCGCCGACGCAGGTGGCGATACGGGTACCGGAGGCGCGATAGAGCCACAGCAGTTCGCGGCTGACCTGCAAGGCCAGCTCGCGGGTCGGCGCGACGATCAGCGCCACGGGTGCGCGGGTGACGGCCAGCGTCGCGGCATCCATCAGCAGCTCGTCGGCCATGGCGAGCCCGAATGCGACGGTCTTGCCCGAACCGGTTTGCGCCGAAACGATCAGGTCGCGGCCATGCGCTTCGGGTTCGAGAACGGCGGCCTGAACCGGGGTGGGGGATTCATAGCCGCGCTCGGCGAGCGCCTCGCCAAGGATCGGCGGGAGGGTAGAGAAAGACATGGGAGTTCCAATATGTTGGCGAACCTCCCCGGCAAGGGGAGGTGGCAGTCCGAAGGACTGACGGAGGGGTTGCGAGCGCAGCGAGCACCCGGGCTAACGGCACGGGCAGGAGCTCGCTTCGCTCGCGACCCCTCCGACCGCTACGCGGCCACCTCCCCGTTTCGGAGAGGTTCTTATGTCAGAGCGACTGGCCTGCGGCCCATCCGCTCGCCCACGCCCATTGAAAATTATAGCCACCGAGCCAGCCGGTGACGTCCACGGCTTCCCCGATGGCATGAAGCCCCGGCACGCGCCGCGATTCCATGTCTTTCGAGGACAGCTCGGCGGTGCTGATACCGCCAACGGTCACTTCCGCCTTGGCAAAACCTTCGCTGCCATTGGGGTGGAATTGCCAGCCGGAAATCCGAGCTTGCACCGCCCCTAGCACAGTATCGGTGATATTGGCGAGCGCTATGTCGCACTGCACAATATCCATGAGCTTGTCGGCCAGCGCGTCGGCCAGCCGAGCGGGCAAATGCGCGCCCAGCAGTTTGCGAACCGTTGTGCGCGGCTGCGCGCGCTTCTCCGCAATCAGCCAGCCGGGTTCGGCGGCAGGGATGAAATCGATGCCGATCGCCTCGCCATGGTGCCAGTAGGAGGAGGCTTGCAGGATGGCCGGACCCGACAGCCCCTTGTGCGTGAACAGCGCGGCTTCGCGGAAGGCCGCTTTGCCCGCCCTGGCCTCGACCGGTGCGGCCACCCCGGCGAGTTCGCGGAACAATGTCTCATCCCCGCCCAGCGTCAACGGCACCAGCGCCGGGCGCGGCTCGACGACTTTCAACCCGAAGCGGCGGGCGAGATCATAGGCAAAGCCGGTGGCACCCAGCTTGGGGATCGATAGGCCACCCGTGGCGATGACAAGGCGCGGAGCGGTTGCCGTGCGACCGCCGACCGAAACCGAGAACAGGCCGTCGGCGTGGTTCACGGCGGCGATGGCTTCCCCGAACCAGTGCGTCACCCCGCCCTTGGCGCATTCCGCCATCAGCATGGCGACGACCTGCCTGGCCGATCCATCGCAGAACAGCTGGCCGAGCGTTTTCTCGTGCCAGGCGATGCCATAGGCATCGACCAGATCGATGAAATCCTGCGGCGCATAACGGCTGAGCGCGGACTTGGCGAAATGCGGGTTGGCGGAGATGTAATTCTGCGCCGCGGCATGGATGTTGGTGAAATTGCAGCGTCCGCCGCCCGAGATCAGTATCTTCTTGCCCGGTTCATCGGCGTGATCGACCAGCAGCACCCGGCGCCCGCGTTGCGCGGCCCGGCCTGCACAGAACAGCCCGGCCGCGCCGGCGCCGAGGATGATGACGTCGAAACCATGCGCGCTCATCGGCTTCCCTCGGCGCTACCGCGCCAGCCCAATTGCTGTTGCTCGGCGCTACCGCGCCAGCTTGGCGGTCGATGCTCGGCGCTACCGCGCCAGCATTGGCCCCAGCGGCTGGCCGGCAAAGATATGGACATGGAGATGGGGTACTTCCTGATGGCCATGCTTGCCGATGTTGGCGAGCAGCCGGTAGCCGGGTTCGACAAAGCCGGCGGCGCGGGCGACGTGGCCGATCGCACGGATGAAACCTGCGATTTCGCCTTCAGACGCGCGGGCGGAAAAATCGTCCCAGCTGACATAGGTGCCGGTGGGGATGACCAAGATGTGATGCGGGGCCTGCGGGTTGATGTCGTGAAAGGCCAGCGCATGCTCGTCGCGATAGACTTCGCGGCACGGGATTTCGCCACGCAGGATGCGGGCGAAGATGTTGGTGTCGTCATAGGGCAGCGTCGGGTCGATGGGCATGGTGCATCCTTCATCCCGTCATTGCGCGCGCGGCGAAGCAATGACGGAGCTGTTCAATCATCACGATCTGGCCGCCTTTTCGACCAGCCCCGATGTGCCGTGACGGCGCGATAGCTCGGCAGCGACATCGTCCAGACCTAGGCCGCGCAGTTTGAGCAGCAAGGTGAGGTGGAAGAGGAGATCGGCCGCTTCGCCGACCAGCGCCCCGTCACCTTCGCCCAGCGCGGCGATGACGGTTTCGACCGCTTCCTCACCCACCTTCTGCGCCACCTTCGGCAAGCCCTTGGCAGCGAGGCCGGCGACATAGCTGGAGGCCGCATCGCCCGCGGCGAGACGGTCGGCGATCACCTGTTCCAATGCGGCAAATCGGTCTGTCATGCCGGTCTTGTCAGGCCGTCCGCACGGCGGAGTCAATGGGCCGCCGCACCGGCAAGCCGGCCGCCGCGAGCGCCGCGTGCGCATCAGCGATGCTGGCTTCGCCGAAATGGAAGATCGAGGCGGCGAGAACAGCGCTCGCCCCGCCGAGGGTCACGCCCTCGACCAGATGCTGGAGGGTACCGACGCCGCCCGAGGCGATGACGGGGACGCGGACCGCCTCGGCGATGGCGCGGACCAAGGCGAGGTCATAGCCGTCGCGCGTGCCGTCGCGGTCCATCGACGTGACCAGCAGTTCGCCCGCGCCGAGTTCTGCGAGCTGGATGGCGTGGGCGAGCGCATCGACACCGGTCGGGGTGCGCCCGCCGTGGGTGAAGATTTCCCACTTGCCCGGAGACACCGTGCGCGCATCGATGCTGGCGACGCAGCACTGGCTGCCGAAACGTTCCGCAATGTCGGCGACCAGTTCAGGGCGGGCGACGGCGGCGCTGTTGACCGCGACCTTGTCCGCGCCCGCCAGCAGCAGTGCGCGCGCGTCTTCGGCCGTGCGCACGCCGCCGCCAACGGTGAGCGGCATGAAACAGACTTCCGCCGTGCGCGCGACCATGTCGAGCAGCGTCCCGCGCCCTTCATGGCTGGCGGTGATGTCGAGGAAGCAAAGCTCGTCCGCCCCTGCGGCATCATAGGCGCGTGCGGCTTCCACCGGATCGCCGGCGTCGCGCAGATCGACGAAATTGATGCCCTTGACGACGCGGCCGTCCTTGACGTCGAGGCAGGGGATGACGCGCGTGCGGACGGTCACCGGCTTGCCACCCGGATGGCCTCACCCAGATCCAGCCGCCCGTCGTAGAGCGCGCGGCCGGTGATCACGCCTTCGATACCGTCCGCGACATGCGGCAGCAGCGCGTGGATATCGGCGATGCCGGCGACGCCACCCGAGGCGATGACCGGGATCGAGACGGCGCGGGCCAGCGCCACGGTGGCGGCGACATTGCAGCCCTTGAGCAGGCCGTCCCGCCCGACGTCGGTGAACAGCAGCGCGGCGACGCCGGCATCCTCGAAGCGGCGGGCGAGATCGCTGACCGCCACGTCGGAGACATCGGCCCAGCCTTCGGTCGCGACATACCCGTCGCGCGCATCGACGCCGACGACGATGCGACCGGGCAGATCGCGTGCGGCGCTTCTGACAAAATCGGGGTCCTTGAGCGCGGCGGTACCAATGATCACCCGGTCGACGCCAAGCGCGAGCCAGCGGTCGACCCCGGCACGATCGCGGATGCCGCCGCCGACCTGCACCTTGCCGGGAAAGGCGGCGATGATGCTTTCCACTGCCGTGCCGTTGATGCTCGATCCGGCAAAGGCACCGTCGAGATCGACGACATGCAGATGGGTCGCGCCTGCATCCGCAAACGCCCGCGCCTGCGCGGCGGGATCGTCACCATAGACGGTGGCGCGGTCCATATCGCCCTCGGCAAGACGGACGACCTGCCCGGACTTGAGATCGATGGCGGGGAAAATGGTCAGGGCCGCCATGCCAGGAACCTCTCCAAGAACGCGATGCCGTAGCGCTGGCTTTTTTCCGGGTGGAACTGGACACCCAGCGCGGTGTCGCGCTGCACCGCGGCGACCACCTTGTGCGTGCCGTGGCGGGTCACCGCGCAGATCGCCGGGTTCGCCTTGTCCGCCATCATCGCATAGCCGTGCAGAAAATAGGCCTCGCCGGGCTCGATAAGGGTCGGCGCGCCGCACGGGACGACATCGTTCCAGCCCATGTGCGGGACACGCGCGTCCGCGGACGGCTCCAGCGCCACCACCGAACCGGTCACCCAGCCCATGCCGGCATGCTCGCCATGTTCGACGCCATAGTCCGCCATCAGTTGCATGCCGACGCAGATGCCAAGGAAGGGGCGGCCATCGGCAAAAGTGCGCGCCGCCATCGCTTCGATCATGCCGTCGATGGCGGAGAGATTGTCCATACAATGCTTGAACGCGCCAACCCCGGGCAGGACAATGCGGTCGGCGCGCGCGACGACATCCGGATCCGCGGTTACCGCGACACCCTCGGCCCCCGCCGCCTGCAGCGCATTGGCGACCGAGCGCAGATTGCCCGCGCCATAATCGATGAGGGCGATAGTCGCGGACATCTATTCGGCGAGGCTGCCCTTGCCCAATATGCCCTTGGTCGAGGGCACGGCATCGGCCACGCGCGGATCGATGGCTACGGCAGCCCGCAGTGCGCGAGCCAGCGCCTTGAACAGGCTCTCGGCGATATGGTGGTTGTTCTCACCATACAGCGTCTCGAGGTGGAGCGTGATCCCGGCGGTCTGCGCGAAGCTGGCGAACCAGTGGCTGAACAGCTCGGTGTCCATCTCCCCCAGACGCGGCTGGGTGAAGCCCGATTTCCAGACGAAATGCGGGCGACCGGAAATGTCGAGTGCGGCGCGGCTCAGCGTTTCGTCCATCGGCGCATAGGCATGGCCGTAGCGGACGATGCCGCGCCGGTCGCCCAGCGCGTCCGATATCGCCTGCCCCAGCGCCAGCGCGCTGTCCTCCACCGTGTGGTGCTGGTCGATGTGCAGATCGCCCTCGACGTCCATGGTGACGTCGATCAACGAGTGGCGCGAGAGCTGTTCGACCATATGATCGAGAAAGCCGATGCCGGTCGACACGGCATAGGCACCGGTCCCGTCGAGATTGACCTCGATACGGATGCGCGTCTCGCGCGTGTCACGCTGGATAGTGCCGACCCGCGCTGCGCGGGAGTCTTCTGAGCTACGCATGCGCGCCCCTATAGGCCGCCCGCGCAGCGCGACAAGCCTCTTGACCGTCACGCCGCTCCCCGCCACCAAGCGGCTTATGACTGACGAGACCCCACCCGACAGCCTGATCCCCTATGACGAGATCGTGCAGGAGGCCCTGCGCGCCGTGGTGGGCCGCGTGCTCGGCCAGGTGGAAAAGGCTGGCGGCCATCTGCCTGGCGGGCACCATTTCTATATCACCTTCAAGACGCAGGCCCCCGGCGTCGACATCCCTGTCCACCTGATCCAGCGGTTTCCGGACGAGATGACCATCGTGCTGGAGAATCGCTTCTGGGACCTGAGCGTGCGGCCCGACGGTTTTTCGGTCGGCCTGTCGTTCAATCAGGTGGGGTCGATGCTGCACATTCCGTTCAGCGCGATCACCGCCTTCGTCGATCCGTCGGTCGAGTTTGGCCTGCAGTTCCAGGTCGATGTGACCGACGACGCGCTGCCCGACCATGACCAGGCGGAAAACGACCCGGTGGTGCGCGAAGCCGACGACGGCTCCAATGTCGTGACGGTGGATTTCGGGCGGAAGAAGTAGCTTGCACCTCGTCACCCTGAACGTGTTTCAGGGTCCATGGTCTGCGTGGTCTGGTTACTCGGCATTTTGGCACAATCTGGCCATGGATGCTGGAACGAGCTCAGCATGACGGGGGTTTGACAGCATGACCAGCCGCACCGAAACCGACTCACTCGGCCCCGTCGAGGTTCCGTCCTACGCTTACTGGGGCGCGCAAACCCAGCGCAGCATCGGCAACTTTCCGTTCGGTGCGCGCGAGCGGATGCCGATCGAGATCGTCCACGCCCTCGCCATGGTCAAGCTGGCGGCAGCGCGGGTCAATCGGCGGCGTCCGAAGGCGGAGGGGGGGCTCGATCCGGCGCTGGCGGATGCGATCGAGGCCGCCGCGCTGGAGGTGATCGACGGCGCGCTCGATGACCAGTTTCCGCTCGTCATCTGGCAAACCGGCAGCGGCACCCAGACCAACATGAACGTCAACGAGGTGATCGCGGGCCGCGCCAACGAAATTCTTACGGGCAAGCGCGGCGGCAAGACGCCGGTGCACCCTAATGATCATGTCAATCTCAGCCAATCGTCGAACGACAGTTTTCCGACGGCGATGCATGTCGCGGTGGCGCTGACGGTACACAATCGATTGCAGCCTGCGGTGGTCAACCTTTGTGGCGCGCTGGAGGACAAAGCCGAAGATTGGGCTGATCTCATCAAGATCGGGCGGACCCACATGCAGGACGCAACGCCGCTCACGCTGGGGCAAGAGTTTTCCGCCTATGCCCGCCAGTTGGCGACCGCGTCGGTGCGTATTTCCTTCGCGCATTCTGACGTCGAGCGCTTGGCGCAAGGTGGTACGGCGGTCGGCACCGGACTCAACGCACCGCGTGGTTTTGATTCCGATGTTGCGGTCCAGCTGAGCAGAATTACGGGCATCGCGTTTCGGCCCGCCGAGAATAAATTCGAGGCGCTGGCGACGCACGATGCGCTGGTCGAACTGTCAGGGACCTTGAACACTCTCGCCGTCGCCCTCACCAAAATCGCCAACGACATCCGCCTGCTCGGCTCGGGCCCGCGCGCCGGCTTTGGCGAGCTGATCCTGCCTGCCAATGAGCCCGGCAGCTCGATCATGCCCGGCAAGGTCAACCCGACGCAGTGCGAGATGCTGACGATGGTCGCGGCGCAGGTGATCGGCAATCATCAGGCGGTGACGGTCGGCGGGATGCAGGGGCATCTGGAGCTCAATGTCTTCAAGCCGCTGATCGCCGCCAATGTGCTGCGCTCGATCGATCTGCTCGCCACCGGGATGAATGGGTTCGCCGAACATTGTATCGAAGGGCTGCAGGCCGACGAAGCGCGGATTGCCGAGCTGGTCGACCGCTCGCTGATGCTGGTCACCGCACTGACCCCGGCCATCGGCTATGACGCGGCGGCAGCGATTGCCAAGAAGGCGCATGCGGAAGGGACGACATTGCGCGAGGCGGCACTGGCGCTGGGGGCGGTGGATGCGGAGACGTTCGACCGGCTGATGGATCCCAAGGCGATGGTGGGGCACTAGCCACTCGTCATTGCGAGCACAGCGAAGCAATCCAGTGCAGTCCTGCACAACACTGGATTGCTTCGCTGTGCTCGCAATGACGATAAACCCTTGTCCCCATTCCCCGCGGGACCTAGCCTAGCGGTAACCACTTAGGAGAGACGCATGGCCACCCCCCGCCCCATCGCCCATTTCGACCGCCGCCAGACCATGGCTGCGCTGCTGGGGGGAACCGTCCTGGCCGGCACCGCAGCGGTGCCGTCGGTGGCGCGCGCCGCGATGCAGTCCGGCCCTGCGACCCAGGCGGACGCGCTCTACGCGCGCCTGTTCGACCGGCTGCTGGTCAACAGCCCCGAAAGCGCGACCTCGCTGGGCCTCGACACCGGAGACCGCGCCGCGTTGCGCGGCAAGCTCGGCAGCTCCGCAGCGGCCGACCGGTTCGGGTTTGCCAGCATTCTGGTCGAGGAAAAGCCGGCCATCGATGCCATCGACGCCAGCGCGATGGACGCCACCCATCGGACCCGGCTGGAAGTGCTGCGCTGGTTCACCGCACGGGCGACCGAGATCGTCCGCACCCCCTATGGCGGGTTCGACGGCTATCCGATTCCCTACACGCTGACGCAGTTGACGGGCAGCTATCAGGGTGTGCCCGACTTTCTCGACAGCACCCACCCGATCGCCACCAGCGCCGATGCCGAGGCGGCGTTGCAGCGCATGGCGCAGATGGCGGTGGAAATCGACCATGAGGTGGAACGGTCCCGCGCCGAAGCGGCGCTGGGCGTCATCCCGCCGGCCTTCATCATCGCCAAGACCTTGACCCAGACCCGGGCGCTGCGCGCGCAGCAGGGCGAGGCTTCGGGGTTGGCCACCAGCCTTGCGCGGCGCACGGCCGAGGCGAGTATCGCGGGCAATTGGGGCGCGCGCGCTGCGGCGCTGGTCGATGGCCCCATCGCCGCGGCCCTCGACCGGCAGATCGCGTTGCTCGAAGGGCTGGCACCGCGCGCGACCGATCAGGCTGGCGTCTCGCGCCTGCCCGGCGGCGAGGAATTTTATGCGACCTGCCTGCGCCAGCACACCTCCACCGCGCTGACACCGCAGGAGGCGTACCAGCGCGGGCTCGACGAAGTGGCCGATTATCAGGCGCGACTCGAACCGCTGCTGGCAGCGCAAGGGCTGACCACCGGCAGCACCGGCGCGCGACTGACCGCGCTGGGCCAACGCGCCGACCAGCTTTGGCCCAACACCGATGAAGGCCGCGCCGCGATGCTGGCCTATTGCAACGAGCGCAACGACGCCGTGCGGCCGCTGCTGGGGCAGATGTTCAACAACCCGCCCGCCGCCCGGCTGGAAATCCGCCGCGTGCCCCCCGCCATCGAGCTGGGCGCGCCGCGCGGTTATGCGCAGCGCGGCAGCCTCGACGGAACCCGCCCCGGCGCCTTCTACATCAACCTGCGCAACACCACCGACTGGCCGCGCTTCGCCATCCCGACCTTTGTTTATCATGAAGGCATTCCCGGCCACGTCTTCCAGGGCGCGGTGCTGCTCGGAACCGATCTGCCGCTGCTGCACCGCAGCCTGGGCATCGCCGCCTATGGCGAGGGCTGGGGCCTCTATGCCGAGCAGATCGCGGACGAGCTCGGCCTCTATGCCGATGAGCCGCTGGGCCGCATCGGCTATCTGCAGGCCGCGCTCTACCGGGCGGTGCGGGTGGTGGTCGACACCGGCATGCATGCGCTGGGCTGGAGCAAGGAACGGGCGCTCGCCTATATGATCGACATCAGCGGGCTGGCGCCGCGCGCCGCGGAGAATGAAATCGACCGCTATATCGTCTGGCCGGGCCAGGCGACCAGCTACAAGCTCGGCCATAGCGAGATCGTCCGCGCGCGGGAGGCGGCCCGCCGCACGATGGGTGCGCGTTTCGATATCAAGGGTTTCCATGACATCGTGCTGCGGCAGGGATCGCAGCCGCTCGAACTGCTCAGCCGCAACGTCGCGACCTGGGCCGCTGGATGAGCAACGCCCGCCACTGCCGTCGCAGTGGCGGGCCTATGGAACAAGACACCACGGCTGTGCGTAGGGCGGAGAGACGGAAACAATGAAGGGGCCGGTGGCCGTGATCGGACAAATCGTTGGCGCAGCGCTGGGTGGCGCGATCAGCAAGGAACAGCGGGCGGACCCGGTCAAGGGCGCCGTCATCGGTGCCGCGACGATGTTCGTTGCACGGCGGTTCCTGCCAGCACGGGTCGCCACGCTGGGCGCCGCGATTGCCGCCGGCTATGTCACGCGCAAGCTGGCCCAGCGCGCCGAGCGGCGTGAAGCGGCGATGAAGCTGTTACCGTCTCCTGACCCCGCACCGGCCGCCGCGAACGCGCCGGCCTCGGTGCAGTCCCCGGTTACGCCCCCGCCTGCCACATCCTGATCCCCTCTACAGGGTAGACCAGCATCAGCACGTTGAGCGTCAGATTGTCTCGGATGACGAACAGAGTGAGCATTTCGAATAGGACGGCGAGCCCGACGGTCACCCGCCACGGCAGCCTGTGCGCGGCATAGAAGCCGAGCAGCATCCAGCCGCAATCGGCCATCGAATTGAGCACGCTGTCACCCGAATAGCCCACCGCCAGTGTCGCCTGCCGGTAGCGGTCGATCACCGACGGCGAATTTTCCAGCAGTTCCCACGCCAGCTCCAGCGCTGCCGCCATCGCGAGGCGCGGGCCGAGTGCCAGATCGCCATAAGGCACAATGCCGAATGGGCGTGGACCCGATTGCTTCCAGCGCATCAGCAGATGCGTCCACCAGTAAAAGATCGTGCCATGGATGATGTGGCTGGGGGTGTACCAGTCGGCGATATGCTGGCTGTTGCCGGGGCTGTTGACCCCCGGTTCCCATAGCTTGATGTATCCGCAGGTGCATATCGGCGGACGGCCCATCCACCACAGGATCAGCGCGGTGCCGGCCATCAGGCCCCCGACAAAGATCCACCATTTTCTGCCGATTGCCATGTCGTCACGCCCCTGCGCCTGATTGACGGGGCAGACGCTGCGTTGCAAGAGCGCGCATGGCCGCCAAAGACTCCGCCCCACCGCATCCCGACCATTTCCGCCGTCGTGGCATCCTGTTCGTGGTGTCCTCGCCCTCTGGCGCCGGCAAGTCGACCATCTCGCGCATGCTGCTCAAGGCCGACAAGCAACTGGCGATGTCGGTGTCCGCGACCACCCGGCCGCCGCGCCCGGGCGAAAAGGACGGGCGCGATTACCGCTTCGTCGATGTGACGCGCTTCAAGGAGATGGCCTCCAAGGGCCAGTTCCTCGAATGGGCCCACGTCTTCGGCCATCGCTATGGCACGCCGCGCGCGCCGGTCGAGCGCGCGCTGAAGAACGGGCGCGACGTGCTGTTCGACATCGACTGGCAGGGCGCACAGCAGCTGTATCAGCAGGCGGGCGGCGACGTGGTGCGCATCTTCATCTTCCCGCCCTCGCTGGCCGAGCTGGAACGGCGCCTGCGCGATCGCGGGACCGACAGCGAGGAAGTGATCACCCGCCGGATGAGCCGCGCCACTGCGGAAATCAGCCACTGGGATGGCTATGACTATGTGCTGCTCAACGACGATGTCGAGCGCTGCTACGCCGATGTGCAGAAGATCCTCGACGCCGAACGGTTGAAGCGCAGTCGCCAGCAGGGCCTGATCGGCTTTGTCAGGCGGCTGACCACGGAGGAGACGAGCAGCTGAATGTTCCGTCGCCCCGGACTTGATCCGGGGCCGCTATCGTCGAGCCCAACTGTTACCGGCCCCGGATCAAGTCCGGGGCGACGGCTATCTTTCGATCAGCAGAGCTTCCAGCGCCTCGCGCAGCTCGGCACGCAGCGGCTTGGCTTCCTCATCGGTGCGACAGACGATGATGGTATCGCAAGTGGCGATGCAGCGGCCATTCTGGTGCATCGCCTGCAGGAAGCTCCAGCTCGACGTGCCGATGCGACCGACACCGCTGCCGATGGTGACATCGCCCGGGAAGCGCCCTTCGGCGAGATAGGTGATGGTCACTTCGGCCACCATGGTCCGCTCGTTCCTGGGGCGGTCGGCCCACGGGCGCACTTTGCGGTTGAGCAACACCCTGCCCGTCTCGAACAATGCCGCAAAGGCGACATTGTTGAGATGGCCGTTGATGTCCATGTCCTGAAAGCGGGTCTGGATCGTCTCGTGCACCGGATAGCGCATTGCATCGATCCGCCAGGCTTCGGGCTTGGCCATCGCGCGCTACAGCCCGGTCGGGAACAGGTCGATCTTGCCCAGCGGGACACCCTTCAGCCGAAGGATGGCGTAGATCATCGACAGGTGGAACTGGATGTTGGTGGTGGCGAAGCTGGCGATCCAGCGTTCGACCGGCAGCGTCGGCTGCATCGTGTCGGTGATCTGCACGGTCAGCGGCTGCTCGTCACGCCCAGCGAGCTGGTCCGGCCCGATCGCGGTGACGAAGGCGCGCGATGCGGCGAGTGCGGCCTTGAGCCCGGCGAGATCGGTCTCGGTCCAGGTGACCCCGGCGGGCACCGGCAGATCCGCGGCGCGCGCGGACCAGGACGCGGTGAAGTTGGCAACCACGCCGATCTGGAAGGCGAGCGGGTGCATGTCATCCGCCAGCCGCCAGCCGAGCATGTCCGCCTCGTCGATGCCGCGCTCCTGCGCGAATGTCTCGGCCTTGCCGATCAGGTGAACGGCGGCGTCGATGGCGCGGGTGTAGATGTCGATGAAGCTGTGCAGGGTGACGGTCATGGCTTGTCCTGTTTAAGCCCCTCCCTTCCAAGGGAGGGGTTGGGGTGGGTGCTGTCCGGCTGGCGATGCGTTGCCCGGCGAGCACCCACCCCGCTCGACTAAGGCCCGGCTGCGCCGGACCAAGTCTCACTGCCCCTCCCTTGGAAGGGAGGGGGGAAATATCAGCGCGGCGCCATGCGGATGGCGCCGTCCAGCCGCACGTCCTCGCCGTTGAAATAGGCGTTCTCGATCATGGTCATGGCGAGATGCGCATATTCGACCGGGTCGCCCAGCCGCTTGGGGAAGGGCACCGATGCGCCCAGCGCATCCTTGACCGGCTGCGGCGCGGCGGCGAGCAGCGGGGTGTTGAAAATGCCTGGCAGGATGGTGTTGACGCGGATGCCCTCGCCCGAAAGATCGCGCGCAATGGGCAAGGTCATGCCGACCACGCCGGCCTTCGACGCCGAATAGGCGGCCTGACCGATCTGGCCATCCTCTGCCGCCACCGACGCGGTGTTGACGATCGCGCCACGATCGCCGTCTTCCTGCGGATCGAGGGTGAGCATGCCCGCCGCCGACTTGGCGATGCAGCGGAAGGTGCCGACCAGGTTGATCTGGATGATCCAGTTGAACGCGTCGAGCGGGAAGCTCTTGATGCTGCCATCCTGCTTCGAGCGGCTGGCGGTCTTGATCGCGTTACCGGTGCCCGCGCAGTTGACGAGGATACGCTCCTGCCCATGCGCTTCGCGCGCCTTGGCAAAGGCCGCGTCGACGCTCTCGTCGCTGGTGACATTGCATTCACAGAAGATGCCACCGATTTCGGCAGCGACGGCGAGGCCCTTTTCTTCCTGCAGATCGAAGATCGCGACCTTGACGCCCTTGGCGGCGAGCGCGCGGGCGGTAGCGGCGCCGAGGCCGGAGGCGCCGCCGGTGACGACAGCGGAGACGGTGGAATCGAGTTTCATGGGGTTCTCTCCTGAAGCCCCTCCCCTTCAGGGGAGGGGTTGGGGTGGGGCGTCGCAGTTTGGCAGTCGACCGAGAGGCCCCACCCCGCTGCGACTAATTCGCTGCGCTCATAAGTCTCGCTGCCCCTCCCCTGAAGGGGAGGGGGAAACACATCAAAGCCGCTCGACGATGGTGACGTTGGCGACGCCGCCGCCCTCGCACATCGTCTGCAGACCATATTTGCCGCCCCGCGCCTTCAGCGCGCCGAGCAGCGTTGCCATCAGCTTGGTGCCCGAAGCGCCGAGCGGATGGCCGAGCGCAATCGCGCCGCCGTGAACGTTGAGCTTGTCCGGGTCCGCGCCGGTGTGCTTGAGCCAGGCGAGCGGCACGGAGGCGAAGGCCTCGTTGACCTCATAGAGGTCGATATCCTCGATCTTCATGCCCGCGCGCTGCAGGGCGCGGTCGGTTGCGAACAGCGGTTCCTCGAGCATGATCACCGGATCGCCGGCGGTGACCGTGAGGTTGTGGATGCGGGCTATCGGCGTCAGGCCGTGGCGCTTCAGCGCCTCTTCCGAGACGATCAGCACTGCCGATGCGCCATCGCAGATCTGGCTAGACGAAGCGGCGGTGATGCTGCCTTCGGGCATCAGCAGCTTGACCCCGGCGATCCCTTCCAGCGTCGCGTCGAAGCGGATGCCTTCATCGACGGTATGCACCGCCGACCCCTCCGGGGTCTCGATGGTCAGGGGGACGATTTCGTCCTCGAACAGGCCGGCTTCGGTCGCGGCCTTGGCATTCTGGTGGCTGCGCAACGCGAAGCGATCGAGGTCGTCCTTGGTGAAGCCATGCTTCTTGACGATCATCTCGGCGCCCATGAACTGCGACCACTGGATGCCCGGGTAGATTTCCTCGAGGCCCGGCGACTTATAATTGCCCAGGCCTTCCTTCATGTGGAACATCGCGGTCGAGCCCATCGGCACCCGCGTCATGCTCTCGACACCAGCGGCGATGACCATGTCCTGCGTGCCGGACATCACCGCCTGCGCGGCGAACTGCATCGCCTGCTGGCTGGAACCGCACTGCCGGTCGATGGTGACGGCGGGCACGCTTTCACCCAGCGTCTTGGCGGCGAGTACGGCATTGCGGCCGACCTGCATCGCCTGCTGCCCACCCTGGCTGACGCAGCCCATGATGACATCGTCGATCGCCTTGCCATCGACACCGGCGCGGGTGACCAGCGCGTCGAGCGTGACAGCGGCCATATCGACCGGGTGCCAGCCGGCCAGCTTGCCGTTGCGCTTGCCGCCGGCAGTGCGGACGGCGTCTACGATATAGGCTGTGGGCATGGGGTGTTCCTTTCTATCTCTAAAGCCCCTCTCCTTCAGGGGAGGGGTTGGGGTGGGGACTGTCAATTGCAGAGCGATGCTATCCGGACAGTCCCCGCCCCCGGCCCCTCCCCTGAAGGGGAGGGGGGAATTACAGCTTCCTTCCGATCAGTTCCTTCATGATCTCATTCGTCCCGCCGAAGATGCGGGTTACGCGGGCGGCGCGCCAGGCGCGGGCGATGGGATATTCGTTCATATAGCCTGCGCCGCCATGCAGTTGCAGGCACTTGTCCATCACTTCCCACTGCAGCTCGGTGTGCCACAGCTTGGCGGCAGCGCCTTCCTCTGCGGTCAGCTCCTTCTTGAGATGACGGCCCAGCGCCCAGTCGAGGTGCGCCCAGCCGACCTGCAGCTTGGTCTTCAAATCGGCGAGGACGAAGCGGGTGTTCTGGAAATCGAGCACCGGCTTGCCGAACGCCTTGCGGTCGCGGGTGAACTCGACCGTGTCGTCGAACGCACGCTGCGCGCTGGCCTGCGCCGAGACGGCGATGGAAAGACGCTCCTGCGGCAGCTCGCTCATCAGGTAGATGAAGCCCTTGCCCTCTTCACCGAGGCAGTTGGTGATCGGCACGCGCACGTCGTTGAAGAAGAGTTCCGACGTATCGGCCTCGTCCTGGCCGATCTTGTCGAGGTTGCGGCCGCGCTGGAAACCTTCGCGATTGGCCTCGACCAGCACGATCGAAACACCCTTCCACTTGGGCTCGATCTCGGTGTCGGTCTTGACGCAGACCAGCACCAGATCGGCATTCTGGCCGTTGGTAATATAGGTCTTGCTGCCGTTGATGACGTAGTGGTTGCCGTCTTTTTTCGCAGTGGTGCGGATGCCCTGCAGGTCGGAGCCGGTGCCCGGTTCGGTCATGGCGATGGCGGTGACGACTTCGCCCGAGACCATCTTGGGCAACCATTCGCGCTTCTGTTCTTCCGAACCGTAGCTGACCAGATAATTGACGACGATGTCCGACTGCAGCGAGAAGCCGGTGGTCGCGCGGCCATAATAGGCGCTCTCTTCATCGACGATGGCGTTGTAGCCGAAATCGAGGCCAAGCCCGCCATATTCCTCGGGCACGGTCGGGCACAGCATGCCGAGCGCGCCCGCCTTGGGCCAGATCGACTTGGGGACGATGCCGTCCTCCGCCCATTGCGCCGCGTTGGGGGCGACTTCGCTTTCGAGGAACTGCCGCACCGTGCGGCGGAACGCCTCATGATCCTCGCTGTAGGCAGAGCGCGGGATGATATCGAGGGACATATTCTCTCCTGATGCGGCTTTGTGCACTTCTGCGCACGACTGAACCTTACCTTTACGCAAACGTCAAGTTGTGAATGCCCCTGACAGCGCGAATCACCCTGTGCTAGCAGCGCAGCATGACCGCACTGACCGCCCTTGGCGACACCCCGACTCTGCTGATCGACAGCGCCTGCACGCTGGGGGAGGGGCCGCGCTGGCACAGAGGCGAGCAGCGGCTCTACTGGGTCGATATCGACGCCTGCCGGCTGTACCGCTGGAGCGCCACCGATGGCAGGATCGAAAGCCGCCAGTTCGACGCACCGGTCGCCTGTTTCGCCTTCCGCGCGCGCGGCGGGCTGGTGCTGGGGATGAAAGACGGGTGCGCGCTGATCGACGCGTGGGAGGCTGTGCCGCAGCCGTTCGGCGAGCAGGTACTTGGCGGCAAGCCGCGCCACCGGATGAACGATGGACGCACCGACAGCCTGGGGCGCTTCTGGGTCGGCAGCCTCAACGGCGCCAAGGATGTCGAGGATGCAACACTGTACCGGCTCGACCCCGACGGCACACTGTCCGGGATCGAAAGCGGGATGACCACCTGCAACGGCGCGGCGTTCAGCGCCGATGGGCGCCGCTTCGCGCACAGCGACACGCCGAGCCATGCGGTGCGCCTCTACGATGTCGATACGGCGGACGGCACGCTGCTCAACCGCCGCCTGTTCCATCAGTTCGAACGCGGCGTCGGCCCCGGCCTCGGGCGGCCCGACGGCGGCAGTTTCGATGCCGAGGGCTGCTATTGGGTGGCGCTGTTCGACGGTTGGCGCGTGGTGCGGCTGTCGCCCGATGGCGCCCTGCTGCGCGAGGTACGGCTGCCCGTGCAGCGGCCGACCATGATCGCCTTTGGCGGCGAGGATTTGCGCACCGCCTTCGTCACCACCGCACGCACCGGACTCGATCCCGAGGCGCTGGCGGGTCAGCCCGGCGCGGGCGGTGTGCTCGCTTTCCGTGTCGATACGCCGGGGGTGGCGGAGCACCCCTTTGGCGGCTAGGTCCTCCGGCGCGTGGAATGAGGGAAGGCAATGGAGACTGACGAAGAGCGCAGCTTGCGCGACCGTGGAGCCGTGGTCTGGCTGGTCGAGGACGAGGCGCTGCTGGCCATGGCGGCCAGCGCCGCGCTCGACGATGCCGGCTATAGCGTCCGTGAGTTCGGCTCGGCCGAGGAGGCGCTGGCGCGGCTGGAGGTCGGGGAACGCCCCGATCTGCTGATCACCGATTACAGCCTGCCGGGCATGACCGGGCAGCAACTGGCGCGCGCGGCGCGCGACGACCATGCCGTGTCCGCAATCCTGATGGCCACCGGCCACGCCGACGACGGAAGTTCCGATTTCCCGGTTCTGGCCAAGCCCTACAGCGACAGCGATCTGCTCGAGCGTGTCGCCGCCCTGCTGACGGCGCGCGCCTGATCAACAATCGACTGGCACCGGTGCTGCGGCTCGGTTACCCATCGGCGATGGTCAGGCGCATATCCGGGCGGTGGAAAGCAGGGGCGGCAGTCGCGGCGATGGCGGCGCTGCTTGGCGGCTGCGGGCTGCTGGGCGACAGCGGCCCGATCCCGGTCGCGGCGATCGGCCAGTTGCACCGCAACCCCGACCGGGCGCCGTCCCCCATTTCCCTGCCCGACCGGCTGCTGCTCGATGCGACGGCGCAGGGGCTGGTCGGTTTCGCCGCCGATGGCCAGATCGAGGCCGGCCTCGCCGAGCGCTGGACGGTAATCGACGGCGGCCGATCCTATATTTTCCGGCTTCGCGAGGCGCGCTGGGCCAACGGATCGCCCGTGCGCGCCGTCGATGTGGCGACCATCGTCCGCCGCAAGATCAATTCGCCGCGGCTGCGCATGCTGCTGCGCGGCGAGTTCCGTACCGTGCGGGACATCCGCGCGATGACATCGCGGGTCATCGAGATTCGCCTGACCCGTCCGCAACCCGACCTGCTCGACCTTCTGGCCCAGCCCGATATGGCCATCACCCGCAATGGCGAGGGTTGGGGGCCGTGGCGGCCGCTGTGGACACGCAGTGTCGCCCGCCTGGTGCCGCTGCCGCTGCCGGGATCGGCAGAGGAAGCCGCAGGCACGCCGCTGGCCGAGCTCGAACCGGCGGTGATCCTGTGGGGCACGACCGCCGCTGCCGCCATCGCCCAGTTCGAGGAAGGCGATGTTGCCGCGGTGTTCGGCGGCCGGTTCGAGGATTGGCCGCTGGTCGTCGCCGCGGGCATTCCGCAGGACCGCAGGCTGATCGATCCGGTCGAAGGCTTGTTCGGGCTGGCCGTTGTCGAGCCCGAAGGGCTGCTGGCAACCGAGACCGGACGATCGGCGGTATCGATGCTGATCGATCGCGCCACGCTCGCCGACGCGATGGGCGGTGCGTGGACACCGCGCCTGACGCTGCGGCGGGCCGCGCAGGGCGAGACGCTCCCCGACAGCCTGTTCCCGGCCTGGGTCAATCTGTCGCCCGAGGAACGGCGCAACACCGCCGCCACCATCGTGCGCAATTGGCGCAGCGGCCCGGGCGAGGGCGCGACGCCGCGTCTGCGGATCGCCCTGCCCGCTGGCCCCGGTGCGCGGATGCTGTTCGCGCGGCTGCGGGCCGATCTGCTGCGCGGCGGCATAGAGGCGCAGCGTGTCGCGCTGACCGCCAATGCCGACCTCAGGCTGATCGATGAAGTGGCACCGAGCAGCGACCCCGGCTGGTATGTCCGGCGGCTGACCTGCCGGCGCGGCATCGCCTGCAATCCGGACAGCGACACGCTGGTGGACGCCATCGACCTCGCCGACGATCCGCGCGCGCGCGCCGCGGCGCTGATCAATGCCGAAACGGCGATTGTCCGCCACGGCGCATTCATGCCGATCGGCGGACCGCTGCGCTGGTCGCTGACCAGCCAGAGGACCACCGGCGTGCGCGGCAATATCCGCGGGCGGCACAGCTTGATTCGTTTGCGACAATCCCCAGATTGAGGCGGCAAGGGTTTGGCCACGGGCCGTATCGATCCCGATACGGCGTCGAGCGCAACAGGAGTGCCGCCTTACCATGCCCACCACACAGGACCAGTTTACCCAGATTTTTGCCGCAGCGGGCATCGACGCGCGCGACCCCGCCGCCATCCGCCGCCGTATCGAGGCGATGGAGATGCTGCTGGAGCGCAGTTTCGTTATCCCCGGCGTCAACCGCGCCATCGGCCTCGATTCGATCGTCGGCCTCGTGCCGGTCGTCGGCGACGTCATCACCGCGGCGATGGGCGCCTATATCGTCTGGGAAGCCCGCAACCTCGGCATGCCGAAATGGCAGTTGTGGCGGATGGCCGGCAACATCGGCTTCGACGCGCTGGTCGGCGCCGTGCCGGTGGCCGGAGACCTGTTCGACCTGATGTTCCGCTCCAACAGCCGGAACCTCAGGATCATCCGTCGCCATCTCGACAAGCATCATCCCGCCACCGGCGTGATCGAGGGACAGCTCGTCCGCTGACGGATGGCACCACGAAAAACGGGGGGCAGATGCCCCCCGTTTCCCGCTGTACCGATGGATCGACGCCCGATCAGAATTTCGCGGCGATGCCCGAATAGAAATAGCGTCCACGCACATCGTAGATGCCGCTGCCGCCACCGATACCGGTCAGGCCGAGCGGCGGCTGACGGTTGGTGATATTGTCGACGCCGACGTAGAAGTTGAAATCGCGCCCGGCATCGAAGCCGACCCGCAGATTGTGGTAGAACACCGCCGGGTAGAAGCGGCGATCCGCATAGTCGGCATTCTCCGGCTCACGGCCATCGACGCTGAAGAAGTCTTCATAGGCATTGAGAACCTGCTTGCCGATGTAGCGCATCCGGTAACCGACGGTGACATCGCCGAACTTCGCGTCCACATTCCAGGTGAACTCGTCCTGCGGCGTGCCGAGCTCGAGCAGCTGCTGGTCGGCAAAGCCCGGATCGTCCGGATTCAGGAAATCGTCGCGCTGGAAGACGTGGGTGTAGGTCACCCGCGTATCGACCGAGGCAGATTCGCTGAAGCGGTAGCGATAGGACAGTTCGGCATCGATCCCGCGGGCCCGCAGGCTGGCGAAGTTGAGGCTCGACTGGAGCAGCGACCCTTCCAGGATCTGGAACGGAATTTCGCCGCGCGGCCCGACCGCACCCGTCGTGTTGCGCTGGAACAGGGCGCAATACTGATTGTCGAGGCTCGCCGAGTCATAGCATTGATCGACGATGGTCTGCGCGCCGACCGCGGCGATGACATTCTTCACCTCGATATCGTAATAATCGACCGAGAGCGTCAGACCGGGCACGAAGCTGGGCTGGAACACGCCGCCGATGGTGAAGCTGTTCGACGTTTCCTCGCGCAGCGCCGGGTTGCCGCCGCTGACGATTTCCAGGCTCTGCGAATAGACGAAGTCATAGCCGGTGGGCACACCCGCCGCCGCGCAGTTGGCGGCACGATTGGCCGAACCGGTGCCGATGTTACGCGCCGAGCAGGGATCGGCGATCGTCGCGAAATTCTGGCCCGGAGGGCTGAACAGCTCGACGAGGTTCGGCGCACGCACCGCACGCGAATAGTTCGCGCGCAGGCGCAGGCCGTCGACCGGGGCCCAGTCGATCCCGCCATTGTAGGAATAGACTGTGCCGGTCGCGCCCTTGTAGTCGGCGATGCGGCCCGCGCCGCTGATCGTCAGCTCCTGGGCGAAAGGCACGTTGGCGAGGATGGGGATGCGCAATTCGCCGAACGCTTCCTTCACCTCGAACGCCGGCGGGTCGAAGGTCGGGATGACGTTGTAGAAAGTGTATCCAGCCTCGACCAGCGGGTCCTGCTGGTAGAAGTTGCGCTCACGCCGGTATTCGGCGCCGAGGGCGAACCCGATCGGACCGCCGGGCAGCTCGAACCAGTCGCTGCTGTCGCCGGAGACGAAGGCGCTGCCGACGAACTGCTTGATCCGGCCGGTCGAGACCGTGTCGGCGAGCAGATAATCGCGCTGTGCCTGGGTGAACTGGCCGCCGAACAGGTTGATCGGAGTGCAGGCTGCGACGTCGGCAGCGAAGATGTCGCCTTCATCGATATAGCCGATGCGCGCAGCCGGATCGAAGCTGGAGCGGCACTGGATCTGGCCGGTGGCCGGGTTGGTCGCCGCATCCGCCGCGAGCAGGAAGCGCTGGACGTTGAGGTTGCCGAGCACCTTGGTGCGTTCCTTGAACTCACCATAGTTGCCGGAAATCTCGTAGGTCCAGTCGTCGTTGAAGGTACCGCGCAAGCCGGCGACGATGCGATAGGTTTCGCGTGTCGCCTCTTCCGAACGCACCCCGAGCCCGAGCAGGTTTTCGCGCAGCGAGAAACGCGCGTTGGGTGCCGGAGCGACGCCATTCTGCTGGGTGAGCTGCTGGGTGATGAGCGCGCGGGCCTGGGCCGACAGATAGGGATTGTCGAGACGCGGCTGCTCGCGCGCATCGCCGAGCGTGGTGCCGGTGATGAAGGCCGGGCCGCTGCTGCCGCTGCCGAAGCTGTCGGTGCGGGCATATTTGGCTTCGACGAAGGGTTCGAACGCTTCGCTGATGGCGAACCGGCCGATCAGGTTGACATTGTAGCGCTCGAGCCGCGGCGACAACTGGAACTGGCGACCGCCACGGAAATTCTCGCCATTGCCGCCGACGAAATTGCCGTTGGGGCCGATGCCGATGCGCGTTCCGGTTACCGGCACCAGAGTACCGTCGGGCTGGAAGGTGAACGGGCAGTTGAAGAAGCTGCCGTTAGCCGCCGTCCCGCAATTGTTGGCAGCGGTGCCGCCGAAGCGGACCAGGCCGGTGTTGGTCAGCGTTGCCGAGCGGATGTCGCGATAGAAGAGGCGGTCCGGCGTTCCGTCGCTGCCCGCCGGATCGGTGTCGACTACCACGAAGCCGTCCTGGCGGCCGAGCGGCCGGCCATCGGCGAAATACTGGTTCTGGCGCGCATATTCCGCGTTGATCGCGATGTTGCCGCGATCCTCCGCGAAGTTGGTGCCGGCTGTGATGCTGGCAAAATAGGCCGCGGCATCGCCATATTCGCTGACGCCGCCCTGCGCACGTGCGCTGATGCCGTCGAAATTGCGCTTGAGCACGAAGTTGACGACCCCGGCAATCGCGTCCGACCCGTAAATGGCCGAATTGCCGCCTGTCACCACATCGACCCGCTCGATCAGATCGGTCGGGAAGGTGTTGACGTCGGGCGAGGTCGCGTTGTTCAGAATGTCCGAACCGACATGGCGGCGACCGTTGACCAGCACCAGCGTGCGCTGGGTGCCGAGGCCACGCAGGTCGAGCAGGTTGAGGCCCGAGGTGCCAAGAAAGCGGGTCGAGTTGGACTGGCCGAAGGTGCTGCGCAGCGCCGGCAGTTCGTTGATGACATCGCCGATCGCGACCTGGCCGGTCTGGAAGAATTCCTCGCCCTGCAGCGAGGTGATCGGCACGGTCGATTCGAGATTGGGGCGGGCGATGCGCGAACCGGTGACGACGATGGGATCGCCGCTGTCGACTTCCTGGTCGTCGCAGGTGCCGTTGCCATTGTCGTCGAGGCAGTTGGCTTCGGCGGGATTGGTCTGCGCCGCCTCGCTCGCGGTCTGCTGCGCCAGCGACGGCTGGGAAAGGGCAACAGCGGTGACGAACAGCGTCGTTCCGGCCATCAATCTGCTTTTGGTCATCGGGGGGTGTCTCCAGTGCAACCGAGTTTCTCGTGTCAGGCGGGCGCATCTGCACCTCTGCCCTCCCGCGTTAAACCCGGCTTGCGACGAGACGATCCACCGCCAAAATCGCTTGTCCGAAAGTGTAGCATAAATACATCAATCGCTATTATTTGGAGACCGTAACAATCCTTCCGATAGTTAGCATGCAAGTGAATTCCACATCATTTGGTGTTAGAAAAATATATCATGTCGTTACGGTTACTAATCGAACGATATCGTAACAACCCGGAAGCTGGTTGAGCCTGTGCGTGGGCTCTCAACATTCCAGCGCGATGCGACACGATATCGATGTCACCTGACTCCGCGCACGGCCATGGAAGCGCACGGACAGTGCGGCGGTTCCGATCCGGCATGGATTTTTCCAGCAGCGGCGCGGGCACGGCCGGGCCGGGCCGGTCTAGCGAGAATGGAGATGGTGGACAGGGCTGGATTCGAACCAGCGTACGCTCTCGCGGGCAGATTTACAGTCTGCTGCCATTAACCACTCGGCCACCTGTCCCCGATTGCGGTGCACGATGGCACCATCCGATGCGGCCGGTTAGGGTGCCGCGCAACGGGAGAGGCGCGCCATGGCGAAAGGGCGCTTGCCTGTCAACGGCCAGCATGGAATGGGCGCAAAATGACCCGCAAGACCGATCGCCGCAACAGCACCGTCACCAAAGCCGTCCGCATGTGGGGCAAGCATGCCATCATCGCTGCGATGGCCAACCCCGAACGCACCCTGCTGCGCATGTGGGGAACGCATGAGGCGCTGAACGCGCTGGCGCTGCCCCCGGTCTTGCCGATCACCCCGTCCGGCCCGGCCGACCTTGCCCGGCTGGTGCCGGCCAACGCGCCGCATCAGGGGCTGGTCGCCGAGTTCGAGCCGCTGCCCGACCGCTGGCTCGACGAGTTCCGCGATCCCGCCGACGAGGACAAGCGGCCGATCCTGCTGCTCGACCAGGTCACCGACCCGCAGAATGTCGGCGCGATCCTGCGCTCCGCCGCCGCTTTCGATGCGGTCGCCATCGTCACCCAGGATCGGCACAGCCCGCCGGAAAGCGGGACGATCGCCAAGGCAGCCTCGGGCGCGCTGGAGACCGTGCCGTGGGTGCGGGTCGTCAACCTGGCCCGTGCGCTCGATGAGCTTGCCGAATCGGGCTATTGGCGAATCGGTCTGGCGGGAGAGGCGAGCGAGACGATCGGCAGCGCGCTTTCGGGCGGGGTGCGGCCGGCGCTGGTGCTGGGCGCCGAAGGGCCGGGCATGCGCCACAATATCGGCGAGCATTGCGACCAGCTCGCCCGGCTGCCGATCAGCCCGCGCATGGAAAGCCTGAACGTATCGAACGCGGCGGCGATTGCGCTCTATGCCGCTGCCGAGGCGCGCGGCTGAGCCGCACGCGGCACGCGCGCTGCGATCAATCCTCTGCGGCGATGGTCACCCGCAGGCCGTCGAGCGATTCGCTGAACTGCAACTGGCAGGAAAGACGCGAGGTGGCGTCGCGGTGTGCGCTCGAATCGAGCAGGTCGTTCTCGTCCTCGCCCATCTTGCCGACGGCCTCGGCAAAGGCGGGGTCGACATGGACATGGCAGGTCGCGCAGGAACAGCAGCCGCCGCACAGCGCCAGCAGCTCGTCGAAGCCGGCATCGCGGATGATTTCCATCACGGACAGCTTCGGATCGCCTTCGATCGCATGTTCGGTGCCATCGCGCGTCACCACCACCAGCTTTGCCATGCCGCTCTTTCCCTTCCGCTGCTTTGCGCGCAAGAAACGGGACGACCGCCCGCTGCGCGCTTGTGCCTATGCGCGGCGGGCAGAAGCGAATCAAGTCACAACACTGTCAGTAAGGATCAGCCCATGGGCCTGACGGCCGAGCAACTCACCGCCGCTCTCGACGCCCTGGCCGGGCGCGATGCCGATATCGCCCGCTGCCTCGCCGCCGTCGGCTATCCCGAACCACGCATCCGCGAGCGCGGTTACACCACCATGTTGCGGACGATCGTCGGCCAGCAGGTCAGCATCCATGCCGCAGCATCGGTGTGGCGCAAGCTGGAGGCGGAACTGGGCGAGGGCTGTGCGCCGACCGCGCTGTCGTCCGCCAGCGAAGAGGCGCTCCGCGCCTGCGGCCTGTCGCGTCAGAAGCAGGGCTATGCCCGCAGTCTCGCCGGGCTGGTGCTGTCGGGCGAGGTCGACCTGTCGGCGTTGCCGGCCGACGACGAGGAAGCGATCGCGCTGCTCACCAAGATCAAGGGCATCGGCCGCTGGTCCGCGGAAATCTATCTGCTGTTCGCAGAAGGGCGACCCGACATCTGGCCCGCCGGCGACCTGGCGGTGCAGGAGGCTGTCGGGCGGATCAAGCGGCTCGACGCGCGCCCGGCCGAAAAGGCGACGCGCGAAATGGCAGAAGCCTGGCGGCCGCACCGCGGCGCGGCGGCGATCTTCGCCTGGCACGCCTACAGCAATCCCGCCCTCTGACAGGCAGGCGGCGCACGCTCGTCAGGGCTGGGGCATGTCTCCACCGAAGAAGCGTGCGACGACATCGCGCGCCAGCCGCGCCGGGCGCAGCGTGTCGGCGCAGACACAGCACCAGCTCGACTTGACCTCGGCCAGCACATCCTCGCCGCGGCGGATGATGGTTTCGTAAAAGGCGCGAGCCCCCTGGACCCGCTCCAGCACCACGGTGGCGATCACCTCGTCATCGAGGAAGGCGGGGCGGCGGTAGGTGATCTCATGCTTGAGTGCGACCCACAGATGCTCGGCCACCGCCTGCGGCGGCGCGATGTGCCGCCAATGGGCGAGCACCGCTTCCTGTACCCAGGTCAGGTAGTTGGCATTGTTGACATGCCCCATGAAATCGATGTCGGTGGCGAGCACCCTGATGGGGTGGGAATGGGAGACGGCGACGGGCATCTGCTGACACTAGTGTCGATATATTGCTATTCCAAGTCGCCAGCGCAGATTTATCCGCGCCCGCGATAGCCCGGCACGCCTTGGTCGGGCAGCCACAGCCCCGCCGGAGGCTCACCCGACTGCCAGAAGACATCGATCGGGATGCCGCCGCGCGGATACCAGTAGCCGCCGATCCGCAGCCAGCGCGGGCGCATCTCGTCGAACAGGCGTCGGCCGATGCCGACCGTGCAATCCTCATGAAAGGCCTGGTGATTGCGGAAGCTGCCGAGAAACAGCTTCAGCGACTTGCTTTCGACGATGGTCTCGGCCGGCGCATAATCGATGACGATATGGGCAAAGTCGGGCTGGGCGGTGACCGGGCAGAGCGACGTGAATTCGGGCGAGACGAATCGCACACAGTACAGTTCGCCGATGCGCGGGTTGGGCACATAATCCAGCACCGCCTGTTCCGGACTGTCCGGCAGGGCGCTCGTCTGGCCGAGATATTTGGGAGCGGGGGGGTTGACCATCGGCGCGCTTTAGCCACAGGCGCAGGGCTTGTCACGCGCACGCCCTGCCGCGCACCCCTGTATCGATGTCCCGCTCATGACGCCCAAAACCCTTCTTCTTTCGACCGTGCTCCCGCTGTCGCTGGCAGGACTGGCGGCCTGCGCTGCCGCGTCGGCCAACGCCCAGCCGGCGCCGACCCCGGCGCCTGCGCCCACGCCCGCACCGGCTCCGGCACCGCCTGCCGCGGGTGTTGCCGGCCCTCCCGATGGGCTGATCGCGCCGCCGCCGCCGCAGAACCAGCGCCCCCTGCCCAATCTCACACCCTTTCCGGTGCAGCCGCCGCCCAACGGCCAGGCGCAGCCACGGCAAGGCGCACCAACGACCGGACGGACGGCTGCACCGGCCGGTCCATCGACCCCGGCGACACGCACGCGCCCGCCGGCCGCGCAGCCTGCGGCCCCTGCCACCACGCCCGCTCAGGAGACAGAGCCAACGCTTTCGTCCGAGGATGGCACCGTTCCATCGGTCGATCCGGCTTCCGCGGCACCGCCCGCCATCGTCGAGCCGCAGGTGACCGCTCCTGTCGAGCCGGGCGCGCCTCCGGCCGCCGCCCCCGACGCGACCCCCGAATGGTTGCCGCTGGCGGCTGTCGGCGGGGCGATCCTGCTGCTGCTTGCCGGCTGGTTCGGCTGGCGTCGCCGCCGTCGGCCGCTGGCGCTGCCGGCACCGGCCGTCGAGCCGCCCAAGGCGGCACCCCCGCCCGCACCCAAGCCCGTGCCGCCTGCGCCCGCAAAGCTGCAGCCGTCCGCAACGCCGGAGCCTGCTCCGCCGCCGTCGCCAGCCACGGCGCTGGGCCGCCGGGCCGATCTGGAAATCGCGTTCGAGGCGCTGTCGGCGCAATCGACGCTGCTCAATCTGCGGATCCGCTATGCGGTGACCGTGCGCAACCGCGGGGCGATCGCTGCCGAACCGGTGACGGTCAGGATCGGGCTGTTCGCGGGGTCGCAGGTGCACCCGCAGGGCATTGCCCAATGGTTCGCTCTGGCCGAACAGCCGGTCCATCATGGCGTGGTGTCGCTGCCCCCAGGGACCGAGCATCGCTTCGAAGGGGAGCTGGCCGCCCCGCTCGACGCGCTCAATCCGGTGACGATCGAGGGCCGCGTGCTGGCGATACCGCTGGTGGCAGTCGACGCGCGCTATGGCCATGGCGCCGGCGAAGCGCCAATCAACGGCCAGAGCGCCCGCGCATTCGTGATCGGGCGCGAGCCCGGCCGGGAAGGGGCAAAGCTCGCACCCTTCCGGCTCGACCAAGGGCCGACCAGCTTCGCCCCGCTCGGCCAGCGCGACACCGGAATCAGCAAGGTGGCCTGAGGCCGGTATTGCCCCTCCTGCCGTTGCCGTTAACCCGCAGCCTTGGACGCGCGTCGGGGACGGGAACGGCAGAGTTGGTAAAAACCCTCATCCCCATATTGGGCGACCAGCTTTCGCTCACCCTGTCGTCGCTGGCGGACGCCGACCCTGCCTCCAGCGTGCTGTTGCTGATGGAGGTGGCCGAAGAGACAGTCTATGTCCGGCACCACAAGGCCAAGATCGCGCTGATCCTGTCGGCCATGCGCCACCATGCCGAGGCGCTGCGCGGTGCCGGGTGGACGGTCGACTACATCCGGCTCGACGATGCCGGAAACACCGGCAGCTTTACCGGGGAGGTCGCGCGCGCCATCGAGCGGCATAGCCCCGACCGCATCGTGATCACCGAGCCGGGCGAATGGCGGGTGATGGCGGCGTTCGAAAGCTGGGAAACCCTGTTCGGCATGCCGGTCGACATTCGCGAGGACCGCCGCTTCATTGCCAGCCATGCGCTGTTCAACGACTGGGCGAGCGACGGGCGCAAGCAATTGCGCATGGAATATTTCTACCGCGTCATGCGCCGCGCGACCGGCCTGCTGATGGACGGTGACGATCCGGTCGGCGGACAGTGGAATTTCGACGCCGACAACCGCAAGCCGGGCAAGCAGGCACCACCACCGCCGGCCATGCCGCGCTATGCACCCGATGCGATCACCCGGGAGGTGCTGGCGCTGGTCGAGCGCCGCTTTGCCGACCATCCCGGCAGCCTGGCGCAGTTCGCCTTTCCGGTAACGGCCGCGGACGCCGCCGCCCAGCAACGCTGGTTCCTCTCCCACGCCCTGCCCCGCTTCGGCGACTGGCAGGATGCCATGGTGACGGGGGAGCCATTCCTGTTCCATTCGCTGCTCAGCCCCGCGCTCAACCTAGGACTGCTCGACCCGCTGGCGCTTTGCCATGCGGTCGAGGCCGAATATCGCGCGGGCCGGGTGCCGCTGAACGCCGCAGAGGGGTTCATCCGCCAGATCATCGGCTGGCGCGAATATGTGCGCGGCATCTATTGGCGCGAGGGGCCGGACTATGTGCGGCGCAATCATCTGGGTGCCGACCGGCCGCTGCCGGACTGGTACTGGACGGGGGAGACGGACCTCAACTGCCTGCGTCAGGCGATCGGGCAGACGCTCGATCATGGCTATGCGCACCACATCCAGCGGCTGATGGTGACCGGCAATTTCGCGCTGATTGCGGGGCTGAATCCGCATGCGCTGCACCAATGGTATCTCGAAATCTATGTCGACGCCTATGAATGGGTGGAGGCGCCCAACACCATCGGCATGAGCCAATTCGCCGATGGCGGTTTGCTGGGTTCGAAACCCTATGCGGCGGGCGGGGCCTATATCGACCGGATGAGCAACTATTGCGGCAGCTGCCGCTATGACGTGAAGCAGCGCACGGGGCCGACCGCCTGCCCGCTCAATGCCCTCTACTGGGATTTTCTGGTGCGCAACCGCGACGCGCTGGGCAGCAACCCGCGGCTGGCGATGCCGTTTCGCAGCTGGGACAAATTCGATGTTGCAACGCAACAGAAAATCCGCGACTCCGCCGCGAGCTTCCTTGCCAAGCTCGATGCTGCGGCATAGGTTGCCACAGGTGTGATTGGAAATACCCCCTCCCCGGGACAAAAAAGCGAAACAGCAACAGCGCCAACATCTCGCAGGAACGGCGCAACAAGGGAGCAGGACATGGACTCGCTGGTAACCACCGAATGGCTCGCAAAGGAGTTGGGCGCGAGCGATTTGAGGGTCGTCGATGCGACGCGCTTCATGAGCGGGTCTGACCGCGATGCCCGTGCCGAATATGAGGCAGGGCACATCCCGGGTGCGGTGTTCATGGATCTGACCGACATGGTCGACCCGACCGATCCGATCGAGAATATGGCGCCGAAGGCCGAAAAGTTCGCCAGCCGCATGCAGAGCCTGGGGCTGGGCGATGGCAGCCGCATCGTCCTTTATGACGACAGCCCGCTGGCCAGCGCGACCCGCGCATGGTGGCTGCTCAAGCTGTTCGGCGCGCATGACGTGGCGCTGCTCGATGGCGGCCTTGCCAAATGGAAGGCCGAGGGCCGCCCGCTCGAAATGGGTGTGCAGAAGCTGCGCCACCGCCACTTCACCGTGTGGCGTGACGCCAATGTCGTCCGCACCAAGGCGCAGATGCTAGCCAATGTCGATAGCGGCGCCGAACAGGTGCTCGATGCCCGCCCGGCCAAGCGCTTCACCGGCGAAGAGCGCGACCCGCGCCCGGGCATGGCGCCGGGCCATATTCCGGGTTCCAAGAACCTGCCGCACAGCCAGTTGTTCAATGTCGACGGCACATGGAAGCAGGGCGAGGATCTGCGCGCCGCCTTTGCCGGCGCCGGCATCGACCTCGACAAGCCGCTGGTCACCACGTGCGGCAGCGGCATGACCGCCAGCGCACTCGCCTTTGCCGCGCACCTGCTCGGAAAGGAAGATGTGGCGGTCTATGACGGAAGCTGGACCGAATGGGGTGCCGACCCGGCCACGCCCAAGGCCACCGGCGCGGCTTGAGCAAAACCCCGGATCATCCCCAGTCACCTGCCACCCGCCTGGTCACGGGCGGGCGGCGTCCCGAATGGACCGGCGATCCCCGCCTCGGCGGCGGCATCGTCAACCCGCCGGTGTGGCGTGCGTCGACCATCCTTTACGACAGCGTCGCCGACCTCGAATCGCGCGGGCGCGATACGCACGACAAGCTGTTCTACGGGCGACGCGGCACGCCGACGACATGGGCGCTCGCCGACGCGCTGACCCAGTTGGAACCGGGCGCGGCGGGCACATTGCTCTATCCGTCCGGAGTTGCGGCGATCGCCGCTGGCCTCATTGCCCTGCTCTCCCCCGGCGATCATCTGCTGATGGTCGATTCGGTCTATGACCCGACCCGCAGCCTGTGCGACGGGCTGCTCAAGCGGATGGGCATCGCCACCACCTATTTCGACCCGCTGATCGGCAGTGGCATCGCCGCGCTGGTCCGCCCGGAAACGCGGGCGATCTTTCTTGAAAGCCCAGGCAGCCTGACCTTCGAGGTGCAGGATGTGCCTGCCATCGTCGCGGTGGCCAAGGCGCATGGTATCGCCACCATGCTCGACAATACCTGGGCAACGCCTCTGCTGTTCGGCGCGATGGCGCATGGCATCGACATCAGCATGATGAGCCTCACCAAATATGTCGGCGGGCATAGCGACGCGATGATGGGATCGCTCACCGTCGCACCGCCGCTCTGGGAGCGGCTGCGTGCCTCCGCCTACCAGCTCGGCCAGGCGGTCGGCCCCGACGATTGCGCGCTTATGCTGCGCGGGCTGAGGACACTCGATGTCAGAATGCAGCGGCATGGCGAAAATGGCCTGACCGTGGCGCGCTGGCTCGCCGCGCAGCCGGCGGTGGGGACGATGCTGCACCCCGCGCTGCCCGGCTGCCCCGGCCATGCGCATTGGGCGCGCGACTTTGCCGGCACCAGCGGCCTGTTCGGCTTCACGCTCAAGGGCGCATCGAAGCCACAGCGCGATGCCTTCATCGACGCACTGACCCTGTTCGGGTTGGGCTATAGCTGGGGCGGCTTCGAAAGCCTGGCCGTCCCGTCCAACCCGCCGCGCAGCGCGGTCAAATGGCGCGGCGACGGCCCGCTGATCCGGCTGTCGATCGGCCTCGAAGATCCCGCCGACCTGATCGCCGATCTCGAAAGGGCGCTGGCGGCGGCGGGACTGGCGTGACCACGCTCGACCGCATTACCGAGGCAGCCCGCACCATCGGCGTCGATATCGGCGCCTATCGGCTGTCGTTGTATGGCCTCGTCTCGGCGATCATCGTTGCCGTCCTGCTGTATTTCGGGGTCCGGCTGACGCTGCGGGCGATCAAATGGGTGCTGCGCCGCAACCCCGGCATCGACGATACCCAGCGTATCCTGACCGAGAAACTGCTGGGCGTGGCGCTGTTCACGCTCGCGGCCTTCATCGGCATCGATCTGCTCGGCATCGATCTCACCGCGCTCGCGGTCTTCTCCGGCGCGCTCGGCCTCGCCATCGGCTTCGGTCTGCAAAAGACGGTGGGCAACCTGATCGCCGGCATCATCCTGCTGATGGACCGGTCGATCAAGCCGGGCGATGTCATCGTCGTGGGCGATGGCAGCAGCACGGGCGGCTCGCCCTCGCCCAACACGACCATGCCCAATGTCGGGCGGGTGGTTAAGATCGGCGTGCGCGCCGTCAGCGTCGTCACCCGCGATGGGCGCAAGCATCTGATTCCCAACGAGCTGCTGATGACGCAGCCGGTCGAGAACTGGAGCTACTCCAACCCCGACGTGCGCGTGCGCATGCGCATTCCCGTGCCCTATGATGCCGACCTGCGGGAAGCGCAGCGGCTTATCGTCGATGCCGCAAGCGCCAAGCCGCGGGTGCTGGACAGCCCCGCCCCGCTAGTATGGATCACCGGCTTCGGCGAACGCGCGGTCGACCATGAGCTGCGCATCTGGATCGCCGACCCCGAAAGCGGCCTCGGCAATATCCAGGGCGAAGTGTTTCTCGCCATCTGGGATGCGTTCAAGGCCGCTGGCATCGCGCTGCCCCGGCCGCGGATCGAAATCGAGACTATCCCGACCTCACCCTGACGTTGCCCCGGACTTGATCCGGGGCCCTGCTCTACGTGGTACCACCCTGCAAGCGGCCCCGGGCCGAGCCCGGGGCACTGCGATCACTTCGATTGTTCGTTGGCCAGCGCGATAGACTGCAGCACCACCGCGCGCGCTTCATCGGCATTGCCCCAACGGCCCACGCGGACCCACTTTTCCGGCTCCAGATCCTTATAGTGGGTGAAGAAATGCTCGATCTGCGCAAACACGATGTCGGGCAGATCCTCCTTCTCGCGGACGTTGGTGTAATAAGGGAAAGTCTTGGTGTCTGGCACGCATACCAGCTTCTCGTCACCGCCATGCTCGTCCTCGAGATAGAGCACCGCAATCGGCCGGGCGCGGACCACGCAACCGGCGAGGAACGGCGAACGGGCCACCACCAGCGCGTCGAGCGGGTCGCCATCCCCGCACAGCGTGTGCGGAATGAAGCCGTAATTGGCCGGATAGCGCATCGGCGTGTGCAGGATGCGGTCGACGAACAGCGCGCCCGATGCCTTGTCGAATTCATATTTCACCGGCTCGCCGCCCGCCGGCACTTCGATGATGACGTTGACGTTGTTGGGCGGGTTGCCGCCGGTCGGGATGACGGAGATGTCCATGGACTATCGTCCTTTCTTGGCTGGGGAGAGAATTACCAATCGCCGTCAGGCGGATTATGTGCCCGCGCGCCTAGGCTCGAACAGCCGGTCAAGCAAGGCCGGACCGTCGCCGATCCGCTCCAGATGCGGGTAGCGCAGGCCGCCGGTCCATTCCGGCCTGATCGTGCGGATGCGGTCGCCGCGCTGCACCAGCAGCTCGATCGGTGTGCGCCCGTCGACCGCAGCGGCGATCGCCGCCTTCAGCCGCTCCTCGCTATAGGCCATGCCGCCCACCGCCAGGATCTTGGTACCGTTGGTAATGCCAGCTACGAACATCGGGCTGTCGACCAACACTGCCGTCACCTCTCCCTTGCTGTCGAGGGTGATCCCCAGCGAGAAGGTGAGATCGAGCGTCTTGCCCTCCTTCATCCGCTCGGCATCGAAGGCATTGGCGGTATCGCGGAACACCAGCCGGTATCCGCCGCGCTCGATGCCGCCCAGCGGCGCCGGCTGGCCCGGCTGGTTGATGCGGGTGTCGAGGAAGGTCGCCCAGTCGTATGGCGCGACCGCGTTCAGCGCAGCGACGACATCGTCGAAGCTGTAGGTCACCGTGCCATAGTCGCCATCGCGCCCGCCGAAGAAGCGGCGCGCGAAATCGTCGAGGCTGTGTTGCCCGCCGGTCATCTGGCGGATCATCATGTCGGCTTCGAGCCAGACCAGCGCGCCCTCGTTGTAATAATCCTCGGTGCGGGTGGCGGAAGGATAAGGGCGCGGACGGCGCGCGGCGATCACCGGATCGAGCGTCGTATCCTCGACACTGCGCCAGGCGCGGCCCGTCTGCACCTGATAGGTGGCAGCATGCCGGGCCATCTCGCCCAGCAGCATTTCGGGCGATTGCATGCCCGAACGGCCGGCCAGCAGCAGGTCCCAATAGCTGGTCTGGCCTTCATAGACCCACAGCAGGCGGCCATCCATCGGCACATCGTAATCGGGCGTCCACAGCCGCTCCGGCCGGCGATACTTGCCGTTCCAGCTGTGGGTCAGTTCATGTGGCAACAGTCCGCGTTCGGACCCGTTGCTGTCCCAGTCGACGAAATAATCGGTCTCGCGACTGTTTTCGGAGCTGCGGTGATGCTCCAGCCCGATACCGCCCAGCTCCTCGGTCAGCGCCAGCAGGAACTCGTAGCGATCGAACGGGCGGCTGCCGAACAGGGCGATCGCTTCTTCGACCAGCGCGCGGTGCGCAGCGATATGCTCCGGCTGCGCCTCGAGAAAGCGCGCCTCGTCCGCCACGACATTGAGTGTGACATTGTTGCCCAAGTCCCAGCGGCGGAAATGCGCGCCGGCGAACATCGGCGAATCGATCAGCGTCTCATAGTCGGTGACACCGTAACGGATGCGATTGCCGCTGACCTGCGCCCCGTCCAGCGCTGCAACCCCGGTCCAGCCTTCGGGCAGGATGACGGTCGGCTGCACGGGGATAGCCCGGGTCGCATAGCCTGCGGGATAGAGCGAAACCTGTTCGAACTGCAGGTTGAGCATCGCCGGGGTGATGACGATGCGCCCCTCGCTCGGCCGGGTGGCCGACAGGAACTGGAAGCGCGCCTCGATGCTGCGGACGCCCGCGGGCACCTCGACGTTAAAGGCATAGACATTGCCCGGATCGCGCCGCCATTCGAGGGCGCGGCCATTGGCGGTGAAGGTAAGCCCTGCGATGGCCGATATCTCTCCGCGCGGCGCATGCTTGCCGGGCAGCCATTCGGGGTAGCGCAGCGTCAGCCGCCCGGACTGGGCCACGGGAATTGTCTGACGCACTGAATAGATGGCGCGCGCGACATCGGTGGCGTCGACTTCCAGCAGCATCGTGCCCGGATAGGGCGTGTCGACCAGCGGCGCGGGCACCGGCGGCACGCTGTTCTGCGCGGGCGCGGTGGCAGGCGCGATCAGGGCGAGCGTGGTGGCAGCAAGCAGCAGGCGGGGGGTGGGCATGGGCGAACCTTAGTTTTCGCGTCATGCTGAACTCGGTTCAGCATCCATGGGCTGGCCTTCGCCTTTCGAACAGCTTTGTCGGCGACGGCGGACCATGGATGCTGAACCAAGTTCAGCATGACGAATAATCGAAGACGGCTTTTGCCCGCCAACCCCCGTCCTTGTCCAGCAGTCCCCACCACTGGCAAAAGCGCCGCACATCCGCTAGCGGCGCGCGCATGGCCAAGGTTCAGACCCCCAACCCCGTGCGCGGCACGCAGGACATGCTCGGCGAGACGGCGGATCGCTTTCAGCATGTCGTCGATACGTTCGAGCGCGTGCGCAAGCTCTACGGTTTCAAGCGCATCGAAACCCCGGTGATCGAGCCGACCGCCGTCTTCGCCCGGTCGCTGGGCGAGACCACCGATGTCGTTTCGAAGGAAATGTACAGCTTCGAGGATCGCGGCGGCGACAGCATCACCTTGCGCCCCGAATTCACCGCCGGCATCGCGCGTGCCTATATCACCAACGGCTGGCAGCAGCATGCGCCGCTGAAGGTGGCGACGCACGGCCCGCTGTTCCGCTACGAGCGCCCGCAAAAGGGCCGCTATCGCCAGTTCCACCAGCTCGACGCCGAGGTGCTCGGCGCGGGCGAACCGGCTGCCGATGTCGAACTGCTGTGCTTTGCCGACCAGTTGCTGCGCGAACTCGGCATCAGCGAGGGCGTGACGCTGACGCTCAACACGCTGGGCGATGCGCCCAGCCGCGAGGCGTGGCGCGCGGGGTTGATCGACCATTTCGAGGCGCATCGTGCGGAGCTGAGCGAGGACAGCCTGACCCGGCTGGAGCGCAACCCGATGCGCATCCTCGACTCCAAGGACCCGCGCGACCGCCCGGCCGCCGACAGCGCGCCCGACATCGACGCATTCCTGACCAGCGAGGCACAGGATTTCTTCGCTGCCGTCACTGCTGGCCTCGATGCGGCGGGCGTCGCCTGGACCCGCAACGCACGGCTGGTGCGCGGGCTGGACTATTACCGCCACACCGCGTTCGAATTCGTCACCGACCGGCTCGGCGCGCAGGGCACGGTGCTGGGCGGCGGGCGTTATGATGGGTTGATCGAGGCGCTGGGTGGGCCGGTAACGCCCGCAGTAGGCTGGGCAGCGGGGATCGAGCGTTTGGCGATGCTTTTGGATGATCTTCCACAGGCTCGTTTCGATGTGATTATAGCAGTTGAAGATGACAGAGTTTCGCGGCTTGCGCCCGCAATTCTCGGTCGGCTGCGTGCTGCAGGCTATTCGTCTGAAGCAGTCCTAACCGGTTCCCCGAAGAAGCGATTTGCCAAAGCAGCTGCCAGCGATCCAAGAGTTTTGTGTTCGCTGGGCTTTGACGAAAGCAACCCCACCTTCAACTTTCGCTCTCGCGAACTTTCTCCCGACGAGTTTGCACCGATCCGACAGATCGTTGCTGACGCAATCTCTGCATGACTCGGATTTCCGACGAGCGTATCGGCCAGATTGCCAATCGGCGCGATGAAATCGCGGCGCGCATGGCGTCCGGAGCGCTCGAGGGCGCGGCGTTCGTTCAGGCGTCCAAGGATTATGCGGAGATCGAACCGGTCGCCAAGGCCGCGGACGAGGTGGCGCGCCTGCGCGCCGAGCTGGCGGCGCTGCAGGAGATGCTTGCCGACGCCGAGATGAGGGCGATGGCCGAGGAGGAGATCCCCGGGGTCGAGGCGGCGCTGGCCACCGCCGAGCATGCGCTTGCCATCGCCCTGTTGCCGCGCGACGCCGCCGACGAACGCTCGGCCATGCTCGAAATCCGCGCCGGGGTGGGCGGGGACGAGAGCGCGCTGTTCGCGGGCGATCTGTTGCGCATGTATTCGCGATATGCCGAAGGCCAGGGTTGGCGGGTCGAGCTGGTTTCCGCTGCCTCCGCCGACGTCGGCGGCTACAAGGAAGTTGTCGCCAGCGTCACCGGCAGTGGCGTCTTTGCCAAGCTCAAGTTCGAGAGCGGCGTCCATCGCGTCCAGCGCGTACCGGCGACCGAGGCGCAGGGGCGCATCCACACCAGCGCCGCCACCGTCGCCGTGCTGCCTGAGGCGACCGAGGTCGACGTCCAGATCAACGACAATGACCTGAAGATCGACGTCTATCGCGCGTCGGGTGCGGGCGGCCAGCATGTCAACACCACCGATTCGGCGGTGCGCATCACCCATTTGCCGACCGGTACGGTCGTCACCTGTCAGGACGGACGCAGCCAGCACAAGAACAAGGAAAAGGCGATGCAGGTGCTGCGCGCGCGCCTTTATGAGGTGCAGCGCGACAGCATCGCCAGCGAACGCGCGGGCGAGCGCAAGGCGATGGTCGGCTCGGGCGACCGGTCCGAGCGGATCCGCACCTATAATTTCCCGCAAGGGCGCGTCACCGACCATCGCATCAACCTGACGCTGCACCGCCTGCCGGAGATCATGGAAGGCGCGCTCGACGAGCTGGTGGACGCGCTGATCGCCGAAGACGAGGCAGAACGCATGGCGGCAATGGGCGATGCCGCCTAAGCCCCTCTCCTTTAGGGGAGGGGGTGGGGTGGGGAGTCTCAGTCAGACATCAAGTCAACCGGCAGCCTCCACCCCCGGCCCCTCCCCTGAAGAGGAGGGGGGAATTCGCCCCGCCCTCGCCGCCGCCGCCGCGCGCCTCACCCCGGTCAGCGATACCCCGCGCCTCGACGCCGAACTGCTGATGGCGCACGCGCTGGGCGTCGAGCGCGAAGCGCTGCTGCTCGATCCGGCGCGCTTCGACCTCCCCGCCGGTTTCGACGCGCTGGTCGACCGCCGCCTGACGCATGAGCCCATTGCCTATATCCTCGGCTACCGGGATTTCTGGACCATCCGCCTCGCGGTCGGCCCCGGCGTCCTCATTCCGCGCAGCGACAGCGAAACGCTGATCGAAGCGGCGCTGGAATATTTCCCTGACCGGCAGGCTCCGTTGCGTATCCTTGATCTCGGCACAGGCCCCGGCACATTATTGCTGGCAGCGTTGAGCGAATATCCGCAAGCCCATGGTCTGGGCATCGACCAGTCCGAATCCGCCCTCGCCTTTGCGCGGGCCAATGCGTCGAGCATCGGCATGGGCGAGCGCGTCATCTATCGGCAGGGCAACTGGCTGGAGGGTGTGGCAGGAGAATTCGACCTGATCCTCTGCAACCCCCCCTATATCGGCGAGTGCGAACCCCTGATGCCCGAAGTGGCGCAGCATGAACCGCCCGACGCACTCTTCGCCGGGCCGGACGGTCTGGATGATTACCGCCGCATCATCCCCGCGCTGCCCGCATTGCTGGCGCCAGAGGGGATCGCCATCCTCGAAATCGGCTGGTCCCAGCGCGCGGCTGTCACCGAACTGGCTGAAGCCGCAGGGTTCGCCGTGGCGTGCAGGCAGGATCTGGCGGGGCGCGACCGGGCGCTGCTCCTGTCGCGCGGCTGACGTTTTCGCTTGCTTTGTCGTGCGCAATGGCTAGGGCTGGAGAGGTAATAGCTGGCTGAAGCATCCATCTGGGGTCCATTAGCCGCCTTACAGCTCCCAAGCGGCAAGTCGCGCATCGCCCCGGTCCCAAGGTCTGGCGCGAGAGAGAGGGCCAAAAAGCCCGCGCGCCTGTGCAAATGAAAGCGGCATACGGGATACCGATACTCTCTCTCACGAGGATAGCCAAAGTCGATGAACAATCGCCAGGGTGGTGGCCGCCGTCGCGGTCGCAACAATAACAATGGTCAGCGCCCCCAGGGTAACGGGCGCGGTGGCGACCAGGGCAACCGGATCGATAGCCGCGCACGCGGCAACGCCGCCCAGCTTCTGGAAAAGTACAAGAATATGGCCCGCGACGCGCAAATGTCCGGCGACCGGGTGATGACCGAATATTATCTGCAGTTCGCGGACCATTATTACCGCGTGCTCGCCGATACCCGCTCCCGCCAAGACGAGCAGCGCTCGCGCATGGACGAGCGCGACGATGACCGCGAACCGCAGTCGGCCGAAACCGGCGACGAGAGCGAAGACATCGACGATTTCGACCATATCGACATGATCGGCCGCGCCACCCGCAACCGCGACGGACGTCGCGACGGCAATGGCAATCGCGAAGCCCGGCGCGACGAGCGCGGCAGCGAAGAACGCAGCCGCGATGAGCGCCCGCGCGAGGACCGCAATCGCGACGATCGTCCCCGTGACGACCGGCCGCGTGACGAACGTCCGCGTGAAGACCGCCAGCGCGACAATCGGGGCGAGGCGCAGCCGCGTCGCGACCGGGGCAATCGCGACGATGCCGGACAGGGCGAGCGCCTGTCGCGCCGGGAACGCCCGGCGCGGCGCGAGCGCGAAGAGAGCGGAAGCGACGATCTGCCGATGGGTATCGATCTGGCCGTATTGCCGCCCGCCATCGGCATCGAGCCGGCGCGCAGCGATGCCGCCGCCGAGGTGCCCGCCGCACCGGCTGCCAATGATGTCGACGGCGAGGCGCCCGCGCCCAAGCGTCGCGGCCGCCCGCGCAAGGTAGCCGCCGAAGGCGAGGACGCCGCCGCCTGAGCATCAGGTCGTAACCTAAGGCATCGGACAGGGTGGCGGCGTTCGCTACCCCGCCAGCCGCATCCTGAAAAAGTCCAGTATCTCGTCGCGCGCCATGCGCGTCGGTTGGCCTTCCTCATCGATCAGGTGATGGGTCACCACGCAGTGCGGGTTCTTCATGATCGCATCGGGGTTCGCCGCGCTGTCGGGCAGGGTCCGCCCGACAAACCGATCCCCTAGCGCTGCGGCAAAGGCATCGAACCGGGCGGCGCGGCACAGCCGGTCCCCGTCGAAGCGGTAGGCCAGCACCGTCAGATCCTCGTCTTCGAGCCGCTGCCTGACGGTGGCCAGCTCGTCGGGCGCGATATGCATGCCGGCGGGGTTGCCGAGCGGCAGGCTGGGCTGCGCCATGACCGGCGCGATGACGCTGGAATCGAGCATCATCGACAGGGCAAAATTGCCGGTAAAGCACATGCCGATCGCACCGACGCCCTTGCCGCCGGCCTCGGCGTGGGCGTGCGCTGCAAGGGCGCGCAGCCAGCGGGTCACCGGGCTCGACGCATTGCTGGCGAAGGCGCGGAACTCCCGGCTGATGCAGCCGCGGATCAAGGTCGGTATGCCCCGCAGCGTGCCCGCCACCGCCCCATCCTTGCCGAACAGGTGCGGCATGTAGACGGTGAAGCCGGCATCGCGCACCCAGCGCGCGAAGCGGGCCACCTGCGGGCTGATGCCCGTCATCTCGGTCATCACGATCACGGCCGGGCCGCTGCCCGCGACATAGACGCGGCGGGTCTCGCCAAGCAACGAGATCATGCGCCGCTCGAAATCCTCGAGCGCATCGTCCCGGTCCATCGCTCGATCCGTCATCGCCGCCCCTTCCCCTTGTCGTTGCGCCAGCATGACGCGCCCGTGCCTTCCGTCAAGCGCGGCGACGCGTTAGGGAGCGTCATGACCCAAGCCACCCCCACGCCGCGCACCGGCGGCCGCATCCTCGTCGACCAGCTTCTGATCCAGGGGTGCGACCGCATCTTCACCGTGCCCGGGGAGAGTTTCCTTGCGGTGCTCGATGCATTGCACGACGTCCCGGCCATCGAGACGGTGGTCTGCCGGCAGGAAGGCGGGGTCGCCTATATGGCCTGTGCCGATGGGGCGATGACCGGGCGGCCGGGCGTGGCCTTCGTCACCCGCGGGCCGGGCGCGACCAACGCCAGCATCGGCGTCCATGTGGCCATGCAGGACAGCCAGCCGATGATCCTGTTCATCGGCGACGTCGACCGGTCGATGCGCGACCGGGAGGGTTTTCAGGAAGTCGATTTTCAGGCGATGTTTGCGCCGCTCGCCAAATGGGCGGCGCGCATCGACAGCGCGGAGCGGATCCCCGAATATGTCGCGCGCGCCTATGCCACCGCGATGGCCGGGCGGCCCGGCCCGGTCGTGCTGGCGCTGCCCGAGGACATGCTGCTCGACGAGGTGGTTGCACGCGACCGGCCGCGCGTTGCCCCGCCCGAGCAGGACCCGGACGGCGAGGCCATGGCCGTGTTCATGAACTTGCTGAAAGACGCGACCGACCCGATCGCGATCGTCGGCGGGGCTGGCTGGACGGCGGGCGCCGCGCATTATTGGGGACTGTTTGCGACCCGCGTCGGCCTGCCCACCGCCGCCGCGTTCCGCCGCCAGGATGCGCTCGACAACCGCTGCCCCATCTATGCCGGCAACCTGGGCTATGGCCCCAACCCCAAGCTGCTGGAGCGCATCCGCAAGGCCGATCTGATCGTCGCGGTGGGAGCGCGGCTGGGGGAAGCGACCACCGATGGCTACAGCCTGATCACCCCTGATCACCCTGACCAGTTGCTGGTGCATGTCCACCCCGACCCCAATGAGCTCAACCGGGTCTACCGCACCGACCTGCCGATCTGCGCCTATCCGCACGAATTTGCCGAGATGGCGGCGCTGTGGCCGGATGACGACATCATCCCCTTTGACGCTGGCGCCATCGCCCATGAGGAGTGGCAGGCGTGGAACCGTGTCACGCCCTTCGACACGCCGCTCGACCTCGGCCAGTGCGTGAAGGCGATGCGCGAAGCGCTGCCCGAGGACAGCATCCTGTGCAACGGTGCCGGCAATTATTCGGGCTGGTGGCACCGCCATTGGGTCTATGGGCCGATGACCACCCAGCTCGCACCGACCGCCGGGGCGATGGGTTATGGCCTGCCGGCGGCGGTCGCGGCGGCCAAGCGCTTCCCGAACCGCACTGTGGTGGCGCTGGCCGGCGATGGCGACTTCCTGATGAGCGGGCAGGAGCTGGCGACGGCGGTGCAATATGGCTGCGACATGCTGGTGATCGTCGTCGACAACAGCAGCTATGGCACCATCCGCATGCATCAGGAGCGCGAGTTCCCCGGGCGTCTGTCCGCCACCACGCTGCACAATCCCGACTTTGCCGCGCTGGCGCGGGCGTTCGGAGGGTGGGCGGCGACGGTCGAGACGACCGCGGCTTTCGCGCCTGCGCTGGCCGAGGCCATGCAGCAGCACGGCGTCAGGCTGCTCCACCTCAAGACCGATGTCGAGCGCATCAGTGCGGGAACGACCATCTCCGCGCTGCGCGGCGCACGCGGCTGAGACCGGCTCTTAACCGCTCCTTACCCCCTGCCGGCGCAAGGAGGCAGGTGATGGAGCAGGATAGCGGCATGACCCGGCAGCGCCACTTCGGCCTGGACTGGCTGCGGATCGGCGCGTTCGCGCTGCTGATCGGCTATCATGTCGCCATGGCCTATTCGCCGCATGCCTGGGTGATCAACAGCCACCATCGCTTCGGTTGGCTTGCCTATGCGATGGAGGCCATCGCGCCGTGGCGGCTGATGCTGCTGTTTCTGGTGTCAGGCTATGCCTCGGCCATGCTGCTCGCCCGGCTCGGTGGCATCGCCGCATTCATGGCCCAGCGCAGCCGCCGCCTGCTGATCCCGCTTTTTTTTGCCGTCGCGGTGATCGTGCCACCACAAAGCTGGGTGCGGCAGGTGACGGGGCATGGCTACGCCGACAGCTACCTCCATTTCTGGCTGGACGACTATTTCCGCTTCGGCCAACGCGCCGGGGAGACGCTGCCGCATTGGGAGCATCTGTGGTTCGTCGGCTATCTGTGGCTGTACACCGCCGGGCTGGTCGCGCTGCTGGCGCTCGGTGCCAGGCTGCGGCTGCCGGACTGGCTAAGCAGGCCCACGCTTCTGCTTTCACTCCCGATAGCGGGACTGGCCGGCGGAAGGCTGTTGCTCGATGCCACCATCGGCACGGACCATGGTCTGTTCGACGATTGGCTGGGGCATCTGCATTACATCCCGCCGTTCCTGCTGGGCGTCGTATTGGCGCGCGACCGCAGCCTGTGGAAGACGCTGCATGCGTGCCTGCCGATCGCCGCCGCAATTGCCGCATTGCTGTTCGTTACAGTGCTGAGCGTCGAGATCGACACCCCGGACAAGAGGCTGTGGTCGGACGCGCAAATGATCCTGTTCGAAAGCGCCGACAGCGGCTTTGCCTGGGCGATGCTGCTGATCCTGCCGGTGCTGGCCGACCGCTTCCTGAACCATGACCACCGCTGGCGCCGACCGTTGTCGCAGGCGGTATTCCCCGCCTATATCGCGCACCAGACCGCCATCGTGGTGCTGGTCTACACCCTGCGCGATCGGGGATTGCCGGCCATGGCCGAAGCGGCGCTTGTGCTGGGAGGCACCATTGCTGCCTGCTGCGCCGCGCTGGCACTGGCGCGGAGCAACCGATGGGCGGGTATGGTGTTGGGCTATGAGGCAACGGCGACACCACGGCCGGTCGCAGCTGCCGCCACCGTATGAAGCGGCACGGAGCCGACGAGGCCCACAATATATTGTGCGCTTGCCCGCCTAATCCCCCTTGACGTCATGATTCCCGATGCGCTGTAAAGAAGCTGTCACAGCGGCATGGCAACCCCCGCCGCAAGAGGACGCATCTGGGAGGCAGCGCGCGCGACGGCCATGTTCCATCCTGACCTCATACGACATCCCGAACAATGCCCGGCGCTGGTCCTCAACGCAGACTATACGCCGCTCTCTTATTATCCGCTGAGCCTCTGGCCTTGGCAGACCGCCGTAAAGGCGGTCTTTTTGGATCGGGTGGACATCGTCGACACTTATCAGCGGGAAATCCATTCGCCGACGCAGACCATGAAAATCCCGTCGGTGATCGCGCTCCGGCAATATGTGAAGCCGTCCGAATATCCGGCTTTCACCCGCTTCAACCTGTTCCTGCGCGACCGTTTCCAGTGCCAATATTGCGGCAGCCACAAGGATCTGACGTTCGACCATGTCGTGCCCCGCCGCCTCAACGGCCGGACCACCTGGGAGAATGTCACCACGGCCTGCTCGCCCTGCAATCTCAAGAAGGGTGGCCGCACGCCCAAGCAGGCGCATATGCATCTGCACGAAACGCCGTACCGGCCGACCAGCTGGCAGTTGCAGGACCATGGGCGGCGCTTCCCGCCCAATTATCTGCACGATAGCTGGGTCGACTGGCTCTACTGGGACGTCGAATTGCAGGCCTGAGCGCCGCGCAAGGGGACTGCCCCCTTTTCATTTGGCACTGGCCACGCCATGCTGGGGACCTTTCCTACGTGATTGTCCCCAGGAGCCATTGTCATGCGCACGCTGATTTTCGTCGATGAAGCCAATTTCCAGAAAGGCGCGCGGGCCGCAGGCTACCGCCCCGACATCGTCGCGCTGCGCAACTGGCTGCGCGACGGCGGGCGGCGGCAGATTGTCGAGATGGTCGTCTATCTTGGCCTCCCGCCCGAGCGCCGGCCCGACGACATGCCCGAAAATTGGGCCCGCGCCTATGACAGCAAGCACCGCTTGCGGATGGCGCTGGAGAACCATGGCATCATGGTCATCGCCTGGCGCGGCAAGCAGTTGTTCGGCTACGAGCCGCCGCGCTTCGGCGCCAATATCGACATGCTGATGGCAATGGACGCGCTGGAATTTTCCATCGAGGCGCGGCCGGACGTGGTCGTGCTGGTCACCGGGGACGGCGATTTCTCCTACCTCGCCACCAAATTGCGCCGCCGCGGCATCCGCGTCGAGGCCGCTGCCCTGCCGGGGACGATGTCCGCCGAGCTCAAGCGCGCGGTCAACCAGGCGATCGACCTAAAGCCATTTTTCAAAGAGCTGGAGCCTGACGTCACCGAAGGCCAGCGCGCCATCGACGATGACGATGACGAGGATTGGGACGACGAGGACGACGACTGGGACGACGATGAGGATTGAGGCCCGCTGCCCTCGCGCACGCGGGGAGGATTTGTGCTGGCGCAATTCCGGCGTATAGCCCCGGTACCTGACCAATTCCGGTCAGGGCCGCGCCGCTGACTTTACCGTCGGGGGAAGGCGAGAGGAAACCAACCGCCGGCGCTTGCGCTGGGGGAAGTCCAGAGGAAACCAGCCGCCGGCGCCTGCGCTGGGGGAAGGCCAGAGGAAAAAATGTCCGACGAATTCTACCGCATGAAGCGCCTGCCGCCCTATGTCATCGCTGAAGTCAATGCGATGCGGGCCGCCGCGCGGGCCGCGGGAGAAGACATCATCGATCTGGGCATGGGCAATCCCGATCTGCCCCCGCCGCCGCACGTCATCGAGAAGCTGTGCGAAGTGGCGATGAAGCCTGATGCGCACGGCTATTCCGCCTCCAAGGGCATCCCGGGCATCCGCAAGGCGCAGGCTGCCTATTACCAGCGCCGCTTCGGGGTCGATCTCGATCCCGACAGCGAGGTGGTGATGACCATGGGATCGAAGGAAGGACTTGCCAGCCTGGCCACCGCGATCACCGCGCCGGGCGATGTGGTGCTGGCGCCCAACCCCAGCTACCCCATCCACACCTTCGGCTTCATCATCGCCGGGGCCACCATCCGCAGCGTGCCGACGACGCCCAATGAGGACTATTGGCGCAGCCTCGAGCGGGCGATGGCCTACACCGTGCCCCGCCCGTCGATCCTGATCGTCAACTATCCGTCGAACCCCACCGCCGAAACCGTCGACCTCGCCTTCTACGAACGGCTGGTCGCCTGGGCGCGCGAGAACAAGGTGTGGGTGCTGTCCGATCTGGCCTATTCCGAGCTCTATTTCGACGGCAACCCGACCCCGTCGATCCTGCAGGTGCCGGGGGCCAAGGATGTCGCGGTCGAGTTCACATCGCTCAGCAAGACCTTCTCGATGGCCGGCTGGCGGGTCGGCTTTGCGGTCGGCAACAAGCAGCTGATCGCCGCGCTGACGCGGGTCAAAAGCTATCTCGACTATGGCGCCTTCACGCCGATCCAGGCCGCGGCCTGCGCCGCGCTCAACGGACCGCAGGACATCGTCGAGGCCAACCGCCTGCTGTACCACAAGCGCCGCGACGTGCTTGTCGAAAGCTTCGGCCGCGCCGGCTGGGACATCCCGGCACCCAAGGCATCGATGTTCGCCTGGGCCCCGCTGCCGCCGGCCTTCAAGGACATGGGCAGCCTCGAATTTTCCAAGCAGCTGCTGACCGAAGCCGGCGTCGCGGTAGCGGCGGGTGTCGGCTATGGCGAGGAAGGCGAAGGCCATGTCCGCATCGCCATGGTCGAGAATGAGCAGCGCATCCGCCAGGCCGCGCGCAACATCAAGCGCTGGTTCCAGTCGCGCGGGGTGAACAGCGCGGGCGCGAGGGATGCCGCCTAGGCGCAGCGGGATTGGCGCGGCCGATGACTGATATGACGCAACTGGCTGTTTACGGCACCCTTCGCCCCGGCGGCCGCGCTTACGCCGCCTTTCGCCTGGCCGAGCGTACGCGCCATGTCGGCCCGTGCCGCATCGCCGGGCGCATCGTCGACCTGGGCGGCTACCCCGGACTGGTTGCCGGAGACGACGCCGTGGCTGGCGATCTGCTCGCCTTCGACGATCCGGCGCTGCTCGACGAACTCGATGCCTATGAAGGCGACGGCTATGCCCGTGCCACCGTCCGCCTGATCGCACCGGCCGGCGAGGCGCAGGTCTGGCTGTGGCAAGGCAGCATGGTCGGCGCGGCGCCGGTACCGGGCAATGACTGGAGCCTGCGCGTCAGCGAGGAAATCGACCCCGGCACACCGGCGGACCGGCGATGATCGCGGAAACCATCCAGCTCAGCCTCGCCCCGGCCTTCCTCCTGGTGGCGACCGGCAGCATCCTCAACGTCATCACCGGGCGCCTTGCCCGCGTTATCGATCGCGCGCGCACCCTGCAGCAGCGCCATGCCGAAACCGACGGGCTGGAGCATGAGCGGGTGGTCACCGAGCTGCGCCGACTCGACCGGCGGATGACGGTGATCAACTGGTCGATCGCGCTGTGCGTCGCCTGCGGAATCGTGGTGTGCGTGCTGGTGGCGATGATCTTCTTTGCCGGCAGCGGACGCGACGGGCTGGGCGTGCCGATTGCCGCCGCCTTCATCATAGCCATGCTATTGCTGATGGCCGGACTGGTCGCCTTCCTCCTTGAGGTGCGCCTCGCCATCAAGACCATCCACGTGCCGATGGAACTGCTCGAGCGCGAGGATGCCGAACGCAAGCGGCGTGGCCTGCTCGGGCTCTAATCCCGCCCTGCACTGATTCTGGGGCGTCGAAGCACCCGATCAGCTGCCGTGGTTGAGCGTGCCATCCTTTCTGATTCGCACCAGCTTCATGCCGATGTTCCCGGTGACCCCGGACAGATCGAGCGTCACGTTGGTGGTTTTCGACAAACCGACACTCGCTCCGACGGTCAGGAATTGCTTGATGGCACTGCCCTTGCCGCTGAACTCGAAATTTCTGCTGGTCTTGTCGGTGCCGATGAAGCTCCAATCTTCGGCGCCGAGGCTCTGCTCGACAATGAAATATTTATCGTGCTTCCAGCGGGTATCGCCCGCCAATTGGGCGGCGATGGCGATCATGTTCTGGATCGAGTCGCCGGTTAACTTCGGCGTCTTGGCAATGAATTCGGTCTCACCATTGAATTCATATTTCACCTTGGCTTCAATATCGTCGGCAATCGCCTCGATATTGGTCACTTCCGCCCCGAGCTGAAATATCGACTGTCGTGTTTTGGTCGAGCGCAGATTGACACCATTGATAGGCGCATGGGCAGCAATCCGGGGCTCGATGCCGAAATCGGCCAGCGACCCGCCTTCGCTGAAGCCACCATCGCGGCGGACCAATATGTCCCCGACAGTGATCGGAGAACCCGGCAACCAAACCGCCCTTGCTCCGATGGCATTCCTCAACGCGCTATCGAATTTCTTTTGCAGCGACATGGCCACCTCCCTCGCTCCGTCAGGCCGATACATAGACGATGGACCACCGATCGCACGTGACGTTTGTCACGTTTACAGCATCGGCAGGTCAGTCGTCGGCGATGGCGATCGGGTCGGCAAGAGTCAGCCGGTCGAGCACCGCGGCGGTCTCGTCGCGCACCAGCAGCATCAGCGACCGCAGCCGGCATTCCTCTTCGGGCAGGCAGTTCTTGCAGGTTTCGCTGGCAAAGCGGCTGGCGCAGGGCACCAGCGCCAGCGATCCACGCGTCAAACGGACAATGTCGCCGTAGCGCACATCGACCGGCGGCACGCCCAGCCAGTAGCCGCCGTCGCGCCCGCGCATCGACGCGACGATGCCCGCGCGCGCCATCTCTGACAAAATGACGGTCAGAAACTTGGCCGGGATATTCTGCTTTTCTGCTATCGCGGTAAGCTGGATCGGCCCCTCGCCATAATGATCGGCGAGATGCTGGAGCGCGCGGATCGTATAGCGGGTTTTCTGCGACAGCATTGTCTACCTATGGGCGCGACATTGTGTCAGTGCAACGTCACGTGGACGAAAAACCGGTCACTGTGGCATCGTCGCAACCCAGCACCGGGGCAGCGCGCCCTTCGGCCAGCGTCGCGTCGGAAAAACGGATCGGTGCACGCATGCCGGGGAAGCGGCGGCCATCGGCAGCGATGCTTTCCACCACCATGCCACGCGCCACCAGATGCGGATCGGCCAGCGCCTGGTTGACCGTGTTGATGGGGCCCGCGGGCACATTGGCCGCCTCCAGCGCGGCGAGCAGATCGTCGCGCTTCCACTGGCGGGTGGCGGCGGCGATGGCCTCCGTCAGCGACGCCCGATGTTCGATGCGCCCGCCGTTGGTGGCATAGCGTGGATCTTCCCGCTCCGCCGCAAGCCCCAGCACATCGCAGCAACTGCGAAACTGGCTGTCGTTGCCAACGGCGAGGATGAACCAGCCGTCGCTGACCGGAAACACCGCATAAGGCGCGACATTGGGGTGGGCATTGCCCATCCGCGTCGGATGCGCACCGAACAGCGCGTTCATCGCCTGGTTGGCGAGCACCCCGGTCATCACGTCGAGCAGCGCCATGTCGATATGCTGGCCGGTGCCGGTGCGGGTGCGCATCAGCAGCGCGGCCTGGATGGCCACCGTCGCATACATGCCGGTGAAGACATCGGCGAAGGCAACGCCGACCTTCTGCGGTTCGCCTGCCGGGTCGCCGGTCAGGTCCATCAGTCCCGACATGCCCTGCACCACGAAGTCGTAGCCGGGGCGCGGCGCATAGGGGCCATCCTGCCCGAAGCCGGTGATCGAACAATAGATGAGGCCCGGGTTGCGCGCGGACAGGCTGGCGTAATCGAGCCCATATTTGGCGAGTCCGCCCAGTTTAAAGTTCTCGATAAGGACATCGGCCTCGGCCGCCAGCGCCGTGATGCGGGCGATGTCGTCCGTATTGGTGAAATCGGCGATGATTGTTTTCTTGCCGCGATTGCAGCCATGAAAATAGGCGCTGTCGCGGCTGCCGTCCGGATTGTCGACAAAGGGTGGCCCCCAGGTGCGGGTATCGTCCCCCGCCGGGCTTTCGACCTTGATGACTTCCGCGCCCAGATCGGCCAGCAACTGCCCCGCCCATGGTCCGGCGAGGATGCGGGCGAGTTCGAGCACCTTGATGCCGGCGAGCGGGGTGCGGGGGTCGGTCATGCCAGCGGTGCCTCGATGGCATAGACCAGATGGTCGCGCACCACGCCGGCCATCGCGAACCGCTCGATGCGGCCTTCGATCAGCCGTCCGCCGATCTTTTCCATCGCGCGGCGCGAGCGCAGATTATCCTCGCCGATGTAGAAGACCACCCGGTCGAAATGCGCGAGCGCGTGCGCGATCATCAGCGTCTTGACCTCGCGGTTGGTGGCGCCGCCCCAGTGGCTGCGAGCGAGGAAGGTGCCGCCGATCTCTATCTCTCCGGGCTCGACCTTGCGCGCATCGAAGCGGCTGTGGCCGATCACCCGGCCGCCATCGTTGGTGCGGATGGTGAGCGCGCCGCCGCTCGACATATTGTCCTCGAAATAGGCGCGGAACACCGGCTCCTGCCAGCGGTCCGAAGCGGGGTGCCCGGCCCACAGCTCGCGGTCGGCCGCGACGGCAAATTGTTCGGGCCAGTCGGCTTCGACGGTCGGCGACAGCGTCACCGTCGGGCCGACCAAAGTCGGCTGCATGGCGAACGTGCGGGTCATCGGTCCCGCTCCGTCATTGCGAGCCTAGCGAAGCAATCCACTGCGGATGTGCCGCGCCTGGATTGCTTCGCTGCGCTCGCAATAACGAGATGAGGTTGGAACACATCAGAATGCGGCAATCCCGGTCACGGCCCGGCCCAGGATCAGCGCGTGGACATCGTGCGCGCCCTCATAGGTGTTGACCGTTTCCAGGTTCACCATGTGGCGGATCACCTGATATTCTTCCGAAATGCCGTTGCCACCATGCATGTCGCGCGCGGCACGGGCGATATCGAGCGCCTTGCCGACATTGTTGCGCTTGACGATCGAGATCATGTCCGGATGGAAGCGGCCTTCGTCCATCAACCGGCCGACGCGCAAGCTGGCCTGCAGGCCGAGCGCGATGTCGGTCAGCATGTCGGCGAGCTTTTTCTGGTAAAGCTGGTTGGCAGCGAGCGGCTTGCCGAATTGGTGCCGGTCGAGCCCATATTGCCGCGCCGCGTGCATGCAGAATTCCGCCGCGCCGAGCGCGCCCCAGCTGATGCCGTAGCGCGCGCGGTTGAGGCAGCCGAACGGGCCCTTGAGCCCCTGCACGTCAGGCAGCAGCGCCTCTTCGCCCACTTCGACATCGTCCATGAGGATCATGCCGGTGGTCGAGGCGCGCAAGGACAGCTTGCCCTCGATCTTGGGCGCGGACAGGCCCTTCATCCCCTTTTCCAGCACAAAGCCGCGAATGCCGCCGCCATGCGCCTCGCTTTTGGCCCAGACGACGAAGACGTCGGCGAAGGGCGCGTTGGAAATCCAGGTCTTGCTGCCATTGAGTACATAGCCGCCATCGACCCGCCGCGCGACGGTGCGCATGCCGGCGGGATCGCTGCCCGCATCGGGCTCGGTCAGGCCGAAGCAGCCGATCAGCGTGCCGGCGGCGAGGCCGGGCAGATATTTGCGGCGCTGTTCCTCCGAGCCATAGGCATGGATGGGATACATGACGAGGCTGGACTGCACCGAGGCCATCGAACGATAGCCCGAATCGACCCGCTCGATCTCCCGCGCGATCAGCCCGTAGGCGACATAGCTGGCGCCGGCACCGCCGTAGCTTTCAGGAATGGTGGCGCCGAGCAGCCCGGCCTGGCCCATCAGCGGGAACAGTTCGGGCGCGTCGACTTCCTCCCGGAACGCCTTGATCACGCGCGGTTGCAATTCCTCCTGCGCAAAGCCGTGCGCGGCGTCGCGGATCATCCGCTCCTCTTCGCTGAGCTGGTCATCGAGAAGAAAAGGGTCTGCCCAATCGAAGCTGCCCATGCCCGCCATTTCCATTTTCCTTGCTTTGAACAGGGTCGCTTTCCCTGCCTGTTGTCGGGCCTGTTGCCAGCCCGTAGCGCGGGCGTCTAGATAGTGCCGCGAGATGAAATAGCCCGTAGCCCTGAGCTTGTCGAAGGGCGTCTCGCACCATCGAGAAACGCCCTTCGACAAGCTCAGGGCTACGGCGTTTTAGGCGGCCGCAAGGAAGAAAGTAATGAATCGGATCAGCCCTTTTGCCTTCGCAGCGCTGCTCTTTGCGGCGCCGTCAGCCGCCCAGGACAATGACGATGCTCCGCGCCGGGTGCCGCTGATCCAGCAGCTTTACGACTGCCGCACCATCACCGACCCGACCGAGCGGCTGGCCTGTTACGACCGGCAGGTCGCGGCCATGGAAACTGCCGAGGGCACGCGCGACATCCGGATCGTCGACCGCGAGGCGGTGCGCGAGACACGGCGCGGCCTGTTCGGCTTCAGCCTCGGCAACCTCAACATCTTCGGCGGCGGCGACGACGATGAGGAAGAGGCCGAAGCGGTCACCCAGATCGATTCGACGATCACCGGCATTGCCACCAACAGCGAGGGCAAGTTCGTCTTCACCCTCGCCAACGAGCAGCGCTGGCTGCAGACCGACCCCCCGCGCGGGCGACGGCCGCAGGTGGGGATGACGATCACCATCCGGCGCGGCACGCTGGGCAGCTATCTGGCCAACATCAACGACCGCCCGGCCGTGCGCGTGCTGCGCCAGCAATAGCGCAGCACGCTTTTGGCAGCGACCATCTACTTTCATTCATCATCCCCGCCCAGGCGGGGAACCATCACCTATCGGTGCAATCTGGCACCACCATCAGTTGGATTGGCCATGGCCGCCTTCGGCTCCCCGCCTGCGCGAAAATGACGAAGGGTTGGAGACCATAGCCTCTTCTATTCACGCTTCGCAGCCGTTCGTGCTGCTCGACGATGCGCGGGTGGAGGGTGCCGTCGATGCGCGGCTGTTTTGCGATCCGCTCGACATCGCTGTCGCATTGCAGCCCGGCGAGGTGCCCGCGCTGCTCGCCACGCTAGACCGCTGGCAGGCGGATGGTGCGCATGCCGCCGGCTTTCTGGCCTATGAGGCCGGCCATGCGCTCGATGCGAAGCTGGCCCCGCTGGCGGCGCCGCTGCCCGATGGCTGGCCGCTGGCTTGGTTCGCACGCTTTGCTCGGTGCGAGCGGCTGCCGTCCGATGCCGTGCCCCGATTGCTGCCCGATCCTGCCGGTGCCTGGGTCGGGACCCCCGAACCGCACGTCGGCTTTGCCGACTATGCCGGGATGATCGAGGCGGTGCTGGAGCATATCCTCGCTGGCGATATCTATCAGGCCAATGTCACCTTTGCCGCATCGGTGGCCATCGCCGGCGATCCGCTCGCCATCTACCGGCGGCTTCGCTCCTCCGCCCGGGCGGGCTATGGCGGGGTGGTGTGGACGGGAACACACTGGCTGCTGTCACTGTCCCCCGAACTGTTCTTTTCCTTGCGGGACCGGCGCATCGTCTCCCGGCCGATGAAGGGCACCGCGGCCCGGCTGCCCGATCCTGTCGCCGATGCGGCAGCGCAGGCCGGCCTGGCCAGCGACCCCAAGCAGCGCGCCGAGAATCTGATGATCGTCGATCTGATTCGCAACGATCTGTCGCGCGTCGCCACGCCCGGAAGCGTGGCGGTGCCGGCGCTGTTCCGGGTCGAGAGCTATCCGACCATTCACCAGATGGTGTCGGACATTGCGGCGACGATCCCCGATGGAACCGGCATCGGCACGATCCTGTCGGCCATCTTCCCGTGCGGATCGATCACCGGCGCGCCGAAACTGAGCGCGATGGCGATCATCGACCGGCTGGAGCAGGCCCCGCGCGGTGCCTACACCGGGTCGATCGGCTTCATCGCACCGGGTGGTGAAGCGGCGTTCAACGTCGCCATTCGCACGCTGGCGTTGCGCGACGGCGCGGCTTGCGCCACCGTGGGGCTGGGCTCGGGCATCGTCGCGGACAGCAATGCGGCGGCGGAATGGCAGGAATGCCTGGCCAAGGGGGAATATATCCGCGTGGGCCGCGACAGCTTCGACCTTATCGAGACGATGCGCTTCGACCCGCTCGATGGCGTCGTCCGGCTCGACCGCCATCTCGAACGGCTGGGGACGAGCGCACGCACCTTCGGCTTCGCCTTCGACCGCCATCTGATCCGCAACCGGCTGCAACAGGCCAGCTTCCGGCAGAAGACGCCGGCGCGCATCCGCCTGCGCCTCTCGCCCGCCGGCAACATCGCGGTCGCCCTCGACCCGTTGCCGCCGATGCCAGACGCGCCGGTGCCGGTCGCAATCGCGCGCCTGCCGGTTGCGTCGGCCGATTTCCGGTTGCGCCACAAGACCAGCGACCGCGCCTTTTACGATAGCGCGCGCACCCGATCGGCCGCGTTCGAAACTTTGTTCGAGGATGGCGACGGCTTCCTGACCGAGGGCAGTTTCACCACCCTGTTTGTCGAGCGCGATGGCAGGCTGCTGACGCCGCCGCTGGCGCGCGGCCTGCAGGCGGGGGTGCTGCGCGCCGAGTTGATCGCGCAAGGCCGCGCGATCGAGCACGAGGTGCGGCGCGAGGATCTGGCGGGCGGTTTCCTGATCGGCAATTCCCTGCGTGGCCTGATTCCCGCAACTTTGTTGTGAGAATGGCCCCGCTCACGCTTGCTGCATTGCATCATCGCCGGTAAGCCCCGCCGCGTTGCAGCGCCCGGCCTGTGCTTGCGGGCGTGCCCCTGAGGACCTTTGCCGATGAACCGCCTGTCGACCGCCGTGAACCGCATCCAGCCCTCTGCCACGCTGGCGATGACCCAGCGCGTCGGCGAACTGAAGCGCAGCGGCATCGACATCATCGGCCTGTCGGCAGGTGAGCCCGATTTCGACACCCCCGATTTCGTCAAGGAAGCGGCGATTGCCGCCATCCGTTCCGGCAAGACCAAATACACCGATGTCGGCGGCACCCCGGAGCTGCGCGCAGCCGTTGCGGCGAAGTTCCTGCGCGACAATCGGCTGACCTATTCCACCGATCAGGTGATCGTCAGCGTCGGCGGCAAGCACACGCTGTTCAATGCGCTGTGCGCCACCGTCGATGCGGGCGACGAGGTGATCATCCCCGCGCCTTACTGGGTGAGCTATCCCGATATCGTCGCTTATGCGGGCGGCACGCCGGTGTTCATCGCCGCCGGCGCGCGCCAGGGATACAAGATCAGCCCGGAACAGCTCGATGCCGCGATCACCCCGGCCACCCGCTGGCTGATCCTCAACTCGCCGTCGAACCCGACCGGCGCCGCTTACAGTGCCGGCGAGCTTGCCGCGCTCGGCGAGGTGCTGCGCCGTCATCCGCAGGTGCTGATCCTGACCGACGACATGTACGAGCATGTCTGGTACGCCGACACGCCCTTTGCCACCATTGCCGAGGTATGCCCCGACCTTTACGACCGCACGCTGACGGTCAACGGCTGTTCCAAGGCCTTTGCCATGACCGGCTGGCGCATCGGCTTTGCCGGCGGTCCGCAGTGGATCATCAAGGCGATGGCCAAGCTGCAGTCGCAGTCGACCTCCAACCCCTGCTCGATCGCGCAGGCTGCGGCCACCGCGGCGCTCAACGGTCCGCAGGATTTCCTGGAGGAGCGCAACATCGCTTTTCAGCAGCGGCGCGACACGGTGGTGGCGATGCTGAACGACGCGCCGGGGCTCGATTGCCCGACGCCGGAAGGCGCCTTTTATGTCTATCCCGATGCGTCGGGCTGCATGGGCAAGACCACGCCCGACGGGATGCTGATCGACAGCGATTCGGCGCTGATCGACTATTTCGTCGAAAGCGCCCGCGTCGCGGCGGTGCCCGGCCATGCCTTCGGCCTCTCGCCTGCCTTCCGCATCAGCTATGCGACGTCGCTCGAGATATTGGAGGAAGCCTGCCGCCGCATCCAGCGCGCGTGTGCCGCGCTGAAGAGCTGACGGCGGGGCCATTCATGCTCCGCTCAGCATAAACGGTCGAAAAAAGAAAAATGCTCCTGCTGCTGTGCGACCTGTCACTGACAGGCGCGCAGCAGCGAATAGAGCGGCATGACCAAGCCAATCGATCAGGACACCCCCCATGTTCCGTCTCTTCCGTTCCGAACCGACGCTGCTGATTCTGGCCGGCTTCATGCTGGGCTCGGCGGCGATCGGGCTGACCCAAATCGTTTCGCAGGATGGCACGGCACAGGCCGCCGAGGTGTCGCGATGATGCGGCGTCTGCTGTCGGTAGTCGCTGCCGGCGGTCTCGCCACCGCCGTGGTCGGGACGATGTTCACCGTCACGCCGGTGATGGTTGCCGCCGAAGAGCCGGTACGCCTGCCCGCACCGACGCTCGACCCGGCCGACGGACGCACCAGCGCCACGGCCATCTTTGCGGGTGGCTGTTTCTGGGGCATCGAAGGCGTGTTCAGCCGCGTCCGCGGGGTGACGCGGGTCGAATCCGGCTACCATGGCGGAACAGCGGCGACCGCCAGCTACAGCCTGATCGGCACCGGCACCACCGGCCATGCCGAATCGGTGCGCATCACCTACGATCCGCGCGTCGTCAGCTACGGCACTTTGCTGCGCGTCCTGTTCTCGGTCGGCATGGACCCGACCACGCTCAACTATCAGGGCCCTGATCACGGCACCCAATATCGCAGCGCCATCGTGCCGCTGAACGCGAACCAGCGCCGGGTCGCCAGCGCCTACATCGCCCAGCTGACGCGCGGGCGCCATTTCGACGCGCCGATCGTCACCCGCATCGAAGAGCCGCGCACCTTCTATCCGGCCGAGGCCTACCACCAGGACTTCATGCGGCTGAACCCCAACCATGGCTATATCCGCGCGTGGGACGCGCCCAAGCTGGCGGCGCTGCAGCGCTTCTATCCGCAGCTGGTGAGCAATCGCTGGGCGCCGTAAGCGCCGCGCAAGCCCCGCCGCATCGTGTACGAACGAAAACACCCAGGGAGGCCGCCCTCCCTGGGTGTTTGTCTGTCATTGCGATGACGACGCTTATTTGGGCGCGATGACCATCAGCATCTGACGGCCCTCGGTGCGCGGGTGCGCCTCGATCTTGGCAATCGTTTCAGTCTGATCGGCGACGCGCTTGAGCACGGCAAGGCCGAGCTCGAGGTGGGACATCTCGCGCCCGCGGAAGCGCATGGTCAGCTTGACCTTATCGCCTTCCTCCAGAAAATCGATGACCTTCTTCATCTTGGTGTCGAAGTCGTGATCATCGATGTTGGGACGCATTTTGATCTCCTTGATCTCCTGCGTCTTCTGGGTCTTGCGGGCGATGTTCGCCTTTTTCTGGGCCTCGTACTTGTATTTGCCGATATCGAGGAACTTGCACACCGGCGGATCGGCGTTGGGAGACACTTCCACCAGATCCAGTCCGACGTCGGCAGCCGCCTCGATAGCTTCGGCGGTCAGCATCACGCCCAGATTCTCGCCTTCATCGTCGATGACGCGGACCTTGGGGACGGTGATGAAATGGTTGAAACGCGGGCCGCCACGGGGCGGGGCGGACATCATCGAACGGCGAACGGGTGGCGGTGGTATAGGAGTGACTCCTGCATGGTTGAACTCTGGGCGATCTAGTCGCTTACATAATGCAATATGGGGAAAGGGCAAAGCTTGTGCGAGAGGGCCCGCCGCAAATCGCGCCGCCCCTGTTGCGCTGCCGCCACGCCCGCTGCCCGGCGCGTGGGTGGAACCGGTGCCGCAGTGGCCGCAGCCCTAATGGCCCATCGCCTTGTGATCGACCGCAGCGGCATCGCTCGCAGGGGCGGGCGCCGCCTGCCCGTTGCGATCCAGCCAGGCCTGCATCTCGGCAATCTCGGCTTCCTGCGCCGCGATCACCCGCTCGGCCAGCGCCTTGGCTTCAGGATCGTCGCCATGCTCCAGCACCACCCGCGCCATATCGACCGCGCCCTGGTGGTGCGGGATCATGCCGCGCATGAAGGCGACATCGGGATCGGCCGGAATGTCCGCGCCCATGCCGGCGTGCATCCGGTCATTGGCGGCAGCATAAGCGGCCTGCGCGGGCGTATAGGCAGCACGCTTGGCCTCGGCTGCTGCCTGCGCCTCCATCTCCTCGCCCACCGCATTGAAGCTGTCTGTCGCAGCGCCGCAGGCGGTCAGCGCCAGAAGCATCGGCAATCCGACAATGGTGATGGTGCGCATCTTTCTCTCCGTTTACTGTCGGCGAGAGCGATTAGCGCCGACAGGCCCCAAAGTCACCAGCCACACATCGGGCGGCGCACCGAAACGCATCGGCAGGATGCTGGTCCCCAACCCCGCACCGACGAACAGCCGCTGGCCCCGATCGACCATGTCCCCGCAGGCGAAGCGGTCTCCATAGCGGGAGACATAGCTGAGCGCCCCGATCAGCGGCAGCGCGATCTGGCCGCAATGGGTATGCCCGGCAAACACCGCCTCGACCCGCTCGGGCAAGTCGGGGACGATATCGGGACTGTGGGTGATCAGGACGCGCGGGCCGGCGGGCAGCGCCTCCATCGCGGCGAAGGTCTTGGGGAGATCGTCATGCCCAGAAAAATCGTCATCGACACCGCCGACGATCAACGGTCCGCGCTGGACAGCCTGATTGGCCAGCACCGTGATACCGTGACGACGCAGCTCGGCGGTCAGGCGTGCCGGATCGAACCAATGATCGTGGTTGCCCAGCGCGACCACGGTGCCGAGCGGCGCACGCAGACCGGCCAGCGGCGCAACGATTTCCGCTGGTGTATAGATGTGGGTGGCCAGCCCCTTTTCGCTGACCAGATCGCCGCCAATCAGGATCAGGTCGGGGCGTAGCGCGTTGAACTGGTGCACCAGCCGCCGCAGCCGCTCCGGCGGCATGTCCGGGCCGGCGACATGGATGTCGGACACCAGCAGGATGGTCAGCGGCGGCCGCGCGGTCGGCCAGCCAGCCACCTGCACCGTCGCTGTGCGCACCAGCGGATCGCGCGTCGCGTTCCAATAGCCCTTGCCGACAATCAGCAGCCCGACGAACAGCAGCGCCAACACCCAGATGCGCTTGCGCCGGAGCAGGCTCACCCCCGCAGATCCGGCGGTGTGGCCTCTGCGCGCAGCATGGCCAGCGCCTCGTCGACCGACATGATGCGTTGCCCCTCGCTGCCCAACGTGCGGATGGCCACCTTGCCTTCCTCGGCCTCGCGCTTGCCCACCACCAGCAGGTGGGGGACCTTCTGCAACGAATGTTCGCGCACCTTGTAGTTGATCTTCTCGTTCCTGAGATCGGCCTCGACGCGGATGCCGGCGGCTTCGAGCTTGGCGGTCACCTCGCGCGCATAATCGTCGGCGTCGGACACGATGGTCGCGACCACCGCCTGAACGGGGGCGAGCCAGGTCGGGAAGCGACCGGCATATTCCTCGATCAGGATGCCGATGAACCGCTCATAGGTGCCGAAGATCGCGCGATGCAGCATCACCGGACGGTGGCGCGCGCCGTCTTCCCCGACATAGCTGGCGTCGAGCCGTTCGGGCAGCACCCGGTCCGATTGCAGCGTGCCGACCTGCCAAGTGCGGCCGATCGCGTCGGTCAGATGCCATTCGAGCTTGGGCGCATAGAAAGCGCCTTCGCCGGGCAGCTCCTCCCAGCCGAATTCGGGCGTGGCAAGGCCGGCGGCGGTCACCGCGTCGCGCAGCTCGCTCTCCGCCTTGTCCCAGTCGGCATCGCTGCCGAAGCGCTTTTCGGGGCGCAGCGCGAGCTTGATCGCGTAGCTGAAGCCGAAATCCCGGTAGATGCGGTCGACCAGCGCGCAGAAGGCGCGCACCTCGTCGACGATCTGGTCTTCGCGGCAGAAGATGTGCGCGTCATCCTGAGTAAACTGACGTACGCGCATGATGCCGTGCAGCGCGCCATGCGCCTCGTTTCGGTGGCAGCAGCCATTTTCGTAGAAGCGCAGGGGCAGGTCGCGGTAGGATTTGATGCCCTGGCGAAACACCATGATGTGCGCCGGGCAGTTCATCGGCTTCATTGCCATCCAGTCGGCATCGGCAGCAACCGTGGGCGCGCCTTCGCCATCGGGGACGATGTCGGGCACCGCGAACATATTCTCGGCATATTTGCCCCAGTGGCCCGATTGCTCCCACTGGCGCACGTCCATCAGCTGCGGAGTCTTGATCTCGTCATAGCCTGCGGCCTTGATCGCCCGGCGCATATAATCCTCGAGCGCGCGGTAGATGACATAGCCCTTGGGATGCCAGAACACCGAGCCTTGCGCTTCGGACTGGAGGTGGAACAGGTCCATCTCCTGCCCCAGCCGGCGATGGTCGCGCTTGGCCGCTTCCTCCAGCCGCGTCAGATGCGCGTCGAGCTGCTTCTTGTTGAGCCAGCCGGTGCCGTAGATGCGGGAAAGCTGCGCATTCTTCTGGTCGCCGCGCCAATAGGCGCCGGAGACGCGCATCAGCTTGAATGCCGCAGGATCGAGCTTGCCGGTCGAGGCGAGGTGCGGGCCGCGGCACATGTCCATCCACTGGTCGCCGGACCAGTAGACGCTGAGCTCCTCGCCCTCGGGCAGTTCCGCCGCCCACTCCGCCTTGAACGTCTCGCCCTGCGCCTGCCAGCGCGCGATCAGGTCGGCGCGGCTCCACACCTCGCGGCGCAGCGGCTGGTCTGCGGCGATGATGCGGCGCATTTCCGCTTCGATCGCGGGCAAATCCTCGTCGGTGAACGGGCCGCGATCGGGTGCCGGGGCAAAGTCATAATAGAAACCGTCATCGGTCGACGGACCGAAGGTGATCTGCGTGCCCGGATAAAGCGATTGCACCGCTTCGGCCATGATGTGCGCGAAATCGTGGCGCGCCAGATCGAGCGCGTCCGCCTCGTCGCGCGCCGTCACCAGCGCCAGGCTGGCGTCGGCCTCCAGCGGGCGAAAGATATCGACCAGCTCGCCGTCCACCCGCGCGGCAATCGCCGCCTTGGCGAGGCCCGGCCCGATGGCCGCCGCAATATCCCCCGGGGTAGTGCCGCGCACGACATCGCGGACGGAACCATCGGGCAGGGTGATGCGGATCTGGGACTGTGCGTTCATGCGCGAGCGCATGGCCGGGGGAGGGGCAGCAAGTCAACCCGAAGCGTGGGTTCGACCGCTAAACTCTGCCGGCATTCGCCGGCTCGAGTATGATTCGCAACTTGGTCCCCGTCGCCGCTGCCAGCTTTTCCAGCGTTCGCGTCGAGGGTTTGAAGCGTCCGCTTTCCAGCCGAGCAATGGCGCTCTGGCTGGTACCCATCCGCCTGGCCAGCTCAGCCTGACTGATGTCGGCGTGAGTTCGGGCGGCGATGATCATGGATGCCCGCGCGAATTCATCTTCGAGAGCGTCATATGCCTCCACATAATCGGCTTCCTTGCGCCATTCGGCGAAGGATTCTTCCACGGGGATGAATTTGCGGCTCATGTCACATCCTTTGCCCGTTCAAGCGCGAGTTCGATTTCGCGCCTCGGCGTTTTCTGCGTCTTTTTCACAAAACTATGCACTACGACCACACGCTTGCCTGTCGCGGTGACATAAAGGGACCGCGCGATGCCATCGCGTCCCTTCAGCCGCATTTCCCAAAGCCGGGCTTCGAGATGCTTCACATAGGGCTCTCGCATCCGCTCAAGCCCATGAGCCATGATCATGCCGACAATCCGTTCGAAGTTGGCGCGCATATCGGTCGGCAATGCATCGACTTCAGCCTTTGCCCTGTCATCCAGAAATTCCACGCTCCACATATGTTGTCATACCTTTTTTGATATTTTTTGCAAGGCCGAAGCAGTGGTACGACAGCCACCCCTCGCCACCCCGCCCCACCCCTGCTATCCCGCCCGCATGGCGCGCAACCACCTCTATCTTGTCGACGGCTCCAGCTACATCTTCCGGGCCTACCACCGCCTCCCGCCGCTCACCAATCCGCAGGGCACGCCGGTCGGGGCGGTTTATGGCTATACGGCGATGCTGTGGAAGCTGGCGGATGGGCTCGACAAGGCGGAGGGGCCGACGCATCTGGCGGTGATCCTCGATCACTCGTCGCAGTCGTTCCGCAACGCGTTGTATGACCAGTACAAGGCCAACCGGCCCGAGCCGCCGGAGGACCTGCGCCCGCAATTTCCGCTGATCCGCGATGCCACCCGCGCCTTCTCGCTGCCATGCATCGAGATGGAAGGCTATGAGGCCGACGATCTGATCGCGAGCTACGCCGTCGCCGCGACCGCGCAGGGGTGGGATGTCACCATCGTCAGTTCCGACAAGGATCTGATGCAGCTCGTCACCCCTGACGGCGTCGCCCCCAAGGTCGACATGCTCGACACGATGAAGAATGTGCGGCTGGGGCCGGAGGCGGTGTTCGAGAAGTTCGGGGTCGGGCCCGAGCTGGTCGGCGATGTGCTGGCGCTGATGGGCGATGCGGTCGACAATGTCCCCGGCATCCGCGGCATCGGCCCCAAGACTGCGACCAAGCTGATCGTCGAGCATGGCAGCCTGGAAGGCGCGCTCGCCGCCGCGCCGGACATGAAGGCCGGCAAGCTGCGCGACAGCCTGATCGAACAGGCGGAGATGGCGCGGCTCTCCCGGAAGCTGGTCGAACTGTGCCGCGATTGCCCGCTGCCCGACACGCTGGATTCGCTCAAGCTCGATGGCATCCCGCCCGAGCCGCTGCACGCCTTCCTGATGGAGCATGGCTTCAAGAGCATGGCCGCGCGGGTCGGCGGTGGTAGCGCTGCGCCAGCCAATCGCTCCGCCGCACAGTCGGGCGGGGTGCTGGGCGAGGCATGGCAGCCCAAGGCCACGGCCATCGCTCCGGCTGCGCCGGCCCTGCCCAGCCACCCGCCGATCGACCGCAGCGTCTATGAGACGGTGACGACGATGGCCGCGCTCGAACGCTGGATCGCCGAGGCATACAGGGTCGGGGTCCTCGCGGTCGATACCGAGACCGATTGCCTCGATTGCATCACCGGCGCGCTGGTCGGCGTGTCGCTGTGCACTGCGCCGGGCAATGGCTGCTACATCCCGCTCGGCCATGGCGGACACGATCTGCTCTCCGAACGCCCGCAGCAGCTCGACACGACGCAGGCGCTCGACGCGCTGCGCCCGCTGCTCGCCGACGATGCGGTGCTCAAGATCGGCCACAATCTCAAATATGACATGGCGGTGCTGGCGCAGCATGGCGTCCACATCGCGCCGTTCGACGATACGCTGGTGATGAGTTTTGCGCTCGATGCCGGCGCGCATGGCCATGGCATGGACGAACTCGCCAAGCTGCACCTCGACCATGACTGCATCGCGTTCAAGGACGTGTGCGGCACAGGCAGGGCGCAGATCAGCTTCGCCGAAGTGCCGCTCGATCGCGCCACCCACTATGCTGCCGAAGATGCCGAGGTGACGCTGCGCCTGTGGCAAGTGCTCAAGCACCGGCTGTGGCAGGAGGGCGGCACGCGCGTCTACGAGATGGTCGACCGCCCGGTCGTCGCCGCGATCTGCCGCATGGAACGGCGCGGCATCATGGTCGACCGCGATGTCCTCTCCCGCCTGTCCGGCACGTTCGCGCAGGACATGGCGCGGCTGGAGGCGGAGATCCATGCCGAAGCGGGCGGGCCCTTCACCATCGGCAGCCCCAAGCAACTCGGCGAGGTGCTGTTCGACAAGCTCGGCCTGAAAGGCGGGCGCAAGGGCAAGTCGGGCGACTGGTCGACCGACCAGAGCGAGCTCGAACGGCTCGAGCGCGATGGCGTCCCGATCGCGCGGATGATCGTCGAGTGGCGACAGGTGGCCAAGCTGAAGTCCACCTATACCGATGCGCTGCAGCAGCAGATCAACACCGTGACCGGGCGGGTGCACACCAGCTACAGTCTGGTCGGCGCGCAGACCGGGCGCCTGTCCTCGACCGATCCCAATCTGCAGAACATCCCGATCCGCACCGAAACCGGCCGACAGATCCGCGAGGCGTTCGTTGCCGCGCCGGGCAATGTGCTGATCGCTGCCGACTACAGCCAGATCGAGCTGCGCCTGGCGGCACACATGGCCGATGTGCCGCAGCTCAAGGACGCCTTTGCCGAAGGCGCGGACATCCACAGCCGCACCGCGATCGAATTGTTCGGGGAGGTCAATCGTGACACACGCGGCAAGGCCAAGACCGTCAATTTCGCGATTCTCTACGGCATCTCGCGCTACGGCCTTGCCAGCCGGCTCGAAATCCCCTCGGACGAGGCGCAGGCGATCATCAGCCGCTATTTCGAACGCTTCCCCGGTATCAGCGACTATATGCAGCGCACGCTGGAGGATGCGCGGAGCAAGGGCTTTACCGAGACCCTGTTCGGGCGGAAAACTTGGTTCCCGCGCATCAACAGCAAGAACCAGAACGAACGTGCCGGCTCCGAGCGCGCCGCGATCAACGCGCCGATCCAGGGCACCAGCGCCGACATCATCAAGCGGGCCATGGCGCGGATGGACGCGGCGCTGGCCGACGCCGGGCTGGAACAGGTGCGCATGCTGCTGCAGGTGCATGACGAACTGGTCTTCGAAGCGCCCGAAGGACTGGCCGAGGCGGCGATGCCGGTGATCCGGTCGGTCATGATGTCGGCCGCCACGCCTGCGGTGCAACTGTCCGTGCCGCTCGACGTTGAGATCGGCATGGGCGCAAGCTGGGGCAGCGCCCACTGACCGTGCGCCGCCCCTTCGGCTGTGCCGAAGCGACAAGGGGCGACAATGCAGGCGAGACGCGACGCCGAACCGGTCGGCGGTATTGCCGACACGCTGGTGACGTCCGAGGGCGGCCGCTTCCTCGAGACCCATTATGTCGAGGCGCTGGGCCTGATCGGCCTGCTGATCCTGCTGATCGCATGGCTGCCGCTGATCCTCAAACGCCTGCCCTTGTCGGTGCCGATCGTCTGCGTCGGGCTGGGCTGGGCGCTGTTCGAATGGACGGCGCTGTCGCGGTTTTCGCTGCACCCGCTGCGCTCGCCGGTGATGATCGAGCGCGCCGCCGAACTGATCGTCATCGTCTCGCTGTTCGGCGCTGGCCTGAAGATCGATCGCGCCTTTACCTGGGCCAATTGGGGCATAGCGGTGCGGCTGCTGGCCATTGCCATGCCGCTGACGATCCTCGCCGCGATGGCGCTGGGCGTCGGCCTGCTCGCTCTGTCGCTGCCCGCAGCGCTGCTGCTGGCTGCGGCACTGGCGCCGACCGACCCGGTGCTGGCCTCCGACATCCAGGTCGAGCGGCCCGACAGCGAATATGACGACGAGGCACGCTTTGCCTTGACCAAGGAGGCAGGCCTCAACGATGCACTCGCCTTTCCCTTCGTCCACCTTGCCATCGCCGCCAGTCTTTCGGGATGGAGCGTGGCGATGTGGAGCGAATGGGCGCTCGATGCGGTGCTGCTACGCCTGACGGTCGGCAGCCTGGTCGGGATCGCCGCCGGCAAGCTGCTGGGCACCGTCATTTACCGCCTCCCCTTGCACAGCCGGCTTGCGAGATCAGGCGCCGGTTTCGTCGCGGTGGGCGCGACCCTCGCGGTCTATGCCGGGACGGAGCTGCTGCACGGCTACGGCTTCCTCGCCGTGTTCGTGGCCGGCCTGATGCTGCGCCGCGCGGCGCCCGACGATGGCTACAACCACCGCATGCATGACTTTGCCGACGAATCCGAACGGCTGCTGATGCTGCTCCTGCTCATCCTGTTCGGCGGCATGCTGGCATCCGACGATATCTTTGCAGGGCTCGGGCCCGGCCATGTCGCTTTTGCCATTGCCCTGTTGCTGGTGGTGCGTCCGCTCGCCGCGCTGATCGGCATGGCCGGGGTGGACCGTCCCCGGCTCGAAAAGGGCATCATCGCCTTCTTCGGCATTCGCGGGCTGGGATCGGTCTATTACCTCGCCTACGGGCTCAACCACGCCGATTTTGCCGGCGCGGAGAGCATGTGGGCGGCGCTGGCGCTGGTGATCCTCGCCTCGATCCTGCTGCACGGCATCCTTGTCACCCCGGCGATGCGGCGGCTGGACCGGATGCATGGCGCTGCGACGAACCGTACCCCGCCGGATTGAACCTTGCGGTCCGAGCGGCTAACGGCTGGCAGGACAGGGCATTTGAGAAGGACGCACGGGTGAGCAACGACAATCATGGCCAGGGCAAGGCTGCAACCCCGCTGGCCATGGGCAGCGTCATCGGTCGCCGTCAGGCGCTGACCTTTCTGACCGCCGCCAGCACCGCGGCGCTGCTGTCTGCCTGCGGCGGCAATGGCGGCGGCACCCCGACGCCGACACCGACGCCAACCCCCACCCCGACGCCGACCCCCACGCCAACCCCGACGCCGACTCCGACCTGCGTGACCACGCCGGGTGAGGCCGCCGGCCCCTTCCCGGCCAATGGCACCAACACCGCGCCCGGCGCCACCTCCAACGTGCTGACCCAGACCGGCGTGACCCGGACGGACGTCCGCGCGAGCTTCATCGGATCGACCACGGCGACGCCGGGTATCCCGGTCGGGCTGACGCTGACGCTGCAGAACAACAACGCCAACTGCGCGGCGCTGGTGGGCTATGCGGTCTATATCTGGTCAGCGAACGCGCAGGGCCAGTATTCGCTGTACGACGTGCCGGCGGAAAGCTGGTTGCGCGGGGTGCAGGTGACCAACAGCAGCGGGCAGGTGACCTTCACCACCATCATCCCCGGCGTCGAAACCAACCGCTTCCCGCATTTCCACATCCAGATTTTCCGGACCGCTGCCGAAGCGACCTCGGGTGCGCAGGCGATCCTCACGACCCAGCTGATCGTGCCGCTGAGCGTCGCGCAGGCCTCCTATACCGATCCGACCAACTATGGCGGTCAGGCGACGCGGCTCGCCGCCGTGTCGCTGGCGGCGGATCCGGTGTTCGGGGACAATAGCAGCGCGCAGAACGCGTTGCTGACGCCGAGCTTCAACGGCGGCACCGGCAGCGGCTTCGTCGCTTCTCTGGTGATCGGCATTCCCGGCCCCGCCGCCACCTGAGCGGCGGCGAGGGGCGCACCCACGCCTGACGGGGCGCCTCAGCCGCGCTTGCGGGCTTGGCGATAGCTGCCCAGCAGGCGCACGCTGTTGCAGTGGAAGCGCAATTCCTCGAGCGCGCGGTCGACGCCCAGGTCGCCGGGCGCGCCTTCGATGTCGGCGTAGAATTCGGTCGCGGCAAAGCTGCCGCCGGTCTGATAGCTTTCGAGCTTGGTCATGTTGACGCCATTGGTGGCAAAGCCGCCCATCGCCTTGTAGAGCGCGGCGGGCACATTCTTCACCTGGAACACCAATGTGGTCATCACCGGAGCCGGCGGCACGGGCTGCAATGGCTCGCGCGCCAGCACGACGAACCGGGTCATGTTGTGTTCGGCATCCTCGATGCCGTCGGCATGGACGGTCAGGCCATAGATGTCGGCGGCGAGCGGCGGGGCGATGGCGGCGAGCCCGGGCTCGTCCGAGTCAGCAACCAGCGCCGCTGCACCGGCGGTGTCGGCATAGGCGAGCGGCGCGATATTCTGCGCCCTGAGCCAGCGCCGGCACTGGCCGAGCGCCTGCGCGTGGCTCATGGCCCGGGTCGGCGGAGCCAGATTGCGGCTCATCAGCGCAAAACGGATGCGCAGGAAATGCTCGCCGACGATCGACAGGCCCGATTCAGGCAACAGGAAATGGATGTCCGCCACCCGGCCGTGCAGGCTGTTTTCGATGGGGATCATCGCCCGCGCCGCAGCACCGCCACGCACCGCATCGATCGCGTCTTCGAAGCTGTAGCAGGGCAGCGGCAGCGCATCGGCATCATATTGTCGCACGGCGATGTCGCTGTTGGCCCCCGGCGCGCCCTGGAACGCCATGGCCCGGGCCGGTGCCGCCTGGGCAGCATCGACCATGGCATCGACCAGTTTCTGCGCGGAGGGGGAATAGCTGCCCATGGGCTGGCGCGCTTACGCGTCACGGCGCGGGCAGGCAAGGCTTGATGCTTGCGCCCATGCGGTGGTGCCATTAAGGGAGCCGCAGATTCCACCGGGCGCAGCGGTCCAGACCCTGCGCCTTCTTATCGCAAAGAGATGGCAACGGGCATGGACGACCGGAACAACACGATCATGGGATGGGTACTGGGCGCGGGCATCGTCGCCCTGGGTCTCGGCAGCCTGACCGGTCATCTGTGGAAAGCCCATGAGCCGGAAACCCCGGGCTATGCCGTCGCCGGTGAAGCCGAGGGCGGCAGCGCCGCCGCTGCGGTCGATCCGATTGCGGTGCGCATGCAGACCGCGGCCGTCGCCGCTGGCGAGCAGGTGTTCAAGAAGTGCGCCGCCTGCCACACCATCAACCAGGGCGGCGCCAACGGCATCGGCCCCAACCTCTATGCCGTGATGGGTGAATCGATCGCCACCGGCCGCGGCGGCTACGCCTTCTCCGACGCGCTCAAGGCGGTCGGCGGCACCTGGACCTTCGAGCAGATGGACGCCTGGCTCGCCAGCCCGCGCCGCTTTGCCGACGGCACCAAAATGTCGTTCGCCGGTCTTTCCGATCCGATGGATCGCGCCAATCTGATCGCCTATTTGAACGCGCAGGGGTCCAACCTGCCGCTGCCGGCCGCGCCCGCCGCTGCCGCTCCGGCGGAAGGCGCGGAAGGCGAAGCCACCGCACCCGCCGATGGCGCAGCCGCTGCTCCGGCAGATGCCGCCGCGGCTGCCGCTCCCGCCAACTGAGCACGCCGCAGCACCGGCACCCCGCATCGCGGCGGTGCCGGTTGCGCCTAGCACGACTTCAGCCTGCGAACTGCGTCAGGCTGAGGTTATTGCCCTCGGGATCGTGAAACCAGGCGATGCGGGTGCCGCTGCCCGGATCGGTCCAGATGCCGCGCGCATCCTGCCCGAAGCCTTCGTAGATGGCGCAGGTGACACCCTTCATCGCCAGCGCATCGATCGCCGCCGCGATATCGGGCACGGCCCAGCCGAGCACCGTGTGCGGCCCCGGCTGATGCCCGTCGACCTGCGTCAGCCGCAGCCGCGTGCCGGCAAGATCGTAGCTGATCGCAAACGGATCCTCACCGGTTTCGGTCAGGCCCAGAATATCGGAATAGAAATGCCGCGCCTTGGCCATATCGGCTGACAGGACGAAGCATATCGGAGCTGCAGTACCGAGCATGGCCGACCCTCCCTTTCGCACCTCGCGGATGCGAGTCGCGGGGCGCAGGCTACACCTTGCGGTAATCGGCGACCAGTTGCCCGGCCGCGAGCAGCTCTGCCTCGTGGCTCTCCTCCCGCCAGCTCTCGGCCAGCGCCTGCTGCTCCCAGTCGCGCATCGCCGGGTGGGCCAGCACATGCTCGACCCATGCCTGGCCCGCACCGACGTCGAGGCCATAGGTGCGGATGCGGAAGGCGACCGGCGCATAGAAGGCATCGACCGCGCTGAACGCCGCCCCCGCCAGCCACGGCCTGCCGAAGCGCGCCAGCCCCTGCTCGAAAATCTCCCGGATGCGCGCCACATCCGCCTGCAGCGCGGCCGTCATCGGCCGGGGCGCGACGCGCACGCCGACATTCATCGTGCACTGGTTGCGTAGGGCGGAAAAGCCGCTGTGCATTTCCGCGGTAACGCATTGCGCCCAGGCGCGGGCATTGCCGTCCTGCGGCCAGACAGCAGGGTAGCGATCCGCAAGATACAGCACGATCCCCAGCGAATCATGGATGGTCCGCCCGTCGTGCAGCAACACCGGCACCTGCCCGGTGGGGGAGAAAGCCCGAAATTCGGCATAGTTGCTGGGCTTGGTGAAGGGCTCGACGCGGTCCTCGAACGCGATGCCGAGCGCGCGCATCAGCAACCAGGGCCGCAGCGACCAGCTCGAATAATTGCGATTGGCGGTGATCAATATGGTCTGCATGCGCGCGGCATAGCGCGAGCCAATCATGGATTGCAAAGCGGCAAACATTGCCGTATATTCTGTTATGACAGAAATAACGGAATGATTGAAATCAGACCCGCCTGGCCGACGCAGTCAGCGTTTATCGGACGCGCAATGCTGCACCTGCCTGACGTGGCCATCCAGGAGGCGACGCCATGCGACTGGACATCGAGCGGCTGTTCGACAGGCCCCTGCATCCGCCAGACGCCGGGCGCGATCACCGATATCGGCGGCTGTTGCCGCGCGCCGCATGGGACCGGCTGGCTCCGGCCATCCGCCAGCGCTTCAGCGGACATTTGGGCGACACCGCGCCGATCGTCTATTGCGGCCGGCTCGTCAGCACCCGCACCAGCGTGATCGGCTGGCTGTTTTGCCAGCTATGCCGCCTGATCGGCGGCCCGCTGCCACTGCATGGCGACACGGGCGTGCCCGCGACCGTCATCGTCAGCCGCGATGCAGGCGGTGAAGGCCAATGCTGGACGCGCATCTACCAGCGCCATCGCGGCCCCCCGCAGGTCATCGTCACCGCCAAGGTCTTCGCCGGTCCGACCGGGATCGAGGAGCATGTCGGCGGCGGCATGATCATGGCGCTGCAGATCGACGCGACGCCGACCGAGCTGCGCTTCACCAGCGACCATTATGCCTGGCAAGTCGGGCGCTGGCGGCTGAGGCTGCCCCGCTGGCTGGCGCCCGGCCGAACCATCGTCACCCACAGCGACCTCGGCGATGGCCGGTTCGCCTTCGACCTCACCCTGACCCACGCCTGGCTGGGCGAGCTGGTTCATCAGCGCGCCGAATTCAGCGACCGGCCCTGACGCGCGATCAGATGAGGTAATGCGCCGTCGTCTTCGTCGCGATGTCCTCCGCGCTGACGCCTGGTGCCATTTCGATCAAGCGGAACGGGCTGTCGTGATCCGGGCGCTGGAACACGGCGAGATCGGTGATGATCATGTCCACCACATTGCGCCCGGTGAGTGGCAGGGTGCAGGCGGGGATGAACTTGGGGCTGCCGTCCTTGGCGCTATGTTCCATGACGACAATGATCTTCTTCACCCCGGCGACAAGATCCATTGCGCCGCCCATCCCCTTGATCATCTTGCCGGGCACCATCCAGTTGGCGATGTCGCCATTTTCCGCGACCTCCATCGCGCCGAGCACGGTCAGGTCGATATGCCCGCCACGGATCATCGCGAAGCTGGCGGCGCTGTCGAAATAGGCGCTGTGCGGCAGCTCGCTGATCGTCTGCTTGCCGGCGTTGATCAGGTCCGGGTCCTCTTCCCCGGCGTAGGGGAAGGGCCCGATGCCGAGCATGCCGTTTTCCGACTGGAGCGTGACGGTGATGTCGGCCGGCACATGGTTGGCGACCAAGGTCGGTATGCCGATGCCAAGATTGACATAATAGCCGTCCTGCAGCTCCTTGGCCGCACGCGCAGCCATGTCGTCACGGGTCCAGGGCATGATCTACCTCTCAGCGTTGGGGAGCGGGGGTCGGCGCCGGCGCGGGCGGATCGACGGCAAGTGTGCGTAGCGGCAGCGGCAGGATGAACCAGCCATTGTCCCACAGCGATTCGAGCGGCGCGGCAAGTTCGGGCCGCACCAGATAGTCATAGGCTTCTTCGGCATCGCCGCGCTTGTCGCCCGCGATGGCGAGGACGCAGTAGCGCGAGGCGATTTCCTGCCGCCGCCCCTGCTTGCGATCGTCGGGCACCATCTGCGCGTACAGCGGGTCACGGCCTTCCGCGTCGAGGCCGCTGGCCTGGAGATTGGCATAGACCGCATGGTCGACCTCGAACCCCTGATCGGACAGCCACAACACTGCGATGCCTGCCGCGCGCAGCCGCGCCAGCTCGGCAGCGAGCCCGGGCTCGGCGCGCAGGCGCTCGGCCGTCTGGTTGGTCGCCAGCGCGGGATCAAGCCCGGCATTGGCATCGTCGAGATCGATCACCACCGCGGGCGGCAAGTTGCCGCAGGGGATGAAGGCAGGGCGGGTAATGTCGAAATCCTCGACCGTGACAACGGAGGTCAGCGCTTCCCCGGCATTGCGCCGCGCCAGCCGGTCGAGCGCGAAGCGGGTAAGCTCGCCGTAACGGCTCGGCCCGCCCATCGCCTCCAGCGCGGCGAGACCGGGAGAAGACCCCGCTGGCACAGGCGTGAGCGGCCGCGCCAGCGCGGCGTCTTCATTCGCCGCTTCTTCCCGCGCCTCGCGCGCCAGCCGTTCGGCAAAACGCTGTTCGCGGCTTTCGCGAATCTGGTTGCGGCTGGTGGCCGTCACCGTGCCCATCGCCGCCAAGGGGATCAGCGCGGCGACGCAGCCCGACAGGCTCAGCGCGATGCCGAGCGAGGCGGCAACCACGGCCGACCGGCGCATCATGCCGCTTCCCGCTCACGCACCGTGCGGAACTCGATCTTCTTGTCGTAGGGCGCGCCAACGATCATCCGCTGCACATAGACGCCGGGCAGGTGGATACTGTCCGGATCGAGCGCGCCGACCGGCACCACCTCCTCGACCTCGACCACGCAGACCTTGCCACAGGTCGCAGCGGGCAGGTTGAAATTGCGTGCGGTCTTGCGGAACACCAGATTGCCGGTGGCATCGGCCTTCCATGCCTTGACGATGGCGAGATCGGCGAAAATGCCGCGCTCAAGGATATAGTCCTGCCCGTCGAAGGTCTTCACTTCCTTGCCGTCTGCCACCAGCGTGCCGACGCCGGTGCGGGTGTAGAACCCGGGAATGCCTGCGCCGCCGGCACGCATCCGCTCCGCCAGCGTGCCCTGCGGGCAGAATTCCACGTCCAGCTCGCCGGCCAGATACTGCCGCTCGAATTCCTTGTTCTCGCCGACGTAGCTGGAAATCATCTTGGCGATCTGCCGCGTGCGCAGCAGCTTGCCGAGCCCCTCGCCATCGATGCCGGCATTGTTGCTGGCGACCGTGAGGCCGGTCACGCCGGATGCAACGATCGCATCGATCAGCCGTTCGGGAATCCCGCACAAGCCAAAGCCTCCGGCAGCGATCAGCATGTTGTCGCTGAGCAGCCCGTCGAGGGCGGCGGCGGCATCGGGGAAGAGCTTGTTCATCGGCTGCCTCTTTCGGTCGGTCCATGTCCGGCAGCGCTGTCCATAGGCCCGGCGGGCTGGCGCGGCAACGTGTGCTTTTGATCTGGGTCATGGACAGCACAGCCGCATCGGCGCAGCATCCGGCCATCAACCCGAGGAGAGAAGCCCATGCGTTCGATCTTGATCCATGCCGACACCGGTCCGGCCTTCGAAGCCCGGCTGCAGGCGGGGCTCGACCTCGCACGCACGGCCGGCGGCCATGTCACCTTGCACATCAACACGCCCTTCCAGCGCTTCGTCGCAATGGATCCGTTCGGCGGCGCCTATCTGGCCGAGACTGCCCTGCGCGCCGCCACCGAGCAGGACGCGGCGCTGACCGACCGGCTGAGCGAGCGGATGGGCGGTGAAGACGTGCCCTGGTCGATCGAATCGAGCAGCGCCGAACCGGTCGACGCACTATCCAGTGCGGCGCGGCTGGCCGATGTCGTGATCGTGAGCATGCCGGCACCGCTCCTCCCAGACGCAGTGGCGGCGCGGATGGATGTCGGCGGACTGGTCGTCAACTGCCGGTCGCCGGTGCTGGCGCTGCCATCGGACCTTCAGCGCTTCACGCTCGGCGGCGTTGCGATGGTCGCCTGGGACGGCAGCCACGAATCGGCCCACGCCCTGCGCGCCGCAGTGCCGATACTGGCCTGTGCCGAGCAGGTGCATCTGGTGACGATCACGGAAAAGCAGACCCGCTTTCCCGCAACCGAAGCGCTGCGCTATCTCAGCCACTATGGCCTGCGTCCCGAACTTCATGAGCGGCCGCGCACCCACCCGACCATCGAGGAAACGCTCGACGCGGTCGCGGCGGAGTTGCGCGCCGATCTGGTGGTGATGGGCGCCTATGGCCACAGCCGCCTGCGCGAGACGATGTTCGGCGGGGTCACCCGCTATTTCATCGATGGCGCCAGATACCCGCTGCTGCTGGTGCATTGACACGGGCAGGCCGCCGCCGTCAGCGCGCGGCGGCGACCAGGTCGGCCGGCAGCGTCGGCTCGCTCAATATCGCCTCCATCCGGCGCCAGCGGGTCGCCCGGTCGGGATTGCCGGCCCCTATGGCGGCACGGACCAGATCCTTGCCCCAGCCATAGTTGAGCACATAGCTGCGGTAATGGTCGGTGAAGCGTACCGACTGCTCCGCGCGCGCCGGGCTGAGCAGCAGGTAGCGCTGGGTCAGCTCGACCGCGCGGGCGCGATCGATCTCTCCGTCGAGATACAGCTTGGCGATGGTCAGCCGGGCTCCGCCCAGCGCCTCGGTCGCGGCCTGCACCCGCGCGTAATCGGCGGCGGTCGCGGGATCCAGACCGGCCAGCGGGTAGAGCACGTCGCGTTCGAAGGCGAGCTTCTCCTCGCCCGGAAAGGCGAGATCGATGCCGTAGTTGGCGCTGCCTTCGGAGATCACGCTGGTCGGCGAATAGAGCGGGTTGACCTCATATTCGCGCCAGCCGCGCCCGCGCACCAGATTTTGTTCGATCATCAGGTTGAGCACATGATGGCCGGGATAGCCCTCGTGACAGCCCAGATCGACCGCGCGGGAAATGCGGATCGGCAGATCGGTGTTGATCTGGATCAGGCTGCGGAAATTGCCCTGGTAATAATTGTACCCCGACCATGGCTTGTTGGTGACGAACTCCATAGTGAAGCTCTCGCCCTGCGGCAGCGCGATATAGTGCGCGGTCCGCCGGCGGCACTCGGCGATGGCGGCTTCGAACACCGGGCGCAGCCGGTCGGCGGGGATGGTGTAGCGTTCGTTGAAGGCGTCGACACGGGCAGCGAGCGGGCCGGTACCGGGGATCAGCGTCTCGAGATCGGCCAGGATCGCATCATAATGCGCCAGCGGGTGCAGCGTCGGCACGGTGGCGAACTGCCCTTGCGCCTCGGCATCGAAGGCAAAGCGCGTCCCGCCGATCATCTGCAGCCTGGTATCGGCGGCAACCAGCATGCCGCGCAGCGCGAGCAGGCGCTGCCGCTGGTCCGGGCCACCGGCCATCGCGGCGGCAGCGAAGGCCGGCCGTCCGAGATGATGGTCGATGGCCGCGACCATCGCCCGCGCCTCTGCGATCAGCGCTTCCCGGCTGCGCGGCGATGCCGTCGCTTGGTCGCGCAGCTCGGCGGGACCATAATAGGCGTCGACATATTCCGCCTCATAGGTGCCCGCTTCGAGCGTGAGCCGCACATAGGCGGCCGCCAGCGCGTCGGCGGTCTGCCGGGCCGAAGGCCAGGCGTCCGACTGCGCAGCGAGGCGGGCGACATCGGCGTCGGTGGCATTGCGCGGCGCGGCGCAGGCCGCCAGCGCGACGAGGGCAACCAGCGGCAACGCCAGCGGGGTCAAGCGGGTCATCGGGCCATCTCTCCTTGGGCGCCATCGTCGCAGATATCCTCGACATCCCCGTCGCGCGCAATCTCTTCGGCCTGCTCGGCTTCCTCGCGGTCATGGTCCGCAGCGAGCGGGGCGACCCGCAGCAGGGCGTAGCCGAGCAGCGCCGCAACCACCGATCCGGCCAGCGTGCCGAGCTTTGCCTCTTCGACCAGCAACGGATCGGGAAATGCGAGGCCGCCAATGAACAGGCTCATCGTGAAGCCGATGCCGCACAGCACCGCAACCGCGTACATCTGCAGCCACGTCGCGCCGCGCGGCTTGGCCGCGAAGCCGCTCTTCACTGCCAGCCACACCGCCGTGAATATGCCCAGCTGCTTGCCGATGAACAGCCCGGCGGCGATGCCCAGCGGCAGCGGCGAGAGCGCATCGTTGACCGTCATGCCCGCCAGGCTGACGCCGGCGTTGGCAAATCCGAACAGCGGCACGATCAGAAAGGCGACCGGCGCATCGAGCGCATGTTCCAGCTTGTGCAACGGCGAGTCAGGCGAATCGGGGCTGCCCGGCGTACGGACGATGGGCACCGCAAAGGCAGCCAACACGCCTGCGATGGTCGCATGCACACCCGACAGCAGGGTGGCGTACCACAGCAGCGCGAAACCGATCAGATAGAAGGCGAGATGCCGTACGCCCATGCGATTGGCGACCAGCATGGCGGCGAGGATCGCCGCCGCAGCCAGCAGGGCCGGGATCTTGAGGCCGGCGGTATAGAATAGCGCGATGATCGCCACCGCCCCCATGTCATCGACGATGGCGACCGTGACCAGAAACAGCTTGAGCGAGGTCGGCGCGCGCGGGCCGAGCAGCGCCAGCACGCCGATTGCAAAGGCGATGTCGGTTGCCGCGGGGATGGCCCAGCCGTTGGCCAGCGCCGGATCGCCGGCGGTAATGGCCAGATAGACCAGCGCCGGAACCACCATGCCGGCCGCGGCCGCCAGCACCGGCAGCCGCCGCTGGCTCCAGGTCGACAGCCGCCCGTCGACCAGCTCACGCTTGATCTCCAGCCCGACGAACAGGAAGAAAATCGCCATCAACCCGTCGTTGATCCACAAATGCGCGGTCATCGGCCCGAGCTTGTCGGTCAACGCCGGACTGACCGGTGTATGCAGCAGGCTGTGGTAGCCATCGGCCAGCGGCGAGTTGGCGACGATCATCGCGAGGGCGGCAGCGAGCATCAGCACGATGCCGCCAGCGGCTTCGCTCGAAAGGAAAGCGCGTAGCACCGAGCGGGGCTGGGTCATGGCATTCATCCAGCCGGGTTAGCCGTTCTGGCGCCATTCGGGTAGCCCCCGGCTGCCGGCGAACCCCTTCGGCGTCTGTCCATTTCTCTGCTTGAATTCTTCGCCATGCGATGAATATACTTCATTTCGGTGCCAGCTCGGTGGACCGCCCTCGCATGAGATTCGGGGACCGGCATGGATATTCTGGCACTTTTCGCCGCTTTGGCTGCGCATGAACTGGGCCTATTGGCAGGCGTTATCTTCCTGTTATTCGGAATCGATGACCTGCTGGTCGATATTTTGTGGATATCTGGCGTCGGGCGGGGACATATCCGCATCGATAGCTTGAACGACCGTTTACCCTTGCGTTTCGCCATAGCCATTCCGGCGTGGGACGAGGACGATGTCATCGGCGCCATGCTCGCCACGGCGCGCCAACGTTGGGGCGCGGCGGATTGCCGCTTCTATGTAGGCACCTATCCGAACGACCTACCTACCCTGCGCGCGGTTGCCAGCCATATCCAGGCAGACCAGCGCGTGCAGCTGGTCATCAACGATCGTCCGGGGCCAACCACCAAGGGCGACTGCCTCAATGCCATCTGGCAGGCCATTTCCCGTGACCGGGCGAGCGGCCGCTTCGACGCGCAGGCCATGCTGCTGCACGATGCCGAGGATGTGGTCGACCACGAAGAGTTGCGCGTGCTGGGCCATGCCCTGCTCAAGGCCGATTATGCCCAGCTGCCGGTACTGCCGCTTGTGGCGCGCGAGGGCCCATGGATCAGCGGCCATTATTGTGACGAATTTGCTGAATCGCACGGCAAGGACATGCCTCTGCGCTCCGCGCTTGGCGCCCCTCTGCCGACCGCCGGGGTCGGTTGCGCCTTCAGGATGGAGACCCTGGCCCGCATCGTCGATGAGGCCGGTCCGTTCCGCGCGGACTCGCTTACCGAAGATTATGAATTGGGCGTGCGTCTGGCCACCATCGGAGCGCAGGGATGCTTTGTCAGGGCACGGCGCGACGACGGGTCGCTGGTCGCGGTGCGCGCCTATTTTCCCCACCGCATCGATCACAGCGTCCGTCAGAAGACCCGCTGGTTGCGCGGCATCGCCATCGAGGCATGGGAGCGGCTGGGCTGGGCGATGCAACCGCAGGCCGGATTCTCGGCCAGGCTCGTCGGCTGGTGGATGCTGTGGCGAGACAGGCGCGCCCTGGTTGCCGCGCTGGCGGTACTGCTCGCCTATCTGGCGATCCTCGGCGGCTTGACCGGATGGGCGGAATCGGGCCGCCTGCCCCATGTCGAAGGGGCTATTGCCGTCCTGTTGCAGGCCAATCTGGTGTTGCTGCTTTGGCGACTGGCCATGCGCGCGATGCAGACCGGCGTGCATTACGGGTGGCGGGAAGCGGTGAAGGCGCTGATCCGCCAGCCGATCAGCAACATCATATTGGTGATGACCGCATGGCGCGCACTGCGCGATCATGTGTACGGCCTGTTCGGCAGACCGCTTGTCTGGGACAAGACCGTCCATCGCTTTCCGGTGCTGTGACACGATATGGCCCGGCCATCGGCCCCTCTGTTGTTTCTGGCATCGGTCGTGCTGTTGTGGTCGGCCGCGCGCGGGACGGCGCTATGGATGGCCGCGCGCGATCAACCGCTGCAACGTCAGCCGTCGCGTCATCTGGTCCCGCCGCGTCCGCTCGAGCGGACGGATTGGCTTCTCCGCCCGCTGGCAAGCGCGCGCTCCATCCGCCCGGCTGCGCCCTATGTGCGGCACCACGCTTCATGGGCCATCGGTCGCCCGCCTGAACCTGCGCCATTCGTGGTGCGGGCGGACGATCCTACGCCCCAGCCCGACGTTCCCGCCATTTTCTCCCTGACACCGCAACAGCCGACCGAGGCAGTGCCGAGCAGTCCGCAACCAGTCACGACACGCCCGACGAGCGCCGCGCTACCCGAGCAGGCGCCGCCCGCACGGCACTGGAGCCTGACCGCCTGGCTGTTGTGGCGCCCCGATGCATTGGGTGTCGCCCCATCGTCGACCCTCGCTCCGGGGCAGGCCCAGCTTGGCGGCACGCAGGCGGGTGCGCGGATCGGCCTGCGGCTCGACCGGCAGGGGCGGTGGGAAGGCCATGCGCGGCTGGTGACGAGCGGCAGCGGCCCCGATGGTATCGAGGCCGCCGCCGGCATCAATTGGCAACCGGTGCAGGCGCTGCCGCTGCGCATCGCGCTCGAACGCCGCCAGCAGGTCGCAGGGGACGGGGGCCGCTCGGCCTTCGCGGCATTCGCCTCGGGCGGCGTCAGCGATGTCGCCCTGCCGGAGCGGTTCCGGCTCAACGGCTATGGCGCGGCGGGGGTGGTGGGCGCACGCAGGCGGGACCTGTTTGCCGAAGGATCGGCGACCGCGCACCGCCGCATCGCTGAGGCCGGGCCGGTCAGCGTCGAGGCGGGCGGCGGTATCTGGGCCGCGGCTCAGACGGGCGCGACGCGGGTGGATGCCGGGCCCAGCCTGCGGCTGCGGCTGGCGACAGGCACGGTGCAGCCGGTCTTGTCGATCGACTGGCGGCAACGGCTGGCGGGCGGCGCGACGCCAGCCTCGGGCGTTGCCATCACGCTGGCGAGCGACTTTTGACCGCTGCCCGGCTAGGCCGGAATCGCATCGAACTGCAGCGCCGCCAGCCGGGCGTAGAGACCGCCTTCGGCGACGAGACTGTCGTGATTGCCCTGCTCGACGATCCGACCCTCGTCCATGACGATGATCCGGTCGGCGGCACGGACGGTGGCGAGGCGGTGGGCGATGACGATGGTGGTCCGGTCCGTCATCAGCCGGTCGAGCGCATCCTGCACCAGCCGCTCGCTCTCGGCGTCGAGCGCGCTGGTGGCCTCATCGAGCAGCAGCAGCGGTGCGTTGCGGATCAGCGCGCGGGCGATGGCGATGCGCTGGCGCTGCCCGCCGGACAGGCGGGTGCCGGCCTCGCCGAGGAAGGTATCCAGCCCATCGGGCAGCTTCTTCAGGAACTCGGTGGCATTGGCCGCATCGGCGGCCGCCCAGATCTGCTCGTCGCTGGCCGCCCAATTGCCATAGCGCAGATTGTCCCGCGCGCTGGCAGCGAACACCACCGTCTCCTGCGGGACGACCGCGATACGCGCGCGGATATCGGCCGGGTCGGCATCGCGGATATCGATGCCGTCGAGGGTGATGCGTCCGCCCTGCGGATCATAGAAGCGCTGCGCGAGCTGGAAGATGGTCGATTTGCCCGCGCCCGACGGGCCGACAACCGCGACCGTCTCATTGGGCTGCACCGCCAGGCTGAAATCGTGCAGGGCCGGGGCATCGGGCCGGGTGGGATAATGGAATTCGACACTCTCGAAGGCCAGCGCGCCGCTCGATGGCGCGGGCAGCGCCACCGGCCGCGCCGGCGGCGCGATCTGCGGCTGGGCATTGAGCAGCTCGTTGAGCCGGCTTGCCGCGCCGGCACCGCGCACCAGATCGCCATAGACCTCGGTCAACGCCCCGAACGCACCGGCGACAAGCCCGCCGGTCAGCACGAAGGCGGCGATGGTACCGCCGGTGATCTTGCCGGCCGCGACCTGCGCCGCACCGTACCACAGCAGGGCGACGATCGCGCCGAACAGCAACGCGATGACCGTGGACGTCATCACCGATCGGATGGCAATCCGCCGCTTGGCGGTGGCAAAGGTACGCTCGACCGCCCCGGCAAAGCGATCCGCCTCGCGCCCTTCCTGCCCGAACCCCTGGACGATCTTCATCGCGCCGAGCACTTCGGTGGTCATCGCGCCGACGTCGGCGACGCGATCCTGGCTGGCACGGCTGATATTCTGCAGGCGGCGGCCGAGCAGGACGATCGGCATGATGATGACGGGGATGCCGAGCAGCATGATGCCGGTCAGGCCGGGGGCGAGCGTGAACAGATAAACGGTGCCTCCGACCCCCATCACCACATTGCGCAGCGCCACTGAGACGGTGGTGCCGACGATCTGTTCGATCACCGCCGTGTCGCTGGTCATGCGACTGGCGATTTCCGACGGGCGGTTTTCCTCGAAAAAGGCGGGTGCCTGGCGCAGCAGATTGCGCTGCACCGCGCGGCGGATGTCCGCGACCGTGCGCTCACCCAGCCAGGACACGAAATAGAAGCGCAGCGCCGTGGCGAGCGCCAGCACGCCGACGATCATGAACAGATAGTAGAAATAGCGGTCGATATCGCCGCTGCCGCCGGCACCGAAGCCCTCGTCGATCATCCGCTGGAACCCCGCAGGGATGGCCAGCGTCGCTGCCGCGGCAAAGGCAAGACCGACGATGGCGGCCGCAATCTGCAACGGATACCGGCTGGCATAACCCCACACCATGCGCAGGCTGCCGATGGATTTGCGGGGCGGGGAGGCAGGCGCTGGGGCCGTGGCGGTGGGTTCGCTCATGCTGCGGCCTCTAGCATTGCGCGGTCCGTCATGGCTAGGGTCAGCAATATCCCGCTTGCTTGTTGCGGTGCAGCATGCCAGCATCGCGCCAAGCGGAAGGCTGCGCCGACAGATGCGCGGCGCGCGCGGCAGGATGAACAGGGGCGACCCCGACCATGATCTACCAGATTTACGATGTGCAGCGCGGCTGGATGGCCGGCGCGGGCAAGATGGCCAGCGCGACGGCGCGGATGCTCGATGCCTTTCCCACCCCGTTCGCCGGGGCCAACCCCGCGCCGGTGATGGCGTCCGCGCTCGACGTCTTCGCGCATGCGGTCGAGGTGCGCGGCAAGCCAGCGTTCGGCCTTGCAACCACCATCGTCGACGGGCGCGAGGTGCCGGTGCGGGAGGTCAACGAGGCGCGCAAGCCGTTCGGCCAGCTCAAGCATTTCGTCCACGCAGGCAGCGAAGGCGCGCCCAAGCTGCTGATCGTCGCCCCGATGTCCGGCCATTTCGCCACGCTGCTGCGCGGGACGGTGGAACGGATGCTGCCGGAGCATGACGTGTGGATCACCGACTGGAAGGACGCGCGCGACGTGCCGTTGACCGGCGGCGGCTTCGACCTCGAATCCTATATCGATTATGTCATCGAGTGGCTGGAACATATCGGTGAAGGCGCGCATGTCCTGGCGGTCTGCCAGCCGTCCGTCCCCTGCTTTGCCGCCACCGCGATCATGGGCGCGAACGAGCATCCCTGCCGGCCGAAAACGCTGACGATGATGGGCGGCCCGATCGACACCCGCGAATGCCCGACCGCGGTCAACGATCATGCGACGACCAAGCCGCACGACTGGTTCGTCCACAATGTCATCGCCACGGTGCCACCCTATTACAAGGGCGCCGGGCGGCGGGTGTACCCTGGCTTCCTGCAGTTGTCCGGTTTCATGTCGATGAACCTCGGCAACCATATGGTGAGCCATTGGGCGATGTTCTCCGACCTGGTCGCCGGCGATGGCGACGGGGCGGACAAGCACAAGGAATTCTACGACGAATATCGTGCGGTGTGCGACATGACCGCGGAATTCTATCTGCAGACCGTCGATACCGTGTTCCAGCGCCACCTCCTGCCCAAGGGCGAGTTCAACTATCGCGGACGCCTCGTCGATCTCGGCACCATCACCGATACCGCGCTGCTGGCGATCGAAGGCGAGCGCGACGATATCTCGGGCATCGGCCAGACCAAGGCCGCGCTCAAGCTGGCCACCGGGCTGGCGGACGACAAGAAGCGCTATTTCCTCGCCGAGACGGTCGGCCATTATGGCATCTTTAACGGCAGCAAATGGCGCGAGCGGATCGCCCCGGTGGTCGAGGCGTGGATCAGGGCGCACGGGTGACGGCCACCCCGGCCGGTTGTTCCCCTCCCCGTCCCCGGGAGGACCCCGCTACGCCACCGCTTCTTCGACCTGCACCGGCTGCGGCTTGGCGCGGGCGGCGATGAGGCAGCCTGAGACGATCAGCAGCGTGCCGCCGACCACCGGCCAGGTCAGCGCCTCATCGAAGAACAGCCAGCCGCAGATCGCCGCCCAGACGAAGGCGGTATATTCCACCGGAATCAGGATCTGGGCCTCGGCGCGGGCATAGGCCCAGCTCAGCAGGTGCAGCGAGGTGACCGCCAAGCCTGCGGAGCCGACGATCAGCGGCAGATATTCGAGATCCGGCACCACCGCAAACCACGGCGCGGCCGCTGCGAGGCAGACCAGCACCGTCAGCGTCTGGAAAAAGGCGATCTCGGCGGGTTTGGCGACCTGCGCCTGCTGCCGCGCCAGCACCAGATTATAGGCGAACAGCGCGGCGGACCCGAACACCGCGGCAACGCCCCAGATCGACTGCGCGCTGTGGCCCGCTCCGCCGAAGCGCCCGGCCATAATCACGCCGACGCCGGCAAGGCCGAGCAGCGAGGCAATGATCGCGGCCCGCCCGATCCGTTCGCCGAGCAGCACGGCCGCCAGATAAAGCGCGACCAGCGGCGCGATGAACGACAGGGCGATGGCCTCGGCGAGCGGCAGGACGGTGATCGACCAGAAGAACAGCATCGCCATCCCGGCAACGATCACGCCGCGCCAGATGTGCAGCCGCATCACGGCGTCTGTCGGCCAGCCGGTCGGCTGCAGCGCATAGGCCACGCCGCTGATCGCCGTCCCTGCCATGTTGCGCCACAGCAACGCGTTATAGGCACCGATGCCAAGCGCCAGCGCCTTCATCGCGGCATCCATGAAGGAAAACAGCATCACCCCCGCGCAAGCGACAAGGAAGGCGGCAAGCGTGGCGGAACGCGGCGTCATGCCGGCGGCTGTGCCGCACCCGCTCGACCACGTCCACCCCTTCGCGCCCTCGCCAACCCATGATAGCCTTGCCGCAAAACAGAGGGGAGACGGGTCGATGCGTCTTGGACTATCTGCGCTTTTCGCGCTGGCATTGATGACCGGCGGCGCCGCCGCGCAGACACCGCAAGCTGCACGTCCGGCGTCTGCGGCCGACACCATCCCGCCGATCCATGCCGACCCGCTGCTAGACCCGCTGACCGCCGACCGGCTCGAACTCTTTGCCAGCCCGGACGCATTCGCGGCTTATGCGCGCGATGTCGCAGCATATCAGGCGGCGCGGCGCCAGCGGATCAATGCCGAATGGCAGCGCCGCCGGCAGCAAAGCGCCTTGCCCGAGCGGCGGCGACGGATGGGCCTGGTGCAGGACGGGGGTTATGACCAAATCTGTACCGACCCCGAGTGCCTGGGCCAGCAAGCGGGCGACGATGGCAGTTCCGACATCGTTGTGACGGGTAGCCGTGTCGGTGGCTCGCGCAATTCGGCGCCTTCGCGCGGCCCCAGTCGCACATCGCGCGCCAGCAACTCTCCCAACATCACCAATGTGCAGACAGTCGGCGTCGACGAGGGCGATATCGTCAAGCAGATCGGCGATTATCTGATCATGCTGCAGGACGGCCGCCTGTTCGTCGTCGACACCAGCGAACGGCAGCTGCGGCTGACCGACCGCACCGATGTCTATGTCCACAAGACCGACGGCGCCTGGTATGACGAGATGCTGGTCGAGGGCGAGCGGATCATCGTCACCGCCTATAGCTATGGCAATCAGGCAACAGAAATCACCATCTTCCGGCTCGACCAGACAAGCGGCGGGCTGACGCGCGAAGGCCGCTTCTTCCTCAACAGCTATGATTATTACAGCGGCGAAAATTACGCGAGCCGGATCATCGGCGACAATCTGGTGCTCTATACCGTCTATGCGGTGAACCAGCTCGCCGGGACGAACGTGCAACCGCGCCTGTGGCGTTGGACCGAGGCAGGGGAGGCACTAAGAGGCAGTGGCCGCCCCGCGCCGGAAACGACGCGCGAAGGCCGGCCGCTTGTCGACCCATCGACCATCTACCGCCCGCTGCTGCGCACCAGCGATCCCTTTGTCCATGTGGTGACGGTCTGCCCGCTTGGCACCTATCGTCCGGGCGGGGTCCCGGAGTGCCGGGTGCAGTCTTTCGTCGGACCTGCCCAGCGGAAATTCTTCGTCTCGACAGAGGCGATCTACCTGTGGGTCGGACAGCAACAATGGGGCTGGGATGTGCCCGCCCTAGCCGGAAACAAGCGGTGCGAGGCGTCTCCATCGCCAGCCAACATGGCTCCCGCTCTGGTCTATCGCGTGCCGGTCGATGGCGGCGCCCCTGGCGTCGTCAGCCTCTATGGCCAGCCGGTCGATCAATTCTCCATGGACATGACGCGGGACATGTTCCGCATCTTCACCCGCTGGGCCCAGCCCGGGTGCAGCGCGGCGGGGACGCGCGTCGGCTATCGCTTCACCAACGTGCCGCTGAGCGACTTCACCGCCACGCTCGCCACCGTCCCCGCTGAGCGGCAGGTCGCGGTGCCGCCGCCGGGGCCGGGCGTGACCGAGAACCGCTTCGCCGATGACTGGTTCGTCTATGGCGGGCGGACGCAGGCGTGGGGTGCCACAGCCGACCCGCGTAATCCCGGCCGCCCGTTGATGGTTCTGTCCGTCGACAATCCGGCCGCGCCACAACGTGTCGAGCTGCCCCACAATATCATCCGGCTCGAACGGGTGGGCAGTGACCGTATCGCGGCCAGCGGCTATCGTCACAACGGCGGGCTCGACCTCAGTCTGGTGCAGTTGGGCGCGCAAAGCTGGCGCACCGATACCGCCTATCTCGACAACAGGTTCGAGAGCGAAGGTCGCAGCCATGCCTTCAACAGCCTGATCGATGACGATGGCAATGGCATGGTCGGCATCCCCACGGTGCTGCGGCGCGGCGGCGCTGCACGCTACGTCTGGAACAGCCAAGGGTCCGATGTCAGCTTCCTGACGGTCACGGCCGAAGGTCGGCTGACCGATGCCGGCGCACTGGCACAGGGGCTGAAAATCCCGGTGCACGGCTATCGCTGCGAAGTGTCCTGTGTCGACTGGTATGGCAATTCGCGGCCGATCTTCACTGGCGACCGCATCTTTGCCCTGATGGCGACCGAGATTGCGGAGGGACGAATGGTGCGCGGAGAGATCGAGGAGGTGAATCGACTCAACCTGACCGGACCGGTGGCGCGGCGGCGGGCGCGGTAGTCCGCCCCGTTCGAGTTGAGCCGCAGTGCTGAGCTTGTCGAAGCACGTTTCGCCAATAAGCGCCCTTCGACAAACTAAGGGCTACGCTCTTCAGGCCGATGTTGCACTCGCCTTCACGCATGCCGCGCCGCTGGGTCCGAGCGCGGCGAGTGTGATGTCGTCCCCCTCCTGCCGCGCCACCAGCGTCAGCAGTTGCCCCGCAAAGGCAGGGGAAACCGCGCGGAAGGTGAAGCGGCGGATCGGGCCGAACAGGTCGGCGGCCCAATTGAGCAGCAAGGTTGCGGTCAGCGGGCCGTGGACGACCAGACCCTGGTATCCCTCGACCTCGCGCGCATAGGGCGCGTCATAGTGGATGCGGTGGGTGTTGAAGGTGAGCGCGGAAAAGCGGAACAGCAGTGCCTCGCTGGGGGTCAGTGTCCGGTAGTGCGGCCACTCTTCCGAGCCCCTGCCCTTCACTGGAGGGGTTGGGGTGGGGACCATCGGTTTGCTATCCACCGCCGGCATGGCCCTGCCTTTGAGTGTCCCCACCCCCGACCCCTCCCCTGATGGCGAGGGGCTTTGCACCGCCTCCCGATAGACCAACGTCTGCCGCTCACGCACCGCCGCGATGCCGTCCGCCTCGATCACATGATCGAGCGTCACGAAGCCCAGTCGCCCGCTGCTGCCGCTCTTTTCGACGATATCGGCAATCCGGCTGGTGCGGACCACTGTTGCACCGACCTGAATGGCGCTGAGGAATTCCGTCTCGCTCGCGGCCCACATGCGGCGGGGCAGATCGATGGGGGGCAGGAAGCTGCCCGCAATGTCGCGACGCGGGTGCCCGTCCTCGCCGAGCTGGGCCGTCGCCGCCTCGGGCAGATTCAGCACCCAGTGGATGCCTGGCAGCGGGGCGGGATGGCCGGGATCGAGATCGAGCGTGGCGCGATGGCGCTGTACCAGCGCCGGAGTCAGCACGTCCTGCTGACGGTGGCTGCGGCCGATCCAGTCCTGCCAGTCGCCCGCCATGGTCAGGCGGCGCGTTCGAAGACCGCGGCGATGCCCTGCCCGCCGCCGATGCACATCGTCTCCAGCCCGTAGCGCCCGTCGCGCCGCACCAGCTCGCGCGTCAGATTGGCGAGGATGCGCCCGCCGGTCGCGCCGATCGGGTGGCCCAGCGAGATGCCCGAACCGTTGACATTGAGCATCGCCATGCGGCCGTCGTCCTCGCTCCAGCCCCAGCCCTTGAGCACCGCCAGCACCTGCGGCGCGAATGCCTCGTTGAGCTCGACTAGATCGATATCGCTCCAGCCGAGCCCGGTGCGGGCGAACAGCCGTTCCACCGCCGGCACCGGGCCGATGCCCATGCGCGCCGGATCGCAGCCTGCCGCCGCCCAGCTATGGAACCAGGCAATCGGCTCCAGCCCCAGCGCATCGAGCATGTCTTCAGCGACCACCAGACAGGCGGCGGCGGCATCATTCTGCTGGCTGGCATTGCCCGCGGTCACCACCCCGCCCTCGATGGGACGCAGCTTGCCCAGCGTCTCCATCGAGGCATCGGCGCGATAGCCCTCGTCATGATCGAAGATCAGCGGCTCGCCCTTTTTCTGGGGCACGGCCACCGGCACCAGCTCATCCGCGAACAGGCCGTCGGCCCAGGCGCGGGTGGCGTTGCCATGGCTGCGCACCGCATAGGCATCGCATGCCTCGCGGCTAATGCCATAATCCCTGGCCAGATTTTCCGCCGTCTCGATCATCCCGCTGATCACGCCGAAGCGCTCGATCGGCTGGCTCATCACCCGGCCGCGGGTCAGCCGGTCATGCAGCGTCAGATTGCCGGCCCGCACGCCCTTGCGGATGTCGATGCTGTAATGCTCGACGTTGGACATGCTCTCGACCCCGCCGGCGACCACCACGTCGGACGTTCCGGTCTGCACCATCATCGCCGCATTGACGATGGCCTGCAGCCCCGAGCCGCAGCGCCGGTCGAGCTGATAGCCCGGCACCTCCAGCGGCAGGCCGGCGGCCAGCCATGACCAGTGGGCGATGCACGGCGCCTCGCCATTGCCATAGCCTTGCGCGAAAATGACATCGTCGACCCGTGCCGGATCGAGTCCGGTGCGGTCCATCAGCGCTTTCAGGATGACGGCTCCCAGATCGCCGGCGGTCATGGCGGACAGCGCCCCGCCGAACTTGCCGACGGCGGTGCGGATGGGGGCGACGATGGCGGCGCGACGCATGATCTTCTCCTTCAATTGCTGCGGGCGAGGCGGCCGCGGGCGATGACCTGCGCCTGGATTTCCGCTGCCCCTTCGAAGATGTTGAGGATGCGGGCATCGCAGAGGACACGGCTGATCTCATACTCCAGCGCATAGCCGTTGCCGCCGTGAATCTGCAGCGATGCATCGGCATTGCTCCACGCGGCGCGCGCCGCCAGCAGCTTGGCCATGCCCGCCTCTATGTCGCAACGCTTGCCCGAATCCTTGGCCCGTGCCGCCGCGTAAGTCAGCTCGCGCGCCATCACCATGTCGACGGCCATCATCGCCAGCTTGTCGGCGACGCGCGGGAAATGGGCGAGTGGCTGGCCGAACTGCTTGCGGCTGCAGGCGTAATCGAGACCCAGATCGAGCCCGCGACGCGCGACGCCGACAGCGCGGGCCGCGGTCTGGATGCGCGCGCCTTCGAAGGTGCGCATCAGCTGCTTGAAGCCCTGCCCTTCTTCGCCGCCGAGCAGCGCATCGGCCGGGGCCATCATCCCGTCGAACTGCAGCGCATATTCGCGCATGCCGCGATAGCCGAGCACCTCGATCTCGCTGCCGCTCATGCCGGGCGCGGGAAAGGGATTGTCCTCAGTGCCGCGCGGCTTGGGGACGAGCAGCATCGAAAGGCCAGCATAGCCCTTCGCGTCGGGCAGCGTGCGCACCAGCATCGTCATCAGGTCGGTGCGCGCGGCGTGGGTAATCCAGGTCTTGGCGCCATCGATGCGCCAGCCGTCGTCGGTTCGGGTGGCGCGGGTGGCGAGGCTGGCCATGTCCGATCCGGTATCCGGCTCGGTGAACACTGCGGTCGGCAGTATCTCTCCGCTGGCGATACGTGGCAGCCAATAGGCCTGCTGTTCCGCCGTGCCGCCGAGCAGGATCAGCTCGCCCGCGATTTCGGACCGGGTGCCGAGCGAGCCGGTACCGATCCAGCCTCGCGACAGCTCTTCCGAGACGATGCACATCACCAGCTTGCCGAGGCCGAGCCCGCCATGCGCCTCTGGGATGCAGACGCCGAAGGTGCCCATGTCCGCCAGTGCGGCGACTGTCGCGTCCGGGATCAGCGCATTCGCCAGGTGCCAGCGGTGCGCGTGCGGCAGGATGTGCGCATCGGTGAAGCGGCGATACTGGCTGCGGATGCTGTCGAGCAGTTCGTCGTCGAACGCCTCGGGGATCGGGGCGCCATCACGCAGCAGCGCGGCGAGCTCGGCGCGGGCGGCGGCAGTGTTGCCCGTGGCGTGGGCGAGCAGCGCTGCGGCATGATCGGACAGGGCGAAGTCATGCGGCCGGACCACTTCGTTCTGGCTCATCGCCAGCCCGCCGCCGAGCTGGGCGCAGATCTCCCCCGTGCCGATGGACACGATAAGCCGCGCCACATCGCCCTGCTGCCGCGCGCCCCACGCCGCCAGCGCGACCATCGCCTCCACCAGCGTTTCGATCCACGCATAGCCGTGCGCGAGCGATTGCTGGGCATCGAGCGACGAGCCGGCAACACGCCCCGCCACTAATGCGTGCGCGGCGGCAGCATAGGCCCGGGCTTGGGCAAGCGCTTCGCTCATGCCTGCGCGACCACCCCGCGGTCGATCAGCGCGCCGACCGCGCCCGAGGACAGGCCGAGCAGTCGCTCCAGCACCTCTGCGCTATGCTCGCCCAGGCGTGGCGCGGGCAGCGGATCGCCGGGATCGCGGTCGGGCAGATGCGCGAAGCTGCGCGTCGCCGGATAGGCAAAGCCGCTGGGATTGGCCGGCGACGGCCCGAACAGCGGGTTGTTGGTGACGAGCTCCGGGTCGGTCGCCGCTTCGTGCATCGTGCGGTAGCGTTCGAAGGTCGCGCCGGCCTTTGCCAGCCGCTCGGCCAATGTCGCATAGTCGAACCGCTCGGCGGCGCGCTGGAACAGGGCGAACAGCGTTTCGCGGTGGACGAAGCGATTATGGTCGCTGTCGGCGAAGGAGACGCCGCACTGCCCCTCGATCGCGGCGATGCCCTCTGCCACATCGAAGGCGGTAACAAGTGCGGACCATTGCTTTGCTGTCAGCGCGGCGACCATGAAGCGCTGGCCATCGGCCGAGCGGAAATCGCGGCCGAACGCCCCCCAGATGGCATTGCCCAGCCGCTCGCGGTCGCTGCCGCGATAGAGCATCTCGGCCATCGCGCCGCTGTTGGCGACCGTGCCGATGGCGACATCGCCCAGCGGCACGCGCAATTCGCTGCCCTCGCCGGTCGCATCGCGGTGCCGCAGGCCGGCGAGCAGCGCAAAGGCGCTATAGGCTCCGGTGATGAAGTCCCAGGCGGGCAACGGCTGGTTGATCGGGGGTGCATCGGCCGGGTCCCACGCCTCCGGCCCGGTCATCAGCGGGTAGCCGCTGGCGGCGTTGACGGTGAAGTCCATCGCCTGCCGCCCGTCATGCCAGCCCATGATTCGCACGGAGACCAGATCGGCGCGTTTGGCCGCGACGGCGGCATGGCTGAAGAAGCTGTTGGTCGGCAGGTTGGTGATCATCTGCCCGGCCGCCGCAGCCAGCGCGACCGCCAGCTCCCGCCCCTCGCCGCTGGCGAGGTCCAGCGCGACGCTGCGCTTGGTCCGGTTGAGATTCTCCCACGCCAGCGAATGGCCCTCGCGCGTCAGCAGGTAGCGGCGATAATCGAGCCCGCCCGCCAGATGATCGATGCGGATCACCTCCGCCCCGAACTGCCCGCAATAGAGGCCAGCCGTGGGGGACGCGACGAAGGAGGAGATTTCGACGATACTGAGGTTGGTGAGGAGGGGGTACATGTCAGGTCCCCCCCGGCACGGGGAGGGGGACCATGCGCAGCATGGTGGAGGGGCAGGTGCGACGTTCGGTGGCGTCGCGTAACAACCGCGTGCCCCTCCACCACTTCGTGGTCCCCCTCCCCGTGCCGGGGAGGACCGCGTCGCTCACCACACCGCCCCTTCGCTCTGGAACTCGCGCAGCATGTGCTTGGCGATCTGCAGCTGCATGATCTGGGTGGTGCCTTCGTAGATGCGCAGGATGCGCGCGTCGCGGAAGAAGCGTTCGGCTTCATATTCGGCGAGATACCCCGCCCCGCCATAAATCTGCACGCAGCGGTCGGCGACGCGGCCGCAGGTTTCGGTGGCGAACATCTTGGCCGCCGCGGCCTTGCGGACGATGGCCTCACCCCGGTCGGCGCGTGCGCAAGCATCGGCAATCATGCATTCGGCGGCGTAGAGTTCGGCATCGCTGTCCGCCAGCATCGCCTGGATCAGCTGGAAATTGGCTATCGGCTCACCGAACGCCTTGCGCTCGGTGGCGTAACGCACCGCCGTATCGAGGATGCGCCGGCCCATGCCGACGCCCATGCCGGCCACCGACAGGCGACCGTTGTCGAGGCTCTGCATCGCGATCTGGAAGCCGCGCCCTTCCTCGCCGCCGACCAGCGCATCGCCGGGCAGATAGACATCCTCCATGATGACGTCGGCGATATGCGCGCCCGCCTGGCCCATCTTCTTGTCCGGGCTGCCGATGCTGATGCCGGGCGAGTCCATGTCGACGATGAAGGCGGAGACATGGGCATTCTTGGGCAGCGCCTCTTTGGAGGTGCGCGCCATGATCAGGCCGATCTTCGCGTGCGGACTGTTGGTGATGTAGCGCTTGGTGCCGGTGACGCGGTAGCCGTTGCCGTCACGCACGGCCATCGTCGCCATGGCCGCGCTGTCGGAGCCGCTGCCCGGCTCGGTCAGGCCGAAACAGGCGATCTCGCCCGATGCGATGCGCGGCAGCCAATGCGCCTTCTGCTCGGGCGTGCCGAACTTGCGGATGGCGCTGCCGGTCATGCCGACGTTGATCGACATGGTCGAACGATAGGCGGGCGCCGCATAGGAGAGCTGCTTCACCGTCTCGATATACTGGCTGATGTTCATGCCCGCCCCGCCATATTCCTCGGGAATGGTGATGCCGAACAGGCCCATCTCGCGCATCTCGCTCAATATGTCGTCGGGGATGCGATCCTGCGCGATGACATCCGCCTCGGCCGGGATCAGCCGTTCCCGCACATAGCGCTTCAGCTGGTCGATGAAGGCCTCGAAGACGTCGGCGTCCATGCCGGGGTTCTGCATCATCCTGTCTCCCGCTTGCGATTGCTTTTGGCTGATAGTGGCCATAGCCTTCCGTTTACGCAAAGGGAAAGTGGAGGTTTCGATGAGCGTGCTGGAGATAGAGACACGCGGCGAAGTGGAAATCGCCACGCTCAACCGCCCCGATGCCCTCAATGCCCTGGACCCGGAGCTGACCGACGCGCTGAACGCCTATTTCGGCGGTCTGGCCGGACGCCCGGAGGTGCGGGTGGTGCTGTTGCGCGGCGCAGGACGCGGCTTTTGCGCCGGGCTCGACATCAAGGCCGGGCGCGGTGAGAGCGATGACACGCCGGTGCTGCGCACGCTCAAGACGCAGACTGCGATCGGCACCATCTACCGCAAGATGCGCGCCTGCCCGCAGCCGATCATCGCGCTCGCCCATGGCGCAGCCTGCGGCGGCGGCCTGTCCCTTCTGCTCGCCAGCGACGTGCGCATCGGCGCGCCGTCGCTCAGGATGAACGCCGCCTATATCAAGATCGGGCTGGGCGGATGCGACATGGCGTCGAGCTATTTCCTGCCGCGGCTGGTGGGCGCGAGCCTCGCCGCCGAGATGATCCTGACCGGACGCTTCATCGGTGCGGATCGCGCCCTGTCGAGCGGCCTCGTCAGCCAATTGGTGGCCGAAGAGGAATTACTCGATACCGGGATGGCGCTTGCCGGCGAGATGCTGCTCACCGCGCCATGGGGGCTGCGCCTGTCCAAACAGGCGCTAGGCCTCGCCATCGACGCGCCCAGCCTCGAGGCGGCCATGGCTATCGAGGACCGGCAGCAGGTTATCCTGTCGGCCACCGAGGATCATCGCGAGGCGATGACGGCGTTCGTCGAGAAGCGGGTGCCGGAGTATCGGGGACGATGAAACATGGGTGCGAGATATTAGCAGCTTGTCATTCCCGCGAAGGCGGGAATCCAGGGGCGGCAATCACCGCTCGGTGCCGCCCTGGATTCCCGCTTTCGCGGGAATGACATCGGAGTTCAGATTATGTCCTTGGTAACCACCACCCGCGACGGACCCGTCGCCATCGTCACCCTCAACCGGCCCGAGCCGATGAACGCGCTGTCGAAGGCGCTGCGCCGGGACCTCGCCAGCGTCATGCGCGACGTCGAGGCCGACGACAGCATCCGCGCCGTGGTGCTGACCGGAGCCGGCGAGCGCGCCTTCACCGCCGGGCTCGACCTCAAGGAACTGGGGGCGGACACCGCCAATCTCGGGGCCGCCAATGCGGACAGTGCCGACGACAATCCGGTCAAGGCCATCGAACTGTGCAGCAAACCGGTGATAGGCGCGATCAACGGCGTGGCGATTACCGGCGGGTTCGAACTGGTGCTCGCCTGCGATGTGCTGATTGCCTCCACCAATGCGCGCTTCGCCGATACCCATGCCCGGGTCGGCATCATGCCCGGCTGGGGTCTGTCGCAGAAACTCTCCCGCATGATCGGCATTTCCCGGGCCAAGGAATTGTCCTTCACCGGCAATTTCCTCGATGCCGCGACCGCCGAGCGCTGGGGCTTGGTCAATCGCGTGGTCGCGCCCGATGCGCTGCTGCCCACCGCCATCGCGCTGGCGCATGACATGGCGAGCATCGATCCGGCGATGCTCAAGACGTACAAGGCGTTGATCGACGAAGGCTATGGGCTGAGCTTCAGCGAGGGCATGGCAACCGAGCAGGCCCGGTCGAGCGCCGCCAATCGCCAGGTCGCCGCAAGCGACGTCGAAGCGCGCCGCAAGGCGGTGATGGAGCGCGGGCGGGGGCAGTAAGGCGTCCTCCCCGGAACGGGGAGGGGGACCATCCGAAGGATGGTGGAGGGGCACGCGGTTGTTACGTGAGGTCATGTAGCAACCGCGTGCCCCTCCGTCTCGTTTCGCTCGCCACCTCCCCTGAAGGGGAGGAGGCTGTTACAGAAACTCCCGCAACACGCCCATGAACCGGTCATGTTGGTCGTGGTGCAACCAGTGACCGGCATTTTCGAACTCGATGACCCGGGCGGTCTTGAAATGCCGCATGCGGCCGTCCTTTTCCGGGTTGGTCGCCCAACTGTCGGCGCCATACAGCAGCAGCGTCGGGCAGGTGATGGCTTCCCACAGGGACGCGAGCTGCTCTGCCGAAATATCGAAGATCGGCCAGACGTTGAGATAATTGTCGAATTTCCAGCTCCAGCTGCCATCCTCGTTGCGGCTGATGCCGTGCAGCGTCAGGTGGCGGGCCTGGTCTTCGGTAAGATAGCTGTTCTCCTCGATCATCCGGGCATAGGCCGCCTCGATCGTCGGGTAGCGCTTGATCTGGCGTCCGGCGGCCTTGCGCCGGTCCTCGATCCACTGGCGGAAGCGCACGGCAACCCCGGCTGCCTCCCGCTCGGCGCGGCGCTCCGGCGACGGGCCAAGCCCTTCGATGCACACCAGCTTGCGAACATTTTCGGGGTAGAGGCCGGTGTAGCGCGTCGCGACATTGCCGCCCAGCGAATGGGCGACGATGGTCACCGGGCCGGCGTCGAGCGTGTGCACAAGCTGCGCGAAATCATAGACCAGCGCTTCCATGTCGTAATTGCCGTCGGGGGCCCATTGGCTGTCGCCATGGCCGCGCATGTCCGGGCAGATGACGTGCCAGTCCTGGCGCAATTCCTGCGCCACCCAGTCCCAGCTCCGGCAATGGTCGCGCCCGCCGTGCTGCAGGATCAGCAGGGGCGCGTCTTCATTTCCCCAGTCGGCGTAATGCAGGCGCAGGCGCTGCGAGATATAGCTGCGGGAAGATGGGCCGGTGGGGCAGGAAAGGCTGGTCATGCCCTTACCCTTACGCCGACAGCGATGGCGGGCAAGGCCCAAACGCAAGCCGGTGCGGGCTCGCCCGGCCAATGCGGATCGTTGCGTTCAGACAAGGTAAATTGTTCCGCGCAGAAACGGCGCTCGTTCCGGTGTCGGACCGGAACGATCACCACCTATCGGGGGAAATTGAATGAACAAGTTGATTGCGGCCTCGGCTCTGGCCGCCCTGCTGGTCGGCCCGGCCGTTGCCCAGAATGCCGGCCTCGCGCCGAATTATGGCACGCTCTCGCTGAACGCCGGGTTCACGCCGGACCCCCGCAGCGTCACTGTTTCGGCCGGCGGCAGCATCGATGGCAGCGCCCTGCCTGGCGCCTGCGTCGGCATGATCAGCGACGCGCCCGATGTTCGCGTCAACTACACTGCGGGCGGCCTGCCGCTGGCCTTCCGCACGCGCTCTGCCGGGGATACCACGCTGATCATCAACGGTCCTGACGGCAGCTGGTATTGCGATGACGACAGCGGCGGCGGCACCAACGCCCAGGTGCTGTTCCGCAACCCGTCGAGCGGCCAGTATGACGTCTGGGTGGGGCACCTCAGCGGCAGCACGTCGGCGACGCTGCAGGTCACCGAAACACCCTGACCATTGCCGACGGCACGTGCGTGCCATAGCATCGGGCAAGGGCGGCGGCGGTGCAGTCGCAGCGCCGCCGCCCCGCGACAGGAGGGACCCATGATCAACAGGATAGTCATCGCCGCGCTGGCCACGCTCGCCGTGCCCGCCTTGGCACAGGATACCAGCCAGCCCGCCAATTTCGGCGAGGTGACGCTGGAAGCAGGCTTCGTGCCCGATCCGCATCAGGTGCGCATCACCGCGGGCGGCACGATCGATGCCAGCACCATCAGCGGCGCCAATTGCGTCGGCAAGATCAGCAACGCACCCGATTACAAGGTGCATTACACTGGCGGCGGCTTCCCGCTGGTGTTCCGCAGCTATGGCGCGTCGGACACGACGCTGGTGATCAACGATGCGCAGGGCAACTGGCATTGCGACGATGACAGCGGCACCGGCCTCAATGCGCAAGTCGTTTTCTACGACCCGCCGAGCGGCACCTATGACGTGTGGGTCGGCACCTTCGGCGACGAGGTCGCACCGTCGAAGCTGACGGTCAGCGAACTGCTCGACGCTGGCACCGAACAGCCTGCCGGCTGATCGTCATGCACCGCGCCGGGGTTGCCCCGGCGCGGCTGCGCCTCACGCGGCCCAGGGGCCGGTGATCGCCAGCGTCTTGGCAGGTGCATAGAGATTGACGAACATCGTGCGGCCGTCGGGGGAAATGCAGATTCCTGCCGGCTCGGTATCGACGCGCACGCGGGCAAAGGGATAGACCTCTCCAGCGGGCGTCACGCCGCGCAGATGATTGGTCTTGCCCGCGCCTGAGCGATCCTCGCAGATCATCAGATGACCGTTGGCGGCAATCGTCAGATTGTCGGCATAATCCATGACGTCGGCGGCGGCGGATTCGACGAACAGCTGCAGCCGCCCCGGGGCGTCGCGCTCGGTCTGCCGGCCTTCCGAACGCGACGGACGATAGCGCATCACCTGGCCGAAGCGACCGGGTCCGCCGCTGGTGCAGGTGAAGTAAAGCTCGTCCCTGCCCCACCAGATGCCCTCGCCGCGCGCGAACAGCGCTGCACCCTGCTGATGCCCGCGCAGGCGCAGGTCGTCCTCTCCCGGCGCGTCCACGCCATCGAGATCGATCCACCGCACGTCGAGCGTATCGCCGCTGCGCCAGGCCACCGCCGTCCAGTTGCGGCTGTCACGGCGGGCGGTGTCGACGAAGGCCAGCGCCTGCAGCTTGCCGCCCTCGGCCAACCGACCGGGCCGGTTGGGCAGGAAGCGATAGAATAATGAATCTTCGCGATCCTCGGTAAGATAGACGATACCGCTGCGCGGATCGACGCAGGCGGCCTCATGGTTGAACCGCCCCAGCGCCTTCAAGGGCACCGGATCGGCAAGGCCGCGGTGCATGGCGGGGACTTCGAACACCCAGCCATGATCCTTGCCGGCACTCGCGCCCGGCAGGGTCACATCCTCCTCGCACGACAGCCAGCTTCCCCACGGGGTGATGCCGCCCGCGCAGTTGCGGATGGTGCCGGTAAGGCTGACATGCTGCGTCTCGACCCGGCCGCTGCGCTGGTTGTAGACCAGCGTCGTCGTCCCGCCCGGCAACACGGCACCATTGTCTCCGCGCCGGTCATACGCGGTTATGTCAGCAGGGCCGGCCCCGCCGAATGGTCCGCGATCCTGATGGCCCGTGCCCAGCTCATGGTTGCGGACCAGCGCCATGCGATCGGCATCGATGCGGAAACAGCCCATGCCATCGGCGCGATCGGGCACGCGATGCCCGTCCGCCATCATCTCGCCCATCGCGGAAATCACGCGGTAGGAAAAGCCGTGCGGCAGATCGAGCAGTGCAGCCGGATCCTCGACCAGCGGGCCGTAAAGCGTGGCGGCATCCGCGCCACCGGCCACCAGCGCGGAACGGGTAGAACAGGCAGCGGCCAAGCCGCCGAAGGCAAGCGCGGCAAGGCTGCGGTGGAACTGGCGGCGATCGATGGTCATCGGCGCGGATTATGCCGCCGATGTTGCGCTTTGACGACTCCGTTGCACCGCATGCGCCACCCCCGCAACCAGCAGCAGGCCGCCGAACAGCCAGTGCGCGTGCGCGGCAACCGCATCGATGCTGCCGGCCAGCGGATTGTCCACTCCGCCGACCCGCTCGACGATCCAGGCAGCCGCCGCGACCGCGGCGAACAGCGCGCCGATTACCCGCACCGCCGGACAAAGCGCGGTGCGGGCAAGCAGCAGCAGCGGGATCATGGCCAGCAGGGCCACGCCGAGCTGAATCGCCTCGATGCCCAGATTGAAGCCGAGGATGGCGATCAGCCGGCCACTCCCGGCCAGCCCGGCATCGCCGACCAGCGTTGCGAAGGCGAGGCCGTGGACCAGCCCGAAGCCCGCCGCCACCCAGCCTTCGCGCCCGGGAAAGATCGGGCGGATCGCATGGATGGCTGCGACCAGGATCGACACCGCGATCAGCGTTTCGACCGGCTGCGGCGGCAACTGCCATTCGAACAATGCCGACAGCAGCAAGGTCAGCGAATGGCCGATGGTAAAGGCGGTGATTGTCGCGGCCAGCTTGACCAGCGTGCCGCGCACCGTGCGCGGCGTCGCCCAGCGACGCGCTGCGGCGATGAACGGTGCCGGCAGAAGCAGCGCCAGCAGGAACAGCAAATGATCGGTGCCCTCGGCGATATGCTTCATGCCCAGCCGGAAGGCCGCTGAAAAGCCGCCCCACGCTGTCGGCGCGCCGCGATCGATCGCGATTGTCTGCCGGTCCCCGCGCACCGCGCCGATCAGCTTGCGGTCCGATCGCAAGACCCCGCCATCATGATCCGCGCCGATCAGCAGCAGTGCGAAATGGTCCCGGTTCTGGGCCACCACCGCCGACCAGCGCAGCGTGAAGCGGCGCGGGTCGGCGCCCGCTGGCGGGGTCATGCGGACGATGGCATGCAGATCCGGCGGGCCTGCGCGCTGGACGAATTCGGCGCGCTCCACCACGACTGTCCACGGACGCCCGTCGACAGCGCGCGCGCCCACCTGCCCCGCCAGCCAGTGCGCCGCGCGTAGTGTATCCCGATCATTGGCGACACCGGCGGCCGCGACATAATCGCCCTCGGGGATGATGACGTCGAGCCGCACCCCCTGATCATCGAAATCGACCACCACTTCGCTGTTGGGGGTGAGGTGCGCCGCGACCGGGGTGGCGGCCAGCAATGCCAGCAGCAGGATCAGCAGCCGGCGCATCAGTGCAGGCCGAACCGGATCAACGCCATGGCGGGATCGAAGGCACGGGGATTGCGGGCAAGCGCGGCAGCGCGTGCGGCTTCAGCGGCCTCGGCATCGCCGTCGAGCGCAGCCAGCTCGAAGGCCAGCCGGTCGCTTTCCACCGTCCGCCAGCCGCTTGCCGTAAGGCGGGCGAGCGTGCGGCGCGCCGCAGCGACATCGCCATTGGTCGACTGCGCCGTCGCCAGCAGCAGCGCGGCATCGCCATAGGGACGGTTGGCAAAATTGGCGCGGGCGTATCGCAGCGCGGTGGCGCTGTCTCCCGCCTGCAGGGCATGTTCGGCGGCATGGGCATAGGCCGCTTCGGGATAGCGGGCGAGCCACGCCCGCCAACCGGCGGCCGCGCGCTCGGTCGATTGCGCTGCCGCTGCGCTCTCCCCCGCCGCCCGCTGCCATGCCGCGAGCGCATCCCACAGTTGCGGCAGATCGTGCCGCTCGGCGAGACGGCGCATGCCGGCAATCGCGCCGGACAGATCGCCCTCCAGCGCCTGCATCTGCAGCCGCAGCGAGACGATGCGCCAATCGCCGGGCAAGGTCCGGTCGGCGCGCGCATACCAGCGGGCCGCATCGTCCCAGTGCCCGCGTGCCAGCTCGACATTGCCGATCCGCGCCGCCGCCAGGGCGAGCAGCGGACGGGTCGGCTGATCGGTGGCATGGGTCGCGGCGATGATCGCGGCGATCGCGGCATCCGCATCCCCGGTGCGTTCGACGATCAGCGCCCGACGCAGCCCGAGCGAGGGGTCGTTGCCCAGCGCCTGCGCCTCGGCATAGAGCCGGTCGGCCTGCCGCCAGTTGCCGCCATACAGGGCGACATCGCCGCGCAGCATGCGTGCTTCGGCCTGCGCCGGGGCGAGCGCGAACTGCCGGTCGGCACGCGCCGATTCAAGCAGCGGTTCGATATCGCGCTGGCGGTGCAGGGTCAGCGCCAGCCGCGCGGCCAGCAGCCACGGCCGTGTCGCCGGTTCGGCACGCTGCATCGCCAAGGCCAGGCTGCGCTCTGCTTCTGCGATATCCTGCCAGCGCCCCGTGAACTGCGCCCGGTCGAGCCAGGCCCCGGCCTCGGCCGACGGGCTCAGCCAGTCGGTCGGCTCCTGCGCCGCGCGCATCCGGTGCGTCTCCATGGCCAGGTCGATGGCGGCAACATGCTCATCCCAGCTGGCATAGGGGGTAGGGAATAGCGCCGGCAGATCGCGCTCCGCGTCCGGCCACAGCAGGCCCTGCTGCCATGCGGTCATGCCGCCGATCAGCAGCGCGGGCGCGACCACATAGAGTGGCCAGCGCCACCAGTGCGGCGGGAGACGCCAGGCGCGCCCGGCTGCATTGGTGGCCGCAGTGGCCGTCATCGCATCGGCCTCAGGTGCGACGGGCAGCACACCCCACGAGCCCGCGCGCGGCAAGATCGTCCTGCAACGGTTCCGAAAAACGCCTCAGCCCTTCGATCAGATCGAAGGCGAAGGTGTTGGCCGTATCGAGCTGGACGTTGCCGTCGCTATAGGCGTCCTTGCGCGGACTAAGGATCAGCGCAGTTGCCACCGCCGGCATGCCCATCCGGTCGACCTGCACGTAGGACGACATCGGCGCGGTGTCGAACACGAAGTTGTTACCCGTCCCGGCATCCAGCACCGGATTGTCGTTCGGCGTGTTGGCGAAAGGGAATTCAGCAAGCGGCGGTTTGGTTGCATTTGGCGGGTTCAGTGGAATGGAGGCGAAACTCGCGGCATTCTGTCCGGGCCTAGTAAGATCGAGCAGCACGACACCGAGCGTGATGTCGACAACCGGGTCACTGAGCAACCGTCCATTCGGGAAGCCAATTGTCCGGTCAGGCCAGATGGTGATCGTGTCCGGGATGATCAGATCGATCACCCGCGTGCCAGGCGGCGCCCGGTTGAGATCCGCAGGCAAGACCTGATTGATACAGGGCAGCACGTCGAGCGAGCTGCTGGTGGGCGTCGGCGTCGGGGCGACCACCACTGGCGGGTCGACCGCCCGGGTACCGCCGCCGCCGCAGGCGGACAGCGCCAGCATCATCGCCACCAAGGGCACAGCCGGCATGGCGTTAAAGCTCTTGCGCATCACAATTGCCCTCCCTTGCGGAACGTCTGAACCCAGATATCCATGCGGTTGTCGACGCGACCATCGCCATTGCTGTCGCGCCCGACGATATTGATCGGCACCTGCACCGCCAGCGTGGTATCATTCTGGTTGAAGAAGAAATCGCGGGTGTTGAGGATCGACAGCGTGCCCGAACTGTTGGTCGCACGGAAACCGAGCACGTCGAAGAAGAACGGGTCGGAGCGCACGCCAGCAAAGACTTTCACCCCGTTCGGTGCAGTGGCGATGCGTTCCACAGGGGTGACAATCGACCCGGTGACGCCGGGCAGACCATCGAACTTGACGCCATTGCCGCCCTGCCCCGGGCCGAACTGGGCCATGATGGTATATTCGTCATCGTCGGTGCGGCCACCGTTCGAGACGTGGATGAAGTAGCGGACATTGGGATCGTAGAAGCCCCCCCGCGCGCCCGGCACCGGGCCGGCAAAGGTGAGCACCATGTTGAGATGGGTCGGGGTCGTCCACGCATAAATGTCGGCAATGTCGGCCGGCAAATCGATCGTCGGATCGAAACGGATGTCAGTGCGGCTCGGCGGGTCGAGGTGATCCGCGGCGGTGGCATTGTCGCGCACCAGCACGGCACTGGCACCGGCAGCGGCGAGCCCGAAGGCTCCGATCAGAAAGGCAGATGTGAAACGGCTCATCACGTTTGCTCCAGCATATGGTGCCAGAGCCGGCTTCACCCCATGTCAACCGCGGTCACGACCCGTTATTTTCTGCCCCGCTGGGCACATACGTGAAAACGGCACTGCAGAGACGCGAGCTGTTGCTACGCCTCCCCCTCGATTCGCAATCTATATCAACCTTGGCGGCAAGGGAATGACCTAAGTCACACTCCTGTCGCGTGGGCATCAGCCATGCGCCCCGAACTGGTTCGCTATCGCCGTGCCGATGCGCAGGATGAGCTGGTGGGCGCGGGCGATAGGGTCGATGTACGCGGCCTGGATGCCGGCATAGGCCTGGGCCTCCCCATCCGGATAATCGCTGGGTTCGGCGACGTCGAAGTCGGCAATGGCCGGGCCGGCGACCGGATAGGCCCGGCGCAACTGCGCCACCGCCTCGTCGATGCGCAGCGAAAAGATCATCGCCAGCACATCGTCGCGGCTGATGTCGTTGGAGCGGCTGAACGCGGGAATCTGTACCGCGCGCAGGAACATGTGCTGCATCAGCGCCAACCGCAGCGCATGGAGCACGCCCAGCGTGCGGCGGCGCTCCTCGCGCTCGGGGTCGGCCATGTCATTGTCGAGCCGGGCGAGAAGGCGGTGCAATTTCAACCCGTCGATGCGCAAACGGCTGGCAAGACGGCGATAGGCCCCGGTGCGGTCGTCGCCCACCAGATGCTCGGCGAGTGCAAGGCAGGCGTCGGCAATCGCGCCCTCGTCGCCGCGATAGGGGCGGCTCGCCCAATAGGCCGAATTGAACAGCTCGCCATAGGCCGCAACCGATTTGATGCTGGCGAGATTGTTCGAGGCGCGCACCAGCCGCATCAACTGGCGAGCACGTGGGGACGCGGCGATCAGCTCGGCCACCGCTTCCGGCTCCTCGCTCGCCGCCGTGCCGGTGCCGGCGATGATATTGACCGGATAGCCGAGCTGCTGGAGCACGGCATTATGCGGGATGGCGCGGATCTGGCGCAGGCTCATCTCGCGGTCGGCGGCGAGGTCCGACTGGCGGCGCGATTTGCGGCTGCCGGTTTCATTGAGCAGGCCGAGGCCGAAGGCGGTGATGGCGCGCGCGTAGCTGCGCGAGGCAAGGAAATCGCGCTGCATGCGGCGGATACCGCGGTAGAAATCGAGCGAAAGGTCGGTGCGGCTGTAGAAGGGGTCGGCCTCATGCGGCAGCGGCGCGCATTCGACCTCGGCGATGCGGGTGAGCGTCGCGAGCGCCAGCGCGTCGGTGCGGAAGGGCAGAAAGCCATCGCCGCCCTGGAAGCTGATCTCGGGTTCGAGGGCGATACCGGCGTCGGCAAACCGCTGCCTTGCCCACACGCTCATCGGATAGGTCAGCCGGTCGGTCATGCTGGCCGGGTGCGCACCGCGGCCCATCGATTCGCCATGGGTGTTGAACACCAGGGCAGCGGCATTGGTGAGGCCATGCGCCGCCATCGCCTCGGCAAGGCGGCCATGCAGCCGCTCGATGGCGAGGGCCGCAGGAATTTGGCCAGTAAAGCGGCCGGCATCGGAAAAGCCGGTCTGGATGGCGACCCGGCCGCGGACGCGCGCATAATCCCGATAGGCGGGTTCGCGCAGCAGTGCGTCGAGGAAGCGGCCGCCATGCTCCATCGCGCTTTCGGTCTCGAACAGCGGCGAGACATCGACCTTTCCCTCTATGCCGAACAGCCGCGCGAAATAGAGCGCGGCGAGCACGGTCTGCGGCTCCTCGCACTCGGCAATCAGCATGCGGATCGGCGCGTCGCCATCGATATGCGCGAGGATCTGCGCCATCGCGAGGAACTGGCGGATCGCGGTGGTGCTCTCGATCGCGAGCGCGGCAAAGTTGCTGCGCAGCGGCTTGACCGCCGCGAACAGGTCGCGCAGCCGGTTGAGGGCGGTGCCGCTGGCGAGATCGAGGCTGTTGTCAGGGTCGATGCGGCGGCGGATGGCGTTGAGCAATTGCGCGCTGTTCACACGGAAATGGATCCAGCCCATGCCCAGCCCGTCGGCACGCATGGCGGCGGCGATGGTCAGCAGGCGGATGGCGTCTTCCTGCCCCGCCGCCGATGCCAGCGCTTCGATCGCGGCGACCGGTCCGGCCAAACTGGTCAGCCGGTCGGGATGATCGGCGGTCAGGCTGTTGGCGGCGGCAGAGAGCGCGGCGGGATCGTCGGGGGATGTCGCGAACAGCGCGCTATGGTCCGACGCCAGCACGGCCGCAGCGCGCAGGCGGGCGGCGATGTCGCCGGTGCCGTCGAGCGGGTCCAGCGCGGCCGCATAGCTTTCCAGCCGCGCCGCCTTTTCGATCAGCCGGTGGCGGATACTGGTCCACCAGCCGATATCGGTGCGCCCGTCCATGTCGTAGCCGACCCAGGTGGCAAAGCGGAACGGCATGGGTTTGACCGTGCGCCAGCGCGTCGGCCAGGTGCGGGCGGCGACCGACAGGATGATGCCGACCAGCTTGTCGCGGGCGGCCTGCGCGCGCGCCATCGCGGCCAGCACGTCGCCATGTTCGGAAGCGAGCGTGACCGGCGCCCGCACGGCGTTGATCACGCACATCGCCGGGCCGACATCCTCGGCGCTGGCGGCCAGCGCGACCGCGTCGGATTCGGCCGGGGTCAGCAGGAAGGTCGGGTGACCGGTGAAGACGATATGCTGCAGCGGGCGCGCCCAGCGCGCGGCAAAGGCGGCAAGATCGCCCTCCTCCGCACTCTGTTCGACCAGTGCTTCGAAACGGGCGAGATTATCTGCTTCCGCCATCGGGGCGAGCAGCGCGTGCAGGCGGCGGGCGCGGCTCTGCAGCGCCTCGCACCCCAGTTCCTCGACCAGCGCGGCGACCTGATCGAGGTCGAGCTGGCCGGATTCGATCTCGCGGCTGAGATCGAGCCCGAGCTGGAACACCGGGTTGAACAGCGGGGTCTGCGCGGTGAGCTTGTGCAGTTCGTTAAGGCGGTCACGCAGGCGCTGGGTCATCCGGTAGTTCGCCTTTCCTGAAGTGTCATTCCCGCGAAAGCGGGAATCCAGGGCGACACAGCGCAGTGCTTGCCGCCCCTGGACCCCCGCGTTCGCGGGGGTGACACTGCAATTGTTCTGTCATCACCCAATCAACCCGCCGCGGCGCTGGCCGCTGCCTCGATCGCCGCCACATCGGGCGCGCCCTTGGGTACCATCCAGCTGCCACCGACACACAGGACGGGCTCGAGCGCCAGCCATTCGGGCGCGCTCGCCAGCGTGATGCCGCCGGTGGGGCAGAAACGCACCTGGCCGAACGGCCCCGCCAGCGCCTTCAGTGCCGGCCGCCCGCCGCTGGTCTCGGCCGGAAAGAATTTGAATTCACTCAAACCCAGATCGAGCCCGCGCATGATGTCACCGGCGTTGGCGACGCCCGGCAGGAACGGGATGCCGCTCGCCACGGCTGCCTTGCCCAGCGTATCGGTGAGCCCCGGCGAGACGATGAATTCGGACCCTGCCGAAATTGCTGCCGCCAGATCCTGCGGATTGAGCACCGTGCCCGCGCCGACGATGGCGCCGGGCACGCGCTTCATAGCGGCAATGGCGTCGAGCGCGCATGCCGTGCGCAGCGTCACTTCCAGCACCTTGAGCCCGCCCGCCACCAGCGCGCGCGCCACCGGCTCGGCGTGCGCGACATCCTCTATCACCAGCACCGGGATGACCGGCGAGGTGCGCATGATCTGCTGGATGGCGCTGGTCATGCATGGCTCCGGGCAAAGGCGGCAGCCGCGCCGAATAGGCCGGGCTGCGGGTGGGTGATCAACTTGACGGGGAGCGAGGCCATCAGCCCTTCGAACCGGCCCTTGGCGCGGAACCGCTCGGCAAAGCCCGACGTCAGCAGCGTCTCCTTGATCCTGAGGCCGAGGCCACCGGCGATGACCACCCCGCTGCCGCCCTGCGCCAGCGCAATGTCCCCCGCGACCGCGCCGAGCGCGAGGCAGAAGCGGTCGACCGCGGCCGCAGCCAGGCTGTCCTCGCCCGACATGCCAAGCGCCCACAGGCTCTTGTCGTCGATCGCGTGCACCGCGCGTCCTTCGAGAGCGGCGAGCGCGGTGTAGATGTCGACGATGCCCGGGCCGGAGACCACCCGCTCGACCGAGACGCGGCGGAACTTCTGGCGCAGCGATTTGAGGATCGCATCCTCTATGGCGTCGAGCGGCGCATAATCGATGTGCCCGCCTTCGGTCGGCTGGACATGATAGCCCGTGGCATTCCGCCAGACATGCGCGACACCAAGGCCGGTGCCGGGGCCGATGATGCTGATTGTGCCTTCGGCCGGCAGCGGCGCGTCCGGGCCGGTCAGGTGGATGAAATGCTCCTCCCCCGCCTGCGCCACGGCATGGCCGACCGCCTCGAAATCATTGACCAGCGCGAAGGCATCGACGCCGAGCTTTTCCTCGATCAGCGCCGGTCGGATGATCCACGGATTGTTGGTCAGCTTGATCACATCGCCGCGGATCGGGCTGGCGACGGCGATGGCGGCCGCCCGCGGCAGCGAGCCGCCCTGTCGCGCAGCGAAATCCTCCCACGCGGTCTGCAGGCTGGCATGTTCGGCGGTCTTGAGCGTGGTCGCCTCACCGAGCGATGTCACGCGGCCGTTGGCGATGTGCGCAATGGCAAAGCGGGCATGGGTGCCGCCGATGTCGACCGCGACGATCGGATCACTCATGCCAGCTCACCCCATCCCGTTCCGCCAGCGCCACCGCTGCGCTCGGGCCCCAGCTGCCGGCCGTATAGGTCCTGGGCGTCAGTCCGCTCGCTTCCCAGCCGGCGCGGATGGCGTCGATCCAGCGCCATTGTGCCTCCACCTCGTCGCGGCGCACGAACAGGGTCTGGTCGCCCTCGATCAGGTCGAGCAGCAGCCTTTCATAGGCGATGCGCTTTTTCGGCCCTGCAAATGCATCGGGCATCGAGATGTCGAGCGGCACCTCGCGCAGGCGGATGCCGCCCCGGTCGAGACCCGGCACCTTGGCCATGACGCTGAGACGGATATTCTCACGCGGCTGGATGCCGATGATCAGTCGGTTGGGCTGGCTGGTCGCGCCGGAGGCGGCAAAGATCGAGTGCGGCACGCAGCGGAACTGGATGACGATTTCGGTCTTGCGTTCGGGCAGGCGCTTGCCCGTGCGCAGGAAGAAGGGCACGCCTTTCCAGCGCCAATTGTCGATGTGCGCCTTGATCGCGACGAAGGTCTCGGTCGCGCTGTCCTTGCCCAGTTCCTCGTCATAGCCGGGCACCGCTGCGCCGCCGATGGCCCCCGCACGATACTGGCCGGTGACGCTGTCCCCCACCGCTGCCGGGCGCAGCGACCGCAATACCTTGACCTTCTCGCCCCGGATCGCAGTCGCGTCGAAGCGCGACGGCGGCTCCATCGCCACCAGTGCCAAGAGCTGCAGCATATGGTTCTGCACCATGTCGCGCAGCGCACCTGCGCCATCATAGAAACCGACGCGGCCTTCCAGCCCGACTGTCTCGGCGACGGTGATCTGGACATGCTCGATATGCTGGGCATTCCACAGCGGCTCGAACAATATGTTGGCAAAGCGCAGCGCGAGCAGATTCTGCACCGTCTCCTTGCCGAGATAATGGTCGATGCGGAAGATGCGCTCCTCGGGGAAGGCGGCAGCCACGGCATCGTTGATGGTCTGCGACGAGGCGAGATCGGTCCCGAGCGGCTTTTCGAGCCCGATGCGGACATTGTCTCCGGCAAGCCCGGCCGAGGCGAGCCCGGCAATCGTCGCCTCGAACAGCGATGGCGCAGTCGACAGGAAGATGGAAAGACCGCCGCTGACATCTCCCACCTTCTCGGCCAGCGCACCGAAGCCTTCGGGCTTGGAGGCGTCGAGCGGCTGGTAGGACAAGCGCTCCAGGAAGCTGTCGATGGTGGCCGCGTCGACGCGCTCGGCGGGCAGGAATTCGGTCAGCGCTTCACGGGCAAAGGCACGATAGCTGGCGTCGTCATGCGCGGAGCGGGCGGTGCCGACGATCTTCAGGTCATCGGCAACCAATTGGTCGGCATGCAGCGCGGCGAGGCTGGGCAGCAGCATGCGCCGCGCCAGATCTCCGGTCGCGCCGAACAGGATCAGGCGGTTGGAAACAAATGGCATGTTATGAGGCACTCCGCTGCGCGGCGATTGTTAGCGCAAAGCTGTTGCGGTGCAACAATCTTGCAGTGCGATTATTCGTATGCCCGGCTCAGCAACGGCCTCGGACCCCGACATGGCCGTCATTGCGAGCGAAGCGAAGCAATCCAGAGTTGTGCGGTGCCACCCTGGATTGCTTCGCTTCGCTCGCAATGACAGGACATCGTGCTGTTCAGCACCGGCGCAGCAGGAAGCCGAGCGGGGTTTCCACGCGCGCCCGCCATGCCGCCTCATTATGGGCGGTTCCGGCATAGACCCGCTCCAGCCCTCGGCAGCCCGGGTACCAGCCGCGCGCCACCATCACGGGGCGGAAGCGGTCGGCATAGGGCGCATAAAATGCGTCCAGCGTCTCGGTGCCGGTATCGACATACAGGCGATTGTAGCGCGGATCGATGCGGCTGGCGTCCAGCCACTGGCCGACGGCATCGATCATCGCACGCGGCTCGTCCGGGGCAGCCTCGGCAGGGTTGGCAAGCGGCCAGTGGATCGACAGGGCAGCCGCCTGGCCGAATACCTCCGGATACTCGCCAAGCGCATAGAAGGAAATCAGCCCGCCCATGCTCGACCCCATGATGGCGGTGTCACGCCGGCCCGGACGGGTGCGGAAGTCACGGTCGATGCGCGGCTTCAGCTCCTCGACCAGAAAGCGCAGATAGGCGTCGGCCAGACTGGGGCCGGTGTGGAACGCCTCGATGCGGGCGCGGGTCTCCGCCGACAGCAGCGGCAGCCATTTGGCAGGCAGATATTCCCGGCCGCGCAAATTGGTGTTCCACACACCGACGACTATCGCACCGTGCGTCTGCCCCGCCGCGATCATCCGCGACAGCGCTTCATCGACACCCCATTCCTCCCCGCCGAAAGCACGGCCGGGAACGAAGACATTCTGTCCGTCATTCATGTAGATGACCGGATAGCGCCGGTCGCCCCGGTCATAGCCTGGCGGCAGCCAGATCGTGACATTGCGTGGCTGCACATAGGCGGAGGTCACGCCCTCCCAGTCGATGAGACGCCCATCGGCCTGCGCGGCCGCCGGTACAGCGAAGAACAGGGCGAGCAGGGCGAGCAGGGCGAGCAGGCGCAGCATCATCCGAACACCGCATTCGCCGCATCGGCTGCCCGCCGACGATGCGCATAGAGGCCGAACGACGCGATGACAGCATAGCACAAGGCCGGGATGATCAGCGCCAGCGCGAGGCTGCCGCTGACATCGGCGGCGAGGCCGGTCAGCGGCGGTACCACCGCCCCGCCGACAATGGCGACGTTGATGATGCCCGAACCATCCGCCGCCCGTGCCCCGAGGCCCTCGCATGCAAGGGTGAAGATGGTCGGGAACATGATCGAGTTCATCAGCCCGATGGCGAGCAGACTATAGCCCGACACGGTGCCGCTGGTGTTGGTGGAAATCAGCAGCAGCGCGATCACCGCGACCGCGTTGAAGGCGAGCACCTGGCCCGGGCTGACGACACGCAGCACCGCCGAACCGATGAAGCGCCCGACCATTGCGCCGCCCCAATAATAAGCGATCATCTCCCCCGCCGATTGCTGGGTGAGCCCCATCACCCCAGGCTGCATCAAATAGTTGACGATGATCGAGCCGATGGCGACCTCTGCACCGACATAGAGGAAGATGCACAGCGCGCCGAACGAGAAGCGCGGGCGATTGAGCAGGCTGAAGCCGTCGAACATCGAACCTTCATCATGGTGCTCGTCTTTGAGCGCATTGCGGAACAGCCAGACCACGGCGGCAACCACCGCCAGCGCGGCCGCGAGGCCAAGGTAGGTGTTGACGATGGTGCGGGTCTCCGCGGTGCGATAGGCGTCGAGCGCGGCGCCGGTCAGGTCCGCAGCGCTGACATTGGCTAGGCTGCCGAGGATCAGCGCGGTGCCGACGATCGGGAAGATGGTGGTGCCGAGCGAGTTGAACGCCTGTGCGAAGGTGAGGCGGCTCGACGCCGTGGCACTGGGCCCGAGCAGGCTGATCAGCGGATTGGATACCACCTGCACGATGACGACGCCGCTGGCGAGCACGAACAGCGCGAGCAGGAACACGCCATAGACGGCGGTCTGCGACGCTGGAATGAACAGCAGGCAGCCTGTCATCATGGTCAGCAACCCAGCCACCGCCGAGCGCATGTAGCCCAGCTTCTTGACCAGCGCGGCGCCGGGGATGCCGATCACGAAATAGGCCGCGAAAAAGGCCGATTGCACCAGCAGCGCCTGGAAATAGCTGAGCGTGAACAGTTCCTTGAGCTTCGGGATGATCACGTCGTTGAGGCTGGTGATGCCGCCGAAGATGAAGAACAACGCAAAAACGAACAGCTGCAAGCCGGGGGCACTGATGCCCTCGCCATTGGTCGGCTGCGCGGCGCCTGCGGGTGCGGCCATCTATACTCTCCCCTTGGTCGTCCGTCCCGTCGTTGCGGGCGGAATGACACTCTTGTGAACGTTCACAGGTTCAATTTCAACAGCGCATCGGCATGGTCGCCGAAGTTGCGCGCGCAGCGGTCTATGAAGTCGTCGATCCTGTCCATGTCCGCCAGCGGCAGCCCTGCCTCGGGCGGACGCAGCTTGGCGTCCTCGGGGAAGGTGCCATAGCCCGCCAGCAGGCAATGCCAGCTCAGCGACGGGTAATAGCCGCCGATCCCCAGCCGCGCGATCTCCGCCTCCAGATCGGCCCCGGTGAACCAGGCGGTCATCACCGCCTTGAGATTGTCCGACAGCGCCTCGACCGCCGCTGCGTCGCGCCAATAGGCGCTGTCGGTGCGGCGGTTCACCCGGTAATGGCAGACGATGTAATCGCGAATGCCCTCGTAGCGCGCGTTGAGCGTGGCGTTGAACGCCGCTCGCGCCTCGTCCGTCCCGGCATCATGCGCGGCGACAAAGCCTTCGACGGTGGCCTGAACGATATGCAGCGCGGTCGCCTCGAGCGGCTCGATGAACCCCTGGCTCAGGCCGACCGCCAGGCAGTTGCCGACCCAGCTGTTGGCAACCCGGCCGACCTTCATGGAGAGGTGGCGCGCCTCGACCTCCGGCCCCGCCCCGATATGCGCACGCAGCTCGGCCTCGGCGGCCTCGGGCGTCAGATAGCGTGAGCTATAGACATAGCCATTGCCATAGCGATTGGTCAGCGGGATCTTCCACGCCCAGCCGGCAGACAGCGCGGTTGCCTGCGTCTCGCACGACAGGCTGTCGCTCTCCCGCGGGGTCGGCATGGCGACAGCGCGGTCGTTGAACAGATTGTCGGCAAAAGGCAGGAACGGCTCTTCCAGCGTCTGCTGGATCAGCAGCGCCCGAAAACCGCTGGCATCGACGAACAGCTCCGCGGCCAGACGCTCGCCCGTGGTGCAGTGGATCGAGGCGATGCTCCGCCCGTCCCCGGCCTCGACCTCGCTGACGGTACGTTCCAGATGGATAACGCCCAGCTTCTGCGTGGCATGCCGGCGCAGGAACTGGCCGACCAGCACCGCGTCGAAATGATAGCCATAGCCGACGGTGAACGGGAAATTCTCTGCCGGTACAGGGCACAGACGCCGCCGGGCGATGGTTTCCGACAGGAAAAAGCGGTCGGGATGCGCATGCACGTCGCGCCCGGTCCGCCGTGCGCGGGTGTGGAACTGGAACTGGCCGAGCGTGTGGACGTCGAGCTCGGTGACGAACGGGTGGAAATAGCTGTCATGGCCCGCCCGCTCCGACCAGCCGGCAAAGCGAATGCCCGACTTGTAGGTGGCGTTGCAGGCCGGCATCCACTCCGCCTCGGCGATACCGAGCCGGTCGAAGAAGGCCTTCAATTGCGGTGTCGACCCTTCGCCGACGCCGATAATGCCGATCTCCGGCGATTCGACCACGGTGACCTCGGCGCGTCCACGCCAATGGTGCGCCATCAGGCACGCCGCCATCCATCCGGCCGTGCCACCACCGACGATGAGGACTTTCATCATTCAAAGTCACCCCGGGCTTGACCCGGGGTCGCCATCAGCGTCGCGCCAACATTGCAGCGGCCCCGGATCACGTCCGGGGCGACGGACGAAGGACGGGTCGGTGGCGTCAGGTTACGACGCGCCTGCCCCTCCACCATCCTTCGGATGGTCCCCCTCCCCCGTTGGGGGAGGACGCTCACCGCCGCCCCCGCCGCAACGGCGTCAACCGGATCGCGGTGCCGCCGCCGGGGGCCATGCGGAACGACAGGCGATCGGCGCTGGTGACGACCCGCTCCTCGATGACGATCTGGCCGCGCGCCGCGGTGCGATAATCGGCATCGGGGCCATCGCGATAGATGGTCGCTGTATAACGCTGGCCGGGTTCCAGAAAGTCGAGCGCAATGTCGAAACTGCGCGCCTCGCCATTGGTGATGCCGCCGACATACCAATCCGCACTGTCGCGGTCCTTGCGGCGGAACAGCGCATACTCGCCGACCGCACCGTCGATCAGACGGCTGTCTTCCCAATTGGTCGGCACCGCGGCGATGAAAGCGAGCTCGCGCGGGAAGCGCTCCAGATTCTCGATGCGGTCAGCGGCCATCTGGATCGGCGAATAGAGCGACAGGTAGAGCGCCAGTTGCCGGGCGAGCGTGGAGGCCATCGGCCGGCCGCCGCGCCCTTCGAGGCTGAGCACGCCCGGCGTATAATCCATCGGGCCGGACAGCATCCGCGTGTAGATCAGGGTCGGCTCATGATCGACGCCGTTCCCCGGCTCGCCCCAGGCATTATACTCCATGCCCCTTGCCGCTTCGCGGCTGACCCAATTGGGGTAGGTCCGCCTCAGGCCGGTGTCCTTGATCGGTTCGTGCGGGTTCACCGCGATATGGTAGCGCGCCGCTGTTTCGACGACGCGCAGATGATGGCGCGACTGGGCCTGCCCGTCGTGCCATTCCATCTGCAACCGGCCATTCTCGCCGCGCCCGGCGACAACGCCGCCGGCGTCGGCGACATAGCCGGTCTTGACGCTGTCGATGCCGAGCCGGCCGTACAGCGCCATCGCGTCTTCGAGTTGCGCTTCATAATTGGCGATGTTGCCGCCGGTCTCATGATGGCCGATCAGCCGCACCCCGCGCTGGCGGGCGTAGGCGGCAAGCCCCTCGATATCGAAATCGGGCGTCGCCTGGGTGAAGCTGAATTCGTCGCCGGTGCCGAACCAATTGCCGTCCCAGCCCATGTTCCAGCCTTCGACCAGCACGCCGCGGAAGCCGTGGCGGGCCGCGAAGTCGATGTAGCGGCGGGTGTGCTCGGTGGTCGCGCCATGGCGCGGCCCCTGGGCCCAGGTCCAGTTGTCGAGGTGCATGTCCCACCAGATGCCGATATATTTATACGGCACCACCCAGCTGACATCGCCGAGCTTGTTGGGCTCGTTGAGATTGAGTTCGAGATCGCTCTCGACCAGCCCTGCCGCATTGCCGGCAATGCGGACGGTACGCCAGGGCGTCGGGAAGGGCGCTGCGCGGGTGACGCGCGGGCCGCTGCCCGATGGCGAGAGCGTGCCGCGGAAACGCAGCCCCTCGGCGCGGCGCAGCCACATGCCCGAATAATCGACCAGCGCCGCTTCGTGGATCGACAGATGGGTGCCGTCGGACAGCCGCATGGTGATCGGCGTGTGCGCGGTCGACACCGCATCGATGGCGGTGCGCTGATAGGTCTGCTCATAGCGGTTCCAGTCGCCGCCCATGATCCACCAGGCCGTGCCGTCGGCCGCTGCATCGCTGGCCAGCGTGAATTCGGTCAGCTCGTCCTGGATGTTGACGGTGCCCCAGCCGGGGCCGAATTCGTAGCGGAAGCCGATGCCGTCATCGAACACCCGGAAGCGCACGATGATCTCGCGCGCCGCCGGGATCAGGCGGCTGCCGGCGAGCGGTTGCTGGCGGAAGGTGACCGCCAGTTCATTATGGTGATCGCGCACATACCGCCGTTCGCCCCACGGCAGTTCCCAGCGGCTGTCGGCGCTGCTGCGCTCGTGCGCGGCAATGGCGACATTGCGATCGAACGCCAGCGCATCGGTGAACAGAAAGCCCAGACGGCTCTCCGCGATCAACGGGCGCCCGTTGCGGGTCACCGAATAGACCATGCGCCCCTCTCCGGTGGTACCGGTGGTCAGGACGATGCTGCCGTCAGGGGACGCCACGCTCAGCCGTGGCGAAGATTGCGCGGTCGCAGGGACGGCGAGAACCAGCGCGAGCAGGGCCAGCAGCAGCCGGATCATGGCAGTCTCTCCGCGATGATGGCACTATAGGGCGGCAGTTCGCCGAGGCTGGCGCTACCGGTGCCATCCAGCACCGCCCAGCGGCCCTTGGGCGGGCTCCATGCTGCGGGCGCCGCGCCCAGATTGAACGCGCACACCACCGTCTGCGCCGGGTCGCTGCGCGTGAACACCAGCAGATCGCCCGCGGTGTCGAGAAAGTCGATGCTGCCCCAGTTCAGCGCCGGACTGCCCTTGCGCAGGCCGATGAAGCGACGCGTGGTTTCGAGCATCGATGCCGGGTCGCCATCCTGGCGTGCCACCGCCAGCGGGCCATGGTCTTCGCCCACCGGCAACCACGGTTCGCCATGGCTGAAGCCGCCATTGGGCGCATTGTCGCTCCACACCATTGGCGTGCGGGTGCCGTCGCGCGACAGGGTCAGCGGCCAGTTGGCGATGGCTTCCGGGTCCTGCAGCTTGTCGAAGGGAATGTCGACCTGCGTCAGCCCCAGCTCTTCGCCCTGCCAGACGATGATGTTGCCGCGCAGCGCACAGAACAACAGCATCGCCATGCGCGCATAGGCCGCTTCATGGCCCTTGGGCGCCCAGCGGCTGATCCAGCGCGGTGCGTCATGATTGGAGAAAGCCCAGCTCGGCCAGCCGGTCCCCGGCGTATCGGGCCACTGGTCCGACGCCGCCTTGACCAAGGCCGGGGTCAGCGCGTCGGCATAGAGGAAATTGAAGCCATAGGCCGACGAGAAATGATCGTCGCCATGGGTGAAGGCGCGCATCTCCGCCTCGGCATCCTCGCCGCCGATCTCCGCGACCGTGAATATCGCCCCATAGCGGTCCATTTCGTTGCGCAGCGCACGCACGAACACCGGAATATCGCGATGGCTCTGGTTGTGCAGCTTGAGCTGGAAATCGAACGGCCGGCTGCGCGGCTTGCCGGTGCAGGGCGCTGGCGGATTGTCCGTCAGCGCCGGGTCATGCATCATGAAGTTGATGGCATCGACGCGGAACCCGTCGACGCCGCGATCGAGCCAGAATCTGGCAACGCCGATCAGCGCTGCCTGCACCTCGGGATTATGCCCGTTGAGCTGCGGCTGCTCCTTAAGGAAATTGTGCATGTAATATTGGCCGCGCCGCGCGTCCCACGTCCAAGCCGGCCCGCCGAACACCGATTGCCAGTTGCTCGGCGGCGACCCGTCCGGCTTGGCGTCGGCCCACACATACCAGTCGGCATGGCGCCCGGTGCGGCTGGTGCGGCTTTCCATGAACCAGGGGTGCAGGTCCGACGTATGGGCATAGACCTGATCGATCAGCACCTTCAGCCCCAGCGCATGCGCGCGCGCGACCAGCGCATCGAAATCCGCCAGCGTGCCGAAGATCGGATCGACGTCGCAATAGTCCGCCACATCATAACCGAAATCGCGCATCGGGCTGGTGAAGAAGGGGGACAGCCAGACGGCGTCGACGCCAAGGCTGGCGACATAGTCGAGCCGTGCGGTAATGCCCGGCAGATCGCCGATGCCATCGTCGTTGGAATCGGCAAAGCTGCGAGGATAGATCTGGTAGATGGTCGCGCCCTTCCACCAGGGGTGGGCGGTCCGGGTGCGGGATTCGGACCGCAGGGCGGCTTGCGGCAGGCTCATCATTCCCCCTGTGCGGCGCAGATCATGTAACCAAAGGCGGGGAGTGCCACGGCCAGACTGCCCGGCACACGATGCGTGGCGGGGCATGGCCCGGTCAAGGCGGTAAAGCGGCTGGACGCGCGGTCGATGATGACATTGCCGCTGACAGGTGTGGCCGAGGTGTTGAAGACCGCGACCACTTCACGCCCCGTATCCGGGTCGAAGCGGGAGAAAGCGACCAGACCGGCCTCACGCCCATAATGGCGCATCACCTGCCGTCCGCGCCGCAGCGCCGGCGTTGCCGATCGGATGCGCGCCAGTTCGGCAATCTGGCGGTAGAGCGGGTGGGCGGTATCGAAATTGCTCTGGGCTGTGGTCGCGTCGGTGCCGACCAGATCATTGTCGTTGTAGCTGGCCACTTGGCTCGGGAACATGTCCTCGCGCGCCGCCTGGTCATTGCCGTCGCCGACAAAGCCCTGCTCGTCGCCATAATAGACGGTCGGCACGCCGCGCAGCGCGAACATCATGGCGTTGGAGAGCTTGATGCGCGCCAGCATCTCGGCGTCGTCGGCCTGCGGGTTGGCCTGGCGCACGAAGGTGGCAAAGCGTCCCATGTCATGGTTGCCCGTAAAGGTCGGCAGCGTGCGCGCCATCGCCTCGCCGCCCTCATACAGCGCATCGCCGGCATAGAGCCTGTCGAACAATGCCGGGCTTTCGCTGCCCGCCACCGTGGCGCGCACCGTCGCCTGGAAAGCGAAATCGAGCACGGCGGGATAGCGGTCGACCCGGGTGAAGCGGGCGATGCTGCCGGGATCGGGATCCTCGATCGCCACTTCGCCGAAGATGGTGAAATTGGGAATGCCCCGCGCCCGCGCGCGTTCGAGCATCGCCGGATTGAACTGCTGCCAGAATTCCGGGTTCACATGGCGTGCGGTATCGATGCGGAAACCGTCGATGCCGAAGCGGTCGATCCAGCTGCCATAGATGGCGATCATCCCGTCGATGACGCGCTGGTCGCCGGTCGCCAGATCGTCGAGCCCGACGAAATCGCCCATCACGCTGTCTTCGCCGAAGAAGGTCGTGTTGCCGCGATTGTGGTAATATTGGGGGTCGTTGAGCCAGGCGGGACGCTTGACGTCGCGCTCCGCCGCCGGGACCACCGGCGTATAGGCCTGATCCGGATAATCGGCGATGCTGCGGTAGGGGAAGTTCCGGTCCGCCCCTTCGGTATAGCTGATGACGTCCGCCGTGTGATTGGCGATGATGTCCATATAGACCTTCATGCCCCGCGCGTGCGCCGCGTCGACAAATTCGCGGAACTCGGCCTCGGTGCCGAAATGCGGGTCGAGCGTCGTGAAATCGGTCACCCAATAGCCGTGATAGCCCGCACTTTCCTCACCCGCGCCACCCTGCACCGGCTTGTTCTTGAAGATGGGCGTGAACCAGATGGCAGTGACACCCAGTCCCTGGATATAGTCCAGCCGGTTGATCAGCCCGCGCAGATCGCCGCCGTGGAAGAAGCCCTTGTGGGTCGGGTCGAAGCCGTGACCCAGCCGCCCGCCGGAAAATCCGCCGGTGTCGTTGCGCGGATCGCCGTTTTCGAAACGGTCGGGCATGACGAAATAGATGATCTCGTCCTCCGCCGGGCGCGCACGCACCTGATCGAGCGGCACGGCGGCGGCACGGGCCGCCGGCGCGGCGGTCTGGGCGGTCGCGCAGGCCGGGAGCATGAGCGAGGTAGCGGCGAGCATCAATGCTGTGCGGGCAAGGCGGGGGGTCATGCGGGCACTCCTTCGGGGGATGGCTGACGGGCGGGGCAGGTCTGCGCGATGAATGCGGCATGATCCGGCATGGCGGCCACCGCCCCGGCCACGGCGCGGCGGCAGGTGTCGAGAAAGCCGGCGAGATCGTCGGGAGAAAGCTGGTCGGCGAGCGGATGATGGCCCTGCGGCAGGATGCCCTGTCCGATCAGCACCTGCTGCCAGGCCGCCTCGGTGAACAGCTCGCCCTTTTCCTGCACGATCCGCCCCTGTTCGCGCCACAGTGCGATGCGTTCCGCCAGACTGTCGGGCAGCGGCGTTTCGCGCCGCTCGCGCCAGAAGGGCTCATCGCGGCCGTTGGCCCAATAATGCAGGATGATGAAGTCGCGGATCAGTTCGATCTCCCGGGCAGCGTCGGCGTTGAAAGCGGCGCGCTCGCGCTCGCCCGGCAGGGTCGCAGGCAACCTCTGCAGCAGCCGCTCGATGCCGGTCTGGATCAGGTGGATGCTGGTCGATTCGAGCGGCTCGAGGAACCCCGAGGACAGGCCGATGGCGACCACATTATGCACCCATACCGCCTTGCGCCGCCCGGCGGTGAAGCGCAGCGGGCGCGGATCGGCGAGCGCGTCACCGGGCAGATTGGCGAGCAGCATCGCGGCAGCCTCGTCATCCGAGAGGAAGCGGCTGCAATAGACATGGCCGTTGCCGGTGCGATGCTGCAGCGGAATCTGCCACTGCCAGCCGGCACTGCGGGCAATCGCGCGGGTGTAGGGGCGCATCGGACCATCGTTGCGGCTCGGCACCGCCAGCGCCCGGTCGCACGGCAGCCACTGCTGCCAGCTTTCGAAGCCCGCGCCGAGCTCGCGCTCGATCAGCAAGCCGATGAAGCCGGAGCAGTCGACGAACAGGTCGCCGACGATGCGACGGCCATCGTCCAGCGTGACGGCGGAGACATCGCCGCTGAGTGCATGGCGCTCGACACCGGTGATGCGCCCTTCATGGCGGACCACGCCGCGTGCTTCCGCAAAGCGGCGGAGGAAGGCGGCATAGAGGCCAGCGTCGAACTGGAAGGCATAGCTGTGCCCGCCGGCCGGGGCGGGGCGCGCGGGATCGGGGCGGGCGAAGCGGTTGGCATAGCCGGCCTCGGCGGCGATAGCGAAGGAATCGAGCGACTCTTCCTGCGTCAGCCCCTGCTGCCGGGCTGCCAGCCAATAATGATAGAAGGGCAACAGGCCGAGGCTGCGGCCCGGCTGGCCGAACGCATGGCTGTAGCGGTGCCCGGGGCTACGCCAGCCTTCGAAGGCGATGCCTAGCTTGAACGAGCCCTGCGTCGCCGCCACAAACGCATTCTCGTCGATGCCGAGCGCGGCATTGAAATGATGGATTTGCGGGATCGTTGCCTCGCCCACGCCGACGGTGCCGATCGCGTCGGATTCGACGAGCTGGATGTGCCAGCCGTGCTGGAGAAAGCGGGCCAGCGCCGCCGCCGTCATCCACCCGGCTGTACCGCCGCCGACGATGACCAGCGTTCGTGGAGCGGTGGAGCGGGGGGCAGCTTCACTCATGATACTGTGTTAACCTGAAAAAACGCCCCTGCCAGCGGGAGTTGCCGGCAGGGGCGTTTCCGCGACCCGAGATCAGAAGCGGTAGGTGAAACCGGCCAGGAAACGACGGCCGTAGATCTGGTAATCGATCACCTGCAGCGGACGGTCCGTATTGGCGACCGATGCAAAGCGCTCATCGGTCAGGTTCTGGCCCTGCAGATAGAGCGACAGACCTTCGAGCGCGCTTCCTTCCTGGAAGTCATAGCCGATCTGCGCGTCGATGATCGTTTCTGCCAGCGCCTGACGCCGCGTCGGCGAGCCGCCGAAGCCGGTGAAATCGCCGAGGAAGCTCGACCGGTGACGGACACTGGCGCGCGCGTTGAAGCCCCACTTTTCGAAGTAGGCGGTGCCGTTCACAACCCACTTTGAATAGCCAGGGATGGTCGTGCGGTTGCCGCCGGCATCCTCGACATTGGTTTCGGTAACGCTGACGCCGCCAGTGATGCCGAAGCCGTCGAGTGCCTCGGTGAGGTTGACGAACGGCATCGTAACCGCGAGTTCCGCACCGTACAGCTCACCGCCACCGGTGTTGACCGGCGCATCGAGCGTGCCGAGAGTGGGCAGGCGCGGGAAGCCTGCGGCACCGGTCGGGGGCGGGAAGCCCGAATAGTCGAAGGCGAACCGGCCATTGAAGACGTAGCTCTTGATGTCCTTGTAGAACAGCTGCAGCGCCACGACCCCGCCGCGACCGAAATATTGTTCGAAGTTCAGGTCGACAGCATTGGCACGATAGGGGCGGAGGAACGGGTTGCCGCCACCGCCGCGAATGATGCCGTTGGGCACCGACGCGTCGATGCCGTAGCCGATCGAGATGCGCGTGTCGTCGAGACGGCTGCGCATGATTTCACGGGCCGCCGCGAAGCGGATGACGGTATCGCTGTTGAGGCGCAGCGTCAGGTTGAGGCTGGGCAGCACATCCCAGTAGTTGTCACCCAGGCTGAGGCGCTGCGGGCCGCCGGGCGCGTTGATGAAGCCGCTCGATTCCTGGTCGGCGTTGATCGCCTGGACACCGATGTTGCCGGTCAGCGTGCCGAAATCGAACTCGTTTTCGACATTGAACTGCACATAGGCGGTGAGCAGGTCTTCCTTGACCGTATAGCCCTTGCTCAGCACGTCGAAGGCTGCGTTCGGGCCGGTCGCAACGCGCGGCTCCAGCCTCAGCACTCCAGCAGCGATCAGTTCGCGAGCATCGTAGCTGACGATCGGCCCGAGGCCGAGATAGGACAGGTTGGTCGAATTCAGCAGGAACTGCGACGGGATGGTCGCGGTGGTCGCGGTGCCCGGCAGACGGACGAACGCTTCGTCCGGCGTCAGGCCCTTTTCGCGGCTGGTGTAGTTCAGGCCGAACTGGATGGAGCGCAGGAAGCTGTCTTCGAATTCCTTCTCCACTTCGGTGCGGAACTGCCACAGCTCGTCTTCGACGATGCGGTTGTTGTAGTAGCCGGCCTGCGGAACGGTGCCACCACCCCAGCCGAGCGGGTCGGTCAGGAAGATGCGGGTCGGATCCGAATAGTTGAGGTTCGGCGAGAAGATGGTGCCGGTCGGCGTCGAGCGGAAACCAATGGTGGCAGCCGCACCATTGCCGGTGTCGTCACCGTTGAAGCCGGTGCCGGCATAGCTTTCGAGGCTCAGCTCGTTGCGGTCGGTCCGCGAATAGCCGATGTCGCCCATGAAGTTCCAACCGTCGTCGCCTTCATAGTCGGCGTTGAAGCCGAAGCTGTAGAGGTTGGCCTGGCGCTGGAAAATGTCGTTGCGGACAACGCCGCGGACATTGTTGAAGGTGCCGGCGATGACCTGTCCGTCCTGAACAGTGGTGCCGGTCGGGCTGACGGTGGTGCCGAAGGCGCCGAAGCCGAGCGGAAGCTCGATGCCGCGCTTGTACTGGTCGTCGTCGAAATCCGAATAGAAGCCGTCGAGGGTCAGCGTGACCTCAGGGGCCGGCTCCCACTGCAGGGTGCCGTTGATGCCGAGCCGCTTGAGCTGGGTCGAGGTGACGAACGACTTGGACCCGCCGATGATGGCGTTGCCGTTGAAGCCGCCATAGCCCCAGGCGTTGAATTCCTGAACCTGATAGGGCTCGTCGACATAGGATGCGGCCAGCGCCAGACCGATGGTGTCATCGGCAAACTGATCGACATAGGTGGCGTTGACGCGATAGCCGAGGTCTTCCGAACCGGCATTCAGCGCGCCGAGGTCGGCATAGCTGCCGCGCGCACCGATGGCGAGGATGCGGTCGCTGGTTTCCAGCGGACGGATGGTGCGGATGTCGACCGTGCCGACCAGACCCTGCCCGACGAGGCTCGCGGTCGGCGACTTGAACACGTCGACGCGGCTGACGATTTCCGACGGATACTGGTCGAGCTCGACCGAGCGGTTGTCGCTGGTGGTGGTCTGCTCACGGCCATTGAGCAGCGTCTGCGAGAAGTCCGGACCGAAGCCGCGGATGGCGATGACGTTGGCGCGGCCGTTGGTGCGTTGCGAGGTCAGACCGGGCAGGCGGGCGATGGCTTCACCGATCGACGCGTCGGGGAGTCGGCCGATGTCTTCGGCGGACAGCGACTCGACCACCTGGTCGGCATCGCGCTTGACGCTGACGGCAGTTTCCAGCGCATTGGCGAAACCGGTGACGATGATGTCCTCGCACACCGTCGCTTCATCATTGTCGGTGCAGGGATCTGCAGCGGCGGCATCCTGCGCGAAGGCAGGGGCGGCGAACAGCGTGGCGACGGCCAGCGCGGCGACGCTCGCGGTGCGCGAAAGACGCGAATATCCGGTGGACTTGATCATAATCTCTCCCCTTGGACCCATCCTCCGTCGCGTATGCGCGATCGCGCCTGTCTGGCGACGGCGGGCTCAACTCGCCACATGCGGCGCTTGCTCTTGCAAGGGAAGCTTGGCACATACGTATTCAGGGAAGAGCGCCCGGGGGAGGGGCGGAGCAAGCGCCCGCAAAGAGGCGAACGGAGATGACAGCGAAGGCCACATCCTTCGACATTGCCCAGCTAGCGGGGGTCTCGCAGCCGACAGTGTCGCGCGCGTTGCGTGGAAGCCCCACCGTCAGCGAGCCGACCCGCTTGCGCATAGAGGAAATCGCGCGACGGCTGAACTACAAGGTCGACAAGAATGCGTCGAACCTCAGGAGCCGGCACAGCAACACGCTGGCGCTGCTGCTGTTCGAGGACCCGACGCCCGACGCCAGCATGATCAACCCCTTCTTCCTGTCGATGCTGGGTTCCATCACCCGCAGTTGCGCGATGCGCGGCTATGACCTGCTGGTCTCGTTCCAGCAGCTCTCCGCCGATTGGCACACCGATTATGAGGACAGCCGGAAGGCGGATGGCATCATCCTGCTCGGCTACGGCGACTATCGCGATTATGCGCAGCGCCTCGGCCAATTGGCCGAGCAGGGTACCCATTTCGTGCGCTGGGGCGCGGTGCAGCCCGGCCAGCCCGAAGTGGTCGTTGGCTGCGACAATGTCGAAGGGGGGCGCGCTGTCACCCGCCACCTGATCGACCGGGGCCGCAGCCGCATCGCCTTCATCGGTCAGGCGGGCAAGGGCAGCCCCGAATTTCTCGATCGCTATCGCGGCCACAAGGCGGCGCTGAAGGACGCCGGCCTCGGCGCGCTGCCGGGGCGCCATGTCGATGCGATCAGCACCGAGGAATCGGGGCATGATGCGGCGGTGCGGCTGATGCGTCGCGACATCGGCTTCGATGCCATCGTCTGCGCCAGCGATCTCATCGCTATCGGCGCGATCCGCGCGCTGGCCGAAGCGGGACTGCGCGTGCCGCACGATGTCGCGGTCACCGGCTTCGATGACATCCTCGCCGCGCGCTTCACCAATCCGCCGCTGACAACCGTTGCGCAGGATGCCGTGGCGGCCGGCGAACGGCTGGTCGATACCTTGCTGCAGCTGGTCCGGGCAGAGCCTGCCAAAAGCGTGGTGCTGCCCGCCCGCGTTGTGGTGCGGGCCAGCAGCGGATAGCCGTCACACCGGCCCGATCCCGTTACTGGCCGACCAGCACCCGGTGGCCCCACGCCGGAATGGTCAGGCGCGTATCCGCATCCACCGTGACCGCGCTGCCATCGCGATAATCGGTGTAGCGCCCGGCGAACGGCCCGTCGGTAAAGCCGACCTCCTGCGCCTCGCCTGAAAAATTGAAGATACCGAAAATCTTGTTGCCGCCCTTCTCTCGCACGAAGGTGAAGACGCGCGGATGGGCGGTGTTGACCACCGGCACCATCGGCGCCCCCCACTGGCCATTGTGCAGCGCCGGATTGGCATCGCGGAACGCGATCAGGCGGCGGTACATGGCGGCATTGGGATGTTCGGTGGCCGGCCAGACTATGGGATCGCGCTCGAAGAATTGCAGGCGCCGCGCATTGCCTGCTTCCTGCCCGTTGTAGATCAGGGGAATGCCGTCCGAGACGAAGGTCAGCACGGTGACATTTTCCAGCGCCGGGCCGAAGCGTTCATATTCGGTGCCTTCCCAGCTGTTCTTGTCATGGTTGGAGGTGAACAGCATCCGCATCGCCCCGTGCGGCCAGGCGCCGTCGTCCCAACTGTGCCAGCCGAACAGCGCGCCGACATCGGCGCGGCCCATGCCAATGTCATGCATCGCGCTTTCCCACCCCCAGGCATAGCTGGCGTCGAACGCCCGGCGGTGCAGCTCGGGCCATTCCCATTCGGCAAGCATGAAGACCGGGCGGATCGCATCGAGATCGCTGCGGACGCGATTCCAGAAATCGACCGGCACCATGCCGGCGACGTCCGCGCGATAGCCATCGACGCCATAGTCGCGCACCCAATAGGCCATTGCGCCGGCCATATAGTCGCGCACCTCGGGCTTGGAATAATCGAGGTCGATGATGTCCGACCAGTCGAACCAGGTGGTCGGGCGGAAATGGCCGTTCCAGCTGCGCTCATACCAGTCGGGATGCTGGGTTCTGAGCGGATTGTCCCACGCGGTGTGGTTGGCCACCCAGTCGAGGATGACGTGAAACCCCTGCGCATGCGCGGCATCGACGAAGGCGCGGAAATCCTCCTTGGTGCCGAACTCCGGGTTCACGTCATAATAGTCGCGCACCGAATAGGGGCTGCCGAGCGCGCCCTTGCGGTTCTCGATGCCGATCGGGTGGATCGGCATCAGCCACAGGATATCGACGCCCAGTTCCTTGAGGCGGGGCAGTTCGCGGATCGCCGCGCGGAAGGTCCCTTCCGGCGTGAACTGGCGGGTGTTGATCTGGTACAGCACCGCATCGCGCGTCCATTCGGCATTGGTCAGCTGGATATAGGGCGCGACTGTCGCTGCGGGCGCAGGTGCAGTCTGTGCCAGTGCCGGAGTGGCGAGCGCCAGCGCCAGCAAGGCGGCAAGGGCAGAAAGTTTCATTCTATCTCTCCCATCTTCGTCATTCCCGCGAAGGCGGGAATCCAGCTGATGCGGTTTCAGATGGATTCCCGCTTTCGCGGGAATGACGAGGTCATTTGAAGGCGAGCGTGCAGTTTGATCTGCGCCGAGGCAACGCCCGCTCCCAGTGTATTCGTATGTAGCCCGATTGCCCGCACCGCCTTGCTTCGCCACTGTTGCCCGATAGACAGGCGCGAAAGACGCCGGTGCCAGGGAGAGTGAGAGATGGACGCAGCCACACGGCCCGAGAAGCCGCGTCAGTCATGGGCGGGGTTGGCACTGATCAGTCTCGGCTTCTTCGGCATCCAGATCGGCTTCGCGCTGCAGAACGCCAATATGAGCCGCATCTTCCAGACGCTGGGCACCAGCCTCGACGACCTCCCTGCCCTGTGGGTTGCGGCGCCGCTGACCGGACTGCTCGTCCAGCCGATCATCGGCCACTATTCGGACCGCACCTGGACCCGGCTGGGGCGGCGACGGCCCTATTTCCTCGCCGGGGCGGTCCTGGCCGCGGCATCGCTGCTCTACATGCCACTGGCACCGGTTCTGTTTGCCGCTGCGCTGGCCCTGTGGATCCTGGACGCCAGCCTCAACATTTCGATGGAGCCGTTCCGCGCGTTCGTCGGCGACATGCTCGGAAAAGACCAGCATACCGCGGGCTATGCGGTGCAGACCGCGTTCATCGGCGCCGGTGCGGTCGTCGGGTCGATCTTTCCTTGGGCGCTCGATCATCTCGGCGTGGCGAACGAGGCCGCGCCCGGCATCATTCCCGACACGGTGAAATACAGCTTCTGGTTCGGCGCGGTCGCGCTGCTGCTGGCCGTGCTGGGCACCGTGTTCAGCACCAAGGAGTATAGCCCCGCTGAAATGGCGGCCTTCGACGGCGAGGAAGAAAGCCATGACGACCCGACCATCCGGGCGCTGGCAGCGCGCACTTATCTGGGCAGCGGATTGTGGATCGCGGCCGGCGCTGCCGTGATGCTGGGCGTCTATCAGTTTGCGCTGGAAAAGGAAGTCTATCTGCTCGGCGCCCTGCTGGCTGCCTACGGGCTCGCGTCGATACTGGCCATCGCCATGGCCAAGGCAGGCGGCGGCCGGAACCTGCTCGGCCATATCGTCGGCGATTTCGCGGGCATGCCGCCGGTCATGAAGCAGCTGGCAGTAGCGCAATTCTTCAGCTGGTCTGCGCTGTTCATCATGTGGATCAACACCACACCGGTGGTCGCACAATATTATTTCGGATCGTCTGACCCGGCGAGCGCGGCCTATCAGGAAGGCGGCAACTGGGTCGGCATCATGTTTGCCGTTTACAATGGCGTCGCAGCCGTTGCCGCGCTGACATTGCTGCCAGCACTCGCGACACGCATCGGCAAGGCCAGAACCCACCTCGTTTGTCTGCTGGCCGGGGCAGCTGGCTACGCCAGCTTCTTCCTGATCCATGATCCGCAATGGCTGCTGCTCAGCGAGATCGGCGTCGGCATCGCCTGGGCGTCTATCCTCGCCATGCCCTATGCGATCCTCGCCAGCAGCTTGCCGCAGCGCAAGCTCGGCATCTACATGGGGCTGTTCAACATCTTCATCGTCGTGCCGCAATTGCTGGTGGCGACGGTGATGGGGTCGATTGTAAAGGCCTTTTTCCCCACCGAACCCATCTACACCATGGCTTTTGCGGCAGGCGTCATGGCCCTCGCCGCGCTGGCGATGCTGCGCGTGCGCGAGGCGTGAAGGCGGCGCGAGTCTCCCTGGCGCGCGTCGGTGCCGGGGTGATCGGGGCGCTGGCGCTGGTCGCGATGATCCCGCCGACGGGCTATGCGCTGGCCTCGAGCAACGGCCCGCTGTGGGGCCTGCTCGGCATGCTCAGGGCCTTTACCATCCTGACCAACGGGCTGGTCGGCATTGCTTTCCTGAGGATCGCGTTCAAGGGGCCGGATGCCGTCTCCCCGCTGGTGCTAGGCGGCCTGATGCTGGCCATCATGCTGGTAGGCGTCGTGTTCAATTTGCTGCTCGACCACATGGCCTTCGAAACCGTCTGGGCGTGGCTGGGGGACCGGACCCACCACCGGCTGGTACCGGTGCTGGTCCCGCTGTGGTGGCTGGTTTTCGCTACCAAGGGGCGGTTCGGCTGGTCGATGCCGCTGGCGTGGATGCTTTACCCGCTCGGCTATTCGGCGCTGATCATCGTTACCGCCCAGCTGTTGCCCGCCGCCATCCCCAATCGCTACATCTATTTCTTCATGGACGGGGAAGCGCTCGGCTGGCCCGCTGCCATCGCCAACATGGCGATCATCGCCGGCGGCTTTGCGGCCGTCGGCTGGCTGGTGGTGGGGATCGACCGGCTGTTGGGGCGCCGCGCCGGCTGACGCCTTAACCGGCGAGGCTCTTGCTCGCCTGCTCGGTGGTGTCGCGGGAAAGGCCGGGCGTCGCCAGCACCCGTTCCAGCCCCGCGCGCATCCTGGCCGCGCGCACTTCGTCGAACCGCTTCCAGCGCCCCAGGGGCGGCACCATGCGTGCCGCCGTCGACGGATTCTTGGGGTCGAGCGCGATGATCAGGTCGACCAGCAGGTCATAGCCCGCCCCGTCGGCACGGTGGAAGCTGCCCTGGTTGCCGGCGAACGCGCCATAGAGAGAGCGGACGCGGTTGGGGTTGGCGAGGGTGAAATCGGGGTGCTGCGCCAGTGCCCTCACTGCCTCGACCGTGTCCTCGCGCAGCGAGAAGGCTTGGGTCGAGAACCATTTGTCGAGCACAAGCGCGTCACGATGGTAGCGCGCGTAGAAGGCGGCGAGTGCCGTATCCCGCTCGGGCGCATCCATGTGACTGAGCACGCCGAGCGCGCCCTGCCGGTCGGTCATGCCGCCAGCCGCCTCGAACTGCGCGAGCGCGATGGCCGGGGCATCCGCCGCATCGCTGGCCCACAGCAGCATCAGCGCCAGCGTGCGCAGCTTGCGCATGCCCTTGGTCTCCGGCGTGATGATGGTGGCATCGGTGGCAGTGCCCGCATGGATGGCACGCAACAGCCCTTCATGCGCCTGCCCGATTGCCCGCTGCAGCGCGCGGCGCTCACGGCGGATGGCGTCGGGATCGACCACCAGCATCTGGTCGCCGACAAAGCTCTCGCTCGGCAGCATCGATGCCTCGGCGACGAACGCCGGATCGCTGCGCCAGTCAGTCAGCATGTTGCCGACCGCCTCGACCACGGCATCGAAGGAGGCATCCTTGCCGGAAACGCGGGCGACCAGCGTTTCGAGCATCAGCGCCTGCAGCGCCTCATAGCGGGCGAAGGGATCGTCATCATGCGCGGCAAGCCACGCCAGTTCGCCCGGCGCACGCAGGATCTCCGTGGTGATGGGCGCAGAAAAACCGCGGTTGAACGACAGTTTCGGCGCAGCGCCGAACCGGCCGAGCGGTACCTGCGTCTCCGCCGTGGTCAGCACCACCAGCTGCTCGTCGCCGGGGGCGTTCCTGGTCGGATCATGCGCGGCGATGCGCAGCGGCAGCACCATTGGCTGTTTGACCGGTTGGCCGGGGGTCGGCGGCACGGTCTGCGCCAGATGCAGCACCGCCTCGCCGGTCGCGGCATCATGCTCGACACGTGCCGATACACGCGGCGTACCGGCCTGTGCATACCACAGGCGGAACTGGGCGAGATCGACGTCGGCGCCATCCTCGATCGCGCGAACGAAATCTTCGCAGGTCGCCGCTTCGCCGTCGTGCCGGTCGAAATAGAGGTCGGTGCCTTTGCGGAAGCGCTCCGCGCCCACCATCGTCGCCATCATGCGGATGACTTCGGCACCCTTGTTATAGACGGTGGCAGTGTAGAAATTGCCGATTTCCTGATAGCTGTCCGGCCGGATGGGATGCGCCAGCGGCCCGGCATCCTCAGGAAACTGCGCGGCGCGCAGCAGGCGGACGTCCTCGATGCGCTTGACCGCTGCCGAGCCCATGTCGGCGGAGAAACACTGGTCGCGATAGACGGTGAAGCCTTCCTTGAGGCTGAGCTGGAACCAGTCGCGACAGGTGACGCGGTTGCCCGACCAGTTGTGGAAATATTCATGCGCCACCACGCCCTCGACCCCGTCGAAATCGAGGTCGGTGGCGGTGTCGGCATCCGCCAATATGTAGCGCGTGTTGAAGATGTTGAGGCCCTTGTTCTCCATCGCGCCGGCGTTGAAGTCCGCTACCGCGACGATGTTGAACACCGATAGGTCATATTCGCGGCCATAGACCCGCTCGTCCCACGCCATGCTGTGCTTCAATGCCGCCATCGCATGCGCGGTGCGCGGCACGTCCCCATCGCGGACATAGATGGCGAGATCGACAGTCTTGCCGCTCATGGTCGTGAACTTATCGCGATTGGCGACGAGATCGCCCGCGACCAGCGCGAACAAATAGCTCGGCTTGGGCCAGGGGTCGTGCCAGATGGCGTAATGCCGGCCATCGGGCAGGTCGCCTGCCTCGGTCCGTTCGCCATTGGCCAGCAGCACCGGGAACGCCGCCTTGTCCGCCTCCAGCCGCACTGTGTACACGCTCATATTGTCGGGCCGGTCGACGAAGGGAATGATACGCCGGAACCCTTCCGCCTCGCACTGCGTGCACAGCAGCCCGTTGGAGGCATAGAGACCCGACAGCTTGCTGTTGGTCGCCGGATCGATGCGGGTGGTGAAGGTGACCGTCGCGGCATCGCCGGACACCGCAATCGCAATCTGCCGGTCGCGGCGCTCGAACGATGTCGCCACCCCGTCGACCGCCAGCCCCTCGGGCAGCGCGCCGTCTTCATCGAGCAGCAAGGGGCGATCGTGCGCGCCGTTGCGCTTGATCGACAAAGTGGCGGAGACGACGGTCTGCGTCAGCCCGAGCGCGCAATCGAGATGGACAGTCTCCACCAGCCAATCAGGCACGCGATAATCGCCGCGATGGATGGTGGTGACGGCGATGGGGGCTGGGGAGTCAAGCATGGGATGAAGGTAGGGGAGTGGGCAGCGGGGTGCAATCGCCGATCACCCTTGAGGTCGTCATCCCCACGAAGGCGGGGAACCATCGCGGCACATGGCGGCTAGCCAAGATGTCTGCTGGATTCCCGCCTTCGCGGGAATGACGAATGGGGTTACGGTGCAGCCATGACCAGCCTCCTCATCTTCGGCCTCGGCTACACCAGCAACCACCTCGCCCGCCGCCTCGAGGCGCGCGGGTGGGACGTGACCGGCACTACGCGCGACGGGCGCGGCGGTACGATCCGGTTCGATGACGAAGCGGCTGTGCTGGCGGCACTGCGCCGGGCGAGCCATGTGCTGTCGTCGGTGCCGCCGTCGGGCGAAGGGCGCGATCCGGTGCTCGATCGCTACGGGCAGGCCATTGCGCTCGCGCCGCTCGACTGGGTCGGCTACCTCTCCTCGACGGGCGTTTACGGCGATGCCGGCGGGGCATGGGTCGATGAAAGCGCGCCGATATCGGGGCGGCGGGCTGCGCGCAATCTGGCGGATGCGGCATGGCTGGGTTTGCGTGCCGAGGTGCGGGTGTTCCGCCTTCCCGGCATCTATGGGCGGGGGCGCAGCGCGCTTGACCGGGTGCGCGCGGGACACGCGCATCGGGTCGATCTGGCCGATCAGGTGTTCAGCCGCGTCCATGTCGATGACATTGCGGGCGCGATCATCGCCTCATTCTCCAGCAACGCCACGGGTGCGTTCAACATCGCCGACGATTGGCCATGCAGCCAGAACCGGGTGATCGAGGCCGCCGCCGACATGCTGGGCATGCCCCACCCGCCGCTGATCGGCATCGACGATCCCTCGCTCAGCCCGATGGCCCGGGCCTTTTATGCCGAGAACCGAAGGGTGGCGAACGGGCGCGCCAAGCGATTGCTGGGGTGGAAGCCCCGGTTTGCGGACTATCGCAGCGGGTTGGCGGATTGCTTGATCTGAAATCGACCTATCCATTTCCGCTCATGTCGAGCGAAGTCGAGACACCTTCAGGTCAGTCCGATGGTGTCTCGACTTCGCTCGACATGAGCGGATTTGAAAGGCTCGTGCAAAAGGTGCGACCACCTCACCCCAGCGCAATATCCGGCGCGTCTTCCTGCTTCATGCCGACAGTGTGATAGCCCGCATCGACATGGTGCGTTTCCCCGGTGACGCCGGCTGACAGGTCCGACAGCAGATACAGCGCCGATCCGCCGACATCGTCGATGGTGACGTTGCGGCGCAGGGGACTGTTATATTCGTTCCACTTGAGGATGTAGCGGAAGTCGCCGATGCCGCTCGCGGCCAGTGTCTTGATCGGGCCGGCGGAGATGGCGTTGACGCGGATGCCGTCGGGCCCGAAATCATTGGCGAGATATTTGACGCTGGTCTCCAGCGCCGATTTGGCGACACCCATCACATTATAGTGCGGCACCACCTTTTCCGCGCCATAATAGCTCAGCGTCAGCATCGATCCGCCGGCCTGCATCATCGGCGCGGCGCGCGCGGCGACGGCGGTGAAGCTGTAGACGCTGATATTCATCGTCATCAGGAAATCGTCGAGGCCGATGGCGCTATACTTGCCGCGCAGTGCCTCCTTGTTGGTGTAGCCGATGGCGTGGACGACAAAATCGATGGTCGGCCAGCGCGCGGCCAGCGTTGCAAAAGCCGCGTCGAGATTGTCCGTCTCCGACACATCGCAATCGATCAGGAAATCGCAGCCCAACTGGTCGGCCAGCGGCTTGACCCGCTTGAGCATGACATCGCCCTGGTAGCTAATGGCGAGCTCCGCACCTTGCGCATGCAGCGCCTTGGCGATGCCCCAGGCCAGCGACTTGTCATTGGCCAGGCCCATGATCAGGCCACGTTTGCCCGCCATCAATCCGCTCATTCACATGCTCCTCTGGCTTTGGCTGCGGGCGCGGTCGTCGGACTGGCCAATCCGGTTGGCCGCCTCCTCCGGGCTCTCCGCAAGCGCCGCATTCAATTCCGCCCCGATAACGACCCCGAGCCCGATCAGATAGAAGAAAAACAGCGCGACCATCACGCCGGCCAGGCTGCCATAGGTGGCGTCATAGCTCATCAGGCTGGCCAGCAGCGGCGGCAGCGCCAGCGTCACACCGATCCACCACAGGGTGGTCGCCAGTGCCCCCGGCCACTTGGGCGCGTGCGATCCGCGGTAACTGTGCGGGGTCAGCGAATAAAACAGGATATACAGCGACAGGAACAGCCCGCCGCCGGAAACCAGGCGCGACAGGGCAATGCCGCCCAGCCCCGAAAATTCGGCGGGCAGGACGCGATCGATGAACTGCTCGATGCCGACCGTGATCACCTGCAAGCTGAACGAGAGCAGCAGCAGCAGCACCGCACCGATGATCAGCCCGATCGAATAGAGCCGATACTGCCAGAAGCTCTTTCGCGCCTGGGTGCCATAGGCGCGCCGCAATATGTCCCGCACCGTCTCGATCAGGCTGCCGACCGTCCACAGCCCGACCAGCCCGCCCAGCCACAGGAACAGGCCGCTGCGCGCCGACAGCACGTCGCGGATCGGCCCGGCCAGCGTCTTGGCAACTTCGGGCGGCATCACACTCAGCACGACCTCCAGCGCGTGGACGCCTTCGTCGGTCTGGCCGAACGCGCTCATCACCGCCGTCGCGGTTATGAAAAAGGGAAACAGCGCGATCAGCGCCAGATAGGCCAGGTTGCCGGCGTGGATGAAGCCATCGAAATAGGTGCCCACCACCACCCGCCGCGCGACATTGTAGATGCGCGTACCCGGGCCGACCGAACGCCAGGAGCGATCCAGTGCGCCGCGCATCTTGCCCAGCCGTTTGATGCGGCGCGCGCGTTCGCGCCGTGCCTCCGGCGAGTGCGGGCTGCGGCCGATGGCCTCGAATTCGGCTGCCACCTCGGCCACGGCGTCGCGAACGGACTGGTCGTCGCTGGCAGGCACATCACCGGGCATCCGGTTCAAACGCCCAGGGTCGCCCGAATGTTGCGTTCATCGCGCCACTGGCGGGCAAAGGTCGCCAGCGCTTCATCCTCGGCCGGCAGATCGACCTGCAGCATGATCAGCTGGTCGCCGCGCGTGCCATCCTTGCGACTGAACCCCTTGCCCTTGAGGCGAAGCACCTTGCCAGAGCTCGAGCCGGCGGGAATCGCCAGCATCACCGGGCCGTCGACGGTCGGCACCTTGACCTTGGCACCGCCCACCGCCTCGATCAGGCTGATCGGCAGGTCGAGACGGATGTCGCTGCCATCGCGGCGGAAGAAGGCGTGCGGCTTGACCTCGATGGTCACGGTGGCATCGCCGGTGCCGCCGGGCCCGCGCTCGCCCTTGCCGGCGAGGCGCATCTGGGTGCCGGATTCGACACCGGCGGGCAGTTTCAGATCGATGGTGGTTCCGTCGCGCAGGGTGATGCGCTGGGTGGCCCGGGTGGCGGCATCGACGAAGCCGACCGCCAGCCGGTAGTTGACATTGGCCCCGCGCGGCGGCGGGGCGCGGCGGGAGGATCCGCCGAACAGATCGTCGAAAATGCTGCCGAAATCCGATGCACCGGCAAAGTCGGCGCCCGGGCGCTGCTGGGCACCCCAGGGGCCCGCGCCGGGTCCGGGACGGCGCGGATCGCCGCGATAGCCGCCATAGCTGCCCGATGCGCCGAACGGGCTGGTCGGATTGCCATCGCCATCGATCTCGCCCCGGTCGAACCGGCCGCGCTTGTCCTTGTCCGACAGCAGGTCATAGGCGTTGGTCACCGCCGAGAAGCGTTCGGACGCCTTGGGGTTGTCCTGATTGCGGTCAGGATGCAGTTCCTTGGCAAGCTTGCGATAGGCTTTCTTGATATCGTCATCGCTGGCGGAACGCGCCACGCCGAGCAGGGTGTAAGGATCACTGGCCATGCGCTCTAGCTAGGCAATACAGTGGCGCACGGCAAGGAGAGGTTGACCGTTTGGCCGATAGGGATAGAGCCGTGCCCAACTCTTCCTTCGTCATTGCGAGCGAAGCGAAGCAATCCAGGACGGCGCTGCGCAACACTGGATTGCTTCGCTTCGCTCGCAATGACGGGTAAGGTCTGACCCAAGGCAACAGCAAATGACCGACTCTCCGATCGAAACATTCTCCGCATGGCTGGCCGAGGCCGAAGCCAGCGAACCCAATGACCCTAACGCGATGGCGCTCGCCACGGTGGACGCGGACGGCAGCCCGGCGGTGCGGATGGTGCTGCTCAAGGGGCATGATGCCGACGGCTTTGTGTTCTACACCAACCTGGAAAGCCGCAAGGGGCAGGCGCTGGCGGTGCACCCGCAGGCCGCGCTGCTGTTCCACTGGAAGTCGCTGCGCCGTCAGGTACGCGTCGAAGGGCCGGTGCATCCGGTCAGCGATGCCGAGGCCGACGCCTATTTCGCCAGCCGCAGCCGCACCAGCCGCATCGGCGCGATCGCGTCGGACCAATCCCGCCCGCTCGACAGCATGGCCACGCTGATGGCACGCGTCGCCAGGATCGGTGCCCGCCATGCCGTGGGCGAAGTGCCGCGACCGGCCCACTGGTCCGGCTTCAGGGTGGCGCCGCACCGCATCGAACTGTGGGAAGATGGCGAGTTCCGGTTGCATCGCCGCAGACTGTTTGTGGCTGACGGCAAGGGCGGCTGGAGCCAGTCGATGCTCTACCCGTGACGGCGGCGGCACCCGACACCGCTTCGCATTTCGCCGAGCGCAGCGCGCTGGTGCGCCGCGCCGCGCTGGCCAGCGTCCTCGTCGCGCTCATCCTGACGTTGCTGAAAGCGTGGGCGGCGTGGGTCACCGGATCGACCGCCCTGCTCGGCAGCCTTGCCGATACCGCGCTCGACCTCGCCGCTAGCTTGGTGACGCTGATCGGCGTCCGTCTGGCGGCGATGCCGGCCGACAATGAGCATCGCTTCGGCCATGGCAAGGTCGAGGCCCTGGTGGCGATGGCCCAGCTCGCCCTGGTTTTTGCGTCCGCTTTGTGGATCGGGTGGCGCTCGATCGAACGCTGGCTGCATGGCGCCACCACCAGCCACCCCGAATATGGCATCGGCGTCTCGCTCGTCGCCATCGTGCTGACCCTGCTGCTGCTCAACCTGCAGCGGCGGGTGGTGGCGCGCACCGGATCGGTCGCCATCTCCACCGACAGCCTCCATTACCAGTCGGACCTCGCCCTCAACATCGCGGTGATTGCCGCGCTGCTGCTCGATGGCATGCTGGGCCTGCGCGGCGCCGATGCGCTGTTCGGCGCGGCCATCGCACTGTGGCTGCTGTGGGGCGCCTGGAACAGTGCGCGCCATGTCGTCGACCAGTTGCTCGACCGGGAATGGCCCGACGAACGCAAGCGCGAACTGCTCGCCGCGCTCGCCGATTTTCCCGAAGCCCGCACCATCCACCTGCTCAAGACGCGCACCAGCGGCGCGCAGGAATTCGTGCAATTCCATCTGTGGTTTCCACCAGCGACCAGCGTCGCCGCAGCACATCAGGTGATGCACGACATGGAGCAGCGCATCGCGGCGCTGATCCCCGGGGTGGAGGTGATGATCCATGCCGAGCCGGAGGGCGATGCCCTTGAACCGACGGGTTATTTGCCCAGCGAAACGCTGCCCGGAGAGGGAAGCGTTTAACGTCCAGACCTGGGGTAAGTGGAACCGTTTGCAGGGCATGACGTTATCACGCAGCCCAATTCGGACGTGCAAGGAAGCAAACACAGGTCATGGCGGTCAAGGTTCTGATTGTAGAAGACGAATTTCTCGTGGCGGCGAATTTGCAGGCGCTGATCGAGGATCTCGGCTACACATCGGTCGGCATCGCAGCCGACGCGCCTTCCGCATACTCGCTCGCCGAGGAGCATCCCGACGTGGCGCTGGTCGACCTCAATCTCCGCGATGGCCCGACCGGTCCGCAGATCGGTGCGGCATTGTCCCGTCAGGGCATCAGCGTCCTCTATGTTACCGCAAATCCACGGATGCTGGGGGATGGTGTGCCCGGCACGCTGGGTGTGATGACCAAGCCGTGCGAGGCCGGCACGATGCGCGACGGGCTCAATTATGCCGTCAATCGCCGCATGGGGGTGCCTGCGCCCGCGCCGCGTGGCGTCATCCCCTTTCAGGATCGCCCCGAAAGCGCCTGATCAGCACAGCACGCGCCAGCGTCTGTCCCGTTTCGTTTGAACCGTAGTGCCAAGCGTGTCTAAGCACGCCTCACCGACCGTTCAGATCTCACCGTCTTTCGCGGCCCTGACCAGATGGCCGGGGTTGAGCGTCAACACCACTTCCAGCCCGTCGCGGTTCCAGTGCCGCTCGATCGTGCCACCAAGCTGTTGACGGATGCTGAGTTCCGACAGGCGGCTGCCGAAGCCGCTGCGGACGGGCGGACCTTGGATGGCCGGTCCGCCATGCTCGCGCCACCGGATTTCCAGGAGGTCGCCGACGGTGGCGAGATCGATGGTGACGCTGCCCTCTTCGGTCGACAGCGCGCCATATTTGGCCGCATTGGTCGCGAGCTCATGGAACACCAGCGCGATCGGCGTCGCCGCCTGATCGTCCACCGGCAAGTCCCCGCCGCTGATGCGCACGCGCTGCTGGTCGGTAATCTGATAGGGCTGCATCAGATCGGCCAGCATGGCCGCGAGCGAGGTGGTGACGAACTCGGGGCGCGACAGGTCACTATGCGGCCGTGCGAACTCATGCGCCCGGCTCAGCGCCAGGATGCGGTTGGTCAGCCGGCTGGCAAAATCGCTGGCGGCCGGCTCGTGCCGCGCCGAAAGCCCGATCAGCCCGGTAATGACCGCGAAGATGTTCTTGATGCGGTGCGCCAGCTCGCGGCTCAATATCTCGTTCTGCTGCGCCGCCTGCTTGGCATCATGAATGTCGGTGCAGGTGCCGATCCAGCGGATGATCGCGCCTTTGCCGTCGCGCACCGGCAGTGCACGGCCGAGCGTCCATCGATAGGCGCCGCTGTGGTGCCGCAAGCGATATTCGATCTCATAGGGTTCGCCGGTGGCAAGGCAGTGCTGCCAGCGTGCCCATGCCCGGTCCTGATCGTCGGGATGGAACATGTCGTTCCAGCCCTCACCATCGGTCGACCCGTAAGGCACACCGGTGAAGCGGTACCATTGCTCGTTGTAATAGTCGTGATGGCCATCCGGCAGGGTGGACCACACCATCTGCGGCATCGCCTCCGTCAGCACATCGTAGCGCGCCTTGGTGTCGCTGAGCGCGGCTTCGGCGCGCAACTGCGCGCTGATTTCCATGTTGACGCCATACCAGCGCACGATCGACCCGTCGGGTGCGCGCAGCGGCACGATGCGGGTCAGGAATGGCCGCAGCTGCCCATCCGCCCCGCGCAGCGGAAACACCATCTCGAACGGCTCGCCGCTCTCGATGCTGTCTGCCCAGCGTTCCTTGACCAGCGCCAGACGGTTCGGGTCATGCACCGCTTCCCAGCCCCAGCCGCGCATTTCGTCCGGGGTAGTGCCGCAATAGTCGTGCCAGCGCCGGTTGTACCAGACGATGAAGCCGTCGGCGCGCGCGATCCAGCACAGCATCGGCAGATGCTCTGCCACCAGCCGGAATTCACGGTCGTCGAGCGAAACGATCTCGTCGAGCTTGGGAAGCGCGATCTCCGCCTGTCCGGCGTGCCGCCAGAAGGCTTGGCCATGATCGTTGCGGTCCACATCGACCGCGTTCAGACTGTAAGGCAAAAAAAGGCATCCTCCCCACACGGCAACTGCCCGGCAGGGGCGGGGCGCGCGCATCCGTTTCGGGAAACTCCTTGCTTGGTAGATGGTTCCCCCCATGTCATGAGCGGGCTTTCTCGAGCCCCATCGTCACCAAATCGCGAGCCAAGGCAGGAACCAGACGCGCCATGACCTTCGAAACACTCTCCGTTGCCTGGGCCCATGGCGGGCAGCAGGGCGTCTATCGCCACGCCTCGACTGCGACCGGGACGCCGATGACCTTTTCGCTGTTCATGCCCGATACCGCGCAGCACCCGCGGCCGCCGCTGGTCTGGTATCTGTCGGGCCTGACCTGCACCCATGCCAATGTCACCGACAAGGGCGAGTATCGCCGCGCCTGCGCCGATCTCGGCCTCGCCTTCATCGCGCCGGACACCTCGCCGCGCGGTGAGGATGTGCCGGACGATCCCGAGGGAGCGTGGGATTTCGGCCTGGGCGCGGGCTTCTACGTCGATGCCACCCAAGCCCCGTTCGACCGCCACTATCGCATGTGGAGCTATGTCACCGAAGAGCTGCCCGCGCTGGTCGCAACGCATTTCCCTGTCGACATGGCGCGGCAATCGATCCTGGGGCATTCGATGGGCGGCCATGGCGCGCTGACCGCCGCGCTGCGCCTGCCCGGCCGCTACCGGGCCGCCAGCGCCTTCGCCCCGATCGTCAATCCGGGGGCGGTGCCGTGGGGCCAGAAGGCGCTGTCAGCCTATCTCGGCACCGACAGGACTGCGTGGCGGCGGCATGACACGGTGGCGCTGATCGAGGATGGCGCGCGCATCGATGCGCTGCTTGTCGATCAGGGCGATGCCGACAATTTCCTGGGCCCGCAACTGCAGCCGGAAACATTGGTGCGCGCCTGTGCCGACGCCGGCATTGCCCTCGATTACCGCCTGCAGCCCGGTTACGACCACAGCTATCATTTTGTCTCGACCTTCATGGCCGACCATCTGCACTGGCACGCTGCCCGCCTCGGCCAGACCGGGGACTGAGCCCGATCGGCCCTGCCGACAAATGCAAAACGCCGCCTCCACCCGGCAGGGCGGAGACGGCGTTGCAACATATCAGCGACTGAACGGGCGGATCAACCCTGGCGGGTGCCGTTCATCGCCATCTTGCCGAACGCGCCGGTGTCGATGGTGCCGGTCAGCGTGTCGCCATCGACCGTGGCGGTGCACTTCAGCGTCATCGGCATCGGCACCTTCATGTCCATCGTCCAGGTCAGCGTGTTGCCGTCGACCTTGCCGTTTTGCACGTCGAGGCTGCCCATCGCGCCTGCATTCTGGCCGGTGAAGGTGTCGCCGTCGACCTTGACGGTGAAGACGGACTTCTGGTCACCCATCGGCGACTTGGTAATGCAATCGTAGCTGCCTTCGACGGACATGGTCTCTTCCTTCCTGTGATGCGGATGCTGGCGGCTTATTGGCCGCCGAGCGTTGCGGGATCGACGGTTTCCACGGGCAGACCGAGTCCGTCAAGCTGCGGCGCAACGATAGAGGCATCGCCCACGACAATATAGGTGAATTTGGCCGGGTCGACCTGCGCCCGCAGCGCCGCATTCATCTCTTCCGCCGTCATCGCGCGGTAGCGCGCCGCCAGATCCTCGTAGAAGCTGTCAGGGCGACCCAGTTCGATGATGTTCTGGATGCCATCCAGCACCGCGCCCGAGGTTTCGAACTCGCCGGGCAGGCCACGGATCGATTCGTTGCTGGTGCGCGCCAGTTCCTCCGGCGTCACCCCCGACGCGCCGATGAAGCGCCCGACCTCGGCCTGAACCTCACGGATGGCGTCCGCGGTCTTGTCTGCCTGCACCGGGGCGATCACGCGGAACAGCACCTGCTCCTCCTGCCCGCCCAGCACCGAACGCGAGCCATAGGACCAACCCTTGGTTTCGCGCAGATTGGTATTGATGCGGCTGAGGAAGCTGCCGCCGAGCACATCGTTGGCCTGGCGCAGCGTCAGCAGGTCATCGCGCCCGCGGGCGGACAGCACCTGTGCCGCAACGATCACCGACTGCGGCGAGTTGGGCCGGTTGACCAGCAGGATACGCGGGCTCGGCGCGGGAATCGCGACCGAGAAGTCCTTGACCCCCTTGGGCGTCGATGGCGCGCGCCAGTCACCGAAGGCACGGTTGAGCTCGGCCACCACGGTGCGCAGGTCGGTATCGCCGACCACATAGATGCTGGCGTTGTCCGGCCGCACCCAGCGGCTGTAGAAGCCGGTCAGATCGTCGCGGGTGATCGCCCGCACCGAGCCGACCGTGCCGTTGCCCGATACCGCGCCATAAGGATGGCCGGCGCCGTAGAGCGCCGGGTTGGTCGCCCGTGCGGCCAGCGCGTTGGGGTTGTTGAGCTCCGCGGTGATCCCGGTCAGCTGCTGCGTGCGCAGCCGCTCGATCTCGTCCGGAGCAAAGGCCGGATTGCGCACCACGTCCGCCCACAGGGCAAAGGAAGCGCGCATGTTGGGCGCGAGGGCATAGATGCTCACCCCGGTGCGGTCGGTGTCGAACCCGGTCGAAAGGCCCATGCCGAGCCGCTCCTGCGCTTCGGCGAGCGCGGTCGAATCGAGCGTGGTGGTGCCTTCGTCCATGAGGTTGAGCATCAGCGCCTGCGTGCCGAGCCGGTCACGCGGGTCGGCCGCAGCACCGGCGTCGAAATTGATCGTCGCCCGCACCGTCGGCACGGCGGAGCGGCGCGCAAAATAGACCGGAATGCCGTTGCGCAGCCGGCCGCGCTCGATAGCGGGGAAATCGAGATCGCCGATCTGGCCGAGCGCCGGCGGCTGGATGGTGGGCGCCGGCGGAGCGGCGGGCGCAGCGGCAGGCGTCCCGGCGGCTGGTGCATCCTGCGCCGACATTGCGGCAACACCGGTGCGGCCAAGCGCCCGCTCGTTCGCCGACTGCGGCGTGCGATAGAAGTTCGCGGCAAAGGCGGCATCGACTGCGGCCTGCGGATCGGCGATCGCGCCGCCGCGGCCATCGCCGGTGTCGGTGCGCGGTCCCGGGCGATAGGTCAGCGAGAATACGGGTCGCGACAGCCAGCGGTTGGTCACCTCGCGCACCTGTTCCGGCGTCGCACTGGCGTAGCGGCGGATCTGCGTGCGGTAGAAGGCCGGATCGCCCATGTAGAGCTCGCCCTGCGCCAGCTGGGTCGCCTTGCCGCCGAAGCCACCGACCGACTCCAGCCCGTCGAGCTGGCCCGACAGGCCGGACATGACCGCACGCTGGACCTCATCGGCGGTGGGTCCTTCGCGCAGAAACTGAGCGGTGATTTCATCGAGCCGGCGCGCCACCAGCTCCGGATCGACCCCGGGTTTCACGTCGGCCGAGATCAGGAAGATACCGAGATCCTCGAACGCCTGGGCCCCGGCGGATACGCTGACCGCCAACTGCTCGCCGCGCACCAGCGCGTTGTCGAGGCGGCTCGAATTGAGCCCGCCCAGCACGCTGCCCGCGATCTGCAGTGCCGGCGTATCTTCGGCGCCCCAGCCGGGCACGGTCCACATGCGATAGATGCGGGTGGTGGCGATCTGGTCGGTCACCTCGCGCGCCAGCGGCGCCGGCAGGGTGGGAATCTCGACTGCCGGGTGGACCACTTCGGGCCCACGCGGGAAACCGCCGAACCAGCGCTCGACCAGCGGGCGGGCGGTGGCGGCATCGATATCCCCGGCCAGCACCAGCACGGCATTATTGGGGCCATAGTTGGTGCGGAACCAGTTCTGCACCGTGTCGAGGCTGGCAGCGTTGAGATCTGCCATCGAGCCGATGGTCGAATGATAATAGGGGTGGCCGCGCGGCACGAGATTTTCGAAGATGTAATAGCGCAGCAGGCCGAACGGCTGGTTGTCGCCCTGGCGCTTCTCGTTCTGGACGACACCGCGCTGGTTATCGAGCTTTTCCTGCGTCACCGCGCCAAGCAGATGGCCCATGCGGTCGGCCTCGAGGAACAGCGCGCGCTCCAGCGCGCCGGTCGGCACGGTCTGGAAATAGTTGGTGCGATCGGGATTGGTGGTGCCGTTCTGGTCGGTCGCACCGATCTCGGCGGTGTACTGGAAAAAGTCGTTGGGCGCGTTTTCCGACCCGTTGAACATCAGATGCTCGAACAGATGGGCAAAGCCGGTGCTGCCGGCGGGCTCATGCTTGGAGCCGACGTCGTACCAGATCGAGGTGGCCACGACCGGCGCCTTGCGGTCGGTGTGGACGATGACGGTCAGCCCGTTGTCGAGCACGAAGCGTTCGTAGGGAATGTCGATCCGATCAACCAAAGCCTGCACCGGAGCAGCAGCGGGTGCCTCGCTGCGCTGTTGCGCCAGGCTGGACGTCATCGGCGTCAGAACGGTCGCAGCCGAAAGGGCAGCCAGCAACGGCAGGCGGAGAGCGGTAAAGCGCATGTCAGTCTCGTCCCTGTTTATCGCGCCCATGGACTGGGGGGGGCGGGCGCGTGTGCCAGTGAGTTATGACAGCGCGAATGGCAAAGGCAAGAGGGTGGCTACGACTGTGGTTGGTGCAAGGACCGACATCTCGTCATTGCGAGCGCAGCGAAGCAATCCAGGGCGGTTGACGCCGACTCTGGATTGCTTCGCTGCGCTCGCAATGACGAAGCATTTGATTACGGCCGGTAGAATCGCGGATTGGTCGCCAGAAAGGCCGCCCTGTCGAACAGCACCGGCTTGAGCTGGTGGCGCACGAACAGGTGCGCCTGATCGCTGTGGTGCGGCGAGTCCGGTCGCGTCGTCGCGGCGCCGAACGGCTGGATCGATTCGGACCGCACATTGCCCGCCCGGTCCCAGGCGATGAACATCAGGAAACTGTCGCCATGCCGCACGCGCAACCGGCCGTCGGGGTCTTCGTCCCACAGCGTCGAGGCGCGCAGCGTGTCGTTGCCGCCATCGAGCGGCAGGTCGACCGCGCGCGCGCCCTCCCCATGCCGCAACCTGAGCACCGTGCCCAGCGCGGGATTGAGCGACCCGAAATGGGTCTGCAGATGCGTTGCGGCATCGGACACTATGCCGCGCGCATCGGGCCGTTCGCCGGTGCGCAGATAATGGATGCGGTTGGCGGGGCGCAGCACCATCAGCGCCAGTGCATCGCCATCACCGCGTCCGTCGAGCCGCCAATCCCATCGCCCGAGCAGCCGCTGCGCCTCTGCGAGGCGGGCGTTGCCGGAGAGGTCGAGCGCCGTAATCGCCTGCATGAAATCCCCGGCATAGCCGCTGCGCTCATAGCCGGTATCATATTTGATCCGCTTCAGCCCCGCCTCGTCGAGTCGCCCGGCCGCCTCGAACAGCGCGATGGCGCGTAATGACCGATTGGTCTCATCCAGCTCCACGCCCAGCCGCGGGTCGATGCTCGCGGGATCGATTTCGTCGCCTGGTCCGGCGGCGGTGAACGGCGTGTTGTTGGCGTTCATCACATAGCCCGAGGCCGGATTGACCAGCCGCGGCACCCGGTCGAACGCCAGCGTGCGCGTCCACAGCGCGCGGCTGGTGTCACCGGGCAGAATCCCGCGCCAGTCGAACCCGGCGGGGCGATCGGGGAACATCGCGTTGTAGAACAGGCCGATATTGCCCTCTCGGTCGGCGTAGATGAAATTGGTGGCCGGCACCCCCTGCCCTGCCATCGCCGCCTGCCACTCGCTGAAATTCCGCGCCTTCTGGATGCGGTAATATTGGGTGACCATGTCGAGGCTGTCGATGCCGGCATAGCGCATGGCAAAGGCACCGGACTCGTTGATGATCACCGGCCCGTGCACAGAGCGGTACAGGGTGCGCGGCACCGGCAGCACGAGCGGCCCCCATTTGACGCGCAGCCAGACCCGCTTCGACTCGAGTGGCCGCCATTGCCCGTCATAGCGGTAGCGCGTGCCGCTCTCGTCGAGCGTCAGGCGATAGACATCGACCAGATCGGGGCGGTTGACGGTGTTGGTCCAGCCAAGATCGCGGTTGTGCCCCAGGAAGGGATAAGGCGATCCGGGGAAGTTGGCGCCGGCAAAATCCCAGCCCTCGTCCGAATGCACCACCATCTCGTACCAGGCGACCCCGCCGGTCCATGGCTGGTGCGAATTGGACACCAGCCAGGTGGTGCCATCGGTCGTCCGCGCCGGGGCCACGGCAAAGGCATTGGAGCCATTCTGCCCCTCGCCCGCGCCGAACAGGGTGTTCGAGAAATATAAGGACGTCTCCCGATCCGGTGAAACGCCCTTCGACAGGCTCAGGGCTGCGGTTTGCCTCGAACCGTTCGCCCCCGGCATCGGCGGCCCGCCTTCGCGGTTGAGCGGCTTGCCCTCGACCAGATTGCCCAGCACCGAATCGAGCCCGAAGAAGAAGGGCGAGCGCACGACAAAACCGGTCACCACATCCTGCGGCGTCACCGGAAACAGGTTGGAGAGCTTGACCTCGTCGGGGTGCCGCTCGGCATAGCGGTTGAGGCCCGCCGCATAGGCGGTGAAGATCAACTTCACATCGTCGGGCAGACTATCATACTGCCGGTCGACCGTCCCGCGACCGTCGATGACATAGGCGGCAAAATCGACCTTCGCCCCATCCACTCCGCTGATCGCGCCGAGGCGGCCGCGGGTCATCGCCAGCACCTCCTGCAGCGTCGAAAAATCGTCCTCGGCGTGTGCATAGCCGACGCCATAGGCAACATCGGCGTCGGTCTTGCCGAAGATGTGCGGCACGCCATAGCTGTCGCGCGCGATGCGGATGTCGGTGGGGGTATAGGCCACCGCAGCCGGAGCGCGGGCGGTGAGCGGCTCCCACACGGCGAGTCCGGTGGCGGTGATGACGATCAGCACAAGCAGGCCGAGGCCGAGACGTTTGAACCAGCGCATACACTTCCCCCGCGGCCCGCTCGGGTGCGGGTCATGGCCGCTGGCTAAGGGTTTGAGGGGGTTGGCGCAAGCGCAGGCAATGAGGCCTGACGAGATCCGTAGCCCTGAGCCTGTCGAAGGGCGGTTTGCCGAAATGCGCCCTTCGACAGGCTCAGGGCTACGGTTTTTTATCTATCGCACCCCCTGCTTCAGCTCCGCCAGCCGCACCGCATGGGAAATCCCGATGCTGCCGTCGAGCATCTCCACCTCCATCAGCACCTGCGGCTCCGGCCCGTCCCAATCGATAGTCAGCCGCCCGTAATTGGGCATCAGCGGCGCCTGGGCGATGCGGTTTTTGTTCGGCCCGAACACCGGCCACACCTCGGTCAGACCCGACGAGGTCAGTTCGTAGAGCGGATAGGGCATGCGCTCCTCCAGCTTCGACAGCTCGGCATAATGGGTGTCGCCGGAGATGATCAGCAGATTGTCGACCTGCGCGAAATCGATCAGGTCGAGCAGCCGCTGATGATCGGCCTGGAAGTTGATCCACGCCTCATAGCCCGGCGCGTCGGGCAGGATCTGGGTGGAGGAGGCGAGAATGCGCAGGTCCGCCGGGCGGCGCAGTTCGGCCTCCAGCCACTCCCATTGCGCCTGCCCGAGCATGGTGGCTCCGGCATCCGGGTTGACGACATATTGCCCCTTGTCCGCCGGCTCGACGCTATAGCCTAGCAGCGGCGTGCGGAAGCTGCGGTTGTCGGGCAGGATTACCTGCACCCGCCGCCCTTCGGGTCCGAAAAAATAGCTGCCGTAGATGCCCGGATGGCTGCGGCGCGGATGATCCGCCGGCACCCCCCAGAAATCGAGGAACATCGCCGCGCTTTCCGCCTTCATCGGATATTCGCTGCCACCGTCGTTGACGCCATAATCATGGTCGTCCCACGTTGCGATTACCCGCGTGTTGCGGCGCAATGTGCGGAAGCCCGGCTTGGCGGCAAGCATCCGGTATTTGGCGGCCATCACCGCCATATCCTCGGTGTCGCCATAGATATTGTCGCCGAGAAAGATGAACAATTCGGGGTTCCAGCCATTGACCCGGTCCCAGATCGGCTGGTCCTTGTCCTGCCGCGCGCAGGAGCCGAAAGCGATGCGGGTGAGCGGGCGCTCCGCCTGCTGTGCAAGCGCGGGCGCGGATGCGATCGCAGCACCCGCCGCCGCTCCGGCGATGACGGTGCGGCGCGAAATATCCCTGGTCATCTGCCCATTCCCCCAAAAGTCATTCCCGCGAAAGCGGGAATCCAGCGCGGCACAGCATATGCCAGCCGCCCCGGATTCCCCCCTTCGCGGGAATGACGCCTACATCATTCCGACCGGCGTCAGAAATTGACCTTCACCGTGCCGAAGAACTGCTGCGGTGCCCCGGCGAGCAAAGTCTGGTTGTCGCCACGGTTGCCGAAGCCGTTCGAGCCGATGGTCCCGACATAATCTTCGTCGAACAGGTTGGTCGCGTTGACCTGCACTTCGATCTGGTCGGTGATGCGATAGCCAATGGTGGCATCGACGACGAAGCGGCCATCGACCGAGCGGTCATTTTCGTAATTGAAGAAACGCTCCGACATGTAGTTGCCGCCGATCCGGCCGAACAGCGGGCCCTGATCATAGGCAAGCTCCAGCCGCAGCACATGCTCGGGGCTGTCGACCACCCGCTTGCCACGCGTCGCCGCGACCAGCGCTCCGGCGGCGTTGCGCACGTCGTCGCGGTAGGTGGCGTCATTATAGGCATAGGCGACATAGGCACTGAAGCCCTCGCCGAAACGGAATTCGCCGCCCGCCTCGAAGCCGTAGCTGCGCACCGAGCCGACATTCTGCAGGACCGCCGGATTGCCGACAATGCCGGCTCCGGTGGCGAGCCCGAGCAGGCGGTTGGAGAAGTCGACATAATAGGCCGCGAGCACGCCGTTGAACGCCGACGAATTGTAGCGCAGGCCGAGCTCGTATGTTTCCGAGGTTTCCGGCTCGAGCGTGCCCCGAATGGCGTTGAAACCGGCCTGCGTCGTCGCGAACGGCCCGCTGGTGCTCGACGAGACGAAGGCGCGCGTCACCTGGGTGAAGCCGCCGAACAGCTCCGTGCTGTCACCCAGTTCATAGGCAAAGCCGACATGCGGCTGAAACCAGTCTTCGACCTTGATCCGGCCCGAAGCGAGGTTGCCGGCGACGATTGGCGTCGCTTCGTTGGTGACGCGATAGCCCTTCCAGCCGATGTTGATGGTCAGTGCGCCAAGATCGATCTCGTCCTGCACATAATATTGCAGGGTCTCGGTATCGAACTCGTAGTTCCACTGGGTGAAGAAGGGATTGCTCTGGAAGCTGGTGAACACCCGCCCCGGCTCGGTGCGGCTGGTCAGCGCATAAAAGCGGCGTGCCTGCTCGAAGTCGGTGCGCTCGTACCAGCCGCCGACGGTCAGCTGGGTGATCGCCACCGGAATGCTGAGCGAGGCGAATACGCCCTTGCGGTCGATGTCATATTCGGTGGTGCGGATCGAGATCGGCACGCCATTGGGGCTGGTGACATAGGGCGTGCCCCACAGGCCCTGCCCCTTGTTGTTGTGATAATAGCCGCGGATCAGGAAATTGCCGTCGGTGCCGACATCGCCGCGCAGGCCGACATAGGCAAGATGGTCACGACGGATGCCTGAGGCATCGAAATAGGCATCGTCGACCGTGGTGATCGGCGCGGGATAGGTGGTGCCCGCCGACGGGTTGGTCGGCGCCGCGCCGGTATCGCCACGATTGTTGGCGATATCGGCAACGCGGATGGCAAGGGCATATTGGCTTGGCCCGAAATTGTCCCAATCGAGCCCGAGGCGACCGATCTGCTCGAGCGAGAGATCCTGATAGTCCTGCTCGTTGCGGCGCGAGAAGCTGTACCAGGCATCCAGATTGACGCCGCCCAGCGGCACGACCAGCTTGGCGTTGATCTGGCGCTGCTGCTGGACGCCTTCCCCCTTCCACTTGTCGGTATCGCCATAGATGCCCGACACATAGCCGGCGATGCCATTGTCGCTACCGAAGTCGACGCGAGTATAGCCGCGCACCGTTTCGTCGCTGCCATAGGTGGCGTTGAGCTGGACTCCGAAGCGGCCGAGCGGGTCGGCTGAGAAGGTCTCGATGGTGCCGCCCAGATTGTTGGTCGCTTGCGTCCCGATCGAACCGGCACCCTGGCTGACGCGCACGCTGCCGACATTTTCCGAGATCACCGCGCGGCTGACGTGCAGGCCATTGTTGTTGCCGTAAGAGCCGTCGCCCAATGGCACGCCATCGAAGGTGAAGCCGAGCTGATTCTGGTTGAAGCTGCGGATCGAGACGCGCTGCGACCATTCATAGGCGCCGAAGGCATCGGCCGACTGGAAGTTGACGCCGGGCAGGCGCTCGATCGCCTTGAGCGGGCTGGTGCCCGGCGCGAGGATGGTGACATCTTCGGCCTCGAGTTCGGCGACCTGGCGCGTTTCGCCGCGGCCGAACACGACGATGTCCTCACCGGCATCGGCGCTCGTCTCGTCGGCGGGGATCGGTGCGTCCTGCGCGAAGGCAGGCGTGGCGATGGCAGCGCAGCTGGCGAGCAGCAGCGAAAGAGCGGTCGGTTTCATCGTGGAGAACCCCTATGGTTGCAAACAGGGCCGACTTTTTCGGATTATTGCTGCCAGCCCGACGTGCCGCCCCTAGGATGCGTTTGTGACAGGCAGCCGGTCGTTTCGATGACGTGGCAATGGCGGCTACGCGACGGATTGATGACGGCGGGGCTTTATGCAGGGCCGGCCGTAGCGGCACCCCTTGTGTTGCACGATTGCAACACTAACTGTAGCGCATCGATTACCGGGGACGTGCCATGAATCTCGAAAAACTGACCGACCGCGCCAAGGGCTTTCTGCAGGCCGCACAGACGATCGCGATTCGGCTGAATCACCAGCGGATCGGCAACGACCATTTGCTGAAAGCGCTGCTCGACGATGAGCAGGGTATGGCGGCCGGGCTAATCGGCCGCGCGGGCGGCGATGCCAAGCGCGCGCTCGCCAGCGTCGACGCGGCGCTGGCCAAGGTCCCGGCTGTCACTGGCAGCGGGGCACAGAGTGCGCCCGGCATCGACAATGATCTGGTGCGCACGCTCGATTCCGCCGAGCAGATCGCCACCAAGGCCGGCGACAGCTTCGTCACGGTCGAGCGGCTGTTGCTGGCGCTGGCGATGGCCGGCGGCACGCCTGCCGGCAAGGCGCTGGCTGAGGCGGGTGTCAACGCCGATGCGCTCAACCGCGCGATCAATGAGCTGCGTCAGGGTCGCACCGCCGACACGGCGGGGGCAGAGGACCGCTATGATGCCCTCAAGAAATTCGCCCGTGACCTCACCGAAGCCGCCGAATCGGGCAAGCTCGATCCGGTGATCGGCCGTGACGAGGAAATCCGCCGCACAATCCAGATCCTCGCCCGCCGCACCAAGAACAACCCGGTGCTGATCGGTGAACCCGGCGTCGGCAAGACCGCGATCGCCGAGGGGCTGGCGCTGCGCATCACCAATGGCGACGTTCCCGACACGCTCAAGAACCGCCGGCTGATGTCGCTCGACATGGGCGCGCTGATCGCCGGGGCGAAGTATCGCGGTGAGTTCGAGGAGCGGCTGAAAGGCGTGCTCGACGAGGTCAAGGCCGCCGAGGGCGACGTCATCCTGTTCATCGACGAAATGCACACGCTGATCGGCGCGGGCAAGGGCGAGGGCGCGATGGACGCCGGCAATCTGCTCAAGCCGGCACTTGCGCGCGGCGAGCTGCACTGCATCGGCGCGACCACGCTCGACGAATATCGCAAGCATGTCGAGAAGGACGCCGCGCTGCAGCGGCGCTTCCAGCCGGTGTTCGTCGGCGAACCGACGGTCGAGGACACCATCAGCATCCTGCGCGGCCTCAAGGAAAAATATGAGCTGCACCACGGCGTGCGCATCACCGATGGCGCGCTGGTGGCGTCGGCCACCCTCTCCAACCGCTACATCACCGACCGCTTCCTGCCCGACAAGGCCATCGACCTGATGGACGAGGCCGCCAGCCGCATCCGCATGGAGGTCGAATCCAAGCCCGAAGAGATCGAGACGCTCGACCGCCGCATCATCCAGCTGAAGATCGAGCGCGAAGCGCTGGGGCGCGAGAGCGATACGGCGTCCAAGGACCGTCTTGCGAAGTTGCAGGAGGATCTTGCAAACTTGGAACAGCAGTCCGCCGAGCTGACCCAGCGCTGGCAAGCGGAGAAGGACAAGATCCAGGCCGAGGCCAAGCTCAAGGAACAGCTCGATGCCGCGCGGCTTGAGCTGGAGCAGGCGCAGCGATCGGGTGACCTCGCCAAGGCGGGTGAGCTGCAATATGGCCGCATCCCCGAGCTCGAACGGCAATTGGCCGAAGCCGCCGGTGCCGCCGCTGGCGCGATGCTGCGCGAGGAAGTCACCGCCGACGACATCGCTGCGGTGGTCGCCAAATGGACCGGCATTCCGATGGAACGGATGCTGGCGGGTGAGCGCGAGAAGCTGATGGCGATGGAAAGCATCATCGGCAAGCGTGTCATCGGGCAGGCTCAGGCGGTCGAAGCCGTCGCCAAGGCGGTGCGCCGGTCACGCGCCGGCCTGCAGGACCCCAACCGTCCGCTCGGCTCCTTCCTGTTCCTGGGGCCGACCGGCGTCGGCAAGACCGAACTGACCAAGGCGCTGGCCGGCTATCTGTTCGACGACGACAGCGCGATGGTGCGCATCGACATGTCCGAGTTCATGGAAAAGCACAGCGTCGCCCGGCTGATCGGCGCGCCTCCCGGCTATGTCGGCTATGAGGAAGGCGGGGTGCTGACCGAGGCAGTGCGCCGCCGCCCCTATCAGGTGGTGCTGTTCGACGAGGTCGAGAAGGCACACGGCGACGTCTTCAACATCCTGCTGCAGGTGCTCGATGACGGGCGCCTGACCGACGGGCAGGGCCGCACGGTCGATTTCACCAACACCATCATCGTGCTGACCAGCAATCTGGGCAGCGCGGCAATCGCCGCGATGCCCGACGGGGCGGATGTGTCCAGCGTCGAGGATCAGGTGATGGACGTGGTGCGCGCCCACTTCCGCCCCGAATTCCTCAACCGGCTCGACGAGATCATCCTGTTCCACCGGCTGGCGCAGGAGCATATGGGCGGCATCGTCGACATCCAAGTCGCGCGGGTGCGGAAACTGCTGGCGGATCGCAAGATCGACCTGGTGCTGACCGACGCGGCGCGGGCCTGGCTCGGCCGGGTCGGCTATGACCCGGTCTATGGCGCACGTCCGCTCAAGCGCGCGGTGCAGCGCTATCTGCAGGACCCGCTGGCCGACCTGATCCTGAAAGGCGACGTGCCCGATGGCGCGACGGTACAGGCGGACGAAGGCGACGGCGGGCTGAGGCTCACCGTCGCTTGAGAGGGTGGCGTCAGTTGCCGCCCTGCTTGCTGGTCGAATCCTCGACCATCTTGCGGGCGTTGTAATTGCCATTCTCCGCAATCGTGCGCCATTCGCGGACGGTGCGGCACACGCGGCCGCGCTTGACCAGCGAGCCGGTGACTTCGACCTGACGGCAGCGCACGCGGTTGTCGGGATCGGCTGGGTCGTCGGATGCCTTTGCCTGATCGGTCGGCACCGTCGTCGGTGCCTCTGCCTGGGTGAAGGCGAGCGCTGGGACGGTGGCCAGCGCGGCAACAGTGATGAGGGCAAGAACGCGCATGATTATTCCTGTATTGTAATGATAAGACAGCGTAACATCTATCGACCCGGCCCGCAATTCCCTGAACGGTACGGTACTTACCCCATGCCGGCCGCATCGGCTGCGGCATAATAGCGCACGATCATCGCCTGTTCGGCCTCGCTGAGGTGCGGGTTCCACACGTCGAAAATCAGCACCGCGCGCAGCGAGTCGCTGTCATTCCAGGCCTCATGTTCGATGGTGTCGTCGAAGGCGAACGGCACCCCCTCGATCCACGGCCGGGTCTCCGCGCCGACGCGGAATCCGCAGCCCTGCGGCACGATCAGCGGCAGATGGATGATGGCGCGGCTGTTGGTAACCCCGGTGTGCGGCGGAATGCGCGTGTGCGGCCGCAACAGGGAGAAAAAGGCCGATGGTGACCGGCCGGGAATATGTGCCGACGGGATCGCCGCTAGCGCCGCCGCGGTGGCCGGGCAGCGCTCCAGCACCGGCGGGTTTGGCTCGCCATATTCCCACAGAAAGCACGCCCCCCAATCGAGGCTGTGATCCAGAGTCGACCATTTATTGTGCGGCGAGCCTTCGTCGAGCCGGACATAGGGCCGCAGGGCGGCGTCGCCATCGGCCAGCAGCGCCGTCAATTCCGCCCGGATAGCAACGGTCTGCTGCGCGAGCGCGTCGAACCAGGGAAAGTGGGCCTCGTCGAAAAATTCATCGGCAGGCAGAAACGGATAGTAGAGCCCGGCACACTCATTCTGGTAGACGCGTCGTCCACGCAGCGCGCGATCGAGAAAAACACGGACGCGGCGCTGTTCGCCCGGATCGAGCGCAGCGAAACTGTCGGCAAGCTGTGCTTCCACGGTGCTACCGATGTGCCTTGTCCGGTCTGCGATCCAGGCCCGTGCTTGGTCCAGCACCGGCACCAGCCCTGGCGGAACCGGATCCAGCCGCGCCGCCATCTGCAACACCCCGTTCCACGCGAGCAGCGCCTCGCCATGCTCATTCAGCCGCTGGTGCAATTCGGCCTTGCGCAGCCAGGCCATGAAATCGGTGCGGTCGATGCGCAATGCCGCTTCCAGCGCTTGCCGTTCGCCTTCGGAGTCGCCCAGCTCGCGGCGCGCATGCGCCAGGTTGCGCCACAAGGGCCCGGCCTGCGGATCGGCCGCGACCGCATCGGCAAAGGCGGCCGCCGCGCTGGCAAAGTCGCGCCGCGCCAGGGCTTCCATGCCGCGGCGGTTGGCTTCGTGGGGATTGACGGAGGACGATGTCATTGCCGCTGCGTAGCGAGAGCGGCCCGGCCACTCAAGCTCCGCTTGCCAGCGCGGGCCGACGCAGGCAGGGTCGTGGCGATGGCGAGCGCTGCCGATACTTTGTTGAGCGATGCTGCCTGGTTGGCCCATCGGTATGACGCGCGGCAGGACGCCGTGCAGCTTCGACTGGTGCGCCGTGCCGAGCACGCCGACTTTCCGTTCCTGACCGACGAATATATCGGCAACCACCCGCTGCGGGTGCAGCCGAGGACGGCAGCGGTAGCCGCCGCGAATGACGCGCAGGCACCGCTGCGGCTGATCTTCCACTCGGCATTCTGCGCCTCGACCCTGCTGTGCCGCGCTTTCGACCGGCCGGGATTGGCGATGGGTTTGTCCGAGCCGGCCATCCTCAATGACATCGTCGGCATCCGTCGGCGGCGGGAGGCTGAGCCGAAGCGCGTCGCGCAACTGCTTGACGAGGCGATGCGGCTGCTGGCGCGCCCCTGGGGGCGCGGCGAGGCCGTGATCGTCAAACCCTCCAATATCCTCAACCCACTCGCGGCCGCCATGCTCGCACTGCGGCCCGAAACAAAGGCTGTGCTCCTGTATGCGCCGCTGCCGGTGTTCCTCGCGTCGGTCGCGCGCAAAGGGATGTGGTGCCGGTTGTGGGCACGCGAGCTGCTGGAAGGACTGCTCGCCGATGGCGTCGTCGATCTGGGGTTCGAGTCAGCGGACTATTTCCGGTTGACCGACCTGCAAGTGGCGGCGGTGGGCTGGCTGGCCCAGCATCAGCTGTTCGCCGCGCTCGATACGCGATTCGGGGACAGGGTGCTGCGCGTCGAGAGCGAGGGTTTGCTCGGGGCGCCTGCGCGGGAGGTGGAACGGATCGCCGCCCATTTTGCCCTGAACATCGACCCGACGGTCGCCGCAGAGATTGCGTCAGGACCCGCCTTTTCGCGGCATAGCAAGTTCGGACAGTCGTTCGATGCGTCGGCGCGGGAGGCTGAAAAGGCGGCCGCCCGGCTGGCGCACGGTGACGAGATCGACAAGGTGACGACATGGGCGCGCGCCGTAGCCGACAATGCAGGCATTGCCGTGGACTGATGCGTCTGGCGAGACCTGCGGCCGCCGCCGGACGAGCGCGCTGCCATCTGCACCGCTCGAGTTGACATCTGGCGCCGGGCCCCGTCGGCGGCCCAGCGCCGACTGGCGCGCTTCTATCGAGCTGATTGTGGCTGTTGCGATCCGCGCCGGTCAGGTCGCGCTGTGATCGCCCGAGGCCCCAACCCACGGCGTTCCATGCTCGTCGTTCGTCACAAATGAAAAGGGGCAGGTCTTGCGACCCGCCCCTCTCATCAGTCTGCGACGGTCGATCAGAACTTCAGCTTGACCGCGACAGCATAGCTGCGACCCAGCGCGTCGTAGGTCGACGGATAGGTGTTGCCGCTGTTGAACGAGGTCGAACCGACGTCCGCGCCGACCAGCGGCGGGGCCTTGTCGAACAGATTCTCGACAGTCAGCGTCATGGTCAGATTGTCGCCAATGTTGAAACGACCGGTCAGGTCGAAATAATCATAGGCTTCGATGTGGTTGAAGTTGACCGCACGACCGGCCAGCGAACCCACGCCAGTCGTCGGCAGATTTCCGCAGAAGGCTGGCGGCGGGACGCCCGGCTGAGCCGGACGATTGCACGGACCGAACTCATAGTTCACCGAATCGATGTGCCGCCACAGCAGCGAGACGTCGATATTCTCGAAGCTGAGGGTAGTGCGGAAGGTGGTCTGCCATTCCGGCTGGATCGATCCGCAGTTGGCCGAATAGAGACCGACGCACTCGCGGTTGACCGCGCTCGGATCGAGCACGTTCGAGTTGAAGGTCGAGCTGTCGGTCCAGTTGCCCGTAAGCGCCAGCGACAGGTCGGCAAAGCCGATGTCGCGACGATAGTTCACCGAGAAGTCGATGCCGTTGGTGGCGAGTGCACCGAGGTTCGACAGCGCGAGGAACAGGCCGCCGGTGGTTGCCGGGTCACCGTTGAGGCCGCCGGTCAGCGGGTCACGACGGATGACAAGGCAAGCCGGATTGGTAACCGACAGATTGGCACCGGCAAAACAGGCATCGAGCGCGGCGTCGGGGTCCGGCGTAGTGATGGCACCGCTGATTTCGATGTCATAATAGTCGACCGTCAGGCTGAGACCCGGAATGAATTCCGGATCGAACACGAAGCCCAGCGTCCAGCTGTTCGAGGTTTCCGGCCCGAGCAGCAGGTTACCACCCGAGGTCGCGTTGGCCTGGCTGGCGATCGGGAGGTTGATCGAATTGATGTTTCCGACAGTTGCACCCTGCGCCAAGCAGACGTCGCGGGTCACGCCCGTCGGCCCAGGCGAAAACCGCACGCCAGCATCGTTGATGGAGGCGCAGGGATCGCGCGACAGGCTGGTAAGGCCCGTGTTCTGCGGCGAGAAGAGTTCCGAGATGTTCGGCGCACGGACTGCACGGGCATAAGATGCACGCAGCTTGAAGTCTTCGACCGGGCTCCAGCTACCGCCGACCTTCCAGGTCGTGGTGTTGTAGCTCGGGCTGGTCGGCGCGTCGACCGAATAGGCCGAATAGCGGATACCCGCTTCGAGCGTCAGATCGTGGAAGAAGGGCCGATCCTGAACCAGCGGCACGACGATTTCACCGATGGCTTCATAGACATCGTAGCCGCCGTCGATGTTCGGATCGGCACCGCCGGCACCGCCCAGATCACCGGCGCTGGCCAGCGTATCCGACTGCTGCGACGCACGATACTTGCGATACTCGCCACCGACGGCGAAGGCGATCGGGTTCGATGCCCAAGGAATGGTGACGCCGACGTCGCCGCTGACGGTACCGCGGGCCTGGGCCAGCGTGGTGACCGTACGGACGGTCGAGTCGGCGGTCAGGAACGCGGCCTGTGCAGGGGTGATGCCACCGACCTGCGGCGAGAACACGTTGACCGGAACGCAGCCATTCGACGAATCGATACAGCTAGTGGTGTTGGTCGCCCGCAGCGCCTGGCGCCAGCGCGAGTTCAGCGTGTAGTTCTGGATGACTTCCAGATTTTCCGATTCGCCATACGAACCCCAGACATCCCAGCTGATCGTGTCGGTGATGCCGCCGCGGGCGCCGACACGATAATCGAAGATGGTGGTGGTATATTCGGAAATACGCGGACCGACTTCTTCCGCACGGCGGAACAGAGCGGTGGTGATTTCGCGATAGTTGGGATCGCGTGGGTCGGTGGCCACGGCAGCCGCAGCGCACTGTGCCGGGGTCAGCGTCTGCACGCCGGCAAGACCCGGGTTGCTGTCGTTGTTGGCGCAGAAGCGGTCACGAATGCCAGCCGGTAGATAGGGGTTCGAAAGCGGGATCTGCACGGCGATACCGAACGAACCCGACGGCGCGATGATCGTCGAGACGGTGTTCTTGGAGAACAGGCCGCGGGTATAGACTTCCACGCTGTCCGACACTTCGTAACGACCGGCGCCATAGATGTTGAAGCGCTCGAACGGCGTGTTGAAGATGTTGAACGGGTTGAAGTTATAGGGTGCATAGGTCGGCACCAGGCTGTTGCCATCGCGCGCGACCTGCAGCGTACCCGAACCGGGGACCGAGAAGCGCGACGGGATCGAGGTACCCGAACCCGATGGCGCACCCGTGAAGGAGCCGATGTTGAAGCGCGAAACGGCGCGAGCACCCTGATAGATGGGATCGGATTCCTGATAGCCGATTCCGAGCACGACGTTACCGCGGCCATCGTCGAAGTTGGCACCAGTGGTCACATCGACGCGGAAGGTACCACCATCGCCCTCTTCGGTGATCTGGTAGCCGGCGTTGACTTCAAGGCCGGCAAAGTCCTGACGGGTGATGAAGTTGACGACACCGGAGATGGCGTCTGCACCATAGGTGGTCGATGCACCGCCGGTCAGCACGTCGACGCGCTCGATCAGCGCCAGCGGCACGTTGTTGAGGTCGAAGCGGCCGTTCAGTTCGGCCGGGACCAGACGCACGCCATCGATCAGGACGACGTTGCGGTTCGAGCCGAGGCCGCGCAGGTTGACGAACGACGCACCGCCGTTGCCGTTATTGACCGCCGAACCGATCGACGGGACGACGCCCGGGATTTCGCGAAGGATTTCTTCGGCGACGTTGGACTGCAGCAGCTCGATTTCATCGGCGCTGGTCGCATTGACCGGGGTCGAACGCTCCAGGTTCGGATTTTCGATGAGCGAGCCGGTGACGACGATGTCCTGGCCGGTGTCTTCGCCGTCGTCAGCGGCATCCTGTGCGAACGCCGGCGAGGCGATCAGCGCCAGGCCGAGCACGAGCGGGGCCGAGCCCGCCTTGAATTGCGCGATTCGTGATGTCTTCACGGTCCAGTTCCCTTTCACTGGTAGATGTGTCCTTGCTTCCCCCAGGCGCGCGAATGCGTGCGCATATGCCGCCGGATGGTGCAACGACTGGCGCTAAGTCGCCAAACAGGCAAGCAAAAGCGCGTAACGAAACCGCCATTTTCGCACGCTGTGGCGATTATGCCACAGCCGGACGCGGCGTGATTGCATTCCGTGTCGTGATATTGCGCTTTTATGAAATTTTGTTGCGCGCAAAAGCTCAGCGCTGCATCGGGCCTGCCACTTGCGCCGCATCGACCTTGGCGCCGTTCCAGCGCATCGCCCAATGCATGTGCGGCCCGGTCGCCCGGCCGGTGGCGCCCACGGCCCCCAGCACCTGGCCCTGCCGCACCACGTCGCCCGTGCGCACGTCGAGCCGGCTGCTGTGCAGAAATACGCTCGACAGGCCATGGCCGTGGTCGATCATCAGGATATAGCCTTCGAGCGTGAACGGCTCGGTCGCAGCGAGGATGACGACGCCATCGGCGGGCGCGACATAGGGCGTGCCGGTGGGCACCGCCACATCCACCCCATTGTGGAAGCTGCCCGGCTCGCCGCGATAGACGCGCTGCGAGCCGAACACGCCCGAGACCCGCCCGGTCACCGGCCAGATGAAGCGCTGCCGCCAGCCTTCGCTGCTGACCACCGTCTGCCGGGCGGCAGCCATCTGCGCGATCTCGCCGGGCCGACGCGCCTCGAACTCGGCATCGCTGCGTGCGGCACCGCGGGCGGGTGCGTCGATATTCTGGATGGCCCAATTGCCCGGCGTCACCGCCAGGCTCTGCTCGCTGCGCCCGCCGGGCGCGCTGGCGACCAGCAGCGCAGCAGCCGGCGCATCGCGATCGAAGCCGATGATGAACTGCCCGTCGGCGGCAACGCTGACCGGCACACCGTCGAGCGTCAGGGTGGCGTCCGCCGGCGTCACGCGCCCGCGCAGCAGCGCGCCCTGCCGGGCATCGACGCTATCGAGCATGATCTCGGGCGGCTGCGGCACCGGCGGGACCAGCAAGGTCGTGGCCGCCGCTGCGGCAGCAGGTGCCGGAACCGGTGTGGCAGGGGCGGGCTGTGCCATCGCCGGCGGGATGCAGCTGCCCAGCATCACCATCAGTGGTGCCAGCGCGAGCCGTTGTGCCAGCAATGCCGTGCTCCCGGCCATCGTTCAGCTCGCTGCGGGCCGGCCGCCGGTGATCGCTTCTACCGCGAGCGCGCAGCTGGCATAGGCCTCCTGGCGGTCGACCGACCAGTAGCGCAACTCCTCCAGCGGGATGCGCACGCCGCTTCTGGCGCACAGCACATGATCGCCCTGCGCGAGCATGCGGAAACCGTTGGGGCCATAATGCAGGCGGGCCTGCCGGGCGTTGGATGACATCAACATGCCGCCAAGGGTGGCGCGGCTTGGCGATTATTGCAAGTCGTGCCGTGGCGGGTGGACCGCAACCCAGACCACCCGACCTGCCTTCTCGCCCGGCCACCATAGCATGATGGTATCATTGGTGGCCGGGCGGGGAGGCGGGGCGGGTGGTCGGGCGTCACCTCAGTGGCGCTGGACATCAGTCGAACAACCCCGCCTGGCCCGGCAGCGGCGGACGCGGCTTGCGCGGAGTGGGCGCCGGGCCGGGGGCGGGGGCATCGCCGCTGGTCACGGTCAGCTCGCCATCGGCAAAGCCCAGCAGCAATGTTCCGGCGGCGCGCGCGGCCGCGGCGCTGGTCAGCACCTGTCCGCGCGAATCGCGCACCATCGCATAGCCGCGCGCCAGCATGCGGCGCGGATCGAGCGAATGGGCCAGCCGCCACAGCGCCTCGCTGCGTTCGCGGGCGGTGGCGATCCGCTGGTCGATCAGCGCCGGACGCAGCGCCGCGGTCGTGCCGGCATGCGCCTGGCGCGCACGGTCGAGCCGATATCTGAGCGCCTGCGGCAGCCGCTCCGCCCAATCGTCGAGCCGCTGGCGCTGCGGCGCGACCAGCCGGTCGAGTCCGGGCAGGCGCGCCGCTGCCGCCTCGAAGCGTTCGCGATATTGTCCGGCGATGCGCGCCCAGGCGCGCCGCGTGCGCGCGCCATGCTCGGCAAGGGCGGCGGCGAGCTCGGCTTTCACCGGTACCGCCATTTCGGCGGCAGCGGTCGGCGTCGGCGCGCGCCGATCCGCCGCGAAATCGATCAGCGTCGTGTCCGTCTCATGACCGACGGCGGAGATCAGCGGAATGCGGCAGTCGGCGGCAGCGCGCACCACCGCCTCCTCGTTGAACGCCCACAGATCCTCGATCGAGCCGCCACCGCGCGCGACGATGACAAGGTCCGGGCGCGGCACCGGCCCGCCCGGCGGCAGCGCGTCGAACCCGCGGATCGCCGCCGCGATCTGCCCCGCCGCGCCCTGCCCCTGCACCAGCACCGGCCAGACGATGACTCGGGTCGGGAAACGATCCTCCAGCCGGTGCAATATGTCGCGGATCACCGCGCCGGTGGGCGAGGTGACCACGCCGATGATGCGCGGCAGATGCGGCAGCCGCTGCTTGCGTCGCTCATCGAACAGCCCTTCGGCGGCAAGCCGCGCCTTGGTCTTTTCCAGCAGCGCCAGCAGCGCGCCTTCGCCCGCCAGTTCCAGGCTGTCGATGACGATCTGATATTTGGAGCGGCCCGGGTAGGTGGTCAGCTTGCCCGTGGCGATGACGTCGAGCCCGTCTTCCGGTCGGAACGGCACCCGCAGCGCATTGCCTTTCCACATCACCCCATCGATCACCGCATCGGCATCCTTCAACGCCAGATACAGGTGGCCGGAGGCAGCACGCTTGAAGCCCGAGATCTCGCCGCGCACGCGGACATGGCCGAACCTGTCCTCGACGATCCGTTTCAGCGCCTGCGACAGCTCGCCGACCGAGAGCGGCGCGGCATTGTCTCCCGCGACGCTGCGGGCTACCAGCGCGCCATCGTCGAAACCGCTGCTGATCGGAAGGCCTGAGCCCTGCAATGAACATACTCCTGATCGGGTCGGGCGGGCGCGAACATGCCCTCGCCTGGCGTCTGGCGCAATCGGCCAGCACAGGCAAGCTGCTCGCCGCGCCGGGCAATCCCGGCATCGCCCAATGCGCGACGCTGGTCGCGCTCGACGTGGCCGATCATGCTGCGGTGCTGGCCCTGTGTCGCGACGAGGCGATCGATCTGGTGGTAATCGGCCCGGAAGCGCCGCTGTGCGACGGGCTGGGCGACAGCCTGCGCAATGGCGGCTTCGCGGTATTCGGGCCGGACGCCGCAGCGGCGCGGCTGGAAGGGAGCAAGGGCTTCACCAAGGCGCTGTGCGCGCGCGCCAACATCCCCACCGCCGCCTGGGTGCGATGCACATCGCCCGACGAGGCGCTGGCGGCGCTAGACCGCTTCTCCATCCCGGTGGTGATCAAGGCGGACGGCCTTGCCGCCGGCAAGGGCGTGGTCATTGCCGAAACCCGCGCCGATGCGCAAAGCGCGGCGCGGGAGATGACAGAGGGCGGTTCCCCGGTCGTCATCGAAGAGTTCATGAGCGGGGAGGAAGCGAGCCTGTTCGCCTTGTCCGACGGCATCAGCGTTGTGCCCTTCGGCAGCGCGCAGGATCACAAGCGGGTCGGCGATGGCGATACCGGGCCCAACACCGGCGGCATGGGCGCTTACAGCCCGGCCCGCGTGCTCACCCCCGCGCTCGAGGCGCGCGCCATGGCGGAGATTGTCGAGCCGACCGTCGCCGCGCTGGCCGCTGCGGGCACGCCTTATGTCGGCGTGCTCTACGCCGGCCTGATGCTGACGGAGGACGGACCCAAGCTGGTCGAGTACAACTGCCGCTTCGGCGATCCCGAATGCCAGGTGCTGATGCACCGCTTCACCGCCGATCTCGCCAAGCTGCTGCACGCGGTGGCCACCGGGCGTCTGGCCGAGCATGGCAGAATCGCCTTTGCCGACAGCGTCGCGCTGACGGTGGTGATGGCAGCGCGCGGCTACCCCGGCACACCGGCCAAGGGCGGGTCGATCGGCGGTATCGCCGCGGCCGAGGCGGATGGCGCAACCGTGTTCCATGCCGGAACCGCGCTGGACGACGGACAGTTGATCGCCAGCGGCGGCCGCGTGCTGGCGGTCACCGCCAGCGGCGGCACGGTCAGCGAGGCGCAGGCCCGCGCCTATGCCGCCGTCGACGCCATCGCCTTCCCCGACGGCTTCTGTCGCCGCGACATCGGCTGGCGCGAGGTCGAGCGGGAACATGCCGGATAAATCCCCATCGCCATGGTCGGAGAGGTAGCCATGACCAGTATCGATACCACCACCTTCATCCTGATCGCCCTCGGCGTCGTCGCCGTGGCGGTGCTGCTATGGCTGATGCTGCGCGCCCGCGGCGGCAAGGTTCCGCCGATTGCGCCGACCGCGCCCCGCCCCCCGCTCGAGCCGGTCAAGCCGAAGATCGACCTCGCCACACCCGTGGCGTTCGACATGCCTGTGCCGGAACCCGTCGCGGTCGCCGCCAGCGATGGCGAGCGACCGGCCATCGCGGCGGCGGTCGGCGCGCCCGACGATCTCAAGCGGATCAAGGGCCTCGGCCCCAAGCTTGCTACCCTGCTGGCGTCGCTCGGCGTCACCCGCTTCGACCAGATCGCCGCCTGGACCGAGGCCGACATTGCCGAAGTCGACCGCTTTCTGGGGACATTTCAGGGACGTATCCTCCGCGACAATTGGGTCGAGCAGGCCGGCTATCTGGCGCGGGGCGACGAAGCGGGCTTCGCGGCGCGCTTCGGTTCGCTGGGGTAGAAATGCGCCCCTCCCGCTTGCGGGAGGGGTTGGGGGTGGGGCGAGCAAGCGAGCTTGGGTGGCTCCGCCCCACCCCTGGCCCCTCCCGCAAGCGGGAGGGGTACCTTTACCCTTCCCCCGCGACCGCGCTGACCAGCAGCTTGTCGATCTTGCGGCCGTCCATGTCGACGATCTCGAAGCGCCACCCTTGGTCGGTGAACACCTCTCCCACCCCCGGCAGATGGCGCAGCACCGCGAGCGCATAGCCCGCCACGGTGGCATAATCGCGCTCTTCGGGCAGCGTCAGGCCGAGACGATCGGCCAACGCATCCGCCGGCATCGATCCCGACACCAGCAGGCTGCCGTCCTCGCGCTCGACGAGCTGCGGGTCGGTGCCGATGTCGGCGTCGGAGGCGAATTCGCCGGCGATGGCCGACATCAGGTCGGATGGCGTCACCAGTCCTTCGAAATGGCCATATTCGTCATGCACGAACAGCATCGGCACCTCGGCCTGGCGCAGCGCGGTCAGCGCGTCCATGGCATCGAGCGTCTCGGGCACGACCGCCGCCTTGCGCATCAGCTTGCGCAGGTCGATGGGCTCGCCGCGAAACAGGGCGGCGGCAATGTCGCGCGCCTGCACCACGCCGACCGGGCGCTCGACCGCGCCTTCGGCGACCGGAATACGGGTGTGCGGCGTCGCCAGCAGCCGCTCGCGGATGGCATCGCCATCGGCATCGGCATCCAGCCAGTCGACCTCGGTCCGCGGGGTCATCACTTCGCGCACCGGCCGGTCGGCAAGGCGCACCACGCCGGAGATGATGGCGCGCTCATGCTCCTCGATCACCCCGGACTTGGAGGCTTCAGCGACAACCAGATGCAGCTCTTCGGCGGTGACCTTGCTCTCGCTTTCGCGGTCCAGCCGCAGCAGCCAGAAGACCAGCGCGCTCGACCGGTCGAGCAGCCACACCAGCGGCGCGGTGATCCGCGCGATCCACTGCATCGGCACCGCCGCCAGCGCCGCAATCGGCTCGGGCTTGCGCAGCGCGAACTGCTTGGGCACCAGCTCGCCGACGATCAGCGACAGATAGGTGGTCAGCGATATGACCACGGCGAAACCCAGCGTTTCGGAAAGCTCGGCCTCCAGACCGAACCAGGCCTGCAACCGCATCGCCACCGGCTCGCCCAGGCTCGCGCCCGAATAGGCGCCGGCGATGATCCCGACCAGCGTGATCCCGATCTGAACGGTGGAAAGGAAGCGGCCGGGCTCCGCGCCCAGATCGATCGCCGCCTGCGCGCCGAACTTGCCCTGCCGCACCATGGCCTCCAGCCGCGGCTTGCGCGCCGAGACAATCGCCAGCTCCGACATGGCGAGCAGCCCGTTGATCACCACCAAGAGGAGGATGATCAGCACGTCGCCCCACGGAAAAGCAGTCAAATCCCTGTGCCTGTCGTCGTTGATGCCGGGCGGAACGGCCCGATTGCTGGCACCGCCATAGCGCGGCAGCCGCGGGTTCGACAAGGTGAACCGCGTCTGGCACCCCCGTTCAGCTTCGGTTCGGTGGCGCAACGGAACAATGGCGGACGCGGGGCATTGAACCGTCGCACCCGTATCGACAGCCAGCGTGGCGACGATGCGGGAACGGATTTGCAAGACAAGGCAGGGAAGGAACTAGCCGATGACCAGAATGAAACTCGCCGCTATCGCCGCGACAGCCGCCGCCATGGGGCTAGCCACGGCCGGCTGCATTACCGATCCCAACACCGGTGAGCAGCGCATCAGCCGCGCCGCCATCGGCGGCGTGCTAGGAGCGGGCGGCGGCTATCTGCTGGGTGACCTGATCGGTGGGCGCAACGACCGCACCGAGCGGATCCTCGGCACCGGCATCGGCGCGATCGCCGGGGTCGCAGTGGGCAGCTACATCGACCGGCAGGAGCAGGAATTGCGCCGTCGCACGGCCGGCACCGGCGTCACTGTCGACCGCCAGGGCGATCAGCTGGTGCTCAACCTGCCCGGCGACGTCACCTTCGACTATGACAGCGCGACGGTGAAGCCGCAGTTCCAGTCGACGCTCGATCAGGTCGCGACCACGCTGCGCGACTATCCGTCGACCGCCATCGACATCTATGGCCACACCGATTCGCGTGGGTCGGAAGTCTATAACCAGGGCCTGTCGGAACGGCGCGCCAATGCGGTGCAGAGCTACCTGTCGAGCCGCGGCGTGCAATATGAGCGCCTCGCGACCCGCGGCTATGGCGAAACCGCGCTGAAATGCCCCGAAACCAGCGATGACGGCTATGCCTGCAACCGCCGCGTCGAAATCCGCATCGCGCCGGTGACGCAAAACTGATCGCATCGGATCAATCGTCGCCCCGGGCTTGACCCGGGGCCGCCATCGACCTTGCGCAAGGTTGCCAGCGGCCCCGGATCAGGTCCGGGGCGACGTGCATCTACGCAAGCGACGGAAAACTCGCCTTCAGCCCGTCGATCACGAATTGCGCGGCGAGTGCGGCCAGCAGCACGCCGAGCAGGCGGGTGATCACCGCTTCGGCCTTCTGACCCATCACCCGCATCAGCGGGCCTGCCGCGAGCAAGGCGGCCATGGTCAGCAACAGCACCGACAAGAGCGCCGCGAAGATCACGCCGGCGCGGTCCAGCCCCTCGTTCTGCGAGACCAGCAGCATCACCGAGGCGATCGATCCGGGGCCGGCGATCATCGGCATAGCCATCGGGAACACCGAGACATCCTCGACCTCCGGCGTTGCCTTGACCTTTTCGGCGCGCTGCTCGCGGCGCTCGGTCCGCTTCTCAAACACCATGTCGACCGCGATGATGAACAGCATGATGCCGCCGGCGATCCGGAAACTGTCAAGATCGATATGGAGGAAGGCGAGCAGCGCCTCCCCCAGCAACGCAAAGAAGACCAGGATCGCACCCGCGATCAGCACCGCACGGATCGCCATGCTGCGGCGCTGCGCGGCATTGGCCCCGCTGGTCAGGCTGGCATAGATGGGCGCGCAACCCGGCGGGTCGATCACCACGAACAGCGTGACGAAGGCGGAGATGAACAGATCGATCATCGCGCCGCCTTACGCGCCGCCAGCGCCATCGTCCATCACGCGGGTGATGCAGCCGTCCTGGCGGACGTCGACGACGAAGCGCAGCGCCCCATTGGGGCGCACCACCCATGCCCAGCGCAGGCTGCCGTCGCGCGAGGCGCCGCCTCCGGTCGTATCGCCTTGGTCGCTCAGCAACGGGGGCGGTTCGCTCGATGTGGTCGCGTCGCAATCGGCGCGGATCTGGATCACCTCGTCGGGCGGGGCGAGCGGTGTCGCCACCGGCCCGCCATGATCGGCCACCCACTTCCATTCGCCATCGGCCTGCTTCTGCCAGATGGTGGTGAACATGCCATGGCTGCCCCCCGGCCACTGCGCCGCCCCGGTGGTCGCCGCCGTCCTGCCGTCGCAGGAGACATAGACACGGTGCGGCTGCCACGCGACGCTGCGCGGCGGATCGGCGCGTCCGGCCAGCCAGCTCTGCGCATTGACCGGCTGCGGCACGAACATCAGCGCCTCGGGCGCGGCGGTGGCGCGAAAGGCGGTCCACTGGCCCGCGGTCTGCGCCAGCAGCGCAAACTCGCGCTCGGCCTGCACCGCCTGCCGCAGCGGATCGGCCTCCCGCTCGGCATAGCGGATCGCGCCGACGCCAGCGGAGATGCAGCCGGTCAGCGAGAGGGGGAGGAAAAGCAGCAGGAGGTGCTGGAACCGCCCCCGCATCACAGCACCTCCGGCTCCGCCAGCCCCGCGCGGCGATGCGCCGCCACCAGCGTATTGCGGAGCAGGCAGGCGATGGTCATCGGGCCGACCCCGCCGGGTACCGGGGTAATCGCACCTGCCACCGCCAGTGCCTCGGCAAAATGCACGTCGCCGACCAAGCGGGTCTTGCCTTCGCCCTTCTCGGGCGCGGCGATCCGGTTGATGCCGACGTCGATGACGGTCGCGCCCGGCTTGATCCAGTCACCGCGCACCATTTCCGGCCGCCCGACTGCCGCGACAAGGATATCGGCGCGCCGCGTCACGTCGGGCAAGTCCCGCGTCCGGCTGTGCGCGATCGTCACCGTGCAGCTTTCACCCAGCAGCAGTTGCGCCATCGGCTTGCCGACGATGTTGGAGCGCCCGATCACCACCGCGTCCGCACCCGACAGGTCGCCGAGCGTGTCGCGCAGCAGCATCAGGCAGCCCAGCGGCGTGCAGGGCACCAGCGCGTCCTGCCCGGTCGCCAGCCGCCCGGCGTTGATGACATGAAAGCCGTCGACATCCTTGGCGGGATCGATGTTGGCCAGCACCAGCCGTTCGTCGATGTGCGGCGGCAGCGGCAGCTGGACGAGGATGCCGTCGACCGCCGGATCGGCGTTGAGCGCGGCCACCAGCGCCAGCAGAACGGCCTCGGGCGTCGCCGCATCGAGCCGGTGCTCGACGCTCGCCATCCCGGCCTCCACCGTCTGCCGGCCCTTGTTGCGGACATAGACCTGACTTGCGGGATCGTCGCCGACCAGCACGACGGCGAGACCGGGCGCGCGACCTACACTTTCGGCAAAGGCGGCGACCCGCGTCGCCACCCGTGCCCGCAGCCCCTCGGCAAACCCCTTGCCGTCGATGATCCGCGCGCTCACCCGCCCCTCACATGCTGCTGGCGATCGAGGCGTAAATGGTCGGCAGGATGCGCTGGAGAATGATGAGGATGACAATCACCACCATCGGCGACAGATCGAGCGCGCCGAAATCGGGCATGATCCGGCGGATTGGGCGATACAGCGGATCGGTCAGCTTCTCGAGCGACGACCAGATGCCACGCACCACATCATTGTGCAGGCTGATGACATTGAAAGCGAGCAGCCAGGACATCACCGCCTGGACGAGGATGACCATCAAAGTCACCTGGATCAGCACGTCGAGGATCTGGAAGAGAATGGTAACGGCAGTCATGGGGGGAGCGATCCTTGCCTTTGGTGAAAAGGGTCAGCGGCGCAGCGCCGGCCGGCGCACCAGCGTGCCGGCCCCTGCGGTGGTGAAGATTTCCAGCAGCATGGCATGCGGCACCCGGCCGTCGAGGATGACCGCTGCCTCCGCTCCGCCATTGACCGCGGTCAGGCAGGTGTCGATCTTGGGCAGCATGCCGCCCGAGATGGTGCCATCGCCCTTCAGCCGGGCGATGCCGTCGGGATCGAGCTCGGGGACCAGCGCCCCCTGCTTGTCGAGCACGCCGGGCACGTCGGTCATCAGGAACAGCCGGGCCGCGCCCAGCGCCGCTGCAATCGCGCCGGCCATGGTGTCGGCGTTGACATTGTAGGTCGCGCCATCCTGGCCGATGGCGATCGGTGCGATCACCGGAATGAAGCCGGCGGCGACCTGCGTGTCGATGACTGAGCGGTCGACATGCGCGGGATCGCCGACGAAGCCGAGGTCGATCACGCTTTCGATATTGCTGCCCGGATCGCGGCGCGTACGCTTGAGCCGGGTGGCGGTGACGAGATTGCCGTCCTTGCCCGACAGGCCGACCGCGCGTCCTCCGGCCTGGCCGATCCAGCCGACGATTTCCTTGTTGATCGCGCCGGACAGCACCATCTCGGCGACCTTGGCGGTTTCCGCGTCGGTCACGCGCAGGCCGTCGACGAAGCTCGACTGGACGCCCAGCTTTTCCAGCATCGCGCCGATCTGGGGTCCACCGCCATGCACCACCACCGGATTGATCCCGACCTGCTTCATCAGCACCACATCGCGCGCAAAATCCCGCGCCGCCTCGGCATCGCCCATGGCATGGCCACCATATTTGATGACGAAGGTCTTGCCGGCGTAGCGCTGCATGAACGGCAGCGCCTCGGTCAGCGTCTCTGCCTTAGCGAGCATGGCGGGGTCTGGCGCGATGGCGTTCACAGCGTTTCCTTGGCGTTGAGCGAGCGACCGAGCGCAACCAGGCCGGTGATCACGACCGGAATGACAAGGATCGACAGCGTCACCTTGGCCAGCATCTGCCCGGCCATCAGCGTACCAATGGGGAAGACGCCGTAAAAAGCGATGGTCACGAACAGCAGGGTATCGACGATCTGGGAGAGCGCGCTGGCAATTGCGCCGCGGATAGCCAGCCAGCCGGTGCGCGTCGCGCCGTCATCCTTGCCCCGCAGGGCAGCAAAGATGGTCACGTTAAGAAACTGCGAGGTGCCATAGGCAACGATTCCCGCTGCCATCAGCCGGGGCGATGACCCCAATATGGTCTCGAACGCGCTCAGCCGCGCGGCGTCCATTTCCGGCGCCGCCGGCAGAACCAGCACCAGCAAGGTCAACAGGATAGACATGATAAGGGGCACGAAGCCCCACAGGACCAAACGGTTGGCCGCCTTCTGCCCGGCAAGCTCGGCCACCGCGCTGGACAGGGCGACCAGCAACAGGAACGGGAAAATGCCTGCTTCGACCGCAAGCGGCCCCAGCGCCACTTGCTTGTTGCCCAGCACCCCGGCGAGCACGACCATGCCGCCGTAAACGATGGTGAAGAGGAACAGCGCGGGGCTGATCCCTGCGCCGCTTGCTCCAGAAGGTGTCGCTGCTGTGTGTTGGTCCGCCATGACAGGCGGTTAGCGGTTTTTGTGCGCGGGGGGAAGGTGGTGCGGCGGCTTTGGCCTCACTCCTTGGCATCGTCCTTCTTTTCCGGCGTCACCTCGGCACTGGCTTTTTCCGCCGGCTTGCGGCGTTCGAAGACGCGGCGGATATGCTGGACATCCTCTTCGCTCAACTCCTCGGCGAATTCGGGGAAATGCTCTTCCTCCTCTTCGTCGATATGGTGCGTGTAGCGATGTGCGAAGTCGCGGAATTTTGCGAGCCAGGCACCGGTCGCCATGTCCGTGGCCGCCAGATCGTTGAGCGCCTCTTCTATCTCATGGTGCTCGGCGACCGAATGGCGCGCCGAATCAGTAAGGTCCGGCTTGCGCATGACGGTCGAATAGAGCGCCTGCTCCTCGGCCGCGGCATGCGCCTTGAGTTCGAGCGTCAGTTCCTCGAACAGGGCCTCGCGCTCCGCGCTCTTGCCCTGGGTGTCTGCGACGGCCGCAAGCAGCGCGCGATGGCGGTCATGGTCGGTCTTGAGCACATCGAAGATATCGGCATGCTTGGCCATCGCGGTTCTCCTCCATAAGCCGGGCAGCGGGTTTGTTGCAGAACGCGAACGACCCCTGCCGGTTCCCTGCAGCCGCGCAAACGTGGATGGGATTGGCAGCACCGCTGCCCTTTGACCTGTCCCGGCAACCAGCTATGAGGCCCTTGGGCGCCCGCAGCGGCGCGATGCGGGGAAGACAGACCAACTTTATGGTGCAGAAACTGCTGATCGGCCTGGCCGGTATCGCCATCATCCTCGGGCTGGCCGTGCTGCTGTCGTCCAACCGCAAGTGGATCCGGCTGCGCGTCGTCGGTGCCGCCTTTGCGCTGCAGGTCGCCATCGCCGTGTTCGTGCTGGCAACGCCGTTCGGCAAGGCGGTGCTCGGCTTCCTGTCGGCCGGGGTGTCCAATCTGCTCGGCTATTCCAAGGCGGGCACCGATTTCATCTTCGGGCCGATCGCCTCGCCGGAGATCGGCGCGAACAGCTTCGCGATCGCCGCGCTGCCGGTGATCATCTTCTTCGCCAGCCTGATTTCGGTGCTCTACTATCTCGGCATCATGCAGTTCATCATCAAATATGTCGGTGGTGGCATCAAATGGGTGACCGGCATCACCCGCATCGAGAGCCTGGGCGCGGCGGCCAACATCTTCGTCGGGCAGAGCGAGAGCCCGCTGGTCATCCGCCCCTATCTGGCCGGTCTCACCCCTGCCCAGCTGTTCACGGTGATGACTGTCGGCATGGCCGGGGTCGCCGGCACGATTCTGGGCGCCTATGCCTCGATGCTCGGCGCGGCACTGCTGCCCTATCTGCTGGCGGCCAGTTTCATGTCGGCGCCCGGCGGCATCCTGATGGCCAAGATCATCATGCCCGACGACCCCAAGGACATCGGCATCGAACCGGTCGAGATGGCGGTCGCCAGCCACGACGAGGAGGCGCCGGCCAACATCATCATGGCCGCCGCACAGGGCGCGCAGACCGGGGTCAAGCTGGCTGTCGCCGTCGGCGCGATGGTGCTCGCCTTCGTCGCGCTGGTCGCGCTGGCGAACGGCATCCTGGGCGGCATCGGCAGCTGGTTCGGCTATCCGGAGCTCAGCTTCCAGCAGATCCTCGGCTATGTGTTCCAGCCGGTGATGTACATGCTCAACGTCCCCTGGGCCGAAGCCGATACCGCCGGCGGGCTGTTCGGCACCAAGATGGTGCTCAACGAATTCGTCGCCTTCATCGAACTCAGCCAGACGCAGGGCACCCTGTCGCCGATCACTGTCGCGGTCGTCACCTTCGCGCTGTGCGGCTTTGCCAATTTCAGCTCGATCGCCATCCAGATGGCGGTGACCGGCAACCTCGCCCCCAACCAGCGCCCGATGATCGCCCGGCTAGGCATCAAGGCGCTGATCGCCGGCAGCCTCGCCAATCTGATGTCGGCGGCGCTCGCCGGGCTGATCAAGAGCATGGGTTTTTAAGGGAGCCAAGGCGCCGATGCAGCTGACCTTCACCAAAGGCGGCGGCAAGACGGACACGCTGCATATTCTCCGCGCCGATGGCACGGAGGCGCGGATCGATTGCCCGAAACAGGGCATCATCCCGCACGACATGGTCCATTTTGCAGTCGAGGACGTGTTGCAGGCGCGCGGCTTCATTCACCGTGTCGCCGAGGGAGAATCGGCCAGCTTCCGCATGGCAGCGGAGCAGGAGAGCGACAGCGTCGAGCGGCTGGTCGAGGTGTTCCAGGGCGATGGCTGGTCGGGCGGAGCCACCCCGCCCGCAGAAATGCTGGCGCTCTACGCCACCACCTGCGAAGCGCGCGGCTGCCCCCTGCTGCCGCTGACCGCGCGGGAGATAGAAGCGGTGCGCACCCGCATCGCCGAGCTTACCCATGCCTGGACGGCGGTGCCGGTTGGTGGGACGCTAACCCTCACTCTGTCCAGCGGCTGAAGCTTCAGCAGCCGTGGACCGCCTTCCACAGCAGGACCTGCTGGTCCTGTTCGAACACAAAATTGTCCGAATTGAGCCGCCACTGAGTCGCCACACTGTATCCGCCGCTGACATAGTCTGAATAAGCCGATTGCGCGTCCTGATAGCCGCTCTCGAACTTGGCCCCATAGGCCAGCTTCGCCGCATCGATGCCGATAGACGTGAAGTCCGAAGGCGACGCCGCGCCATAAAGCTGGAGATTCAGGAAATCGACATTGGCATTGACCGTTGCCGCATCCAGATTGCCCGAGTCATTGGGCGACAGGGTGAACCACAATTTCCTCGAATGCCCCGCAAACGCCGTTCCGATGGCGGACATCAGCGCCGTCATGTGCGGTTCGGTCGTGCTGCTCGACAGTGGATACTCCCAATCGATATCCAGCCCGTCGAGACCGAATTGATCGAGATAGGCCACTAGATTAGCGGCAAAAGCCGCTGCAGCGGCGGCATCGTCCCCGCTGTTGCGGAAAATGTCGTTGATCTCCTGAGCATTGCCCCAGACCAGAGTCATCAGCAATTTGATCCCCGGATTGACTGCCCTCGCATCGCGGATGATGTAGGCCAGATAGTCCTGATTGGTCAGGCCTCCCGGATGCTGGCCCTGACCCATCTGCAAAGTGTAACTGTCCCCGGTACCCCCAGGAACAGTCGTTGCCGACGTCGGCACCGCTTCGGCAAAACAAATACAAAGCATGTCGACCGCAGCATAGATTTTGTGCGAAATCAGGCGCTGGTAACTGCTCGATGGGTCGTTGTAGCCGACCGGGTTGCCCGACTGATCCTTGGGTTCGTCCTCGTTGAGAAAAATCCATGCATTGCACAGGGGCGGCAGGCTGGTTGATTGAGACACGGAACAGTCCTCCTGGCGGCGTAGGGGGTTGGTACCCGAGCGTTCCTGTGCTGCAGGAAGACTATCGATAATGCGGACCCGTTTCGCGCGTGACTTGTGTCACGTCCACCAGCGGAAAGATCATGTGCCAGCCCAACCAATGGCGCGCCCGGCAGGATTCGAACCTGCGACCACCCGCTTAGAAGGCGGGTGCTCTATCCAGCTGAGCTACGGGCGCGTCGGCAGCGCCCTTAGCGCGGATTGCGGCGGCGCGAAACATCGATAAGGATGCGGACATGACCAGCCAGCCCGACCAGCCCGCGCATCTTTCCGCTTCCGCCATCGCCGGGCGGCCACTGCGCTATTATGATTTCGTCATGGCGGCGTTTGTCGCGGTGCTGCTGTTGTCCAACATCATCGGTGCCGCCAAGCTGAGCCAGATCGAAGGCTATGTCTTCGGTGCAGGCATCCTCTTCTTCCCGATCAGCTATGTGCTGGGCGACGTACTGACCGAAGTCTATGGCTATGCGCGCGCACGGCGGGTGATCTGGGCAGGCTTCGCCGGGCTGCTGTTCATGGCCTTCATGAGCTGGGCAGTCGTCTCGATGCCGCCCGCGCCCGGCTGGGGCGGGCAGGCGGCCTATGAGGAAGTGTTCGGCCAGGTGCCGCGCATCGTCCTCGCCTCGATCACCGCTTTCTGGGCGGGCGAATTCGTCAATTCCTATGTGCTCGCCCGCATGAAGCTGTGGACGAAGGGCAGGATGTTGTGGACCCGCACCATCGGCTCGACCGTGGTCGGACAGGGCGTCGACAGCCTTATCTTCTACCCGGTCGCCTTCTACGGCATCTGGTCGAACGAACAGCTCGTCACCGTGATGCTGACCAACTGGGCGCTGAAAGTGGCGTGGGAGGCGCTGCTGACGCCAGTGACCTATGTCGTCGTCGGCACGCTGAAGCGGCGCGAGGGCATGGACCTGTTCGACGAGGATACCGATTTCACGCCGTTCCGCGCCCGCGTCTGAGCGCGGCGATGGACTGGCTGGGCGTCAAGCATGCGATCATCGCAACCACCGACGTCTCGGCCGATGCGCTGCATCTGCTCGGCGGCATCCTGATCTATCTGCCGCTGGCCGTGTTGCTAGATCAGCGGCTGCGCAGCCTGCGCGCGCTGGCGCTGACCGCGCTGCTGGTCTGCGCGGGCGAGGCGGGGGACTGGTATGCCTATCGTCTCAATGGCGAGGCGCTGCCGATGATCGGCATCTGGCCGGACCTGATCGGCGGGCTGACCTGGCCGGTGCTGCTGTTCGTCGCAGGGCCGTGGCTGCAGCCGTGCCGCCCGGCGTTGCCGGCGCGCGACCATGGCTGAACTCGGCGCGCTGTCCGACAGCGCCAAGCATCTGCTGACCGATCTGCTCGGGCTGGGCCGCGACGGATCGCATGTGCAGATCGGAATGATGCTGTTCGTCGGCGCGTTGTTGCTGCTGCGAGGACGCGGCATCGCATGGGTGTGGGGCGGGCTGCTGGCGCTCGAACTGGTCAATGAATGGATCGACTGGGGTTTTCCGACGACGACGCTGGCGGGCAGCGTCAAGGATGTCGTCACCACCATGCTTGGACCCACGCTGCTGTGGCTGGCGATGGTCTGGACCAGCCGCCGCGCTGTGCGGCACCGTTCAGGCGAGGATGGCGAGCAGGCCCTCGAACAGGGCTAGACCATCGCGATTGCCATGCGCATCCTCGACCGCGCGCTCGGGGTGCGGCATCATGCCGAGCACATTGCCGCCGGCATTGAGCACGCCGGCGATATCGCGCGCCGAACCGTTGACCGGACTTGCATAACGGAAGGCGACGCGCCCTTCGCCCTCCAGCCGGTCCAGCGTCTCGGCATCGGCGATATAATTGCCGTCATGATGCGCCACCGGCACGGTGATGCGCTGCCCCGCCTGATAGCGGCTGGTGAACAGGCTCTGGCTGTTCTCGACGGTCAGAGGCACATCGCGGCAGACGAAATTGAGGCCGGCGTTGCGCATCAGCGCTCCGGGCAGCAACCCTGCCTCGGTCAGCACCTGGAAGCCGTTGCAGACCCCGAGCACCGACACACCGCGGCCCGCCGCGTCGACGACGCTGCGCATGATCGGGCTGCGCGCCGCCATCGCGCCGGAACGCAGATAGTCGCCATAGGAAAAGCCACCGGGCAGCGCGATGAATTCGACGCCGTCGGGCAGCGCGCTATCGCCATGCCAGACCATCGCCGGCGCGCGGCCGCTGACCAGCTCGATCGCGCGCGCCATGTCGCGGTCGCAGTTGGAGCCGGGAAAGACGATGACAGCGGCGGACATCAGTCGAGTCCGACGATGCGGAAATTTTCGATCACGGTGTTGGCCAGCAGCGTGTCGCACATGCGGCGGACATCGTCGCGGCTGGTGCCTTCGGCCGCGTCGAGCTCGATGTAGCGGCCGGCGCGGACATCGTTGACCCCGGCAAAGCCGAGGCCGGCCAGCGCGTGCTGGATGGCCCGGCCCTGGGGATCGAGGACGCCGGGCTTGAGCGTGACGAACACTTCGACCTTCATCTGCATCACCCCTTGGCTGCGCGCTGGCGCGCCTATGGCGGCAATCGGCACTAGCGTCAAATGGGGCCGCGGCCAACGCCACTTTCTTGTTGAGAATAATTCTTAGTTGCGACAAAGTGGCAGCCAGTCACAGGAGTGCCCGCCGATGTCCGCCTTTCTCGATCGCCTGATCCAGCCGCAGCGCCTGGCTGCGCTCGAGCCCCTTGCCCGCGAGACGATCATGGTAACGCGGCTCGCGGTGCTGGCGGCGCGGCGCGACGTGGCGCCCCTGCCAGTGCTGGAAAGGCGGCTGGGCGATGCGCATCAGGCCGCACGATTTCTGCACCTGACCGACGTGGTGGCTGCCGCGTGGCCGGAACGATTCGCCCTTGCCCCGCCCTGCTGCCCGACGCTGACACCGGACGAATTGCTGCTCGCCGGGCTGGCCGGTGCGGTCGCGGACGGCGATGCGCCACGGTTCGAGCGGATGGCGCGCGAGATGCTGGGCGAGGACGCGCGGCGCATCCTCTGGCAGGAGCTGGCGGTGGTCGCCGCCGTGCGCGCGCAGCGCGTCAGGCCGCCAGTGCAGCCCTGACGAAATCCGCTGCACGCTCGCCGATCATGATGCTCGGCGCATTGGTGTTGCCAGAGACGAGGCGCGGCATGATGCTGGCGTCCGCAATCCACAGTCCCTCGACATGGCGGGACTTCAGCGTCGGATCGACCACCGCGGCATCGTCGCTGCCCATCCGGCAGGTGCCGACCGGGTGGTAGACGGTGTCGGCCCGGCTGCGGATTTCGGCGGCGAGCGCCGCATCGTCGGCCATGTCGACGGGGTGGCGGTTGACGCCCTGATAGTCGCTGAGCGGCGGGGAATTGAGGATGCGGTCCATCATCCTGACGCCGGCGCGCATCACGTCCATGTCGCGCTCGTCGCTGAAGAAGCGCGGGTCGATCACGGGCGCGGCGGCGGCGTCGGGCGAAGCGAGGCGCACCGTACCCCGGCTTTCCGGTCGCAGCACGCAGGTATGGCAGGAAAAGCCATGGCCCTTGACCTTCTCCCGCCCATGATCCTCGAGCACGGCGGGGACGAAATGATATTGCACGTCGGGCGCGGGCGCGTCGGGGTGGGTGCGCCAGAAGCCGCCGCCCTCGGCAAAGCAGGTGGTGAGGATGCCGGTGCGGCGCAGGCGATGTTCGAAAAAGGCCTTGGCCATGCGCCACGTGCCGGCAAGGCTGTCTCCGAATGTGTCGGTGGACTCGGTCTGATAGCCGGCGACATAATCGATATGGTCCTGCAGGTCCGAACCCACCGCCGGAATGTCGCGCAGCGGCGAGATGCCGACATCGGCCAGATGCGCCGCAGGCCCCAAGCCCGAAAGCATCATGATCTGCGGGCTGTTGAACGCGCCGGCAGACAGCACCACCCCGCCACGCGCGCGCAGCACCTCTGTCTCCCGCCCGCGCTTGATGACAACGCCGGTGACGCGGCCATCCTCGATCAGCAGGCGTTGCACGACGGCGTTGGTGCGAACGGTGAAATTGGCACGGCCCCGCGCCGGTTCGACATAGGCACGCGCCGCCGACCAGCGTTCGCCGGCCTTCTGCGTCACCTGGTAGAGGCCGAAGCCATCCTGGCTGGCGCCATTGAAATCGGCGTTACGGGGGAGCTGCAGCGATGCCGCGCTCTCGACAAACTTGACGCTGGCGGGGTTGGGCCAGCGCTGGTCCATGACGTTGAGCGGGCCGTCCTGGCCGTGGAAGGCATCGCCGCCGCGTTCATTGCCCTCTGCCCGTTTGAAATAGGGCAGGCACTCGTCATAGCTCCAGCCGGTCGCGCCGAGCGACGCCCACTGGTCATAATCGAACCTGTGTCCGCGGATATAGACCATCGCGTTGATCGCCGAAGAGCCGCCAAGCCCGCGCCCGCGCGGCTGGTAGCCGGTGCGGCCATTGAGGCCCGGTTGCGGTACGGTTTCGTAGCGATAGTTCGACTTGTCCCCGATGAACGGCATGAAGCCGGGGGTCTTGACCGTCATCTTGTCGTTGGTGCCGCCGGCTTCGAGCAGACAGACCGAGAGTTTGGGGTTTTCCGACAAGCGCCCGGCAACCGCACTCCCCGCCGAGCCGCCACCGATGACGATAATGTCGAACTGGTCCATGTACGTCGCTCTCCGGTCTATTCACCCGTCTTGCGCGGGTCGGGGCTTACATGAATGTTAGTGGCGCCCCGCGCAAGGACAGAATGGGTTCGCGCCAAGCCTCCAAGAAGCCAAGAGGTCGGCGGTTCGAGGAAGCCGTTGCCTTCCTTCAGGCAGGGCTGAATGAAAAAGCCGCTTTGCGGCCTCAAGCAGCCTCTTGGTGGCTTGGCGGCTTGGCGCGAGCCACTTGCACGTCCATTTCCCCCGCCTGCTTCTGCCGCATCAACCACCGCGCCTTGATGCTGTCGCTGGTGTCGCGGCTGCCGTCGTGGGTCCAGCCGGGGGGCATGACGATATAGCCGAGTTTGGCGCGCCACGGCGCATGCCAGACGTCTTTGGCAATGCCGATCCATTCGTGCGTCGCGGCCCACAGTATGTTGAAACTGCCGAGCTGGCGCACCAGCCCGTAGCGGACCGGTTCTTCATCGACCTCCGGCGCGAAACTGCCGAACATCCGGTCCCAGACGATGAACACGCCGGCATAGTTGGCGTCGAGATAGCGCGGGTTGGTGCCGTGGTGGACGCGGTGGTGCGATGGCGTGTTCATCACAGCTTCGAACCAGCGCGGCATCCGCTGAATCGCCTCGGTATGGATCCAGAACTGGTAGACGAGGTTCAGTCCGGCACAGAAGAACACCATCGCCGGTTCGAAGCCGATCAGGAACAGCGGCAGGCGGAAGAGGAAGCCGAGGCTGATGAAGCCGGTCCAGGTCTGCCTGAGCGCGGTGCTGAGATTATAGTGCTGGCTGCTGTGATGGATGACGTGGCTGGCCCAGAACCAGCGGACGCGGTGCGCGGTGCGGTGGAACCAGTAGTAAGCCAGATCGTCGAGCACGAAGCACAGCGGCCATGCCCACCATGCCCAGCCGATGTCGAACAGGGCAAACTTATGCAGGTATAGCGCGAGCGCAATCACCAGTCCGCCGGTGAGCAGCCCGGCGATGGTGCTGCCGAACCCCAGCATCAGCGAAGTCAGCGTGTCGCGCGGTTCATAGCGGTGGCGCGCATGGCGCCGGGCAATTGCCATTTCGGCGAGCACGAGCAGCACGAAAACGGGGATGGCGAGGCTGACGGGATCGGGGAGGGCGGGCATACCGTGCCTTGCATTAACCGCTCATGTCGAGCGAAGTCGAGACACGGGCAGGCGCGCGCCCGATGGTGTCTCGACTTCGCTCGACATGAGCGGGACCAGGGGCTTGGATAGAGCGGGAAAAAGAGAAGTTGCTCACAATACCTCCCTCAGCCGGCTGGCGATAACCCCGGCGCGGGCGCCGAAGTCGAGCTCCACCGCACCGAACGTCCGCTCGCCGCTGGCCAGCCACAGCCGGTTGCGGTCGAGCCGGGCCGTGAAGCCCCGGTCTATGCGGCGCGCAGCGAAGCGGTTGCCGTGGGCACGGATCAGCATCATCGCGCCTGCGGCATTGCGGACGATGGCTCCATAGCCGGCCGCATCGACATCGGCTGCGACGCCATCGAACCCGCATTCGGCCTCTTCGGCAAGCTGGATGGCGTGGCCCTCGTCGCGGATGCGCTCATGCGTCGCGCCCAGCCCCATCCAGCGCGCGACCTGCGCGAGCAGCAGCACCGCGACCAGCGAGCCAATCAGCGGCGCGACGACGGGGATGGCGGCGCTGAGCCAGTCGGGCATCAGGCAGCGCCAGCGGCCAGCGCGTCGAGCGTGGGGCGCAGGCCGGACAGGTCATAGCCCTGCGCCGCCGCCTTGTCGCACAGCGTCTGCGGGTCGTCCCCCAGCCGCGCCCGCGTCAGCGCCCACAGGTTGGTCGAGCGGGTGCCCGACCGGCAGTAGGCGAGGATCGGGCCGTCGCTGGCCGCGATGGCGGCGGCCAGCGCATCGATCTGCGCATGGCTGAACCCCGCATGCGTCACCGGAATCGCGACATAGGCGATGCCATGCACGGCGCAGGCGGCGGCAATCGCATCCCCCTGCGGCGCGGAGGGCTCCTCCCCGTCGGGGCGGTTGTTGACGATGGTGGTCACCCCTTGCGCGGCGGCAGTGGCGACATCCTCCACGGCGATCTGCGGAGCGGCAAGGAAAGTGGGATCGATGGTTCTGAACATGGCCTCGCGTTCAAGGACGGTGTGCGGGGATTTGCAAATGAAAAATATGTCCATCGCGAAAGATCTGAAGAGGGTTCGCACCAAGTCGCCAAGGAGCCAAGAGGGCGTGTTATCCGGCAATGCTGCTCATTCAAACCGACGGAGCGCCAAAGCTTTCCGCAAGGGACCGCTGCGCGGTCGAGACGGACAACTTGGCCTCTTGGCGACTTGGCGCGAACCCCTCCAATTGCACCGGTGGCTAATGCTGCCGGATCACCGCCAGAAAGGCATCGCCATAGGCTTCCAGCTTGCGGGCACCGATACCGGGAAGCTCGCCGAGCGCGGTCAGCGATTGCGGGCGGAAGCCCGCCATGTCGCGCAAGACGCTGTCGTGGAAGATGACATAGGGCGGCACCCCCGCCTCGCTGGCAAGGTCGCGCCGGAGACTACGCAAGGCCTCGAACAGCGGATCGCCGACCGGGTTGGCGCTGGCTGCGCCACGCTCGCGCCGCTCGCCGCGCGCACGGCGCTCGCGTTTGGGCGGCAGGACCAGCGCCACATCCGCCTCGCCCTTGAGGATCGGGCGCGCGGCAGGGCCGAGCATCAGCCCGCCATGCTCGGTCTCGGCCAGCGCCTCGCGCGCCATCAGGCTGCGGGCGAGCGGCTTGAGCAGCACTGCCTCCTCCGCAGCGACAATGCCGAACACCGACAGGCGGTCATGCCCACGGTCCCGCACCCGGTCATTGTCGGCACCGGTCAGCACCGCGCTGACATGGCCGAGCCCGAAGCTCTGCCCGGTGCGATACACGGCCGAGAGCAGCTTGCGCGCCAGTTCGGTGGCGTCGGTCGATTGCGGGGCGGACAGGCAATTGTCGCAATTGCCGCAACTCGGCGGCGGATCCTCGCCGAAATGTCGCAGCAGGATGGCGCGGCGGCAGCCGGGCGCCTCGACCAGAGCGGCGAGCGCGTTCAGCCGGGCGCGATCTCCCGCGCGGCGGTCCTCCGGCACTTCGGCCAGGCGGGCGCGCGCCTTGGAAAAGTCGGCTGCGCCCCAGAACAGATGCGCTTCGGACGGGTCGCCATCGCGCCCGGCGCGGCCCGTCTCCTGATAATAGGCCTCGATCGATTTGGGCAGGCCGGCGTGGATGACAAAGCGCACATCGGGCTTGTCGATACCCATGCCGAAGGCGATGGTCGCGACCATCACCATATCCTCCGACTTGACGAACGCCGCCTGATGCGCGGCGCGCGTCTCGGGTGGCAGACCGGCGTGGTAGATGCGCGCCGGTCGCCCGGTGGCGGCGATGGCGGCGGCGAGCGCCTCCGTGCCGTCGCGCGTTTGCGCATAGACGATGCCGGGACCGGAAATGGCGCGGACAGTATCGACCACCTGATTCTTCAGGCTGGCGCGCGGGTGGATGTGGTAGCGGATGTTGGGCCGGTCGAAGCCGGCGACGATCAACCCGTCTGCCGGGATGCCGAGCTGGGCCAGAATATCGGCGCGGGTGTGCGCGTCCGCCGTGGCGGTGAGCGCGAGGCGGGGGGTATCCCCGAAGGCGTCGAGCAGCGGGCGCAGCAGGCGGTAATCGGGGCGGAAATCATGCCCCCATTCGGATACGCAATGCGCCTCATCGATGGCGAACAGCGCGACCTGGACCTGACGCAGCAGATCGAGGAACTGCGGCTGCGAGGCGCGCTCAGGCGCGACATAGAGTAGGTCGAGCTCGCCGCCGAGCAGCCGCTGGATGGTCTCGGCACGGTTGGCATCGGCGCTGGTCAGCGTGCCCGCGCGGATGCCGACCGCCTCGGCGCTGCGCAACTGATCGTGCATCAGCGCGATCAAGGGCGAGACGACGACGGTCGTGCCCTGAAACAGCACCGAGGGCAGCTGATAGGTCAGCGACTTCCCCGCGCCGGTCGGCATCACCGCCAGCGTGTGCTGCCCGGCAAGGACGCGAGTGACGACACGCTCCTGCATCCCGCGAAAGGCGGGGAAGCCGAAGACGCGGTGGAGTGTGTCGAGAGGGTCGGCGAGCGGTGCCGGGGCGGTGGGCATGGCAGCGCCATAGACCACAGCCGCGACTGTTCACCACCCCGATTGTCAGAGGCCCGGCGATGGAATTGGCGTAACGTCGATCAATTGCGATAGCTGGTGGCGAGGCCGCCGGTAGCCGCCGCGCCGGATCGGCCGGTAACGTGGTCGAAGGTTTCCGCATAGCGCGGATGTTCGGTGCCCATCAGCTTGTCCCAGAAAGTGAAGTAGAGCCCGTAATTGTGGGTGAAGCTGCCATTATGGTGCAGATCATGATGGGTGGTGGTGTTGATCCACCGGGTCAGCGGAGACGCCAGCCACCAGCGGGGAAACAGCTCCACCCCCGAATGGCCCATGACATTGCGGATGATCTGCCAGTTCAGGAAGGTGAACAATACCCAGCCCGGCGTCGCGACAAACAGCTGCCACAGCGGCACAAAGGCGGCCATCACCACGGCTTCGGGTGCCGCGAAGCTATATGCTGCGAATGGTGTCGGCGTGACCGAGCGGTGATGGTGGCGGTGAAAAAATTTGAACAGGCGGCGATGGTGCATGGTCCGGTGTGCCCAGTAGAAATAGGCATCGTGCGTCACGACGATACCGGCCAGGATCGCGAGGTCGACGGCCAGGCCGCGGCTGCCCTCGATCCGCTGGAAGATGCCGATGCTGAGCCCCCAGATCATGACTATGGTGACGCCGAAATAGACGATACAGGTCTGGAAGGAGGCAATGAATTCGCGCCGGACATCGGCCGCGGTGGCGTGTCGCTGCTGGATCTTGCGGTTGCGCCCCCAAGGCAAGCGCATCACACCCCAGACAATGACCGCCATGGCGATCGTCGCGATCAGATAGCGCCCGAAATCGAAGGTGAAGGCAGTAATGGCGTGATCACGGAACACCGCGACGATGTCGAATGTCTTGGGCATGGCGGACTCCTGCGGTTGCTATGACAACGCCATGCATCCGCCGGCCCTTCGTTACCTGCCGCATTCCAAGACGGGCTAGCCGATTCCGGAATCGGCCAGTTGTTGCTGTCGATAGTGGCTGGGCGTTACCCCCTCCGCTTCCCGGAAGGCGCGGTTGAACGGGCCGAGCGAGCCAAAGCCTGCATCTAGCGCGATGGTAAGGATCGGCACATCGCGCTGCGCCGGATCGGCCAGCGCAGCCTTCACCTCACGAAGGCGGTGGCTGCTGAGGAACGCAGCGAAATTGCGATGGCCCATCTGCTGATTGATGGCACGCCGGACCCGATACTCCTGCTCGCCCAGTTGTGCAGCCAGTCGGGCGATGGTCAGTTCGTCATCCCGCCATGCCTTTTGCGCATGCATATGTTGGGAGATCCTGTCTGCAAGCACCGACAGGCCGGGGTCGGCCAACGGGCCATCCTGAGGCGGCTGGCCCCGACCGTCGACGAAGAATTCGGCGCGGCGCGTACCAAGCAGCGCCGCGCAGAGAGCCGCTGTGAGCACCGGAATGCCGAGGTTGATCACCTGGAACATAGGCACCGCGCCATGATTCCAGTTGGACCAGAATCCGGCTGTGGTCACCAGCAGGAAGTAGATGCCCACCGACCAGACGAAGCGCATGCGCAACCGGCGGCGCTCTTCGACCAGATCCTCCCGGCGGCCGCGATAGGCAATGGCAAGTCCCACTGCAATGAAGCCCAGCCACATCGCCCGCTGCGCGGTATCGAACCAGATAGCCTTGGATGGCAGAGCGACAAAACCGATCAGCAACAGGCCGCCTATCGCACAGGACGCGCCGACAAGCGCCCAGCTGCGCCAGCTGATCCGGGCCTCGTCATTGAACCAGGTGCGCGCGAACAACCAGAAAGCGGCAGGCGCCGTCGATTGGCCGAGCTTGAGCAGGAACGCGCCGAAGCCCTGTGCGCCATGCTGCCAAGGCGAAAGGTCCGCGAGCACGTGGCAGGCAACGGTGCCGAGCAGCACCATGGTGACGCGCGCCGCCAGCACCGAGCGGTGATCGCGGAACAGGACCCAGGCCCACAGCCCGAGCAACGACAGCGTTGCTCCGCGTGCCATCAAATCCAGCGCGGCCAGGCTCATGCCACGCTGCCCGCCTCGACCTCTGCCATCTCCACCGCCTGCCGCGCCCACATCTGCGCATAGAGCCCGCCCGCCGCCAGCAGATCCTCGTGCCGACCGATCTCCCGCACCTCTCCCGCTTCCAGCACCAATATCTGGTCGGCGTGGGCGATGGTGGAAAGGCGGTGGGCGATGGTGATGGTGGTGCGGGTTTCAGCGATGGCCTCGAGCGTCGCCAGAATTTCGGATTCGGTGCGGCTGTCGAGCGCGCTGGTCGCTTCGTCGAGGATGAGGAGCGGCGGGTTCTTGAGTAGGGTGCGGGCGATGGCGACGCGTTGCTTTTCCCCGCCGGACAGTTTGAGGCCGCGTTCGCCGACTTCGGTATCATAGCCCTGCGGCAGGCTTTCGATGAATTGGCCGACCGCGGCACCATGCGCTGCGGCGCGGATCGCGGCATCGTCCGCCGTCCCGTCGGAATCCGGGCGGCCGTAGGCGATGTTGTAGCCGATGGTATCGTTGAACAGCACCGTATCCTGCGGAACGATGCCGATCGCCGAGCGCAGGCTGGCCTGGGTCACCTGGCGCACGTCCTGCCCGTCGATGGTGATGCGCCCGCCGGTCACATCGAAGAAGCGGAACAGCAGGCGGGCGATGGTCGACTTGCCCGATCCCGACGGTCCGACAATGGCCAGCGTTCCGCCCGCAGGGACCGTGAAGCTGACGCCTTTGAGGATCGCGCGGTCGGCATCATAGTGGAAGCGGACGTCCTCGAAGCGGATTTCCCCGCCGGCCACCTCGAGCGGCCGGGCGTCGGGCGCGTCGGCGATCTCCGCCTCGGTATCGGTCAGGCGGAACATGGCATCCATGTCGATCAGGCCCTGCCGGATCGTGCGATAGACCATGCCGAGCAGGTCAAGCGGGCGGAACAGCTGCGCCAGCAGCGTGTTGACCAGCACCACATCCCCTGTCGAGAACATGCCGCGCGACCAGCCCCACACGGTGAATCCCATCGCGCCTGCCATCATCGCGTTGGTGATCAGCGACTGGCCGATGTTGAGCCAGGCGAGGCTGTTCTCCGACGTGACTGCGGCATCGGCATATTGCCGGGCGACCGCGGAATAGCGCGCCACTTCCCGTTGTTCCGCCGCAAAATATTTGACCGTCTCATAGTTCAGCAGGCTGTCGACCGACCGGCCGATGGTCAGCGTGTCAAGATCGTTCATCCGGGCTCGCAGCGCATTGCGCCAGTCGGTGACGCGGCGGGTGAAGGCCAGATAGGCGGCGACCATCACCAGTGTTGCCAAGGCCAGCCACAGGCTGAACTTGACCCAGAAAATGATCAGCACCGCGATCAGCTCGATCAGCGTCGGCGCGATGTTGAACAGCAGGAAATAGAGCATCACGTCGATGCTCTTGGTGCCGCGCTCGATGATCTTGGTGACCTCGCCGGTGCGCCGCGACAGATGGAAGCGCAGCGACAGCCGGTGCAGATGATCGAACACCGCCACCGCCAGCGTACGGGTTGCGTCCTGCCCGACACGCTCGAACAGGGTGTTCCTGAGATTGTCGAACACCACCCCGGCGAAGCGGGCACCGGCATAGGCGACGACCAGCCCGATGGCGAGCGCCACCGCCGGCTCCATGCCCTGCTGCATGCGGTTGATGGCCGCAGCATAGATGAAACCCATCGACAGCTGTACGGCCTTCGACAGCAGCACCAGCACCCCGGCGCCGACGATGCGCATTTGCTGGCCGCGATTGCCGCGTGGCCACAGGAAGGGGATGAACCGGCCCAGCGTCTTGAGCGCGGCGGGTTCTTCGCTGGAGGAATCGGTGGGAGACTGGGGAGGCATTGCGGCCACAGGTAGGCGCTGGCGGCGCGGCTGCCAACCTGCCTGTATCCGTCAGGGCAGATCGTAGACAATCATCCGGCAGGGGCGCGCATCGGGCCGGGCCGGGGTGTCGCAGGAGCGGATGCTGGGCCTCGGCGGGGGGACGAGCAGGCGTCCATCGCTGTCGGCCTCGACAATCTGCACCCCGCCCTGCTGGAGCCGGGCCGATGAAGACAGGACGGTGGCGCGGGCGGTGGCGGTAGCCGTTACACGCCCGGCATTTGGCGAGGCCCCGCCGGCCTCAGCCTTGGCGTCGTCCGGATGGGTGAACAACAGCATCGCCGCCAACGCAGGGACCAGGGGCGCGATTCCGGCGCGCCTCAGTATCTGCCGTGCGACCGTTTTCGCTCGCAACAGGTCTGCGTCCGGCACGTGCGCGGGATCGGGCGCGGCGGGAGCCGAGGGCCGGACCGTCGCCTGGCGACAGGGGAGCGGAGCGCGAGAATCGCGCACGAGACAAGCCTTTCTCCCGAGAAAGGACCAAACGTCCGAAAGGAGAAAACGACCCGTCACGCGGACGATTTAGGAAAAAATTTTTTATGGTTGCCAGTCAGTTAACTAAGCTGATCCGTGGCGGGACAAAGTAAGCGCGGATTAACCATGTTCGCGCGGGAGAATGGCGCGGGGTGGCCGCCGCAATGTCGCAAGGGTGCCTTTCTGATCCGCGCTGCGCTAGGGCGGATCGCACCGATGATCGCGACCCGCTTTGCCCCGTCCCCCACCGGCCTGCTGCATCTGGGCCATGGCTATAGCGCGCTCGTTGCGCACGATTTGGCGCGGGCGCATAGCGGCGCGTTTCTGTTGCGGCTGGACGATCTCGACACGGGAAGGGTGCGTTCGGGCTTCCGCGACGCGATCGACGACGATCTGGCGTGGCTGGGCCTGCTGCCCGATGCCCCGCTCGTGGCGCAATCCGATCGCCTTTCCGCCTATGCGGACGCGCTTGAGGCGCTGCAGAGGGATGGTCTTGCCTATCCCTGCTTCTGTACGCGCAGCGAGATTGCGGCCAGCGTCGCGGCACCGCATGGGCCGGACGGGGCCATCTATCCAGGCACCTGCCGGTCCCTGCCGCCAGACCGGGCAATGGCGCGGCTTGCCGCCGGCGATGCCCATGCATGGCGGCTGGATGTGGACAAAGCGCTGGCGCGTGTCCGCAGCGCATTGGGTGCAGTGCCGGTTTGGCATGACCGTGACGCAGGCGCTGTGCCCTGCGCTGCCCACAGCTTTGGCGATGTGGTGCTGGCCCGGCGCGACGGCGCCTTTGCCTATCACCTAGCCTCGACAATCGACGATGCGGCCATGGGCATCAGCCATGTGGTGCGTGGCGCCGACCTGTTTGCCGCCACGCATGTCCACCGGCTACTGCAGGCGCTGCTCGACCTGCCGACCCCCGCCTATGTCCACCACCGGCTGGTCGGCGACGCCAATGGCAGGCGTCTCGCCAAGCGCGACGATGCGGCCAGCCTCGCCTCGTTGCGAGACAGCGGCATCGACCCGCAAAGGCTGGTCGAAGACCTGCGGCGCGACTTGCTGCCCCTTGGCTATCGCTGGATCGGGTCTTAGATAGGGGGCAGGCGGGTGCGCGCCTTTGCCGCTATGATGCGGCCATCTGATGATCGGATCCGACAAGCCATGAATTATGCCATCATAATCGCCATCGTTGCCGCTGCTGCCCTCGTGCTGTTCAGCCTCGCGCGCGGACTGGTGTATTTCGCACAGACCAGCGACGATATCGCCAAGGGCAATGTCGATGCCGCCGGCGTCGCGCGCGGGCATGCCATGCAGAACAAGATGATGTTCGCCCGCGTCAAATGGCAGGCCATCACCATTTTGCTCTTGGTGGTGCTGGGCTTCGTTGCCGCCGGCAACTGACCCGACGGCGCATCGGGCTTGCGCCTGCCAATCGGCCCTGACGTACTGGAATGATGAAGGAGCCGCGCAGGAACAATGGTCAAGCTCAACAAGATCTACACGCGCACCGGCGATGAAGGTAGCAGCGGCCTCGTCGACGGGTCGAGGCTGCCAAAGCATGATCCCCTGTTTGCCGCCATCGGCGACGTCGACGAACTGAACAGCCAGATCGGTGTGGCGCTGGGCACGCTTGCACCGGGTTCGCGCATGGCGAAGCAGCTTTTTGTAATCCAGAACGATCTGTTCGATCTAGGAGCAGATCTGGCGACGCCGGCGGGTGCCGGCAACGATCCGTTCGCGCCTGGCGAGATGGCGCTGCGGATTGTGCCGGAACAGGTGGCCCGTCTGGAAGTTGAAATAGACGACATGAATGCCGCGCTCGCGCCTCTGACCAGTTTCATCCTGCCCGGTGGCAGCACGGCATCGGCGCATCTGCATATCGCGCGCACCGTGGCGCGACGAGCCGAGCGCAGCGCGGTCGCGGCTGCGGAGACGCGCGCGCTCAACCCGTCGGCACTTTCCTATGTCAACCGCCTGTCCGACTGGCTGTTCGTTGCCGCGCGCGTCGCCAACGGTAACGGCGTGGACGATGTGCTGTGGGTGCCGGGGGCATCGCGCAGCGCGTGAGGGGCGCCGACGATCTGTTGCAGCGCTTCCGGGCGACCCGCGACCTGACCGTGGCTTTGACAGCACCGCTGTCCGATGCCGACGCCAGCGTCCAGTCGATGCCCGACGCCAGCCCCACCAAGTGGCATCTGGCGCACACCACATGGTTTTTCGAAACCTTCCTGCTGCGCGATCATGTGCCCGGATACCGGCTGCACGATCCGCGCTGGCCGTTCCTGTTCAACAGCTATTATGAGGCGGAAGGCGCCCGCCATGCCCGCCATGCCCGCGGCCTGCTGACCCGCCCGACGCTGGCCGAAGTGATCGGCTGGCGCGCTGCGGTCGACGCCGCCGTAGAAGATGCCCTGCCGCTGCTGGCCGAGCAGATTCCGGCGCTGATCGAGCTTGGCATCGCGCATGAGCAACAGCATCAGGAATTGCTGCTGACCGATCTGCTGCACCTGTTTGCGCAAAACCCGCTGGGGCCGGTCGCCTATCCGCTGATCGACCATCGCGACCGTGCGGAGAGCAGCCGCGAGATGCGCTGGATCGACGGGGCGAACGGCTTGGTCGACATCGGCCACGATGGCCAGGGCTTTGCCTTCGATTGCGAAGGACCCCGGCACCAGGCGCTGCTGACGCGACACCAGATCGCCGACCGGCCGGTCAGCAATGGCGAATGGTCGGCCTTCATTGCCGATGGGGGCTATGGTGACCCGCGGTTGTGGCTGGCGGACGGCTGGGCCTGGGTGCAGGGCGAAGCGATCGACGCGCCGCTGTACTGGCGGCAGGGCGAGCATGGCTGGGAGCAGTTCAGCCTGCACGGCTGGCAAGCGCTCGATCCGGCGGCACCCGTCACCCACATCAGCCTCTATGAAGCGGACGCCTTCGCCAGCTGGGCCGGGGCACGCCTGCCGACCGAGGCCGAGTGGGAAAGCGCGGGTTCGGGCGAGGATGCCGACGGCGGACAGCAGCTCGATGGCACAACTGCGCTCATCGCGCGTTCGGCAGCGAATGCCGGCCGCCTTTCCCAGATGTTCGGCAGCGTCTGGGAATGGACCGGCAGCGCTTATCGACCCTATCCGGGCTTTCGCCCTGCTGCCGGCGCGGTGGGCGAATATAACGGCAAGTTCATGAGCGGGCAGTTCGTACTGCGGGGCGGCAGTCTGGCAACGCCAAGGGGACATATGCGTGCATCCTATCGCAACTTCTTCTATCCGCACCAGCGCTGGCAATTCACCGGCGTCAGGCTGGCCCGCGATGTCTGACAGGCCCGACCTTCCCGGCGGCAGCGCCTTCCTGACCGACGTCATCGACGGCCTGTCGCAGCGGCAGAAAGCGATCCCGGCGCGCTGGCTCTACGATCATCGCGGATCGGAGCTGTTCGAGGACATCACCCGGCTGCCCGAATATTATCCGACGCGCACCGAAACGGCGATGCTAGACGCCGCGGCGGCCGACTTCGCACGGCTGGCCAGCGACCGGGTGGTGGTGGAATTCGGATCGGGCAGCTCGGCGAAAACGCCGCTGCTGCTGTCGGCGGTCAAGCCGCGCGCCTATGTGCCGATCGACATTTCCGGCGACTTCCTGCGCGAATCGGCGAGTGCGCTGGCGGACCGTTTCCCGGGCCTGCCGATCCATGCGGTCGAGGCGGATTTCATGCATCCGGTGAAATTGCCGATGGCGCTCGCCGATCAGCCGCGGCTTGGCTTCTTTCCGGGATCGACCATCGGCAACATGGTCGCGCGCACGGCGGTCGACCTGCTGCGTTCGATGCGGATGACGCTGGGGGCGGACGGGCTACTGCTGATCGGTGTCGACCGCATCAAGCCGGTCGATGTCCTCATTCCCGCCTATGACGATGCCGCCGGGGTCACCGCCGCCTTCAACCTCAATCTGCTGAGCCGCATCAACCGTGAACTGGCCGGCACCATCCCGGTCGATGCCTTTGTGCACCGCGCCATCTGGAACGATGCCTTCGCCCGCATCGAAATGCATCTGGAGGCGCAGCGCGACGTGGCCTTCACCATCGGCAGCCGCGCTTTCACCATGGCCGCCGGGGAGACCATCCACACCGAAAACAGCCACAAATACGGCCCCCGCGATGCCAGCCTGCTGCTCCGCGCCGGTGGCTGGACACCGCTGGAGACGTGGAGCGATCCGCAGGACTGGTTCAACCTGATCCTTGCCGAAGCGACGGAATATCGCAGCGCACCATGATCTTTTCGCATCGCTGAACTTGTTTCGCACACATAGTCACGGCATGGCGCGGCCAGCCACGATGGTGGCGCGATGGCCGACAGGGCTCCGGCGACAGCCAGGGTAGCGGCGTTGCGAAGGGCAGGGGCAGGACATGCAGACAGTCGGGGTTATCGGAGCGGGGCAGATGGGCGCCGGCATCGCGCAGGTTTCCGCGCAAGCCGGCTATCGCACCTTGTTGTCCGACATTTCTCTGGCTCAGGCCGAAAAGGGCAAGGCCGGCATCGCGCGCCAGCTCGCCAAGGCGGTCGAGAAGGGCAAGCTGGCCGCAGCCGACGCCGATGCCGCGCTGTCCCGGATCGAACCGGTGGCGGACCATGGCGCCTTCGCTCCCTGCGATCTGGTGATCGAGGCGGCGACCGAGCGGGAGGAGGTCAAGCGCGCGATCTTTGCCAGTGTCGGCGCGCATCTTTCGTCCACGGCCATTCTCGCCAGCAACACCAGCTCGATCCCGATCACCCGGCTGGCGCAGGCGGCGCCCGACGCGAGCCGCTTCATCGGCGTGCATTTCTTCAATCCCGTGCCGGTGATGGGGCTGATCGAGCTGATCCGCGGGCTCGCCACCAGCGACGCAACGCTCGGCGCGGTCGAAGCCTATGGCCGCAGCCTCGACAAGCAGATCGTTCATGCAGAGGACCGCCCCGGCTTCATCGTCAACCGCGTGCTGATGCCGATGATCAACGAGGCGATTTTCGCGCTCGGCGAGGGCGTGGCGACGATGCGGGACATCGACACCGCCTGCCGCCTCGGCCTCAACCATCCGATGGGCCCGCTGACGCTCGCCGACTTCATCGGCCTCGACACCTGTCTCGAGATCATCCGCGTGCTGCACACTGGCACCGGCGACCCCAAGTTCCGCCCTGCCCCGCTGCTGGTCAGCTATGTCGAGGCGGGCTGGGTCGGCAAGAAGGCCGGGCGGGGCTTCTACGACTGGACGGGCGCGGAGCCGGTGCCGACGCGCTAGCAGATCGATGCGGAGCGACGGCGATTGACGAGTTAGCTAATCTGGACTAAGAACAGGCCATGCCGACCGTCAACATGCACGAAGCAAAGACCAATTTCTCGCGCTTGATCGCGGCGATCCGCTCAGGCGCCGAAACCGAGATCATCGTCGCGCAGAATGGAGTACCGGCAGCGCGAATCGTGCCAATCACCAAGGCAAAACGGCCGCTGAAGTTCGGTTTTGCCAAAGGGCGGTTCAATCTGGATTTCGACGCTTTCCAGGCTCTCGACACCGACGTGCAGGCGATGTTCGATGAGAGCATCGAGCGCGATGCAACTCTCTACAAATAGTGCGGCTGCTGCTCGATACGCACGTCATGCTGTGGTGGGCTTTGGGCGACCAACGGCTGACGACCAGAGGGCAATCGCTGATAGCCGATGACCGCAATGATTGTTTTGTCAGCATAGCATCGGTGTGGGAAGTTGCGATCAAAACCAGCGCGAGACGTGGCGGCTTGCCGACGGGCATTACTGCCTCAACTTATGCTGCCTTGATCGACGAAGCTGGGTTCGAGCTGCTTGATGTACGCCGTTCCCATGCCATCGAACTCGAATCCATTCCGCCGATCCATGGCGATCCGTTCGATCGGCTGATGATTGCCAAAGCTGTTCAAGAGCGGATGACCTTGCTTACGCATGACAGGATAGTCGGCAGCTACGGAAAACCTGTGATGCTTGTTTGAGCAAGGAGCCTGTCCATGACCATCGGCCCCCCCCGCCCCTTTACGATCGACATCCCCGAGGCGCAGCTCGACGAGCTGAAGGCCCGTCTTGCCCTTACCCGCTGGCCGGAGAAGGAGACGGTCGATGACTGGGACCAAGGGGTGCCGCTGGCCTATGCGAAAGAACTCGCCGCCTATTGGGCCGATGGCTATGACTGGCGCCGCTGCGAGGCGCGGCTGAATGCGCTGCCCAACTATCTGGTCGACATCGACGGGGTGGATATCCACTTCATCCATGTGCGGTCCGCCAATCCGTCGGCGCGTCCGCTGCTGCTGACGCACGGCTGGCCGGGATCGGTGCTCGAGTTTCTCGACTGCATCGCGCCGCTCGCCCGCGACTATCACCTCGTCATTCCGGCGCTGCCCGGTTACGGATTTTCAGGCAAGCCGGCCAGCGCAGGCTGGGACGTGGACAGGATCGCGGCGGCGTGGGACGCGCTGATGCTGGCGCTGGGCCATGATCGCTATTTCGCGCAAGGCGGCGACTGGGGCAGCGCGGTGACCACTGCGATCGGTGCCCAGAATCTGGGCCATTGCGCGGGCATCCATGTCAACATGGTGGTGGCGATGCCGACCCCGGAGATGCTGACTGAGGCGACCCCGGCCGAACAGGCATCGCTGGCGCGGATGCAATGGTACCAGACCAAGGACAATGGCTATTCGACCCAGCAGGCAACCCGGCCGCAGACGCTGGGCTATGCGCTGACCGACTCACCGGTCGGGCAGATGGCGTGGATCGTCGAGAAGTTTCACGGCTGGACCGATTGCGGCCATGCCCCCGGCGGGCAGTCAGTAGGCGGGCACCCCGAGCAAGCCGTGTCGCGCGACCATATGCTCGATACCGTCATGCTCTACTGGCTGACGGCGAGCGCGGCGTCCTCGGCGCGGCTCTACTGGCACAGCTTCCGCAATTTCAGCGGCGGTCAGGTGACGCTGCCGACCGGGTGCAGCATCTTCCCCAACGAGATTTTCAAGGCCTCGCGCCGCTGGGCCGAACAGCGCTACACCAACATCGTTTACTGGAACGAGGCGGAGAAGGGCGGGCATTTCGCGGCGTTCGAGCAGCCGGCGCTGTTCGTCGAGGAGGTGCGCGCGGCATTCGGGGCGATGAGCCTTTGATCGTCGCCCCGGGCTCGACCCGGGGCCGCTGGCAACCCGGCACCACGCCGATAGCGGCCCCGGATCAGGTCCGGGGCGACGGTGATCGGAAAGGCCGCGCTACTCGGGCCGGGTCCACAGCCAGCCGAGCGTGACCACGGCCACCGCTGGCGGCAGCAGCAGCCACGGCCAGGCCAGCAGCCAGGCGCCGAGCAGGATGCTGACGGCGAAGGTGGCGGTTGCGGCAATCTTGCCATGCCGGCTCACCGCCCCCCGCTCGCGCCAGGCAATCAGGTGCGGGCCGTAGCGCGGATGGGCGAGCAGCCGCGCCTCCCACGCCGGATTGCCCCGCGCGAAACAGAAGGCGGCCAGAATATAGAGCGGGACGGTGGGCAACAGCGGCACGGCGATGCCGATGGTACCGAGCGCGAGCGAAGCGAGGCCGGCTAGATTCCAGAGGCGCGCTTTCAGGGTCATGTAAAGTCGATGCCGAGCCGGACCGTATCGCAATGCAGGCAGGCGAATTTGTAGAGCGCGACGTCGCTTTTGCCTTCGGCATAGGCTGCCTTGAGCGTGCTCCAGTCAGCGAGCCAGTTATTTTCTTCGAGAAACAGCGCTTCGACCGGCTCGGGCAGCTGCGCCGCCTCTTCGGCGGGAAGATCGCCCAAAAAGGCGCAGGCGTCCCCGCAATGGGTCAGCCACAGTTCGCCTTGCCAGCTTATGTAGCCGGGTGTGCGACGGCTGAGCTCGTCCCAAACCGCCGCCGGCAGCGCCGTGTCGCTATCCTGCACGAACGAGGCGCCGAGCCGCCGTGCCGCCCGGCCATCGGCGACACACCAGGGGCAGATGCAGTCGTACCGCGTCCGGCCATAGTGGCTGGCGACGCGATAGCCGCGGGCATGGCCACAGCAGGCGCACGACAGATCGGTGGTAACGATCGCCTTGGTGGCGACGGGATCGGGGTGGTAGCGGAACACCGGCATCGCCGAATCGACCGGCCGCTGGCGCAGCAGACGGCCGACAGCTTGGGACATGCGACCGAATAGGCTCACGCCACATGCACGCCCTTGGTCACGCAATAGCTTTCCAGCCCCTCGCGCCCGCCTTCGCTGCCATAGCCGGACTGCTTGACCCCGCCGAACGGCGCATCGGCGCCCGAGATGGCGAAGGTGTTGATGCCGACCATCCCCGCCTCCAGCGCGTCGCCAAGCAGGTTGGCGCGGCGCACGTCGCTGGTGAAGGCGAAGGCGGCGAGGCCGAAGGGGGTGGCGTTGGCGGCGGCGATCGCCTCGTCATAGCTTTCGAATGCCCGGGTGACGGCAACCGGGCCGAAGGGTTCGACCTGCATGATGTCCGCCTCCGCCGGCACAGCGGCGAGCAGCGTCGGGCGGAAGAAATTGCCGGGACCATTTTGCCGCGTGCCACCGGCCGCGACGGTCGCGCCCTTGGCGACAGCGTCGCCGATCAGCGCACCGACAGCATCGGGGCGGCGCGGATTGGCGAGCGGGCCCATCTTGGTGCCCGCGTCCATGCCGTTGCCGATGGTGACGCTGGCCGTCCGCTCGGCAAAACCGCGCACGAAAGCGTCATGGATCGATGCTTCGACGAAAAAGCGGGTGGGCGACACGCACACCTGGCCTGCATTGCGGAACTTCTGCGGCACGACCATGTCGAGCGTCTTGTCGAGATCGCAGTCGGCGAACACCAGCACCGGCGCGTGGCCGCCCAGCTCCATGGTCGATTGCGTCACATTGTCCGCGCACAGCCGCATCAGCTGCTTGCCGACCGCGGTCGAGCCGGTGAAGCTGATCTTGCGGATGACGGGAGAGGCGATCAGCGTCGAGGAGATCATCGCCGGATCGCCGAAGACGAGTTGCGCCACCCCCGTTGGCAGACCCGCATCGGCCAGCGCGCGCATCAGTTCGCTGGTGCAGCCGGGCGTTTCCTCCGCAGGCTTGGCGATCACCGAGCAGCCGACCGCGAGCGCGGCCGCCATCTTCTTGGCCATCAGATACAGCGGGAAATTCCACGGGGTGAAGATGGCGACGGGGCCGACCGGCTGGTGCAGCACCATCGAGCGCTGGCCCGAGGGACGTACCAGCGTGCGACCATAGATGCGGCGGGCATCTTCCGCGCACCAGTCGAACATCTGCGCGCTGCCCAGCACCTCGCTCCGCGATTCGGCGAGCGGTTTACCCTGCTCCATCGTCATCAGCGTGGCGATATGCTCGACGCGGTCGCGCAGCAGCTGCGCGGTCTTGCGCAGCACGGTCGCGCGCGCATCGACATCGGTGCCGCGCCACAGCGGGAAGGCGCGTTCTGCCGCGGTGAGCGCGGCTTCGAGATCGGCGGCGCTTGCCTTGGGCAGCTCGGCCATCGCCTGCGCGGTCGCGGGGTTGAGCACGGGCAACGCGTCACGCCCCTCGCCTGCGGTCCAGGCACCGTCGATGAACAGGGCGAGATCGGCGGCGTAGGCGGTCATGACGCAAGGCTCCTTGATGCAATTGCCCCGAGCTTGTCGAAGCGCTGTCCTTCACTTAGGCTCCCTCGACACAAGAAAAAAGGCAGCGCGGCTACAAGCGCGCTGCCAGCGGGAAGGGAAGAGAGACATGGCCGAGATGCGCATCATCACCGATGGACTGCGGTTCCCCGAAGGACCGGTGGCCATGCCCGACGGCAGCGTGATCCTGACCGAGATCGAACGCGGCCAGATCACCCGTGTCGCACCCGACGGCAGCAAGAGCGTGGTGGCAGTGACCGGCGGCGGACCCAACGGGCTCGCCATCGGGCCCGACGGCAAGCTCTATTGCTGCAACAATGGCGGCTTCGAATATGTCGAGGCCAACGGCTATCTGGCGCCGCACGGCATTGCGAAGGATTACAGCGGCGGGCGGATCGAGCGGATCGACATCGCCACCGGCGAGGTGGAGGTCCTCTACAAGTCAGGCGACTTCGGCTGCAGCTTGCGCGGGCCGAACGACATCGTTTTCGACGACCATGGCGGGTTCTGGTTCACCGATCATGGCAAGGTCGATTACCATGCGCGCTGCCACGACATCGTCGGCATCTTCTATGCCAAGGCCGATGGCAGCTTTCTGGAAGAGGTCATCTTCCCCAGCTACAATCCCAACGGTATCGGCCTCTCCCCCGACGGCAAAAGCCTCTACGCGGCCGAGACCTACACCTGCCGCCTGACCAAGTTCAACGTCATCGCCCCCGGCAAGGTCGACGATGCGGCGGGTCCGGGCGGGCCGGGCATCCCGCTCTATCGCCCGGCGGGCTATAAATTCTTCGATTCACTGGGCGTCGAGGAGTGCGGCAATATCTGCGTCGCCACCATCGGCGAATGCGGCATCAGCGTCATCTCTCCGACGGGCGAGCTGGTCGAGTTCGTCGAGACCGATGACATCTTCACCACCAACATCTGCTGGGGCGGCGAGGACCGCAAGACCGCCTATGTCACGCTGTCGGGCAGCGGGCGTCTGGCGGCGATCGACTGGGCGCGGCCCGGGCTCAAGCTGCGGTATTGAGCGCGCGCATGCATGATCGTTTCAGGGCCGTCATCTGGGATTTCGGCGGCGTCATCACTTCCTCTCCGTTCGAGGCGTTCAACCGGCTGGAGGCAGAGCGCAGGCTGCCGAGGGATTTCGTGCGGCAGGTCAATGCCGCCAACCCGGACAGCAATGCCTGGGCGCTGTTCGAGCGCGCCGAGATCGATGCGGCCAGCTTCGACGCGCTGTTCGCCGCGGAGGCAGAGGCGCTGGGCCACCGACTGGAAGGCAGTGCGGTGCTCGCCGTGCTGGCAGGCGCGGTGCGGCCGCGCATGGTGCGGGCGCTCGACCGGCTGAAGGCGGCGGGCTACCGGCTCGGCTGCATCACCAACAATGTACCGTCCGGTCACGGTGCGGGCATGGCGCGCAGCAGCGACGGACGCGACCAACTGGAACAGATTTTCGCGCGCTTCGAGCATGTCATCGAATCGAGCAAGGCCGGCGTGCGCAAGCCCGACCCGCGCATCTACCTGATGATGTGCGAAGCCTTGGGCGTCGCGCCCGAAGCCTGCGTCTATCTCGACGACCTCGGCATCAACTGCAAACCCGCCGCCATGCTGGGCATGCATGCGATCAAGGTGACCGGTGAGGCGCAGGCGCTGGCCGATCTGGCCGGCGCGCTCGGCGAGGGCCCGGACTGGCCCTGACCGCCGGCGTCAGTCGAGCAGGAACAGCGCGAAGGCGATGGCCGAGACCAGGCTGGCGAGCGTGGCGCCCAGCACCGGCATCAGGGCCCGCCAGCCCATCTGCAGGATGAGATCCATGCGGCTGCGCATCGCCGTCGCGGTCACCGCGAGCAGCAGCAGCGCCTTGGAGGCGGTGAGGCTGGTGGTGGTGACGATGTCCGGCACGTCGATCAGGCTGTTGAGCAGCACGGTGGCGAGGAAGGCGGTGATGAACCATGGCATCGCCAGCCGCCGCCAGATCGGCAGCCGCTCGCCGCCGGTGCCGTGGCGCATGTAGAACAGGCTGACCAGCGCGACGATGGGCGCGAGCAGGGCGACACGGGCGAGCTTGACGATGGTGGCATAGGCACCCGCCGCGTCCGAATAGGCATAGCCGCCGCCGATCGCCTGGGCGACGTCGTGGATCGACGCGCCGATCAGGAAACCGGCCTGCCGGTCAGTCAGCGACAGATAGTCGGCAAGGATGGGATAGACGGTCATCGCCAGCGCAGAGGCGAGGCTGATGCCGACCAAAGTGAGCGCGAATTGCGCCTGGCTCAGCCGTTCCTTGCCGATGACGCTGTAGAGGGCGAGCGCGGCGGAGGCGCCGCAGATGGCGGTGGCGCCGCCCGACAGCACGCCGTTTGCCGATGGCTGGCCGGCAAGGCGCGCACCGAGCAGGCCGCCGCCGAACGCCAGCGCCATCACCACCAGCAGCGCCGCGAAGGGGACGAGACCGAGCGCGCCGATCTGGGCGATGGTGACTTGGGTGCCGAGGATGACGATGCCGATGCGCAGGAAGGTGCGGCTGGCATAATCGAGGCCGCGATGGGTGCGCGGGTCGGCGGCGACGAAATTGAGGGCGAGGCCGATGAGCAGACCCATCAGGATGATCGGCATGCCATAATGTTCGGACAGCCAGGCGGCGGCGATGCTGGCGATGCCGCAGACGGCAAGGCCGGGGAAGACCGGCGCGCGGGGCGCCTGGGCGCCTTCGTCGGCGAGGGTCAGTTCGCCGTAGAGGTCTCCGGCATATTGATGGGGATCGGTGGCCATCTTATCCATCATCACGCATATCGAGGTTCGGCTTGTCGTATGTCCTACGGTGTCATACACAGCCATGGCGACTGGCGCCAGAGATGTGTCGGCGGCGGGGAGAGCAGCGATGGATGGCAGCGAGGCGGGCAACACGGCAGGCGGCGGAACCGCGCAGGGTCAGACCGCGGGGGTGTATCGCACCCCGGAGGAAGAGGCGCGCCTGAAACGGCTGCGCATGGGGCTGGTCGCGCTGCTGTTCGTCGGCACGCTGATCAACTATATCGACCGGCAGGTGCTGTCGCTGCTCAAGCCGACCATCGAGGCGGCCTATGGCTGGGGCGACGCCGAGTTCGCGCATTTCGCCTCCATGTCCCAGCTCGCCGCAGCGGCCGCGCTGATCGTGGTCGGCTGGCTGGTCGACCGGTTCGGCGTCAAGATCGCCTATGGCGCGGCGGTGGCGGTGTGGAGCGTCGCCGGGATGGCGCATGCCTTTGCCGCCAATGTCACCCAGTTCGTCGCCGCGCGCGTGGCGCTGGTCGCGGCGGAATCGATCAACACCCCGGCCGCGGTCAAATCCGCATCGCAATATCTGCCGATCGAGCAGCGATCGCTGGCGCTGGGCATCGTCAACACCGCGCCCAACATCGGCAACATCATCGCCCCGTTCGTGGTGGTGGCGCTGGCCGCCGCCTATGGCTGGCAGGCGGCCTTCATCATCACCGGGCTGCTGGGATTCATCTGGCTGGGCTTCTGGATCGTCGGCGTGCGCCACCTGCCGCCGGTGGAAACCCGGGCGGGCAGCGAGCGCGGCAGCGTCGACTGGGGCGCGCTGGCACGTGACCGGCGCACCTGGGCGATTGCCGGGGCCAAGGCGCTGACCGACATGTTCTGGTGGTTCTTCACCTTCTGGCTGCCGGACCTGTTCACCAAGGTGTTCGGCCTGTCGCAAGCCGAACTGGTCGGCCCGACTGCGCTCGCCTTCCTGCTGGCGGCGGTCGGCGCACTGTCCGGCGGGTTCCTGTTCCCGGCGCTGCTCAAGCGCGGCATGGGCGTCAACCGCGCGCGCAAGACCGCGATGCTGCTGTTCGCGCTGGTGGTGGTGCCGATCCCGCTGGCGCTGACCGCGTCGAGCCCGTGGATCGCCGCCGCGATCATCGGCATGGGCCTGTTCGCGCATCAGGGCTTTTCCACCAACATTTTCGGCATGGCCGCCGATGCCATTCCGCCGGCGCGCGTCGCCAGCGTGATGGCAGTGGGCGCGATTGCCGGCAACATCGCCGGCTTCGGCATCCAGGAGACCACGGGCTGGCTGCTGACCAGCGGCATCGGCTACGCGCCGCTGTTCTTCGGCGCGGCGACCGCCTACCTGCTGGCGCTGCTGTGGATTCACCTGTTCGTGCCGGTGATCCGTCCCGCCGAGGAGAATTGAGCGGGAACCGGCGGGCGGCATTGCCGTTGGCGGGGGATGAGACGCACCGCCACCCTGGCCCGATCGGCCGCTACCCGCTCCGCTCTTGCCGGCTCGGCTTTGGCAACTGTCGCGCTGCTGATCGCGGCCTGCGGGGAGCGCGGGGCCGATGCGCCGACGCAATCGGCCGACCGGACCGCGCCGCCCGCCGCGAGCGGCAGCAGCGCACCCTCCGCCAGCCGCGACCCGGCGCCAGCGGGTAAACCCGCCGCGCCGCCACAGGCCGAACTGACGCCCGAGGCGGCGCGTGGCGAGACCGGCGCGCGCGACGTGCTGCTCGACTTTGCCAGAGGCATCGAACGCGGGCGCTATGCCGAGGCGCGGGCGATGCTGTCCGATGCCGACCGGCGCAAGTGGAGCGAGCGGCAGTTCGCCGCGCTGTTCGCCGATCTGCGCGACCTGACCGTGGCCGTGCCGACCGGCACGATGGAGGGCGCGGCCGGATCGCTCTATTATACCGCGCCAGTCTCCGTCACCGGCACCGACCGCGACGGACGGCCGATACGGCTGGAGGGCGAGGCAGTGCTGCGCCGGGTCAACGATGTCGACGGAGCGAGCGCCGCGCAACGGCGCTGGCATTTCCAGTCGCTGGGGCTCGACTGGACCCATTGATGTCGACCCGCACCGGGTGAGGTGACAAGCGCAAGGCGCGGCGCTATCGGGCGCGCGTGTCCGACTTGCGCGCCCTCCTCCTCCGCTATCGCTGGCTCGCGATGTTCGCCTTTGCGAGTGCGCTGGCGATGAAGGCGCTGGTGCCCGCCGGGTTCATGATCGTCAGCCATAACTTCAGCATCGATGTGGTGCTGTGCTCGGGCATGGGCGAGCAGCGGATGGTATCCATCCCGGTCGAGCGCGAGGGCAAGGCCGATGTCGTCGGCGACAAGCAGGTCTGCCATGGCAGCGCGCTCGACAAGGCCGTCGACAGTGGTGCCGATGCCACGCTGATCGCCGACGCGCTGGCGTTCATCCTGACGCTGGGTTTTGCTGCGGCGTGCCTGCCGCTGCTGCGCAGCCCGCGCTTCCTCAACCCGCCGTTACGCGGACCGCCCGCCACCATCTGAGCCCTTGCGCAGCAGCACTGCGCGGCGGCGGCCAATCCGATTGGCCGGCGCCGTGCCGTGCGCATGACCATGCTTCGCCCGCACCGCCCATGTGCGCCGGCGATCCGATCAGGTGAATTTCCATGACCATTTCCCGTTTCGCGCTCGCCGCAGCGCTATGCCTTGCCGCCTCCCCCGCCCTTGCCGAAGACGATCCCGGGTCCGGACCCGATATCATCGTCACCGGCGACAAGATCGATGCCGATTTCGGCGAGAAGTCCGGAATCCCGCTCGAGCGGGTGCCGCAGTCGGTCCAGATCATCACCGACGAGGATATCATCGAACGCGGCGCAACCAGCGTCGGCGACCTGCTGCGCGCGGCGCCTTCGGCGAATATCGGCAACAGCCGCGTGTCCCGCTACCAGAGTTTCAGCCTGACGGTCCGCGGCTTTCTGGTCGACCAGATGCGCAACGGCATCCGCCAGCGCTATTATGAGGATGTCGATGCATCGGCCCTGTCGAACATCGAGCGGATCGAACTGCTCAAGGGGCCGTCCGCGGTGCTCTATGGCCAGTCGGCGGTCGGTGGCATCGTCAGCATCATCACCCGCCAGCCGACCGACCGTTTCGCGGCATCGGCGGCGCTGACGGTCGGCAGCTACGACCAGTTGGCCGGAACCATCGACATCGGCGGGCCGATCAGCGACACGCTGGGTATCCGGCTGACCGGCGAGATTGAACGGTCGGGCACTTTCGTCGATTTCCAGGACATCGACCGCGACAATATTGCGCTGACCCTGCACTGGCAGCCGGCGCCGGGCATCGACGCGCATTTCGTCGGCGAATATGTCGAGCGGCGGACGCTGAGCAATCCCGGCCTGCCGGTGGTCGGCACGGTCCTCGCTGCGCCGGGCGGGCCGATCCGGCGCGATCGCTATCTGGGCGAGCCCGCCTTCAACCCGCTCAAGGCCAATGCGCCGTTGCTGCAGGCCTGGGTCAGCATCGATCTGGGCGGCGGCTGGACGCTGACGCCGCGCGCGCAATATTCCGAGCTCAACACCCCCTTCACCCAGCTCCGCGTGCTGGGCATCGACCCCGCCAATCCCGCGCTGGTGCGCCGCAATGGCCGGATCGGCAGGGAGGACGACAGCTACACGATCGGCCAGCTCGATCTTTCAGGCAGCGTCACCACCGGGCCGCTCAGCCACAAGCTGCTGATCGGGTACGAATATGACCGTGAGCGCAGCGTCTTCATCCAGTCGAACTTCGTCGCGGTGCCGTCGATCGACCCCCGTAATCCGGTGTATCTGACCGCGGGGCAGCGCCCGGCGCTGACATTCGCCTTCAACCTCCGGCAACGGCTCGACAGCCACGCCGTCTATCTGCAGGACCAGATTGCGGTCGGCGAAAGACTGGGGATCGTCGCCGGCGTGCGGCACGCCTGGCTGCAGAATGACGGCTTCTTCAGCAGCGATCCGACGACCTTCGGCACGCCGGATGTCGAGAAGGTAACGCAGACCAGCATCCAGATCGGCGCGACCTACCAGCTCGATGGCGGCTTCAGCCTGTTTGGCGGATACAACAGCGGCTACGATGTCGAAAACAGCTTCGGTGGCGCGCCGACCGTCAGCGGCGACCGGCTGTCGCCCGAGACGTCCGAACAATATGAGATCGGCCTGCGCTACCGCTCCGACACCGTGTCGCTGAGCCTCGCCGGGTTCGAGATCAGGCGCCGCGACGTCGCCGGGGACGACCCCGACAACCCCGGCTTCTCGCGCAATTTCGGCGCCTTCCGCGTGCGGGGCGTCGAACTGGAAGGGACGGTGCAGCCTTTGCCGGGCCTCAGCCTGACCGGCGGCTATGCCTATCTGGACGACAGCATCACCCGCAGCCCCGAGCCAAGCGAGGTTGGCGGCCGTATCGTCGATGTCGCGCGCCATTCGGGCAGCCTGCGCGTCAGCTATGCCATCCCCGGCACGCCCGTGCAGCTGCGCGGCGGCGGCGTCTATCGCGGATCGCGCGCCATCGCCAACGCCAGCCCGACATTGCTGCCCGACATTTTTCTGGCAGACCTCGGCATCGGCGCGGTGTTCGGGCGGGTGCGCATCGACGTGACCGCCAATAATCTGTTCGACCGCCGCTATTTCACCGCGAGCAACAGCAATGCGGTCTACCCCGGCGATCCCCGGACGGTGAGTGCGCGGCTGGGAGTGCAGTTCTGATGGCCGGCGAGACCGCTTTGGACGCACCGGACGCGCTGGACGCGACGGACACCCAGCGCTTGGCGACGCCGGCCTATCGGGCGATCTGGCGCTGGCATTTCATTGCCGGCCTGTTCGTCGCGCCGGTGCTGATCCTGATGACGATCAGCGGATCGCTGTATCTGTTCGACCGCGAGATCGAGGGATGGTGGAACCGCGACATCCAGACCATCGCGCCGGGCGCCACGCCGCTGCCGCTTGCCGAGCAGCAGGCGGCGGTGCTCGCCGCCTCGCCAGGGGCGGAAGTGCAGCGGGTGCGCCTGCCCCACCGCGCCGACGAAGCGGCGATCTGGTCGGTGAAGACGGCGCGTGGCGCGCGGCGGGACGTCTATCTCGACCCCTATCGCGGCACCGTGACCGGTGCGGTCGATCCGGCGATGCAGCCGATGGATATCGTCCGCCGCATCCATGGCACGCTGCTGGCGGGCGATGCCGGCAGCTATGTCGTCGAGCTGGTCGCCTGCTGGACGTTGGTGATGCTGGCCACCGGGCTGATGCTGTGGTGGCCCAAGCGATGGAAGGCGCGCGGGGTGGTGGTGCCGCGCTGGTCGGCGGGCGGCCGGCGGTTGCTGCGCGACCTGCATGCCATCCCCTCGGCGCTCAACATGCTGTTCATTGCGCTGCTGATCCTGACCGGGCTGCCCTGGTCGGTATTCTGGGGCAGCCAGTTCGCGCGGCTGGGCGAGCATGTGCCGTTCATCGCGCCCACGCCCAACTTCGCGGCGCATCTGCCCGCTGCGGTGGCCGGGGCGCATGCCGAGCATGCCGAGCACGCGCCGGATATGGTCGATAGACGCCCGTGGGTGGTCCAGAACAGTCCGCAGCCGGCGATGGCGGGGCATGGCGCGGCGCACGCGCATGGGCCGGGCGGCATCGCTGCGGTGGAACCACTGCTGGCACGGCTCGACCGCGCGCACTTCGGTGAGGGGGTGCGCATCATCTACCCCGACACGCCGGGCGGGCTGTTCACGATCAATTACATCCCCGATCGGGCGGAGGGGCAGCGGACCATCTATGCGACCGGCGATGGCCGGGTGCAGGCCGATATCGGCTGGGCCGAGTACAGCCCGTTCGGCAAGGCGATCGAGTGGGGGACGATGACCCATATGGGCCGCCAATATGGGTTGGCCAACCAGCTCGCCAATCTGGCGGTGTGCCTGGCGCTGATCGGCAGCATCGTCGCCGGGCTCAGCCATTGGTGGCGCCGGCGACCGTCGGGCCAACTCGGCGTGCCTCAGCTGCGCGCCGAGGCGCGGCTACCGCGCGGCCTCGTCATCGCGCTGGGGGCGATGGGGGTGTTGTTTCCGCTGGTCGGGCTGACCATGCTGCTGGCGGTCGGCATCGGCCGGCTGCGGCGATGGGCATGGCGCTGAAAAAGCAACACCCCCCTCGCTGCCGAGGGGGGTGTGCCGACACCGCCTGTGTCCGGGATCAGCGCAGCTTGAAGCGCAAACCGACGCCGAAATAGCGGTCCGCATCGCGCGGGATGTGGAGGCGCTGGCCATTGCTGGTGTTGAGCAGCACGTAGCTGGTGTCGGCAATGTTGCGGACCATCAAGGTCAGCCGGTAATTGTCATCGGCGTCGGAAATGCCGATCTGCGCGTTCCAGATGCCGTAGCTGTCGATCGGGCCGGAATTGCCGAGATCCGAGAACTGGTCGTCGGTCCAGGCATATTGGGTGCCGAGATACAGGCGGAAGGCGTTGCCGACCGCGGTCTCATAATCGGCGCTGAGGTTGTAGCTCCATTCCGGGGCGAGCGGCAGGCGGGTGCCATTGCGCGCGTCGGGCGCGTTGGTCAGCGGGTTGGGGTTGAAGCGGCGCACCTTGGCATCGGCATAGGCGAGGCTGCCGCGGAAGGTGAGTCCGCGGGTCGGCTCGATGGTGGTATCCACTTCGAAGCCGGTGGTGCGCACGGTGCCGGCATTGGTCAGGTTGGTGACCACCGCGCCGTTGAGCAGCACGAAGTTGTTGGCCTGGAACCCGTCATAGGTCGCCTGGAAGGCGGTGGCATTGAACGTCACGATATCCGCGAACTGGCTGCGCAGGCCGAGCTCGAAGCTGTCGCTGGTTTCCTCGTCGATCGGCACCGCGTTGGTCGGTGCGGTGTGGTTGAAGAAGACGTTGAACGCCGGGCCTTTGTAGCCGCGGGTGTAGCTGGCGTAGAGCAGCACATCGTCGTTCGGCTCGAACTGGACGCTGACGCGGCCCGAGACGTTGCTATTGTTGCTGTCCCCCGCCGAGGTGTTGGTGCCATTGCCACCATTGGCAACAAGGCCGCCCGCCGGGTTGCCCGAAACGCCGGCGCCGGTCGCCGGCAAGCCGGTGCGCGCGTCGACGCCCGGTGCCCGCGTGTGGGTGTAGCTCAGCTCATCCTTGGTCCAGCGGATGCCACCGGTGATGCTGAACTGGTCGCTGAAGCGATAGGTAGCCTGGGTGAACAGCGCATAATTGGTTGAATCGACGTCGCTGGCGCTGGTCGCGGTGGGGAAAGTGGTGTTGTTGGCCGCATCGAACACATTGGTGTTGCAGGGCACAGCGCCGCCCGGAAGCGCTGGCAGGGACGAGAGGGTGCAGCGGATGTTGCGGCGGGTGAAGTCTTGGATGTTATGCGAATACCAGATGAAGGCGCCTGCCTGATAGGAGAAGGGCTGGGTCTGGTCCGAGGCGATGCGCGCCTCGAAGCTGTACTGGTCGGTTTCGACATAGCCGCGGTCATGCAATTGTTCGCCGCCGATGACGGCGCGCGGCAGGAAATCGCCTTCGCGGATTTCGGTGTTCTGCCAGTTGCGGTAGCCGGCGATCAGGCTGAGCGTGTGGGTATCGGTAATGTCGAAATCGCCCGACAGGGTCAGGCTCCACTGCTGATCCTCGGTCTGGGTGACCAGATTGTGGTTGATGATGCGCTGGTTCTCGCCGCGCGCATTGCCGCCAGGAATAGCGAGCAGCGCATCGAGGCTGGCACCGCGTGAAACGCCGGTGACTTCGGCGCAGCAATCGTCTTCGCCGGTAAAATAGTCGGCGATGAAGCGGATGCGCGACGGGCCGTTGTCATAATCGAGAATGCCGCGCACGCCATAATGCTCGTAACCGTTGACGTCGCCGTTCACCGCCGGATTGATGTTGCGGATGTTGCCGTCATAGGTGCCGAAAAAGCCGGTGATGCGCCCGGACAGATTTTCGCTGAGCGGGCCGGCGACCGATGCACGCAGGCGATATTCGTCGCCTTCGTAGAATTCGGCATTGGCATCCAACTCGAACTCGTCCGAACCGCCGCGGCTGATGATGTTGACGAGGCCGGCAGAGGCGTTCTTGCCGAACAGCGTGCCCTGCGGACCACGCAGCACTTCGATCCGCTCGACATCGACCAGATCGATAAACGACTGGCCCGAGCGGCTGAGGACGATGCCGTCGACCACGGTCGAAACGCTGGGCTCTGCCGCGATCGAGAAGGTGATGGTGCCGACGCCGCGCAGGAAGATGGCGCTGTTGGCGCTGGTCGTGCCCTTGCGGAAGGTGACCGACGGGACGAGATCGCCGATATTTTCGAGGCTGGTGGTGCCGGTGTCGAGCAGACGGTCGCCCGAGACGGCGCTGACCGCGATCGGCACATCCTGCAGATTCTGCTCGACGCGGTTGGCGGTGACGATGATGTCGCCCGAGTCGTCCTCGGCCGCGGTGTCGGCGTCCTGCGCGAAGGCTGGCGTGGTCAGCGCGAGCGTCGAGACGCTGGCGGCGATGACGGCGCGACGGAAAATGGCACTGCGGATCATGTTCGAACCTCCCCTGCGGCGCGGGCAACGGGGCCGGGCGCCAAGACAATCGGCGACCCTCGCGTTCGTGCGCGTGGGGTCTTGAGGGTGAGGGTTGAAACGCGCCGGTCAATATGTCAAGCGGTGTCATACGGCCCGCGAGAGGCCGCGCAGACAGTGCGACTTTCCTGCAACAGCGCAGGGCAGAGGGAGATGGCGGCCAAGTGACGGCGCGGTTCGTGGAGGTTGGGCCGGAGGACGGCGGCGGCGGTTTCGACCTGCTGCTGGGCGACCGCGTGATCCTGCGCCACCGTGTCGATGCGCCAGCGTTCCGCATCGCCAAGGGCAATCCGACGGTGACGATGGTGCGGGGCAATTTCCGCATGGAGGATGCGCCGAGCGATGAGCGGGTGCCGCGATACTCGCTGATCCTGAATCCCGTTCATGAAGTTGAAATCGCCGAAACGGAGAACGGCCCGGCTTTGGTGCAGTTGACCCTTTGGCCGGGAGAGGGGGATCAGGGAAGCACGATACTTTCAGTCATCGGCCAGAGCGATTTCGATCGCCTGTCGATCAGCTTGCCGAAGCACCCCGACGATCTCGTTTGGGGCGGCGGCGAGCAGATGAGCCACCTTGCCTTGAACGGTCGATCGTTCCCAATCTGGACCAGTGAGCCAGGGGTCGGTCGCGAGCCGGGTACGCCGCTCACCGACAAGATGAATTCGGACGGGTCGCTGGCAGGCGGAGATTATTGGACAACCAACTATCCGCAACCGACATTCCTGACATCCGCAGGTATTGCCTGCCATGTTGAAGATTTCGAACATATCGAACTGGATTGTCGTGACGACAGCTCGATTGCCATCAATCTGTGGCGATTTTCAACGGACTTGCTTTTCTGGACTGCCAATACACCGGCAGACAATGTCCGGCAGCTGCGCCTTGAGTTTGGAAGTCAGTCCCCTTTGCCTGAATGGGCAACGAGTGGTGCGATTGTCGGGTTGAAAGACGGCGCGAACAGTTTTGCACGTTTAGAGAAGATTATCGCAGCGGGGGCCGCCGTATCCGGTCTGTGGTGCGAGGATTGGTGCGGGATACGTCAAACCAGTTTCGGACGGCGTCTATTCTGGGACTGGCAGTGGAATGCGGCACGTTATCCCGACTTGCCCGCGAAGATTGCCGGGCTGAAGGCGCGGGGCATCCGCTTCCTTGGCTATGTGAACCCCTATCTGGCTGTCGATGGGCCGCAATATGCCGAGGCAGCGCGCTTGGGTTATCTCTCCAAGCGGCTGGACAGCGACGCGCCTTATGCGGTCGATTTCGGCGAGTTCGATGCGGGCGTGGTCGATTTCACCAACCCCGCTGCCGAGGAATGGTTTGCAGAGGAGATTATCGGCAAGCAGATGCTCGATTTCGGGCTGGATGGCTGGATGGCCGATTTCGGCGAATATCTGCCGGTCGATCTGCGGCTCCACGCGGGCGACCCCATGAAGGAGCATAACCGCTGGCCGGTGCATTGGGCCAAGGTGAACGCCGATGCCGTCGCCTCGCGTGGTCGCACGGGCGATGCGCTGTTCTTCATGCGCGCGGGCTTCACCGGGGTGCAGCAATACTGCCCCCTGCTGTGGGCCGGGGACCAATCGGTCGATTTCTCCCGCCATGACGGCATCGGCACGGTCATCACCGCCGCGCTGTCGGCGGGGCTGGTCGGCAATGCCTATAGCCACTCCGATGTCGGCGGCTACACCAGCCTGCATGGCAATGTCCGCACCGAGGAACTGCTCTACCGCTGGTACGAGCTGGGCGCGTTCACGCCGGTGATGCGCACGCATGAGGGCAACCGGCCGCAAGACAATCTGCAGATCGATTCGACGCCGGAACTGCTGCGCGGCTTTGCGCGGTGGAGCCGGGTCCATGCCGCGCTCGCGCCCTGGGTGCGGCGGCTGTGCGCGGAGGCGAGCGCGACCGGGCTACCGGCGCAGCGCGCGCTGTTCCTGCACTATCCGGACGACCGCGAGACCTTCACTATCCAGGACCAGTATCTCTATGGTGCCGAGCTGATGGTGGCTCCGGTGATCGAGGAGGGCGCGGTGGCGCGACAGGTGTATCTGCCGGGGGATGCGGCGACGGTGTGGCGGCATGTCTGGTCGGGGGCCGATTTCGCCGCCGGCTGGCACGAGATCGACGCGCCGATCGGATCGCCGCCGGTCTTCTATCGTCCCGCGAGCGACTTCGCCGACCTGTTCGCCAGCCTGCCGTCGGTGAGGGATTCGCTATGAGCGCCAAGACCCCGCACGAGCGCGCCAACATCCGCGATGTCGCTGCCCGCGCCGGCGTGGCGGTGAAGACGGTCAGCCGCGTCCTCAACGCCCACCCCTATGTCAAGGCGGCGACGCGCGAGAAGGTGGAGGCGGCGATGCGCGAGCTGGGCTTCAAGCCCAATATCGCCGCGCGCATCCTGGCCGGCACCAAGTCCAACCAGATCGCGCTGATCTATGACAACCACAGCCCCTATTACATGCACCAGATCCAGTCCGGCTGCTGGGGTCGCTGCCATGACGAAGGGGTGCGGCTGCTCGCCCAGCCGGTCGATGTCGACGATCCCGCCGTCGGCGAACAGGTCATGGGGCTGATCACCGAGACGCATGTCGAGGGCGTCATCCTGTCCTCCCCCGTCACCGACTGCGATGCGGTGCTGCGCGCGCTGGAGGCGATGAATGTGCCGTTCGTGCGCATTTCCCCCGGCACCAACCATGCGCTGACGTCGAGCGTGTTCATGGACGATGTGCAGGCTGCGGACGACATGACCACGCACCTGCTCAACGCCGGGCACCGCCGCATCGGCTTCATCAAGGGCCACCCCAGCCACATGGCCTCCGACGAGCGACTGTTCGGCTATCGGCGGGCGCTGGGTCGCGCGGGTATCGCGCTCGACGAGCGGCTGGTGACGCATGGCCTGTTCGATTTCGACAGCGGGGTGGAGGCGGCCCGGCATTTCCTGGCGATGGATGCGCCGCCCACCGCCATCTTTGCCGCCAACGACGACATGGCCGCCGGCGTGCTGGCGGTGGCGCACGATCTGGGCATCGACGTACCCGGCCGACTTTCGGTCGCCGGGTTCGACGATACCACGCTGGCGCGCACCGTCTGGCCGCCGCTGACCACCATCCGCCAGCCCGTGTTCGAACTGGCCTATGCCGCCGCCGAGCTGCTGCTGGCGGGCGGCGACGGCATCATCCACCGCCGCCTGGCCCATGCGCTGGTCGAACGGGCGACGGTGGGCCCGCCCGCACCCAAACAATCCCCCTCCCGCAAGTCCAAGGAAATTCGATGAGCCAGCTACCCGCACCCCCCGCCACCCGCATGCTCGGCAAGAGCGGGATCGAGGTGACCAGCCTGGCCTGGGGCATGTGGCGCTTTGCCGGCGACGCGGCCGAGGCGACCGCGCTTGTGCATGCGGTGCTCGATGCCGGCATCAGCTTCTTCGACACCGCCGACATCTATGGTTTCAACGGCAAGACCGGCTTCGGCGATGCCGAGGCGCTGCTGGGGCAGGTGATGGCGGCGGACCGCAGCATCCGCGACCGCATCGTGCTCGCCACCAAGGGCGGGATCATGCCGCCGCTGCCCTATGACCAGAGCGCCGCCTATCTCAATGCGGCGCTCGATGCCTCGCTCGGCCGGCTCGGTGTCGAGCGGGTCGAGCTCTATCAGGTGCACCGGCCCGACATCCTGACCCACCCCGAGGAGCTGGCGCGGACGCTGGCGGATGCGCATGCGCAGGGCAAAATCGGCAGCATCGGCGTCTCCAACATGACGCCAGCGCAGATTGCCGCACTGGCCCATTATCTGGGCGACGTGCCGATCGTTGCCACCCAGCCGGAAATCTCGCCGCTGCGCATCGACTGCTTCGAAAATGGCGAGCTCGACCAGGCGATGATGCTGGGGATAACACCGCTGGCCTGGTCTCCGCTGGGCGGCGGGCGGATCGCCGACCCGGTCTCGAGCCGCGAGCAGGCGGTGGCGGCGGCGCTGGACGGCGTCGCCAAGCCGGCCGGGGTCAGCCGCACGGCGGCCGCCTATAGCTGGCTGATGGCGCATCCGGCGGGGATCATTCCCATCGTCGGCACGCAGAATGCCGCGCGCGTGGCCGAGGCGACGGACGCGTTCAAGCTGAGCTGGACGCGGACCGACTGGTATGCGGTGCTGGTGGCGGCACGCGGGGTGCCGTTGCCGTAACCTACATCCGTAGCCCTGAGCTTGTCGAAGGGCGCTTTGCAGTGACGAGACACGCCCTTCGACAAGCTCAGGGCTACGGAAAAGATCGAGGTGCAGGATGACGTCCACCCAACAATGCGAAGTCAGCTGGTTTTCGGCCCTGTGCGACGATGACTACGAGTTCCTCGGCGTGCCCGACCCGATGCTGCAATCCTCTTGGGAGCATTGCCGCAACATCGTGCTGGCCGCCGAGAAGGGCGGGTTCGACAATATCCTGCTGCCGTCGGGCTATGCGCTGGGGGTGGACACCACCGTCTTCGCCGCCGCGATCGCGACGCTGGTGCAGCGGATCAAGCTGCTGATGGCGGTGCGGATCGGCGAGGATTGGCCGCCGCAACTGGCGCGGCGTATCGCCACGCTGGACCGCATCCTCGGCCCCGATGCGGCGGGCACCCGCGGGCGGCTCAACGTCAACATCATTTCTTCCGATATTCCGGGCGAGACGATGGAGGGCGGCCCTCGCTACCAGCGCACGGTCGAGGCGATGAAGATACTGAAGACCATGCTCGATGGCGAGCATGTCAGCTTCAAGGGCGATTTCTACAATCTGGAACTCGATCCGCCGCGGATGACGACGCTGTCGGGCAAATGCCCGCCCTTCTATTTCGGCGGCCTCTCCCCCGTGGCGCGCGAGGTGGCGGCGGAGGCGGCCGACGTCTATCTGATGTGGCCCGACACGATGGACAAGGTGATCGAGGTGGTCACCGACATGAAGGCACGGGCGGCGGCCAAGGGGCGGAGGTTGAAGTTCGGCTATCGCGCGCATGTCATCGTCCGCGAGACCGAGGATGAGGCGCGCGCCTATGCCGACCGGCTGCTGTCGAAGCTCGACGCCGCGACCGGGGACGCCATCCGCAACAAGAGCCTCGATGCGCAGAATTTCGGCGTGCAGCGGCAGGCGGAATTGCGCAGCGCGGCGGACGGCGACGGGTTTGTCGAGGAGCATCTGTGGACCGGCATCGGCCGGGCGCGCTCAGGCTGCGGCGCGGCAATCGTCGGCGATCCCGACCAGGTGTTGGCCAAGCTGCGCGCTTACCAGGCGGTGGGGATGGAGGCGTTCATCCTGTCCGGCTATCCGCACGCAGCCGAATGCGACCTGTTCGCACGGCACGTGCTGCCGCGGCTGGAGCATGGGCCGCTGAACCTCTGACCGACCACCATTGTCATTCCCGCGAAAGCGGGAATCCAGGGACGGCAAGGCCGCGCTGTGCCGCTCTGGATTCCCGCTTTCGCGGGAATGACAGGCATTGAGTGTTCAGCGAGGGCTCATGGAATCGCGTAAGTCACCGTCGCCTGTCCGACCGGCCTTGCGGCATCGTCGGTCCACAGGCGGATGTCGGTCACGGCGAGGCGGCGGCCGAGCTTGATCAGGGTGGCATCGGCGGTGATCGGGATCGGCTGGCAGGCGCGCAGGAACTGGTAGGTGAGCGAGGAGGTGACCGCCATCGCCACTTCCCCGATGTGCGCGAGAATGACGGCATAGGCAGCGGTGTCGGAGAGCGCCATCAGCGTCGGGCCGGAGACGATGCCGCCGGGGCGGAGATGTTCTGCGGTCGGCGTCAGCCGCATTTGCGCGGCGCCTGGGGAGACCGACAGGACAGTGGCGAGATTGTCCGTGCGCCGGTCCGGGAAGGCGCTGCGGAGGAAGGCATTGAGTTGGGCGGCGTCGAGTTTGAGGGTAAGCGGTTCAGCCATGGTGACTCAATGCCTTTCCGTCCCGCCCATGTCGAGCCCTTCGACCGCCCGCAGGGCGGGCGCTCAGGATGAACTTCCGCCGCAGGCGGAAGTCGAGATACAGGCAGGTGCGCGCCGGATGGTGTCTCGACTTCGCTCGTCATGAGCGGGATAATAGGCGCGGCAATATGCGCTTGGCAGCAACCGTTCTATTGGGATAATACAGTCGTTCGATGAGCAGCAACTCCCCCTTCGATCTGCCCGACGGCTATGGCGGCACGGGCGGCGGTACCGGTGGCGGCCCCGGCAGCAGCGATGCGCCGCGGCGGCGCAAGACGCTGGCCGAGCTGGAAGCCGAGCTGCGCGGCATTGTCGATTCGTCGCCGACACCGAGCCCGGCGATGCTGCAGAGCGGTGGCGGGGCCGCCCCGCCGCCTCCGCCGCAAACCGACGGCATGGTGCCGGGCACCAACCTGCCCGCGCTGCCCCCGTCGAAATGGCGGCGACGCTGGAAATGGGCCAAGCGCGGAATGCAGGCCTTCGCCGCGCTGTTCGTGCTGGCAGTGGTGTGGCTGGCGTGGACCGCGCCGCTCTCCAAGTCGCTGGAGCCGATCGTCCCGCCGCAGCTGACTTTGGTGTCCTCCGACGGGCGGCCGATCGCGCGCAATGGCGCGATCGTCGACGAGCCGGTCGAGGTCAGCAAGCTGCCGCCGCACGTCATCGAGGCGTTTCTGGCGACCGAGGACCGGCGGTTCTATTCGCACTGGGGGGTCGACCCCATCGGCATCGCCCGCGCCGCCTGGACCAACGCCACCAGCGATTCGCGGCAGGGCGGCAGCACCATCACCCAGCAGCTGGCCAAGATCACCTTCCTCAACGCCGATCAGACGCTGAGCCGCAAGGGCCGCGAACTGCTGATCGCCTGGTGGATGGAAGCGTGGCTGACCAAGGACGAGATCCTGTCCCGCTATCTCTCCAACGCCTATTTCGGCGACAATGTGTATGGCTTGCGCGCGGCATCGCTGCATTATTTCTATCGCCAGCCCGAGCGGCTGACCCTTTCCCAGGCGACGATGCTGGCCGGGCTGGTCAAGGCGCCGTCGCGGCTGGCGCCGACCCGCAACCTCCGCGCCGCGCGCGAGCGGCAGCAGGTGGTGATCGCGGCGATGGTCGATGCCGGCTATCTGACCCGCGCCGAGGCCGAGCGCATCCGCCCGGCCAGCCTCGACACGCGTGCGCGGCCGTCGCTGCCGACCGGCACCTATTTTGCCGACTGGGCGATGCCGCAGGCGCGCGCGACGATCCGCCCCGGCTATGGCGAGAATGAGGTGGTGACCACGCTCGACGCGCGGCTGCAGGATATCGCCCGGCGCGTCACCGCCGGCGCGGGGCCGCGCGGCAGCCAGGTGGCGCTGGTGGCGATGCGCCCCAATGGCGAAGTGGTGGCGATGATCGGCGGGCGCGATTACCGCGCCTCCCCCTTCAACCGCGCGACGCAGGCGCGGCGACAGCCGGGATCGACCTTCAAGCTGGTGGTGTATCTGGCGGCGCTGCGCAGCGGCATGCGCCCCGACGACATGGTCGACGACAGCGCGATCACCGAAGGCGACTATCGGCCGGCCAATTATGGCGGGCGCTATCGCGGGCAGATCACGCTGCGCGAGGCCTTCGCCCGGTCGAGCAATGTCGTCGCGGTGCGCCTGTACCAGCAACTGGGGTCGGCACGGGTGCAGGATGCGGCGCGCGATCTGGGCATCAGCGTCGACCTGCCCGAAAATGCCAGCGTCGCGCTGGGCAGTCATGGCATGACCCTGCTCGAGCTGACCGCGGCCTATGCCGCGATTGCCGGCAATTACGGCCCGGTCGAGCCGCATGCGCTGCGTCAGCCGGAGGCCGATTTTGTCGACCGGCTGTTCGACGGGCGCAGCGCCTTTCCGAGCCGGGTCCGCGAGGACATGCTCGAGTTGCTCTCCGCCGCGGTCGACGATGGCACCGGCCGCGCGGCGCGGCTGGGCATCCCCGCCTATGGCAAGACCGGGACGACGCAGGACGGGCGCGATGCGCTGTTCGTCGGCTTCGCGGGCGATCTGGTGGTCGGCGTGTGGATCGGCAAGGACGATAACTCGCCCATTCGCGGCGCGACCGGCGGCGGCACCCCGGCGCAGATCTGGCGCGATTTCATGAGCCGGGCGATCCCGGGTGCAGCCCCCCGCGCCGCGCCTCCGCCCGAGCCCGAACCGGCGCTGCCCGAGATTTTCGACGATCTGGGCAGCATCATCGGCGACCCCGAGCTGCGGATCGACCCCGAAAGCGGGGTGACCATCGGCGGGCGGATCGGCGACGCCGATGTGCGCATCGGCAATGACGGCATCGCCATCGAGCCCGGCCAGCCCGACCCGCCCGACCCGCCGCCACCCTGAACGCCGCCGGGCCATACCGCCCCGTTGCTGTATGGCTTGGAGCCGCACCCGCATTAGAGCTACGTCTCATCGAACTAAGCGACTCCGTCATTGCGAGCGAAGCGAAGCAATCCAGTGTCGCGCAAAGCCGCCCTGGATTGCTTCGCTTCGCTCGCAATGACGGTGTGAGAGTTTGGCAGCGAACGCAGGCATATGACGGTAGTTCTGGATTTCCCTTCCACCCGTGCCGAGGCGCACGAGCGGCTTGCGCAATTCGTGCCCATCGCCGGGCGCGCCTATGCCGAGCGTCGCAATTTCGAGGAAGGGCCGGGCGGCCATCGCCATGTCTCCCGCCTGTCCGCCGCGCTGCGGCGCCGGCTGGTGAGCGAGGAGGAGGTGATTGCCGCGGTGCTGGCCGCGCACCCGCTGGCCGAGGCGGAGAAGTTCATCGCCGAGGTGTGCTGGCGGACCTATTGGAAGGGCTGGCTGGAGCAGCGCCCGGCGCTATGGCTTTCGCATCATGCCGAGCTGGACGCGGCGCGGGCTAGGCTGGCGCACGATCGCCTGCTCGCCGAGCGGCATGCCGCCGCCGTCGATGGCCGCACGGGCATCGCCGCCTTCGATGCGTGGGCGCAGGAGCTGGCCAGCACCGGCTATCTGCACAATTGGGCGCGGATGCAGTTCGCCTCCATCTGGCTGTTCACCCTGCGCCTGCCGATCGCGCTGGGCATTGCGCATACCGGGGCGCAGTTCATCGACGCGGACCCCGCGTCCAACACGCTGTCGTGGCGCTGGGTGGCGGGTGCGCATACGCCGGGCAAGACCTATCTGGCCGACCCGGAGCGGATCGCGGCGATGACGCGCGGGCGGCTTTGCGCAGACGGGCTGTCAACGCGCGCCTGTGCCATCGACACCGCCCCTTCTCCCGCTGCGGTGCCACTGCGCAGCCCGCGCGCGATCGATCCGGCGCTGCCTTCGCTGCTGCTGCTGACCAGCGACGATCTCTCGCTCGATGCCGCGCCATCCGGCCGGCTGAGCACCGATCCCGGCCGCTGCACCATCCGGGCGGTGGCGCTGCTGGAGGAGCGAGCGGAGCCTGGCACGCCGGCAACGGCGCTGTCCGCGCGCGCCGGTGCCGACGCGCTGGCGCGGGCGGCGGCGCGCTTTGCCTGCCCGGCGCTGCCACCGCTTGCCGATGGCGCAGCGCTGGCGACAGCGGCAACGGCGATCGGTGCGCGCCAGATCATCCTGCCCCTTGCCACCACCGGCCCGACCCGCGACGCCATCGCCGCCGCGCTGCCGCCGCTCGCAGCGGCGGGTATCGCGCTGGGTGAGGTGCAGCGCCGCTGGGACGCTGAGGCCTGGCCGCATTGCGGCAAGGGCTTCTTCGCGCTGAAACAGCATATCCCCGCGCTGATCGAGGCCGCGGGCATCCCGCGCCCGCGGGGTTAGGGCAGTACACTCGCCTACCGTCATCGCGAGCGCAGCGACACAATGACGACGAGGGATGAAGCAACGCCTTCCTGCCATGTATGCCCGCACCCCCAGCCGCCGCGGACTTTACATCGCGGCGGGCGGCGGCAAGATGATGGAAGACCAGTCGCCAACCAAGGATCGCCCCCCCGATGCCCAGAACCCGCCTGCTTGCCCTGTCCGCCGCTTCGCTGGTCGCGCTGAGCGCCGCGCCATCGCTGGCCCAGCCGACCATATCCGCGCCGACCGTGCGTGGCAGCCAGTCGGTCGCGGCCGTGCCGGTGCGGCGGGCCATGGCCTTTGCCGCAACGGTGAGCCCGAACGAGGGGTCGCTGGTGCTGCCGCTGGCGAGCGCCGACGATCTGGCGACGCGCGGCACCTTCCTGTCCGAGGCCGAGCGCAGCGCCATCGGCCGGGCGTTGACCGCTGCCGAATTCCGCTATGGCGCGCGGGCGATGCTGAACCTGCGCGGCATCGGCAACTGGCGGCGGATCCTGCTGATCGGCACGGGGGAAACGCCGGATCTGGCGGCTGTCCAGTCCATCGGCGCAGCGGCCGCGCGCGCGCTGATGGGCGAGGACGGGACGGTGACCGTCGCCGCCGAGGGGCTCTCCGCAGAGCAAGTCGCCGAACTGGCGACCGGCATGGGCATCGGCGAATATCGCTCCGACCTGCATGATACCATCGACCGGGCGGGCGGCGACATGGCGCCGACCACCATCGCGGCCTCCACCGCCGCTGCCGCCGAGCCGCTCTATCGCCGGCGCGGCGTGGCGCTGATCGACGCGGTGACCTGGACCCGCGATCTTTCCAACGAGCCCGCCAACATCGTCTACCCCGAAAGCTTCGTCGAGCGCACCCGCGCCGCCTTTGCCGGAGTGCGCGGCGTGACCATCGAGGTGCTCGACGTGCCCGCCATGGAGCGGCTGGGCATGGGGGCGATCCTAGGTGTCGGCCAGGGGTCGACGCGGCCGCCGCGCATGCTGATCGTGCGCTATCGCGGGGAAGGCAGCGCGGATAACCCCATCGTCATGGCGGGCAAGGGCATCACCTTCGATTCCGGGGGCATTTCGATCAAGCCGTCCGCCAATATGGGCGACATGAAGATGGACATGTCCGGCGCGGCGTCGGTGACCGGCGCGGTGCTGGCGCTGGCGCGGAGCGAGGCGCCGGTGCATGTCGTCTCGATCGCCGCGCTGGCCGAGAATATGCCCGACGGCAACGCCATCCGCCCGGCGGACGTGCTGCGCGCGATGAACGGCAAGACCATCGAGATCATCTCCACCGATGCCGAGGGGCGGCTGGTGCTGGCCGATGCGCTGTCCTACGCCGATGCGCGCCTCTCCCCCGCCGCCGTGATCGATGTGGCGACGCTGACCGGCGCGATCGGCACTGCGCTGGGCGACGATTATTCGGGGCTGTTCAGCCGGCACGATGCGCTGGCCGAGCAATTGCTCGCCGCCGGCGATGCCACCGGCGAGGCGATGTGGCGGATGCCGATCCACCCCAGCTATGGCGAGGAAGCGGCATCGCCCATCGCCGATTTGCGCAACGGCGGATCGGGCGGCGGCGGCGCGAGCTTCGGCGCCTATTTCATCGGCGAATTCATCAGCCGCGACATCCCCTGGGCGCATATCGACATGGCGAATGAGGCCTGGGGCCCGGCCAACGATGTGAAGCCCGCCGGCTCCGCGGGCTGGGGCGTGCGGATGCTCGAACGGTTCGCGCGCGATTTCCGGCCGGTTGCGGGCGAAGCGGAGTAATGGATTGCGTCATTTGCTTGTCATTCCCGCGAAAGCGGGAATCCGGGAGTTGGCGTTGACCGCCCCTGGATTGGCCGTTGGCCATCTGCGATTCCCCGCTTTCGCGGGAATGACAATGCGTTTAGGTTGCTTGTAACAACGCATTCGGGAGAGAGACGATGGCCACACAGATGAAGCCCGCCAACGACGACCATATCCGTGGCGCGGTATCAGAGGAGGAATGGGCGATCCGGGTCGATCTGGCCGCGGCGTACCGGCTGGTGGCGCATTATGGCTGGGACGATCTGATCTTCACCCATTTGTCCGCACGCGTGCCGGGGCCGGAGCATCATTTCCTGATCAACCCCTATGACATGATGTTCGAGGAGATCACCGCATCGAGCCTGGTCAAGATCGACGTCGAGGGGCAGCCGGTGGTGCCGACGTCGCACCCGGTCAATCCCGCCGGTTTCACCATCCATTCGGCGATCCACATGGCGCGCGAGGATGCGCATGCGGTGATGCATCTGCACACCCCGCACGGGCAGGCGGTGAGCGCGCAGAGCTGGGGGCTGCTGCCGCACACGCAGACCGCGATGATCGCGCAGCACAATGTCGCCTATCATGAATATGAGGGCATCGCGACCGACCTCGAAGAGCGCGAGCGGCTGGTCGAGGACTTGGGCGCGAAGCATGCGATGATCCTGCGCAACCACGGTACGCTGGCGGTGGGCGAGACGGTCGGCGACTGCTTCCTGCGCCTCTATTTCCTCGAGCGCGCCTGCGAAGCGCAGATCATGATGCTGTCGGCGGGCCGCGAGAATCTCAACACCCCGCCGCAGGGCACGCCCGAAAAGGTCGAAAGCCAGACCCCGCCGGGCGGCATGGGCATGGTGGCGCGGTCGCTGGCGTGGCCGGCGCTGCTGCGCAAGCTCGACCGGATCGATCCATCGTTCCGGAATTGAACGTCACCCATCTGAAAGTCCCGTAGCCCTGAGCTTGTCGAAGGGCGCTTCTCGGTACGGATAAGCGCCCTTCGACAAGCTCAGGGCTACGGTTTTTTCTGCCGGAGCCCCCCTGATGATCCGTCTCTTTGTCACCGCTCTGCTGCTCGCCGCCGCGCCCGTAGCATTAACCGCGCAAACGACGCCCGCCCCGACCGTCGACGTCCGGCAGGTCGGATCGGCGCGGGTCGAAAATGTTCCCGCTATCCCCGCCGAGGTCAGCGCGGCGGTGCAGCGCTACCAGAATTACCGCAGCGCGCAGTTCCAGGACTGGCTGGCGGACGGATCGATGTTGATCACCACCCGCTTCGGATCGACCGCGCAGGTGCACCGCGTCGCGGCACCGGGCGCAGACCGGCAGCAGCTCACCTTCTATGCCGAGCCGGTGGCGGGGGCGCAGGCGATCCCCGGCAGCGACCGCTATCTGTTCGGGCGCGATACCGGCGGCGACGAGTGGTTCCAGATTTTCACGCGCGGGCTGGATGGCAGCACCACGCAGTTGACCGAGGCCGGTACGCGCAACCAGGGCGCGACCTTCAGCCGCGACGGGCGGATGCTGGCGTGGTCGCGCGCGGTGCGCGGTTCCGCCGACTATGCGATCTTCGCCGCCGATCCCGCCGACCCGGCCAGCGCGCGGCTGCTGTGGCAGGGCACGGGCGCGGTCGGCCCGGCGGACATCAGCGACGATGCGCGCACCATCCTGCTGGTCAAGAGCCGCTCCAACCAGCTGGACGAGCTGATGCTGCTCGACGTGGCCAGCGCCAGCGTGCGCCCGCTCGCCGTGGCGGGCGGGGCGGCGCGTTACGAGGACCCGCGCTTCATCCGGGGCGGCGCGGCGATCATCGCGATCAGCAACAATGGCAGCGATGTGCGGCGGCTGATCGAAATCGATGTCGCGAGCGGCGCGGTGCGGGCCATCTCCCCCGAGCTGCCGTGGGATATCGAGGCCTATGACCTGTCCGACGACGGGCGCGTGCTGGCTTATGCGGTCAATGAGGACGGGTTCAGCCGCGTGGTCGTGCAGGATTTCGTCACCCGCCGCGCGCTGCCGCAGCCGGACCTGCCGCGCGGGGTGCTGACCGCGCTCGACTTCTCGCCCGACGGGTCGAAACTCGCCATCGGCCTGACCACCGCCCGCTCGGCCGGCGACGTGTGGAGCCATGATGTGACCGGCGGCACGCTGACCCGCTGGACGACCAGCGAGCTGGGCGATCTCGACCCGGCGAGGCTGGCCGAGCCCGAGCTGATCCGCTTCACCAGCTTCGACGGCCTGTCCGTCCCCGCCTTCGTCTATCGCCCGGTCGGGGTGGCGGCGGACGCTCGGTTGCCGGTGATCATCGACATCCACGGCGGGCCGGAGGCGCAGACGCGGCCCGGCTGGAACCCCGGCGCGCAATATTTTGCCAATGTGCTGGGCGCCGTCGTCATCCTGCCCAATGTGCGCGGGTCCGACGGCTATGGCACGCGCTACCTCAACCTCGACAATGCCGAGAAGCGCGAGGATTCGGTCAAGGACATCGGCGCGCTGCTCGACTGGATCGGCACCCAGCCCGGGCTCGATGCGGGCCGCGTCGCGGTCTATGGGCAGAGCTATGGCGGCTATATGTCGCTGGCGGTGATGACCCATTATTCCGACCGCCTGGTCGGCGGGGTCGAGCGCTATGGCATCAGCAACTGGATTTCGTTCCTGCAGAACACCGAAGCCTATCGCCGCGACAATCGCCGCGCCGAATATGGCGACGAGCGCGATCCCACGATGCGCGCGGTGTTCGAGCGTATCTCGCCGCTCAACAATGTGGCGCGGATCACCCGGCCGATGCTGGTGATGCAGGGCGCCAACGACCCGCGCGTGCCGCAATCGGAGAGCGACCAGATCGTCCGCGAACTGCGCGCCAACGGGGTGGACACCAGTTACGTGCTGTTCGCCGACGAAGGGCATGGCTTTCAGAAAAAGGCCAACAATGATTTGCGGCGCGAGGTGGAGACGGTGTTCCTGCGGCGGTTGTTCGGCGGCGAGTGAGGGGGTAGGGTCACCCTCCATCCAGCTCATGTCATTCCCGCGAAAGCGGGAATCCAGGGGCGGCAAAGCGCGGTGCCATCCGCCCCTGGATACCCGCTTTCGCGGGAATGACAATGAGGGTCGGTCAGGCACAGCCATCAGGCAGGCCTAGATATGATCCGCTATCTCCTCCCCGTCACCCTGCTGCCGCTGTTGGCCAGCTGCGTCGCGCCGAGCACGCCGCCGCCCGCCGCGCCGCCGGCACCGGTCTCCCGGCCCGCACCCGCGCCTGCCCCAAGGCCGGCACCGGTGGTGGATCGCTATGCCGGGGACTGGTCGGTCGACGATCTGACGCCGGGGGAGTGGGTGCTGGAGCAATCCCGCACAGCGCGCTTCATCGGCAGCGATGGCGCAGTGCTTGCCGCCATCGGCTGTGTGGACGGGCAACTGCGACTAGGACGCACAGGCGTGTTACCGCAGGACATGCGCGCGATGTTCCGAATCCGCGCCAGCGCCGGCGAGCGGGAATTGCCGGTGCTGCACGTCGATCAATCGACGCGCTGGATCGAAACCGCGCTCCCAGCGGCCGATCCGCTGTGGGACAGCATGATCTACAGCCGCGGTCGCTTCGTCATCGAGACGGTGATGCAGCGACCGTTGCTGGTGCCGACCCGGCCGGCGCTGCAGCGGGTGGTGGAGGCGTGCCGGGGGTAGCGGCGGCGTCGGCCACCGCGATCAGACGGGCAAGTTGCTGGCCGAGCACGCCGTCGACCGCGCTGGCCAGCGCCACCGGATCGTCCATGCCGCGCCCGGCCACTTCATAGCGCATCGCCACGCGGGTGGTGCCATCGGGCAGGCCGACCGCGATCCATTCGAGCTTGCCGTTGACCGGCAGTGCCTGCAGCGGGCCGAGTTCGGCGCGGAACAGGATGCGGCTATGCTCCGGATCCCAGCGGATGACATGGCCATGCTCGACCGAGCCGAGCAGCGGCAGCGCCTCGCACCAGCAGCCGCCGGCGCGTTGCGGCTCCATCCGCATCGACGCGGAATCGCCGCTCCATGTATGCGTGGGCGACCACCAGCGCTGCGGCGTGGCGAACAGCGCAAAGACGGCATCGGGCGTGGCGCTGGTGCTGGCTTCGATGCGGATCGAAAAGCCGTTCTCGTCGCTGCTGACGACTTCGGCGGCGGCGGGGGTGGAGGCGACGAGGGCGGCTGCCGCGAACATAATGCGCATGATCGTTCCTTCGCCTTGGGCCCACTTCGTCATTCCCGCGAAGGCGGGAATCCATCCGATGATCGTGCCATCGGCACCGCGGCCAGCTGGATTCCCGCCTTCGCGGGAATGACGAAAATAGGACTGGGCAATCAATAACGAAAGGCTGCTCACGCAGGCTTGAGAATGGCCTCGATCGCCGCCGTCACATCGTCCATGTCGGCCATGCCGTCGACCCGGCTGACAATCCCACGGCTCTCGTAGATCGGCAGGATCGGCGCGGTCTTGGCGCGATATTCGGCCATGCGGGTGCGTACCGTCTCGGCGTTGTCGTCGGGGCGGCGCTTGAAGTCGCTGCTGCCGCACACGTCGCACACGCCCTCTACCTTGGGCTGCTTGTAGCGGTCGTGATAGCCCTCGCCGCACTTGCCGCAGGTGAAGCGGCCGGTGATGCGATCGACCAGCGCGTCTTCGTCCACCTCCAGCTCGATGACATGATCGAGCGTGCGGCCGCGCTCGGCGAGGATCGCGTCGAGCGCTTCGGCCTGGGCGGCGGTGCGCGGATAGCCGTCGAAGATCACCGGGGTATCCGCGCCCAGCTCGTCGAGCCGGTCGCCGATGATGCCGGAGACGATGGCGTCAGAGACCAGCTCGCCGGCATCCATCACCGCCTTGGCTTGCAGGCCAATGGGGGTGCCGGCCTTGACCGCGGCGCGCAGCATGTCGCCGGTCGAAAGCTGGACCATGCCATAGGCGTCTTCGAGCCGACTGGCCTGGGTGCCCTTGCCCGCCCCCGGCGGTCCCAGCAGGATGATGTCGAGAGCCACAGGCGCTTCCCCCTAGTTTGTCTGTCTGCGCGGCCGGCCGCCCGTTCAGCGCATCTTGCCCTTGAGCTTGGCCTTCTTGATCAGGTCGGCATATTGGTGCGCGAGCAGGTGGCTCTGGATCTGCGTCACCGTATCGATGGTGACGTTGACCAGAATCAGCAGGCTGGTGCCGCCAAGTGCGAGGCCGACGCCGGTCGACGCGGTCACATATTCCGGAATGAGGCAGATGAAGGCCAGATAGATGGCGCCGACGACGGTGATGCGGGTCAGCACATAGTCGAGATAGTCGGACGTCGCCTTGCCCGGGCGGTAGCGGGGGATGAAGCCGCCCTGCCGCTTCAGATTGTCAGCCGTCTCCTCGGGGTTGAACACCACCGCGACGTAGAAGAAGGCGAAGAACAGGATGCCGAGGCCATAGAGCGTCATGTACAGCGGCTGTCCGTGCGCGAACCACTGGTTGAGCTGCAGCAGCACCGCACCCCAGGTGGTATCGTCGGTCACGCCCTGGCCCATGAACTGGGTGATGGTCAGCGGCATCAGCAGCAGCGACGAGGCGAAGATCGGCGGGATGACGCCGGCGGTGTTGACCTTGAGCGGCAGGTGGCTGCGCTCCTGCTGGGCCATGCCCTGTGCGGTCGCGCGCTTGGGATATTGCACCAGCACACGGCGCTGCGCGCGCTCCATGAAGCTGATCAGCCAGATCACGCCGAACGCGCCGAACAGCATGGCGGCGATCAGCAGGCCGTTCATCTGGCCCGAGCGGCCCTGTTCGAACAGCTGCGCCAGGGTGCGCGGCATCGAGGCGACGATGCCGGCCATGATGATCAGCGAGACGCCGTTGCCGATACCGCGGCTGGTGATCTGTTCGCCCAGCCACATCAGGAACAAGGTGCCGCCGATCAGGCTGATCACCGCGGTGAGGCGGAACATCATGCCCGGGTCGATCACCGGCTGCACCGAACCGGCCTGCGCGCCGACCGCTTCGAGGCCGGTGGCGATGAAATAGCCCTGGATGGCGGTGAGCAGCACCGTGCCGTAGCGGGTGTACTGGTTGAGCTTCTTGCGCCCGCTTTCGCCTTCCTTCTTGAGCGCGGCCAGCGTCGGGTTGAGCGCGGCGGCAAGCTGGACGACGATCGAGGCGGTAATATAGGGCATGACGCCGAGCGCGATGATGCTCGCGCGCTCCAGGCTGCCGCCCGAGAAAGTGTTGAACAGGTCGAGGATGCCGCCCGAGCCGACCTGTTGGTAGAGCTGGCTCATCGCCACCGGATCGATGCCGGGGAGCGGCACGAAGCTGAGGAAACGGAAAACGACGAGAGCGCCCAGCGTGAACCAGATGCGGTTCTTCAGTTCGGTCGCCTGACCGAATTTGCTGAGGTCCATGCTCATACCGAGTTGGTCGGCGCGAGATGCCATGCGTAAGCTGCCTCAATCAGGCCCGGCTGCTACCGGGCGACCCGTGCTAAACCGCGACTATGCGGTGTCCCTGTGGCGGATGATCGACGGAACCGGGTGACGATCCTGTGACGGACCGGACCGCGACACGCATCCCCCGCATCGCCACATGGGGCGCAGCGGGCGGGGACGCAAGCCCCCTGCCCGCCGCTTTCCCGCCCAATGCCTGCTCAGGCGTCAGCCGCGGCGTCGGCCTTGGCCGGCAGCGTGACTGAGCCGCCGAGCTTTTCGACAGCCGCAACCGCACCGGCCGAAGCGCCTTCGACCGCGAAGTCGAGCTTGGTGGTCAGCGCACCCTTGGCCAGCAGGCGCACGCCATCCTTGCCGCCACGGGCAACACCGGCCGCCTTGAGCGCGGCGTGATCGACGGTCGCCTTGGTGTCGAGCTTGCCGGCATCGACCAGCTTCTGGACCATACCCAGATTGACGATGGCAAAATCCTTGCCGAAGATGTTGTTGAAGCCGCGCTTCGGGATACGCATGTGCAGCGGCATCTGGCCGCCTTCGAAGCCGTTGATCGCCACGCCCGAGCGCGCCTTGGCACCCTTCTGGCCGCGACCGGCGGTCTTGCCCTTGCCCGAGCCGATGCCGCGTCCGACGCGCATACGGCCCTTGCGGGCGCCCTGGTTGTCACGAAGTTCGTTGAGTTTCATGTCGTTGCACTCGCTTTCGCTATGTTCGCGCTGATGGCCCTCTCCCCTTCAGGGGAGAGGACAGGGGAGCTTAGTCGCAACGCGACTTAGCGGACCTTGGAGAGGGGAAGGCCCCTCTCCGCTACGACGAGCTTCGCCTGCGGCTCAGCAAGTCTCGCCCCTCTCCCGCAAGCGGGAGAGGGATTGTTGTCAATCGACCACTTCGACCATGTGCGCCACCTTGGCGACCATGCCGCGCGTCGCGGGCGTGTCCTCAAGCTCGACAGTGCGATGCAGCTTGCCGAGGCCGAGGCCGGTCAGGATGGCGCGCTGGGTCTTCGGGCGGCGGATCGGCGAGCCGGTCTGCTTGACCTTGAACGTCTTCTTGTCAGCCATGGTCTCAGACCTCCGTCAGCGCGACATCGGCTTCGACTTCACGGCTCGAAGCCCCGCTGCGGCCGATGAGGTCCGCCACCTTCTTGCCGCGGCGCTGGGCCACCGACTTCGGGCTGGTCTGGGTCTTGAGCGCTTCGAAGGTCGCGCGGATCATGTTGTAGGGGTTCGACGTGCCGTTCGACTTCGACACGACGTCGGCAACGCCGAGCGCTTCGAAGACAGCGCGCATCGGACCACCGGCGATGATGCCGGTGCCCTGCGGCGCCGAACGGACGTTGACGAGGCCGGCACCGAAGTGGCCGATACCGTCATGGTGCAGGGTGCGGCCTTCCTTGAGCGGCACGCGCAGCATCGCCTTCTTGGCCGCTGCGGTCGCCTTGGAGATGGCTTCCGGCACTTCGCGCGCCTTGCCATGGCCGAAGCCGGCACGGCCCTTGCCGTCGCCGACGACGACCAGTGCCGCAAAGCCGAAGCGCTTGCCGCCCTTCACCGTCTTCGAGACGCGGTTGATGTGCACCAGCTTCTCGATGAACTCTTCGCCGCCCTCTTCGGCATTGCCGCGACGATCGTCGCGACGGCCGCGGTTGCCGTCACGGCCGCCACGGCCGCGGTTGTCGCCGCCACGGCCACGGCCGCGACCGCGACCTTCGGCTGCGACGTCGGCGGGTGCGCCGTCCTGGGTCTGGATTTCGCTAACGTCGGACATTTAGAACTCCAATCCGCCTTCACGCGCCGCATCGGCGAGGGCCTTGACGCGGCCATGGAACAGGAAGCCGCCGCGGTCGAACACCACGCGGGTCACGCCGGCGGCCTTGGCTGCTTCGGCAATGCGCTTGCCGACGGTCGCGGCGGCATCGCAGGTCGCGCCGGTCTGGCCGCGCACATCCTTGTCGAGCGTCGAGGCGGCAGCCAGCGTACGGCCTTCCGCATCGTCGATCAGCTGGACATAGATGTGCCGACCCGAGCGATGCACGGACAGACGCTTGCGGTCGCCGGCACGCTTGCGGATCTGGGTACGAACGCGCTGACGGCGCTTGTCGAACGGGGTGCGTTTCAGGGCCATTACTTCTTCTTCCCTTCCTTGCGGAAGATGAACTCGCCGCGATACTTGATGCCCTTGCCCTTGTAGGGCTCGGGCTTGCGCCAGCGACGGATCTCGGCAGCAACCTGCCCGACCTTCTGCTTGTCGATGCCGCTGATCTCGACCGTGGTGTTGTCGGGCGTCTTGATCTCGATGCCTTCCGGCACGTCGAAATTGACGTCGTGGCTGTAGCCGAGCTGCAGCTTCAGGGTCTTGCCCTGCGCCGTCGCACGATAGCCGACACCGGTGATTTCAAGCACCTTGGTGAAGCCGTCGGTGACGCCGGTCACCAGATTCTGCACCAGGGTACGCTGCATGCCCCAGAAGGCACGCGCCTGCTTGCTGTCGTTGGCCGGCTTGACGCTGATCGCACCATCTTCGACCGAGTAGGTGACGAGGTCCGACAGCGGCATGCTGAGCGTGCCCTTCGCACCCTTCACCGACAGCAGGCCGCCATCGATATTGGCGGAAACGCCATTGGGGAGCCCGACGGGCCTTTTGCCGATACGCGACATGTCAGAACACCTCCGCGAGCACTTCGCCGCCGACATTGGCGTCACGGGCCTCGGCATCCGAGAGCACGCCGCGCGGCGTCGAGACGATGGTGATGCCCATGCCGGACTTGACGCGCGGCAGCTCCTTCGAGCCCGAATAGACGCGACGGCCAGGCTTGGACACGCGGGCGACGTGGCGGATCGCCGGTTCGCCCTCGAAATATTTGAGCTCGATGCGCAGCGCATCATGCTCTTCCATGCGGCCCAGCTTCACCGCGGTATAGCCACGGATATAGCCTTCGCGCTGCAACACATCGAGCACGCGCGCACGCAGCTTGGACGCAGGCGTGATCACGCTGTCCATCTTGGCGCGCTGGCCGTTGCGGATGCGGGTGAGCATATCACCCAAAGGATCGGTCATTGCCATTTCAAATGATCCTTACCAGCTCGACTTGACCACGCCGGGGATCAGGCCCTTGTTGGCCAGATCGCGCAGCTGAACGCGGCACAGACGGAACTTGCGATAGTAAGCGCGCGGACGGCCGGTCAGCTCGCAGCGGTTGCGGATGCGCGTCGGATTGCCGTTGCGCGGCACTTCCGCCATTTTCAGGCGCGCGATCAGGCGCTCGTTTTCGTCGAGCGATTCATCGGCGGCCTTGGCCTTCAGACGGGCGTAGCGACCGGCATATTTCTTCGCCAGTGCCTTGCGCTTCTCATTCTTGTTGATCGAACTCAGTTTCGCCATGGACTTAAGCTCACTTCTTTCCTTCTGCGCCGATCGGCGGTTGGCCCGCCATCGGCAACGGATATTCCTGGGTCACGCGGCCAGCTTTTCTTCATCTTCCTTGGGGAAGGGGAAGTTGAACAGGCGCAGCAGTTCGCGGGCTTCGTCATCGGTCGTCGCCGTGGTGGCGATGATGATGTCCATGCCGCGGACCTTCTCGATCTTGTCGTAGCTGATTTCCGGGAAGATCAGCTGCTCCTTGAGACCCATCGCATAGTTGCCGCGCCCGTCGAAGCTCTTCGGGTTGAGGCCGCGGAAGTCGCGGATGCGGGGCATGGCGATGGTCACCAGGCGGTCGAGAAATTCGTACATGCGCTCGCGGCGCAGGGTCACCTTGACGCCGATCGGCATGCCTTCGCGCAGCTTGAACTGGGCGATCGACTTCTTGGCGCGGGTGATGACGGGCTTCTGGCCGGCAATCAGCTCGAGCTCGGCGGCTGCCGTCTCGACCTTCTTCTTGTCCTGCACAGCTTCGCCAACACCCATGTTGATGACGATCTTGTCGAGACGCGGCACAGCCATGTGGTTGGTGTAACCGAACTTTTCGGTCATCGCCTTGACGATGCGCGCGTCATAGTCGGCCTTGAGCCGGGGGATGTAGCGGTCAGCCATCGATCAGCTCTCCGGACTTGGCGGCGACACGAACCTTCTTGCCGTCGCGGATTTCGAAGCGGACACGGGTCGCCGCGCCCGACTTGGGATCGGCAATCGCAACCTTGGAAATGGCCAGCGGCGCTTCGCTGCGCTCCAGGCCGCCCTGCGGATTGGCCTGGGTCGGCTTGCGGTGACGGGTGGCGATGTTGACGCCTTCCACCACCAGCTTGCCTTCACGCGGCATCACCTGGGTGACGGTGCCGGTACGGCCCTTGTCCTTGCCGGACAGGATGACGACGCTGTCGCCCTTTTTGATCTTGGCACTGGCCATGATTACAGCACCTCCGGAGCCAGGCTGATGATCTTCATGTGCTGGGCGGCGCGCAGTTCGCGCACCACCGGGCCGAAGATACGGGTGCCGATCGGCTCCTTGTTCTTGTTGATCAGCACCGCGGCGTTCGAATCGAAGCGGATCACCGAGCCATCGGCACGGCGAATGTCCTTCGCGGTGCGCACGATGACGGCGCGGTGCACGTCGCCCTTCTTCACCTTGCCGCGCGGCGCGGCTTCCTTGATCGACACCACGATGATGTCGCCGACGCCCGCCGTGCGACGCTTCGACCCGCCCAGTACCTTGATGCACTGGACGCGCTTGGCGCCACTGTTGTCAGCGACGTCGAGGTTGGATTGCATCTGGATCATCGATCCGCTTCCTTCTCAACTGGCTTTCCGGGACCTTGGCCAAACCACGGCCCGGGAGTTCCAAAAATAGCTCTGCGATGCAGCGGCCTCATGCCTCTGCGGCGGCGGCCTTCGGCTTGGTGTGGGTGTCGACACGGTCGATCACACGCCAGGTCTTCAGCTTGGAAATCGGGCGGGTCTCCTCGATCCGCACGATTTCGCCTTCGCGAAACTCGTTGCCCTCGTCATGGGCGTGATACTTCTTCGAAAGACGGATGATCTTGGCATAGAGCGGGTGCTTCACACGACGCTCGACCTTGACCACCACGGTCTTGTCGCCCTTGTCGGACACGACCGTGCCCTGGAGGATGCGCTTTGGCATATCCTGTTCCTCAGTTCGCGGCCGCAGCGTTGGCACGCTGGGTCTGCAAGGTTTTGATGCGCGCGATGGTGCGACGCACCTGGCGCACGCGCGCCGGGGCTTCGAGCTGGCCGGTGGCCGCCTGGAAGCGCAGGTTGAATGCCTCGCGCTTGAGCTGGCCGAGCTGCTCGCTCAGCTGATCGTCGGTCTTCGTGCGAAGATCGTCAGTTGCCTTTGCCATCTCATTCGCCTCCGAGATGCGAGGTGTCGCCAAGGCGGGCGACGACCTTTACCTTGATCGGCAGCTTCATCGCCGCGCGGCTGAACGCCTCCGCAGCGAGCGGGCCGGGAACGCCGTCGAGCTCGAACAGGATGCGGCCGGGCTTGACGCGGGCTGCCCAATATTCCGGCGAGCCCTTGCCCGAGCCCATGCGGACTTCGGCCGGCTTCGACGATACCGGCACGTCCGGGAACACGCGGATCCACAGACGTCCCTGACGCTTGATGTGACGCGTGATCGCGCGGCGGGCCGCCTCGATCTGGCGGGCGGTGATCCGCTCCGGCTCGAGCGCCTTCAGGCCATAGGCACCGAAGTTGAGCGCGGTGCCGCCCTTGGCGTCGCCGTTGATGCGGCCCTTGAAGCCCTTGCGGAATTTGGTGCGCTTTGGTTGCAGCATGATCCCTGTTCCTTAGCGGCGGTCTTCGCGCGCCGGGCGGACGCCCGAGGTCTGCGCTTCGAGCATGATGCGGTCGGTGGCCATCGGATCATGGCCGAAGATCTCGCCCTTGAAGATCCACACCTTGATGCCGCACACGCCATAGGCGGTGTGGGCTTCGGCTTCGGCATAATCGACGTTGGCGCGCAGCGTGTGCAGCGGCACGCGGCCTTCGCGATACCATTCGGTCCGCGCGATTTCCGCGCCGCCGAGACGGCCGGCGCAGTTGATGCGGATGCCTTCGGCGCCGAGACGCATCGCCGACTGCACGGCGCGCTTCATGGCGCGACGGAAGGCGACACGGCGCTCGAGCTGATCGGCAATGCCCTGCGCGACCAGCTTGCTGTCGACTTCAGGCTTGCGGATCTCGACGATGTTGAGGCTGATCTCGGCGCCGGTGAGGGCTCCGAGCTGCTTCTTCAGCTTGTCGATGTCCGCGCCCTTCTTTCCGATGATGACACCGGGACGGGCAGCGTAGATGTTGACGCGGCACAGCTTGGCCGGACGCTCGATCACCACCTTGGAGATCGCCGCTTGCGGCAGCGTCTTGAAGATGAACTGGCGGATCTTGAGATCCTCCAGCAGCATGCGGCCATAGTCGCCACGCTCGGCGAACCAGCGGCTGTCCCAGGTGCGGTTGACCTGGAGACGCAGGCCAATGGGGTTGCTCTTGTGACCCATTATGCTTCTTCCCGTTCTTCGACGACGATGCGCAGCCGGCTGAACGGCTTCATGATGCGGGTCGACTTGCCACGGCCGCGCGTGTGAAAGCGCTTCATGGTCATCGCCTTGCCGACGCTGGCTTCCTTGACGACGAGCGCGTCGACATCGAGGTTATGGTTGTTTTCCGCATTGGCGATCGCCGAGGCGAGCACCTTGGAGACGTCGACGGCCATCGCGCGCTTCGAGAAGCTGAGCACGTTGAGCGCATCGCCGGCCTTGCGGCCACGGATGAGCGCTGCGACGAGATTGAGCTTCTGCGCCGACCCACGGATGGTGGTGCCGACCGCCAGAGCTTCCTTCTCGCCGACGCGACGCGGAGACTTTTCCTTGCCCATCAGCGCTTACCCTTCTTGTCCGCGGCATGGCCGGGGAAGAAGCGGGTCGGCGCGAATTCGCCGAGCTTCATGCCGACCATGTCTTCCGTCACCGAGACGGGGACATGCTTGCGTCCGTTATAGACGTTGAACGTGAGCCCCACGAACTGGGGCAGGATGGTCGAACGACGCGACCAGGTCTTGATCGGCGCGCGGCCACCCGATTCGGAGGCGGCTTCGGCCTTCTTGAGCAGGCTCAGTTCGACGAACGGACCCTTCCAGACAGAGCGGGCCATGGCTTACCTCTTCTTCTTGGCGTGACGCGACCGGATGATCATCTTGTCGGTCGACTTGTTGTGACGGGTGCGGGCACCCTTGGTCGGCTTGCCCCACGGGGTAACCGGATGGCGACCGCCCGAGGTGCGGCCTTCACCGCCGCCGTGCGGGTGATCGACCGGGTTCTTGGCGACACCGCGGGTCAGCGGGCGCTTGCCCAGCCAGCGGTTGCGGCCGGCCTTGCCGAGGTTGGTGTTGGCGTTGTCCGGGTTGGACACCGCGCCGACCGTGCCCATGCACTCGCCGCGGATGTAGCGCTGCTCGCCCGAGCCGAGACGCACGATCACCAGTCCGCGGTCACGACCGACGAGCTGGGCGTAGGTGCCGGCCGAACGGGCGATCTGGCCACCCTTGCCCGGCTTCATCTCGATGTTGTGGACGATGGTGCCGACCGGCATAGTCGACAGCGGCATCGCGTTGCCCGGCTTCACGTCGACCTTGGCACCGGCGATCACCTTGTCACCGACAGCGAGACGCTGCGGCGCGAGGATGTAGGTCTGGGTGCCGTCCTCATAGGTGATCAGCGCGATGAAGGCGCTGCGGTTGGGGTCATATTCCAGACGCTCGACGGTCGCGGACATGTCCCACTTGCGGCGCTTGAAATCGACGATGCGATAGCGCTGCTTGTGGCCGCCGGCGATGCCGCGCGAGGTGACATGGCCGATGTTGTTGCGGCCACCGGTCTTCTTCTTGCCCTCGGTGAGCGCCTTGACCGGCTTGCCCTTCCAGAGCGCGGAGCGATCGACGAGGATCAGGCCGCGGCGGCCCGGGCTCGTCGGATTATATTGCTTGAGTGCCATTGTTTACGATCCGCCCCTCAAATGCCCGACGTGACGTCGATCGACTGGCCTTCGGCCAGGGTCACGACGGCTTTCTTGACGTCCGAGCGCGTGTAGGGACGACCCTTCCACTTCTTGGTCTTGCCCTTGGCGACCAGGGTGTTGACCTTGGTAACCTGCACGTCGAACAGCGCTTCCACCGCGGCCTTGATCGCCGGCTTCGAGGCCGACTGGGCAACGCGGAAGACGACGGCGTTATGCTCGGAGAGCATCGTCGACTTTTCGGTGATGACCGGGCTCAGCACCACGTCATAATGACGGGTGTCGACGGCCGCTGCCTGCTTCTTAGCCATTAGTTGGCCCCTCCCTGGGGCGCGAAGCGCGCTTCCAGCTGTTCGACGGCAGCGCGGGTCAGGACCAGCGTGTCGTGCTTCAGTATGTCGTAGACGTTGGCACCGATCGCCGGCAGCAGGTTGACCCCGCCGATGTTGGCCGATGCGCGCGCGAAGCTGACGTTGGTCGCCTCGCCGTCGATGAACAGGGCGCGGTTCATGCCCAGCTTGGTCAGCTGATTGACCAGCACCTTGGTCTTGCCCTCGGCGACGTCGAAATTGTCGACGACGACGATGCCGCCCGACTGTGCCTTGGCCGACAGCGCCATCTTGAGGCCGAGCGCGCGGACCTTCTTGTTCAGCGAGTGGCCGAAGGTGCGGGCGCGGGCGCCGTGTGCCTTACCACCGCCGATGAAGATCGGCGCCTTGCGATCGCCGTGACGGGCGGTACCGCCGCCCTTCTGGCGACCGAACTTCTTGCCGGTGCGGGCAACGTCCGAACGCTCACGGGTGGCACGGGCCGGACCGCGGCGCTTTTCGAGCTGCCAGGTGACGACGCGGTGCAGGATGTCGGCGCGCGGCTCGACGCCGAACACGGCATCGCTCAGCTCGACGTCACCCTTGGCGGCCGAGCCGTCGAGTGTCTGAATCTTGATCTTCACGGGTTCAAGCCTCCGTTGCTTCGCTGGCGTCGGCAGCGGCTGCCTCGACCTGCGGCTGTGCGGCGGGGGCATCGACCTTGGCGACGCGCGGCGCGACCGGATAGGGCGCATCGGCGTGGCGATCGAGCTTCACCGCGTCGCGGACGAGCAGCCATGCGCCCTTCGATCCGGGCACCGAGCCCTTGACGAACAGCAGGCCGCGCTCGGCGTCGGTGCGGACGATTTCGAGGTTCTGCTGGGTGCGGTTGCGCGCGCCCATGTGGCCGGCCATCTTCTTGTTCTTGAAGACGCGACCCGGATCCTGGCGGTTACCGGTGGAACCATGCGCACGGTGGCTGATCGAGACGCCGTGCGTCGCGCGCATGCCGCCGAAGCCCCAGCGCTTCATGGCACCGGCAAAGCCCTTGCCCTGCGTGGTACCGCTGACGTCGACCATCTGGCCGGCGACGAAATGGTCTGCCGAAATTTCGGTACCGACGTCGACCAGCGCGTCTTCCGCGACGCGGAATTCGACGACCTTGGCCTTGGGCTCGACTTCGGCCTTGCCGAAGGAACCACGCTGCGGCTTTGCTACATTCTTCGCCTTGGCCGTTCCGGCGCCGAGCTGAACGGCGACATAGCCGTCGGTGTCAGCGGTACGCTGTCCGACAACCTGGCACCCTTCGAGCGCGAGGACGGTAACCGGCACGTGCCGGCCATCGTCCTGGAACAGCCGGGTCATCCCGACCTTCTTGGCGATCACGCCAGTGCGCATGATCAAATACTCCAACAGAGGCCCACGGAACCATTTCCGCGGGCTTGCCAGCCCATATTGTCATGCGTCGCCCCGTCCGGGCTGAAAACTGCCGGCCCTTGCGGAACCGGCGAGACGGGGGACGCAGCCCGGAGACTGTCTCCGGCGGTATCCTCCCCTCCCTGACAGCGCCGAAGCGCCATCCCGAGAGAGGCCCCCGCTTTCGCGGAGGCTGCACTCGCTTACGCGAGCTTGATTTCCACGTTCACGCCCGATGCCAGGTCGAGCTTCATCAGCGCTTCGACGGTCGCAGCGGTGGGCTGGACGATGTCGAGCAGGCGCTTGTGGGTGCGGACCTCGAACTGCTCGCGCGACTTCTTGTCGACGTGCGGGCCGCGGTTGACCGTGAACTTCTCGATACGCGTCGGCAGGGGGATCGGGCCACGAATCAGCGCGCCAGTGCGGCGAGCCGTCTCCGCAATTTCATTGGTCGCCGAGTCCAGCACCCGATGATCGAATGCCTTGAGGCGAATGCGGATATTTTGCGTGTCCATGGAGTTACCCGTTGATCCCGTCTGTCGATGCGAAAGAGCCGCGCCGCCCAAAGCAAAAGAGGGTGTCCCGATCAGCGAGACCGGGAACCCCCGTTCATTCCGTGCGGCAAGAATACCAAGCCGCCCGAATCATCCGAATCGGGCGGCGTGGCGTGCCTATATTACTTCGTGATGGTGCCGACAACCCCTGCGCCGACCGTGCGGCCGCCTTCGCGGATGGCGAAGCGCAGGCCCTGGTCCATGGCGATCGGAGCGATCAGCTTCACGCCGATGGTGACGTTGTCGCCAGGCATGATCATCTCGGTGCCCTCGGGGAGGATGACCTCACCGGTGACGTCCGTGGTGCGGAAGTAGAACTGCGGACGATAGTTGTTGAAGAACGGCGTGTGGCGGCCGCCTTCGTCCTTCGACAGCACATAGACTTCGGCGTTGAACTCGGTGTGCGGGGTGATCGAACCCGGCTTGGCCAGAACCTGGCCGCGCTCGACGTCTTCACGCTTGGTGCCACGCAGCAGCGCGCCGATGTTGTCGCCGGCTTCACCGCGGTCGAGCAGCTTGCGGAACATTTCGACGCCGGTGCAGGTGGTCTTGACCGTGTCCTTGATGCCGACGATTTCGACTTCGTCGCCAACGTTGACAACGCCGGTTTCGACGCGGCCGGTGACCACGGTGCCGCGGCCCGAGATCGAGAACACGTCTTCGATCGGCATCAGGAATGCTTGGTCGACCGGACGGTCGGGCTGCGGGATCCAGCTGTCGACAGCGGCCATCAGCTCGAGGATGGCGTCACGGCCGATCTTGTCGTCGCTGCCGTCGAGCGCCTTGACCGCCGAACCCTTGATGATCGGAATATTGTCGCCGTCGAAATCGCGCTTCGAAAGTTCTTCGCGGATTTCCAGCTCGACCAGCTCGAGGATTTCGGGATCGTCGACCAGGTCGACCTTGTTCATGAACACGACCATGGTCGGAACGCCGACCTGCTTCGCCAGCAGGATGTGCTCCTTGGTCTGCGGCATCGGGCCGTCGGTGGCGGACACGACCAGGATCGCGCCGTCCATCTGGGCGGCACCGGTGATCATGTTCTTCACATAGTCGGCGTGGCCCGGGCAGTCGACGTGCGCATAGTGGCGCTGCTCGGTCTCATACTCGACGTGCGCGGTCGAGATGGTGATGCCGCGCTCGCGCTCTTCGGGGGCCTTGTCGATGTTGGCATAGTCGACGAAGGTGGCGCCGCCGGTTTCGGCGAGCACCTTGGTGATCGCAGCGGTCAGCGAGGTCTTGCCATGGTCGACGTGACCGATGGTGCCGATGTTGCAGTGCGGCTTGTTCCGCTCGAATTTTGCCTTTGCCATTGCTGGTATGTCCTCAGGGTACGATAGGTTGAACTGGATCAGAGGGAACAGGCACCTGCTGAACGAGGCGCCGCCCTTAGTCGCTCTTTTTCCGTCATGCAAGTAGTGCATTCACCTTGACCGCGCCGTTGCCGGAGCAACAGCGTGTCAGGTGGACTGCCGAACCGCCGGACGGGTGCCGCGACGAATCGGGCACAACGACGGGATCGATTACGTGAGCGCCTTTCGCATACGCAGCAGGGGAATGTCCACCCCGTCGACATGCGCATGGTGCAGCGCGTCGGCGGGCACATAGCCGCTGGCCCGATAGAGCGGCACGCCCGCCGCTGTCGCCATCAGCTCGACCGCACCGAAGCCGGCCGCGCGCGCCGCGCCCTCGCACAGCCCCAGGATCATGCGGCCGATGCCGCGGCGGGTGAAGTCGGGATCGGTGTACATGGCGCGCACCTTGGCGGCATCTCTTGCCGGATCGAGGCGCGCGGGCTCCCGCGCGACGACGCTGTCGTCGCCGCCATAGAGCGTGGCGCGGAAGCTCCAGCCGCCGCAGCCGGCGATGCGCCCGCCGCTTTCGACCATGAAATAGGTGCCGTCCCGCACCAGCTGGCTGTCCAGCCCCATCACCTTGTGGCTGGCGGCCACCTGGGCGGCATCGAGGAAGTCGGACTGGTTGTGGGCGATCGAGCGCGCCATCACCTGCTGCAAGGCAGCCAGATCGTCCAGCGTGGCGATGCGGTGGGTCAGCCTGTCGGTCATCCGCGCCCTCCTATGCGGCCGTTGCCGGCGCGCTCAACGAAAAAAGGGCGGGGAGATGCTCCCCGCCCTCGCTTGCTTCGCCGGAACGATCAGTAATCGATCGCGACCCGGACATAATAGAAGCCGCCGTTGATGCCGAACGGTCCGCCCGAGCGCGGATAGATCTGGCCGTCGGCCAGGCTGTTGGTCAGCGCAAAGATCGGGTTGGTGGTGGTCGGCGCGATCCGGTCGGGATAGGTGTCGAACAGATTGTTCGCGCCCACCGTCAGCGTGTAGCGATCGGCAAAGGTGTAGCTGATGTCGAGGTCGGTGACGAACTTCGAACCGAAGGTCTGCCCCGGATACTCGAGCTGGTTGGCCCACGAGCTGTAGAAATTCTCGCGGAAATTGACGGTGAAATCGCCGATCTGCCAGTTCGCCGAGAAGTTGGCGCGATGCTTGGGCGGCAGGTTGCGGATGTTGAACCGCTGCGCCGCGCTGATCACCGACGGATCGAAGTCGGTCACCTTGCTGACATTGTAGTTGTAAGCCAGCGTCAGGTTGAGCGGGCCACCGGCCAATTCTGTGCGGTAGGTGCTGACCACGTCGACGCCGCTGGTGCGGGTGTCGAAGCCATTGGTGAAATAATTGACGTCGCCATCGATGCCGACGACCGCCAGCGAGGGCAGCGCCGCGAGATCGGCCGCGGTGACGCGGAAGGTCTGCGAGATGCCGATGCGGTTGCGCACCTTGATGGTGTAACCGTCGATGGTCAGCGTCAGATTGTCGACCGGCTCGAGCACGATACCCGCGCCGATGTTGGTCGAGCGCTCCGGATTGAGCGAGGTCGCGCCATAGAATTGGGCGATGTCGCTGGTCACCGGATAGGTGCCGGTCTGCACCTGATTGCCGCCACGGAAGTTGGTGGTGACGATCTGGGTGTTGTTCTGACCGGGCGAGGGTGCGTGGAAGCCGGTGCCGATGGTGAAGCGCAGCGACACCGCGTCGGAGACTTCGTAGAGCGCGTTGAACTTGCCGACCACGGCGCTGCCGAAGGTGTCATATTCCTCGTAGCGACCCGCGACACCGGCGGTGAAGCTGTCGGTGATGTCCGCTTCCGCCCCGATGTAGATGCCATAGCTGGTCTGGCTGTTGGAACCGGCGAACAGCGGGCTGACGCCGCCGTAGCCGCTGGCGGCCGGCGACTGGGTGGCGACGATTTGGGTCGTGCCATTCAGTGCCGGGGTGTAGACGCCCGGCGAAACCAGATCGTACAGCGGCTGGCGAGCAAACGGTCCGGCCGCATAGGATTGCAGGTCGCCGACCGTGGTCTCATAGGTTTCGCGACGGTATTCGGCGCCGGCCGACAGGGTGATCGGCGAGGCGAAGCCGACCTCGAGCGGATAGGTCAGGTCGAGATTGACGTTCTGCTCGCTCTGGATGAGGTTGCCGAAGAAGAAGTCGGTCTGGCTCTGCGGCCCGAAGGACGCGCTGAGCGAGTCGGTCATCGACAGCGACAGTTCGTTGCGCGCGAAGGTGGCCGACAGATCGTAGGTCAGGCCGCCGTCGACCTCGCCCTTGAGGCCGGTGTTGCCCCACCACTGCGTCACGTCACCGATGAAGCGCGGCGTGAAGCCGCCCGGATAGATCGACGCGAAGCTGAAGGTGGAACCGCCGTTGCGGACGAAACCGCCGGCCGGGCAGGTCGCGTTGCCGGTCGGGCACGGGGTGGTGTAGATGGTGTTGAACGATCCGTTGCGGCCCGGCGAGCGGGTCTGCGGAGTGCCGGTGCCGACATCGACGGTCAGCGGCACCGGAGCCGCAATCGGCGAACGATAGTTGAAGCTCTGGTTGGCGGTGCTTTCGGCATAGTTGACCGCTAGGTAGAAGCGGACATCGTCGCTGAAATCATAGGCCGAGTTCAGGAACAGCTTGAAGCCGTCGCCCGGCGAGGTGCCCCAGATCTGGGCCGGCCCCGGATAGTTGGGGATGCTGTTGACCACGCCCGGCTGGGTGCGCGCCAGTTCCAAGGCAATCGGGCGGGTAGCGCCACGGCTGGTGCCGTTCTGGTCATAATATTCGGCCGACAGGTTGATGAACCCGCGCTCGCCGAGTGCAAAGCCGGCGTTGGCGGCAATCTGGAAGCGCTCGCCGTCATTCTCGTAATTCTGGCCGTAGAGCGCTTGCACGTCAAACCCGGTATCTTCGCGCAGCTGGTAATTGATGACGCCGGCGATGGCGTCCGAGCCATATTGCGCGGTCGCGCCGTCGCGCAGCACCTGCAGGTTGCCGATGGCGATCGCCGGGATGTTGGCGATGTCCGCGCCCTGCGAACCATAGGACAGCGCGGTGTCGGCGCCGCTGTACACCTGCACCAGCGCGGAGCGGTTGTAGCGCTTGCCGTTGACCATGACGAGGATCTGGTCGGCGCCCAGGCCGCGCAGCGAAGGCGCGCGCACGAAGGTCGAGGCGTCGGAGATGGTGTTCTGCGGCACATAGAAGGACGGGACGAGGTTGCGCACCACGTCGAGCAGGTTGACCGCGGGCTGGCTGGCCAGCTCCTCGCCGCCGATCACGTCGACCGGCGAGGCCGAATCGGCAGCGGAACGGTCAGTCCGGCGCGAACCGATGACGACGATGGCTTCACCATCGTCGGCGGTCTCGGCCGAGGACGCGCTGTCCTGCGCGAAGGCCGGTTGCGCCGACATCAGCGCTGCGGAGGCGACACCCGTGGCGAGCAGCGCGAACGAAATCTTTCTTGAACCCTTGATCATCGTGACAACCCCTTGGTCGGTCCTGCCCGTTTCCGCCGTTACGGATAGCGGGCGAAATTCTAATCCTGCAGGCGCATGATTCTTCAAAAAGCGCCGGTTGAAAAGAGCAACCGATTGAAAGTTACGCAGATGTGACAAAAACAGCGCACTTGTTACGCTAAGCGTCGCTATTGGACGTATATTCGAAGGACCAACCGATGCATCTGACCCCGGACGCCGACGCCGACATTGCCCCGCTGATCGATTTCGCCGCCTTCCTCGCGGTCGACATCCGCGTCGGCCGGGTGCTCGATGCGGCACCGCTGCCCGGCGCGCGCAAGCCGGCCTATGTGATGACCATCGACTTCGGGCCGGTGATCGGCACCCGCAAGAGCAGCGCGCAGATCACCCAGAATTACAGCGCGGAGGAGCTTCCCGGTCGGCTGGTTGCCGCCGTGGTCAATTTCCCGCCGCGCCAGATCGGCAAGATCATGTCCGAGGTACTGACGCTCGGCTTCCCCGATGCGCAGGGCCATGTCGTGCTGATGACCCCCGACCGCGATGTCGCACCCGGCAGCCGGCTGTTCTAGACGCGGGTCTGCTCTGATTGAACCGCGGGGCTGAGCTTGCCGCAGCACGCCTATCCGACAAGCACCCTTCGACAGGCGCCGTTGATACTTCGCATCGCCTTCGGGACCGACAGGCTCGCAGGCTGCGGTTCCGATTCAACCTGATCGGGAAAGACTCGGGGGCCAGGACCCAGCCACCGCCCACCCCAAAACGAAAACGCCGCCCCAGCAGGTGCTGGAGCGGCGCTTTGCATAATCGGCCGGTTGGCGATCAGGCCATCTTGGCCTTGACCTCGTCGGCAACATTCTGCGGCACTTCTTCATAGTGCGAGAACTGCATCGTGTACTGCGCGCGGCCTTGCGTGAAGGAGCGCAGCTGGTTGACGTAGCCGAACATGTTGGCGAGCGGCACCATCGCCTCGACCACCTGGGCATTGCCCCGGCTGTCGGTGCCCTGGATCTGGCCGCGCCGCGAGTTGAGGTCGCCGATCACGTCGCCCATGAACTCTTCGGGGGTCACCACCTCGACCTTCATCACCGGCTCGAGCAGCTTGATGCCCGACTTGGCGGCGACTTCACGCATCGCCGCGCGGCCGGTGATTTCGAACGCCAGTGCCGACGAGTCGACATCGTGGTAGGCGCCGTCGATCAGCTTGATCTCGAAATCGATGATCGGGAAGCCGATCAGATGGCCGTTCTCGGCGGTTTCCCGCATGCCCTTTTCGACCGACGGGATATATTCGCGCGGAATATTGCCGCCCTTGATCTCGTCGAGGAAGGTGATGCCCGATCCGCGCTCGCCCGGCGCCACCTGCACCTTGACGCGGCCGAACTGGCCCGAGCCGCCCGACTGCTTCTTGTGGGTATAGTCGACTTCGACGGGCTTCGCGAGGCTCTCGCGATACGCCACCTGCGGCGCACCGACGTTGGCTTCGACCTTGAACTCGCGCTTCATGCGATCGACGAGGATGTCGAGGTGAAGCTCGCCCATGCCCTTGATGATGGTCTGGCCCGATTCATGGTCGGTCGAGACGCGGAACGAGGGGTCCTCGGCAGCCAGGCGATTGAGCGCGATGCCCATCTTTTCCTGGTCGGCCTTGGTCTTGGGCTCGACCGACAGCTCGATGACCGGCTCGGGGAATTCCATCCGCTCGAGCACGATCGGCGACCGTTCGGCGCACAGCGTGTCGCCGGTGGTGGTTTCCTTGAGCCCGGCCAGCGCGACGATGTCGCCGGCATGCGCCTCGTCGATGTCCTCGCGGCTGTTGGCATGCATCAGCAGCATGCGGCCGACCTTTTCCTTCTTGTCCTTCACCGAGTTGAGGTAGCTGCCCTTGGTCAGCGTGCCCGAATAGATGCGCAGGAAGGTGAGCGAGCCGACGAACGGATCGTTCATGATCTTGAAGGCGAGGCCCGAGAAAGGCGCGTCGTCGGCGGTCGGACGGCTGTCCGGCTGGTCGGTGTCGGGGTTGATGCCCTGCACGTCGGGAATGTCGAGCGGCGACGGCAGATAGTCGACCACCGCGTCGAGCAGCGGCTGCACGCCCTTGTTCTTGAACGCCGAGCCGCAGCAGACCGGCACGAACGCCTGCGCCAGCGTGCCCTTGCGGATCAGCTTCTTGAGCGTGTCGGTATCGGGGATGGTGCCTTCGAGATAGGCTTCCATCGCCTCGTCGTCCTGCTCGACGGCGAGTTCGATCAGCTTTTCGCGATAGTCGGCAGCCTCGTCGGCCATGTCGGCGGGAATGTCTTCGTAGAAGAACTCAGCGCCGAGGCTCTCATCCTTCCAGATGATCGCCCGGTTGTGGACGAGGTCGACCAGGCCCTTGAGGTCGGCTTCGAGACCGATCGGCAGATAGAGCACCGCCGGGGTCGCGCCGAGCCGGTCGATGATCGACTGCACGCAATATTTGAAGTTCGCGCCGGTACGGTCGAGCTTGTTGATGAAGCACATCCGCGGCACGCCATATTTGTCGGCCTGGCGCCACACGGTTTCCGACTGCGGCTCGACGCCGGCGACGCCGTCGAAGCAGGCAACCGCGCCGTCGAGCACGCGCAAGCTGCGCTCGACTTCGATGGTGAAGTCGACGTGCCCGGGGGTGTCGATGATGTTGATGCGGTGGTCGTTCCAGAAGCAGGTGGTCGCAGCCGACGTGATCGTGATCCCGCGCTCCTGCTCCTGCTCCATCCAGTCCATGGTCGCGGCGCCGTCATGGACTTCGCCGATCTTGTAGGACTTGCCGGTGTAATAGAGAATGCGCTCGGTCGTGGTCGTCTTGCCGGCGTCGATGTGCGCCATGATGCCGATGTTACGATAGCGCTCAAGCGGATGGCTGCGGGCCATGGTGGTTACTCCTGTGCCGACGTTACGGCGGGGGGCTGAAACAAGACCGTTAGTCCTGAGCCTGTCGAAGGACGTGTCTCAACGAAACACGGGCTTCGACAGGCTCAGCCCTAACGGGAAAAAACACCGGGTTACTGACAGCGGCGCATCGCTCCGCCGGATTACCAGCGATAGTGGCTGAAGGCGCGGTTGGCTTCGGCCATGCGGTGGGTGTCTTCGCGCTTCTTGACCGCGTTGCCACGGTTGTTCGACGCGTCGAGCAGCTCGCCCGACAGACGGCCGGCCATGGTCGGCTCGCTGCGGTTGCGCGCGGCGTTGATCAGCCAGCGGATGGCCAGCGCCTGCGCCCGCTCGTGGCGGACTTCGACCGGCACCTGATAGGTGGCACCGCCGACGCGGCGGCTGCGCACTTCGATGCCCGGCTTCACATTGTTGAGCGCGTCGTGGAACACCGCGAGCGGCTCCTTCTTCGCCTTGGCTTCGACGGTCTGCAGGGCGCCATAGACGATGGCTTCGGCCACCGACTTCTTGCCATCATACATGACCGAATTCATGAACTTGGTGAGCACCACATCCCCATACTGGGGATCGGGCAGGACTTCCCGGCGTTCCGGGCGACGACGACGTGCCATATTCTTCTTCCTTCGTATTCTTCAGCCACATCCGGAACCCGTGGGGTCCCATCGAAACAGGTTTCGATGGGTGCCCTGTCCGGGGCTTACTCGCTGGATTACTTCGGACGCTTCGCGCCGTACTTGGAGCGGCTCTGCTTGCGGTCCTTGACGCCCTGCGTGTCGAGCACGCCGCGCAGCACATGGTAACGCACACCGGGAAGGTCGCGGACACGACCGCCGCGGATCAGCACGACGCTGTGCTCCTGCAGGTTGTGGCCTTCACCCGGGATGTAGGTAATGACTTCGCGGGCATTGGTCAGGCGCACCTTGGCGACCTTGCGCAGCGCCGAGTTCGGCTTCTTCGGGGTCGTGGTATAGACGCGGGTGCAAACGCCGCGCTTCTGCGGGTTCGCTTCCATCGCGGGAACCTTGGACTTGGTCTTCTGCAGCACCCGCCCCTTGCGGACGAGCTGATTGATCGTGGGCATGAAGTCTTCACCTAATAGCTGGTTACTCTGATCGACAGCCGGCGGCTCCACGCAAAAACGCAAAACACGAAAAGCGCCGGATGGCGGTGCCGCCCCCGGACCCTTCACCGAATCGAACAGTGTTCAGGCAATATGTAACGCCGGAATTTCCGCGGGTTGTGCGAGGCCGAAGCCCTGCACCGCATCGGTCAGGCGAGCGCGCCACTAGCGGCAAAGGGCCAGAAGGTCAACGGGTAGGGGCGCAGCCTTCGACAAAGGTCCGAAGGGCATTCGACAGTCAGGACTCTCGCGCCGCCAGAATGAACGCCGCCATCCGCTCCTGCGCCGCCCGGCTTTCGGGGAAGAAGAACAATGGCCAGTCATGCATCAGCCCCGCCGCCTCCTGATACTCCGCGTCCGGCAGCTTCGCTTTCAGCGCCCGCGCATCGGTGACGAGGATATCGTCCTCCCCGCCGAACATCAGCACCGGCGGCAGGCCGGACCAGTCGCCGTGGATGGGGGAGACGCGCGGGTCGGTGGCGGGCGCGTGCCTGGCGTAGAATTTGCCCGCGTCGCGGATGCCGCGCAGCTTGAGGATCGAATCGCGCTTCTCGATCGCCGGCTGGTCGGGATGCGTGCCACTGATGTCGAGCCACGGGCAGATCAGCAGCAGGCCGGCGGGCAGCCGCAGCCCGGCATCGCGCGCCGCCATCGCCGTGGCCGAGGCGAGGCCGCCGCCCGCCGAATCGCCGCCGAGCACGAACGGCCCGTCATGCCGCTCGACAAAGGCCCGGTACGCCGCGAGCGCAAAAGCCGTTGCCTCGTCGACGCTATGCTCTGGCGCGAGCGGATACATCGGCGCCGTCACCGCAATCCCATGCCGCTCCGCCAGCCGGGCGTAGAGCGCAAAGTGCGGCGGCACGGCGGAGAAGACATAGCCACCGCCATGGAAGAACAGCAGATGCGCCGACGGCGTGCGGCCCCTGGGTGCGATGGTCCAGACGGTGCGTCCGCCCAGCGTGTCTTCGCGCACAGCGAGCCGCTTGCGCATCCTGGCGGTGGGCTGCGCGATGGGGGCGAGGCGCGCGGCGGCGATCACCTCGTGAAAGTGCGGGCCGCCGGCATAGCGGCGCGAGACCCAGCCGGTGCTGCGCAGCAGCGCGCCGACGATGCGGGCTGACAGGCTGGTCATGGCTGCGCCTCATCGCCGTAGATTGCCACCTCGGTGAGGCCGGTGCTGGTCGCACGGCCGCGATACATGCCGGGGGTGGTGAAGCTGAACACCGCCTCCCCGCCCGGGCCGGTGACGATCACCCCGCCCGATCCGCCGAGATCGCGCACTTCGGCCAGCACCGCATCTGCCGCCGCCTGCAGCGGCGTGCCCGACAGGCGCACGCGCGCGCAGATTTCGTGCGCGACGCCGACGCGGATGAAATATTCGCCCGCCCCGGTGGCGGAGACCGCGCAGGCGCGATCGTCGGCATAGGTGCCCGCGCCGATCAGCGGCGCATCGCCGATGCGGCCCCAGCGCTTGCCGGTCAGCCCGCCGGTCGAGGTCGCAGCCGCGACATGGCCGGCGCTGTCGACCGCGACCGCGCCGACCGTGCCATATTTGAGATCGACATCGTACCAGGAGGCGCCGGCATCGCTGACCTGGCGCGCGCGCAGTTCCTCGAGCTGGCGGCGGCGCATGTCGGTCTGGAACCAGCTGTTGTCGACCTGTTCGAGGCCGCGTTCCGCGGCAAAGCCGTCCGCCGCGCTGCCGGTCAGCAGCACATGCGGGCTGTCCGTCATCACCGCGCGCGCCGCGCTGACCGGGTGACGGGTGGTGGCAAGCCGCGCTACTGCCCCTGCGGCGCGGGTGCGCCCGTCCATGATCGCGGCGTCGAGTTCGATCGTGCCGTCGTAGGTGAACACCGCACCGCGCCCGGCGTTGAAATTGGGGTCGTCCTCGAGCGCGCGCACCACCGCCTCGACCGCGTCGAGCGAGGAGCCACCGCTTTCCAGTATCGCGCTGCCGGCGGCCAGCGCTGCGGACAGCGCGGCGCGGATGGCGGCATCCTGTTCGGGGGTTATCCGCTCCCGCTCGATGGTGCCGGCGCCGCCATGGATGACGAGCGTCCAGCGCGGCGGCTGGGCAGTGGCAGGGGTGGCGAGCATGGCCAGGGCTCCGGCGATCAGGACGATGAGGGCATGTTTCATCCAGCCAGCCTAGCGGTGCAGCAGCACGCACGCTAGGTGCGGCACGATGCATACCGTCCCCTCCCATATCGACTGCTGGATCTTCGATCTCGACAACACGCTTTACCCGCCTGAACTGGGCCTGTTCGCGCAGATCGACCAGCGGATGGGCGCGTTCATCATGCGCACCGTGGGCTGCGATGCGGCGGAGGCGCGGGTCATCCAGAAGCGCTATTTCCATGACCATGGCACCACGCTCGCCGGGATGATGCGCCATCACGGCGTGACGCCCGAGGACTTTCTGACCTACGTCCACGCTATCGACATGGACCGCATCCCCGCCGACGCAGGTCTGGCCGACGCGCTCGCCGCGCTGCCGGGCGCGCGGCATATCTTCACCAACGCTGATGCGGACTATGCCGCGCGGGTGCTGGAGCGGCGCGGCATCGCCCATCTGTTCGACCGCATCGTCGACATCCGCGCCACCGGTTATCTGCCCAAGCCTGAATTCGCCGCCTACGAAACGCTGGCACGGCTGATCCCCGGCTTCGAGCCGACCCGCAGCATCTTCATCGACGACATGACCCGCAACCTCCGGCCCGCCCACGCCATGGGCATCCGCACCGTCTGGCTCGACAACGGGTCGGAGAGCGGCGACCGCGACCATGATGCAGGCCATGTCGACCACCATATTGACGATCTGACCCGCTGGCTTCAGGGCTGCATCGATTAGTTGTTCATTCGTCACCCTGAACTTGTTTCAGGGTCCATGGCCCGAGGCCGCACCTTTGCGCCATGGATGCTGAAACAAGTTCAGCATGACGGAATGGGGGACAGTCGGTGCGGCAATCGGAGCAATGCCATGACCACCGACCTTATCGCCACCATCGAAGCCGCATGGGAAGCGCGCGGGGATGTCTCCACCACCACGCAGGGGCCGGTGCGCGACGCGGTGAACGCCGCGCTGGCCATGCTCGACGATGGCAGCGCGCGAGTGGCGGAGCCGGGCGACGGTGGCTGGGTGGTCAACCAGTGGCTCAAGAAGGCGGTGCTGCTGTCCTTCCGCTTGAACGATAACCAGATCATGCCCGGACCCGGCGGGTCCAACTGGTTCGACAAGGTGCCGTCGAAATTCGCCGGCTGGGGCGAGAACCGCTTCCGCGAGGCGGGCTTCCGCGCCGTGCCCGGCGCCATCGTCCGCCACGGCGCGCACATCGGCAAGGGCGTGGTGCTGATGCCCAGCTTCGTCAACATCGGCGCGCGGGTGGGGGACAACAGCATGGTCGATACCTGGGCGACGGTGGGCAGCTGCGCGCAGATCGGCGCCAACGTCCATCTGTCCGGCGGGGTCGGCATCGGTGGCGTGCTCGAGCCGCTGCAGGCCGGGCCGGTGGTGATCGAGGATGATTGCTTCATCGGCGCGCGCTCCGAAGTGGTCGAAGGCGTGCATGTCGAACGCGGCGCGGTGCTGGCGATGGGGGTGTTCCTGTCCTCCACCACCAAGATCATCGACCGGGCGACCGGAGAGATTTTCGTCGGCCGCGTGCCGGCCTATTCGGTCGTCGTCCCCGGCGCACTGCCCGGCAAGCCACTGCCCGACGGATCGCCAGGCCCCTCCCTCGCCTGCGCGGTCATCGTCAAGCGCGTCGACGCGCAGACACGTTCGAAAACCGCGATCAACGAATTGCTGCGCGATTGATTGTTGTGCGATTAACTAAATGGCGTGTCATCGTCGCCACATCGGACAATCAATCGCACCATAATGGTGCCAGATTATTTGCGTTGCGCCGATGATCGACTAAAGCCGTCACGATGGCGCGGTCGCGGGTTGGATTTCATGGCAGGGTGTGGGCAGGCGGCGCGGCCACCGCGCTGTTGTGCGCGCTGCCTGCTGCGGCCTTCGCCCAGTCGGATGCAACGCCCGCTGGCTCGTCGCAGGGCAGCGTCACCTACACGCCGGCCGATTTCGCCCGCTTCAACCCGCGCAACGCGCTCGACATGGTCGAACAGATCCCGGATTTCACGCTGCTGGCGGTGAGCGATGACCGCGGCATGGGCCAGGCCAGCCAGAATATCCTGATCAACGGCGCGCGCATTTCCGGCAAGTCGAACGATGCGCGCACCACCCTGTCGCGCATTTCGGCGAGCGCAGTGCAGCGGATCGAGCTGGTCGACGGGGCGACGCTGGGCATCCCCGGGCTGACCGGGCGGGTCGCCAATGTCATCGTCGTCTCCAACCGCATCGAAGGCCAGTTCCGCTGGGATCCGCAATTCCGCCGCACGGTGGAAGACCAGCTCTATACCGGCTCGATCGGCGTCAGCGGGCGCATCGGCGCCACCGATTTCACGCTGAGCCTGTCGAACACGCAGGGGCTCAGGCGCGGCGGAGTGGGGCCGGAAATCACCACCGACGCCGCCGGCACGCTGCTGCTGACGCGCGACGAGGTGGTCACCTTCCACGCCGACCAGCCGCGCCTTGCCGGGTCGATCACCCGCGAATGGGGCGACGGATCGGTGCTCAACGTCAATCTGGCGGGCGAGCTCTACCTGTTCGACAGCCGCTTTGTCGCACAGGCTTTCCCGACCGACGGCGCACCCGATTATGACGACCTGTTCGTCCAGACCGAGGATGAATGGAACACGGAAGGCAGCATCGACTACGCCTTCGATCTGGGTGGCGGGCGCCTGAAGCTGATCGGGCTGCAACGATTCGAACACAGCAATGTCCGCAGCACCCTCACCTTCCTTGACCGGGTGCCCGGCGCCGTGCGGATGGGGAGCCGGCTGGTCCGCCCGTCCGACGAGGGCGAGAGCGTGGTGCGCGCCGAATTTGACTGGGGCGCGAGCGGCCGCCAATGGCAGCTGGCGGTCGAGGGCGCGTACAACTTCCTCGACATCAGCAACGATTTCGGCACGCTGCAGCCCGATGGCAGCTTCGCTCTCGCCCCGCTGCCGGGCGGCGACACCTTTGTCGATGAATGGCGCGGGGAGGCGACACTGTCGCGCGGCTGGCCGCTCGCGCCCGGCCTGACGCTGCAGACCACGCTGGGTGGAGAGGTCAGCAAGATCAGCCAGACGGGGGCGGGCGGCCTGTCCCGCACCTTCTATCGGCCCAAGGGGTCGGCCGCGCTGGCCTGGGTCGCCAGCCCGCGGCTGACGATCAATGCCAGCGTCGAACGGCAGGTCGGCCAGCTCAGCTTCTTCGATTTCGCCGCCTTCATCGACGTGCAGAACGACGTGCCGTCCGCCGCCAACACCCGGCTGGTGCCCGAACAGAGCTGGCGGGTCGACGGAGAGGTCATCCGTTCGCTGGGTCCGTCCGGCTCGATCACGCTGGGCGGCTATCATGAATGGATCAGCGACATCGTCGATCGCATTCCGCTGTCGGCCACCGAAGAGGGCGTCGGCAATCTGCCCAGCGCGCGGCGCTGGGGCGTCACCGCGCGCGGCACGTTGCTGCTCGATGCGATCGGCTGGCGCGGCGCACGGCTCAACGGCAATGCCGAGTTTCGCGGGTCTTCGGTGCGCGATCCGCTCACCGGCGACACCCGCCGGATCAGCGGGGACCTGCGCCGGCGCTGGAGCGTCGATTTCCGCCACGACATTCCCGGCAGCGCCATCGCCTGGGGCGGGGCGATTTCAGAGGACCGCAACGCGCCGATCTTCAGGCTCGACCAGATCAGCGATTCATCGCTGACCCGGCCGATCACCTCTGTGTTCCTCGAGCACAAGAATGTGTTCGGCCTGACCGTGCGGCTGACCGCGCGCAACCTCATCGACACCCGCGACGACCTGCGCCGCGACGTCTATCTTGACCGCCGCGACGGCCCGATCGACTTTCGCGAACGCCAGTTCCGCCGCATCTACCTGATCGGGGTGCTGGCGATCAGCGGCAGCTTCTGACCCGTCTGTTGCACGGAACCCGCGCTCAGGCGCGATATTCGCCCAGCCCCTCGTCGAGGAAGGCGTTGTTCGCTTCCCGGATCTTCGCCGCCGCATCGTCATAGAGAAACGGCAGGAAGGCAAAGCGCTCGCCCCGCGTCACCGGGGCGACGCAATGCAGCAGCGAGCAGGAGAAGACCAGCGCGCCCCCCGGCGGCGGCTTGTAGCCGCGTGGCCCATATTCGGGGAAGCTCACCGTGCCGCCCTCGAAATCCTCGTTGAGGTTGACCGAGACGGCATAGCGGCGATGCGCGGTGCCCTTGGTGGTATTGTCGCGATGCGGGCGGAAATGGCCGCCCTCCTCCGCCGTGTAGCAGCCGACCAGATAGCGCTCCATCCGCGTCACGCGGAAATAATGGACCCGCTCGATCTCCGGCACGATCCGCCGCTTGAACCGCTCCTGCAAGCGGCCGATCAGCTCGAGATTGCCGATGGTCCAGTCGCGGCGCAGCTTGTGGCCGGGGTCGGTGCGCAGCACCGTCTTGCCATTCTCCTCGCGCATGAAGCCCGACGGCTCGCCACCGTCCTGCCGATAGCCCGCGATCAGCTCGGCGCACAGCTCGGGCTCCAGCACATTGGGCAGCAGCAGCACCGGCGCCTGGACGAGCGAGAGATCGTCGGCGCGCGGCACCGGCACCGCCTCCACCGCGGCGATGGCGCGGGCGATGTCGCTGCGGTCCCTGGCAAAGGGGATCACCTCCAGCACCCGCAACTGCCGGTCGACGACCACCCACAGCGGGCGGAACGGCGCCTTGTCCACCGGCATCGGATCGGCCGGCAGCACGCCGAACAGCCGCGCCACCGCGCCGTCGAAATCCCAGAAGGTGCGATAGCCGGGGTAGCTGTCCCCCACCCGCGCCTGCGCTTCGTCCTGCGGATCGTTGGAGACGAAGAAGAAGCTGGCACGCGTGTCGTCGAACAGGTCGGGCCGCGCGCGCACCGCGGCCAGCGCAGGCTTGGCGAGATCGCTGCCCGCCGATCCGCCGAAGCACAACAGCACCGTCCGCCCCGCCACCGTATCGAAATTATAGCCGGGATTGCTGACCGAGCGCACCCGGAACCGCGGCGCGGGGTCGCCCCGCAGCAGGCGGATGAAGCCCACGCCTTCGCTGTTTGACGGCTTGACGGACGTTTGTGTTGCCATCGACAAACTCCCCCTGCCAACCGACACCCTGTCTTTCCCGCGAAAGCGGGAATCCAGGGGCGGGAAGGCCGTGTTGTGCCGCTCTGGATTCCCGCTTTCGCGGGAATGACACATGTTTTCAATAGCCGACCGACCTACCGCTCGGACAGATAATAGCGGTCGGTGGCGCTCAAATCATCCGCCAGTTCATAGACGATCGGCTGCCCGGTCGGGATTTCCAGCCCGGTGATGTCCGCATCCGAAATGCCCGACAGATGCTTGACCAGCGCGCGCAAGCTGTTGCCATGCGCGGAGATCAGCACCCGCTTGCCGGCCTTCAGCTCCGGCGCGATCCGCGCCTGCCAATAGGGCAGCACCCGCGCGATCGTGTCCTTCAGGCTCTCGGTCGCGGGGATGGCGATGCCCGCATAGCGCCGGTCGGCCGAAAGGTCGAAGGCGCTGCCCGGCTCCAGAACGGGGGGCGGAATATCGAAGCTGCGCCGCCAGATTTTCACCTGTTCGTCGCCATGCTTCGCCGCCGTCTCCGCCTTGTCGAGCCCGGTCAGCCCGCCATAATGCCGCTCATTGAGGCGCCAGTCCTTTTCCACCGGCAGCCACAGCCGCTGCATTTCCTCCAGCGCGAGGTGCAGCGTCTTGATCGCCCGCGTCTGCAGCGAGGTAAAGCACAGGTCGAAATCGAGCCCCTTGTCCCGCATGAGCCGCCCCGCCGCCCGCGCCTCCTCCGCGCCCTTCTCGGTCACGTCGACATCCCACCAGCCGGTAAAGCGGTTCTCCAGATTCCACTGCGACTGGCCATGACGGATGAGGACAAGCTGCGGCAAGGGGTGCGCTCCTGTGCGTAGGATATGGGCACCAACCGCTGCCGCTCCGGGCGGGGGCTGTCAAGCTGGGGGCGGCGGGCGTTGCTGTGCAGCCGATGCGACCGGGCGCGCAGCCAACCCCTCTCCCGCCTGCGGGAGAGGGAGAGCCGACGAAGGCGGCGAGGGTGAGGGTGTGTCAGTCGACTACAAACCCCGTCGCCCCGGGCTCGACCCGGGGCCGCTCTCAGTTTCACTCATGATGATACGTCACCGCTTCCCTCGACGGCAGCCGCTCGTTCAGTTTCCTGTTTGGGGCCGAGTGCGGACTGTCGGCCTTTAGTCGTACGCTCAGGTTTCCGGACATTATAGATGCGACGCTTCATTGTGCCCGAATTCCAGAAGCATATGCCGTTAGGCGCACAATTTTTGCAATCGGCACTTGCAATACGCAAAGATTCGTGAGACAAATCCCTTATCGCTAACGGGGGCACTGCTTCATGGATATTCGTCGCACCATACTCGACACCGTTCCGAAGGAATTGTGGATCGACCTCGAAGATCGTCATCGCGCTGAGGCGTTCAAGGCGCACGACGTTGTGAAGTCGAACATTCCACTTAACGCCAAGCGCAGCCGCGAGGTCGAAGGTCAGATCCGTTTTCGCCTTCAGGAGCAGGGTTACGAAGAGGTTGTCCAGCTTCATGGTGGCCACCTCGTCGAGGACGGCATCATGCCCGGAACCGAGTTGCGCGTTTATCAGCCCTTCGCGCGCTTTCAGGGTCTGGAGGTCGGCGTCATCCTCGGTTTCGCCGCGATGCCCGAGCCGCGCAAGATGCCTGCGAAGAACATGTCTCGTGCCGCCGGCGTTTCATTGAACTGGCATCTTCAGCCGAGCATGTTCGATGATCCGAAGAGCCTGCGCGCTAACGATATCTTCGTGCTCTTCCTCACCGCCCGCGATCGCAACAATGCGGGCATGATCGAGGAAATCGCTGTCGGCGTCATCGGCGCCGACTACAAGGACTTCACCTTCTACGAGTCGCTCGAAGATTTCCTCCGCGGCTACGGCGAAGGTGGCGAAGCCCCGGATGGCCCCAATGGTTCCGATGACCGCGGTGCAGACGTCAAGCTCCGCAAGACGCGCAAGCTGTTCTTGCCTCCGGAGAATCGCCCGGATAGCGATGCCGAGAACGGCTCGCACGCATAAGTCGGTCGCACCGACAGACGCTGATTTTTCTCCGCTTCGCACCCCAAAAAGGGTGCGAAGCCGTAAGGATTCCAGCCATGAGAATTGGTACTCCAGGGTTTATACCGGCGCGGCTCACCGAGATCCGTAATGCGCGGCGCATCCCGTCTCGCGCTGCGCTGGCCCGACGTCTAAACAGAAGTGCCAGCGCAGTGTCACGATGGGAAGACGAGGATTCAGACCAGACCCCAGACCCGGCTACCCTTCTTCATCTCGCCGACGAGATGCAAGTTCGCCCGGAATATTTTCTGCGCGAGACTTACGAGAGTGACCGTCCGACCTTCTTGCGTTCGCTGTCGAGCACCCTTGTTCGCGACTTGGAGTATCAGAAGGCCCAGATGCAGTGGCTGCACGAAGCCAGCTACATTATTAGCCATTATGTCGATCTACCCGAAGTCGATATTCCCGATGTCTTGGCGGGCGCCGACTATACCCAGCTGCGTGACGCGGACATCGAGCAGATAGCACTCGATTTGCGTAGGCACTGGAACCTCGGCGAGGGACCGAGCGGCGATATGGTCACCTTGATGGAGCGCGTCGGCATTGTTGTTGCCACCATCCCGATGAACACGACGAAGCTCGATGGTCTTTGTAGCTGGTCACCAATTGATGGCCGGCCGCATGTGCTTCTCGCGACTGACAAGATGTCCTTTCCTCGCAGGCAGATGGATGCGGCGCACGAGCTGGCGCACGCCATCCTCCATAGATCAGTGCCGGTCGAGGAGTTCAAAGCCAACCTCCGCGTAATTGAGCGCCAAGCCTTTCGGCTCGGTAGCGCCTTCCTCATGCCCTCGACTAGCTATCCACATGAGGTTCGCCGCTGCTCGCTTGCGGTGCTAGCTAGTCTCAAGGAAAGGTGGCGGGTTTCGATCAAAGCGCAAATCAAGCGTCTATCTGATCTCGACATTATTCCGGAAGAATTGTCCCGTCAGCTGTACAAGCTCTATTCGGCGAAGGGCTGGTCGAAGGGTGAGCCGCTGGATCAGCACTGGCCCGTCCAGCAACCGCGAGCTTTGCGTGACAGCCTCAACCTGATCGTCGACAACGGCGTGCGCAGCAAAGCAGACCTGCTCGCGACCGAGTTCACGATATCGGCGACCGATATCGAGCTGCTTTGCGGTCTGTCACCGGGGTGGTTCAATCGCGATGCGGCTGAGGTCGTGACGCTGAAGCTCGCTTCGTCGGATGGCGAGGCTTCGCCGCGACGCGAAGGTCAGGTCATAGCCTTTCCAGACCGCCATCGCCGCTAACGCGGAGGCGAGCATCCAGATTCAACGCGACGCCGAGCGGCTGCTTTAGAAAGCCGTCATGTGATCAGCTAAGACTTGGTTGGGGGGGCGTTGCTGCCGGAACCGACATCGAATGAACGTCTGATGTATTCCCTGCTGGCCTGACACCAACTCGTCCGCTCCCCCCTTCCGGCCCACCGCCCCCCCTTGCACCCCCGCCCCCCACCGCTATCTCCGCCCATATGACCACACCGCCCCCCATTCCCGCCGGCCCTTGGCTCGACGCCGATGGTGCGCCCTACGATCCCCTGCCCGCGATAGCGGCCTGGCGGGATGGAGGCGGTGACGCTGCTGCGGACGAGCTGTGGGACAGGCTCTGCCATCAGGGCACCGTCAATTCGGCGTCCTATGCTGCGGTCGGGGCGATTGTGCAGATGATCGCGGGGCAAGCCTCGCCGGGTTGGCGGGCTTACGCGCTGTTGGCCTCGATCGAGGAGGGTCGCCTTTCCGATGGCAATCCGCCGGTGCCTGCGGCACTGGAGGCTGCGTATCGGGACGGGTGGAAGGCATTGCTGCCGCTAGCGCTGCGCGATCTTGCCATCGTGCAGGACGATCTCACCGTGCGCAGCATATTGGCCTGCATCGCCCACGCCAAAGGGCAGCACACGCTGGCCGAAATTGCGCTTTGCACGGAGGATGAGCGGCTGGAGATGCTGGGCCGATAAGGCCGACCGCCCGGTTATCGCCTCCCTCGGCCACCAACGGCCGACCTTTGATGCGCTTTGCCAGAACCGCAACGCTACCTCTTGGCGGCTTGGCGGCTTGGCGCGAACCACTCACCCCCCCCTTGCACCCCCGCCCCCCGCCGCTATGTCCGCGCGGATGACCACATCGCCCCCCGTTGCCGCCCGCCGCCCGCACAGCGCCACGCACCACAACCGCACGCTGACCGATGACTATGCCTGGCTGCGCGACCCCGCTTATCCGACGGTGTCCGATCCCGACATCCTCGCCTATCTCCATGCAGAGAATGCCTGGTTCGAGGCGGCGATGGCGCCGCACCAGCCGCTGGTCGAAAGCCTGTTCCAGGAGATGAAGGGGCGCATCAAGGAGGATGACAAGTCGGTGCCGGTGCGCGACGGGGACTGGCTGTACTGGCGGGAATTTGCCGTGGGCGGGCAGTATCGCACCTGGTGGCGGCAGGCGGTGGATGCCGCTGGCGCGCCCTGCGGTGCGCCGCAGTGCATCCTCGACGAGCCGGCACTGGCTGAGGGGCATGCCTATTTCCGGCTCGGCGCGCTCGACATCAGCAAGGACGGCACCCGCCTCGCCTATTCGATCGATACCAACGGGTCGGAACGCTACACCGTCCATTTCCGCGATCTTTCCAGCGGCGCCGCGCTGCCGGACGCGGTGCCCGGCGTGCGCGGCACATGGGGGGAGGACAGCGTCGAAGGGACGCTCGGCAATCTCGTCTTCACCGCCGACGGATCGGCTTTGCTCTATGGCCGGGTCGACGACAATTGGCGCACGCGGACGATATTGCTGCACCGGCTCGGCACCCCGGCGGCGGAGGATGTGACGCTCTATGACGAGCCCGAGGAGGGCTTCAACGCCGGGGTGGCGCTGACCCAGTCCGAGCGGTTCATCATCCTGTCGACCGGCGATCATGAGACCAGCGAGGTGCGGCTGCTGCCCGCGGACGATCCGCTGGCCACGCCGATCCTGGTCGCGGCGCGGCGCAAGGGCGTGGAATATGATGTCGAGGAGCATGATGGCACCCTGTTCATCCACACCAACGACACCCACCCCAATTTCCGCCTCGCCACCGCCCCGCTCGACGCGCCGGGGGAGTGGACCACGCTGATCGCGGGATCGGACGATTTCTACCTGACCGGCGTCACCACCTTCGCCGATTTCTATGTGATCGAGGGGCGCGAGCAGGGCTTGGACCAGATCGAGCTGCGCTATTACGACGATCCGGCGCGGGTCGAGCGCATCGCCTTTCCGGAGGCCAGCTATGACGCGGCGCTGGGGGAAAATCCCGAATATCGCACCGGCGTGCTGCGGCTCGGCTATGAATCGATGGTCACGCCGGGCACCGTCTATGACTATGACGTGGCGGCGCGGACCATGGTCGTGCGCAAGGTGCAGGAGGTCCCCTCGGGCTATGACGCCGCCGACTATGCCACCGAACGCCTGATGCTCCCCGCGCGAGACGGTACCATGATACCCGTCAGCCTGATCTGGAAGAAGGCGTACATAGGTCAGGACCTTCTGCGTCCTCTCCACCTCTACGGCTATGGCGCCTATGGCATCGCCATCCCCCCCGGCTTCTCCACCACCCGCCTCAGTCTGGTCGATCGCGGCTTCGTCTACGCCATCGCCCACATCCGCGGCGGCGACGATCTGGGGCGGCACTGGTATCTCTCAGGCAAGCTGCAGCAGCGCACCAACAGCTTCCATGACTTCATCGACGTGGCGCAGGGCCTGATCGACGCGGGCTGGACCAGCGCGGGCCGCATCTCCATCGCCGGCGGCAGCGCCGGTGGCGAGCTGGTCGGCGCGGTGATCAACATGGCGCCAGAGCTGTTCGGTGCCGCCGTGGCGCATGTGCCGTTCGTCGACGTGCTCAACACCATGCTCGACGGATCGCTGCCGCTGACGCCGGGCGAATGGCCCGAATGGGGCAACCCGATCGAAGATGCGGACGCCTATGACCTGATCGCGAGCTATTCGCCCTATGACAATGTGCGCGCGCAGGCCTATCCGCCGCTGCTCGTCACCGCCGGCCTCAACGATCCACGCGTCACCTATTGGGAACCCGCCAAGTGGGTGGCGAAACTGCGCGCGACCAAGACGGATGCCAACTTACTGCTGCTGAAGACCAACATGGGCGCAGGCCATGGCGGCAAATCCGGCCGGTTCGAGAGCCTGCGCGAGGATGCCGAGGAGCAGGCGTTCATCCTGACGCAGCTGGGGATGGCCTAGACGGAGAGGCCGTGCGCGCGCAGCCAGGGCCGCAGCGATGGCTCATCCACGAAGACATGCCCGGCAATGCCAACACTCTCAGCGCCGGCGATGTTATCGGCGCGATCGTCGATGAACAGCGCCTCACCCGCGCTGAGGCCGAACCGTTCCAGCGCCAGCCGGTAAATCGCCGGATCGGGCTTGGCGATTTTCTCGGTGCCCGAAACGAGGATGTCGCGGAAATGCCCGAACAGCGGCTGCGTCGGGTGAAAGTCGTGCCAGAATTCATGGCCGAAGTTGGTGATGACGAACAATGGCACGCCATCTGCGGCGAGCTGCTCGACCAATGCGTGCATCCCCGCCACCGGCCCGGGGATCGTCTCGACGAACCGGGCCGCATAGGCGCGAATCAGCGCCTCATGGTCGGGATAGTCGCCGATTCGCTCGGCGATCATCTCGTCCAGCGGCCGCCCCTGATCGCTCTGGAAATGCCATTCGGGGGTGATGACGGTGGTGACGAATCGCTCGACCTCGGCCGGGTCATCGATCAGTTTGGCGAACAGGTGGCGCAGGTCCCAGTGGAACAGCACCTGTCCCACATCGAAAATGACGGCTTTGGGCATCGTCGTCGGACCTTCCCCCTTAGCGCTGGTGCCAGCGGCATAGACGCCAGCAGACATAGCAAAACCGCCCCCGGATCGCTCCGACGGCGGCTTCGACCTCATCCTTGCAACCTGAATAATCAGGTCGCAATCCGCGTTCAGCCCTGGCGGGCCTTGAAGCGGCGGTTGGTCTTGTTGATCACATAGGTGCGGCCGCGGCGACGGATCACGCGGTTGTCCCGGTGCCGGTCCTTGAGCGACTTCAGGCTGTTGCGGATCTTCATCGGTCTGGCTTTCTTGACAGCGTTGCAATTGCGATACCGGACAATCGACCAGCGTCCCGCGGCAAGCGCGATTCTCCGGGCCGGAACTGTCGGCGAAGGCGCGCCACTATGGTGTGACCGCGGCAAAGTCAACCGCAGACCGCGGAAATCAGCGGAGCAAGGGTGAACAGGGCGCCGCACTCGTTCATTGCTGCGCCATGAACCCGCGCCTAGTCTGCGGCCGAGCCGTTTTCCTGATCAGGTAGATATCCGATGCGCCCATTTCATGCTGCCCCACTCGCCATCGCCGCCGCGCTTGCCGCCAGCGGCTGCACCACGGCATTGCCGCCGGTCGAGGTGACACGCTTCCACCGCATCGAAACACCAGCGGCGATTCCGACCGGCAGCTACACGCTCGTTACCCGCGATGCCGCGCCGGGTGAGAGCGCCGGCCTCGCCGACCGCAGCTATCAGGCCGCGGTGGCGCAGCAGCTCGACCGACTGGGCTATCGCGCCGCGCAGGCGCCGACAGCAGAACAGGCGGACTATATCGTCACCGTCGGCATCGATCGCGCCGAACGTGCGGCCGACAGACGCGGCAACGGGGTAAGCGTGGGCGTCGGCGGCGGTACCGGCGGCTATCGCTCGGGTGTCGGGGTCGGCGTCGGGCTGGACCTGACCAGCCTGTTTGCCGACCGGCGCGATGTCATCGCCACGCGCATGACCGTGCAGATAATGCGGCGCGGCGAGGCGCTGGCGCTATGGGAAGGGCGCGCCGAGGGGCTGGCCCGTTCCGGCACGCCGGCGGCGCAACCGGGCTTGGCCGCAGACAAATTGGCCAGCGCACTGTTTGCCGACTTCCCCGGCCGCTCCGGAGAAACTATCAGCGTGCCATGACGCATATTCAGAGCCAACTGGCCATCGCCTCCGCTTTCGATTCCGGCAACATCGTCGTCCACGACATCGCGGGCAGCACGGCAACGCTGTCCATCGCCAAGGATCGCGAGTCGGATTTCTACCAATGGTTCCACTTCCGCGCGTCCGCGCCGGCGGGGACCGCGGTGGTGCTGCGCATCACCGGCCTCGCCAGCTCGGCCTATCCTGACGGCTGGCCGGGCTATGCCGCACGGATGAGCGAGGATCGGGAAACCTGGCTATGCGCCGAAACCAGCTATGACGCGACCGAGGATGGCGGCACGCTCACCATCCGTGCCACGCTTGCCACCGGCATCGCCTGGTTTGCCTATTTCGCACCCTATTCGATGGAGCGGCATCATGATCTGGTCGCCGCAATCGCCGCCTGCGACGGCGTCAGCCACCGCACGCTCGGTTTCAGCCTGGAAGGTCAGCCGATCGATTGCCTGGAAATGGGTGATGGCGGCAAGCAGGTCTGGCTCTACGCGCGCCAGCACCCCGGCGAATCGATGGCCGAATGGTGGATGGAGGGCGCGCTCGCCGCGTTGACCGACCATGGCAATCCGCACAGCCGGCTGCTGCGCCAGAAATGCCGCATCCATGTGGTGCCCAACATGAACCCCGACGGATCGGTGCGGGGCCATTTGCGCACCAATTTCGCCGGGGTAAACCTCAACCGCGAATGGCATGAGCCGACCGCGGAGCGCGCGCCCGAGGTGCTGTGCGTGCGCAACGCGATGGACGAGAGCGGAGTCCATTTTGCCATGGATGTACATGGCGACGAAGCGATTCCGGCAGTGTTCCTGGCGGGGTTCGAAGGCATTCCCAACTGGACGGATGCGCTGGGCGCCAAATTCACCCGCTATGGCGAGGCCCTGGCTCGGCGCACCCCCGATTTCCAGACCGAACTGGGCTATGGCATCGCGGCACCGGGCAAGGCCAATCTGTCGATGTCGACCAACCAGCTCGCCAACCGTTACGGCTGCGTGGCGATGACGCTGGAAATGCCGTTCAAGGACAACCGCGATCTGCCCGATCCGCTCGCGGCCTGGAGCCCCGAACGGTCGATGCAACTCGCCGAAGATTGCCTGGCGACGCTAGCCGAGCTGATCGACGAGATGTGATGCGCATCGTCGAGGACGATCTTTCCGGCACGGCCATCCGCGCGCTCCTTGAGGAGCATTTCGCGGGGATGCTGGCCAATTCCCCGCCGGACAGTTGCCATTTTCTCGATATCGACGGGTTGAAAGCGCCCGGTGTCACCTTCTGGTCGATCTGGGACGGCGAGGCGCTGGCCGGGATGGGCGCGCTCAAGCAGCATGATAGCGTGCTGGGCGAGGTGAAATCGATGCGCACCCATGCCGCGCATCAGCGCAAGGGCGCGGGCGCGACGATGCTCGCGCATATCATCGCCGAGGCGCGCCGGCGTGGGCTTGGCAGGCTCAGCCTCGAAACCGGATCGTCGCCAGCGTTCGATGCCGCGCATGCCCTCTACCTGCGCTACGGCTTTGTCTACTGTGAGCCCTTTGCCGACTATCGGCCGGACCCGTTCAGCCGTTTCATGACCTTGCGGCTCGATTGAACGCGGCTTTGCCAGCGGCGGGGGTTGCCCCTATATCGCTGGCATGACGACAGATAGCGCCACGCTCGCCCGCCCCGCCTCCGCCCATCCTGCCGCCGAACGGCTTGCCGCGCTGCGCGGCGAACTGTCGCGACAGGGGCTCGATGGCTTCATCATCCCGATCTCCGACGAGCATATGAGCGAATATGTCGGGGCCTATGCGCAGCGCCTCGCCTGGCTGACCGGGTTCAACGGATCGGCCGGCACCGCGGCAGTGCTGGCAGAAAAGGCCGCGATCGCCATCGACGGGCGCTATGAATTGCAGGTGCGCGATCAAGTGCCTGGCGACCTCTATGATTACGTCGACACGCCCAAGGCAACGCTGTCTGGCTGGCTGGCCGGCAATGCGCCGCAGGGCGCGCGCATCGGCTATGATGCCTGGCTGCATGGCGAGCAGTGGGTGCAGGCGATGGACAAGGCGCTGAAGCCGGTCGGTGCGACGCTGGTACCGGTCTCTGCCAACCCCGTGGATGCGGTATGGACCGACCGACCCGCCCCGAGTGCGGCCCCCGCAATGGTCCAGGACGATGCCGTCGCCGGCCGCTCGTCCGCCGAGAAGCGCGCCGATGTCGGCGACTGGCTGAAGGCACACAAGCTCGATGCGACGGTGGTGACCGCGCTCGATTCGGTGGCCTGGCTGTTCAATATCCGGGGGGCTGACGTCAGCCGCACGCCGGTGGTGCTGTCCTTCGCGCTGGTCCATGCCGATGGCACCGCAGAGCTGTTTGTCGATGAGGCCAAGCTGCCGGCCGAGGTGCGCAGCCACCTTGGCAATGCGGTGCGTCTTGCCCCGCGCGCGGCCTTTGCCGACAGCCTCGCGCACCTCGCCGGCAAGCGCGTGGCGGTCGACCCCGAACGCACTGTTGCCGCGATCATCGCGCGGCTGGAAGCGGCCGGCGCCATTGTCGAGCGGCACCGGGACCCGACCATCCTTCCCAAGGCGATCAAGAATCCGGTCGAAATCGCCGGGATCAAGGCCGCGCATGTCCGCGATGGCGTCGCGCTGACCCGCTTCCTGCGCTGGGTCGAGGCCGAGGCCCCCAAGGGCGGGATCGACGAGCTGTCCGCCGCCGCGCAACTCGAGCAGTTCCGCCGCGCTTCAGGCGAGCTCGTCGATCTGTCGTTCGATTCCATTTCCGGGGCCGGCCCCAATGGCGCGCTGATGCACTATCGCGTCAGCCCCGAAACCAATCGGCCGCTGGAGAGTGGCACACTCTATCTGATCGATTCGGGCGGGCAGTATCGCGACGGCACCACCGACGTTACCCGCACCATCGCGGTCGGACAGCCCAGCGAGGAGATGCGCCGCCGCTACACGCAGGTGCTCAAGGGACATATCGCGCTCGCCACCGCCATCTTCCCGGAAGGAACGCGCGGCAGTCAGCTCGACATATTGGCGCGCATGCATTTGTGGGCCGATGGTGTCGATTATGGCCATGGCACCGGCCATGGCGTCGGCCAGTTCCTGTCGGTGCATGAAGGCCCGCAGCGCATCGCCAAGCCCGCCGGCGGGCAGGCCGGGACCGAGGAGCCGTTGCGCGCCGGCATGCTGCTGTCCAATGAGCCCGGCTATTACAAGCCCGGCCATTATGGCATCCGCATCGAGAATCTGGTGTTCGTGGTCGAACGCGAGTTGGCCGGGGCGGAACAACCGATGCTCGGTTTCGAGACGGTGACCTTTGCACCGCTCGACCGCAATCTCATCGATCTCGAGCTGTTGACCGGGCCTGAGCAGCGCTGGGTCGATGCCTATCATGTCGCCTGCCTCGACAAGCTTGGCACCGAACTCGACGCCGATGAGCGGGCCTGGCTGGAAGCCGCCTGCGCGCCGCTCGGCAGCGCCTGAGCACCGTATCATGGATCGCAGCTGGTGGACCATTGCCAAACAGCAATTTGCCGTGCGCCATGACGTGCGCGTGCGGTTCAACGAGGTCGATCATCAGGGCATTGTCTTCAACGGCAACTACCTGATCTACGCCGACATCGGTGTGACCGAGCTGTTCAGGGCGATGGGCGGCGGCCAGCCGGGACAATTCTTCGCCCAATATGGCTCGGACATCGTCGTGGTGAATGCCGAGCTCGACTATCACGCGTCCGCCGAACTGGATGAACTGATCACCGTCGCCGCCCGCGTCGCCCGTTTCGGGCGCCGCAGCTTCACCATCCATGTCGCGATTTTCCGCGAGGATGAGCGATTGACCGACATGGCGCTGACCTATGCGCACGTCGAAGCCGACCGGTCGCGTGCCATTCCGCTGCCGGCGCTGTTCATTGCCGATGTCCGCGATTTCCAGCCGCTGCCCCCGGAACAGGCACCCCGCCCGATCTGATCTGGCTCAACCGGTCGGCCCCAAACGCGCAAAAAAAGGGCCGCCCGAAGGCGGCCCTGAGGAGGATTGGGAGAGAGTGCCTCGAAAGGCATGGCTGATATGGGCCATCCCCGGTCATGCTGCAACTGCGAAATAAACAAATTGCATTGCAAAATTTGCAACTTGCTCAGCCCGCCGTCCGGACGATTCCGCTGGCTGCCAACTGGGCATCGACCTGCGCCAGCAAGCGGGCAAGACCGGCTTCATCGGACGCCTCTGCACGGGCGACCAGCACATCCTGCGTGTTCGAAGCGCGCAACAGCCACCAGCCGTCAGCGTCGGAAACCCGCGCCCCATCGGTGCGATCGACGGTAGCACCTGCAACCGTCAGCCGCTCAAGCACCTCATCGATGACAGCGAACTTGCGGCTTTCATCGACCTGAAAGCGCAGCTCCGGCGTATTGACCATCGGCGCCATCGCACCGCGCATCTCTGTCACGGAACGGCCCAGGCGGCCGACGGCTTCGATAAGTTGCACCGCAGCATAAAGCGCATCGTCGAACCCGTACCAGCGGTGCGCGAAGAAGATGTGGCCGCTCATCTCCCCGGCGAGCGGAGCGCCGGTTGCCTTCATCTTGGCCTTCACCAGGCTATGCCCGGTTTTCCACATCAGCGGCGCGCCACCCAGCGCGGCTACGCGATCGAACAGCGCGTTGCTGGCCTTGACGTCGGCAATGATGGTCGCGCCTGGCAGGTCCTGAAGCACCATTTCGGCGTAGATCTGCAGCAGCTGATCGCCCCAGATTATCCGGCCTTCTCCGTCGATCACGCCGATCCGGTCGCCATCTCCATCGAATGCGACGCCGAAATCGAGCCGTCTCTCCGCGACCAGTCGCCGCAAGTCCGCCAGATTCTTCTCCTCGGTCGGATCGGGGTGGTGGTTTGGAAAATGTCCATCAATTTGGGTGAAGAGGGTGACATGTTCGCCCGGCAACCGCTTGACCAAGGCCTCGACCACCGGCCCCGCCGCACCATTGCCGGCATCCCAGCCGATGCGCAGCGCCGGACCGCCGAACCCCTGCAGCAGGCGATCGACATAGGCATCGAGCAGTTGCACCGGTTCGACCGTTCCGTTGCCGCCGACCCAGTCGGCAGTGACGGCCATCGCGCCGATCGCCTGGATCTGCTCACCATAAAATGGCGCGCCCGCCGCCATGAACTTGAAGCCGTTGTAATCGGGGGGATTATGGCTGCCGGTTATCTCTATCCCGCCATCCGCTTCTAGCGCGTGGCACGCATAATAGAGCATCGGCGTGGGTGACTGGCCGATGGAAAGCACGCTGCAGCCGGTCGCCGTCAAGCCTTCGATCAGCGCGTCGGCCAGCATCGGCGAGGACAGGCGCCCGTCATAGCCGACCGCCACCCGGCTGCCGCCGTTGCGGCGGACATGGCTGCCGAAGCCGAGCCCGATTGCGCGTGCATCGGCCGGGTGCAGCGTCTGGCCGACGATGCCGCGGATGTCATATTCGCGCAGCAGGGTCTGGTCGAAACGATGCGGGGCCATTGCGCTGTGCCCTCAAGCGCTGGCGGCTAGCGCGGCGTTGGCACCGGCGCCCGGCATCGGCAGGGCGAGCCCTGAGAGCATCTCCCGCAATTCCTGCCGCGCGGCGATGTGGCTGGTGCCGAGCTCGCCGAGATGCCCGCGATCGAGCAGGGTCAGCCCCGACGGGAACAGTTCGCGGAAGATGACGCGCTCCGACAGGCCAGGGACGACGCGGAAGCCGACACGGCGGGACAGTTCGCCCATCGCCTCGCCCACCCGGCGCATGTTGCGGGCTTCGAGATACTGGATGCGGTTGCGCAGCACCACCCAGTCGATGGTGCCGCCGTCCATCGTCGCCCGGGTCTTGCGGGCATTCCAGATCAGCTCGGCATAGAAGCTGGGACGCTGCACCTTGAAATTTTCGGCATCGACCTGACCGATCAGGTCGAAATCGACGAAACTGTCGTTCATCGGGGTGACCAGCGTGTGCGCCAGCGTGGCCATGTGCCGGGCCAGCGGATCGTCGCGACCGGGGGTATCGACGATCAGGAAATCGGCGCCCTCCGCCAGCGGCAGCAGTTTTTCGCCGAGCCGTTCGATCGGTTCGCCGCCGAACACATCGAAGCGCGGCGTCGGCAGAGTAACGCCGCGCCGCCGAGCGGTGGCGACGCGATTTTCCAGATAGCGGTGGAAGGTGCGCTGGCGATGGTCGAGATCGAGACCGGACACGCGCGCGCCCAGCGAGGCAAGCGCGACGGCCACGTGCACGGCGCAGGTCGATTTGCCGGTTCCACCCTTTTCATTGGCAAAGACAATGATATGCGGTCGGGCGATGGCGGCGGTCATGCGGTAGGGGGCCTCTGGCAAGCGGTCATGCACGCGAAGGGGCGCGTCACCATGCCCCCTCGCATTGCCCTGCTCTAGTGACGGCAAGGCGTAAAGGGAAGGCAAAGGGCAATGCAGACCATCACGACTCTCCCCGGGCTGCATGCGGCGATGATCGCGCTGCGCCACGACCATGGCCGTGTCGCCTTCGTTCCGACCATGGGCGCGCTGCACGAAGGGCATCTGACGCTGGTGCGCGAGGCGCGGCGCAAGGCGGACCATGTCGTCGCTTCGATATTCGTCAATCCCAAGCAGTTCGGCCCCAATGAGGATCTCGACGCCTATCCGCGCCGCGAGGCGGAGGATGCCGCAAAGCTACTCGAAGAGGGCGTCGCACTGCTGTGGCTGCCGGACGCGGCAACCATGTATCCGTCGGGCCATGCCACCAGCATTTCGGTCGGCGGACTCGACCAGATACTGTGCGGTGCCGCGCGCCCCGGCCATTTCGACGGTGTCGCGACCGTGGTTGCCAAGCTGTTCAACCAGGTTCGTCCCGACATCGCCCTGTTCGGCGAAAAGGACTGGCAGCAGCTGGCGATCATCCGCCGCATGACCGGCGATCTCGACTTCGGCATCGAAATCGGCGGCGTGGCAACGGTGCGCGAGACAGATGGCCTCGCCATGTCTTCGCGCAATCTCTACCTGTCGCCGCAGCAGCGCGCCGCAGCGGCCATCCTGCCGCGTGCGATGGCTGAAGCAGCGACCGCGATAGCCGGCGGAGCGCCGGTCGGCCCGGCGATCGCGACAGCACACTCGACCATTCTTGCCGGCGGCTTCGACAGCATCGATTATCTCGAGCTGCGCGACGGGGCGACACTGGCGCTGCTCGACCAGAACGGTGCCGGCGCCAGGCTGTTCATTGCCGCCCGGATCGGCGCTACGCGCCTGATCGACAATATCGCGGTAGGCTAAACCCCGGATGTGATTTGGTTAATCGCGTTAACCATTTGTTGACGCCGATTCGGGATTGTCGGTTGCGGAGCCGAAGTCGCTCCGTAACGGGGACCAATTCCATGGGCATGAAGCTCTCTACCGCCACCAGCCTGTTCGACAGCAATCTGGCGGCTGCCTCACGCGGCCAACCGGACGCCTATTTCGAACTGGGTATCGCCTATTCGACCGGCAGCGATGGCGTCGAGGTCGACCTCATCGAGGCGCACAAATGGTTCAATCTCGCCGCTCTGGCCGGTGTGCGCGAAGGCGGACTGCTGCGCGCCGAAATCGCGGCCGAGATGGGGCGCGAGGACATTGCCGAAGCGCAGCGTCAGGCACGGGCATGGATTGCCGCGCTCAATGCGGTGCCGGCAACGCGCGCCAACGCCGCCTGATCAGTCGGCCCGGAACGGCAACCGCTCGGCAAGCCAGGCGCGTTCCTGATCGACGGCAGGCCGTTCGCTCGCCAGAAAATCGGCGATAGCCGCGCGAAAGCCTGCGTGCGGAATGAAATGTGCGGAGAAGGTCGGCACCGGCTCATAGCCCCGCGCCATCTTGTGCTGCCCCTGCGCACCCGCCTCGACCCGGGTCAGCCCATGCGCCAGCGCGAAATCGATCGCCTGATAATAGCATAGCTCGAAATGCAGGCAGGGAATGTCGGCCAGACACCCCCAATAGCGCCCGTAAAGTGCGCTGCCGCCGATGAAATTGAGCGCCGCCGCGACCGGTCGGCCGCTCTGCCGCTCATAAGCAATCAGCAGCAGGATGCGATCCGCCATGTGTTGGCCGAGCAGCGTGAAAGCCGCGCGGGTGAGATAGGGATGGCCCCATTTGCGCGCGCCGGTGTCCTGATAGCAGGCCCACATCACGTCCCAATGCTCCGGCCGGATCGCATCCCCGGTCAGCGCCGCAATCGTCACCGCCGCCTGCGCGGCGGCACGCTCCTTGCGGATATCCTTGCGCTTCCGGGAAGACAGCGCGCCCAGAAAACCGTCGAAATCGCCGTAACCGCGGTCGAACCAGTGGAACTGGCTGTCCTGCCGCACCAGCCAGCCAGCCGCTTCGAACGCGCCGAGCTGGTCCGCCGAGACGAAGGTTGCGTGCGCCGACGACAGATGATTCTGCAGAGTCATCGCTTCCAGCGCGGCGATCAGCGTGGCTGGCGACGTGTCATCGCCCAGCAGCAAACGCCGGCCGGGTACCGGGGTGAACGGCACGGCAATCTGCAGCTTGGGATAATAGTCCCCGCCCGCCCGCTGCCACGCGCTGGCCCAGCTGTGGTCGAAGACATATTCGCCCTGGCTGTGGCTCTTGAGATAGGCCGGCGCGGCTGCTGCCAGCCGCCCGCCGGCCCCGTCGATCAGCAGCGGCGCACTCTGCCAGCCGGTACCGGGACCGACGCTGCCCGATTCTTCCAGCAACGCCAGAAAGGCATGGCTCAGAAATGGATCGTCCGCACCGGCCAACGCATCCCATTGGGCAGCATCGACCGCAGCCACGCCGGACGCGATTCGGGCGATGACGGGGGGATCGGTGTCGGCCATGATCCCTATATGATGCGGCGCCCCGGCAATGGGTAGTCGTCAGCGCTTCACAGCCACCACGGCATCGATTTCCACCGCCGCACCGCGCGGTAGCGCTGGCACACCGACCGCGCTGCGAGCATGCCGCCCCGCATCGCCGAACGCCAGCACCATCAGTTCCGACGCTCCATTGGCGACTTCGGGCTGGCGGTTGAAGGCGGGGGTGGAGGTGACGAACACGCCCAGCTTGACCACCTGTTCGACCTTGTCGAGGCTGCCCAGCGCCTTCTTCATCTGCGCCAGCAGCATAAGCCCGCACAGTTGCGCCGCCGCCTGCCCGGCCTCCACTTCCAGGTCATCGCCCAGCCGTCCGGTGACGATGGCACCATCCTTGAACGATACCTGCCCCGAAATGTGGAGCAGATTGCCGACCTGCACGGTCGGTACATAGGCGGCGATCGGCGCCAGCGCCTCGGGCAAAGTGAAACCGGCTTCGTTCAGACGGGCTTCGACGCTGTCGGTCATGATTCGATCTCCGTGAGGATGGCCGGAGCGGGCTGTCCGGCATGGAAAATGGATGTCAGCCAGGCTTCAGCCTCTGCCCAGTCGTCGATCCGCGCATGCGCATGGCGGCCAGCAGGGATTTTGGGTGCAATCACCGGCTCGCCCACCATGTGTAGCCGCCAGACGTCGGGCGCGGCACCAGCGACCGAGGCATGATGCTGCGGCAGATCGTCGATGAACGCGGCGACCGAGGGCTGCATCTCGTCGAGCAGCGCCCTGACCGGATCGCCCTTGCCGCCGCGGCTGCCGATGACGCGGAAGGGCATGCCGACCTTGGCGAGCTGCTCGGTCCGTGCGGCCTGATGTTCCGGTCCGACATTGGTGAGGATGACGATGTCGGCCAGCGCCGAAAGGCGCGCCAGCGCGGCCTGGGCGCCGGCGATCGGATATTGCCGGTGCATCTCGTGACGGAAAAATCCGTCGAGCAACGGCCACACCTCCATAGCCTGCAGCGGCGTACCGCATGCCTTGCGCTTGAGCGCGTTGGCGAAGGTCGCGTCTTCGAGCGCGAATTCGATGTCATGATCGTCGGACAGCCAGGCGCCGAAGGGCACCACCATATGCATCAGCACTTCGTCGCAGTCGGTGATCAGCAGGGGGCGGGCCATGTCTATCCTTCGGCAAGCGCACGGGTGGCGGCAACGATATCGCCCGGCACGCAGTCCAGGGCCTCCGCGCAACCGATCAGGTCGGGTTCGTGGCTGGCGAGGAACTCGCCGGTCGCCGCGAGTATCGCCGGGTCGGTGGCGCGCAACCGCAACTGGTCCGCATCCAGCCCGGTAAGGTCGAGCAGGCGCGCCGCACGCCGGTCATCGGCGCAGACCCAGGCGAGCGCGCCGAGCAGCAGGACGGCGGGATCGGCGGGGCGCGGGGCAGGCGGGCGATTCGGGTCCATGGCGTCCTGTCGGCTGCGATGCCACAGCCCTTTGTTTCACGCGAGCCTTGGCCTATGAGGCGACCGCGGGCAAGGTCTGACGGGGAAGGAAGTCAATCGGCATGGCCGACAAGCGCGTATTGGTGGTCGAAGACAATGAGCTGAACCTGCGGCTGTTCTGCGATCTGCTCACCGCCCACGGCTATACCGCCGAACCGGTGCGCGACGGGCGCGACGCCATGGCCCGCGCAGCCGACATCGGGCCGGATCTGATCGTGATGGACATCCAGCTCCCGCATGTCAGCGGCATGGACCTGATCGCATCGATCAAGGCCGATCCTGCGCTCGCCAGGACGCCGATTCTGGCTGTGACGGCCTATGCCGGCCGCGACGATGAGGCGCGCATCCGCGCCGTCGGTGCCGAAGGCTATGTCTCCAAGCCGATTTCGGTGATTCGCTTCATCGAGGCGGTCGAGGCCCTGCTCTGACCGACGCGTGCGCGACGCACGAAAAAGGGCGCGGCCTTGGACCGCACCCCGCACGAGCCTGACCCCGCCTGCGCGGGGATGACGCGACAGCTATGGCAGCATGGCTGCCACGCCCTGCGTCACTTGATCTTGGCTTCCTTGAACTCGACATGCTTGCGCACGACCGGATCATATTTGCTGAAGGACAGCTTCTCGGTCTGGGTGCGGGGGTTCTTCTTGGTGACATAGAAGAAGCCGGTGTCAGCGGTGCTGACGAGCCTGATCTTGACGGTGGTCGGCTTGGCCATGACCAAAATCCTTGCGCAAATGCGTTGAAATGAAAAAGGGGCAGCCGCGAAGCCGCCCGCAAGTCGGCGCGCATTGGCGCTGCCGGGCCGCTTTGTCAAGCAAGGAGTCGGCGTTCGCCCGCCGATTGCGTCGTTATCGGCACATTAACCAGTGAAGGCGCAGTCTCCGTGCCATTGACACCGGAGTGTTGCCGATGGCCCTGACTGAAGCCCGAGCCGCCCATATTCGCGCCGATCTGCACCAGCGCATTGCCGCGATCGCTGCCAACCGCGCCTCGCTGAATGTGCGACAACTGGTCGAGACGGTCGACGATATCCGCAGCATCGCCCAGTCGCACGGGTTCGGCGCAGTCGCCGGCATCGCCGGTCGGCTCGAATCGGCGCTGGCCCAGGATTCGGCCGGTGCGACCCTCTTGTGCTATCTCGACGCGCTCGACGATGCGGTGACGCTGGAACCAGTGCGACAGGACATGCAGCAGGCGCTGCTGGCGTCGGTGGCGCTGCGCCTGGGGCGCTGACTGCGGCGGGGCCGCCGACAGGATATTGCGCATGGATGCCCTGATAATCGGCCTGCTGGCAGGCGCGCTGGTCAGCTTCGGCGGGCGATGGTGGCTGCTCGGCCGTGCGATAGCCGACGCGCGCGGTCAAACGCTGGCCCTTTCCGCCATGCTTGCCTCTGGGCTGGTCGCAGCTGCGGCGGCGGCATGGCTAGGCGCGTCGATTGCCGCACAGGTACGCGGACCCGGCTTGCTGCTGTTCTTCGCGCTGTCCTTGCTGCTGGCGGGCGCCAGCGCGCTGTGGCCGCTGCGGCCAGTCGCACCCCGGCTGCTGGCCTCCGCGCGCGGGCCGGCGAGCGCCTTCATACTCCTGCTGGCGGCGCAGCTCGGCGAAAGTGCACCCTTCATCATCCTCGCCACCGCCGCTTGGACCCTCGACCCACTGATGGCCGGACTCGGCGGTGCCATGGGGCTGGTGGTGGCGGCGGCATCGACCGCCCTGCTGACCCCGTCCGAACTCGACGCACTGCCGGTGCGCACCATTCGCCACCTCACCGGTGGCCTGACCTTGCTGCTCGGCCTGTGGCTGGCGTTGACCGCGCTCGGCTTCATCTAGGGCGGCGGCGCCCCGCAGCAGCCAGCGCGCCGTGACCAATTGCGTCGATCACAGCGATAGATGTTTTGCCGCACGCCCATGGAAACTATCCCTGCGGTCCGGTGTTACGCCGTAACGACCGGATCAGACACAGGAGACACAGGCCATGGTTACCCCGAGCAAGCTCGATACCCCGACCGACCTTGAGGGCAAGAATGCGCGCTCGGTCGCCGATGCGCTCAACGGCATATTGGCGGACAGCTACGCGCTTTACCTCAAGACCAAGAATTTCCACTGGCATGTCTCGGGTCCGCATTTTCGCGATTATCATCTGATGCTGGACGATCAGGCGGCCCAGATCCTTGCCACCACCGACGCGATTGCCGAGCGGGTGCGCAAGACGGGCAACACCACCCTGCGGTCGATCGGCGACATCGCCCGCCGCCAGACGATCAAGGACAATGACGCCGATTTCGTCAGCGCCGATGCGATGCTGGCGGAGCTGCGCGAAGACAATCTGGCACTGGTCGCGGCACTGCGCGAGGCGAAGGACATCGTCGACGACGCCAAGGATAATGCCACCAGCGGGATATTGGACGACTGGACCGACCAGGCCGAAGAACGGGCGTGGTTCCTGTTCGAGACCAGCCGCAAGGGGTGAGAGCGACCGGCGCGGACCGTCCTTCCGATGACCTGTGCCGCGGGCGCGGCTTGACCGTGGCCCGCGGCTTGCCTATCCGGCCCCGGTCAACCGGGGAGTAGCCGGCTGCGGACCAGCATCCGCAGATGTCGCGTCAACATGGTCGACCGAGAGGTCGTGGCGCGATGGGGGTGGTACTTGCCACCTGCAGCGAGACCGATGACGATGCACCCTCTGCCTGGCCGGGCGGAAGGGCGCTTCGTTGTCGCGTCCACTATCCGCCCGGCCCGGAATTCGACCCAATGGATATAGTCCTCAGCTCCACCCTGCTCGTCGCGCTCGCCGAAATCGGTGACAAGACGATGCTGCTCGCCATCCTGCTGTCCTGCCGTTTCCAGCGCCCGCTGCCGATCATCGCCGGCATCTTCGTGGCGACCATCGCCAACCATGCGCTCGCCGCTTGGGCGGGCGCGACGATGGCCGGTCTGCTGGAGGGGTATTGGTTCCGGCTGACGGTGGCCCTCGGCTTCTTCGCCATGGCGGCGTGGGCATTGGTGCCCGACCGGATCGACGAGGATGAAGGCGAATCCGCCATTTCCGCGCATGGCGCCTTCATCGCCACTGTCCTCGCATTCTTTGCGGCGGAAATGGGGGACAAGACCCAGATCGCCACCGTCGCGCTGGGCGCCCAGCATCGGGCGGTGCTGGCCGTGACCATCGGCACCACCCTTGGCATGATGATCGCCAACGTGCCTGCGGTGTTCCTGGGCGACAGGATAACCCGCATCGTGCCGCTGAAGGCGATGCGCATCGCCACCGCGCTGCTGTTCGCCGGGCTCGGCGGCTGGGCATTGTGGGAATTGCTGGGCTGAGCGCGAAACGATGCTCGCAATCGCCGCATGCGATAGCCATGATTGCAGCATGAAGGCCTTTGCTGCCCTGATCGACGCGCTGGTCTACACCGGCAGCCGCAACGCCAAGCTCAAGCTGATCGGCGATTATCTGCGTGCCACACCGGACCCTGACCGGGGCTGGGCCCTGGCCGCGCTGACCGGGGAGATCGATCTGCCGGCGATCAAGCCCGGCGTGGTGCGGGCGATGATCGAGGAGCGGGTCGATCCACTGCTGTTCCGGTTGAGCCGCGACTATGTCGGCGACACGGCGGAGACGGTGGCCCTGCTGTGGCCGGACAGCGGACAGCAGGATGACATCGGGCTGGGCGAGGCGATCGGGCGGATGGAGAGCGCCAAGCGCGGTGAAGGCGCGGCCGTCTTGGCGGCGATGCTCGACCGGCTGGACAGCAGCGCCCGCTATGCGTTGATCAAGCTCGCCACCGGCGGGATGCGTGTCGGCGTTTCCGGGCGGCTGGCGCGGACGGCGATGGCGCAGGCGTTCGGGCGCGATGTCGGGGCGATAGAGGAGGTGTGGCACGCGCTGTCGCCGCCCTATACCGAGCTGTTCGCCTGGGCGGAAACCGGTGCCGCGCTGCCCGATCTGTCGCAGCGGCCGCTGTTCCGGCCGTTCATGCTGGCGCATCCGCTGGAGGACGGCACGGTCGACCTCGCCGACTATGCCGCCGAATGGAAATGGGATGGCATCCGCATCCAGCTCGTCCGACGGGGCGGGGAGACACGGCTCTACAGCCGCGGCGGCGACGACATTACCGCCGCCTTTCCCGATGTAGCCGGGGATTTCGCGCTGGAAGCGGTGCTCGACGGCGAGCTGCTAGTGCGCGGCACCGATCAGGGCGGCATCGAAGGCGGCGCGGCCAGTTTCAATGCGTTGCAGCAGCGGCTGGGGCGCAAGACGGTAAGTGCCGCAATGCTGCGCGATGCGCCGGCCTTCGTGCGCCTGTACGACGCGCTGGAGGTGGCTGGCGACGATTTGCGGCCGCTGCCGTGGAGCGACCGGCGGCAGCGGCTGGAATCGCTGGTCCCCGATCTGCCCGGACACCGTTTCGACCTGTCCGCACTGATCGAGGCCGCGGATTTCGAGGCGTTGGCTCAGTTGCGGGCGGCGGCGCGCGATGCGGCGATCGAGGGGGTGATGCTGAAGCGGCGCGATTCGCCCTATGTCGCGGGGCGCAAGGTCGGCCTGTGGTACAAATGGAAACGCGATCCTCTGACCGCCGATTGCGTGTTGATGTACGCGCAGCGTGGCAGCGGCAAACGCTCGTCCTTCTATTCGGATTACACGTTCGGCTGCTGGACTGGCGACCCCGCCGCCGGGGGCGAGCTGTTGCCCGTGGGCAAGGCCTATTCGGGCTTCACCGACGAGGAACTGCGCTGGCTCGACAAATATGTGCGCGATCACACGACAGCCCGCTTCGGCCCGGTGCGCGAAGTGGACAAGAGCCTGGTGCTGGAAGTGGCCTTCGATTCGATCCATGCCTCGCGCCGGCACAAGTCGGGGCTGGCCATGCGCTTTCCCCGAATCGCGCGGATCAGGCGCGACAAGCCGGCGGTGGAAGCCGACCGCATCGACACGCTGGAGCGGCTGATCGGCTGATGCCATAACGCTTGCCAGCACTGTGATTTCGGTCATGTTAGCGACAGCCATGGTGGGCTATGCCATGACCGATGCGGCCGGGCTCCGGGATGGTCCGGACGGTCGTCAGACAAAGGGGGACAGGACATGTCGGCGTTGAGACTCAAGATTTTGCTGGGAACTGCCCTGATGGCAGCCGCCGTGCCTGCTACCGCGCAGAGCCGTGGCCGCACCGCGCCCGCGACCATTGCCATGGGGCAGTCCGTGCAGGGGGAGATCGTCGCGCCGCGCGCCGGCCAGTGCCCCGCACCCGATCCGCGCATCCGCAGCTATACCACCACTCTGGCTGCCGACACGCGCATCCAGGTGACGCTGCAGGCGGCGGACACCTCGACTTTCGATCCTGTCGTGGAAATCGGCAAGATGGATGGCTGCACCTTCACCATGCTGGCCTCCAACGATGATGGCGACGGGGAGGAGGACGGGCTCAACAGCCGCCTGGTCGCCACCGTGCATACCGCAGGCAATTATGTGATTCGGGCGCGGGCGCTGAACGAGGAAGGCGTGGGCAATTTCACGCTGGCGCTGTCCCAGCTGCCGCCGCTGCCGTCCGCGCCTGCCCCCACGGCGCTGATGCTCGGCAAGGCCGTGCAGGGGACGCTGACCAACAATGACCCGGTGATCACCGAAAGCGGTGGTTATGACGAGGCCTATGCGGATTATGCGGACGGCAGCGCGTCCGGAGATTCGGCGATCACCGTATCGGGTCTCGGCCGACCCTATCACCTCTATTCGCTGACCGGGCGCGCCGGACAGGAATATCTGATCAAGATGGATTCGGAGGAATTCGATTCCTACCTCGAAGCCGGCACCAACTCGCCGCTCGGCTACAGCGTGGTTGCCAGCAACGACGATGGCGGCGGCGAGGAAGACGGGCTCAACAGCCGCCTGCGCATCACCTTCCAGACCGATGGCACTGTGGTCATCCGCGCCAGCCCGCTCGGCAATGACACGGGCGCCTACACGATTTCAGCGGACATCGCCCCGCCGGCGACTGAAGCCACCACGGCGGACGCCGCTGAAGCACCCTGACGCCAGCGTAACCCGCAACAAGACAAGGGGCCCGGAAGCGCTGCTGCCGGGCCCCTTCTCATATGTACCACCGACAACAGCCGGTGCGATTATCCATCGTCCGGCGGATCAGCCGGCCGCGATGTTGACCGCAGAATATTTGCCGCGATCGTCGACTTCGATGTCGAACGCCAGGCGATCGCCTTCGTTCAGGCCGTGCATGCCGGCGCGCTCGACCGCGCTGATGTGCACGAAGCAATCGGCCCCGCCGTCGTCACGCTTGATGAAGCCGAAGCCCTTCGAGCCGTTGAAGAATTTGACTTCGCCGGTAGCGCGCTCGCCCGTCAGCTGACGGCGGTTGCGCTGCGGACGCTCAGACGGCGCATCGACCGCCAGATGTTCACCGGTGATCTTGAGATCGGTGGCCGAGATACGGCCATTGCGATCGACCAGCGTGAAGGCCAGCGTCTGGTTGGACGCCAGCCCGGTCAACCCGGCCTGCTCCACCGCGCTGATGTGGACGAACACGTCTTCGCCGCCATCGTCGCGCGCAACGAAGCCGAAACCCTTCTCGCTATTGAAGAATTTGACGACACCGGTGCCTTCGCCAACGACCTGTGCCGGCATCTGCGGGCGCGGGCCACGGTTGAAACCGCCGCCTCCGCCGCCCCGATCCCCGCCGCCGAAGCCGCCGGGACGGCCACCGCCGCCACCGCCGTAGCCCGGGCGGTCACCACCGCCGAAACCGCCGCGGTCCCGATCTCCGAAGCCGCCGCCGCGGTTGTACCCGCCGCCGCCGCCGCCGAAATCGCCCCCGAAGCCGCCGCCGCGCGGCGCGTCACCGAAGCCGCCGCCGCCGTAAAAATCTCCGCCACCGAAATCGTCGCGTTTTCCGCCCCGACGATTGCTACCCTTGCCGCCGCCGCGACGTTCACGATCAAAACTCATGCGCCAATCAACACTCAACTTTCCGTCCGGCCAGATCTGGCAAACCACCCCGAACGGACGGGCATGCGGTGCCACGAGTCTCGAAAATAATTTTCGTACCCATGCGCCACATACAGCAAAATCCGGCCTTTGCGAAGGGCAATTGGCGCTGGCGACGGTTTGGCGGCACCGGCGGCTATGGTTGCTTGTCCGCGGCAGGCATTGAGGCGTTGCTCCACTTGCCCTAAGGCCGGGCGCGATGACTGTTCATTTCCATGAAGAAGACCTGCCCGCCGGCGTGCTGGCCCCCGGCCCGATCGCCGTCGATACCGAAACCATGGGCCTGCTGCCAGGCCGCGACCGGCTGTGCCTGGTGCAGCTGAGTGACGGCGGACCCGACCAGCACCTCATCCGCTTCGGGCCCAACAGCAGCTATGCAGCGCCGAACCTCAAGGCCGTACTCGGCGACCGGGACAGGCTGAAAATCTACCATTTCGCGCGATTCGACCTCGCCGCAATCGAACGTTACCTCGGCATCGAGGCTGGGCCCGTCTATTGCACCAAGATCGCCAGCCGGCTGACCCGCACCTACACCGACCGTCACGGCCTCAAGGAATTGTGCCGCGAGATGCTGGGGCAGGAACTGTCGAAGCAGCAGCAGTCGAGCGACTGGGGCGCGCCCGACATCAGCGATGCCCAGCGCGACTATGCGGCGAGCGACGTGCGCTACCTGCATGCGCTGAAGGCGGCGTTCGACATCAAGCTGGAGCGCGAGGGGCGGACCGCCATCGCGCAGGCCTGTTTCGATTTCCTGCCGGTGCGCGCCCGACTTGATCTCGCCGGCTGGCCCGAGATCGACATTTTCGCACACGGGTGAGCATGCCATGTCGATAGAGGCCGATGTCGCACGCAATCGCCGCCGCGCCTGGGCGGCGGGTGGCGGGCGCCATGACCGGCTGATTCGGCTTTTGCAGATCGGCCTGCCGATGGCGATCGGCGCTTTGTGCGCGGTTTTGCTGTTCGCGCCATTTGGCCAGCGCAGCGACATCGGCTTCCTGCTTGCCAAGGACAGTATCGAGATTTCTCCGCAACGCCTGAGGGTGGAGGCGGCGCGCTATTCGGGCACCGACAGCAGCGGCCGGCCATTCAGCATTTCGGCTGGCAGCGCCGTGCAGAAAAGCGCGGCCGACCCGGTGGTGCGCATGCAGGATCTTTCGGCAATGATGGTGCTGAGCGACGGTCCGGCGACCCTCGCCGCGGACAGCGGCCAGTTCGACCCGCGCCAGGACCGGGTGATGGTCGACAGCAATTTGCGCTTTGTCGGAGCCGACGGCTATCGGCTGGAGACCGGCGCTGTTGCCATCGACCTGAAGGACCGCAGCTTGCGCAGCGGCGCGCCGGTGACCGGCACCTTGCCGATCGGCCGGTTCAGCGCCAACCGTATTTCGGCAGACCTCGACAGGCGGATCGTCCGGCTGCAAGGCAATGCGCGTCTGCGCATCGACCAGGGATTGAGACAATGAATCACCGCAACCGCGCCTCTTCCCGGCCCGCACGGGCGATTGCCGCTGGCGCCACCGGGTTCGGCCTGACTGCGCTGGCGCTGATGCTGTCCGGCATCGGCGATGGTGCGCGCGCGCAGGCGCTGATCAACCACAACAGCAACGCACCGGTCGATTTCGCCGCGGATTCGATCGAGGTCCAGTCGCGTGCCGACCGGGTGGTGATCGCTGGCAATGTCGTGGTCGAACAGGCCGGGCTGACGTTGACCGCCGCGCGGATGACGGTCGCCTACAGCGATGCATCGGGCGTTGACGTCAATCGCATCGATGCGGTCGGCGGCGTTACCGTCACCAAGGGGGCCGACCGGGCGACCGGCAACAGCGCCATCTACGATCTCGACCGGCGGATCATCACCATGCTCGGCAATGTGCAGCTGGTTCAGGGGGCCAACCGGCTGAACGGCGGGCGGCTGGTAATCGATCTGACCTCCGGTCGGGCCAGTGTCGATGGCCGCGGCACCCCGGTTGCCGGCTCCGCTCCGGGTAGCGTCAGCAGCCAGGGTGGGCGCGTGACCGGGCGATTCACGGTGCCGGACCGGAATTGATTGCGGGCCATCGCTTGCAATCTTGATTTCCCTGCAAATATCCTGCCAGACGACGCAAGGGCATGGTGCCCATGGATGAGGGCCGGTTCCGACCATGAACGACATCGCCGGAACCGTCGCGTCGCGCGCCGATGCTGCCGACATGGCCGAACGCCATGGTCTGTGCGTGGTCAGCCTGGCCAAGAGCTATGACAAGCGGACCGTGCTGTCCGACGTGTCGCTGTCGGTAGACCGCGGCGAGGTAGTCGGCCTGCTTGGTCCCAACGGCGCCGGCAAGACCACCTGTTTCTATTCGGTGATGGGCTTGGTCAAACCCGATTCGGGCCGCATCATGCTCGACGGTGAAGACATCACCACGCTGCCGATGTACCGGCGCGCCATCCTCGGCCTTGGCTATCTGCCGCAGGAAACATCGATCTTCAGGGGCATGACGGTCGAACAGAATATCGGTGCGGTTCTGGAACTCGTCGAGCCGGACAAGGACGCCCGCCGGGCGCGGCTGGAACAGCTGCTCGAAGAATTCGGCCTCGTCCGCCTGCGCAGCTCGGCTGCGATGGCATTGTCGGGCGGGGAGCGCCGGCGCTGCGAGATCGCACGTGCGCTGGCGGCCAATCCGTCGATCATGCTGCTCGACGAGCCCTTTGCGGGCATCGACCCGATTTCCATCGCGGACATCCGCGATCTCGTCAAAGAGCTGAAGACCCGCGATATCGGTGTGCTGATCACGGATCATAATGTCCGCGAGACGCTGGATATCGTCGATCGCGCCTGCATCATCTACGACGGGCGGGTGCTGTTTGCGGGCAGTCCGCAGGAACTGGTGGCGGACCCCGAGGTGCGCCGCCTTTACCTTGGCGAAGGCTTCTCGCTTTAGCGACGCCAGCCATGTCGCTCGCGCCCCGCCTCGACCTCAGGCAATCGCAATCGCTGGTGATGACGCCGCAGCTGCAGCAGGCAATCCGCTTGCTGGCGCTGTCCAATCTCGAGCTGGAAGGCGTGCTGGCGGACGAGCTCGCCAAGAACCCGCTGCTGGAGAATGGCCGCGAGGGCAGCGAGGAAATCGCCGTTGCGACGGCAAGCGACGTGGCGACCGCCACCGACCGGCAGTTCGAATCGGGCAGCGATGCAGGCGCCAGCCTCGACGTCGATTATGCGGCGGAGACCTTCCATCATGATTCGCCCAGCGATTCGATGGTGGATAGGGACAGCGGGGGCGGCGATACGGGGGGCGAACCGGACCTGTCCGCCGGCAGTGACTATGCCGGCGACTTTGGCTCGGGCGGCGATGGCGAGGCAATCGATTTCGACAGTTTCGGCGGGGCCGAACAGACGCTGCGCGAGCATCTGACCGAACAAGCCGGTGCCAGCCTCAGCGGCCCTGCACTGGCGATTGCGCTGGCGCTGATCGAATCGATCGACGATGCAGGTTATCTCGATGCCGATCTAGGCGAACTGGTGACGCGCCTGGGCGTGCCGCGGGCACGCGTCGAGGATGTGCTGTCGGTCGTGCAAGGGTTTGATCCGACCGGCGTGGGTGCGCGCAACCTCGCCGAATGTCTGGCGCTGCAGGCCAAGGAAGCCGACCGGTACGACCCCTGCATGGCGATGCTGATCGCCAACCTAGACATGCTCGCCAAGGGGCAGATCGCCCAGTTGCGCAAGCGTTGCGGGGTCGATGAGGAAGACATGGCGGACATGATCCGCGAGCTGCGCGGCTACGACCCCAAGCCCGGCCTGCGCTTCGCCCCAAATGATGCGACGCCGGTGGTGCCCGACGTGTTCGTGCGCAAGACCGCTGCCGGCTGGTCGGTGGAGATCAATGGCGCGACGCTGCCGCGGCTGCTGGTCAACCGCCGCTATCATGCCGAACTCTCAGCCAAGGCCGGGAAGGGTGCGCCCAAGGCATGGATCGCCGATTGCCTCGCCAGCGCCAATTGGCTGATCAAGGCGCTCGACCAGCGCCAGCAGACGATCATCAAGGTCGCCAGCGAGATCGTGAAGCAGCAGGAGGGCTTTTTCCTGCATGGTGTCGGCGCGCTGAGGCCGCTGACGCTGCGCCAGGTCGCCGACGTGGTCGGCCTCCACGAATCGACCGTCAGCCGCGTTACCAGCAACAAGTATCTGTCGTGCGAACGCGGTCTCTATGAGCTCAAGTACTTCTTCTCGAGCGGGGTGATGGCGGTCGACGGCGAAGGCGGCATGTCTGCCGAAGCGGTCAAAAGCCGGATCAAGGCGCTGATCGATGCCGAAGAGGCGAACGCCATCCTGTCCGACGATACACTGGTCGAGCTGCTCGCCAAGGATGGCTGCGAGATCGCCCGGCGCACGGTCGCCAAATATCGCGAGGCGATGGGCATCGGATCGAGCGTGCAGCGCCGCCGTGCCAAGGCGATCGGACGCTAGCGGGACACTTGCCGTTCAGCACTGGCGGCTTAGGTCGTAAACTCATAAAATGCGCGTTCGAGGCGGTGAAATGGCGAAGATATCGGATTCAGGCGGCCGCCGCGGGTGGTGGTTCCACCTGCAAGGCCGCGTGGGCCCGAGATCGAAGCCATTTCACCGCCCCGCAGGGGTTCGACCCATTTTGTCCAGAGCTGCGTCGGCAAGCGTTGGAGCCGAAGGCGACCGTAGGTCAAATATCGACATATTCCTGCCGCTTGCCTCCTAGCCCTGAACAAAATGGCCTCGAACCTCGAACGCACATTTTATGAGTTTACGACCTAGGATGGCAGCCATGCTGAAGCCCGCCATGTTCGCCCTTGCCGCCGCACTAGCCACCGCCGCCGGCGCGCAGGATGGTCCGCCCCCTGCCCCGGTCGCGCCGCCCGCCGCACCTGCGCCTGCGCCAGTCTATGAGACCGTGCGGGTCACGCTGACCACCGCGCTCGGGCCGATCGTACTGGAGCTCGAATCGCAGCGCGCCCCGGTCTCGACCGCCGCTTTCCTGCGCTATGTCGACCAGCGCAAGCTTGACGGAACGGGCTTTTATCGCGCGCTCGATCTCGGTCGCGGGTACGGGCTGGTGCAGTTCGGCACGCGCAACCTGCCTGCGCGCACCTTGCCGCCGGTGGCGCATGAGCCGACCAGCCAGACCGGCCTTTCGCATACCGACGGCACCATCAGCCTGGCCCGCGGAGCGCCGGGGACGGCACGTGGCGATTTCTTCATCGTCGTCGGCGATCTGGTCAGCCTGGATGCACAGCCGGCCGGCTCGGGTGGCGACCCTGACGGCTTTGCCGCCTTCGGCCGCGTGGTGGAGGGAATGGATGTGGTCCGCCAGATACTCGCCGCACCGACCGATCCCAATGCCGGCGAAGGCGCAATGCGCGGGCAGATGCTGGCAACACCGGTGGGCATCAGCAGCGCGCGCCGCACGCCCGCCCCGCCAGCGCCCTAATCATCCTCATCGTCATAATGCGCCAGATGCAGCGCGCGCGCCTTGATCTGGCGCAGGGTGCACCAGTGGACCAGCGCATCGTCCCGGCCGTGCGTCACCCACACTTCCTTCGGCGCGACGTCGGCAATGGTCTGGGTCAGTTCGTCCCAGTCGGCATGGTCGGAAATGATCAGCGGCAGTTCGACATTGCGCTGCCGGGCGCGTTGTCGCACCCGCATCCAGCCCGACGCCATGGCAGTGATCGGGTCGGGCAGGCGGCGAGACCAGCGGTCGGCGAGGGCGGACGGCGGCGCGAGGATGATCTCCCCTGCCAGCGCCGCCTTGGGCAGGCCGGCCATCGGCAGCACCTCGCCGAGCGCGACGCCATGCTCGCGATACAGCTCGGTCAGCCGCGCCAGTGCGCCATGGATGTAGACTGGCCGGGCATAGCCCGCGTCGCGCAGTTCGCCGATCAGGCGCTGCGCCTTGCCCAGCGCATAGGCGCCGACAAGGATGCAGCGATCCGGATTGGCCGCGCGCGCGGCGAGCAGCTTGGCGACTTCGTCGCTAGTCGGCGGGTGGCGGAAGACAGGCAGGCCGAAGGTGGCTTCGGTGATGAACACATCGCAGGGGACCACCTCGAACGGGGCGCAAGTCGGGTCTGCCCGGCGCTTGTAATCGCCGGACGCCACGATCCGCTCCCCGGCACGTTCGAGCGCGATCTGAGCCGAGCCCAGCACATGGCCGGCGGGGTGAAATGACGCAGTGACGCCACCGCCGATATCGACGCGCTCCCCATAGACTATCGGCGTGGCGTGACCGGCCACCTGATCCCCATAGCGCACGCCCATGATTGCCAGCGTTTCGGGCGTTGCCCACACCGCGCCATGGCCGCCGCGGGCATGATCGGCATGACCGTGCGTGACGAGTGCGCGCGCAACGGGGATCGACGGGTCGATCCAGGCATCGGCGGACGGGATGTAAATGCCCTCACGGCGCGGCTCGAGCCATCTCCCGTAGCGGCTGCCCGATAGGGGCGTTGGTCCGGCCAAGGCTGTGTTTTCGCTCATCACCCCTATATGGACAGCGTGCCGCCCGATTCCCACCTGCCCTACGTCTTTGCCAACTGGTTTGCTGCCAAAGGATGGCGGCTGCGTGACCATCAGGCCGGAATGATTGATGCAGCACGCACGGGCGACCATGCACTGCTGGTCGCGGCAACCGGCGCCGGAAAGACGCTGGCGGGGTTCCTGCCCAGCCTGATCGCCCTCCGCGATCGGCATGAAAGCGCGGGCGTCCACACCCTCTACATCTCCCCGTTGAAGGCGCTCGCCACCGACGTCCGCCGCAATCTCCTGATCCCCATCGAGGAGATGCAGCTGCCGATCCGGGTCGAATCGCGCACTGGCGACACGCCGTCGGACCGCCGCGCGCGGCAGAAAGCGGTGCCGCCCGATATATTGCTGACCACGCCCGAGTCGCTGAGCCTGCTGCTCAGTCACGAAGATGCGCCCTTCTTCTTTGCCGCACTCGACACGGTGGTCATCGATGAAGTCCACGCCTTCGGCACCGGCAAGCGGGGCGATCTGCTGCAACTGTGCCTTGCGCGGCTGCAGGCGATACGGCCGGAGCTGCGGCGGGTGGCGCTGTCGGCGACGGTGGCGGATCCCGATGCATGGCGCGGCTGGCTGGCTCCGGGCGGGGAAATAGATTCGGTGCGGCTGGTGACCGGCGAGCCCGGGGCAGACCCGGACATCCGCATTCTCCTCCCCGAAAACCGCGTCCCCTGGTCCGGCCATTCGGGTAGATATGCTGCCCACGCTGTCATGGCGCAGATCGAGGCGCACAAGACCACCATCGTCTTCGTCAACACCCGCGGCTTGGCCGAGCTGATCTTCCAGGAATTGTGGAAGGCCAATGACAAGGGCCTGCCGATCGGTATCCACCATGGATCGCTGTCCATCGAGGCACGGCGCAAGGTCGAGGAAGCGATGGCGACCGGCCGCATCCGCGCGCTGGTCGCCACGGCCAGCCTCGATCTGGGGCTCGACTGGGGCGATGTCGATTGCGTCATCCAGATGGGGGCGCCCAAGGGCAGCTCGCGCCTGATCCAGCGCATCGGCCGCGCCAACCACCGGCTAGACGAGCCGTCGAAGGCACTGGTCGTGCCCGGCAACCGCTTCGAATGGTTGGAGGCTCGTGCCGCGCTCGACGCGGTCGAGGCCGGAGAACGCGATCCCGACATCTTCCGTCCCGGCAGCCTGGACGTGCTCGCCCAGCACATCACCGCCACGGCCTGCGCCGGGCCGTTCGAAGAGGAGGCGCTGTACCGCGAAATCACCTCCACCCTGCCCTATGCCACGCTCGACCGGACGACGTTCGAGCGCACTTTGGGCTTCGTCCGCGACGGCGGCTACGCGCTGAAGGCCTATGACCGCTTCCGGCGCCTTGCCCCCGCTGGCGAGGGCAGATGGCGGATTGCGGGGCCCCGCTTCGTCCAGCAGCACCGGATGAACGCGGGCATCATCGTCGATGCACCCAGCCTCAACGTGCGGTTCAGGAACGGCCGCAAGCTTGGCACGGTCGAGGAATATTTCGCCTCGACATTGGTGCCGGGCGACACCTTCTTCTTCGCCGGAATCAGCGTCGAGGTAGAGGGGGTCAAGGACATGGACTTGCTGGTCCGCGCCTCGTCCCGGCCGGCGCGCATCCCCACCTATGTCGGCGCGCGGATGGCGCTGACCACCAATCTGGCCGACCGCGTCCGCCACATGATCGCCGACCCGGACGACTGGCGCGGCTTCCCCGACGATGTCTCAGAATGGCTGCGTGTGCAGGCGAAACGGTCGCGCCTGCCGCAACCAGGCGAGCTGCTGGTCGAAACCTTCCCGCACGAGGGGCGGCACTATCTGCTGATGTACCCGTTCGAGGGCTGGAACGCGCATCAGGCGCTGGGCATGCTGCTGACCAAGCGGATGGAGCGGGCCGGGCTGCAGCCTCTCGGCTTTCAGGCCACCGACTATGCGCTGGCGATCTGGAGCCTGAAGCCGGTTCGCGCGCCTGCACGGCTGCTCGATGCACGGATCGTGGACGATGAATTCGTCGAATGGGTGCAGCAATCACACCTGCTCAAACGCGCCTTTCGCGAAGTGGCGGTGGTCGGCGGTCTCGTCGAGCGCCAGCATCCGGGGCAGAAGAAGACCGGACGGCAGGTGACCTTCTCCACCGACCTGATCTTCGATGTGCTGATGCGCTACCAGCCCGACCATCTCCTCATCGAAGCCGCCTGGGCCGATGCCCGCGCCCGCCTGACCGATGTAGGGCGGCTCGGCGACCTGATCGAGCGCGCCGCGCCGACCATGGTGCATATGCCGCTCACCCGCATCAGCCCGCTGGCCGTGCCGGTGCTGGTGCTGATCGGCCGCGAGAGCGTGGCGCAGGAAGCCACCGACGATGCCGTGCTGGCCGATGCCGAGGCCGCGCTAGTAGCCGCGGCGATGGGCGACAGCGGCCCGGCGTCACGCTAGACGTTGCGCATGGACCAATTGCTCGCCGCCATCCGCGCCTGCACCCATTGCGCCGCGCACCTACCACACGGCCCACGCCCCATCGTGCAGGCCAGCCCGACAGCCCGCATCCTCGCCATCGGCCAGGCACCGGGCAGCAAGGTCCACGCCAGCGGCGTGCCGTGGCAGGATGACAGCGGCAACCGGCTGTTCGGCTGGCTCGGCCTCGATTCGATGACCTTTCACGATCCGGCGCTGGTGGCGCTGATGCCGATGGGGTTCTGCTACCCGGGCAGCGATGGCCACGCCGACAAGCCGCCGCGCCCCGAATGCGCGCCATTGTGGCACCCGCCGATGATCGCAGCGCTGCCCGACATCCGGCTGGTCCTGCTGATCGGCGGCCATGCACAGGAACGCTATCTCCCCGACTGGCGGCGGCTGAGCATGACCGAACGGGTGCGCCGCTGGGGAGAGGCGCCTAGGCCTTATCTGCCGCTGCCCCACCCGAGCTGGCGGGTCGGGCGATGGATGAAGCTCAATCCATGGTTCGAGGCCGAGGTGCTGCCCGACACGCGGCTACGGGTCGCCGCCGCGCTGACCGATTGAGCGGCCAACGGGTTGATGCATGGCGAGATTGCGCTAGCCTCTCGTCATGCGCCCCTTGTTCTGCCTCGCCGCCATTTCGCTCGCCGCCTGCACTCCGGCCCCTGCACCCGAACCGACCGCGGCATCGACCGACCCGGCCACCGTCCACGAACGGATACTGACGCTCGACACCCATCTCGACACGCCGGTGGTGTTCGAGCGGCAGGGCTGGAATTTTGCGGAGCGGCATGAATGGGCCACCGACCTCAGCCATGTCGACTTGCCGCGGATGCGCGAAGGCGGGCTCGATGGCGGGTGGTTTGTGGTCTACACGCCGCAGGGCGAGATCGGCGCAGCGGACGATGCCGCCGCGCTGGCGCTGGCGCGGCAGCGGCTGGCGACCATCCACCGCGTGATCGATGCCAATGCAGCAACCATCGGCATCGCCCGCACCGCGGCCGAGGGCGAGCGGCTGGCGCGGGCCGGCAAACGGGTGGCGTTCATCTCGATGGAGAACAGCTCGCCGCTCGGGAGCGATCTGTCGCTGCTCGACGAATTCTACGCCGGGGGCGTGCGGATGGCCGGACCGGTGCACAATGGGGGCAACCGTTTGGCCGACAGCGCGGGCGGGCCGGTTCGCCATGGCGGCCTCTCCCCGCTCGGCCGCTTATGGGTGGCGCGGATGAACCGGCTGGGTATCATCATCGACGGCAGCCATGCGTCGGACGATACGCTGCGGCAGATGATGGCGCTGTCCGAAACGCCGGTGATCCTGTCGCATTCGGGCTTCAAGGCGATTTTCGACCACCGCCGCAATATCGACGATGCGCTGGCGCGCGAGGTCGCGGCGCAAGGCGGCGTCATCCATATCAACTCGGTTTTCCTGTCCCGCTACAATTCGACGCCTGCCCGCAGCGCGCTGTCAGACCAAATGGAGCGCATGGACCGGATGACCCCGGCCGAACAGCGCGCCGTCGCCGATGCATGGACCGCGCTCGACCGGACCGAGCGGCTCAACGAAGGCGACTTCGCGCTGTTCATGCGCGCGCTGTTCCACTGCCTGCAGGTGGTCGGGGTCGACCATTGCGGGATCGGGGCCGACTGGGATGGCGGCGGCGGCCTGCGCGATTTCGAGGACATCCGCGCCCTACCCCGCGTCACCGCTGCGCTGCTGGCCGCTGGCTACAGCGAGGCAGACGTCGAGAAGATCTGGAGCGGCAACATCCTGCGGGTGATGCGCGCGGTCGAGGCGCACGCACGCCGCCGCTGAGGCGATGCTTGCGGGCGGCCGTGCAAAGGCATAGCATGCGGCCCGACCCGACCGGCGGCAACATGCGGCGGGTGGGAGACTGTCCATGACCCGAACGCTGCGCATCCATGGCCTGACGCTGCTCGGCCTGATCGGCCTGGCCGCCGCGCCGGCGGCCAGCCAGACAGCGGCGCCCGTCGCCACACCCGCGCCTGCCGAGGCCGCAGTGGCCACCGAGCCGCTGTTCGTGCAGCCGATCATGCTGGACCGCACCGACCGCATGACCCTGCCGGTGCATATCGGCGACGCCGGCCCGTTCGGCTTCGTCGTCGATACCGGGGCCGAACGCTCGGTGATCTCGAACGAGCTGGCGCGCCGGCTCAATCTGGAAAGCGCCGGGCGCGCCCGCATTGTCGGGCTCGCCGAGGCGGTGATCGCCGACATGTATCATGCCCGCGGCATCCGTCTGCGCGATCTGGCGTTGGGCGATTCGGAGGTGCCGGCCTTCTCCCAGTTCAATATCGGTGGGCCTGGCCTGATCGGCATCGACGCGCTGGAAAATCACCGGCTGGTGATCGACTTCGTCGCCAACCGCATGGATATCCGGAATTCGGAGCCCAGCCGCAGGGTGCAACGCGAACCGGAGATCGATCGCGATGCCATCGTCGTCACCGGGCGGCGGCTGGCCGGGCGCATGATCCTGTCCAACGCCGTCATCAACGGGCGGCGCATCGACATCATTCTCGATACCGGCGCGCAGTCGAGCGTCGGCAACATGGCGCTGCAGCGACTTGTGCGTCGTGAAACCGGACGACGCGGCGGGACGGGGGTCAGCCAGCTGACCAGCATCACCGGGGCGACGATGGAGGTTGCCGTGGGGCAAATCCAGCGGATCACGGTGGGCGGCGTCGACTTCACCGACCTGCCGGTGGCCTATGCCGATTCGCCCGCCTTCGCCGTGCTCGGGCTCGACCGGCGGCCCGCCTTGCTGCTGGGGATGGATGCGCTGCGCCTGTTCGATCGGGTCGTCATCGATTTCGCCAACCGGCGCGTGACCTTCGACCTGCCGGACGGCGCCAGCCGGGCGCAGGATACCGCCAACCGCTATGCCTTGCGCGCGCTCCCGGCCCTGCCTGGCAGTTGAGCCGGCCGTTGACCCCGGCGATCACACCACAGGATAGCGCAACCGGCCAATAAAGCGCGACAGGCTGGGGCGGCGCTCTGTGCGTGCCTTGGCCTGTGCCTTCAGCTTCTCGAACTGCATGACATTGTCGATGCGGCGGGCAAGGAAGGTGCGCGTATCGGCATGATCCTCGCTGTCGTCGTCGATGAACACCGCCATGGTGGTGGCGTAGACCGCGGACAGTGTGGCGCGCTTGCTGTAATGGTTGAAGTCGCTGGCGGTATCGCCCGCCAGCCGCCACATCCGGTCGGCGGCGCGCCAGCCCAGCTTTGCCGCAAGCGGCAAATTCTGCGGCATCGCCAGTATCGCCAGCGCCCGACGCAGCGATTCGCGGTCGGGCGCCAGCATGTCGAGCCGGGCTTCGACCAGCGCCGTGATCCGCTGGCGTATCTTCATCGCTGCCAGCACCTCGGGCGGAAGTCGTTCCGCCATCCGGGCATCGATGTGCGCGAACCACGCATCGATCATCGCCGTCGCGCCGCCCCGGAAGGCAAGCCGGGCAAGCTCGGCATCGACTCCGCCGCTTTCAGCAGCCGTTGCGATGGCGACCGGGCCCCAGCCATCGAAAGCGGCATTGGCCGCGACGTCGGCGATCAGGAAGGCGCGGATCTCATCCAGCGTGGGATCTTCGGGCAGTTGGTCGAGCATGGCATCCAGTATAGGGGGCCCGGCGCCGCTTGCACAGGGTGCCGATCACCGACAAACACCGCGACCGCCCAGACGTTGCGCCTGATCGAAGTGAAAATGATCGGCATGCGCGCGGTTGTAGGCTGGCGAGAGGGTGGTGGCGAAGATGTCGCAGGCTCCGTCGCGCACATCGCGCAGAAAGCGCGAGCGCGGCCCGTCCGGCTCGGCGCGCCAATCGGCGAGCAGGGTCAGGCGCGTACCATCGGCAAGGATGAAGCCGGAGATGTCTATGGCGTTGCCTGTGGCATGCTCGCTCCAGCTGCCCTGTCCGCCGATGCGGCGGCAATTGTAACTGCCCAGATGCTCGATGTGCGCCACCGGCTGGCCGAAGTGGCGTTGCGCCGCCGGCTGCACGCGTTCGCGCATCCACAACAGCATCGATGCGGCCACGGCGCAGGATGGTGCGACGCCGGCCGGGCGCAGCACCAGTCCGGGGGTCGTGTCATCGGCCAGACGGGTGCGGTCGGCCGCAACGCACGCGCCCGATCCGACGCGGGGCAGCGGTGCGAAGTCGACCCCGCCGCCGTCGAGCAGCGCACGGCAGGCCGATGCATCCTGCCGCAGAGCGGCGAGCTTGGTGGCGGTTGCCCATCCCACCGGCTGCGACAAGACGAGTGGTGCCCAGGGATTATGCTGCGGATGGACGGCGAGCCAGCGCCAACCCAGCCAGGCCATCGCCGCAACGACGACCAATCCGGCGAGCCAGCCAGCCCCCCGCAAGGCACCGCGCTTGCGGCGGGGTCGCGCCATCAGCGGGCCTGCGGTTGTCCCGAGGGCACATCGGCGAGGAAGGCACGCACCCGATTGGCATTGACCCCGAAGTCATGCTGGCCGACGCGGCTGACGGAGCGCATGTCGACGATGCTGGCGGTGCCGCCCTCTGCGGCGCGCACGCGCAGCACGACATCGTCCTTGAAGCGGAAGAAGGCGCTGGTATCGGTCGCTTCGATGCGGCCGCGCGCCGGATCGACCACCGCGATGTCCCAGCCACGATCGCGAACCACGGCTGCCAGTCGCTCGACCGTCTGCGGAACGGTGGCGGCAACCCGCAGCGAACGGATATCGCCATAAGCCGACTGATGCAGCCGCGCCCAGCGCTGGCGCGGCGTGAGGTCACGCATATCGGCATCGTCCGCACCGGGTATCGCGACGTCATTGTCGGCCCGCAGCGGCAAGGCAGCGAAGCCCGGCGGATCGGCGAGATCGGTCGAGACGTCATGGATGGCGGGCAGGCTGGTCGCCAAGAACAGGAAGCGCGTAAAATAGAGGAAGAACAGCGTTGCCAGCACGGTGCCGATCACCAGACGCGGCCAGCGCAGCGAGCGCTTGCGGCGACGCGCGAGCAGGACGACGCCCAGCGCGATCAGGATGGTGAGCAAGCTGGCGATGCCGGCGAAGAACACCACGCGCAGTGCCCCGGCAAAGGGCCACAGGCCTACTCCGCTGCCGACGGCCGCGAGCAACGCGGCGATGACCGAGCCTGCGCCCAGCAAGAGGATGATGGTGCCTGCGATGTCGCGCTGGGGCGGCGTCGGTGCAACGGCGGTGGCGGCCGGAGCGGTCGGCTGGTCTGTCTGGTCCATGCTGATTGTGACCCCCTGAAAGTGCGCAGCCGACAAATGTCCCGCTGGGCACAATGTTCCCGCTACCATCATGGACAGGCAAAGGCAGTCGGGGAAGGGGGCTGACGGTTTTTTTGGTGCAACCTTTTTCCCGATGATGCATTGCAGCGCCTGAACAGGCCTGCGCTGCGCCCGGGGGGGCGACAGGACCAGAAGGAACGGACGCAGCTGGTGATAGCCAAATTTTCGGGCATCGGCCCGCTTGTCCTGCTGGCAGCGGCGGCGCTGAGCGGATGCAGCGGGACAGATGGGGATAAGGGCAAGGGGCGCGGAGCGCCCGAGGTGGGCTTTGTGGTCGCCGCCTACAGCGCCGTGCCTGATGAAGCCGTGCTGTCGGGACGGGTGGTCGCAAGCCAGCAGTCCGAAGTCCGGCCCCAGATTGCCGGCTTGGTGCGGCAACGCATGTTCAGTGAAGGCAGTCTGGTCCGTGCCGGGCAGCCGCTATACCTGATCGATCCCGCCATCTACCGCGCCGCCGTCAATGAGGCGGCGGCGAATGTGTCTGCCGCGCAGGCGACAGCGGAGGCCGCACGCGTTCGCGCCGAGCGCCTGCGCCCGCTCGCCGAAATGGAGGCCGTCGCGCAGCAGGACTACACCGATGCACTGGCGCAGGCCCGTCAGGCCGAAGCCGCCGTCGCTCAGGCACAGGCGCGGCTCGAGAGCGCACGCATCAACCTGCGATTCACGACCGTGACCGCGCCGATTTCCGGCCGGATCGGCCGCAGCCTGGTCACCGAAGGGGCCTTGGTTACGATGGCGCAGGCCGAGCCGATGGCGATGATCCAGCGGCTCGACCCCATTTATGTCGACATTCAGCAGTCGGCCGCCGATCTGGTGACGCTGCGTCAGGCGCTTGCCGCGGGCAGCAGCGCACCGGCATCCGCCGAAGTGCGCCTGACACTGGAGGACGGCAGCGCCTACGGCCCGTCGGGGACGCTGCAATTTGCCGAAGCGATGGTCGATCCCGCCACCGGCACGGTTACGCTGCGCGCAAGCTTCGCCAATCCGCGCGGGCTGCTGCTGCCCGGCACATTCGTCCGCGCACGCTTTACCCAGTCGATCGACCAGCGGGCGATACTGGTGCCGCAGGTCGCACTATCGCGCGACGAGCGCGGCGACGCGCTGCTGTGGGTGGTCGGCACCGACAACAAGGTGCAGCAGAGGACGGTCACGGCGACCCGCACGGTCGGTGCCAACTGGGTGGTCACATCCGGCCTGCGGTCGGGCGAGCGCATAGTCACGCAGGGCATCGCCAACTTGCGGCCCGGTGCGGAGGTAAGGCCGGTGCCTGCAAGCACGCCGCAGCGCATCGCACCCCCTGGTGCCGGCCGCAACCAAACGCCGGCAGCGGCGCGGTAAGGCGTGTCCCGGCTGTTCATAGACCGGCCGATCCTTGCCTGGGTCGTTGCCATTCTGACCATGCTCGCCGGGCTCGGCGCGCTGGTTTCCCTGCCGATCGCCCAATATCCCGATGTCGCACCGCCGCAGGTCAATGTCCGCGCAACCTACCCTGGGGCATCGGCAGAGACGATCCAGAACAGCGTCACCCAGATCATCGAACAGCAGCTGACCGGCATCGACGGGCTGCTCTATTTCAGCTCGCAGAGCAGCTCGCGCGGGCAGGTCACCGTCACCGCCGTGTTCGACAAGGGCACCGACCCCGATGTCGCGCAGGTGCAGGTGCAGAACCAGATCCAGCAGGCGATCGCCCGCCTGCCGCAGCAGGTGCAACAACAGGGCGTCCGGGTCAGCAAGTCCAACCCCGATTTCCTGATGATCGTCGGCGTCTATGACGAAAGCCGCCGGCGCACCAATCGCGACGTCTCCGATTTTCTGACGACCACGCTGCAGGACCGGCTGAGCCGGGTGGAAGGGGTCGGAGAGGTCAATGTGTTCGGTTCACCCTACGCCATGCGGATCTGGCTGCTGCCCGACCGGCTGGCCTCCTATGGGCTGATGCCGGGCGACGTCACCGCCGCGATCCAGTCCCAGAATACCGAAATTGCAGCCGGCGAGCTGGGCGGGCAGCCGCAGCCCGCGACGCAGATGCTGAGCGCCAGCGTCACTGCCCAATCGCGGCTGCAAACACCGGAACAGTTCCGCGCAATCACGGTCAAGACACTGCCGAGCGGTGCAAGCGTCACCGTGGGCGATGTGGCACGGGTCGAGCTGGGGTCGGAGAACTACAATGCCTCGAGCCGGATCAACGGCTACCCCAGCGCCGGCATGTCGATTTCGCTGGCTCCGGGCGCCGACGCGCTGACCACCGCCGATCTGGTCAAGGCCGAAGTCGAGCGCGCGGCCCCCAGCTTCCCGCCGGGGCTGAAGCATGCCTATGCCAACGACACCACCGAGTTCATCCGCCTGTCGATCGAAGAGGTGGTCAAGACGCTGGTCGAGGCGGTGATTCTGGTGATCATCGTCATGTTCGTCTTCCTCCAGAGCTGGCGCGCCACGCTGATCCCGACCATCGCCGTGCCGATCGTGCTGCTCGGCACCCTCGCGGTCTTCTATGTCGCCGGCTTCACCATCAACACGCTGACCCTGTTCGGACTGGTCCTCGCCATCGGCCTGCTCGTCGACGACGCCATCGTTGTGGTCGAAAATGTCGAGCGCCTGCTCGAGGAAAATCCGGAGATGACGCCACGCGAGGCGACCATCGCCTCGATGGACCAGATTTCGGTCGCGTTGGTCGCCATCGCCATCGTGCTGTCGGCCGTGTTCGTGCCGATGGCCTTCTTCGGCGGCTCGACCGGGGTCATCTACCGGCAGTTTTCCATCACCATCGTTTCAGCGATGGTCTTGTCGGTCATCGTCGCACTGGTGCTGAGCCCGGCGTTGACCGCGACCTTGCTCAAGCAGAAGCACGCGCGGGTAGAGCGCAGCGAGCCCGACTGGATGCACCGCCATGCCGGCGGCCTGATGGCGCGGATGGAAAAGGCGGGGGCCTGGTTCAACCGCAGCTTTGCCCGTGGTACCGAGCGCTTTGCCGGGACCGTCATCAGGGTTGTCGACCGCAAATGGCTGTTCCTGCTGATTTATGCGGGCATCTGCGCAATCCTGCTGCTGCTGTTCACCCGCCTGCCGACAAGCTTCCTGCCTGTCGAGGATCAGGGCACGGTATCGATGCAGTACCGCCTGCCCGCCGGATCGACGCAGGCCCGCACCATCGAGGTGCAGGAGGCGCTGGAGCGCTATTGGCAGACCTATGAGGCCAAGAATCTGAGCGTGATGTTCACGGTGACCGGCGGCGGTGGCGGCGGCGGCGCGACCGGCCAGAACACCGGCCAGGGCTTCATCAACCTGGCGCCATGGGAAGACCGGCGCGGCAGCGAGAACGCCGCGCCAGCCATCGTCGAGCGCGCCAGCGCGGCATTCCGCGGGCTGCGCGATGCCCAGGCCTTTGCGCTGCAGCCACCGGCGATCCGCGGACTCGGCCAGTCCAACGGCTTCACGCTGGAGTTCCTCAACAGCAGCAACATGAGCCGCGCCGATTTCATCGCAGCGCGCGAACGGTTGTTGGCGGAGGCCGCGCGCGACCCGGCGCTGGCGCAGGTACGCCTGTCCGATCTGCCCGACCTGCCGACATTGGCGGTCGAGATCGACAATCAGAAGCTTGCCGCGCTCGGCCTCAACCAGAGCGACGTCAACACCACGCTGTCGCTCGCCTGGGGTGGCCGCTATGTGAATGACTTCATCGACCGCGGCCGGGTGAAGCGTGTCTATGTGCAGGGCGACGCCCCGTACCGGGCCGCGCCCGAAGATCTGTCGCAATGGTTTGTCCGCGGTAGGGACGGGCAGATGGTGCCGTTCAGCGCGATCGCCCGGATCGACTGGTCGACCGCGCCGGCCTCACTCTCCCGTTTTCAGGGCCTGCCCTCCTTCCAGATCCAGGGACAGGCGGCCGAGGGCCATTCGTCCGGCGAGGCGATGGACCGGATCGAGGCGCTGGCCCGCGAGATACCCGGAACCGACGTGGCCTGGTCCGGCCTGTCCTTTCAGGAACGGCTGTCGGCGGGGCAGGCGCCGCTGCTCTATGGCCTGTCGATCCTGGTGATCTTCCTCTGCCTCGCCGCCCTCTACGAAAGCTGGACCATCCCGATTGCCGTGCTGCTGGTCATTCCGTTGGGGCTGGTCGGCGCGGTGTTTTTCGTGACGCTGCGCGGTCTGGAAAACGACGTCTATCTGCAGATCGGCCTGCTGACGACCATGGGGCTGGCGGCGAAGAACGCCATCCTGATGATCGAATTCGCGGAAGCGGCCGAAAAGCAAGGCAAGCGGGTAATCGATGCGGCGGTCGAAGCGGCGAAGCTGCGGCTGCGCCCGATCCTGATGACCAGCATCGCCTTCATGTTCGGCGTGCTGCCGCTGGCGCTCTCGACCGGTGCCGGCGCCAACAGCCGCATCGCCATCGGCACGTCGGTGATCGGCGGCATGCTGACTGCGACCATTCTCGCGGTCTTCTACATACCGCTGTTCTTCGTCATCGTCCGCCGCACGGTGCGCGATGCGCTGATCAAGGCGAGGGCCAAGCTCGACGAGCGGCGCGCCCGGCGGCTCGCAGGAGAAGGCGCATGAGGCTGCGCATCGCTGTCGCCCTGTCCGCCGTGCCGCTGGCTAGCTGCTCAATGACCCCGCCCTATGTGCAGCCGCAACCGCCGGTCCGCACGAGCTGGCCAGTGGGCGATGCCTATCTTCGCCAGTCGGAGACCGGGCTGCCGACTGTGGCGTGGCGCGAACTGTTCACCGACCCAGGCCTTGCCCGTCTGGTCGACACGGCCCTGTCCGACAATCGCGATCTGGCCACGGTGCTGGCCAATGTCCGTGCCGCCCGCGCGCGCTACCGCATCCAGCGCGCCGAGCAATTGCCGACCGTCGATGCCGGACTGGGCGGCGGTATCGAGGGCGATGATAACGGCAGCAGCGGGCGCTTCTCAGCCAATGTCGGCGTCTCGGCGTTCGAGATCGACCTGTTCGGCCGGGTCGCAGCGCTCAGCGAAGCGGAGCAGCAGCGCTATTTTGCAAGCGAAGCCGGAGCGCGCGCGGTTCGCATCGCGCTGGTCGGCGACGTCGCCGAGGCATGGGTTGCGGTGGCCGCCGACCGCAGCCTGCTACGCATCGCCGAGGATACCGCCGCCAACGCGCGGCGCGCGGTTACCCTGACGCGCGCGCGGCTGGAGGGCGGCATCGCACCGCGCACCGAACTGCGCCAGGCCGAGCAAATCCTCGCGACCGCCGAAGCCGATGTCGCGCGGCTGACAACCGCGGTGGCACAAGACATCAATGCGCTTGAGTTGCTGACCGGCGGGCCGGTCGACCCGAGCATGCTGCCCGATAGCGTGGAAGCCGCAACCCAGGCGATCGGCCTCGTCCCCGCCGGGCTCGATTCGTCGGTGCTGCTCCGGCGACCGGACGTGGTCGAGGCGGAGTATCGGCTGCGGGCGGCCAATGCCGAGATCGGGGCGGCGCGCGCTGCGCTGTTCCCGCGAATCAGCCTGACCGGGCTGGCGGGCTTTTCCAGCACGGCCCTGTCCGGACTGTTCGATGGCGGCAGCTTCGGCTTTTCCGCCGATGCATCGGCCCGCTACGGGATTTTCCGCGGCGGGGCGGGCCGGGCGGGGGTGGCGCTGAGCGAGGCGGAGCGCGATGCTGCGCTTGCGGCCTATGAAGGCACCATCCAGGCCGCGTTCCGCGATGTTGCCGACGCCTTGGCGCGGGCTGGCACCTATGCCGAGGAGGAGCGGGCGCAACGCATGCTGGTGGCGGCCGCGCAAGACACGTTCACGCTCACCGACGCCCGTTACCGCGGCGGCATCGACCCGTTCCTCGCCCGACTCGACGCGCAGCGCGAATATTATTCGGCGCAGCGCGGGCTGGTGGCGACGCTGGCGGAGCGCGCCGCCAATCGCATCGCCCTCTATCGGGCACTGGGCGCGGATCCGTCGATCAATCCCTGATTCGCAGGATCAGTCGAGCCGTCCGGGTTGCGCTGCCCGGCCAGCGCGCATAGGGCGCGGGGCACAGCCTCAGGAGCGTTTCATGTCGATCAAACTCACCCTCACCGAAGACGAAGCCGAGATGATCGTCGACGCGCTGGAAGCCGACATGGAAGGCTATGTCGAGGCGATGAAGGAAGCGCGCGCCAACAACAATCGCGAGGATGTGAAGACCTTCACCGAGGCCGCCGAGCGGATCCAGGCGCTGATGGCCAAGGTGCAGGCGCTGCTCGACTGAGCGGCCGCCTAGACGGCGGCTGGAGCGGGTGAAGGGAATCGAACCCTCGTCGTAAGCTTGGGAAGCTTCTGCTCTACCATTGAGCTACACCCGCCTGCCTGACGCGCCCTAGCGCGGAAGTGGGGCCAAGCCAAGCGCTTCGCGGATGGCGCGCCACGACAGAAGTTTGAAATTCTGCGCCTCAGGCAGATTGTTGCCATCCTGGGCGACAAATAGCCCGTCGGCGAAATCAGGCCCGAAGTCGCCGAGTATCAGCTCGATTCCGTCGGTATCGAAAGTGCCGTCGATGGCGCCGCCAGCAATTCGGAACCGTCCGACGCGCTGCCCGCTGGGCAGATCGAACAGCGTGTAAGCGTTGTCGCCCTGGCTTGAGGCGACCAGAAAGCCGCCCGAGGCACCCGACGGGGCCAACGCCAGACCTTCGACGTCAGCGACCAGACCGTCTTCGGCACCTACTGTGGCAAATGGGAGGGCGACTGGCTCGATTGCGGTCAGATCGAAGCGCCAGATGCCCACATCCTCCTCGCCCAGATAGAATTGGCCAGTGCGATCGTCGACGACACAGCCTTCCGGCTGGGTAGCAACGCCAAAGCTGCGGAGCGGGCGCAGAGCCGGGGTCGGCCCGGTCAGGTCGATGGCCTGCTCGTACACGCGGCCCTGCTTGGTGACGACATAAGACCGCAGCTCACCCCCGACGCGGCCCATGCAATAGCCATAGGCCTCTCCGCTCGCGCCAGGCACGACCAGATCGGCCAACAGCGTCAGGTTGCCGGACGCGCCATCGAGCGTGAGCAGCACAACGTTCGGTTGCGTCAGGCTGTTGCGGTTGCTGGCGCCGATCAGGATGGCATCGCGCGCTCCAATCTGCACGCCGTCGCGCAGGTCGACATTGTTGATTTCACCGAGCGGGACAAAGCTGCGCGCGTGCCCGTCGAGGCCATAGACGTGAATCCCGGCGCGTTTGTCGGTACCGATAATCCAGCTCGCTCTGGGATTGGACGGGTTGCGCCAAATGGCGGGATCATCCGCAGCATCGGCCTGGGCCGTGCCGACCGGGTCGGTCTCCCGCCCGGCAGGAATGTCGACTGCGGGCAAAGGCACCGCAGCCGGCGTGGTGGCGCACCCGGCCAGCAGCGCAGCAGCGAGAAACATGGCGAAACAGGCCAGTCGTGACATGAAAATTCCCCTTTGCGCCAGATACTCTGCGCCCCAGCCCGTGCGTCACTGGATTGCAACCGTGACGCTGCTATGACAGGCCGATGACGCGTTCCGTCACCTCGCCTCACACCATAGCGTTCATCGTCTTCACCATCTTCATCGATGCGGTCGGCTTTGGCATCATCATGCCGGTTCTGCCGCAACTGGTGATGGATGTGGCGTCGGTCGATCTTTCTGCGGCGATCGAGGTCGGCGCCTGGATCGGTTTTGCCATGGCCGTGGCCAGCTTCATTTCCGCGCCGGTGCTGGGCAATCTTTCCGATGCCCATGGGCGGCGGCTGGTGCTGCTGCTGTCGCTCGCTGGTCTCACAATCGACTATCTGCTGCTGGTGATCGTCGGCAGCTTACCGCTGCTGTTCATCGCCCGGATCATATCGGGTGTATTCGGCGGCAGTTTTGCCGCAGCGCAGGCCGCGATTGCCGATGTCACAGCGCCTGAGCAGCGGGCGAGGAACTACGGGTTTGTCGGCGCGGCCTTCGGCATCGGTTTCATCGCAGGCCCCCTGATCGGCGGTCTGCTTGCCGAATGGGGGCCGCGAGCGCCCTTTGCCGCAGCAGCAGCATTGGCGGGACTCAATTTTCTGTATGGGCTGACTCTGTTTCCTGAAACATTGCCGATCGAGCGACGTCGCGGCTTTGACTGGCGGCGCGCCAATCCGCTCGGCGCGCTGGCTGCGGCACGGGCGGTACCGGGCATGATGGCGGTCGCGGCCATCCTGACCCTCTGGCAAATCGCCAGCCTAGTCTATCCGCTGACCTGGAGTTTCTACACCATCGCGCAGTTCGGCTGGACGCCGCAGATGATCGGGCTCAGCCTGTCCGCGGTCGGCGTGGTGATGGCCGGCAGCCAGTTCTTTCTGACCGGCCGGGCCGTGGCGCGACTGGGGGAGCGCAACGCCGCCTCGCTGGGGCTGATCGCATCGGTCAGCGCCTATATCGCCTACGCCTTTGCCACCGAGACATGGATGGCCTTTGCCATCCTGTCGCTGCTTGCAGTCGGCGCCTTCGTGCAGCCCAGCCTGATCGCCATGTTGTCCCGCCGGGCAACGCCGGAAACGCAGGGTGAGGTGCAGGGCATAGCCTCGATGGCGATGGGCATCGGCTCGCTCGTCGCGCCGCTGCTGCTGACAGGGACGATGGCGCACTTCACCGGGCCGGATGCGCCTGTTCATTTCCCCGGAGCGGCCTTCATCGTGTCCGCACTATTCGGTCTGCTTTGTCTTTTTATGCTGAGGCGTCTGCCGCCGGCTCAGATCCCGCCTGCGGTCGACTCATAGCCCCGCTTGGCGAGCCCCGCCGCGATGGCATCGCAGCAGGCCTGGGCATCGGCTGCGACGGTCGAGCGGGCCACGAAGTTGGCGCCGACCCGGCCTTCACGGAAAAACGGATAGCTGCCGATCACACACCCCGGGTGCGTTTTCTCCACCTCCCGCAGCAGATCGGCGACCTCGCTTTCGGCCGCCCACGCACCCAGCGTGACCGAGACCAGCGGCGCGCCGCCCTCCAGCGTCCCGGTTAGCGCATCGAGCATGCCGGCGGTGATCGCGGGAACACCGGCCATGATGTAGATGTTGCCGATGTGGATGCCCGGCGCACCCGACATGCGGTTGGGAATCAGCGCGGCACCTTGCGGCACCCGCGCCATCCGCAGCCGCGCTTCGGTAACGCCGCCGCGCGTCGCATAATAGCGTTCGAGGATCGCCACCGCATCGGGGTGATGCTCGACGCCGACGCCAAGCGCCGCGGCAATCGAATCGACGGTGATGTCATCGTGGGTCGGCCCAATGCCGCCCGTGGTGAACAGATAGTCGTTGCGGGCGCGCAGCGTGTTGACCGCCTCGACGATCGCCGCCTCGACATCGGGCACCACCCGCACCTCGACGAGGCGGATGCCCTGCGCGTTGAGCCAGCTTGCGACCTGCGCGATATTCTTGTCCTGCGTGCGGCCGGAGAGGATTTCATCGCCGATGACAAGCAGCGCGGCGGTCCAGATCTTGTCCTGAGTCATGCGCCCGCCATAGCCCGCCTGCGCACGGTGGCAAATGCCGACCTTCGCCGCTATATCGTACCCCATGAACTATGTGACCGTCACTTCTGCCGACACCCCCGTGCGCGATGGCGCGATCCGACTGCATGGCGACCAGGGCTTTGCCGGAATGCGGCGCGCCGGAGCGCTTGCCGCGTCCGCGCTCGACATGCTGGTGCCGCATGTCGTGCCGGGAGCGGTGACCGCCGATCTGGACCGGCGTGTGCTCGACTTCGTGCTCGCTGCCGGCGCTGTGCCGGCGACGGTCGGCTACCGCGGCTATGCGCATGCCAGCTGCATTTCGATCAACCATGTCGTCTGCCATGGCATCCCCTCCGACAAGGCGCTGAAGGACGGCGACATCGTCAACATCGACATCACCGTGATCGTCGATGGCTGGCATGGCGATACCAGCCGCATGTTCCTGGTGGGGGATGTGCCGCTGAAGGCGAAGCGGCTGGTCGATGTCACTTATGAATGCCTGATGCTGGGCATCGAGCAGGCGCGGCCGGGCAATACGGTGGGGCATATCGGCGACGCCATCCAGAGCCATGCCGAACGGCAGCGCTATGGCGTGGTGCGGGATTTCTGCGGCCATGGTCTCGGCCGCCTGTTCCATGACGCGCCGGAGATCGTCCATGCCGGTCGGCCGGGGCAAGGGCCGGAACTGCGGCCGGGCATGTTCTTCACCATCGAGCCGATGATCAACCTCGGCAAGCCGGGCGTGAAGGTGCTCGACGATGGCTGGACGGCAGTGACCCGAGACCGATCGCTGTCGGCCCAATTCGAGCACAGCATCGGCATCACCGAGACCGGCTGCGAGATTTTCACCCGCAGCCCTGCAGGCCTCGATCACCCGCCCTACTGACCGGTTGCGAGCGGTCGATCCCTTCCAGCAACGGGGTTTGCCTGTTTTTGCGGCGGATATTCCCATGTCTGCCCGAATTTGAGGCAGCGATGCCCCGCCTAGGGCGACGCTGATGCGGATTTCTCCCGCCGCCGCGAGTGGCACGCTTCTTGATTGAGCTTGGGCACGTACGCGGCGGGCGGGCGCGATGCTGCACGTCACGTTCGCCGTAGCCACTCATCGGGGGAACCATGAAAAAGATCGAAGCGATCATCAAGCCGTTCAAGCTCGACGAGGTCAAGGAAGCGCTGCACGAAGTCGGCGTCAGCGGAATCACCGTCACCGAAGCCAAGGGCTTCGGCCGGCAGAAAGGGCATACCGAACTCTATCGGGGTGCCGAATATGTCGTCGACTTCCTGCCCAAGGTGAAGCTGGAAGTCGTCGTCGACGATAGCCTCGCCGCACGCGTCGTCGAGGCGATCGCCGGGGCGGCCCAGACCGGCCGCATCGGCGACGGAAAGATTTTCGTGATGCCGGTGGAAACCGCGTTGCGCATCCGCACCGGCGAACGCGACAGCGACGCCATCTGATTTTCCAACATCCTACAATCCAGAGCGAGGGACAAGAATCATGGCCAACAGCCCCAAGGACATCGTCAAGCTGATCAAGGACAAGGAGGTCGAGTGGGTCGACCTGCGCTTCACCGACCCCAAGGGCAAGTGGCAGCACCTGACCATGACCGCGGCGCTGATCGACGAAGACCAGCTGGAAGAAGGGCTGATGTTCGACGGTTCGTCGATTGCCGGCTGGAAGGCGATCAACGAGTCGGACATGATCCTCAAGCCCGATCTGGATGCCGTCCACATGGACCCGTTCAGCGCATCGCCGATGCTGGTGATTTTCTGCGACATCGTCGAGCCGTCGTCGGGCGCACTCTATTCGCGCGATCCGCGCAGCACCGCCAAGCGCGCCGAAGCATACGTGAAGGCCGCGAACATCGCCGATACCGTCTATGTCGGCCCTGAAGCCGAATTCTTCATGTTCGACGATGTCCGCTTCGAGAACAGCTATAATGCGTCGGGCTACACGCTCGACGACGTCGAGCTGCCGACCAACACCGGCCGCACCTACGACAGCGGCAACCTGGGCCATCGCCCGCGTGCCAAGGGCGGCTATTTCCCCGTCGCCCCGGTCGACAGCGCTGTCGACATTCGCGCCGAGATGGTTTCAACCATGCGCGAAATGGGCCTCAACATGGACAAGCACCACCATGAGGTGGCCGCTGCCCAGCATGAGCTCGGCCTGACCTTCGACACGCTGGTCAAGACCGCGGACAACATGCAGATCTACAAATATGTCGTGCACCAGGTCGCGCATGCCTATGGCAAGACCGCAACCTTCATGCCCAAGCCGATCAAGGACGATAACGGGTCGGGCATGCACACCCACATGTCGCTGTGGGAAGGCGGCAAACCGTTGTTCGCCGGCAATGGCTATGCCGGCCTGTCGGACACCTGCCTCTACTATATCGGCGGTGTCATCAAGCACGCCAAGGCGCTGAACGCCTTCACCAACCCGACCACCAACAGCTACAAGCGTCTGGTACCGGGCTTCGAAGCGCCGGTGCTGCTGGCCTATTCGAGCCGCAACCGTTCGGCCTCGTGCCGTATTCCTTACGGCGCCGGCAGCAAGGCCAAGCGCGTCGAATTCCGCTTCCCGGACGCGATGGCAAACCCCTATCTCTGCTATTCGGCGCTGCTTATGGCAGGTCTCGACGGCATCCAGAACAAGATCCATCCCGGCGATGCGATGGACAAGAATCTCTACGACCTGCCGCCCGAAGAGCTGAAGGAAGTGCCGACCGTGTGCGCATCGCTGCGCGAAGCGCTGGAGTCGCTGATCGCGGACCATGACTTCCTGCTGAAGGGCGATGTCTTCACCAAGGACCAGATCGACGCCTACATCGAACTGAAGTGGGATGAAGTCCACCGCTGGGAAATGACGCCCAGCCCGGTCGAGTTCGACATGTACTACAGCTGGTAAGCGCTGGCGCCCTGCGTTGGCGCCCCATCGTCGATCCATCCGCATCGGGCACGGAAAGCAGCGGCTTTCCGTGCCCTTTGTGTATGGCAGAAGCGCGCTGGTGCACGTTGCCACATTCGAATTGCACGTAGAGCCGTAACAGCTAGTCTGCAGCACATGAGACTGATGCTGCTGGGCCTTGCCGCCCTCCTCGCCACGCCGGCCACGGCGCAACTGACCCCTGCCGAGCGGCGTGCGGCCGATCATGCCGCAGCCGATGCCGCGCATGGCGAGGCCTTGCTCGAGCGGCTGGTCAACCAGAACAGCGGCACCCTCAATCTCGCCGGTGTGCGGGCGGTGGGGGAGATGATGCGCGCCGAGCTGGAACCGCTCGGCTTTACCGTCGAATGGATCGACATGAGCGCGACCGGGCGCGCCGGGCATCTGGTGGCGACCCACGTCGGCAATGGGCGTGGCAAACGCATCCTGCTGATCGGCCATCTCGACACGGTGTTCGAGCCGAGTTCGCCTTTCCAGAGCTATCGCCGCGACGGCACCAGGGCGATCGGGCCCGGCGTGGGTGACGATAAGGGCGGGATGGTGGTCATCATCGGCGCATTGCGGGCGATGCAAGCCGCCGGAACCCTGCGCAATGCCGACATCAAGGTGGTGCTTACGGGCGATGAGGAGCGGATCGGCGACCCGCAGGAGCTGGCGCGGCAGGACCTGATTGCCGCCGGTCAGTGGGCCGATGTTGCACTGGAGTATGAGAATCTCGCGCGGGACGGGGCGGGCGAATATGGCACCATCGCCCGGCGCGGATCGAGCAACTGGTTGCTGACCACTACGGGGCGAACCGGCCATTCGAGCACCATCTTTTCGGAAGCCATGGGCTATGGCGCCATCTATGAGCTGGCGCGCATCCTCGATGCCTTCCGCCGCGAGCTGCCCGAGGCCAACCTTACCTATAATGTCGGGGTGATGGCCGGTGGGACACCGGCCGGGCTCGACGCCACGGAAGAGATCGCCACCGGCACCGGCAAGACCAATATCGTGCCGTCGCAGGCGATAGCGCGCGGCGATCTGCGTACGCTGACGGTGGAGCAGGACCAGCGGGTGCGCGCCCGGATGCAGGCCATAGCCGACGCCAGCCTGCCCGGCACCGATGCGACGCTGGTGATCGACAGCGGTTATCCGCCGATGAGCCCGACAGAGGGCAACCGGGCGCTGCTGGAGCGGCTCAACCTGGTCAACCGCGATCTCGGCTTCGACACGATGGCGGAAATGGACCCCGCCCGCCGCGGCGCGGCCGATTCGGGCTTCGTCGCGCCGCATGTCGATACGCTGGGCGGGCTCGGCGCATCGGGCGGTCTGGCGCATGCCGAGGGCGAGTGGATCGACCTTGCCAGCCTGCCCCGCCAGGCTGCGCGGTCCGCCATCCTGATCGGCCGACTGGCACGCGAACCGCGGTAGAGGCCGCCATGGGCCTGATCGACGGGCTGGCCTTCGGCTGGCGGACCGCGATCCTCACCGTCGCGCTGGCGCAGCTTACCATATTGGCGCTCGCCTTGCTGCGTCCGCTGGCCAATCGCAGCGCCAACCGCACGCTGGCGGCACTGCTGATGATACTCGCCGGCATGTTCATGCCTTGGCTGATCGGGTTCGCCGGATTCTACGATAAATGGTCGTGGCTGACCTTTCTGCCGCTGCAGATCGGACTGGCGATCGCTCCGCTGGGGTGGCTGTACACTCAGGCGCTGGTGTTCGGCCGCTGGCCTGCGCGGGGTTGGTGGCATCTGGTGCCAGCGTTCGGCCAGTTCCTGTTTCTGTTCGCCAGTTTCCTGCTGCCCGCGCCGCTGAAGGGGCGCTGGGCCGAAGCGATCGAAGCGCCCTATGACGTCATGACGACCGCAGCGACGCTGGCGGGGCTGATGGTTTACGGTGCGGTCGGGCTGCGGCTGCTGCGACGCTATCGTGACTGGCTGGCAACCCAGCGTGCCGACGATGACCGATTCGCCGCGCGCTGGCTGGGGCAGGCGGTGGGCGTCACCCTGCTGCTAGTGCCGCTGATCGGCGGGTTCGCGCTGTGGGATGCCATCGCACCGCTGGGCTATACCGGGTTCATGTGGCTCTACACGGCGGTGGCGGCCCTCGCGCTCTACATGGGGATCGAAGGATGGCGCCACGCCCACTACCCTTTCCCGGCAATGAGCGACGCCAGCGATGCGCCGGCCGGGGAAGCGGCGCGCGATTGGCGCGCGCTGGGCGAGGCCTGGGCCGAGGCGACGCGCACGGGCGAGTGGCACCGCGACCCTGATCTGACGCTGGCGACACTGGCACGTCGCTTGGGCACCAACAGCAGCTATCTGTCGCGCGCGCTCAACGAGGGGCTGGGTGTCAACTTCTCCCAGTTCATCAATGCGCTGCGATCGCACAGCGTCGCCGGCATGATACGTGATGGACGGAAGGACGATCTGCTCGATCTGGCCCTGGAAGCAGGATTCAACAGCAAGGCCAGCTTCAACCGGGCGTTTCGCGAGGCGATGGGCTGCACCCCGTCCGCCTACAGGGCGCAGATCGGGCGGAACAGCTGACGTCTCAAATGCTCAGAAACAACCGGTCCGGCCGATTTTGAGGCGACCCCGGCGGGCATGCCGGCCAAGGCGGCGGCACAGCCCTCAGCACAGGATTGCCTGCCCATGGACCGCCGCCACTTCCTCCTTTCCTCGCTGGCCACCACCGCTGCTGTCGGCCTGGCCCCCGCCGCGCGCGCGGCAGAAACGCGCGGCGACATCGCCATCCTGCGCGATCTGCTGACCAGCCTGCACCCCGGCCTCTACCGCTATGCCTCGCCCCGCGAGACCGAACAGCGCCTTGCTGCGCTGGAGCGGACATGGGATGCGGCAGCGGGGCTGGAGCAGCGCTATCTCGCGCTCTCCGCTTTCCTCGCCACCATCCGCTGCGGCCACAGCTACGCCAGCTTCTTCAACCAGTCGCAGCCGGTTGCCGATGCGCTGTTCGAGCGGCCGACCCGCCTGCCCTTCGCTTTCCGCTGGATTGGCGACGAGATGGTCGTCACCGCCAATCACAGCAGCGCGGGCGGCCGGCCGCAGGTGTGGCTGCCCGTCGGCAGCATCATCCGTGCGGTCGATGGTGTTGCCGTACGCGACATGTTGCGCCGCCTGCTCCCCTTCGCCCGTGTGGACGGACATAATGACGGCAAGGCGCGATCGCTGCTGTCGGTGACCGGCAGCAACGGCATCGAGTTTTTCGACGTGTTCCACGGCCTGGTCTATGGCGCGCCACAGGGCGGAACGTTCAACATCCATTATCGCGCGCCCGGCACGCCGAGCGATGTGTGGGCGCACATGCCGGCGCTGACGCTGGCCGAACGCCGCTCCTTCTCTCCCAGCACGACCTCCGGCGACGATGGCGTGCTGTGGCAATGGCGCATGCGCGACGATGGCATTGCGGTGCTGACCATGGATGGATGGGCGGTCTACAACAGCCGCTGGGACTGGCAGGCGTGGCTGGGCGAGCGCCTCGACAGTCTTGCCGGGGCACGCGGCCTGATCGTGGATATCCGCCAGAATGAGGGCGGACTCGATTGTGGCGACCCGCTCCTGGCCCGCTTCACCGCCGCACCCATCCGGCGGTCCGAGGCGCGGCGGCTGGTGCGTTACCGCCGCGTTCCGGACCATCTCAACGCCTATCTGCGGACCTGGGACAATGGTTTCCGCGACTGGGGAGACCAGGCACAGCCGTTCGACGACCGCTATTTCCAGTTGGCCGACGCGCCCGAAGACGACGTCATCGCGCCAAGCGGGCCGCGTCTTACGATGCCGATGGCGGTGCTGACCAGCGCGGAAAACAGTTCGGCGACCTTCCAGTTCGCGCAGCTGGCCCGGCGCGAAGGGCTGGCGACGCTGATCGGCGAGACCACCGGCGGCAATCTGCGCGGGATCAATGGCGGTGCCTTCTTCTTCGCAACCCTGCCGCAATCTGGGATCGAATTCGATCTGCCGCTGATCGGCACCTTCCCGGCGCGACCCCAGCCCGATGGCGGTCTTTCCCCCGATATTGCAGTTGCCCCTACGGCCGCGGATCTGGCAGCGGGGACCGACCGGGCGATAGAGCGGGCCGTCGCCCACATACTGAGGGCGTAACGGCGCAAAAGGGTTGCACACCGCAACGCATCGCGTCACACCCTGCCGCGAACGGATTCGAACCGGAAGGGAGAGTGTCATGCGCGAACATCTGCAGCATTATATCGATGGCCAGTGGGTCGATAGTGAGGGTGGCACCCGGCACGAAGTGATCAGCCCGTCGACCGAAGAGCCCTGTTCGGCGATCACGCTGGGCACCAAGGCCGACGTCGACAAGGCCGTCGCCGCTGCCCGCCGTGCATTCGACAGCTTTTCCCAGACCACGCGCGAAGAGCGGCTGGCGCTGCTCGAGCGGATCGTCGAGGAGTATAAGAAGCGCGCCGGCGATCTTGGCCGGGTGATGGCCGAGGAAATGGGCGCACCGGTCAGCTTTGCCAGCACCGCACAGGTCGGTGCCGGCATCGGCGGCTTTCTGGGCACCATCGCTGCGCTCAAGGATTTCGAGTTCAGCGAGCGGCAGGGTGCCAACCTGATCGTCTATGAACCCATCGGCGTGGTCGGGATGATCACCCCGTGGAACTGGCCGTTGAACCAGATCGCCCTGAAGGTCGCGCCGTCGATCGCCGCCGGCAACACCATGGTGCTCAAACCGTCCGAGGAATGCCCGGGCAATGCAGCGATCTTTGCCGAGATTCTGGACGCGGCAGGCGTGCCGCCGGGCGTTTTCAATCTGGTGCAGGGCGACGGCCCCGGCGTCGGTGCCGCGATCTCCGCGCACCCCGATATCGACATGGTCAGCTTCACCGGATCGACCCGGGCCGGCATTTTGGTAGCCAAGGCGGCGGCCGACACGGTCAAGCGCGTGCATCAGGAGCTGGGCGGCAAATCGCCCAATCTGGTCCTGCCCGATGCCGATCTTGCTGCCGTGCTGCCGCCGACCGCATCTGGCGTGCTGGTCAATACCGGCCAGAGCTGCATCGCGCCGACCCGCATCCTGGTGCAGAAGGACCGCGAGGCCGAGGCTGTGGGCATCGTCAAGGGCATGTTCGACGCAACGCAGGTCGGCGACCCGCTGAGCGAGGGCATGCACATCGGCCCCGTGGTCAACAAGGCCCAGTTCGACAAGATCCAGGGGCTGATCCAGTCGGCGATCGACGAAGGCGCCAAGCTGGAAACCGGCGGCACCGGCCTGCCCGCCAACGTCAACCGCGGCTATTACATCAAGCCGACGGTGTTCTCCGGCGTCACGCCCGACATGCGCATTGCGCAGGAGGAAGTGTTCGGTCCGGTCGCGACGATCATGACCTATGACGAGTTGGAGGAAGGCATCCGCATCGCCAATGACACCGCCTATGGCTTGTCGGCGGTGATTTCGGGCGATCCCGCCAAGGCCGCCGATGTCGCGCCGCGGCTGCGTGCCGGCATGGTTGCGGTCAACAATTGGGGGCCGGCTCCCGGCGCGCCGTTCGGCGGCTACAAGCAATCCGGCAACGGCCGCGAAGGCGGTCTCTACGGCCTCAAGGACTTCATGGAAGTGAAGGCTATCAGCGGCATCCCCGCCTGACATGTCCGGCAATGGCGTGGCGATCGGCAGCCTGGCGCTGACGATCGCCCTGCTGTTTCTGGCAGGCTATATCACCCAGCGAACCAGCGTCTGCGCGGTGGCCGCCGCGCAGGAAATCGTGCGTGCGCGACGGCCGAACCGGCTGCTCGGCTTCCTGTTCAGCGCTGCGGTGGCAACGAGCGTGATGGCAATCGATGAGCTGTCCGGAAACCGCGTGTTCGTCAATTTCCCCGGCCATGCCGCGACGCTGATCACCGCGGCGGGCGCGATCGTGTTCGCCGCCGGGGCCATGATCAACGGCCGCTGCGCAATGGGCACATTGGCCGACCTTGCGGCCGGTGATCTGGCGCGGCTCGGCACCTTGAGCGGGCTGCTGATCGGTTTGTTCGGCGGCATGGCCGTGTTCAAGGCATGGCTGGGCACGAGCATGATCAGCGGACCGGTGCCATCGCCCTATGTCGGGCTCGATCCGCTGGCGACCCTTGGTCTGGCAGCACTGGCAGGCTGCGGACTGTGGCTGCTGCTGCGTCGTGGGCTGCGCCAGGCACCGGCCGCCCAATTCTGGTCTCCCGCGCTCAGCATGGCGCTGACCGGACTGGCCAGCGGGCTGCTATTCGCACTCGACCGCAACTGGCCCTACACCGCGCTGCTCGCCGATCTCGCCCGCGGCATGACCGGAGACGTCGCCGAGCGGCTGGCCCTGACCATGGTGGTGCTGGCCGGATCGGTCATCGCCGCCTGGCGGGGCCGCCTGTTTTCGCTGCGTCACGGGTCAGCGGTGCGCTGGCTGCGGGCTGGAGCAGGTGGCTTGCTGATGGGTGCGGGTGCCAGCCTGGTGCCGGGCGGCAATGAAGCGATGCTTTACACCGGCCTGCCGCTGCTGCTGCCCAATCTTTCGGTCGCCTACGCCATCACCATGGCGTCATTGATCCTGTTTGCCTGGATGACCAACCGCGCACCCGCAGAAGACTAATCGCGGCTGACCAGAAACACCGCATGTTCGGCGCGGAAATTGGCGGCGGCGGCGCTGGTCAGCCGATCGCCGTTGAGGAACCACGCCTGATCGATGGCGATGCCGCGTTCGCGCAGCAGTTCGCGGAAATCGTCGATGGTGACATGGTGGATGTTTGGGGTTTCGTACCAAGCGATCGGCAGCAGGCGGGTCACCGGCATGCGCCCGCCCCACAGCAGGCTGAGGCGCACCCGCCAATGCGCGAAGTTGGGAAAGGAAACAAACGCCTGCCGGCCGATGCGGAGCAACTGTTCCACCACCAGGTCCGGGCGCATGGTGGTCTGCAGCGTCTGGCTGAGAATGGCATAATCGAACGAGGCGGCGGGGTAATCGACCAGATCGGTATTGCAGTCCCCCTGCACCACGCTGAGCCCGCGGCCGACCGCGGCAGCAACATTGGCCGGGTCGAGCTCCAGCCCGCGCGCATCGCAGCCCTTGTCACGCAGCGCCGCCATCAGCTCGCCATCGCCGCAGCCGATATCGAGCGCGCGTGAACCGGGCGCGACATGCCGGGCGATGATCGCCAGATCGGGCCGCAGCGCGCTCACTGCCCTTTCCCCACAAAGCCGGCGACCACCCTGTCGAGCGCCGGAACGTCGAGCAGGAAGGCATCATGGCCGAACGGGCTGTCGAGCTCGACAAAGCTGGTCGGCGCCCCCACTGCATTGAGTGCGTGCACGATCGCCCGCGATTCCGCGGTCGGATAGAGCCAGTCGGAATTGAAACTGACGAGGCAGAACCGCGTCCGCGCTGAGCCGGCAAAGGCTTCGGACAAGCGCCCGCCATGCGGTTCGGCGAGGTCGAAATAGTCCATCGCCCGGGTGATGTAGAGATAGCTGTTGGCATCGAACCGGTCGGTGAACGCCAGCCCCTGATGCCGCAGATAGGATTCGACCTGGAAATCGGCATCGAAGCCGAACGTCTTGGCGTCACGGTCTTGCAGGCGCCGCCCGAACTTCTCGGTGAGCCCCTCTTCCGACAGATAGGTGATGTGCGCGGCCATGCGGGCGACGGCAAGGCCCTTGGCCGGTGGCGCCAGCGCTGCATCATAGTCCCCGCCATTCCATGCCGGATCAGCCATAATCGCCTGTCGCCCGACCTCGTGGAACGCGATATTCTGTGCCGAATGCCTGGCGGCCGAAGCAATGACCAGCACCCGGTCGACGCGGTGCGCATGGTGCGCGCCCCACACCAGCGCCTGCATCCCGCCCATCGAGCCGCCGACCACGGCGTGCAGCCGGTCGATACCCAGCGCATCGAGCAGTGCGACCTGCGCGCGCACCATGTCCGGGATGGTGATGACCGGAAAGGCCATGCCCCATGGCTTGCCGGTCTCAGGATCGATGCTGGCGGGGCCGGTGGTGCCCATGCAGCTGCCAAGCACGTTGGCGCAGACCACGAAGAAGCGGTCGGTGTCGATGGGCTTGCCGGGGCCGACCATTCGTTCCCACCACCCAGGCTTGCCGGTCAGTGGATGGCGCCCGGCGACATATTGGTCGCCTGTCAGGGCATGGCAGACCAGCACAGCATTGCCGCGATCCTCGGCCAGGGAGCCATAGGTCTGATAGCCGATTTCCACATTGGCAAGCGTGGTGCCGCTATCCAGCGGCAGCGGCCGGGCGATGGGCAGAGCAAGGTGGGTGACGGCAGTGGGCGACATGGAAGGCGCGAGGTGCGCCAGAAGCCTAGTGCCTGTCAACGCATCCTGTGCCGTCCGCGCTGGCTGATTGCTGGACAGCGGCGATGCAGGCGCTAAACGCCGCGGCATGACCAATCCCACCGTTCCGCAGCCCAAACCCTGGGTGATGGGCATTGCGCCCTATGTTCCCGGCCGCGCCACCGGCGATGACGGGCGGCCGCTCGCCAAACTGTCGGCCAACGAGAATCCTTTGGGGCAGAGCCCCAAGGCGCGCGAGGCGTTCATCGCGCATGCCGACATGCGGCGCTACCCCGATCCGGGCGCCACTGCGCTGCGTGAAGCACTGGCGGCACAGCATGGGCTCGATCCGGCGCGCATCCTCTACGGCACCGGTTCCGACGAGCTGCTGCACCTCGCCGCCGGCGCCTTTGCAGGGCAGGGCGATGAGGTGATCTACGTGCGCTACGGCTTTGCGGTTTACGACATTGCCGCACGACGGGTCGGCGCGACGCCGGTCGTCGCGCCGGACCGCGACTATGGCACCGATGTCGATGCCATCCTGGCGCTGGTCTCGCCGCGGACCCGCATCGTCTATCTCGCCAATCCCAACAACCCGACCAGCACGCTGGTGTCGCGCCAGGATATCGCGCGGCTGCATGCGGGGCTCCCCGCCGATGTGCTGTTCGTGCTCGATCAAGCCTATGCCGAGTATCTGGAGCCCGACCAGGACGATGGCGGGCTGGCGCTGGCGGAGAGCGCGGACAATGTGTTCGTCACCCGCACTTTCTCCAAAATCTATGGTCTGGCGGCGGAACGAATCGGCTGGGGCTATGGCGCGGCCCCTTTGATCGACGCCATGCACCGCATCCGCGCGCCGTTCAACGTCACCAGCGCCGGACAGTTCGCCGCCATCGCGGCGCTGGAGGATCAGGCATTCGTCGAGGCCAGCCGGGCGCATAATGCGCGGTGGCGGCAGTGGCTGACCGACGAGATATCGGCGCTGGGCAATCACGGGCTGCGCGTCATCCCGTCCGCCTGCAATTTCATTCTGGTCGAGTTCAACGGCCTGCTGACCGCCGGCGACGTCTACAAGCGGCTGATGGACGAAGGCTATATCGTGCGCTGGCTGCCGGGACAGGGACTGCCGCACGCACTGCGGATTACCATCGGCACCGAGGAGGAGACCCGCGGCGTGGCGGCAGCGATGCGGCGGATCGTGGCGGGCGAATGAGCGGAACTTCTCCATCATCACGCATATCGATCATCGGACTGGGGTTGATCGGGTCTTCGCTGGCGCGGGCTTTGGCCGGACTGACGGTGATCGGTCATGATGCGGACGAAACGGTCCGGCGGCGCGCGCGCGAGCTGGGATTTTGCAACGAAATCAAGGAGTCGCTGGGCGAGGCCGTGGCCGAGGCGGATCTCGTGATCCTGGCGGTACCGGTCGGCGCCACGGCAGCGGTGGCGGCAGCGATGGCGCCGCACCTGAAACCGGGCGCGATCGTCTCCGATGTCGGCTCCTCCAAGGCCAGCGTGCTGGCCGATCTCGCGGCGGCGCTGCCCGGCCATGCCATCGTACCCGCGCATCCAGTGGCGGGGACGGAGAACAGCGGGCCCGACGCAGGCTTTGCCAGCTTGTTCAAGGGGCGCTGGTGCATCCTGACCCCGGCCGAAGGCACCGATCCCGCCGCCATCGCCGCGGTGCGCGCGCTGTGGCAAGCGGTGGGCGCGAATGTCGAGACGATGGACGCGCGGCACCATGATCTGGTGCTGGCGGTGACCAGCCATCTGCCGCACCTCATCGCCTACACCATCGTCGGCACCGCATCCGACCTCGAAGATGTGACGCAGGGCGAGGTCATCAAATATTCGGCCGGCGGTTTCCGCGACTTCACCCGCATCGCCGCGTCCGACCCGGTGATGTGGCGCGACGTGTTCCTGTCCAACCGCGAGGCGGTGCTGGAAATGCTGCAGCGGTTCTCCGAGGATCTGACGCAGTTGCAACGCGCCATCCGCTGGGGCGACGGCGACGCGCTGGAAGCGCTGTTCACCCGCACCCGCGCCATCCGCAGGTCGATCGTCGAACAGGGCCAGGACGATGCGGCCCCCGATTTCGGGCGACGGCACGACTGAGCGCCGCCACCGGCGAAGACGGCGCCGCGCCGGCGCCTCAGCTGTTGAGGCTGTTTATCGCCGCGTGGATGCGCGCTTCGGCCTCTTCGCGCGGCAGGCCGGGCGGGATTTCCGGTTCGACCCGATAGGTGATGATGCCGGGCAGGCGAATCCAGCCATGCTTGAGCCGGCCGGAATCGACCGCAACCGGCACCACCGGCAACCCTATGATCTTGTAAAGGCCGGCAAATCCTGCGCGGAGCGGTGGCCGCTGACCATGCGGCACGCGGGTGCCCTCTGGCAGCAGCACCACCGGGCGGCCATCGGCAATGGCTGCAAGCGCGGCCTTGCGCATGGTCCGCAGGGCGCTGGCCCCGGCCGAACGCTCGATCGGGATCAGGCCGTATTTCAGCGCCAGCCGGCCCCACACGGGAATCGAGAAAAGCTCACGCTTGGCGAACACCACCGGGCGATGCAGCAGCATCGGCATGTCGATGGTCTCGAACATCGCTTCATGCTTGAAGACGAAGAAGGTCGGCCCCTGCGGCAGCACACCCTGCATTTCGACATGCTGGCCGAGCAGCACCCGCGCGCACCAGCGTTGCCACCGGCCCCATTGGGCGACCGTGGCTTCGAACCTGGGCGTGCTGTGGAGGGCCGCCACCCCGGCCGCGATGGCGATCAGCGCCGAGCCGCAATAGAAGAGCGGCGTCCACAGCAATGTGCGCAAGGCGGCGACAAACAGGCGCATCGATCAGATCCCGAACAAGGCACCGAGCCGCCGCAGCAGCAGCTTGTGATATTCGATCCACAGCGTGCGAAAGCTGGGGCGTGACGGCACGGCATCGCTGATCACGACAATGTCGTCGGGCAGTGCCCGTTCCACCTCGAAACGCGCGCGGCGCATATGCCAATCTGTGGTGACCAGCCGCACCGAGCGATAGCCGCGCCGGGCGACCCAATTGGCGACTTCCTCCCCATTCGAGCGGGTGTCGACCGCCTGCCGGCCGAGCGCGACGCAGCAATCGAACAGCGCCTGCGGCCGCCGGTAGGTTTCAGCGAGCTCGGCCGAGCGGACATCGCGGTCGACGCCGGAAATCAGCAGTCGCTTGGCCTGGCCATCCTCGAGCAGGTCGAGCGCGCGATCGATGCGGTTGGGGCCGCCGGTGAACACGACGATGCCGTCCGTCCGCCAGTCACCGAGCGGCTGGGGCAGCAGCATGGCGAACCAGACAAAGCCGAGCAGCCAGACCAGCGCGAGCGCGGAGACGATGCGGCGGATCATGGCGCGTCCCGCAATTCCCGGGCCAGCGCCATCCGCGCCGCGGCGATGGCGACCAGCACGACCAGACATGGAACCAGCAGGCTGGCGGCGAGCAGCAGCGGCGGGCGCCCCGCCACGCCGGCGACCAGCGTCGCGCCGAGCCAGCCGAACCAGGCCCCGAGCAGCAGGGCGATGCCGCTGCCGATGGCTGCGCCGATCAACGCCTGTCGCACGATGACCCGCTGGAACAGCCGGGCAATCTGCGCATCGGTCGCGCCTATCAGATGGAACAGCTCGATGGTCGGGCGCTGCGCGGCGAGGGCCGCGCGCGCCGACATGGCGGCGATGCCGGCGGCGGCCAGCAGCAGCGAGAGGGCGAGCAGCAGCGCCATCCAGCCCAGCGAGGCGACGATGCCGACCAGCGGCCCCAGCCAGTCGCGATGGACGATGACGCGCGCGCGCGGCGTTGTCTGGCTGGCGAGCGTGCGCGCGCTTGCCAGCGTATCGGCATCGACCGCGGCGACAAGATCGACATCGACGATGGCCGGCAACGGCAGTTCAGCGCGATCGACCCCGCTGCCGAGCCAATCCCGCGCCATGCCGAGCAATTCGCTGTCAGGGACGATGGTCACGCTGCGGACGAACGGCGCGGCGGCAAAGGCCTGCTGCAGCCGCTCCACTGCCTGACGCCGTGCCGCCGGGTCTGCTTCCACCAGCTGGATCGACAGGCGACCGCCGATTTCGCCACGCATCGCGGCGGCAGCAGGCCCCGCCCACAGGGCGAGGGCGGCGGCAAGCATCGCCACCGCGGTCATCAGCGCGATCATCCAGCGCATCGGCCGCGTCCAGCCGCCGATCGGCGCCAGCCGCAGCTCGCCTGCGGTGACCGAAGGCAAAGGTTCGGACGACGGACCGGTCATGGCCGTTCCCGCACCGGCGGATAGCGCAGCGCGCCGGTCGGATCGGCAAGGCGACCCTGGGACAGCCGCATCATCTGCGCCTGCGACACCCGGTTCATCAGATGCAGATCGTGGGTGGCGACCACCACCGTGGTGCCCATCCGGTTCAGCCCTTCGAACAGATGCAGCAGCCGCACGGCCATTTCCGGATCGACGTTGCCGGTCGGTTCGTCCGCGACCAGCAATTCCGGGCGGGCGATGACCGCGCGGGCGATGGCCACCCGCTGCTGTTCCCCGCCCGAGAGGGTGGCCGGCAAGGCCCCCGCCCGTTGGGTCAGTTCCACCCAGTCGAGCATTTCATGCACCGGATCCCTGAGGTCCCGCTCCGCGACCCCGGCGATGCGCAGCGGCAGCGCCACATTGTCGAACGCCGACAGATGCGGAACCAGACGGAAATCCTGGAAAACCGTGCCGATTCGCCGCCGGAAACCCGGCAATCGGTCGCGCGGCAGCGCGGTCATGTCGGTGCCGAAGAAGCGGATGTGCCCGCGCGTCGGCCGCAGCGCCAGATAGAGCAGCTTGAGCAGGCTGGTCTTGCCCGCGCCCGACGGGCCGGTCAGGAAATAAAAGCCGCCCGGTACCAGCGAAAAGCCGATGTCGGAGAGGGTTTCGGCATCGCGGCCATAGCGCAGGCCGACATTGTCGAACTGGACCACCGGGGCCCCGCCCGGCAACGCGCCGCGCATGGTGTCGCCATCGGCGGCGCGCGACTGGTCCTGTCGTTCGAGCATCGGCATTGCAAGCCACCCTGTTGCACGCTGTCGGGCGCACGACAAGCGTTCCGCCAACGACGACTCGATGCAAGGCACGGCTTGCCACGCCGCGGCTGCCGGTGCATGACCCGCAACAGCCATGATTTTGCAATGCCCTGCCTGCAAGACCCGTTATGTCGTGCCAGACAATGCCATTGGCGCGACCGGGCGATCGGTGCGCTGTGCATCCTGCGGCCACAAATGGTTCCAGCCACCGGCGCCGCTGGCCGATGACGCCATGGCCCGCCCCGCGCCGTCGGCGCCGATAGAGCAGACCGCAGCCCCTGCTACCCCCCCGCCGGTTGCTGCCCAGCCCGAGACACCGCCGGTAGCCGCGCCTGCAGCGACGGTGCCGACCGCCGCTGCGCCTCCGCCAGTGACCGAGGCCGAAGCCAAGGTCGAACCCGCGCCGGTGCCACCGCCGCGTGTCGCTGCCCCGCAGGCGGCCGCCAGCGAGCCCCCGGCGTCGAGTTGGGCCGACCGCGACATCGATCAACTGCCGCCGCCGCCACTCGCGGTCGGTCGCTACGGCGACCGGCCACGCCGTAATCCCGCCCGGCTGTGGACCATGGCTGCCGCAGCGTTCGCCCTATTAGTCTCGGGCTCGGCAGGCGCGGTCGCCTATTTCGGCCTGCCCGCTTGGGCCGAAGACGCCTTCGCCTTCGCGCTGCCGGCAGAGCCGGACCTGGTGATCGAGCTGCCGGTCGCGGACCAGGTGCATCGCACTACCGAGAATGGCACCATCTATTTCCACGCCAACGGCTATATCATCAACCCGAGCGATGAGGTTCAGCGGGTGCCGCCGATCAAGGCGGAATTGCGCGATGCCAATGGCGACATCGTCTATGAATATATCATCCCTGCCCCGGTCGCATCGCTGCCCCCCGGCCAGCGCGCGCGATTCAGCGAGGGCCGGGCCGACATTCCGCGGCGCGCCGTGCTGCTGACAGCGAGCTGGGCCGACCCGCGCTGAACCAGCGGGCCATGCAAGCGCAGAACAGCGCTTGCAGCGGCCGAGGGCCTTTGCTAAGCGCGCACGCCTGCCTGCATCCGCCCCGGCTGATGCGGCATTTTTCTTCTGGTCTCGCGGTCGTGGCGGAATTGGTAGACGCGCAACGTTGAGGTCGTTGTGGGCGAAAGCCCGTGGAAGTTCGAGTCTTCTCGACCGCACCAGAAGAACAGGCCGCTGCGGCGGGGGCAGGCCTAAAGGCCGCTATCGGTACCCGCACTGCGTGGAGGACCGCGGGCAAGTTCCGAACGGGCTTCGACGCCAAGCGTGCCGAGGCGCGCACGCGGATGCTGCCGATCCAGCACAACTGTCCCGAGATCAGCCGCCAGATTGGCCGCCTGCGCCGCGAGCGCGCTGATGCGTAGCCGGTACTGGCCGTAAGGCACTGATTCAAATAGGAAAAACCCGTCAAAATCGGTGCGCGTGGTGGCCCGAACGCGGCCGGCGCTGTCGACCAGTTCGAGATCCACACCCTCGATGCCGTTGCCGCCGCGCCGCGTCAGCACGCCCTCGGCCTCGCCCGCGGCGACCAGGGGCAACAGCACGGAGGTGGCGACACCGGGGCGCGGGGTGACGACCACGCCGGGCAGCGCGGGGCGCACCAGCGGGCTGGGCAGCGAGCTTTCGTCGATGCCGATCATCACCGGGCGGAACGGCGCCAGCGCATCGACGATCGCGCGGCCGTCGGGGCCGGTCGGCACGTCCGACACGGCATTGCCGGCGGTGAGGACGACATTGTCGGCCAGCTCCTCCCCGGCCTGGCGGCGGCCATCGCCATTGTCGTCATAGAAGACGGTCGCGAGCGCCTGACCCTGGGTGGCGAGCCGCTCGCGCGAGAAACGGATGCCGCCACCGCGCGGATCCGGGCCGAAGCCGAAGGACAGGCTGACGCTGGCCGCGACCGACCCGTCGGTGGCGACCTCTGCGAGCCCGGTCAGCGCCAGCCGGTCGAAGCGGCGGATATAGCCGAGACCGGCACGGGCGCGACGGGCGCTGCGCTCATAGCCCAGCTCGACCCGCCAATCGGCGCGTTCCGACTGCGTCCATTCGCCGATCACTGTCACCCGATCCTCTCCGCCGCGACCGGAGAGTGCCATCCGCGCCTCGCCCCGCACGCGCAACCGGCCGAAGCGGGCGTTGGCAAGCAATGTTGCGACGATATCGCGATCCTTGGACCGGCCCATGCCCTGCAGCCAGTCGAGCTGGCCGGTGAGCGAGATGTTGCGCCAGTTGGCCGAGACGCGGGCGCCGGTTTCCAGCCGGTCAAAGCCGTCGACGCGGGTGCGATAGCGGGTTTCGATGTGCAGCGGCAGCACGGCGCCGGCGATGCGCGGGCTGAGATCGATCGACAGGCTGTGCAGGCCGCTGATTCCCTGGGTCACGCGGTCCGAACGGAAGCCGCCGCGGGCCAGCGTCGAATCGAGGGTGAAGAAGTTCTCACCGAATTGCCCGGCCCACAGCAGGCGCGCAGCGTGCCCGCCCCCATTCTGCCAGCTGCCGGTCAGTTCGGCGATGGTGTTGCCGAGGGTGTGGCGCAGGGCGCCTTCGAAAATCGTGTAGCGCTGGTCCTCGATCAGCAGGCTGGTTGCCCAGGCGCCGACCGAGAAGCGCCGGTTGAGCCCCCGCTCGAGGCCGAGGGTGCCGCGCCAGCCGCGGCGGAATGGCCGGTTATCGTCCCCGATGCGCAGCAAATCGCGCCCTTCCTGCACGATGCCTGCCCAGTAATAGGTTTTCTGCGGGGGAATGGCGTCCATCCCCACCGGGATATTGTGCACTTCGCGCCGCACCTGGCCTTGCGGGCCATAGAGCACGATCTCGAAGCGGTTCAGGCCATATTGCAGGCGCACATCGACGAATTCGTAGCGGCCGTCGGCGGTGGGGGTCGCAAAGGCCAGTAACTGGCCGTTGCGATAGAGCTCCGCGTCCCAACCGGCAGGCAGATCGCCACGGAATGTAGTGCGATCGAAGCTGTCGGGCAGGTCCAGCGGCCGGTTGGTGACGAGCGCACCACGCCCGGCGACCGGCAGCGCGGCAATCGGGCTCGACAGGCTGGAGACATCGCCCACGGCGACATGGGTCGCAGCCAGCGGCCCGAGCAGCCCGCCCGAGGGATCCGACCGGTAGGCACGCACCCTGAGGCTTTGCGGGACGCCATTATTGTCTGACGACAGGCGGGCGTCGAAGGAAGCGCCAAGCAACTCGCCACTGGCGAACAGCTCGTAGCGCACTTGCGTGTCGGTACGGCCGGTCGCGGCATCGCGGACGACCCCGGCCGACGCGACGACATCGACCGACGGCGTCTGCCACATCGCATAGGGCCGGGTTGCCTGCGGCAGATCGGCAATGTTGAATCGCACGCCGGGACGGATGGCCGCCGCGCGGGCGCGCCGTTGCGCTGCCAGCTCGAACGGCATCGGCTGATCCGATTCGAGCCGCAGCACCGAGTTGGACAGATCGGCGGTCAGCGTGACGCCCAGCCATTGGCCGAGCAGCGCCGGATTGACGCACCAACCCTCTGGCGTGTCGACAATCGCATCGGCGGCCAGCGGCTGGGTGCGGCTCGCGACGCTGACCCGGCCCGCGTCGCGGTCGATTTCCAGCGTGCGCCGCTCGTCGAAGGCCCAGCCAGTTGCGCGGCGCAACTCGCCATCGATACGAATCGGCAGATCGAGCGCGATCACCACGTCGCTGAGCGCGACGCAGCTGCGGGTGCCATCGGAATAGCCGCGGATGCCCTCGCCGATGGTGAACTGGCGGGTGCGCAGCTCGAACAGCCATTGATCGTCCGCCGTCGGGCGCCACGAAGCGGCCGCCTGCTGCGCCGACGCCGCATAGGGCAAGGCACCCCCCGGCGCGATGCCGAGGAGTGCCGATGCCGCCATGACGGCGGAGACAAGGCGAACGGGCCAACGCATCGGGCGGGCCGGCGCGGTGCCGGCCCCTCTCCCTTACCGCTCTAGCGCAGCTCGCCCTGCACTTCAGCGATCGTCGCGCCGCCGACGTCGCGATCCTCGATGTAGCGGATCACGACCGGGCCGCGCAGCGCCTCGGCGGTTTCCGCGCTGATCGGGATGGTGACCGTGCGCTGGTCGCGCTCGACATAGATGGCGATGCCGCGTGCCTGGAGCAGCGGTTCCGCGGCTCCGGGCCGTTCGACGACGACCTCTCCGTAAACCGAGCGATCGCCCTGCCGCGACAGATCGAACCGCAGCGCATGTTCGGTTTCGGTGCTTTCCAGCCGGGGATTGGCGATCGCCGCGGTGGCGGAGAGGCTGCCCTGGCGGACGATGATCGGAATGGTGACCCCATAGATGGGGGTGAGCGAAATCGACACGCCGGTGGCGGGCGGCGCGGCGGGATCGACCACGGCGGGCACCGGATCCCGCACGGCGCGGAACAGCATGTGCGCGCGATATTCGCCATCGGGCAGACCCTCTGGCGCACGCACGCCAAGGCGGATGGTCTGCGGCTGGTTGGGCGGCAGGGTCACCCGGCGGGGGCTGTAGAACAGCATGTCGAGCACGGCCTGTTCCTTCGGCGTCGCCTGCTCGGGCGACACTTCTTCGAGGCTGCCGTCCTCACGCATCCGCTTGAGCTCGAGCGAGATACGGTAGGTCGCGGTTTCGGCACCGACATTGTTGAGCACCACTTCCGCGCCGCGCGGCCCATCGAGCACGATTCGGGTCGGCGCGACGAGCAGGTCGCCGGCCGCCTGAACCTGGCCAGGCAATGCGAAAGCGCAGGCAAGAAGGATCAGCGTCGCAACGCGACGCACGCTGTGTGTAAGGCCCATGGGGTATCTCCTGCTGGTCCGCGCGAGGATCCCCGCAGGTGCCGGGCAAGCACCAGCGGCGCCCCGCGCCAGTTCGATAGCCCTGAGCCTAGGCGCGACATGGTTGACGCTTCGCTAACCATGCCGGATTTTCGCACACTCGCTGACCCGCAACCCATGGAACGGGCACGGCAAAAGGGGCGCCGATGCTGCGCACCGACACCCCTCTTGTTCCAAGGTGTTGCCACCCCGATGCTGCTGCCTGTCGGCAGCAGAACTCAGCGCTTACTGATAGTCGACCGTGACGTTGAACGTGCCGGTGTAGGCGCCATCGGCCTGGTTCGCGGCCAGGCTCAGCGTGCCGCCGACCTGGAACGAGCCACCGATCGCCGAGTTGGTCAGCGTCAGGGTCGAAGCCGAGCGGGTCAGCGAGGCGGCCATGGTGCCGCCGGTGCCGTTGGCCAGCGTGACGCTATTGTCGCCGGTGATTGCAACCACGGTGTTGTTGGTGCCGGTGATGTCGAAATTGGCCGAGGTCACGGTGCCGGTGCAGGTCAGGCCGGCGCCGCAGGTGCGGACCGAACCGGTCGAAACGGCGACGGTCGAGGCCGAGGTGCCGGCGACGATGGTGCCAAAGTCGAGGTCGGACGTGTTGGTGACGGTGATCTGCTTGAGAATGCGCGCCTTGGCGGTTGCCGAAGCAGTCACCGGTGCTGCTTGTGCCATGCCGGCCGACAGGCCGAGCGCAGCGATGACGGCGCCAGCAACGGCGCGGTTGATCAGCTTGGTCATGGAATTTGGTCCCTTTTACCCGAATCTACGAAGGTCGCCCGGCAAGCCTTCGCCAGACGGTCTGGGCAAATAGCGATGACCCCGTTCAGGAATCGCTGCAGGACGTGGTAAACAGCCCGTTAGGAAAATTTATCGCTGTTTTACAACGGGTTATGTGTCAGAGCTGTTCGCCGGACAGGCGCTGGCACAGCATGTCGAGCTGCTCGAGACTGGTATAATCGAGACTGAGCGTACCCATCTGATCGGGCTGATGGCTGATTCGCACCTTCAACCCGAGCAGGTTCGACAAGTGATTTTCCAACGCCGCAATGTCGGCATCCGGCGCGCCCTTGGTGCTGCCCGGACGAGCCATACCGCCCGGCTGACGCTTGGTCGCGCGCACCATCGCCTCGACCTTGCGCACCGATAGGCCCTTGATCACGATCTTGCGGGCGAGTTGTTCGGCATCGTCCAGACCGATCAGCGCGCGGGCATGACCCATGCCGAGCCGGCCATCGGCGATCATGTCACGCACCGCTTCGGGCAGTTCGAGCAGCCGCAGGATATTGGCGATGTGACTGCGCGATTTGCCGGTCATCTGGCCGATCGCGTCCTGGCTGTGCCCGAGCTGGTCGCGCAGCCGGGCATAGGCCTCGGCCTCTTCGATCGCCGTCAGATCCTGCCGCTGGATATTCTCGATCAGCGCGATGGTGAAGGTTTCGGTCTCGTCGAGGTCGCGCACGATGGCGGGAATGTGGTGCAGACCGGCGCGCTGCGAGGCGCGCCAGCGACGTTCGCCCGCGACCAGCTGATAGCCCTGCCCATTGGGTGCGGGGCGCACCAGGATCGGCTGGACGACGCCACGCGCGGCGATCGATTCGGCCAATTCCTTCAGCGCATCCTCATCGAAGCGCCGGCGCGGCTGCAACGGGTGCGGATGAACGTCGGCAATCGCCAGCAGCGAAAAGCCGTCGCGCAGCGACGATGGATTGTTGACCGGGACATCGGTCTGGATATCACCGAGCAGGGCCGACAGCCCCCGCCCCAGGGCGGCGGGGCGCTTGCCCTTGCCTAACGGGACGATGCGGACGACATCCTCGCCCTCTTGCGCCTCGTCGCTCATGATCATGCCGCCTGCCGTAGCGTCGGCAGGCGGACGATCACCTCGCGCGCAAGCTCGATATAGGCCACAGAGCCCGAGCAGCGATGATCATAGACCAGCGCTGGCAAGCCGTGGCTGGGTGCCTCCGACAGGCGGACGTTGCGGGGGATGACACTGTCGAAGACGATGCCGCCGAGACATTCGCGCACATCGGCCGAAACCTGATCGGTCAACCGGTTGCGGCGATCGAACATGGTCAGCACCACGCCAAGAATGGCGAGATCGGGGTTGAAACGCGCGCGGATGCGTTCGACCGTCTGCAACAGCTGGCTGAGCCCTTCCAGCGCGAAAAACTCGCACTGCAACGGCACGAGAATCGAGTGGGCCGCGGTCAAGGCATTGAGCGTGAGCAGGCCGAGCGACGGCGGGCAATCGATCAGGCAGATGTCCCACCGCCCAGGCGTGGCCGCATCGAGCGCCTGAGACAGGCGGCGGGTGCGGTCATCGACCGAGACCAGCTCGATTTCCGCGCCGGACAGATCGACCGTGGCCGGAACAAGATCGAGCCGCGGAATGCGCGTGGGCATCACCGCTTCCGCGACGCTCGCTTCGGCGCCGAGCAGTTCGTAGCTGGAAAGCTTGCGCGCCTGACTGGCGACCCCGAGCCCGGTCGAGGCATTGCCCTGCGGATCGAGATCGATCAGCAAAACCCGCCAGCCCGTAGCAGCAAGCGCGGTAGCAAGGTTGATTGCGGTGGTGGTCTTGCCCACTCCGCCCTTCTGGTTGGCGATCGCGATGCGAATCATGCCGTTTTGCGCCTTGTGATGGACTGTTCAAGCAAAGGAACCGCTGCCTACAAGGATTCGTGCGTCGGAATCGGTGCGACTAGGTTCCACGTGAAACAGTTTCTGCCATGCTTGCGGCAAGGTTGAAAGCTCATTTACCGCGTTTTTGCCCTTCGGGAGCAGCCAGACGGTCGATTTTTGCGACAAATGCGTCGCCGTCGCCAACAGGGCGCGCAATGGCGCGAAGGCGCGCGCCGATATGACATCGTAGCGCCCGTCGCGATGCGCCTCGACCCGATGTTGGGCAACTGTGACGCGCGCTTCCAGCCCCAGCTTGGCAACGGCGCCGCGCAGGAAATCACAGCGCAGGCGGCGCGACTCGACCAAGGTCACTTGCCATTGCGGGGCGAGGATGGCGATGACAAGTCCGGGCAACCCCGGCCCACTGCCGAGATCGACCCAGCGACCGCCCTCTGCCGGTGCGAGCGGGAGCAATTGCGCGCTGTCGGCAATGTGACGGCACCACAGCGCGTCTCCAAGCGTCGATGCGGCGATGAGGTTCTGTCGAGCATTTTCCGCAGTCAGCAACGCTGCAAACTCCTCCAGCCGCTCCATGGTTTCACGTGAAACACCCGGCAAGGTGGCGATCCAATCTCGCGCCCCGGATTCGCGAGTCAGGAGCGTCATGCGGCGCTGCGACGGCTATGGACAAGGATTGCGGTAAGCGCAGCCGGCGTGATTCCGGCGATGCGCCCCGCCTGCCCCAGCGTTTCGGGACGGGCAGCATTGAGGCGTTCGATCATCTCGCTGGATAGCCCGCCGATGCCGGTATAATCGAGCGCCGGGTCGAGCAGCACCCGTTCATTGGCTGCAAGCGCCCGCAATTCGGCGTCGTGGCGCGCGATATAGGGCGCGTAACGGGCGTCTTCGACCAACTCGTCGATGATCGTAGGTGGAAGCGTGGACAATATGGCATCGCCGGCGATCAACCGTGCGAGCGTGGCGCTGTCCGCTACCGTCGCCCAATGGCCGAGCGAGCGGCGAACTCCGTCGGCGGGCAATGGAAGCCCCGCCGCACGCATGGCGGCCGTATCCAGATCGCGATCGATAGCGCTGCGCCCGATCTCGCGCTGCCTCTGACGCTCGGTAACCATTGCCTGCCGCGCCGCGCCCAGCGCACCGACCGCATCGGCCATGGACGAAAGCCGGGTCTCGGCATTGTCGGCGCGGAGGCGCAAGCGGTGCTCGGCGCGCGCCGTCAACATGCGATAGGGCTCGGTGACGCCCTGCAGGACCAGATCGTCGATCATCACGCCGATATAACTGGCCCAGCGCTCGAGAATCAGCGGGTCGCGGCCCGCCACGCGCAGCGCGGCGTTGATCCCGGCAACCAGGCCCTGTGCCGCCGCTTCCTCATAACCGGTGGTGCCATTGATCTGCCCGGCGCAATAGATACCCGGCATTGCCCGCACCATCAGGCTGCGGTCGAGCGCACGTGGATCGATATGGTCATATTCGACCGCATAGCCCGGCACCACCATCTCAACCGCAGACAAACCCGGCATGGTTCGCAGCATGGCGAGCTGGACATCGGCCGGGAGCGAGGTGGAAATGCCGTTGGGATAGACCAGATGAGTGTCGAGACCCTCGGGCTCGAGGAAAATCTGGTGCGAATCGCGGTCGGCGAAGCGGTGGATCTTGTCCTCGATCGACGGGCAATAGCGCGGCCCGCGCGCTCCGATCGCCCCGCTGAACAGCGGCGAACGGTGCAGGTTGGCCCGGATCAGGTCGTGCGATTCGGCGGTGGTCCGGGTAATGAAGCAGCTGATCTGCGGCAGCAATCGTGCAGCTGTCGCCGACGACATGGTCCAGCCGCCACTGTCGCTGGGCTGTTCGTCGAGCCCTGCCCAATCGATGCTGCGGCCGTCGAGACGAGGTGGCGTGCCGGTCTTGAGCCGCGCCATCGGCAGCGCGGCAGCGCGCAACTGCTGCGCCAGGCGCGTGGCACCGGCCTCGTCGATGCGGCCGCCCTCCACTATCTCCTCGCCCCGAAACAGGCGACCACCAAGAAATGTGCCGGTCGCGAGGATGACGGCGGAGGCCCGCAGCAGGCGGCCATCCGCCAGCACCACGCCAGCGATGCCGCCATCCTCGTGCAACGCTGCTGCCTCGCCGGCGATCACGTCCAGATTCGGTTGCGCACTGACAATGGCGCGGACTTCTGCGCCAAAGCGGGTCCGGTCGGCCTGCACCCGGGGCCCCTGCACTGCCGCGCCTTTGCTGGCGTTGAGCATGCGGTGATGGATGGCACCGGCATCGGCAGCGCGCGCGATCACGCCGTCGAAGGCATCGACCTCGCGCACCAGATGCCCTTTGCCGAGCCCACCGATCGCCGGATTGCATGACATTGCGCCGATCTTGGCGGGATCGAAGCTGACCAGCGCCACCGTGAGCCCGTCGCGCAAGCCGACACGGGCCGCAGCGCAAGCCGCTTCGACCCCGGCGTGGCCGCCGCCGATGATGATGATGTCGTGGTGGGAGGACATGGCCGCGCCCATAGCGCATGACGTGTCCTGACGAAACCGCCCCGGCGTTTCACGTGAAACGTACGCGCTACTTGCCGATGCAGAACCGGCCGAACAGCGCGTCGAGCATCGCCTCGGTTCCGGCGCTGCCGGTTATGGTATCGATGGCGAGACGGGCGACGCGGAGTTGCTCGGCGAGAATCAGCGGGTCGGCCGCAGGTTGCTCTATCGCCGCCGTCGCCTCTGCCAACGCGGCGCGATGGCGCCGGTTGATCGCAACCTCACCCTCTCCCGGCACCAGATCTCTCGCAGCGGCGACCAGCCAGCGATGCAGTGCGCCCAGCCCTTCCCCGGTGCGCGCGGACAAGGCGATGTCGGCGGCAGCGGCGTGTGCGATCCAGGCTGGCGCTGCGCCCAGCATGTCGGCCTGTGCCGCGATACGGCAGACACGCGGCCGGCGGGGGCAATCGGCAGGATCTCCGAGCCAAAGGAGGATATCGGCGCTGACCAGCCAGTCCCGTGCGCGATCGATGCCGATCGTCTCGATTGCGTCACCGCTGCTGTCATGCAAGCCGGCCGTATCGGCAAAGCGGAAGGGAATGCCATCGAGCGCCAGCGGCACCTCGATGACATCGCGGGTAGTGCCGGCGATGGGAGAGACAATCGCCGCTTCCCGCCGCGCCAATGCGTTGAGTAAGGTCGACTTGCCAGCATTGGGCGGTCCAGCGATGGCGACGGTGATGCCGTCGCGCAGCCGCTCGGCATCGGGAAGCGCGAGCCAGCGTCGCCAGTCTGCCTCAAGCTTTTGAATTTCCTTGGATATTGCTCCGAGTGCGGCGGCATCCGTGTCTACATCGTCCTCGTCCGAGAAATCGAGCAGGGCCTCCACCTGCGCCGACAGCAGCAACAGCCGGTTCTGCCAGCCGGAAACCTCGCGTGAGAGCGCGCCGCCCGCCAGCGCCAGCGCCGCCTTGCGCTGGTTCTCGGTCTCCGACGACAGCAGATCGGCCAAGCCCTCGGCCTCGGTCAGGTCGATGCGGCCATTGAGCAGCGCGCGGCGGGTGAATTCGCCGGGCTCGGCGGGGCGCAGGCCGGGCAGGGTGGCCAGCGCCGCTTCGATGGCCCGCACCACCGCGCGCCCGCCATGCGCGTGAATTTCACCCAGATCCTCACCGGTCGCTGTCGCAGGGCCGGGGAACCACAGGATCAGTGCCGAATCGAGCGGGTCGCCGCTATGTGGATCGACGACTTGGCGCAGGCTGGCTTGTCGCGGGGTGGGCAACGGACCCGCCAGCGCCGACAGGGCGGCGCCAGCCTCGGGTCCGCTGATCCGCAGCACGGCAATCGCGGCCGGCGGCAAACCGCTCGACAGCGCGTAGATGGTCGGACGATCGGTCAGGGTGTCGCTCAGCTCTTGCCGCCCCGCTTGGCCCCGCCGGTCAGGCCGCCGGTCAGCGTGTTACCAAGCTGGCCAAACAGCTGCTGCGCGATGGCGATGCCGGCATCGCCCATGCTCGACCAGCTCTTGACGACATCGCCGACCATGTCGGGGGTAATCCCCTTGTCCATCAGCCCTTTCATCTTGTCGAGATAGATGTCGTGAAGCGGCGTAACATCGGGCAGGCCAAGGAAGTTGCGCGCCTCGACCGGCGTACAATCGACCGTAATCTTTATCTTCATGTCATCCTCCCCGCTTGAGCCGGTGGCGCTGCTGCTGCTAGGCCCGTGCCATGACTTATGCACAGCATATGGCGACGCTGCAAACGCCGGTCGGCACGATCGTGATTGCGGGCACGCCCGATGCGGTGACATCGATCAGCTTCGCTGCCGGCCAAAGCGATGCCCTATCCCCCACCGGCCCCGCCGACAGCCCGGTCATGCAGGCGGCGGCCCAGCTCAAGGCCTATTTCGACGGCAGCCTGCGCCACTTCGACGTGCCGCTGCTGCCGCTCGAAACCGAGCGGGGGGAAGCGCTGCGGGCGGCCATCGCCAGTATCCCCTATGGCGAGACCATGACCTATGGTGCGCTGGCGAGGGCGCATGACAGCGGTGCGCGCGCCGTCGGCGGTGCATGCGCGCGCAACCCCTACCCCATAATCATCCCCTGCCACCGGGTCACGTCCAGCGGCGGGGCCAAGGAAAACTACAGCGCGGGTGAGGGTCCGGCCACCAAGGCCTGGCTGATCGCCCACGAAGCTCGCCACAGCGGAAAGGCCCTGTTATGACAACCAATGCGACAGTCGGAGAGATGGGCGTCTATGTCGCGGCGCCCGCGGATGCGCCCCGCGCCGCGATCATCGTGGTGCCGGAGATTTTCGGCGTAAACCCCGGCATCGTCGAGAAGTGCGCGCAGCTGGCGCAGGCCGGCTATCTGGCAGTCGCGCCCGAGATCTTCTGGCGCTTTGCGCCCGGCGTCGAGCTCGATCCCGATGTCGAGGCCGAACTGCAGCAGGCCTTCGGCTATTTCCAGCGCTATGACCCCGATGACGGGGTTATCGACATAGAGGCGACGATCAAGGCCATCCGGGCCGGAGCGCTGGGCCAACCGGCCCAGCAGAAGGTCGGGCTGGTCGGCTACTGCCTCGGTGGCAAGCTCGCCTATATGGCGGCCGCGCGCACCGATGTGGATTGCTCGGTGGGCTATTATGCAGTCGGCGTCGACGCGATGCTGAACGAGAGCCACGCCATCGCCAAGCCGCTGATGCTGCATATCGCCGGCGAAGACGGCTTCGTGCCCAAGCAGGCGCAGGCCGCGATGCATGCCGGGCTCGACGATCACCCCAAGGTGACGCTGCACGATTATCCGGGACTGGACCATGGCTTCGCCACCCAGCATGGTGCGCGCCGCGATGAGGCGGGCGCAACGCTGGCCGACCAGCGGACGGCAAAGTTTTTCGAGGAGAATCTGGCATGAGCAACGCAGAAACAGGCCGGCAACGCTGGCACGCCTATTTCAGCGGCGGCAAGGACCCCGCGGCGCTGCGCGCGCTGCTCGCCGAGGATGCGGTGTTCCATTCGCCCGTGGTCCACACGCCGCAGGCCGGGCGGGACAAGGTGTTCGCCTATCTCGACGCCGCCGGCCATGTGCTGGGTGGCGAACCCAGCTTCACCTATGTCCGCGAGATCGTCGACGGGGACAATCTGATGATGGAGTTTACCGCGACCATCGACGGCATCTTCCTCAACGGCATCGATCTGATCCGCTTCGACGACGAGGGGCTGGTCAAGGATTTCAAGGTGATGGTGCGCCCGCTCAAGGCGGTGAACATGCTGTGGGAAAAAATGGGCGCGCAGCTGGCGAAGGCCGGCTGACCTCAGGCAGGTTCGGCGCGCGCCAGAAAATAGTCCCCGCTGCCCTGCGGCGGCACAGGCAACCCGGCCAGAACAAGCGGTGCGGCGATCCACGTCCATGCCGGCAGGGCGTCCTCGCTTGCCGCTGTCGCCAGCAACAGTGGCAGCAGCAGCACCGGTGCCGCTACCGCCATAATGCGCAGGACACGGCGCCGTTGTGCGAAGAATGGCGCGGTCGCGATGGGTTGCGATCGATAATCGCGAATCAGCGCGCTGGCATCCTCATATTGCGCGCGGGGTACAGCCAGGCGAAAGCCACCCAAGGCGAGCGCGTTGATCTCTACGCTGTGATGCCGCCAGCCGCCGATCTGGCAGAGAAGTCCTGCCGCTTCGAGCATTGCTGCCAGCGTCATCGCCTCGGAAGGCGAGATGACCCGGGCGATCTCGACCATCGCATCTGCTGAGAAGACTTTGCCGACGTCGCTCACCGGTCAACAATAATGCAAGGTCTCCCGAAGATAAAGGGCCGGGAATAGACCCGGCCCTTTTCATTTCATCGGCAAATGCTTGGCTTACCCGAACAAGGTGCCGATACCCACCGCCGGATCGACCCAGCCTTCGTAGATCATCTTGACCGCGACATAGAGGATAACGGCGAGCCCGATATAGGCGATCCAGCGGTAGCGTTCGATATATTTGGCGATGATGTTGGCAGCGACGCCCATCAGCGCGACCGCGAAGATCAGGCCGACGATCATGATGCCGGGATGTTCGCGCGCGGCGCCAGCGACAGCCAGGACATTGTCGAGGCTCATGCTGACATCGGCAACCGCCACCGCCCAAGCCGCGCCGATAAAGCTCTTGGCGGGCTTCAGGCCGGCATGTTCGTCACCGGCAATCTCCGGCGAACCGCCGGATTCCCCGGCATGGCGCAGCTCGCGCCACATTTTCCAGGATACCCAGATGAGCAGCAGGCCGCCGACGAAGATCAGGCCGACGATCTGCATCAACTGGGTGACCACCAGCGCGAAGGCAATGCGCAGCACCAGAGCGGCGAGCACGCCGATGAGGATCACCTTGCGGCGCTGATCCGCAGGCAGACCCGCAGCCAGCGCGCCCACGACAATGGCATTGTCGCCGGCGAGAACCAGGTCGATCAACAGCACCTGGATGAAGGCGGCGAAAGCCGACGGATCGGTGATGTTGGAAAAGTCGGCAACGATCGCTGCCCAGATATCGGCAGGACCACCGAAGCCGCCAGCGGCAGCCGCGCCATGGGCAAGCAGGTCGATCAACACACACTGTCTCCGAAATAGCTGACCTCGGGCACCGGGTCATAAAAGGGGTGCAGCAGCAGGCGCCACTGCTGATACCGATCCGAGCAGCGAAATCCATCGCGATGGTCCGCGATCGTTTCCCACTCGACCAAAAGCAGATAGCTGCGTCCGGTTCCGGCGGGGCGGTGCACGGTGAGCGAAATAAAGCCCGGCGATGCCGCGATCAGCGGGCGGGCCTCGGCCAGTGCCGCCTCGAACGCTGCCTCCTGCCCGGCACGCACCGGCAGCAAAGCATGTTCGAGGACAGGCACGGCCGTGCCGCCTTACTGGTTCATGCTTTCGAAGAAATCCTCGTTGGTCTTGGAATTCTTCATCTTGTCGAGCAGGAATTCCATCGCATCGACGGTGCCCATCTGCATGAGGATGCGGCGCAGCACCCACATCTTGCTGAGCTTGTTCTTCTCGACCAGCAGCTCCTCCTTGCGGGTGCCGGACTTGCCGACATCGAGCGCGGGGAAGATGCGCTTGTCCGCTACCTTGCGGTCGAGCACGATTTCCGAGTTGCCGGTGCCCTTGAACTCTTCGAAGATGACTTCGTCCATCTTCGATCCGGTATCGATGAGCGCGGTGGCGATGATCGAGAGCGAGCCGCCTTCCTCGATATTTCGCGCGGCACCGAAGAAGCGCTTGGGGCGCTGCAGCGCATTGGCATCGACACCGCCGGTCAGGACCTTGCCCGACGACGGCACCACGGTGTTGTAGGCGCGACCGAGGCGCGTGATCGAGTCGAGCAGGATGACGACGTCACGCTTGTGCTCGACGAGGCGCTTGGCCTTTTCGATGACCATCTCGGCGACTTGGACATGGCGGGTGGCGGGCTCGTCGAAGGTCGAGGAGATCACCTCGCCCTTCACCGAGCGCTGCATGTCGGTCACTTCCTCGGGCCGCTCGTCGACCAGCAGCACGATCAGGAAGACCTCGGGATGGTTGTCGGTGATCGCCTTGGCGATATTCTGCAGTAGCACCGTCTTGCCGACGCGCGGCGGCGCGACGATCAGCGCGCGCTGGCCCTTGCCCTGCGGGCTGACCAGATCGATGACGCGTGCCGACATGTCCTTCTGTGTCGGGTCATGCGGATCGAGCGACAGCTTCTCGTCCGGATAGAGCGGCGTCAGATTGTCGAAATTGACGCGGTGGCGCACGGCTTCGGGATTGTCGAAATTGACGCTGATCAGCTTGGTCAGCGCGAAATAGCGCTCGCCATCCTTGGGCGCGCGGATCTCGCCTTCGACCGTATCGCCGGTGCGCAGGCCGTGTTTGCGGACTTGGTTGGGGCTGACGTAGATGTCATCGGGGCCGGCCAGATAATTGGCCTCGGCGCTGCGCAGGAAGCCGAAGCCGTCCTGCAGCACCTCGATCGTGCCCGATCCAGTGATTTCCTCGCCATCCTCGGCCATCGCCTTGAGGATGGAGAACATGATGTCCTGCTTGCGCTGGGTGGATGCACCCTCGACGCCCAGCTCTTCGGCCATTTCGACCAGCTCGGCGGGGGTTTTCTTCTTGAGATCTTTGAGATGCATTTCGGGTTCCGGTGGGAAATGGCGCGGGTCGACCAGATGGTCCGGGTAAGGGAGCGAGGGTCTGTGCGATGGGGAATCGCTACGTCGCGCAAAGGAGGAGGCAGGTGGGCTGACACCCTCTGCTGGCGCTCATTTAGGAGTCGCCGGCCACCCTGTCAACGCGAGCGACGGCCGGTCAGAAGGGCTTGACGATCACCAGCACGACAATGGCGATGGTGGCAATGCCGGGCACTTCGTTGATCAGCCGCAGCTGTTTGCCGGTCAGCAGCGCCGCGCCCGGACGGCCGAGCTTGCGGCCATACCCGATCATCCAGCCATGATAGGCAGACAGCGCCAGCACCACCGCCAGCTTGGCGTGGAACCAGCCCTGATCCCAGGCGGAAATGGTTTGCGCCAGCAGCAATCCGAGCAGCCAGACGACGATCATCGACGGCGTCAGGATGATCGACCGCAGCTTGGATTCGCGTTCCACCCATCGCGCGCATTCGGCAGGATCGGCCAGGCCTTCCTGATGATAGACCAGGAAGCGCGGATAGGCGAACAGGCCCGCCATCCAGAAGATGACGAAGATCAGGTGGACAGCCTTGAGCCAAGGATAGGCGGAGGCCAGCATCGCGCTCATCCGCGGACCCGCCGCACCAGTTGCTCGACATGGGCGATGGGCGTGTCGGGCAGGATGCCATGGCCGAGGTTGAAGACATGCGGCCGGTTGGCGAAAACCGCGCGCAACGCATCGATACGCGCATCGAGCGCATCGCCGCCGGCGATCAGCAGCAGCGGATCGAGATTGCCCTGCACCGGCAATCCAGCCGGCAAAACCGCATCGGCCCAGACCGGATCGACGGTCTCGTCGAGACCGAGGATGTCGGGCCGCACGCCTTCGGCATAGGCCGCGAGCTTGGCCCCGGCGCCCTTGGGAAAACCGATGATCGGCACGTTCGGGCGCGCCGCGCGAATACGCTCGACGATCGCACGGTTGGGTTCGATGACCCAGCGGTCGAACTCGTCGGGCGCCAGGCTGCCGGCCCAGCTGTCGAACAATTGCACCGCATCGACGCCGGCCTCGATCTGCTTGACCAGGTAATCGGTGGTGGCATCGACGATGGCGTCGATCAGCGCGGCGAACCGGTCGCGCTCGCCATAGGCCATGCGCCTCGCCGCGCTATGGTCCTTCGATCCCGCGCCATGCACCATATAGGTGGCGACCGTCCATGGACTGCCGGCAAAGCCAAGCAGGGCCCGTCCTGGGGGCATCGCCTGCCGGAGCAGGCGAATGGTCTGGTAGACCGGCTCCAGCCGCTCAGGGGCCGGCTGGAGCGTTTCCAGCGCCACTTCGGCAAGACGTGGGGCAAGACGTGGGCCTTCGCCTGCCTCGAACCACAGATCCTGCCCCATCGCATGCGGAATGACGAGAATGTCCGAAAACAGGATGGCGGCGTCGAAGTCGAACCGGCGCAGCGGCTGCAACGTTACTTCGCATGCGGCCGCACTGTCGTGCACCAGTTCGAGGAAGCCACCCTTCTCCGCACGCAATGCCCGATATTCCGGAAGATAGCGGCCAGCCTGGCGCATAAGCCACATCGGGGGCGGATCGAGCCGTTCGCCACGCATCACGCGCAGCATGGCTCCCTCAAATGGCGCGGCCGGGCATTCTCCCATAGAATCTCTATCTTTCTCTTATGAATGATGAAGGTAGTTGGCGCGTGCATAGTGGGGATTAGTCGGCTGTCCCGCTTTTGCCAACAGCCGTGCGGAATCGACTCGTTGCGCGCCGCCGAGTCGCCCGGTTCATACCCGTTATCCACAGGCTGTGGATTGTCCTGCGGGCTGCGGGTTATCCTGTGGATGGAATCGACGACAGCCGGGATGGCCCTTTGTACCCGTATCGCTGCCTTGCCTTATCCACAGTCTGCTCACATGCTTTGGGGCACCGATGAAGCTGCACCTGCATCTCCTGTCCGACTCCACCGGCGAAACGCTCGAGACGATTGCCAAGGCTGCGCTGGCGCAGTTCGACGATGTCTCGGTAACCCGCCATTTCTGGCCGATGGTGCGCAATCGCGCGCATCTGGAACGGATATTGGGCGAGGTCGCCGACAATCCGGGGTTGGTGCTGTTCACGCTGGTCAATGGCGAATTGCGGCGCGAGCTGGAATCGCGCTGTGCGGCACTGGGGCTGCCGACCGTGCCGGCGCTCGACGCGGTGACCGACGCGCTGTCGCAACTGCTGGGGCAGGAAGCCAAGGCCCGGCCGGGGCGTCAGCACATATTGGACGCAGCCTATTATGCGCGCGTCGAGGCAATCCATTACACCATGGCGCATGACGATGGTGTTGCTCCCGAAGGCTGGGAGGATGCCGATATCGTGCTGGCGGGGGTGTCGCGATCGTCGAAGACACCGACCAGCATCTACCTCGCCAACCGCGGATACAAGACCGCCAATATTCCGATCGTCCCCGAATCCCCGCCACCCGACACGCTCTTCACCCTGCGCAATCCACTGGTGGTCGGGCTGACCACCAGTGCCGATCGGCTGGTGGCGGTGCGGCGCAACCGGCTGTCGTCGCTCGGTGAGGATCGCGTCACCAGCTATGCCGACGAAGAGGCCGTCAAGCGCGAGCTCGGCTATGCGCGGCGGATGTTCGCCGACAATGACTGGCCGGTGATCGACGTGACGCGTCGCTCGATCGAGGAAACCGCCGCTGCCATCATCAAGCTGTGCGAGGACCGGCGTGCGGCGATGCGGCAGGGTGCGGCCTGGGTCCAGCCCCAGCCATGACCGATACGCTGATCCTGGCTTCCCAAAGCGCCAGTCGCCGCGCCATGCTGGCCGCGGCGGGGGTTGCCCATCGGGCGCTGCCGGCACACGCCGATGAGGCCGCATTGACCGACGCGCTGCTGGCAGAAGGCCAGAAGCCCAGAGCAATTGCAGACGCTTTAGCCGAGCTCAAGGCGCTGCATATTTCGCTGCTCCATCCCCAGAATCTGGTGATTGGCAGCGATTCGATGGTCGATGTCGATGGCAGGCTCCTCGACAAGCCGGTGTCACGCGAGGATGCAAAACAGTATCTTGAGTCTTTTTCAGGCAAGCGGATGCGGCTGACCAGTGCGGTGGTGGTGGCAGAGGGTGGTCGGCCGGTGTGGCGCCATGTCGATGAGGCCAAGCTGATGGTGCGCCGCCTGTCGCCGGACTTCATCGACGCCTATCTCGATGCAGAATGGCCCGCCATTGCCGGTTGCGTCGGCTGTTTCCGGATCGAGGCGATGGGTATCCAGCTGTTCGAGCGGATCGACGGCGACCATTTCACCATCCTGGGCATGCCGCTGTTGCCGCTGCTCGCCTATCTTCGCCAGCGCGGGGCCCTTGCTGCATGACCGACATCGCGACACCAGACACGGCCGGACCGGGCGTCCGCTATGCCGAGGTGATCGGGGATCCGATCGCCCACAGCCTTTCGCCGGTGATCCATGGCTTCTGGCTGGAGCAACTCGGCATGACCGGTGCGTACCGGCGCTGCCATGTCCGGCCCGAGCAGCTCGCCGACTATGTGGCCCGCCGGCGAGAGGACCCGCTCTGGCTGGGCTGCAACGTCACCATCCCGCACAAGCTGGCCATCCTCGAGCATGTCGCCGACCCCGGCGACATTGGCTGCAGCATCGGAGCCGCCAACACGGTTGCCCGCGATGCGCAGGGTGCGCTGTTTGCGACCAACACCGATGCCGGCGGCTTCTTTGCGCCGCTCGCCGATCAGGAACTGGCCGGTCGTCCGGTCACGGTGATCGGCGCGGGCGGTGCGGCGCGGGCGGTGCTGTTCGCGCTGTCCAAGATGAATGTGGGGCCGGTGACGATCCTCAACCGCAACACGCTCAAGGCCAGCATGCTGCTTGCGACCTTCGGCCTGAAAGGCGAGGCGTTGCCGCTCGATGCCGCGCTGCACAAGGCCGGCTTGCTGGTCAATGCCAGCTCGCTGGGCATGTCCGGGCAACCGCCGCTGGTGCTCGACCTCGCGCCGCTGCCCGATGACGCGGTCGTCTATGATCTTGTCTATGCGCCGCTCGTCACCGATCTGATCGCCGCCGCCGACGATCGCGGCCTAGCGGCGATCGACGGGCTGGAGATGCTGGTCGGCCAGGCGGCGCTGGCGTTCGAGCTGCTGTTCGGCGCGGCCCCGCCGCGCGACCATGACGAGCAGCTCAGGGAGCTTTTGGTGCGATGAGCGATGCCCGCGGTCGCCCGCTGATCGTCGGCCTCACCGGTTCGATCGGCATGGGCAAATCGACGGTGGCGGCCATGCTCCGCGATCTCGGCGTGCCGGTGTTCGATGCCGATGCTGAGGTGCATCGGCTGCAGGCCCCGGGCGGAGCAATGCTGCCGCAGATCGAAGCCGCCTTCCCCGGCACGACCGGCCCCGACGGGCTGGATCGGGCCAGATTGGGCGCGTTGGTGTTCAACGATGCCGAGGCGCTGGCCCGGCTCGAGCGGATCGTCCATCCGGCGGTGGGTGCCGCGCAGGCCGCGTTCATGGCCGCCAATGCCGGCGCGCCGATCATCGTCCTCGACATTCCTCTGCTGTTCGAAAAGGGCGGCTTCTCGGCGGTCGACCGGATCCTGGTGGTGTCCGCGCCGCCGGAGGAGCAGCGCCGCCGCGTGCTTGCCCGCCCCGGCATGACCAGCGACAAGTTCGAGGCGATCCTGGCCCGGCAGACGCCCGACGAGCAGAAACGCGCCCGCGCCGATCATGTCATCGATACCGGGCGCTCGTTGGCCGAAACCCGCGCACAGCTCGCCGCTGTCGTTGCTTGCCTTAGCGCGGAGAGCGGCGCATAGTTTCAGGACGATGCGCGAGATTGTGTTCGATACCGAAACCACAGGCCTGAATGCTGGCGGCGGAGACAGGCTGGTCGAGGTCGGGTGCATCGAGATGGTCAACCGGATCGAAACCGGCCGCACCTTCCATGCCTATATCAACCCGGAACGGTCGATGCCCGCCGAGGCGCAGGCCGTGCACGGGCTCAGCGATGCCTTTCTGTCGGACAAGCCGCGCTTTGCCGATATCGTCGACGCGTTGCTAGCTTTTCTGGGCGATGACGCGGCGCTGGTTGCCCACAATGCCGCGTTCGATTTCGGCTTCATCGATGCCGAGCTGGTGCGCGCCGGCTACCCCCCGCTCGATCGCAGCCGGATGGTCGACACAGTGGCGATGGCGCGCAAGCTGCATCCCGGGGCCAAGCACAGCCTCGACGCCCTATGCACCCGCTACGGCATCGATCGCAGCCATCGCGTCAAGCATGGCGCGCTGCTCGATGCGGAACTGCTCGCCCAGCTCTATGTCGAGATGACCGGCGGTCGCCAGATCGGACTTGGCCTCGCGGCAGAGCCGGCCGGCCAGCCGGCGCTCTCGGCTGCTTCGGCCATAACCGTCGCCCGCGCCTTTCGCGCACCGCGGCCGCATGCCGCGAGCGCCAAGGAACTTGCAGCGCATGCAGCCTTTATTGCCACCATCGATCAGGCCTTGTGGCTGCAGCAGAATTGAAGGGAGAGACCAAGGGGGAAGAGAGAAATTCCGCACCGTCGAGAAGCGTCAACAAGCCGGACGGTCCGGGCAATGCGGCATCGCCGTCAATACAGGAGAAGAAGCATGGACATTCGCGTATCCGGTCACCAGCTCGAAACGGGCGCCGCCCTGCAAACCCATGTTTCCGATCGAATGAACGCGATAGCCGACAAATATTTCGCGCGGGCCATCTCCGCCCACGCCACTTTCGGTCGCGGCCCGCATGAGTCGCTGACCTGCGACATCATCGCCCATGTCATGCAGGGGGTGGTGCTCAAGGGCCATCACCAGGCACAGGATGCGCATGTCGCCTTCGAAGGCGCTGCCGACAAGATCGAAAAGCAGCTGCGCCGCTACATGCGCCGGCTCAAGGATCGCAACGCCAACGGCAATGGCGCCGCGCAGCAACCGCCCGGCGAAGTGCCGCTCGATGCCGGGTACACGGTGTTCGAGGCCGATCCGTCCGAGGAGGAAGTCGGCGACGCGCCGGCGATCATCGCCGAAACCCGCGTCGATGTGCCGACCACCAGCGTATCCGACGCGGTGATGATGCTCGACCTCAGGAACACCGGCGCGCTGCTGTTCGTCAATGCCGCTACCGGCGTGCACAACATGGTCTATCGCCGGGGCGACAATACCATCGGCTGGGTCGAGCCGAAGCGTAGCTGAGCCGCCGTGTCGTCGGCGTTTGACAAACATGGGTGGATATTCGGTCCGGCTGCGTCTATGGGCGCGGCCGGACCAGCTATCGCAGCGATGGCGCGGGTCGGATGGCAACGGTGATGCCATCGCCTGCTGCCTGACCTGAATCCCCCTCGATTGCGTGACATTTGCAACAATGATTCGTCTTTCAGACCTCGTCTATCCCGCCACCGTCCGCGCCCAGCAGCCGGTCGAGTCGAAGCGGGCCTTTTTCCCGCTTGCGGGCACCCTTGCCGCGTCCGCGCTGGGGCTCGACGCCAGCGAGGTGACCGAGGCGCTGCTCGAGCGCGAGCGGCTGGGTTCCACCGCCTTCGGGCGCGGCATGGCCATCCCGCATGCCCGGATTCCGGGCCTGTCCGGCGTGCGGGCGATGTTCATCCAGTTCGCGCGTCCGATCGAATTCGACGCCATCGATGCCCTCCCGGTCGATCTTGCTTTCGTGTTGCTGTCGCCGTTCGACGCCGGGGCCGAACATCTCAAGGCGCTGGCCCAGGTGTCCCGCTTCCTGCGCGACGACACTGCGGTCGCCCGCCTGCGCGGCAGCCGCACCGCCGAAGCCCTGTACGCCATCCTGACCGGGGATGAGGCCCGGGACGCGGCCTGAGCTGGGATGAGCGACGAGGCCATCAGCGCCGGAGAAGCCGCCCATTTCCGCGCGCTTGAGTCGCTGTACGCCGTCGCCCCGATCAACCGGCTGTTTCCCTCCGCGCTCCAAGTCGAGGCGGCGGGCCGGGCCACCATCCGCTTCGACATCCTGCCCGATCATTTTCACGCGGCTGGCGCGGCGCATGGCACCAGCTATTTCAAGATGCTCGACGATGCGGCCTTCTACGCCGCCAACAGCCTGGTGACCGACAGGTTTCTGCTGACCACCGCCTTCAACCTGCTGTTCACCCGCCCGCTCAAAGCCGGGCCGGCGACCGCTCACGGCCGCTGGGTCAGCGGCCGCCGGCGGGTGTTCGTGGCCGAGGCATTCCTGGTCGATGCAACCGGGGAAGAAGTGGCGCGCGGAACCGGCACCTTCATGCGCTCATCCTTCGCACTGTCGGGATTGCCCGGTTATGTCGCCCGGTGACGGGGTACCGCCGCGCCTGACCAGCGCGATGCTGGTTTCCGCGCTGGTACGCAGGGTCAATGGCGCCGGCGGTTTTGCGACCGTCATCCACCATGGCGACGATCGCGCCGGTGCCATATTGGTCGAGTGCAGCGATCGCGGTCAGAGCGACATGCTGCTCGAACGAATCACCGAATTCGACGGCTCGATCGGCTGGCGCTCGGTGGCAGCCGCGACCGACGAAGACCCCGGCGCGCGCGGCGAGCGGCTGTCACGCCGCCTGCGCAGCGACCCGGATCTGTGGGTGATCGAACTGGACATCCCTGATGCGCAACGGTTCGTCGCCGAAATGACCTCCACGGCTTGACCTTTCGGGCAGGCGTGCGCACAGGCGCCGCACCTTAGGTGCGAAGGTTGCCTTGCGCTGTCTCCATTCTTCAACAGGGGAGGGAGAACCAGCCGGATCCAGGACGGTTCCCGGGCAAACACGCAGTCGGAGGGCAACGCCCGGCACGCTCGACCCATCGCTTTGGGGTCGGCCGCCGACGCCGAGACCGCTCCGCCCAGTTTGATGCGTAATGAGTCGCCTTTTCCACTTTGCCTCGGCGCTGGCCGTAGGCATGACTGCGCTGACCGCAGTCGCCCTGACCGCCCCGACGCTAGCGCAGACGCAGCCGGGCGATGTCATTTTCGAACCAGTCCCCGCGACTGAAGAGACCGGCCAGACCGCAGCGGACAGCGCGGACCGGTCTGACCAGATCGACCACGCCTCGCTCGAAGCCATGGTCGCCGCCATGCCCCACAGCGAACCCGAAACCGACGATCTGCGCTGCATTGCCACCGGCGTCTTTTTCGAATCGGCCAATCAGAGCGTCGAAGGCCAGCTTGCGGTGGCCAATGTCATCATCAATCGTGCTGAATCGGGGCGCTTCGCTCCCACGCCGTGCGCGGTGTTGACGCAGCGCGGGCAGTTTTCCTTCGTGCGCCGCGGGATCATCCCCACCCCGCCCAATGACGACCGCTGGCAGCGGGCCGTGGCCATTGCGCGGATTGCCAGCGAGGACCGCTGGAGCGATCCCGTGCCGGGCGCGCTCTTCTTTCATGCAACCTACGTGTCGCCGGGCTGGAATCGCCCGCGGATCGCGCGGTTGGGCGATCATATCTTCTATCGCTGAGCGGGAGCCCGCGTCGCCTTTGTATGGGGCGGCGTGCGGAACTGATCGTTCGGGTCGCGGCAAGACCCCGGACCGACCGTCCGGGGTCTTGCTTTGTTCCCGAACCGCCATAAGCTGTCGTCATGGCAACGCTCGCATCCCCCTGCCCAGAACCGGACTGCTGTGCCGCAGACGTCGCCCGCAGCCTGGCGCGATTCTTCCACCATCGCGGCCTCACGGCGCTGTGCGAAGTGCCGTTGCCGAACGGACGACGGGCCGACATGGTGCTGATCGATGCCAAGGGCACCATCACCATCATCGAGATCAAGGTCGCGCGCGGTGACTTGATCGCCGACACCAAATGGCCGGAGTATCTCGACTGGTGCGACCATTTCTATTGGGCGCTTACCCCGTCGCTGAGCCATGACGTGCTGCAGGACCGGCAGCCCGAGCGCTGCGGGCTGATCGTCGCGGACCGTTATGATGCGGCGGTGATCCGGGAGTCGGTCGAGCATCGGCTGGCGTCGGCACGGCGGCGCAGCGAATTGCTGCGCATCGGGCGGCTGGCCATGCGGAGGCTCAGTTTCGCGGCGGACCCGATGTTCGCCAGCACCGCAGGCGCCGCCGAAGCGGCGCTGTAAATCGGCTCAGTTGGGCCCGGCGACGGGTGCCGCCGGGGTCGCGCCTTGTGGCCGGGCATCGAGGGCCGCCAGCACCGCAGCGGCGCGGCTGTCTTCCGTGGCATAGTCGCGCGGCGATTTGCCGGCGAGATTGTCCTGAAGATCGGGGTTTGCCCCGGCCGCGATCAGCGCGCGCACCATCGCAATATCCCGGCGCTGCACGGCGAGATGAAGCGCGGTTTCGCCGCGACCGTTCGCCGCGTTGACGCGCGCACCATGGGTGACCAGCGCCTGAGCACCATCGACAAAGCCCAGTTGCGCCGCCACCTGCAGCGGCGTCGCACCCTCGCGGTCCGCCAGATTGGCGTCGGCACCGCGCTGAAGCAGGAAATTGAGCCAGGTCAGGTCGCGCCGCGCCACAACAATGTGCAGCGCAGTCTGGCCGGTCGACCGATCGCGGGTGTTGATCAGCGTGCCGCTGGGGCCGTTGAGCAACTCCATCGCCTTGTTGCCGTCACGGTCGCGCACCGCTTCCAGAAACTGGTAGCTGTCGGAGAAGAGTTGCGCCGCCGCCGGTGCGGTCAGCAGCATGGCGCCGCCGGCCGACAGCAGCAGGGCGGTCGCAGCGGTGGCCAGTCGGCGAGCAGGCAACATCATCGACAAAATTCCTTGATCCGACGGGCGGCGGGCGGCGTGAGCGATTGATTTTCCGCTCATGCCGCCGCAAGTCTGAGCGCGTCATGAATGATGGTTTCCATACTCTCCGCGCGATGCTCGGCGCAAGTCTCGCCGCCATGCTGCTGACGCTCGCCGCCTGTGGTCCGGCCAATGCGCCGATCGAGGAGCCACCCCTCAAGGGGGCCCGGATCGGCGGCCCGTTCACGCTGGTCGGCAGCGACGGACAGCCCGTCACCGACCGGGATTTTGCCGGGCGCTATCGGCTGGTCTATTTCGGCTATAGTTTCTGCCCTGACGTCTGCCCGGTCGATCTCAACTGGCTGATGCTCGGCCTCAAGCAGTTCGAACGGCAGGATTCGGCGCGCGCGGCGCGCATCCAGCCGATTTTCATCACGGTCGACCCAGCGCGCGACACGCCGGCAGTGATCGGCGACTATGTGCGCAAATTCCATCCGCGTCTGATCGGCCTGACCGGCAGTGACCAGCAGATCCGCGCCGCCGCCGATGCCTTTGTCGTCCAGTACAGCCGCCAGCCGGGCAGCACGCCCGATGCCTATCTGATGGCGCACACCAACGCCGCCTATCTGATGGGCCCCGACGGAGAGCCGCTGGCGCTGCTGCCCACCGACAATATCACCACCGAATCGGTGAACGAGGGCGCACCCGATCTGGTTGCGGCCGAACTGGCGCGCTGGGTCAGGTGAGCGACGGCCCGGCGCCTTTCTGGGAACAGCCGCTCGCCAGCCTCGATGCCGCGCAGTGGGAGGCTCTGTGCGACGGGTGCGGCAAATGCTGCCTGCACAAGCTCGAAGAGGAAGATGAGGAGGAGGTGCGGGTCTGGCCGACCAATGTCGCCTGCAAATTGCTCGATCGCGAGACCGCGCAGTGCAGCGATTATCGCAACCGTCGCCGCTATGTGCCCGAATGTCTGCAATTGAGCGCGGGCCGCATCGATTCGCTGTTCTGGCTGCCGCTGACCTGCGCCTATCGGCTGCGCGCGGAGGGCCGACCGCTACCCGAATGGCATTATCTGCTGTGCGGCGATCGCGATGCGGTGCACGCCGCCGGTGAATCGATCCGCGGCTGGACAGTCAGCGAGGTCGATGCCGGGCCGCTGGAGCATCATGTTGTCGATCGCGCGATCTGACACGCCGGCCGCCGAGGATTTCAACGTCGTCGTCGCCGATCGGGTGCTGACCGTCCGGGTCAGGCGCCATCACGCATCGCGGCGCTATCGCTTGCGCTACGATCAGCGGTCGGGCGAGCTGCGCCTGACCCTGCCGCTTCGCCAGCGCATCGCCCCGGCGCGTCTGTGGGTCGCCGATCAGGGGGCATGGATTGCGCAGCAGATCGTTGCCCGACCGGTCAGCTGCACGATGGTGGCGGCTGGCACCCGCCTGCCGTGGGACGGGGGCTGGCTGACCATCCACTGGTCGCCCGATCATCCGCGCCAGCCCGTCATCGACGCCGATTGCCTGCGGCTCGGCGGGCCGACGACCGCGATAGCACCGCGTGTCCGTCGCTGGCTTCAGCAGGTGGCGCGGCGCGAGTTCGGCGAGCGCAGCCGCACGATGGCCGAGGCCGAACATCTGCCGCTGCGCAGTGTCTCGGTCGGCGATCCGCGCAGCCGCTGGGGCAGTTGCAGTGCGTCAGGTGCAATCCGCTACAGCTGGCGGCTGGCGATGGCGCCCGAATTTGTCCGCCATGCGATTGTCGCGCACGAGGTCGCACATCTCGCCCACATGAATCACGGGCCGCGCTTCCACGCGCTGGCCGACCGGCTGGGCGGTGTGGCCAACGCCCAATCCAAGGCCTGGCTGAAGGCGCATGGCATGATGCTGCACGCGTTGAATTTCGACAGCTGAGCGCGGCCGCGGCCGACCGGGCGGTCGCTACTGGGGTTTGGGGTTTGCCGGGGGGCGTGGCGGTGGCTGGGCGCGGCGTCCGGTCATCTCGTCGATCCAGCGCTGGTCGAGCTGCGGTTTGCGCTCCTCATCGGGGGCCGGCCCTGTCTCGCCTTCCACGACGACCCCGTCATTGGGCCCGAGCGCCGGGTCGAGCTCGATCGGCTGACCATTTTCGTCGGTCAGCGCACCCTCGCCAGGCTCGCCGAAATAGGCATCTTCCTCGGTCTCCAGTTGCCATTGCGGCAGTTCGACCTCGGTCTTGAACTCCTCGATCGGGCGGTTGGCGACGGCGACGCGCATGAAATCGGCAAAGGCCTGCGCCGGTGCCCGGCCGCCCTGCAGGCCGCCCACCGCGCGCGCATCGTCGCGGCCCATCCACACGCCGGTGGTGATGCCGCTGGAAAAGCCCAGAAACCAGCCATCCTTGTTGCTGCTGGTGGTGCCGGTCTTGCCGGCCACCGGGCGCCCGATCTGCGCCGCGCGACCGGTGCCGGTGTTGACGGCGGTCTGCAGCAGGTCGGTGATGCCGGCGGCGACCCAGCCATCGACCAGCACCGCTGCCGGTTCAGGCGTCCGCTCGTACAGCAGATCGCCGTCGGCGGTGGTCACGCGGGCGATGGCATAGGGCCGAACCGCCCGCCCCTCGGCCGCGACCGAGGCGAAAGCGGCGGTCATGTCGATCACCCGCACATCGGATGTGCCCAGCACCATCGAGGGCTGGGTATTGATGTCGGTCGAAATGCCGAACCGGCGCGCCATCGAGGCAATCGCAGAGGTACCGATCGAATCGCCCAGCTTCGCCGCGACGGTGTTGACCGAATAGGCAAAGGCAGACCGCACATCCATCTCACCCGAGAAGCGGCCATTGGCGTTGCGGGGGCTCCATCCGTTGATCGTCACCGGCTCGTCGACCACGCGATCGTCGACCCGGTAGCCGGCCTCCAGCGCCGCCATATAGACGAACAGCTTCCACGCCGATCCCGGCTGGCGGGTCGCGGTCGTGGCGCGATTGTAGTTCGACGTCACATAGTCGCGCCCGCCGACCATCGCCCGCACTGCGCCGTCGCGATCGAGCGCGACCAGCGCGCCCTGCGCGCCGCCGGGGGTATTGGCCTGGATCGCCGCGGTCGCCGCGCGCTGCATGCCGAGGTCGAGTGTCGTCCACACGTCGAGCGGCTTGGTCGATTCGTCGATCAACGTGTCGAGCTGCGGCAGGGCCCAGTCGGTGAAATAGCGGGCGCTGTTCTGCGGCGGCTCTGCTGCCAGTTCGACATCGGCGGGCCGGGCGCGGCGGCGCTGTTCGGGGGTGATGACGCCCGCATCGAGCATGACGTCGAGCACGACATTGGCGCGACCCAGCGCGGCCTCCGCATCGGCGGTGGGCGAATAGCGCGACGGCGCCTTGACCAGGCCGGCGATGACCGCGGCTTCCGGAAGCCCCAGATCTTCCGCGCCATGACCGAAGAATCGGCGGGACGCGGCATCGATGCCATAGCTGCCGCCGCCGAAATAGACCTTGTTGAGATAGAGTTCGAGAATCTGATCCTTGCTGAACTTCCACTCCAGCGCCATCGCCAATATGGCTTCCTGCGCCTTGCGGGTGACCGAATAGCTGTTGCTGAGGAAGATGTTGCGCGCGAGCTGCTGGCTGATCGTCGACGCGCCCTGCCAGCGCCCCTCGCCGCGCCGTTCGAGCGCGATGCTGACGGCACGCGCCAGCCCGACGGGATCGATGCCGAAATGATAGCGGAAGCGCCGGTCCTCCACCGCGACCATGGCGTCACGCATCGGCTGCGGCGTATCCGACAGCTTCATCCAGCGGCCGTAATTGGGCCCGATCGATACGATGATCGCGCCATTGGCGTCACGGACGCGAATAGTCTGTCCGTTGGGGGAGCTTTTCAGCTCCTCGAAGCTCGGAAGATTGGACGCCGCCACGCCGACCGCGATCGCGATGCCGATCAGGATCAGCAGCGCGAGCGCCGAACCCCATTTGACGATGCCCATGACGATCCGCCGGGCGCGGGTGGGGGCGGCCTTGCTGCCGGAACGGGATGCGGTTGCCATCAGGCCGCCTGATTAGGACTGCGCGGGAATCGCGACAAGCGAATTTGCGCTTTGCTCGCGTCCGGCTTTCGCTTGCGTGAACGGATCAGTCGCGGGTGGTGAAGTCGAGGCTGGCGCTGTTCATGCAGAAACGCGCGCCGGTCGGGGCCGGACCGTCGGGGAAGACGTGGCCGAGATGCCCGTCGCACCGTGCGCACCGTACCTCGTCGCGCACCATGCCGTAGCTGGTGTCGCGATGGATGGTCACGGCATCGTCGCTGATCGGCTGGAAGAAGCTGGGCCAGCCCGAGCCGCTGTCATATTTGGTGCCGCTGTCGAACAGCGGCGCGCCGCAGCCGCCGCAGACATAGATGCCATCGGCCTTGTGCACGTTGAATTGGCCGGTGAAAGCCCGTTCGGTGCCATGTTCCCGCAGCACATGATATTGTTCGGGGGTCAGGCGCTCACGCCATTCGGCGTCGGTCAGGTTCAGCTTGTCCATGGCCCCAAGGTGCGGTGGCGACCCCGCAGTTTCAAGCGCTAATCCGCGTCAATCGGGCGATGGCGCGGACGCTGCCCGGGGAATGGCGCAAGAATCGCAAAAGCAGCGGGGCCATCCACGGATTTTCGCAGGCGCGCCACGCGGCGCCGGCCACGCCCATCGGCAGCAGCAGCCGATCGGCGAAACGCTGTTGCCAGGAGAGGGCGGCCTCTCCCTGACGCCATGCCGCCACTGCGGATTCGGCGCTCGCGAGCGCGATTCCCATCCCCTCGCCTGCCAGACTCGGGATGCAACCGGCCTGATCGCCCAACAGCCACACGCCTGGCACCCCGGTGCGCGCACGCCAGCCATAGGGCACCGCCGCAATCGCATCGATCCGCCCGATTGCGTCGGCCGAGGTCAGCCGGTCGCCCAGCGGAGGACAGGCGTCGCCCCATTGCTGCAGCAGCGTCTCCGGCCGCGACTCCGCCTCGGCCAGCCGCGACTTGTGCACCGCCAGGCAGAGGTTGAGGCTGCCATCCTCCTGGCGCACCAGGCCGACATAGCCGCGATCGAACAGGAACAGCTCGACCGCGTCGCCCACCAGCCGTTCCCCCGTCTGCGATGTCGCAACGCGCTGGCGCAGGCCTATCACCGGGTCTGCGGCGCCATGCGCCGTTGGCGTACGGCGGTGGCCGGCGACATTATGCTTGCCGCTGGCGAGCAACAGGGTCGGGCTGGCCAATATCGCCGCATCGTCGGTAACCGCCTGCCCCGCGTCGATGGAACGGATGGTGATGCCGCGTTCCACCCCGGTTCCGGCGGCGACGGCAGCATCGAGCAGCAGGCTGTCGAGCCGGCGACGGGAGAGGCCCATGCCCGCGTGCGGCAGCTCTGTCTCGATGGACCGGCCGCCGGCGAACAACCGCACCCGTGTCACCCTCTGGCCGCCCAGCGCATCGCTATCGAGCCCCAAGCGATCGAGCGTTGCCAATGTCTGCCAGGACAGGAAGCCGCCGCAGATGGCATCGCCGGTCTCGCGCGTGCGCTCGATCAGCAGCGGCGGGGCGCCGGCGCGGGCCAAATGGATCGCCGCCGCGCTGCCGGCAGGTCCCCCGCCGATCACCAGCGGCCGGTCGATCCATGACGTCACCGGATCCGCTCCACGCACAGCCGCCACGGGAACCAGCGCCGCACCTGCGCGCCCTCGATCCGCGCTTCGGCCAGAATCCTACGCCACTCATCCGGCCGGAATGACCGGGCGATCGACAATTGGCCGTCGCGGCGAACCACCGGGTCGACCATCGCCAGCACGGCCAGCGCCGGATAGCCGACAAAGGGCAGGTGTTGGCGGTGCAGATCGTTGATCAGCCAGCCGGCGCGTGCCTCGCTTTCCATGAAATGGAGAAACGCCAGGCGCTGTTCGGGCGTCATATGGTGCGCGACCAGGCTGGAAATCACCACGTCCCAGCCTTCGCCTGCCAGCTGCCGATAATCGCCGGTGCGATAGACGATCGGCATGGTCGCCGGCGTGGCGGCGCGGGCGGCGGCCTCGCTGCGCGGATTGAGGTCGATGCCCACCATCTCGACGGCAATGCCCATCCGCTCGGCATCGCGGGCCAGGCAGCGCAGCATGTCGCCATGGCCGAAACCGACGTCAAGCACGCGCAGCGGCGTAGCACTTGCGCCGCGCAACTGGGCGATGGCGCGGAAAAAAGCCCGCGTCGGCCGCGTCGCCAGGGTCAGGGCATTGATGCGGGCGAGATCGGCAATGATGCGGGCGAAGCGTTCGGACGACAAGTCGAGCGCATCCATCTCCTCCTCTCGCTCCACTGGATGGACCAGGGAAGTGAAAGGGTTCACGCCCGGAACTCCAGCCGGATCGCCTCCGCCGCCAGCCCGGGGCCGAAAGCGAGGGCGAGGCCCGGCCCGACCGCGTTGCGTTCGATCAGCCGGGCGATGGCGAACAGCACGGTCGCCGATGACATGTTGCCATAGTCGCGCAACGTATCGCGGCTGGCGGACAGGGCCTGCGGCGGAATCGCGAGCGCGCGTTCGACCGCGTCGAGGATCGAGCGGCCACCGGCATGGATGGCCAGATGCGCCGGCAACTCGGCGCCGAACAGGCCGTCCGCCACGCCGCGGTCAGCGAGCGCGGCCTCGATGCGGGCCGGCACCTCGCCCGACAGGCGCATGACAAAGCCCTGCTCGCCGATATCCCAGCGGATCAGCTCGTGCGAGGCGGGCAGCGCCAGGCTGACGCCGCCGCCCAGTACTACCGGCCCCGGTCCGGCCGCTATGATCGCCGCGGCCGCGCCGTCGCTGAACTGCAGCATCGCCAGCAGCGGCTCGATCGCCCCTGTATCCTCCAGATGCAGCGTCGAAAGCTCGACGCTGACCAGCAGGACCTGCGCATCCGGCTCGGATCGCACGATGTGCCGCGCAGCGCGCAGCGCGGTCACGCCGGCATAGCAGCCCATGAAGCCGATCAGCAGCCGCTCGACCTGCGGCGACAGACCCAGCGCGCGGGCAATGATCTGGTCGATGCCCGGCGCAGTGAAACCGGTGCAACTGGCGACGACGATGTGGGTGATGCCGGCCGGATCGAAACTGAGCTTGCCGATCGCCGCCAGCGCGAGCTGGGGGGCCAGCTCGGCGTAGGCGCGCATCCGGGCGGAGGTGGCGGGCAGCGGCGATGCATCGTAGAAACCGCCGGGGTCGACCGGGGAGCCGCCATTGTCCGCGCGCGGCAGGACCGACCAGCGATGCCCGATCCCCGACCGGTCGGCCATGCGCAGGAACAGGCGCCGCTCCCGCTCATCCGCGATCTTTGCCGCGGCATAGTCGATGAAGGCGCGATGGATGTCATGGCCCGGACTGGCGACCGCGAGCTGACGGATGGCTGGCTGCGCGCTCATCGCTGCGGCACAGAAAACCGGCTGTTAACCACGAACGATGCATATTGGCCGACCATGAGGGCCAAATGCACCATTAGGCGCGGTAACGCCATGCCTGCTTTGGCCGGTGCGGCGAAACATGTGCTTGGCGCCGGCGGCGGCATCGCCATGCTGCTCGGCGCGGCGTCGCCGGCGGCGGCGCAATGTCTGCTGTGCACCGACAGCAGCGCACCTGCGTCGAGCAGCGTCGATGGCATTCTGCCCGACCTGCCGTTGCGGGTCGAAGTGATTGCCGATCTCGATTTTTCGCGGCTGGTGGCGGGCGATGGCGGGGGCAGCATCACCCTCGATCCGCAGAGTGGCGGGGGACAGACGCGGGGCAATGTCGCCCCACTGGGCGGGTATGGCTTTTCTGGCCGGGTGATCGTCACCGGTACCCCGCTCCGCAACGTGCGCATCAGCCTGCCCGATTCGATTACCCTGACGGCATCCAACGGCCGCACCGCCCGCGTGACCCAGATCAGTACGGGCGAGGCACCGGTGCTCAGGCTGGGCGTGACCGGACGTCTCGAATTCAGCTTCGGCGGCCGGCTGGACATCAGTGGCAATGATGATGGCGACTATCGTGGCCGGATTCCGGTGACCGTCAGCTACGAATAGCCCTGCCCCCGCTCGCGGCAACCCGGGCGATGTCGAGAAGCCCGGCCCGCAGCAGCACATCCCCGGCGTTGTCGGGCGCCTTCATTTCCCGCTCGAGCCGGTGCAACCGTTCGATCAGGCGCGCGAGGCGGGGCGAATCCCAGCGTGAGAGCTGCGCGGCAATGGCCGAGCGCTCTTTCCAGAATATGGCTTTGCCCGCCGCCTCGATGACCTGCGTCACGGAACGCCCCCCATCGACCGCAGCGCGCAGCTCCGCAAGCTGCAAGGCGCGACGGGCCATCGCGCGAATCAGCGGGATGTCGGCAACGCCGGTTGCGGCGAGCTTGGCGAACTGGCCGGGCAGCTCGTTCAACTGGCCGCCGAGCACGACATTCACCGCAGCGCCCACATCCTCCTCGGGCAAGTCGGCGCCGATGGCATGCCAGTCGCCAATGTCGGCCGAGCGCGGGCTCGACGGATCGGCATCGCAATAGAGCGCGAGCTTCTCGACCTCCCTTGCCATCAGCGCACGATCGCCCCCGGTTGCGGCGAACAGCGCAAGCGCGACGTCATGGTCGACGCGCAGGCCCAGCGGCTTGGCCAAGCCTTCAATCAGGCGGTCGGCGTCCCTGAGATCGGGCAGATAGGAAATCACGCCGACAGCCGCGGGATGCTTCTCGGCGAGCTTCACCAGCTTCGATCGCGGGGTTAGCGACGCGCCGATGATCACCGCCGGATTGCCCGCGGCCGGGGCATCGAGCAGATTTTCGGCCGCCGCGACCAGCTCGTCGCCACCGCCCGAGAAAATGCTCACGCTGATCCAGCGGCGGCCGCCGAATAGAGACATCGACGCTGCCTCGTCCGCCAGCGCGGCGGGGTCTTCCTTGAGTTTCGCTGGGGTAAAGTCGATCCGCTCGGCGTCCGGACCCATCGCCTTGGCGAGATCGGCCTGCATCGCGCGGGAGCCTGCCTCATCCTCGCCGCCCAGGACATAGAGGCGAATGGCGGGGTCAGGCCGTGCCAGCGCGGCACTTGCAGCGCTGCCCTTGAGCAGCATCAGCGCGCGGCGGGGTTGTCGCCCGCCCGATTGCGGGCATAGAGCGCGACCCGCGCGACGATCTGGTCGGCGATGTCCACCGACAGCTGTTCCAGCGCGGTCCGTTCGGCCGCAATCGTCGCATATTCGCTGCCGACCACGTCGATGCCGGCATCGGCTGTCGCTGTGGCGTCGACCAGCGTGGTGCCGGTACCGGTGTCGACCAGCTGCCAGCGCGCGCGCAACGTGCGCCGCTCGCGCGTCACCGAATCGTCCCTGCGCACGGCGAATCCGCTGATCTGGTCGTCGAGCCGGACGTCGATGCGATAGCGCGGCTGCGCGCTGTCGCCGGCGGCGCTCAGCCGGTCGCGAATCGCATTGCGCACCAGCCAGCCCGCCTCGCCTTCGATCTGCGCGACGCTGACCGATGACAGCGCGCTGGCGACAGGACCGCGGGTTCCGCCGGCATAGAGCGGCTGCAGACCGCACCCGGCGAGCGCCGGGGCCATCAGCAAGGCAAGCAGAGCGGTACGGCGGATCATGCGACGATATTGACCAGACGGTCGGGCACGACAATCACTCTTTTCACCGCCGCGCCCGCAAGCGTCCGCTGTACCGCCGCATTGGCCAGCGCCAGCGCCTCCAGTTCGGCCTTGTCGAGCCCCTTGGCGACAGTGATCGTGTCTTTCAGCTTGCCCATCACCTGCAAGGCGATGGTCACCTCGTCATCGACCAGCAGCGCGGGATCCGCGACCGGCCAGGCGGCGTCGGCGATCAGGCCGGTTTCGCCCCACAGCTTCCAGATTTCCTCGGCGATATGCGGCAGCATCGGCGATGCCAGCAGCACCAGCGCACGCGCGGCAGCGTCGCGGCTGGCGGATGGCGCGGCCTTTTCGATGGCGTTGGACAGCGCGTAGAGCTTGGCGACCGCCTTGTTGAACGCGAGCGCGTCGATGTCCGCGGTCACGCCAGCGATGGTCTTGGCGGTCAGCTTGTCGAGGCTGACGTCATGACTGCCACCCGTCCGCTCGGCGGTGGCTATGCGCCACAACCGCTGGACGAAACGCCAGCAACCCTCGATGCCGCTCTCCGACCATTCGAGATCGCGCTCGGGCGGCGAGTCCGACAGCATGAACCAGCGTACCGCGTCCGCGCCATATTGGTCGATGATGCCGTCGGGATCGACGACATTCTTTTTCGACTTGGACATCTTGATGACGCGGCCCACGTCCACCGGTGCCGAGTCGGCGCGCAATGTTGCGCCGGTCGCGGTGCGATCGACTTCCTCAGGCGTGAAGAACAGCGGCGCGACGCCCTCGCCTTGCGGACGGCTGTAGGTCTCGTGCGTCACCATCCCTTGCGTGAACAGGCTGGCGAAGGGCTCTTGCACATCGATCTTGCCGATGTGTGCCAGCGCGCGCGTCCAGAAGCGGGCATAGAGCAGGTGCAGGATCGCATGCTCAATACCGCCTATATATTGGCCGACCGGCAACCAGCGCGCGACCTCCGCCGCGTCGAATGGCTTGTCTGCCGGCTGACTGGCGAAGCGCAGGAAATACCAGCTGGAATCGACGAAGGTGTCGAGCGTGTCGGTTTCGCGACGCGCCGCTGCGCCGCAGCTTGGGCAGTCGACAGCTTTCCACGTCGGATGGCGGTCGAGCGGGTTGCCGGGGACGTCGAAAGTGACGTCATCGGGCAGCACCACCGGCAGCTGGTCCTTGGGCACCGGCACCACGCCGCACGCATCGCAGTGGATCACCGGAATCGGCGTGCCCCAATAGCGCTGGCGGCTGACACCCCAGTCGCGCAACCGCCAGACGGTCTTGCTTGTCCCCCAGCCCTCGGCTTCGGCGCGCGCGATGACGGCGGCCTTGGCGTCGGCGATGCTCATGCCATCGAGGAAATGCGAATTGACGATGCGACCGGGGCCGGTGAATGCTTCGTCGCCAGTGAAATGCGCGTCAGTCTCGTTGCCATCGGCAACCACCCGCACCACCGGCAGGCCATATTTGCGGGCAAAGTCGATGTCGCGCTGGTCATGCGCCGGGCAGCCGAAGATCGCGCCGGTGCCATAATCCATCAGCACATAGTTGACGACCCAGACCGGCAAATGCCAGTCGGGATCAAGCGGGTGCTCGACAGTCAGCCCGGTGTCGAAGCCCAGCTTTTCCGCGGTATCGAGCTCAGCCTGCGCGGTGCCGCTGGCGCGGCAGGTGGCGACGAACTCGGCCAGCTCAGGCGCATTCGCCGCCAGCTTTTCCGCCAGCGGATGGTCGGGGGCGACCGCGACGAAGCTCGCGCCGAACAGCGTGTCCGGGCGGGTGGTGAACACCGCGACATGATCCTGCGAGGCGGGGAAATTGAACCGGAACTCCAGCCCCTGCGACTTGCCGATCCAGTTTTCCTGCATCGTCCGGACCTTCTCCGGCCACGCATCGAGCGAGCCCAGTCCGTCGAGCAATTCCTCGGCAAAGTCGGTGATCTTCAGGAACCACTGGCTGAGCTTGCGGCGCTCGACCAGCGCGCCCGAGCGCCAGCCACGTCCGTCGATCACCTGTTCATTGGCCAGCACCGTGTGGTCGACCGGATCCCAGTTGACGTAGCTTTCCTTGCGGGTGACGAGGCCGGCAGCCATCAAGTCCAGAAACAGCGCCTGTTCATGGCCATAATAGTCGGGATCGCAAGTGGCGAGTTCGCGGCTCCAGTCGATCGACAGGCCCAGCCGCTTCAATTGTGCCTTCATCGCCGCGATATTGGCGCGAGTCCAGCCGCCGGGGTGGACGCCCTTTTCCATCGCGGCGTTCTCGGCCGGCATCCCGAACGCATCCCAGCCCATCGGGTGCAGCACCGCATGGCCGGTCATCAGCTTGTAGCGGGCGATGACGTCGCCCATCGTGTAGTTGCGCACATGGCCCATGTGGATGCGCCCCGACGGATAGGGAAACATCTCGAGCACATAGGAGGCCGGCCGGTCCGGGTGGCGGTCGGCGCGGAAGGTTTCGGCACCTTCCCACGCGGCCTGCCAGCGCGCATCGGCGGCCATCGGGTTGAACCGTTGGTCGGTCATGCAGAGTCGTCCTTCGGAACCATGAAATTACGGTCAAATGTCGAACCGCCGTCTGTCATTCCCGCGAAACGGGAATCCAGAGCGACATAAAGCAGCGCTTGCCCCCCTGGATTCCCGATTTCCACGGGAACAACGTGATTGGCGGAGTGATTTATTCCGCTGCCAGCGCCGTGCGGCGGAGATCGCGGGCCTTGGTAAGAATGATCTCCTCGACCCGCTGCACCGTGGCGGCGGCGATCGGCGCATCGACCCAGGTGCCATTCTGCGCCACCTGCCGCGCACCGGAGACGCGCAGCGCATCGGCGCGCAGATCGCGATCAAGGATGGCAACGGTCAGCTTGACGCGCTCGCCTGGATTGTTGGGGTTGGCATACCAGTCGGTGACGATGACGCCGCCGCTCGAATCGGCCTGCAAGAGCGGCGCGAACGACAGCGCGTCGAGGCTGGCGCGCCACAGATAGGCATTGACGCCGATGCTGGTGACCTGGCTCGCCGCCAGATCGGGGGCAGCGCGCTCACGGCCACCGCACGCCGCCAGCGCCAAGGCAAGAACCGACATGCCGACCAGGCCCGAGGTCCGGGTGGAGATGAGCTTGAGAGACGAAATGTGCATGGGCGGTCGATCATCCTTGAACACGGGCTGCGCAATGCCTGCGGAATATGCGCCTTCCCGCCAGTGTTGCGACCTCTAGCCGTGCAGCGGGGCATGGGCAAGCATTGCGGCGCGCGGCCCGGTGCGGGCCTCTTTTCGGCCAACTGTGCAACAATGCCACACCTTGCGAATTATGGACTCGCGGCACTGGAAAAGCGCCAGCAAAGGGTGATATGGGGAAGGGTGGAAGTGGAGTCGTGCAGACATGCTGTCTGATCGTACCTTTGTGATGCTGGGTCTGGGGGCACTGGTTGCCGCCGGTCTCGCCGCGTCACCGGCGATCAGCGCCTCCGACTCGGATATCCGTGCCGCAACGCTGTCGTCGCTGGTCGGCCGCTTCACACCCGCTACGGGCGAGCCTGCATTGTTGGCCCGCTATGCCCGGCTGACCGACGAGGATCGCCGCAATTTCCGCTTCACGCCGGCAATGCCGGGGACGGAAAACCGTGCCGTCACGCTGGTGCGCCGCGTGACCCCGGCGACAGTCGCGGCGGATGTCGGTGCAACCCGCACCAGCCAGCCCATCGCGATCACGCCCGTCACCTATCGGCTTGGCTCGGCCGTGGGCTACAGCTCCTTTGCCACCGGAATCGAACGGACGACGGTCGATATCTCCACCCTGCCTGCTGCACGGACGGCGAGACCGCATACCGAGCGCGACTCGCGCTTCGGTGCCGACATGCGGCTGGACAGCCGCTCGCTGCCGGGTTCGAGCGACCGTTCGCTCGATCCTGACCGCGCCTATTCGGTCGACGTGACCGGCAGCTACCGTCTGTCCCGCAATCTCGACGTGACCGCCGGTGTCCGCCTTAAGAGTGAGAACGACCGTCTGGCCCCGCTGACCGATCAGCGGCAGGACAGCCAGGCCGTCTACGTCGGAACCCAGTTCCGCTTCTAACGGCTCGTCCGATTGCGACTGCCCGGAAGCCACGCATCGATGGCTGCCCAACCGATTGCGCCATGCCGGCGCAGCGCCTGAAACCGTCCCTTGTCCATCCCGCCGAGCGCAACCGCCTGTCGTGGCATCGACGCGGCAAGCATGGCGAAGCCGCGCGTGCCCAGCACCGGCGCGCCCGGATGCGTGCGGGTCGGCCACACCGGGGAGACAAGGATCGCATCGGCGCGCCAGCGCTTCGCCCTTGCCAGCTCGGCACGGTCATGGACGGCGAAGCTGAGAAAGCCCGGACGCGATTTTGCCGCCGCGGGCGGTATGGCCGCACCATGCCGACCGTCATAACCGGTGCTCGCCCCGCGCCCGGCAAGCAGCAGCAGATGCCGCTTGGCCCGCGCGACCCTGACGATCGATCGGATCAGCGTTGCCCGATTGTCGGGCTGCAGCGCATAGGGCCGGACCACGACGGCGGAGCGCGGAGGCATGGCCGCCACGATTCGCGGCAGCGCGTCGCCCAGCCGGGCATCGGTCATCAGCCAGTGGCCGGGCACCGGGCGCCGCCGCGATGGCGATTGCGGGGGGTGGCGAGACAGCATTTGCGCTCCTATAGCCCGCTGCCGTGACCACGCCACCCGACCCTTCGACCGACAGTGCCGCCTCCCGGCTCGCCGCCGTGCAGGCCGCCATTGCCTCGGCCGCCGCCGACGCGCGCCGCCCGGCCGCGGAGGTGACCCTGATCGCCGTTTCCAAGACCCACGACGGCCCCGCCATCGAGCCGCTGATTGCGGCGGGGCAGCGCCATTTCGGGGAGAATCGTGTGCAGGAGGCGCTGGGCAAATGGCCCCGGCTGCGCGAGCTGCACCCGGACCTGACCCTGCACATGATCGGGCAGTTGCAGTCGAACAAGGCCGACGATGCCGTCCGGCTGTTCGACGTCATCCATTCGCTCGACCGCTCCAGCCTGCTCGTCGCCCTCGCCAAGGCGATGGACCGCCACGAGCGGCGCCTGCCCTGTTTCGTCCAGGTCGATCTGGCGGGCGAGCCGCACAAGGGCGGCTGTCCGGTGGGGGCGCTCGGAATCTTGCTGAGCGAAGCGCGCGATGCGGCCATCCCCTTGGCCGGCTTGATGACGGTGCCGCCGGTCGGGCTGGAACCGGCTCCGTGGTTCGCGTTGCTTGCCAAGCTGGCCGACGATCATGGCCTCACCGGTCTCAGCATGGGCATGTCCGGCGATTATCCCACTGCGGTGCGGATCGGCGCCAGCCATGTCCGGGTCGGGACCGCGCTGTTCGGCGACCGGGGCTGATTTTGTAAAACGCACAGTGTTGCAAGCGGACAAAAAAAAGGCCCGCTGCCTTTCGGTAGCGGGCCCCTTTTTTGTGGTGTCTGCGGATCAGAAGCTGCCGCGCACCGTGATGCCATAGGTCCGCGGTTCGGCAAGGAACTGCGAGAAGATCTGGCGACCGCCCGGATACTGCGGGTCGGTGAACGGGGCGGAGGTGGTGCCCGCCTGGAACGGCGAGTTGAAGGCCACCTGCGCATAGTCGATGTTAAACAGGTTCTGCGCCCACAGCTCGATCGCCCAGCGATCGTCCGGACCACGCAGGCCGACACGGGCATTGACCAGCGTGAAGCCGTCCTGTTCCTTCTGCGGGAACAGGTCGGAGCCGGTGTTGTAGTCGCCCGTGGTGCGGACATCGACATAGAACAGGCCGGACAGGCCGCTGCTGCCGATTTCCGGCGTCCAAGTGACCGAGCCGGTAGCAACCAGTTCCGGTGCGTTCGACAGATTGTCGCCCGGCAGCTTGCGCAACGCAGGATCGAGAGCGGCACCGCGGCGGCTGCCGACCAGATTCTCGTTGTAGCTGGTATCCGAGTAGGTCAGGCCGGCGGCGACGCGGAAGTTGCGTGCCGGAGCCAGCGAGGCTTCGAGCTCGACACCTTCTGAACGGACGCCGTAGGTCACGTCGCCCGCGGCGCATGCACCGGTGGCGGCGCTGGTGTCACGGTCTGCGCCGTTGAGGTCGGTGCTGCAGCCGTTGATCGACTGCACCAGGAAGACCGTGCCGTTGAAGGTGTTGAGCTGGAAGTTCTGGAAGTCCTGACGGAAGGCGGCGACGCTCAGGCTGAACTCGCGGGTGGCGTATTTTGCACCCAGTTCATAGGCATCGACGATTTCAGCGTCGAACTGCAGGTTGCCGACCAGCGACTGGGCACCGCCGGCGGCGGCAAAGGTCGTCGTCGGCACGCCGTTGATCACCGCGATCGGGGCCTTGAGCGCCGAACGATCGAGGTTGAAGCCGCCAGCCTTGTAGCCGCGCGAATAGCTGCCGTAGAGCAGCAGGTCGTCGGTCGGGCGCCACGAGGCGATCGCGGTTCCGGAGAATTCGCTCTCGCTGCGGCGATCGTTGATGCTGACGCCGTTGAGCTCGGCGGTCGAGTTGCCCTGGCAGCCGAGGCCGATCAGCGCGCCGGCCAGCGCGCGGGCGGTGGCGTTGGAGCTGGTCAGATCGTCGGTCAGCGAGCTCTGCAGACGGGTGCAGACAGTGTTGTTGTTGCCGAAGGTGGCGTCGAACCGCTTGCGCTCATGCGTGTAGCGCAGGCCCAGCGTGATATCGAACGTGTCGGTCAGGCTGATGATATTGTGGGTGAACAACGCCCAGTTGCGGCTGTTCTGACGATATTGGTCCGTGGTCGAGCCAAGGTTGTTGAGGCTGTCGAGCAGGGTGAAGCCGGCGGCAATGTCCGCGCCGGTCTGGCCGCCGCCGGTCGCACCGGCCAGCGTTGCCGGGCCGACGCCCGGAACGACGCAGCCCGGGCTGGTCGGCGAATAGAGGCCGGCGAGGCCGCCACCCGAGATGATGCGGCAGGTGGCGAAGCGGCCATACTGGCTGCCGAACCGCAGATTGTCCTGCACGGTCAGGTCTTCGTCGGCGAAGAAGCCGCCGACCAACCAGTCGAGGGCACCGTCGAACGCTTCGCCCTGCAGGCGCAGTTCCTGGGTGAAGGTGTGGAACTGGCGGAAGGCATCGTCGCTCGGCGTGCGGTACAGGATGTCGACCGCGCCATAGTCGGTGTCGGAGCCCTGGCCGCTGCGATACTCGCGATAGCCGGTGATCGAGGTCAGCTTGGCGCCGCCCAGATCATAATCGGCCTGCAGGCTGACACCATAGTCGGTGGTTTCGCCCGAGAAGCTGCGGCCGGGGCTCACATAGATTTCGCGGCTATAGCCCTGGTTGAACCCGCGAAGCGGCTGGCCAAGGTCGCGCAGCACGTTGATGATGTTGTTGCCGTTGGTCTGCAGCGGCGACAGCGGGGTCGACGGATTGTTGAGGTTGCCGATGAATTCGTTGACCGAGCTGTCGACATAGGTCGCGGCGCAGCATTCTTCGGTGCGGCGGGTGTAGTCGCCGATCAGGCGGAACGACAGCGCGTCCGTCGGCTCCCACAGCAACTGGCCGCGCAGGAAGTAGCGGTCACGATTGTTGACGTCGACGTTGTTGGTCGTGTCGCGATAGAAGCCGTCGCGCTTGACATAGACGCCATCGAGGCGCGCCGCGAGGGTTTCCGAAATCGGCCCGGTGACGCTGCCGCCAAGGCGGATATAGTCATAGTTGCCGTAGGTCGCTTCGAAATTGGCGCCGAAGTCGAAGGACGGGCGCTTGGAGACGATGCTGATGATACCGGCGGAGGCATTGCGGCCGCCCAGCGTGCCCTGCGGGCCGCGCAGCACTTCGACGCGCTCGATTTCGCCCAGTTCGTTGAGGCCGATGCCCGAGCGGCTGCGATAGACGCCGTCGATGAACACCGCGACCGAGCTTTCGAGGCCGGGGTTGTCACCGACCGTGCCGATGCCGCGGATACGCGCCGAGCCATTGGCTTCCGAACCGGTGGAGGAGACAAGCAGCGAAGGCGCGACCTGGTTGAGCTGACGGATGTCGTTGGCGCCGCTGTTCTGCAGCGTTTCGGCCGAAACCGCGGAGACCGCGACCGGCACGTCGGACAGCAGCTGGGCGCGGCCCTGCGCGACGACGACGATATCGCCCTGGTCGTCGGCTTCTTCGGTGGCATCCTGCGGCGCAGCGTCCTGCGCCATCGCAGGGGCGGCGAGCGCGGTCAGGCTGGCAGAAAACAGCAGCGCCGCCGACACGGCGCGCGAGGTGCGAAAACGCATTTCTCTCTCCTCATCCAAAAAAATTGGCGGCTTGCTCGCGGTGGCAGGCCTTTCCAAACAAACCGGGTTTATGAAAAACGAAGTGATTGCGCCACTGTGATGATGCGGTCACACCAAATTCGTGACAGCTGTGCGACTAGAATGTCACACTGCCCGGCTGCGTCGATAGCGGCGCTGCGGTCCGGGCAGAGCTGCAGGCTGCTGCAAGGGGAAGCGCAATGTTCCCCTGGCGGTCGCCACCCAGGCCTCGCCATTCGGCCCGAGTAGGCCGGCAAGCGCCGCATCGCGAATGTCGAGCCCGCCGGTCAGCGCGCCAAAGGCGGGCAGGATGACGCGGTGACCGGTCACGGCAAAACAGGGCCGGCTGACGCTGCGCGCCGCGGTGTGGACGCGCAACTTGGGGTGGAAATGGCCGGAGATTTCATAGCCGGTCTCGTCAACTCGCGCTTCGTGGCGCAGGATGATGCCATCGACCTCCGCCTCCGTGCAGGCCTCCCCGGGCAGGCGGGCGGAGCGGTCGTGATTGCCGGCGATCCACATGATCCGTCGCCCCTTCGCCAGCCGCTCGGTCAGCGCCAGCGCCGTGGGGTCCAGCCGCTGCGGGCCATCGTCGTCATGGAAACTGTCTCCCAGCGCCCATATCTCCCGCACCTCCCAGCGATCGGCCAGTGCAATCAGTTGCGTCAGCGTGGCCTGGCTGTCGAACGGCGGAAGATGCTGGCCGCCGCGTGCGAACCAGCTGGCCTTTTCCAGATGCAGATCGGCCACCAGCAAGGCCCGCCGCTCCACCCAGAGCAGCGCGCGCTCGGGCAGCGCCTTGAAGCTGCGCTCGGCGAAGATGACGTCGTGCATGGCGCGGCGATAGAGGCCGGGGCCCGGCGCACGCAAGCACAAAAGGGAAACATCAGCCGCCAACGCCCGGTCTTGCCTGCGATTCGTCGCATCGCCAGCGCAATAATCGTCAACCTGCCATTGCTTTTGCACCGCGAATTGATAATCGCTCGCAAATGCAATCGACCACCGAGGCCCTGTCTCTCGATCGCCTGGCCACAGGCGTGCCCGCCCGCATCGCGTCGGTCGACTGGTCGGCCCTGTCCGCCAGCGAGGGGCGCCGCCTGCGCGAGCTTGGCCTGTATGAGGGCGTCGATGTCGAGATCATGCACCGGGGCAGCCTGTTGTTCCGCGATCCCATCGCCGTGCAGGTCGGCCGCATGCGCGTGGTGATCCGCGCGGCGCATGCCGCCGCCGTGACGCTGGAGCAGCGCCGATGACGGCGATGCCCCCGATGATCGTGCTGGCCGGCAACCCCAACGCCGGCAAGACCAGCCTGTTCAACGCGCTGACCGGTGCCCGGCAGAAGATCGGCAACTATCCGGGCGTCACGGTCGAGCGCCATGCCGGGCGCGGCGCGTTCGCCGACGGCCGGCCGATCGATTATGTCGATCTGCCCGGCACCTACAGCCTTACCCCGTCCAGCCCCGACGAGCAGGTCAGCCGTGACGTGCTGCTGGGAACCCAGGCCGGCGAGCGCAAGCCAGACGCGGCGCTGGTGGTGATCGATGCCGGCAATCTCGAAAACCATCTGCGGTTCACGCAGGAGGTGCTGGCGCTAGGCCTGCCGACAGTGGTCGCGCTGAACATGGTCGACATGGCCGAACGCGACGGGCTGACGCTCGACGCCGAACGGCTCTCGGCAGAACTGGGGGTGCCGGTGGTGCCGACCGTCGCGGTGCGCAAGCGCGGGCTCGATGCCGTGGCGGCCGCGCTGGACGCCACCCTGACCGCGCCGCCACGGCCGGTCGGCCCCGCCCCTGACGAGACGGAGCGGCGCATCGAGGCGCGGCGCATGGCCCGGGCGGCCACCGTCAGCGAAACCGTCAGCCGGGATCTGACCCGCCGTATCGACCGTGTGCTGCTGCATCCGGTTGCCGGCTTCGCTCTGCTGCTGGCGCTGCTGTTCGTGATCTTCCAGGCCGTGTTCAGCCTGGCCGAGGCGCCGATCGGCTGGATCGAAGGCGGCCTTGCCATGCTGTCCGACAGTGTGGGCCGGATGATGCCGGAAGGCTTTTTCCGCGACCTGCTGGTCGAAGGGGCCATCGGCGGGGTCGGATCGGTCATCGTCTTCCTGCCGCAGATCATCATCCTGTTCTTCTTCATCCTGATGCTCGAGGCGACCGGCTACATGGCGCGCGCCGCCTTTCTGATGGACGGGCTGATGGCGCGGGTCGGACTGTCGGGGCGCGGCTTCATCCCGTTGCTGTCCAGCTTTGCCTGCGCGATCCCCGGCATCATGGCGACACGGGCGATCGCCGACCCCAAGGACCGGTTGACGACGATCCTGATCGCACCGCTGATGACCTGTTCGGCGCGGCTGCCGGTCTATGCGGTGATCATCGGCGCCTTCATCCCTGCGGTCCGCGTCGGGCCGGGCGTCGGCCTGCAGGGGCTGGTCCTGTTCGGCCTCTATGTCGCCGGCATCGTCGGTGCGTTCGTGGTGGCCGCGGTGCTGCGGCGCACGGTGACCAAGGGCGCGTCGGGCGGCTTTCTGATGGAACTGCCCCGCTACCAATGGCCGCGCCTCGCCGATCTGGCGCTCGGCCTGTGGCAGCGGGCTTGGATTTTCCTGCGCCGCGCCGGCACCATCATCTTCGCGACCACGATCCTGCTGTGGTTGCTGCTGAGCTTCCCGAAAGTGCCGCTGGGCAGCGATGCCAACCAGCTCGAATATAGTTTCGGCGGGCGCATCGCCTCGGTGATCGAACCGGTGGTCGCGCCGATCGGCTTCAACCATGATATCGCCATTGCCATCATTCCGGCGATGGCTGCCCGTGAGGTCGCGGTGTCGGCGCTCGCCACGGCCTATGCGATCGAGGCCGATGGCGAGGAGGAGCAGGCCGCGGCGCTCGGCCCGACGCTCTCCGGTCGCTGGAGCCTGGCGACTGCGCTCGCGTTTCTGGCGTGGTTCGTGTTTGCGCCCCAGTGCATTTCGACCATCGCCGTCGCCCGCCGGGAGACCAACAGCTGGGGCTGGACCGCCTTCATGGTTGGCTATCTGTTCGCACTCGCCTATGTCGCGGCAGGGGCGACCTATTGGGTCGCGGTGTGGTTCGGGCTCGGCTGAACCGGCGATACGGGAACAAGCGATGGCAGGTAGTGTCAACAAGGTCATTCTGGTCGGCAATCTGGGCGCCGACCCGGAAGTGAAGAGCTTTCAGAACGGCGGCAAGATCGCCAACATCCGCATCGCCACCTCCGAAAGCTGGAAGGACCGGGCCACCGGGGAGCGCAAGGAACGCACCGAATGGCACAATGTCGTCCTGCAGTCGGAGGGGCTGGTGGGTGTGGCCGAGCGCTATCTGAAAAAGGGTAGCAAAGTCTATGTCGAGGGCCAGCTGCGCACCCGCAAATGGCAGGACCGCGACGGCAATGACCGGTACACCACCGAAGTGTCGGTCGGCGGGCTCGGCGGCGTGCTGACCATGCTCGATGGCGCGCCGGGCGGCGGTGGCGGTGGCCAGCGCGGCGGCGGCGGCGGCAGTTGGGGCAGTGCCGGCGGCAGTGGCAACGGCTGGGAAAGCGGCGGCTCGGGCAGCTATGGCGGCGACCAGGGCGGCTCGCGTGGCGGCGGCGGCGGTGCGCCATTCGACGATCTCGACGACGAAGTGCCGTTCTGAGCGTCTATCGCTGTCGGCGCGGATGACGATGCCCGCAGCCGTCGGGTCGACGGCTGCAGGCATTGACACGACTGGTCACCCTTCCGCCGAGGTAACGGCGATGCCGAACCGCGCCCACTGCTGGGCGGTGTGGCAGATATTGCCGCTGCGGCCGCTCACGATGCGGTCGCGTTCGACGCAATAGCGCACTTCGCGCACGCTGCGGCGCGGCACTGGGCGGGCAGTAACGGCGCGAAGCAGCGCACGGGTCGACACGTTCATGCGCCGGGCGGCAGCGGCAATCGCCGGCCGGTCGGCGTGGGTGATGGTGTCGTTGGGCACGGCGGCGGGGCTGGCGGCAAGGGCCAGAGCGGCAAACATCGAAAAGGCCATCGGGGGGACTCCTGTATGATGGTGGCAACAGCGCCACCCCCGACCATCTGCATCTACTGTGCCAGTTGACTAATACACCTCGGCGGTGCGGCTGTCCGTGCAGGCCGCTCTTCCGATAAGCTATTGTGTTATCTCACTAACCCTGGCTGGATGAAGTAAGCATGCCGTCGCGCTGACCTCGCTTGCGCAGGTAGGCCAATGCTGGCGCAAAGTGCGAAGCTGTGGGTATTCCCGCTCGAATGAGGTAGATTCTCCCCGGCGGCACGACATCGCTCCGGCCCGTCCCCAGCCCGTCGATCAGGCGGTCGGCGTCCCGCCCAGCCGGTCGCGCAAGCCGGCGAGCGCGCCGAAGCTGCCTGCTTCGCCTTCGCTCAATATCCCGCGCTCCTTGACCACCCGATCGGCATCGGGGCCGCGGGGGTAGGGATCCAGAGACAGGGCCAGCGTTTCGGTGACCATGTCGCCCAGATCGACGCGACCATGATCATAGCCGATCACGTCCAGTTCGGCGTCGGACAGTTCGATTTCCGCTTCCGCTTCCGCGGCTTCCAGCTTCTGCTTGGGGACGAAGCGCACCATCACCGGCGCGTCGATGGTCGCAGGGACCGGCTCGGCAGAGACGACGCAGCGCTGCACCACCTGTGCCGACAGGCGGCCGGCCACGATGATCTCGTCGCCCTCGGTGTCGATGGACAGGGTCGCTTCCAGCCGGTCCACCGAATCGATGGCAAAGCGCCTAGCAATGGCGCTGCACTGCGCGTCGTCGGCACGCAGCTCGACCGGTCCCGACTGCCGCCGCGCTTCGGCCAGCGTCATCAGATGTTCGAATTCGCTCACCGGCCAAGCCCGGGCAGCGCCCCGGCAAGGATGGTCGCCGTGTCGCTGGCATCGAGCGCCGCGGCAAAGGCCGCGAGGCGGGCGGCGACGGCGTCGGCTCCGGGGCCTGGGTCCGCGGTGCGCCACAGGTTGCGCACCAGCGCCGCGCGCAGCGCGGCGACGTCGCCGCCCGCGTTGCGGTAAGCGGTCAACCGGCCACCGAGTGCCGCCATCATCTGGCCGACATGCTTGCCGACGGTGACATCGCCGATGCCGATCTGGCGCAACTGGCCATCCATATCGGCGACGAACAGCTCGGCCAGCCACACGCTGGGCTGCTTGGCGCTATCGTCCTTTTCGAGGCGGATCAGCACATGGGTGAGGATCGCCGCAATCATGTCGAACCGTCCATCGACCGTGTCGGGCGCGCCATCGAGATACCAGGCGGGCTCGCGGCCCCGTGCGACGATGGCGTCGTACAGCGGGCGGACCGTGGAGCGGGGATCGTCGGATGAGCCGAACAGGCGCTTGAGAAGGTTCATGGCTGCGCAGATAGGAAGGAAAAGCCCCGCTGCAAAGCCATGCCTGTCTCCGGCATGCCGCCTGCCCTTGTGTGGCGCGCCCCTTATCGCCTAAGGCTGCGGGCAACATACCGGGACCGGCGGCGGCACGGCCCCGTCGCCCTTGCACGAGGATTGCCCGTTGATGCCTTCTGTCCGCGCCCTGTTCCTGTCTGCCGCCGTGGCCGTTTCGCTCGGCGGTTGTGCCCAGTTCCAGACCCGTCAGGGCTATATCTTCGATCAGGTCCTGGTCGATTCGGTCACGGTCGGCCTCGACAACCGGGAATCGGTCGAGCGCACGCTCGGGCGGCCGACCTTCTCGAGCCAGTTCGGGGTCGCCGAGGGTCGGCCGGCCATCGTCACGCCCGAACAGGCCAACGAATGGTATTATCTGGCGCGCACGACGCGTCAGCCGCCCTTCGGCCGTCCGCGCCCGGTCGACCAGGTGGCGATCCGCGTTCGTTTCGATGCCCTGGGCAATGTCTCCGCGATCGACCGCACCGGCGTCGAGACGGTGGTGCGGATCAGCCCCAATGGCGACAAGACGCCGACGCTGGGCCGGGAAAAGAGCTTCTTCGAGGAGCTGTTCGGCAACATCGGCACGGTCGGTGCACCCGGCGCGGGTGCGGGCGGCGCCGGCGGCCAGGGCGGTCGCTGAGGCCGGGGGGCGGCCAGCCCCGCCGCCTTGTAGCAAGGCCCGGGCAGCAACGCCCGGCTTGCGCCGGTTCAACGCGATCGGGACCGATCCTACCGGGCGATGCCGCCTGAGGCGAGCACGGCCAGCGTCACCAGTTCGCTCGCCGTCGCTGCCATGGGCGCAACCTGCACCGGCTTTTCCATCCCGATCAGCATCGGCCCGATCACCGCATCCCCGCCGAGCTCGCGCAGCAGCTTGGCGGAGAGGTTGGCCGACTGCAGTCCGGGCATCACCAGCACATTGGCAGGGCCGGAGAGGCGCGCGAACGGATATTTGCTGAGCATGCGCATGTTGAGCGCGACGTCGGGCGACATTTCGCCCTCATATTCGAAATCGGCGCCCTCGGCATCGAGCATGGCGACGGCCTCGCGAATGCCCTCCAGCCAATTGCCTGGCGGATTGCCGAAGGTCGAATAGGACAGGAAGGCGACGCGCGGTTCATGGCCCATGCGCCGCGCCACCGCGGCGGTTTCACGGGCGATCTGCGCCAGTTGCTCGGCCGAGGGACGCTCGTTGACGGTGGTATCCGCCATGAACACGGTGTGATGCTGGCCGACCAGCACATGGATGCCGAAGGGCGTGCGGTCCGGCGCATGATCGATCACTCGCCGCACTTCGCGCATCGTCTGGGCATAGGTGCGGGTGACGCCGGTCAGCATCGCATCGGCAACCCCCATGTCGACCAGCAGCGCGCCGAAGATGTTGCGTTCCTGATTGACCATCCGCTCGCAATCGCGCCTGAGGTAGCCGCGCCGCTGCAGGCGCAGGTAGAGCCGGTCGACCATCTCGGCGACCAGCGGCGAGTTGCGGCTGTTGTGCAGCTCGAAACTGTCCGGATCGGTGACGCCCAGCTCCTTCAGCCGGTCACGCACATCGTCGCGCCCGACCAGCACCGGCGTGCCATAGCCGCCGTCGCGGAACATGATCGCGGCGCGCAGCACCACTTCCTCTTCGGCTTCGGCGAACACCACCCGTCGCGGATTCTTGCGCGCGGCCTCATAGGCCAGCGTCAGCACCGAGGTCGTCGGGTTGAGGCGGGCGCGCAAGCACTGGCGATAGGCCGCCATGTCCTCGATCGGCTTCTGGGCGACGCCGCTATCCATCGCTGCCTGCGCCACGGCGGCGGGCACCAGTTCCATCAGGCGCGGATCGAACGGGGCGGGGATGATATATTCATGGCCGAAGCTGGCAGCCCGCCCGCCATAGGCCGCCGCCACTTCTTCCGGTACCGGCTCACGCGCGAGCTGGGCGATGGCGTTGGCCGCGGCGATCTTCATCGCATCGTTGATCTGCGTCGCGCGTACGTCGAGCGCGCCGCGGAAGATGAAGGGGAAGCACAGGACATTGTTGACCTGGTTGGGGAAGTCCGACCGGCCGGTGGCCACGATCGCGTCGGGGCGCGCCGCCTTGGCATCGGGCGGGGTGATTTCCGGATCGGGGTTGGCCATGGCGAAGATGATCGGCGCCGGGGCCATGTCCATCACCATCTCGGGCTTGAGCGCGCCGGCAGCGGACAGGCCGAGGAACACGTCCGCGCCCTTCAAGGCCTCGGTCAGCGTGCGGGCATCGGTGACGGCGGCATGGGCCGATTTCCACTGGTCCATGCCCTCGGTCCGGCCCTGGAAGATCACGCCCTTGCGATCGCACATGATGACATTGTCATGGCGCACGCCCATCGCCTTGATCAGTTCGGTGCAGGCGATGGCCGCCGCGCCCGCGCCATTGACCACCACCTTGACGGTGGCGAGATCGCGCCCGGTCAGCCAGCAGGCGTTGATCAGGCCCGCAGCGGTGATGATCGCGGTGCCATGCTGGTCGTCATGGAACACCGGAATGTTCATCCGCTCCTTGAGCGCGGCTTCGATGATGAAACAGTTGGGCGCGGCAATGTCTTCGAGGTTGATGCCGCCAAAGCTCGGCTCGAGCAGCTCGACCGCCGCGATGAAGGCATCGGGATCCTCGGTCTTGACCTCGAGATCGATCGAATCGACGTCGGCAAAGCGCTTGAACAGCACGGCCTTGCCTTCCATCACCGGCTTGGAGGCGAGCGCGCCGAGATTGCCGAGGCCGAGGATCGCAGTGCCATTGGAAATGACCGCAACCAGATTGCCCTTGATCGTATAGTCATAGGCAGCGGCCGGATCGTCGGCGATGGCGCGCACCGGCACGGCGACGCCCGGCGAATAGGCCAGTGCCAGGTCGCGCTGCGTCGCCATCGGCTTGGATGCGATGATCTCGATCTTTCCGGGGCGGCCATGGGCATGGTAGAGCAGCGCCTCCCGATCCGAAAACTGCACCTTGCTCTCGTTGCTCACCGGCCTCGTCCCCCTTGCGCTTCGGCTGCACCGTAGCGGCATAAGCGCTGCGGCGGCAATCGCTTTCGCCCGTCCGCATTGCGCTTTGATGAAGCCGCGTTAGGGACGGTGCCGATCATGTCGAGCGCCGCCGACCCCAAGATGACGCCGATGATGGCGCAATATCATGCCCTGAAGGCAGAGGCGGAAGGCTGCCTGCTCTTCTATCGGATGGGCGACTTCTTCGAACTCTTCTTCGACGATGCCCGGGCCGCGGCACGCACGCTCGATATCGCGCTGACCACGCGCGGCGACCATGGCGGGGAGCCGGTGCCGATGTGCGGGGTGCCGGTGCATGCCGCCGAATCCTATCTCGCCAAGCTGATCCGCGCCGGCCATCGCGTCGCCATCGCCGAGCAGGTGGAGACGCCGGAGCAGGCCAAAAAACGCGGCGGCTCCAAGGCGCTGGTGGCGCGCGCCATCGTCCGCTTCGTCACCGCCGGCACGCTCACCGAAGACACGCTGCTCGACAGCAAGGCATCGAACTGGCTGGTGGCGCTGGCCGAGGCAGCCGGCGCGCAGGCCTGGGCGGCGGTCGATGTCTCGACAGGCAGTTTCGAGCTCGGGCCGCTGATCGATGGCGCGCACGCCGAACTGGCGCGGCTGGCGCCGTCGGAAGTGCTGGTGGCCGACGGTGGCGCTTTTGCCGCCGACATCCCCGCAGCCTTGCTGCACGCGCGTCCGCGGGGGGAATTCGACAGCGCCCACGGCGCGGCACGGCTGGCGGCGCTCTATGGCGTTGCGACCCTCGACGGTTTCGGCGAGTTCAGCCGTGCAGAGCTGGCCGCGGCCGGTGCGCTCGTGGCCTGGCTCGACCGGGCGGGCGCGGGTCAGCTGCCGTGGCTGCAGCGCCCGCGGCGGCGCGAGGGCAATGACCGGCTGCTGATCGATGCCGCGACCCGCGACAGCCTGGAGATCACGCGCAGCCAGTCCGGGGATCGCAAGGGCAGCCTGCTCGCGGAGGTCGACCGGACCGTGACCGGCGCCGGCGCGCGGATGCTCGCCGCCGATCTTGCCGCGCCGCTGGCCGATGCCGCCGCGATCCTGGCGCGGCACGATCTGGTCGACTGGGCGGTGCGGGAGGACGGCCTGCGCTTCGACATCCGCGCCGCGCTGTCGGCCCTGCCGGACATCGGCCGCGCGCTCGGCCGGATCGTCGCCGGGCGCGGCAGCCCGCGTGATCTGGGGGCGCTGCGCGACGGGCTCGACGGCGCGCGCCGCCTGCGCGAGCGGTTGACGGGTGGCGACCTGCCACGCCTGCTCGAGACGATCCTGCCGCGCCTCGACGGGCATGGCGCGCTGGTCGACGAGCTGCAGCGGGCGCTGGTGCCATCGCCGCCGACCGAAGCCGCGTCTGGCGGTTACATCGCCGCCGGCTATGACGCCGCGCTCGATGCGCTGCGCGACGCTGCGGCGGGCGGGCGCCGCGCCATTGCCGCGCTGGAGGCGCGCTACCGCGACTCCACCGGCATCGCCTCACTGAAAATACGGCACAACGCGGTGCTCGGCTATCATGTCGAGGTGACGGCCAAGCATGCCGATGCGCTGATGACGGCCGAGTCGGGCTTCACCCACCGCCAGACGCTGGCCGGGGTGGTGCGCTTCAATTCGCCCGATCTGGCGGAGGAGGCTTCGCGGGTCGTTCAAGCTGGCGCGCATGCGCTGGCTGCCGAGTCGGCGCATCTGGAATCGTTGATGGCCCTGGCGGCAGCGCGTGCGGACGCCGTTGCCGCGAGTGCCGATGCGCTGGCCCGGATCGACGTTGCCTGCGCGCTGGCGGAACGTGCCGTCGAAGGCGGCTGGGCTCGCCCCGAACTGGTCGACAGCCCCTGCATCGACGTGCGCGGCGGGCGGCACCCGGTGGTCGAGGCCGCGCTTGCCGCCACACCCGGAGGGGAGCGGTTCGTCGCCAACGATCTGTGCCTGCTTCCCGAAGACCGGATGTGGCTGGTCACCGGCCCCAACATGGGCGGCAAGTCCACCTTCCTGCGCCAGAACGCGCTGATCGTCGTGCTGGCGCAGGCGGGCAGCTTCGTGCCAGCATCGGCCGCGCGGCTCGGCATCGTCGATCGCCTGTTCAGCCGTGTCGGCGCGTCGGACAATCTGGCGCGGGGCCGCTCGACCTTCATGGTCGAGATGGTCGAGACGGCAGCCATTCTGGCACAGGCGACCGAGCGCAGCTTTGTCATCCTCGACGAGGTGGGTCGCGGCACCTCGACCTATGACGGGCTGGCGCTGGCCTGGTCGATTGCCGAAGCGGTGCATGACATCAACCGCAGCCGTTGCCTGTTCGCCACCCATTATCATGAGCTGACGCGGCTGGCCGAGCGGCTGAATGCGCTGTCGCTGCACCATGTCCGGGCGCGCGAATGGAAGGGCGACTTGGTGCTGCTGCACGAAGTGGCGGACGGCCCCGCCGACCGCAGCTACGGCCTCGCGGTGGCGCGGCTTGCCGGATTGCCGCCCGCGGTCATCGGGCGGGCGAAAGAGGTGCTGAAGAAGCTGGAAGCCGGCCGTGCTGCGACCGGCGGCCTCGCAGCCGGGCTGGATGACCTGCCGCTGTTCGCCGCACTGGCGGCAGAGGAACCAGCGGCCGTCGATCCCCTGCGGGAGGCTCTGGCTGCTATCGATGCCGACGCGCTGACGCCGAGGGAGGCGCTGGAGGCAATCTATCGTCTCAAAGGACTGGCGGCTTCTCGGCCGGGGGCCTAAGCCCGATCCATGGCCGACCGCTTTGCCTCCCTGACCGACCGGCGCGCGATCATCGATCGGCGGGCGCTGTGGGATGTGCTGGCCGAACTGGGCGGCGGCGACCAGAATGGCACGCAGAAGCGCGCCGCGCTGGCGGTGCTGTTGGGCGATGCGCTGGCGTCGGGGCGGGCGGAAATCGCGCGGCGGCTGGGCGAGCATCCCTCGCGCGGGCGGGAGGCGTGCCAGGCGCAGGCTTTCCTGATCGACCAGATCGTCCGCCTGCTGCACGATTTCACCATCGGCTATCTGTATCCCAGCGGCAACCGCTCCTCGGGCGAGCGGCTGACGCTGATCGCGGTCGGTGGCTATGGCCGCGCCGAGATGGCGCCGCACAGCGACATCGACATTGGCTTCCTGACACCCTTCAAGCAGACGCCCTGGGTCGAGCAAGTCATCGAATCGATGCTCTACACGCTGTGGGATCTGCGGCTGAAGGTCGGCCACAGCTCGCGTTCGCTCGACGAGATGGTGCGCATGGCGAAGAGCGACCTGTCGATCCGTACCGCGCTGCTCGAGGGGCGCTATATCTGGGGCGACCGGGCGCTGTACGAGGAAGCGACCGCGCGCTTTGCCGCAGAGGTGGTCAACGGCACCGAAAAGGCGTTCGTCGCGGAAAAGCTGGTCGAGCGCGACGAGCGGCACAAGCGGATGGGCGACAGCCGCTATGTCGTCGAGCCCAATGTCAAGGAGGGCAAGGGCGGCCTGCGCGATCTCCACACCCTGTTCTGGATCGGCAAATATCTGCACAAGGTGCGCACGGTGGGGGAGCTGGTGGACACCGGCCTGCTTACCCGCAGCGAGTTGCGGCAGTTCGAGCGGGCGGAGAATTTCCTCCTCGCGGTGCGCTGCCACCTGCACATCATTTCGGGGCGCGCGGAGGACCGGCTGACCTTCGACGTGCAGCCCGAAATCGCGCGGCGCATGCGCTTTGCCGACCGGCCGGGCAAGTCCGCGGTAGAGCGGTTCATGCAGCTCTATTTCCTGCACGCCAAGACTGTGGGTGACGTCACCGGCGTGTTCCTGGCGCATCTCGACGACCAGATGGCCAAGACCGGCTCGCGCTGGCTGCCCGATTTCATGACCCGGCGGGTCAAGCGGCTCGACGGTTTCGTGCTCGACCGCGGGCGGCTGGCCCTGCCCTCGGACGACTGGTTCGAGCAGGATCCGGTCCGGTTGATCGAGCTGTTCGCGCTGGCCGACCGGCATGGTGTGGAAATCCACCCGACCGCGATGCGTGCCGCGCGGCGCGACGCGCGGTTGATCGGCCCCGATGTGCGCCGCGATCCCCGCGCCAACGCGCTGTTTCTCGACGTTCTGACGTCACCGCGCGACCCGGAGACGGTGCTGCGCTGGATGAACGAGGCCAGCGTGTTCGGCCGCTTCGTCCCCGATTTCGGCCGCGTCGTCGCGCAGATGCAGTTCGACATGTATCATCATTATACGGTCGACGAGCACAGCATCCGCGCCATTGGCCTGCTCGCGCGGATTGAGAAGGGCGAGCTCAAGACCGACCATCCGCTCGCCACCGCCATCCTCGGCCAGCTGGTGTCGCGGCGCGTGCTCTATGTCGCGGTGTTGCTGCACGATATCGCCAAGGGGCGGGGCGGCGACCATAGCGTGCTCGGCGCGCTGGTCGCCGAGCGGCTGTGTCCGCGCCTGGGGCTGACCGCGGCGGAGACCGAAACCGTGGCCTGGCTGGTGCGCCACCATCTGCTGATGTCGGCCACCGCCTTCAAGCGCGACCTTGCCGATTTCAAGACGATCCTCGATTTCGCGGCGGCGGTGCAGAGCCCGGAGCGGCTGCGCCTGCTGCTGGCGCTGACCGTGGTCGACATCCGGGCGGTCGGGCCGGGGGTGTGGAACGGCTGGAAGCGGCAGCTGCTGTCCGATCTGTTCGACGCGGCGGAAGAAGTGCTGCGGCTTGGCCACAAGCAGCGCGGGCGCGAGACGCGCATCGCCGAGAAGCAGGCGGCAGTGGCCGAGCGGCTGGACATCGCCAGCGAGGAAATGGCGCGCATCGCCCGGCGCATGCCCGACAGCTTCTGGATCGCCGAGCCGATCGACGTCGCGGTGCGCAACGTGCTGATGGTGCGCAAGGGGCCGGTGGACGGGCTGCTGGTCGAAGCCGATTTCGACAGCGAGCGGCACGCGACGCTGGTCAGCATTCTCGCGGTCGACCATCCCGGGCTGTTCTATCGCATCGCCGGCGGCATCCATCTCGCTGGCGGCAACATCATCGACGCGCGTATCCACACCACGCGCGACGGGCTCGCGGTCGACAATTTCCTGGTGCAGGACCCGCTCGGCCGGCCCTTTGCCGAGGACAGCCAGATCGCGCGGTTGCGCACGGCGATTGCCGACAGCCTGGCCAACCGTACCCGCCTGACCGACCGGCTGGTCGCCAAGCCGCTCGCCCGCACCCGCGCCGAGGCGTTCCGTATCGAGCCGTCGGCGCTGATCGACAACAAGGCGTCGAACCGCTTCACGGTGATCGAGGTCAATGCGCAGGACCGGCCGGCGCTGCTCAACCAGCTCGCCTATGCGCTGTTCCAGTCGAAGGTGACGCTGCACAGCGCGCATGTCGCGACTTATGGCGAGCGCGCGGTCGACACCTTCTACGTCACCGACCTGGTCGGCGGCAAAATCGACGGCAAGGCGCGGCTGCGGGCGCTGGAAAAGCGGCTGCTCGAAGCGGCAGGCGGTAGCAGTGCCGATGCCGGTTCCGCCGCGGACCGGGCGCGCGACGCCGCCTGATCAGGGGCGGGCGTTGGGATCGCGGTTGCTGCCCGGTTCCAGGATTGCTGCGGTTTCGATGAGGTCGAGCGCGCGCCGGGCGTCATTGTAGCGGCGCGCCTCATTAAGCCAGTTCTGCACCAGCGGATGCTGCTGGCCGGGCAGCGCCTCGACATCCTGAATCGCCTCATCCACCCGCCCGTAGTCGAGCGCCTGCTGCGCCTGTTCGAAGCGGCGGGTCGGCCGGTTGGAGGGCGCATCGGCGCGCCGGATCACCACCAGGCTGGTCAGCGCCCGCCCTGCCCGCGTCAGCCAGCCCGACTGCGGATCGGACAGCAGCACCGGGCGCAGCGCATCGAGCTGCGCAGCCAGCTCATCGGCGGTGATCGGATTGTTGGCGGCGCTCAGGATAGAATTGACGGCGTTGGGCTGGCTCTCGCCGAAGCGCAGGCGCAGCTGGGCCTCCATCGAGCCCAGCGGGAAGCCCCGCTCGACAGCGCGGCGGGCGGCAAAGGCAACCAGCAGCGCTTCGGCGCGCGCGGCATTGCCCGAGGCGCTTTCGGCGGCGAGGGTGATGCGCGCCAGCCGTTCCTCCAGCATGCCGAGACGCGCGGTGACGGTGCTGGTGTCGGCGGGGCTCAGCGGCATCGGCGCGGCGGCCGGTCGCGGGGCCAGCGGCTGGGGGACAGTGGCGACAGGGGCCGGTGCCGCCTTGGGCTCGGGCGACAGCGCGAACCCGGATGCCGGGCCCAGAAAGGTCAGCGCCAGCCAGCCACCGCCGATGCCGCCCAGCAGCAGCGTCAGGATGAGGGCGATGGTGGTCAGCCGCCAGGGCGAGCGCGCCGGCGCATCGATGGTGGCGGGGTAGATGGTCGGCCCGTCGCTGGCGGTCGGGAAGGATGCGCTTGCGCTGTCATTCATCTGCTTTGCCTTGCTCGCCCGGGCCGGCGGGTCGTTCGCGCGCCGTTGAGGCTATGTTCTGGCACAGCTTGGCGACGAGTGCCACCATCTGTGCGTCGCCGGGGCTTTCCGCGACGAGGACCGATTGCCAGCCGCCACCCGCCGCATCGGCGACGGCCTGGCTTATCGCGACAAGCGCGACGCGGCTGCGGTCGGTGGCAGCCTCGGCCAGTTGCCCGGCGGCGCGGCTGCTGTGCAGCATCGCGATGCACGGCTCGGCCAAGGCCGCAGGCGGTAAGCGCAGGGGTCTGCTGCGATAGACTGGGACGGCGGTCACCCGTGGCTCGATGACGTCATCGAGAATTGTGCGATCCTCGCCGCACAGCCACAGCAGGCGTTCGCTTCCCGCTCCGACCAGGTCTGCCACGCCGCCGCTGCCGACGCGGGCCACCGTGAAGCCGGCGGCGCGCGCTGCCTTGGCGGTGCTGTCCCCCACGCACCAGGCGGGAAGCCCGGTCAGCGTGGCCAGTCCCTGACCGCCGTGGCGCAGGGCATTGGCGCTGGTCAGCAGCAGGGCATCCTGCCGGCCGATCGGCGGGGCCTGCCATGCCAGCGGCTCGACCGTGAACAGCGGCAGCGGCGTGGCGGCGATGCCGCAGGCCGCCAGCCGGCCGACCGTTTCCGCCGTACCGGGCTGAGGCCGCAGCACCAGCACCCGCGGTCGCGGTGCTGCCATCATCCGGCGAAAAGCGCGCGTACGCTGGGCGGGGCGGCGTCGAGCAGCCGGCGCGCGACGTCGGCTGGGGTCGTCTCCCCGGCGATCAGCGCGGCATCGCTGACCGAATCGCTGCCGTCCATTGCCAGAATCTCGGCATGCAGATGCAGCGTCCCATCCGCGCCGATGGTCGCCCTCGCCGCGATCGGCGAGCGGCAGTCGCCGCCCAGCTCGGCGAGCAGTTCGCGCTCGGCTTCGACGCAGCGGCAGGTCGGCTCATGGTTGATGGCACTGACCAGCGCCCGCACATGGGCATTATCGGCCAGCACCTCGATGCCGACCGCGCCCTGTGACGGCGCCGGAAGCATGACGTCATAAGGGATGGCGACACCGGTATCGGCCATGCCCAACCGGTCCAGCCCCGCTGCGGCGAGCAGCGTGGCATCGGCTTCGCCCGCCGCGATCTTGGACAGGCGGGTGCCGACATTGCCGCGCAGCAGCACCAGCTTGAGATCGGGTCGCATCCGCAGCAACTGCGCGCTGCGGCGCGGACTGGACGTGCCGACGATGGCGCCCTGCGGCAGGGCATCGATGCTTTGCGCGCCGATCAGCCGGTCACGCCCGTCTGCGCGTTCGAGCATCGCGGCGACGACGAACTGGGTGGGGCGGATTGTCTCCACATCCTTCATCGAATGCACCGAGGCATCGGTGCGCCCTTCCCCCAGCCACACGTCGAGCTCGCGCGTCCACAGCGCCTTGCCGCCGACGTCGGCGAGGGCGCGATCGAGGATCTTGTCCCCCGATGCCACCACCGGCACCAGCTCGACCGCGCTGAGCGGCCAGCCATGGGCCGCGCACAGCGCATCGCGCGTCATTTCCGCCTGCCGCATGGCCAGCGGCGAGGAGCGGGTTCCAAGCCGGAACGGCCGGTCGGGGAAAGGCAGGGTCATGCACCCTGACTAGCCCAAGCTTGCGGTGCGAGGGAAGGGGCGGGTATGTGGGGGCCCAAGCGGAGCATTTGCACACACCAATGGCCATCATCCTCGGACTGGAATCGAGCTGCGACGAGACCGCGGCGGCGCTGGTCACGTCCGACCGGCGCGTGCTGGCGCATGCGCTGGCCGGCCAGGCGGAAAGCCATGCGCCCTATGGCGGGGTCGTGCCTGAAATCGCGGCGCGCGCGCATGTCGACCGGCTGATGCCGCTGGTCGAGCAGGCGCTGGGCGACAGCGGCCTCGCGCTGGCCGACGTCGATGCCATTGCCGCGACGGCCGGGCCGGGGCTGATCGGCGGCGTCATGGTCGGCCTGGTCACCGGCAAGGCGCTGGCCCATGCCAGCGGCAAGCCGCTGGTCGCGGTCAATCATCTGGAAGGGCATGCGCTGAGCCCGCGCCTTGCCGATCCCGACCTCGCCTTCCCCTATCTGCTGCTGCTAGTGTCTGGCGGCCATTGCCAGTTGCTCGCCGTCGAAGGGGTGGGGCGCTACCGGCGGCTGGGCACGACCATCGACGATGCCGCCGGAGAGGCGTTCGACAAATCCGCCAAGCTGCTCGGCCTGCCCTATCCGGGCGGGCCTGAGCTGGAAAAGCTTGCCGCAACCGGCGATGCCAAGGCGGTGCCGCTGCCACGCCCGCTGTTCGGCAGCACCGAGCCGCATTTCAGCTTTGCCGGATTGAAAAGCGCGGTCGCGCGTGCCGTCCAGGCCGACAAATACCGGCGCGAGGATATCGCCGCCTCGTTCCAGGCGGCGGTGGTCGATTGCCTGATCGATCGCACCCGACGCGCGATTGCCGCTGCCGGGCCGGTCTCGGCGCTGGTGGTTGCCGGCGGAGTGGCGGCCAATGGCGGCGTGCGCACCGGACTGCAGGCCCTGGCGGGCGACAATGGCCTCGATTTCGTCGCGCCGCCGCTGTGGCTGTGCACCGACAATGCGGCGATGATCGCCTGGGCGGGGGCAGAACGCCTGGCCGCCGGATTGACCGACCCGCTCGACACGCCGGCGCGCCCGCGCTGGCCGCTCGATCCCGATGCCGAGGCGGTACGTGGTGCCGGGGTGAAGGCGTGACCGCGGCCATCGGCGTTCTCGGCGGCGGCGCGTGGGGCACTGCGCTTGCCCAGATGGCGGCATCCGACGGAAGCGCGGTGCGGCTGTGGGCCTTCGAACCCGAGGTGGTCGACGCGATCAATCAGACCCGTGCCAATCCCGCCTATCTGCCGGGAATCGCGCTTTCCCCGGCGATCGTCGCCACACAGTCGCTGGACATGCTCGGCGATTGTCCGTTGCTACTGGTGGTGGCGCCCGCCCAGCATGTGGCGGGCCTGCTCGGCCAGGTGCCCGACCATGGCCAGCCGCTGTTGCTGTGCAGCAAGGGCATGGAACAGGGCAGCGCGCGCCTGATGAACGAGGTCGCCGAAGACGCCGGCTGGTCGGGCCCGGTAGCGGTCCTCTCCGGCCCTACTTTCGCGCATGAAGTCGGCCAGGGCCTGCCCGCCGCCGTCACGCTGGCGGCGCGGGACCTGGCGGTGGCCAGCGATCTGGCGGTGCGGATCGCCCGCCCTGCCTTCCGGCCCTATGTGTCGGACGACGTCATCGGCGCGGAAATCGGCGGCGTGGTCAAGAATGTTCTCGCCATCGCCTGCGGTGTCGTCGATGGGGCGGGCCTCGGCCAGAATGCGCGGGCGGCGCTGATCTCGCGCGGGTTCGCCGAGCTGGTGCGCTATGGCCTCGCGCGCGGCGCGAAGCTGGAGACGCTGGCCGGTCTTGCCGGTCTCGGCGATCTGGTGCTGACCTGTTCGTCGACGGCATCGCGCAATTTCAGCCTGGGCAAAGCGCTGGGCTCGGGTGCGGAACCCGGCCCGTTGCTGGCCGACCGCCGCACCGTTGCCGAAGGCGCTTTCAGCGCGGCGATATTGGCCGAAGACGCACAGCGCCGGGGCGTGGACATGCCGATCTGCGCCGGGGTCGCGCAATTGGTTTCGGGCACGGCGCGGGTCGGTGACGTCATTCATGCGCTGCTGGCGCGGCCGCTGACCGGGGAAGGCTGGGCACGGCTTGACTGATCCTGCCGCCCCCGACAGCACTGCCGCAGGCGGCAGGGACGATGTGCAGGCGCTCGCCAAGGGCGGCCGCACCAATGTGTTCGGCTTCGTGTTGCGTCTCGTCGCCCGTCTGCCTTTCCTGTATTTTGCCGGTCGCTGGTATGGTGCGGACGCGCTGGGGCGGTTTGCCTATGCCATCCTGGTGGTGGAATTCGCCGCGCAACTCGCGACGTTGGGGCTCAAGCGCGGACTCGCGCAGCTGCTGTCGCAGTGCGAGGATGAGAGCGCCCATCGCAACATCGTGTGGGACGCCATGCTGGTTGCCCTGCTCGCCAGTCTCGCCTTTGCCGCGCTGCTGATGCTGGTGCCGCAGCTGATGTTTCCCAACAGCCAGATCAACCGCTTTGACCGGCTGTTGCCGCTGATCATCATCGCCATCGCTTGGACGGACATTGCGCTGGCGGCGCTGGCCTATCGTTTTGACATCGGCGCTTCGGTGCGCGCCCGGGCGGTGGTCGAGCCGTGGGCGATCAGCATTGCCGCATTCGGCTTTGCCTTCTGGACCCTGCGCGATGGGCTGATCCTGTCCTACGCGGTCGCCATGCTGGCCGCGCTGGCGACAGCGATGATTCCGCTGCTGCGCGCCTATGGCCTGCCGCAGGGGTGGACGCTGCAGGGTAGCCGGCTGATCGGCATGGCGCGCCAGAACCTGCCGCTGGCCGGGGCCGATGCGATCGAATGGGGGTCGCGCCGACTCGATCTGGCGGTGCTGGGCCTGTTCGCCGCCCCGGGCATTGTCGGCATCTATTATGTCGCGCAGCAGGTGGCCTCGCTGCCGCAGAAGCTCAAGACCAGCTTCGATCCGATCCTTGGTCCGGTGGTCGCGCGCGGCATTGCCGAAGGGCGGCTCAAGGATGTCGCCGCGCAGGTGGCGCAGGTCGGCTTCTGGGTGCTCGCAGCGCAGGCGGGGGTGGCGCTGGCGCTCGGCATTCCGGGGGAAGCGATCATGGGCCTTGCCGGACCGGGCTTTGTGGCCGGCACGGCGGCGCTGGCCCTGCTGCTGGCGGCAGAAGTGGTCGCTTCCACAGCGGTAACCAGCGAAGCGGCGCTGGTCTATCTGGCGCCGCGCCGCAACTTCCTGATTTCGCTGGGCATGATTGCCTTGCAAGGTCTGCTCAGCCTGGCGTTCTGCTTCATCGTGCGCGAAGCCGGCTGGCCGCCTGCGGCCTATGGGGTGGCCGTCGCCCTGGCGCTTTCCATCGCGCTCGGCGTCGCCTCGCTGGTCAAGGCGCGGCTGCTGGCGCGGTTGACCGGTGCCCGGGTGCACGGGTGGCGCGCCGCGATTTTCTGGGCCACCGGCGGCGCGGTGGTGCTGGGCTATGGCGCGACCCAGATTCCCGAATGGGCCGAGTTGCTGATCGGCGTGCCGGTGATCCTCGCCATCTATGGCTGGATCATCTGGACCCGCGGGTTCGGCCCGGCTGACCGGGAGCTGCTGCGGATCAAGCCGAAACCATAAGCCCCTCCCATTCAAGGGAGGGGACTCTGCTCACCCGAGCCGCGCGGCGACCAGCGCCTTGAGGTCCGCCTGCGGGCGCGGGCCGATGTGGCCGATGCATTCCGCCGCACAGATCGCCCCCATGGTCAGGCTGTCGGCCAGGCTGCGGCCCTGCAACTGACCGGCGAGGAAGCCGGAGGTGAAGGTATCGCCGGCACCTGTGGTGTCGACCACCCGCGCCACGGCCTCGGCCGGCACTTCGGCGCGCGTCGCGCCCTGCACTGCCAATGCGCCCTGTTCGGCGCGGGTGACGACCAGAGTCGGCACCTTGGCCGCGAGCTCGGCAATGACCGTTTCGAACGGCGTATCGGGGACCAGCGCCAGCACTTCTTCCTCGTTGCAGAACAGCACGTCGATCATGCCGTCATCGATCAGGCCGAGGAAATCCTGACGATAGAGGCCCATCAGATAGAGCGCCGACAGCGCGAACACGATTTTGCAGCCCGATGCCCTGGCAATGGCCATCGCCTTGCGGATCGCGGCGCGCGGCTCGGGCGGATCCCACAAATAGCCTTCGATCAGCAGATAGCTGGCGTTGGCGATCATCGCCTCGTCGATCGCGCTTTCGGGCAGGTAATGGGCGGCAGCGAGGCTGGTGTTCATGGTGCGCTCGCCATCCGGCGCGACCAGGATCAGGCAGCGCGCGGTGGGCGGCGGGCCCGGGCGTGGCGGCACATCGCAGGCGATGCCGGTGGCGCGCATGTCATGGACGAACACTTCGCCGAGCTGGTCGTCGGCAACCTGCCCGATGAAGGTGCAGCGGTGGCCGAGCGCGGCGAGCCCCGCCAGCGTGTTGGCCGCAGACCCGCCGCTGACTTCCTGCCCCGGCCCCATCCGGCTGTAGAGATCGACCGCCTCTTCAGCGGAAATCAGGCGCATCGACCCTTTTTCCACGCCGATCTCGCTCAGGAATTCGGGCGTGGCGCTGGCGATGACGTCGACAATGGCATTCCCGATGGCAACAACATCGGTGCGCGGGCTGGTCATGGATGCTCCGTGGCAAGGAAAATGGTCGCGCGCGCTCTAGGGGGCGGGGCGCGTCAGGGCAAGCGCGGTTGACGGCACGTCGGATTAGGCGGCATCACCCGCGCCGATGGTCCGTCTCGTGCTCCTTTCGCTGCGTCAGCTGCTCGATCCGCAGACCCTGCGCCTGCTGTTGCTGACCGGCGCGATCACCGCCGGCCTGTTCGTCGCTGCCGGAACTGCGCTGTGGTGGCTGCTGGAGACGCAGGTGATGCCGCGCTGGTTTCCGGCCGGGCAGGGCGCGCTGGCGGCGGCCATCGCCGCCGGGCTCGGCCTGCTGCTGCTGTGGTTCCTGTTCCGCGCGGTCGCCATGCTGGTCATCGGCCTGTTCACCGACGGCATCGTCGAATCGGTGGAGCAGGACCATTATCCCGCCGCCGCGGCTGCGGCGACGCCGGTCAGCCTGCTCGGCGGATTGCGGCTGGGCCTGCGCTCCGCCGCGCGCGCGATCGGCTGGAACCTGCTGGCGGCGCCCGTCTATCTGGCGCTGCTGGTGACCGGGGTCGGCACGCCGGTGCTGATGGTGCTGGTCAATATGGTGCTGCTCGGCCGCGATCTGGAAGAGATGGCGGCGGCGCGGCATCCGGACCTCGGGCTGCGGCCGCTGGCGCGGCAAGACCGGCTGCTGCTCGGCCTCGCCGCAGCCCTGGCCTTCATGCTGCCTGTGCTCAATCTGCTGGCGCCGGTGTTCGGGGCAGCGCTGGCGGTGCACATGCTGCATGGCCGGCGCCGGGCCGAAGCAGCTTGAGCATGCGCGCCTCCGCCATCGTCGCCCTGCTGCTGTGCGCTGTCGTTGCGGCACCGGCCGGAGCGCAGACCACCGGGCAGCGCCCGGCGAGCAACACGCACCGTGGCGGCAGCCTGCCGACGGCGAGCGACGGGGCTGAGCCGGTGATCGGCCGCTCGGCACGTGATCTGGCCCGGCTGTTCGGCGAGGCGCGGCTCGATATCAGCGAGGGCCCGGCGCACAAGCTGCAGTTCGCGGGGGAGGCCTGTGTGCTCGATGCCTATCTCTATCCGCCCCGCCCGGGCGCCGAACCGGTGGTCACCTATGTCGATGCCCGCGGCCCGGACGGCACGCCGATGGAGCGCGACGATTGCGTGCGCGCCCTCCGCCGCCGCTAGCGTCTTTGGCACCGACAAGCGCGCAGGCGTCAGACTGACGGGTCCAGACCTGGTCTCTGTCGGGCGAGTTGCTCCAGCGCCCAACCGGCGGCTTCCGCGACGACGGCGTCCGCATCGCCGGTGAGGGCGCGCAGGCGGGGCAGCAGCGTCGCGTCACCGCTGTTGCCGGCGGCAATCGCGGCGTTGCGCACCATGCGGTTGCGGCCGATCCGCTTGATCGGCGATCCGGCGAACAGCGCGCGAAACCCGGCATCGTCGAGCGCGAGCAGGTCCGCGAGGCGCGGCGCGACCAGCTCGGCGCGGGGCAGGAAGGCGCGGTGCGTGTGGGCGGTGTCGGCGAACTTGTTCCACGGGCAGACCGCCAGGCAATCGTCGCAGCCATAGATGCGGTTGCCGATGGCCTTGCGGAATTCGTGCGGGATCGGCCCCTTGTGCTCGATGGTCAGATAGGAAATGCAGCGCCGCGCATCGACTCGGTAGGGCGCGGGAAAGGCGTCGGTCGGGCAGGCGCTCTGGCAGGCGTGGCAGGAGCCGCACCGGTCCCGCCCCGGCGGGTCGTGGGCGAGCGCGAGGGTGGTGTAGATCGCGCCGAGGAACAGCCAGCTGCCGTGCGCACGGCTGACCAGATTGCTGTGCCTGCCCTGCCAGCCAAGCCCGGCTGCCTCGGCCAGCGGTTTTTCCATCACCGGGGCGGTATCGACAAAGACCTTGAGCGCGCTGTCGGGCGCGGCGGCGACAATGTCGCGCGCCAGCGCCTTCAGCGCCTTTTTGACGATATCGTGATAATCCTGCCCCTGCGCATAGACGGAGATGCGGCCGCGATCCCCCACGCCTTCGAGCGCCAGCGGGTCTTGGCCGGGGGCATAGCTCATCCCCAGCATGATCACCGAGCGGACCTCGCCCCACAGTCCGGCAGGCGAGCCGCGCTCGTCCGCGCGCGCCTCCATCCAGATCATCTCGCCGTGGCAGCCCGCGTCGAGCCAGGCGCGCAGGCGCGCGGCGGCCTTGGGCGCCGCGTCGGCGCGGGCGATGCCGCAGGCGGCAAAGCCGTGCGCAGCCGCGCGCGCGCGGATATGCGCCGCCATGTCGCCGGGAAGTGCGCTTTCCTGAACCACTTGTTTACGCCGGTTGCCTATCGCCACCGGCACCCATATCCATGGGCGCGGCGCTTGTCACAGTGCCGCCACGACAAAGGGTCCAGATGTGAGCGAAGCGGTGGTGCTGGCCGACGGGCTGGTCAAGACATTCGGCGGCTTCCGCGCGGTCGAGGGCGTGTCGCTGATCATCCCGAAAGGGGCGATCTACGGCGTGCTCGGCCCCAACGGAGCCGGCAAGACCACCACCTTGCGTATGCTGATGGGCATCATCGATCCCGATTCGGGCACGCGCCGCCTGCTCGGCAGCGATCGCCCGCGCGATGTGGCGGCGCGGGTCGGCTATCTGCCGGAAGAGCGCGGCCTCTATCCGGGCATGACCGCGCGCGACGCGATCGCCTTCATGGGCGCGCTGCGCGGTCTGCCGCTCGATGAGGGCCGTCGCCGCGCCGATGCCCGGTTGGCGGAGGTCGGCCTGGGCCACGCCGCCAAGCAGAAGGTGCGCAAACTGTCCAAGGGCCAGTCGCAGATGGTGCAGCTGGTCGGCGCGCTGGTGCACGATCCCGAACTGGTGGTGCTCGACGAACCCTTTTCGGGGCTCGACCCCGTCAATCAGGAACTGCTCGAACGGCAGATACTGGCGCAGCGGGATCGCGGCGCGACCATCATCCTGTCCACCCATGTGATGGGCCATGCGCAGCGGCTGTGCGACCGGCTGGCGATCATCGCAGGCGGCAAGCGCCGGTTCGAAGGCACGGTGGAGGAAGCGCGCAGCCTGTTGCCGCTGGGCGTGCGCTACCGCGCGCGCGACGGCGCCGACGATGCGTCGCTGGCGGCGCTGCTGCCGGCGGATGCCGATTACCGGGACGGCGAATGGCGCTTTACCGTGGCCGATGACGGGGTGGAGGCCATGCTCGCCAGCCTGGTCGCCGGCCACCATGGCGTCGAAGGCCTGTCGATCGAACGGCCCGGCCTGCACGAGGCGTTCGTCAAGATCGTCGGCGAAAGCGCCGATGAGCGTCACGCGCGCGAAGGAGCGGCCGCATGAACCTGTTCTCGCAAGCCCTCGTCATCGCGCGCCGCGATTTCGTCTCGATCGTCGCCACGCCGACTTTCCTCCTGTTCCTGCTCGCACCACTGATGATGATCGGCTTCGGCGCGATCGGCGGGATGACGGCCGGCGGGCTTGCCGAAACGGCGGGCAAGCAGGAGCGGATCGTCGCCGTGGTGCCCGAGGCCGAGCGTGCCGCCTTCGCCGCCGTCGACGCGCGCTTGCGCAAGGTTTCAGGCGGGCGCAGCGGGCCGCCGATGCTGGTGGTGATGCCTGCCTCGGCCGACCACGCCGACAGTGTTGCCGACATGCGCGGCGATGCCGACGTGCTCGCCATTCTGGAAGGCAATGCCGCCGCCCCGCGCATCGCGGTGCGCGGCGAAGACAGTTTCGAGGGCCGCTATCTGGCGACGCTGGCGGAGACGGTGGCGCGCGAAGGCGTCGACACGGCGAGCCGCACCGGCCCGGCAAGCATGCCCCGCTTCACCACCATCGCGGCGAGCAGCAGCGGCCGCGCCGCGCAGACCGGCCTCGGCTATGGCGCGGTGTTTGCGATCTTCCTGCTTACCCTGATCCTCGCCAGCCAGAGCGTCGGCATGCTGGCGGAGGAAAAATCGAACAAGGTCATAGAGATATTGGCAGCGGCCGTGCGGCTGGAGGCGGTCTTTTTCGGCAAGCTGATCGGCATGCTCGGTGTCGCGCTGCTGTTCGTCGGTTTCTGGGCGACGCTGATCGGCGCCGGCCTCGCCACCGCGATCAGCCAGATGCCGCCCGATGCTGCCGCAGCGCTGCAGCTGACGCCGGCCATCGGCTGGCCGCTGTTTCTGGGTTTCGGCCTGCTCTATTTCTTCGCCGCCTTCCTGCTGCTCGGCGCGATGTTCCTCAGCGTCGGCGCGCAGGCGGCGACGGTGCGCGAAATCCAGATGCTGTCGATGCCGATCACCTTTTTCCAGATCGGCATGTTCGCACTGTCGACCGCTGCCGCCAACAACCCGGGCAGCATGGTGGCGACGGTCGCGCAGATCGTCCCTTGGTCCTCGCCGTTTGCGATGGCGGCGCGCGGGGCCACCGATGCCTCCGTGCTGCCGCACCTGCTGGCGCTGGGCTGGCAGGCGCTGTGGCTGGCCATCACCATTGCCGTCGGCGTCCGCCTGTTCCGGGCCGGCGTGCTGCGTTCCGGCGGCAGCTGGTGGCCGTGGGCAAAGCGCGCCCCGGCGCCCGCCGACGGGCCCGCTCGCTAGCGCGGCGGGCCTGTGTTGCCGGGACAGAAGCGCTGCGCAACGACTGTTGACATCGCTGTAAACAGTGGCATTCTTCCCCCCAATGAGAGGCGCCGGGAATCGCGCCCGCAGCCCCCGTGTTTCAGGAGAGACCGACCATGGCCACCCTTGCATCCGAAAGCACCTACGCTCCCCCGCCCAGCGACCGCCCGGGCGTAGCCTCGCGCTTCGCCGACGTCTGCCATCCGGATCTCTACCAGCACCGCAGCTTTGAAGAGCCGTTCCGCGCGCTGCGCGCCGACGGCGGCATCCATTTTTTCGAAGATGCGCGCTTCGGGCCCTATTGGGCGATCACCACCTACAAGCCGATCGTCCATATCGAGGCGCTGCCGGCCATTTTCTCGTCTGCCGGCAATCTCGGCGGCATCACCGTCGCCGGGCAGGGCGAGGGGTCTTTGCTCAGCTTTGAAACGCCGATGCCGATGTTCATCGCCATGGACCCGCCCAAGCACAGCGCGCAGCGGCGCACGGTTGCCCCGGCCTTCGGCCCGACACCCGTTGCCGACATGAAGGCGGACGCCACCGCGCGGACCGCGGCAGTGCTCGATTCGCTGCCGATCGGCGAGAGTTTCGACTGGGTGCAGCGCGTCTCGATGGAACTGACCACGCAGATGCTGGCGCGCCTGTTCGATTTCCCGTGGGAAGAACGCAGCAAGCTGACTCGCTGGTCCGACGCGCTGGGCGACATCGAAAGCTTCCGCGAAGAGGCGGACCGCAAGGCGCGGCTCGAGCAGGCGATGGAAATGGGCGCCGCGTTCGGCGCGCTGTGGCAGTCGAAGATCGGCAAGGAACCGAGCAACGACCTGATCTCGATCATGCTCCATTCCGACGCGATGAAGGACATGGATCAGTATGAATTCATGGGCAATCTCATCCTGCTGATCGTGGGCGGCAATGATACCACCCGCAACACCATGTCGGCCTTTGCCTATGGTCTCGACAAATATCCCGATCAGCGCGCCCGGCTGGAGAATGATCCGTCGCTGATCCCCAACGCGGTGCAGGAAATCATCCGCTGGCAGACCCCGCTGGCGCACATGCGCCGCACCGCGCTCGAGGATCATGACCTGTTCGGCCATCAGATCAAAAAGGGCGACAAGCTCGCCATGTGGTATCTGTCCGCCAACCGCGACGAAAGCGTGTTCACCGATGGCGAGCATATCGACATCGGCCGCGAGAACGCCCGCCGTCACCTAAGCTTCGGCTACGGCATCCACCGCTGCGTCGGCGCCCGCGTTGCCGAACTGCAATTGCTGGTGCTGCTCGAGGAAATGGCCAAGCGCCGCCTGCGCGTGCGCGTCGACGCCGAGCCGGACCGGGTCCCGGCCTGCTTCGTGCATGGCTACAAGAAGATGATGGTCACGCTCGAACATTATTGAGCGCAGCAATCATTGCGGACGTGGCGGTGCCTGAGGGGCGACCGCCGCGCCGCAATGACGCGATTGTGACCGGCTTTGTATCCAAATCGCGGTTGCGAACGTATATCCTGTCACACGAGGTCCAATCAGGCCGACAGGATGATGCCATGCACCACAGCCCAATTTCCCGACGCTCCCTGCTGGGGGTCGCTACCGCACTGGCCGGATCGCTGGTCGCGCTTGGCACCAGCGCCTGCGCGTCGGAACGCCCGGCCCGCTTCCCCTATATGCTGACCGACGCACAGTGGCGGCAGCGGCTGACGCCGATGCAATATTATGTGCTGCGGCAGGAAGGCACCGAACGCCCGTTCAGCCATCCGCTCAACAGCGAACATCGCAGCGGCACCTTCCGCTGTGCGGGCTGCGATCTGCCGCTGTTCTCCTCGACCACCAAATATGACAGCGGCACCGGCTGGCCCAGCTTCTACGCGCCCTTGCCGCGCGCCGTCGGCACCTCGACCGACTTTGCGCTCGGATTCCCGCGCACCGAGGTGCATTGCGCGCGCTGCGGCGGCCACCTCGGCCATGTCTTCGATGATGGCCCGCGCCCGACCGGCAAGCGCTATTGCATGAATGGCGTGGCGATGGAGTTTAGCCCCAGCACCCGCGGATGAACGACTGACGCAACGCCGCGCCGGGCACACGTCCGGCCGGTGCTTGCTTTTTGAGGGATTTGCGCCCATAGGCCGCAGCGACGAGTGCAGCACGCGGGCCCATTGCCCGGTGCGGACCCGGCAGCGTGATTGCCCGCGACCATGAAAACGCGAGGCCAGCCGGGCGCGTGCCTCGTCTTGTTCCAGAGATTGTCCCTTTCACGCGGGTCGGTTTCCAACCCGCTGCCGCGCCGGCTGTGCGCGCGCCGTCGATGGCGCGTGGCTGCCGGCCCGTCGGCCATGAAAGCTGTGTACCCATGACCACATTCCAGACCCTCGGTCTTTCCGAACCCATCCGCAAGGCGCTCGCCGCCAAGGGCTATGAAACGCCGACCCCCATCCAGTTGCAGGCGATCCCGCCGGTGCTCGACGGCCGCGACCTGTGCGGCATCGCCCAGACCGGCACCGGCAAGACTGCGGCCTTCGCGCTGCCGACCCTCGATTATCTGGCCCGCAACCCCGGCCCGCCGCCCAAGCGTTCGGCGCGCGTGCTGGTGTTGTCCCCCACGCGGGAGCTCGCCGCGCAGATCGCCGACAGCTTCCGCGACTATGGCCGGTTCCAGCGGCTGAGCGTTACCACCGCGTTCGGCGGCGTGCCGATCAACAAGCAGATCCGCGAAATCGTCGGCGGTGTCGACGTGCTGGTGGCGACACCGGGCCGCCTGCTCGACCTGATCGACCAGCGCGCGCTGCACCTCAAGGGCGTCGAGGTGTTCGTCCTCGACGAAGCCGACCAGATGATGGATCTGGGCTTCATCCAGCCGATCAAGCGCGTCCATGCGCTGTTGCCGGCCCAGCGCCAGACCCTGTTCTTCTCCGCCACCATGCCCAAGACGATCGCCGATCTCGGCGCGCAGTTCCTGACCGATCCGGTGCGCGTCTCGGTCGCGCCGGCGGCGACCACGGCGGAACGGGTCAGCCAGGCGGTGACCTTTGTCGACCAGAAGGAAAAGCCCGCGCTGCTGGCGCTGGCGCTCAAGAACCAGCCGATCGACCGGGCGCTGGTGTTCACCCGCACCAAACATGGCGCGGACCGTGTGGTGCGCCAGCTCGCTGCCTGCGGCATCGGTGCCGTCGCCATTCACGGCAACAAGAGCCAGGCCCAGCGCACCACCGCGCTGCAGGCGTTCCGCGACGGGCGCGTGCGCATCCTGATCGCCACCGACATCGCCGCACGCGGCATCGACGTGTCGGGCGTCAGCCATGTGTTCAACTACGAACTGCCCAATGTGCCTGAACAATATGTCCACCGCATCGGCCGCACCGCGCGTGCCGGCGCGGAGGGCGTGGCGATCAGCTTCTGCGCCAATGATGAAAAGCCGTACCTCAAGGACATCGAGCGGCTGACCAAGATCAAGCTCGACGTGGTGCCGCTGCCCGAGAATTTCGTGGCGCAGGTGCAGGCGCTGCCCAAGCCCGCCCCGGTGCAGGGCGAACGCGATGGCGTGCGCCGTCCGCAGGGCCGCGGCAATCCGCCGGGCAGCGCGCATCGGCGCGACGATGGTGCCAAGGCGGATCGCCCGCGCAATTACAACCGCCGCAAGGGCCCGGTCGGTGCGCATCGCGGCGCGGTGAAGCGCAGCGGCTGACCAGCTAGCGCCGGGCGTTTTGCTCGCGGCTTGGCCGGGCCGGATCGACGATCCGCCACGCCTTCAGCGATGCGCCCGCGCCCAGATCGAGCGGGACGAGCCAGTCCGGCGCAGGCCCGGTCGCGAGCCGATCGGCCAGGCCGTCGCCGGGGGCATCGCGGAAATTGCGATATTCCTGCGCGGCCGGACAGACCACGATCACCTGCGCACCGGTTGTCCGCGCCAGCGCTTCGGCGCGCTCGGGCGGACCGGTGAAGACGGCGATCACCTTGGCCATCACCGCATTGTTGCGGTGGTGGCCGGTGGCGACCACGCTGTGCGCCGAATGCTGCAGAAGATGCGGCCCGATATCGAGCGGCGTCAGCAGCACCGACGGCGGCAGCTTGGCAAGGCCGGCAAGGCTGACTGAATCGACGCAGGGCTTGTCGGGCACGGCCGCCGTGCCGTTGGCCGGCTTGCTGCCCACGGCGCCGACGATCAGCAGGACCAGTACCGCGCCGGCGGCCGGCGGCAGGGCGACGGCTGTCGCCAGCGACGCCAGCACCCGTGGCACTGTCGCCGCGATGGCGCGGGCCTTGTCCCACAGCACCAGCCCCACCATCGCGCAGCCGGGCAGGGCGAACAGATGGGCGGTCGATGCGGTGCGGAACACCAGCAAGGACAGCAGGGTCATGCCGGCCAGCGCGCCGCCGAGCATCAGCCAGCGCTGGGCCGGCTCGACCTCGCCAGCGCGGCGCCAGCCCAGCCAGCAGCCGATCAACCCGACCAGCGAGGGTGCCAGAGCGAAGCCTGACAGATCGTCGAGCGTGTTCCACCAGGGCAGGCCTTCGCGGACATTATTGTACCAATAGTGCTGGACCAGCGGATCGAGCGTGCCGAACGGCCCCTTCAGGCACAGCGGCTCGATGGAAACCAGCGCGGCTGCGGAGCAGGCCCCGGCCACGCCGAGCAGCAGGGTGCGCGCCATCCGCCCGCCGTGCCGCCGCTCGACGATCCAGTGGCCGAGAGTGACCAGGGTCGCGGCGACGCCGAGCGCCGCCAGATAGGGGAGCGACAGTGCGTCGCACCAGCGCTGCACCAGCGCGTCCGGCCCTCGGGTCAGGATTTGCAGCGCGGCCGCAGCGATGAACAGCGTCCACAGATAGGTCAGCAACCGCTCGCCCGCGGCCTTGCTGCCGCTCCACAGCCAGACGACGGCAAGCAGGGCTGCAAACAGCGCGACGCCTGGCAGACCCTCCAGCGAGATGGCCAGCAAGGCCGCCGCGGCGAGGCCGGCGAACAGCCCGCTCCTGCCGCTGGCCGGCTGCAGCAGCATGGTCAGCGCCACCGCCGCGAGCATGATCTGCCAGCCATGATGGTCGATCCGCAGCGGGGCGAACTGATAGAGGATCATGTAATCGGTGGCGAGCAGCAGCGGGGCGATCAGCGCCACGCGCCGGTCACCGAGCAAGCTCGACAATCTGGCCAGCACGACGAAGGTCAGGGCCAGCAATGCCAGAGGCCAGAGCGCCAGCACCAGCTGTTCGGCAAGGGTGGTGCCGACCAGCGGCGACAAGGCGGCAATGCCGAGCGCGATCGGCGAATCGACGATGCGGCTCCAGTGCATCAGCCCGCCGCCGCCGGCCGGGTTGATGCGGTGCTGGCTGACATCCCACCACGCCTGCCCGCCGAGCAGGTCCCGCACCTGCACAAGGCGCAGCGCGTCATCGGGGTCGACGGTGGCGAGGGTGGCAAAGCCGGGTGCATGGGCCACCAGCATCGCGGCTGAAACCAGCGCCCAGCCGAGCAGGGCCAGACGCACCGGCGTCAGCCAGTTCAGGAACCGCGCCATCATGGGTTCAGGCGCGGAACACGATGTGGCGACGCAGCATGTAGGTCGCCTGGAAGCTGACGAAGATCGCCACCAGCTTGGACAGGCGCGGGTCGAGCCCGGCCGCGCTGCCGCCGCCGACGATGGCGGTGGTGATCGCCAGGCCGACCAGCGCCGAGCCGACGAACAGCGCCTTCTGGCGGGTGCGTTCGCCCGATCCGCGCGCCGCCGCGCCGTCCGCGAACACCAGCCGGCTCGATACCATCCAGTGAACCAATATCCCCATCATGTAGCCGGTCGCCGAGGCGGTGACCGGCAGCATGCCGCCGGCCAGCAGCAACAGGAACAATCCGGCGTCGGTGGCCAGCGCCAGCACGCTGGCGCCGACATAGCGCAGCCACCGGATGTCGCCACGCAGCGTGGCGCGCACCAGCCCGGACAGCCGCTCGATCATCAGGCGGCCTTCGCCACGCGGGTGGGGACGTCGCGGACAGAGGCCAGCGCGGCCTGTTCGCCCTCGCTGCCGCTCTCATGATATTCGGCGTCTTCGTTGACGCCCCAGATGTCGTAGACGCGTTCGCCGGCGACGATGTTGCGCACCGTCAGCATCGCGGTCATCATCGCATGATCCTGGTTGTTGTAGCGGTGCATGCCGTTGCGGCCGACCATGTGCAGCGTGGGGTAGCGGGCTTCCAGCTCGGCGCGCATCGCCTCGACATTGGCCGCATAATCGTCGTCATAGACCGGATAGGCCTTTTCCTGGCGCACCACGGCGCCGCCCACCACATCCTCGGCACGGGTCAGGCCGAGCTGGGCCAGTTCCCTGGTGGCAAGCGCGATCAGCTCCTCGTCGCTCGACGACCACAGGCCGTCGCCCTCGAAGCAGAAATATTCCAGCCCGACGCAGGCCAGCGAAGGGTCGGGCACCATCTCGGGCGACCAGCTGCGGAAATTCTGGACCCGGCCGACCTTCACCTTGCTGTCGTGGATGTAGATCCAGTTGTCCGGGAACAGGTCTTCGGAGCGGATCATCAGCGCGACGGTCAGGAAGTCGCGATAGCGCAGCGCGCTGGCTTCGCCGAAGCTCGCGGGCAGCGGGTGGATGCGGGCGGCAAGCTCGCGCATCGGCGCGCTGCTGATGACATGCGCGGCATCGATGGTGACGGTGCTGCCGTCGGCCTTGGTCGCCTGCATCTTCCAGCGGCCGGTGCCCTGGTCCTGCGTCAATTGCTTGAAGGCATGGCCCATCAGCACATGGTTGCCGCCGGCCACCACATGATCGCGCGCGGCTTCCCACATCATCCCCGGCCCCTGCCGCGGGTAGCGGAAGGTTTCGAGCAGCGTCTTGGTTTCCATGCCGTCATTGGGCTTCTTGTTGAGGCCCAGGCTGCGCTTCAGCCCGTCGAGCACCGCCGCACCGAGGCTCAAGCCCTTGATGCGCTGCGCCGCCCAGTCCGCGCTCATTTCGTCGCAGGGCATGCCCCAGACCTTTTCGGTATAGGTCTTGAAAAAGATCGAATAGAGCTTCCAGCCGAACTGGTTGGCCGTCCAATCCTCGAAGCTGCGGATGGTCCGCCGCGGGAACAGCTTGGCCCAGCCATAGCTCGCCATGCACATGGTCGAGCGCCAGATGCCGAGGTTGAACAGCGCCTCGAACGCCCGCAGCGGATAGGAGTAGAATTTGCCCTCGTAATAGATGCGGCTCATGCGCGGGCGCTGGATGAAATCGTCCGGCAGAATCTCGTTCCACAGGTCGACGACTTCCTTGGATTTCGAAAAGAAGCGATGCCCGCCGATATCGAAGCGAAAGCCCTCATGCTCCACCGTGCGGCTGATGCCGCCGACATAGCGTTCGTCCTTCTCGATGACGGTGACCTTGTATCCCGCCTTGGTCAGCAGATAGGCGGCGGTCAGCCCCGCTGGCCCGGCGCCGATGATGGCGACGTCGGCGCTGGTCGGTGAAGTCTGCATTGGTCTGGCTCCCTTGCGTCAATACGCTCGGGAGACGGAATGAACGAAGGCTTCTAAGGAATGGTTAACAGGCTGGTAGGAATGACGGCGAAAAGACAAAGTGCGACTGAAGGGGAGCGGTGGTGCTGAGACAATCCGTGGTTGCAGGTTTGCGCGGTTTGACGCACTTCTCGGGGCGGACCGGTCGCGCCCCCTTCTGGCTGTATGTGCTGGTCATATTCTTGGTCACGCAGGCTTTTTACACCGTGGCATTCGGCGCCCTGATGGCGACGGCCATCGCGCAGGCGCAGAATGGCGTGCAGAGCTTGGCGGCGGGGCCTCCCGCGCTTTTTCTTCCTCTAACGGCGTTTATCGCGCTGCTCTTGATCGCTGCGCTGGCTGCTGTGGTGGTTCGTCGGCTGCACGATACCGGTAGAACGGGTTGGTGGGCAGCGATGCCGCTGCCATTCCTCTTTGCCGGGTTTCCGTTGATGCATCATCTCTTCAGCATCACCACACACGAGGGCGGGCTCCCACCCGACTTCCGACTTTTCGTGGCGCTTTTCGCCAACAACACGATCTATTTGCTGCTGTTGACAGTGTTGATCGTCCTTCTGGCGCAGAAGGGACAGGCCGGCGACAACCGCTTTGGGCCTCCGCCGAGCTGAGGATTATTGTTTTCTGCCGATCAATGGCGGAAATGCCGCATGCCCGTGAACAGCATCGCCAGGCCTGCCTCGTCCGCTGCGGCAATCACCTCGTCGTCGCGCATCGAACCGCCCGGCTGGATGACGCAGGTTGCGCCAGCCTCTACCGCGGCCAGCAAGCCGTCGGCGAAGGGAAAGAAGGCGTCGCTGGCGACCGAGGAGCCCTGGGTGCGCGGCGCGGTCCAGCCGAATTCCTGCGCCGCTTCCACTGCCTTGGCGGCGGCGATGCGGGCGCTGTCGCGCCGGTTCATCTGCCCGGCGCCGATGCCGGCGGTGGCGCCGTCCCTGGCATAGACGATGGCGTTGGACTTGACGTGCTTGGCGACCGTCCAGGCGAACAGTGCGTCGATAATCTCCTGCTCGGTCGGTGCGCGTCTGGTCACCAGCTTGAGGTCGCCGCGCTGCACCCGCCCATTGTCACGGCTCTGCACCAGCCAGCCGCCGAGGATATTCTTCATCGATAGCCCGCCGCGCGCCGGATCGGGCAGGGTGCCGGTCAGCAGCAGCCGCAGATTCTTCTTTTTTGCGAACACCGCGCGCGCATCGGCATCGGCATCGGGGGCGACGACGACTTCGGTGAAGATGGCGGTGATCGCCTCCGCGGTCGCGCCATCGATCGGGCCGTTCAGGGCGATGATGCCGCCGAAAGCCGAGACATGGTCGCATTCGAACGCTGCCTTGTACGCCTCCGCCAGCGTTGCGCCGGTGGCGACGCCGCAAGGGTTGGCATGTTTGACGATGACGCAGGCCGGGCCGCTGTCGCGGAATTCGGCGACCAGCTCCAGCGCGGCGTCGGCGTCGTTTAGATTGTTGTAGGACAATTCCTTGCCCTGCACCTGCTCGGCCTGACCGATGCCCCGCCCATGCGGCCCGGCGGGGCGGTAGAAGGCTGCCTGCTGATGCGGATTCTCGCCATAGCGCAGCACGGTGGGCGCTTCGGCGACGAGCGGCAGCGTGGCCGGGAACAATTGCTGCTGGTCGGCAAAGCCGAACCAGCTGGCGATCATGCTGTCATAGGTGGCGGTGTGGGCAAAGGCCTTGGCCGCGAGTGTCTTGCGGAAGGCGAGGTCGGTCGTACCGCTAGCGATGATCGCGGCATAGTCCGCCGGATCGGTGACAATCGCGACATCGGCGTGGTTCTTGGCGGCGGACCGCACCATGGCCGGACCGCCGATGTCGATATTCTCGATGATCTCGTCACGCGCCGCGCCACGCGCCACCGTTGCGGCGAACGGGTAGAGATTGACCACCACCAGATCGATGGCACCGATGCCGTGCGCGTTCATCGCCGCGACATGGTCCGCATCTGCGCGCACCGCCAATATGCCGCCATGGACCAGCGGGTGCAGCGTCTTGACCCGCCCGTCCATCATTTCGGGAAAGCCGGTCAGGTCGGAAACGTCGCGGACAGCGAGCCCCGCCTCGCGCAGCGCCTTGGCGGTGCCACCGGTCGAAACCAGCTCCGCGCCATGCGCGGCAAGCGCACGCGCCAGATCGACGATGCCGCTCTTGTCGGAGACAGACAGCAGCGCACGGCGGATGGGGATGACGTCGGTCACAAACGGTCCTTCACATAACGGGTGGTTCAGCCGATCTGGCGCAACTGCCAGCCGATGCTGGCGCCGCCGGCGGGCACCACGCCACTGAGCTCTATCTGGTAACAGGGGGCCGGGCGGCCATCGCCATCGACCCACAGGCTGTCCTCGATGGCCACCGCCGCCCCGGCGCAGCGCAACTGCCAGTGGACGCCGCCCGCCAGCCGCAGCAACACGGCCTGCCCGTCTGCGGTCATGCTGGGATCGACATCCGGCCCCAGGTGGAAGCGGATGGCAAAGGGCAGATCGCCGGCGCGCCGCCGCCGTCCGCGCGGCAGCAGCACATCCTCGCCGCGCAATTCGCGGCCATGCGCTGCGAGGATCAGCAGCCGCTGGTGGACGAAGCCGTGGCGACGGACATAGCCGTCATGGGTCAGCTCGATGCGCGATCCGCCATCGGCCTCGCGCCGGTCGATCTCCACCTCGGTAACGCCCTTGCCGAGCGTGCCGTCCGCAAGAATGGCGGTCGAGTTCTGGTCGGCCAGGGTCAGCGTCGAATGGGCGGCGGTGGTGCGCAGGCCCCGCGCCAGCTCCGCCGGCACCAGCGCGCCGGCAAGCGCGGCGCCGCCGCAGTTGACGATCAGCCGCTGCGGCCCGTCGGAAAATTCGAAGGCAAGCGTGGAGGCGCAGCCGGCGTCGGTGGCGCGGGCCACCGGCGGTGGCGCGGCATCCACCACCAGCAGCGCCCGGCCTGCGGTGAGCCGCTGATAGCCCCAGTCACGCGCCGCGCGCAACGGGCGGGCGCGGATGCCGCTGGCGGCAACGATCGCGGCCACCCGGTCGGGCGTCATCGCCCCGGCCCCCTGCCAGTTGCCGAGCCCACCATCGCCATGCGCCAGCGCGGTCAGCGCGGGGACGGCCAGTGCAAGCGTCTCTCCGATCCACGCCGGCGGATCCATGCGACGCAGCGCATAGACGCGGTTCAGCATGGAGAGCACCGCTATCGCATCGGCCTGCGCCAGCGGCGAGCGGCTGATGGTGCCGCCATCGGCGTAGAAACAGCCGAGCAGCGCCTTGCGCAACCCGGCTTCACCGAAGGCACGACGCGGCTCGCCGCCGGGCAGCGCGAGACCAGCCGCAACGATCGCCGACCAGGCGACCAGTTGCGGCACCCCGGCCTTGGCCGATGCTGCGGTGCGATCGAGGTGGCGTGCCGTCCGCGCAATCGCATTGAGCGTGCGCGAGCGGTGGACGATGTCGTCACTGGCGAGCAGCGCCGGGGCATAGGCCAGCCAGAACAGCAGGCGCCACCCGGCATTGTCCGGCCGCCATGCCGGTTCGGCGATGGTCTCGTCATGCGCGTCGAGCCAGCGGCGCTGCAGCCCCTCGGCAATCGGGCCGACATCGTTGCGCGACCCCGCCGATGCGAGGTCACGGAGCCAGGCAAAGCTGTGGATATAGTCGGCGAAAGCGTCAGGCAGATCGAGCCGGGCAAAGTCGAGCCGCGCCGTCGGCAGCTTCAGGCCGCGAAACAGGAAATGCCCCGCCCGCAGCGCCTTGCCCGCCATCGGGTCGCCGGGCACCGGATCGTCGGGCACACCGAGCAGCTTGAGCGGAAAACGGCCGCGCAGCCGCAGTGCGTGCAGCGGCGTGCGCCAGCTCAGGCGGTAGAAGCGGGCGGCGATGCGATCGGCCAGGCTGGCGCCGCGATCGTCGGACAGGCGGATCAGGCGGCGCCCGGTCTCGATCGTGTCCTGGCTGTCGGCGGCGAGCGGTTCGATGTCGCGGACAGCGTGCGCCTCGGCCGACAGCGATGCCTTCACCGCCGAGCCGCGCGCGGGCGGCACGATGTCGCCCTCATGCATCATCCCTGGCGCAAGGCCGCGATGTTGGCGGCGTAGCAGCCGGGCCCGCCCCGGAAACTGGCCGATCCCGCCACCAGCACGTCCGCCCCGGCGGCGATGACCTGCGGCGCGGTGACCGCATCGACCCCGCCGTCGACTTCCAGGCGGATGTCGCGCCCGCTCTTGCCGATCATCTTGGCGATCGCCTCGATCTTGCGCAGCTGGCTGGTGATGAAGCTCTGCCCGCCGAAGCCGGGATTGACGCTCATCACCAGCACCAGATCGACCTCGTCGATCAGATAGTCGAGCATCTTTGCCGGGGTTGCCGGATTGAGCACGACACCGGCCTTTTTGCCCAGCGCCTTGATCGACTGCACGGTGCGGTGCGCGTGCGGCCCGGCCTCCGGGTGGAAGCTGATGATGTCGGCGCCGGCCTCGGCAAATGCCTCCAGATAGGGGTCGACCGGGGAAATCATCAGATGCACGTCGAACGGCTTGCTGCTGTGCGGGCGCAGCGCCTTCACCACGGCCGGCCCGATGGTGATGTTGGGCACGAAATGCCCGTCCATCACATCGACATGGATCCAGTCTGCCCCTGCCGCGTCGATCGCCCGCACCTCCTCCCCCAGCCGCGCGAAGTCGGCAGACAGGATGGACGGGGCGATCAAAACAGGGCTGGCGGCACGCATGGTTGCCGACAGGCTCTAGCGACGATGCGAATCACGGGCAACCGGCAAGCGATGGCTCCACGGACAAATGCGGTGCTTGCATCCCGGCCATGGCACGGCAAAAGCTGCGGCGATGATTCCCGCCTATTTCGATCCCGCCCAGTCGGCCCACGCTCCTGCACTCGAGCTGCACAATGGCGCCTTCGTGCCCAGTGCCGACACGCCGGCGCGGGTCGAGGCACTGCTCGCGGCGGTCGGTCCGGTCACGGCGCCGACCGACCATGGTCTGGCCCCGATTTTGGCGGTGCATGACGCCGCCTATGTGGATTTCCTGCAAGGTGCCCATGCCGACTGGCGCGCCGCCGGGCGGGAGGGCGATGCCTTCCCCTATGTCTTCCCGGTCCGCCACCGCCGCAATTTGCCGCTCGAGCGGATCGATGCCCGCATCGGCCGCTACGCCTATGACATGGGCACGCCGATTGCGGAGGGCACCTGGCCTGCCGTCTACGCCAACGCGCAGGTCGCGCTGTCGGCGCTCGCCCCGCTGCTGGATGGCAGCGCCGCGCACTGCCTGGCGCTGTGCCGCCCGCCGGGGCACCATGCGGGCCGCGATTATTTCGGCGGCTATTGCTACCTCAACAATGCCGCCATCGCCGCGCAGGCCGCGATCGACGCCGGGCGGCGGGTCGCCATCCTCGACATCGATTACCATCATGGCAACGGCACGCAGGATATCTTCTACGAAAGCGCGAACCCGCTGTTCGTCTCGCTGCATGCCGATCCGGTGCGCGACTATCCCTTCTACTGGGGGCATGCCGATGAGCGCGGGGCTGGCGCGGGGCAGGGCGCCACGCTCAACCTGCCGCTACCGCACGGCACCGCGCTCGTGCCCTATCGTGCCGCACTGGCGACCGGGCTTGCCGCAATCCGCGGGTTCGATCCCGACCTGATGGTGCTCAGCTTCGGCGCCGACACTTTCGTCGGCGATCCGATCTCCCACTTCGCGCTGGAGACGGCGGATTATGCGGTCATCGCCCAGGATATTGCCGCGCTTGGCCTGCCGGTGTTGATCGTGATGGAAGGCGGCTATGCGGTCGATGCGCTGGGTGCCAATCTCGCCAGCCTGCTGTCGGGCTTTGCAGGCTAAGCCAGCTCAGCGCCGCCGCCTGGCCTTGTCCCGCTCCCGCTTGAAGGCCAGCAGGTCCTCCAGATCGACGATTTCCGAGCGCGCCATCATCCAGCGCATCATGCCCAGCCCCCAGATCATCATTGCGGCAAGATAGGCGGCAAGGCCTACCCACAAGCGCGCGCCTTCGGGTTCAGCAGAGGCAAACCACAAAAACAGCCCGGTGATCGGTGCAAGTGCCAGCATCCAGACGATCAGCGCCCGCCACCCGGCGGCATTGCGTGGCACGATCTTGAGGTTCCACCGACCCGACCGGTAGGCGACGAACGGCTTTTCCGACCTACTCATATCCTGACCCTTCTTTCATGGCGGCCGGGCGGCCGCGCTTCGGCGTCTCGCTGACCGCGACGCGCACCCCGCGCCGCGCCAGCGCCTCGCGCAGCAGGAATTCGATCTGGGCATTGACGCTGCGCAGGTCGGCCGCAGCCGCCCGCTCGATCGCCGCATGCAGCGCGGGATCGAGGCGGAGCGGAAAGGGCTTTCTGGCGGGCGGTGGCATCCGGCTTACTGGTAGAGCGACCCGGTATTGACCACCGGCTGGGTGTCGCGCTCAGAGCAGAGGACGACCATCAGATTGGAGACCATCGCCGCCTTGCGCTCGTCGTCGAGGTGGACAACATCCTTCTCGCTCAACTGGTTGAGCGCCATCTCGACCATCGTCACCGCGCCTTCGACCAGCTTGGCCCGCGCCGATATCACCGCCTCCGCCTGCTGCCGCCGCAGCATCGCGCCGGCGATTTCCGGGGCATAGGCCAGGTGAGTGAGGCCGCATTCGTCGACGGTGATGCCGGCGACGTCGAGCCGTTCGATCAGCGCCTTGCGCAGTTCCACGCCGACCTCGTCATGGTTGCCGCGCAGCGTGATCTCCTTGTGCTCGATATCGTCATAGGGGAAGCGCGAGCCGATCGAGCGCACCGCCGCCTCGATCTGCGCCATCACGAACTCCTTGTAATCGTCGACGTCGAACAGCGCCTGCGCGGTATCGGTGACGCGCCATACCACCTGGCAGGCGATTTCGATGGGGTTGCCGCGCAGATCGTTGACCTTGATCTGCTGCGAGATGACATTGTTGGCGCGCACCGCGATCTTGGTCCGCGTCAGCCACGGCAGCACCCAGCGCAGCCCTTCGTTGCGATCGGTGCCCTTGTAGCTGCCGAACAGCTGGATGGCGGCGGCTTCGTTGGGGTTGATCATGTAGAAGCCGGACAGGATCAGCGTGCCCGCGACCGCGGAGACGATCAGCACGCCGATCGAAAACATAGTTTCGTTGTCGCCCGGAAACTGCAGCGCGGCCCAGATTCCCGCCGCCAGCAGCACCAACCAGACCAGCAGCATCAGATAGCCGCTGGCGGTCGCCGCCGGCACCTCCCGGCTGCGGTTGAGCACCGTTGCTTCTTGCATCGCCACTGTCGCGTCCTCCCTGAAAATATGATATCATCATTATATGAGACTCGGCGCGCGTCAAGCCCTGTTCGTTGCGCTGGCGATTCACGGTAAAATTATGATAAATGCAGAATATCCAGTGATTCGGCGGCAGCGGGGGCGACTGTGCAGATCGACATCAGTTTCCAGAATTGGCAGCGGCTGACCGCGCTGCTCGAGAATGAGCGCGACAGCATCGACAATGTGATCGCGCGGCTGATCGCGGATCGCATGGCACAATCGCGCGAAGTGCTGATGGTCCGACAGGGGGCAAGCGAGCTTGCGGTCAAGGGCGTGACCTTGCCCAACGGCACGATGCTGCGCGCGACATTCAAGGGCAAAACCTATTTTGCAGAAATTATAGAGGGCCGCTGGTTCGACCGGGAGACCGGGCAGACCCGCACCAGCCCGTCGCAGGCGGCAATCGCCATCACCGGCGGCGTCACCAATGGCTGGCGCTTCTGGCAGGTCCGCCGGCCGGGCGATGCCGACTGGTTGCCGCTGTCCGATCTTCGGGTGCGGCGTCCCCGCCTGCTGGTCAAACAGGCGGCCTGAGCGCCGGGCGCTGTTCAGCGGGGCAGCGTGCGCCCCAGCCAGTCGATGAGCAGGCGTTCAACCTCGGCCGCGCGCTCGGCCTGGATCCAGTGGCCGCAGCCCGCCAGCATATGGCTTTCCAGCACGGGCACATGCGCCTGCATCAGCGGCAGGGGGTCGGCCGCGCCGAGCAGAACGGCCGGATCGCTGGCGCCGCCGATGAACAGCGCGGGCAGGCGGATCACCGGGTCGAAATGCTGCGCCCACGCAAAATCGCGGCCATGGTTGCGATAGCGGTTGAGCGCGCCGGCAAATCCGGTCCGCGCGAATGTCTCGACGGCCAGATCGAAATAGCCCGGCTCCAGCCACGCTGGCGGCACGTCGGGAAAGCGCAGACCATCCATCAGCGCCGCAGAGGCCGGCTTGTCGTTGGGCCAGTCGCCCGGCGCCGCATCCCCCGAGATGCAATGGTAGAAGGCGCGCAGGAACCGCGCCGGATCGGCCTCCAGCGCACGCTCGGCAACGCCCGGCTCCTGGAAATAGGCCTGGTAGAAAAAGCGGTTCCGCTCGGTGAAGCGCCGCGTGAACAGTTGGTCGTACGGCATCTTCGCCCGGCCCGCCCACGGAATCGAAAGCGCCGCCACCGCACCGAACACATCGGGCCGGGCCATCGCTGCATTCCAGACGATCGCCGCCCCCCAGTCGTGCCCGATCAGGGTGACCGGCGCATCGGGCGAAAGCTGCCGCGCCACCGCGACCAGATCGTCGACCATCGCTTCCATGCGATAGGCCTCGATCGCCTCCGGCCTGTCGCTGTCCCCATAGCCGCGCACATCGATGGCACAGGCCCGATACCCCGCCCCGACTGCAGCGGCAGAAAGCCGGTTCCACGATTGCCGCAACTCGGGAAAGCCATGCACGAACAACAGCACCGGCCCGCCGCCCGCAACATCCGCAGCAATCCGCTGACCAGCGTCGGTTACAAAGAGATGCGAAGGCGCGCGCATGTCAAAGCAGTGGCGCACCACCAGGGGCAGCGTCAACTGTATGTGCGAAGGGGAGATGGTGCGCTTACGGGACTCGATTATCTTTTCTATCGCATTAAAATAAAAAGATAATTTCAGTCCATCTGAAATCGAGCCCCCAATTTTGCCCCCAGATTTATTGTAACTCATTGAAGGGCCACAAGTTCGAGTCCCGAGCAATCGCCAAATTCAATAAATGCTGCCATCGGGCACGACGGGATCGGCAGCGAAATTTTGAATTTTTAGACACATGACCCAAGTCGCCATTTTCATGCGCATGGATGAAGCGAAGGCCGCGGCTGAAGATCGTGATTCTCGGCATTGCGCTCGTGCTGCTTGTCGGTGCTTTAGGCACCACAGTTTGTGTCGACGACAAACTATCCTCTAGAAATATAACAATATTTCCTATTTTGAGGGCTCCTAGAGCTGCACATGCAATCACCATACAATCACCGCTTGAATCGGTAATAGGATCACGCTTAAGTGAAGTCCCACCAAGCTGTTCGTGCTGATCTGTCCAACTCTGAGCCAGCTGGAAAGACCATCAGGTTGCTGGCATTTTCCGTCAAGTGCAGGGATAACTCAGTATCAAATCGCTCAAGTAAAATCTGAACTGAACCAATGCCCTTCTTAATTTGTGCAGACAGTCATCGCATTTCTGCAATCTGGAAGCATGCCAACACATTAGCAGCCGCATTACGCCGTAAATAGAGGTGATTGGAGTGACGATGAGTGATTTCCTGCACGGACCCGACTTATCGCGTGCGATCCGAACCGTTCTGGGGGAACCTGCTGCAAGAGCCGCGGTTGCGTTCTGGGGCAAGGGCAGTCAAGACTGGGTAACCGGGCCAGGAGTCCGCGTGCTCGCTAACTTGATGATGGGCGGCACCAATCCATATGCTTTAGAAAAGGTCCCTGCCCAAGTGAGGCAGAACGGCGCGCTTCATGCGAAGGTATATATCGGGGCTAAGCAGACGGTCGTCTGTTCGGCAAATGCCTCGATCAATGGCTTGGCGCTTGAGGGACCGACACAAGCGGGATGGATCGAGGCAGGTCTTCTATGCCAGACGACCGAGAAAATTGTCGATTGGTTTGAGTGTCTTTGGGATAGCCCCGGCGCTGAAATCACCAAAACCCAATGGAAGGAAGCAAAGCGCCTGTGGAATCTTCGGCGGTCGTCTTTCCTCCCCACTCTCGCCAGCTTCGGGCAATTCGATGTCGATGCTGCGGATCTTCCGGCTTTCACCTGGGTCAGCGACGAAGCCGATTGGAAGGTCGACGAGAATGCGCTCGCGGCGACCGGACTATTCGGAAAAGATGCAGAACGGCGCGTCAATGGTGGTCTTTGGATCAGGCATCCAAGCGACGCCGAGCATCTCAAAAACCGGTGGGTATTGGTTGTGACAAAGCGCAAGGACGGAGGGATTGGTCGCAAGCCGTGGTTCGTCCAGATGAGCGAAGTCTTCGTACCTGGCGGCTTCCGTTGGAGCGACGGCGCACCTCAAGATATCCTCCTGAGTGCGGATCGGGACTATCCCCGGCCCTTCGATCAGCGGAACCCGCGCTTCCTTGCCGCGCTGCAGGCCGTGCTTGCGCGCAAAGAGTTCGCTAGGCTGCTTGACGACGATTCTGCTGGCCAGTCGTGGTATTCAGCCCGTCACGAACTGACGCGCCGTCTCTGGAGGGACGTCCGGGCTGAGTATGATGCAGTTGCATCAGGCGCTCTCGGAGCGGATTAAGGGGTGGTCAGCGATAATGGCACCGAACTGACCTCATCAGCCATCCTGCGCCGGTCGTAGGAGCGGCGGGTCGAGTGGCACCATATTTCGCCGGGCAAGCCGTTGAAAAATGGCTTCGTTGAAAGCTTCAATGCCGCCTGCGCGACGAATGCCGCAACGAGACCCTGTTCACCTCGTTGTTCCATGCCCGGTTCGTGCTCGCCGCTTAGCGGCACGATTACTATACGGTCAGGCCAAACTCGAAACTCGGCGGGAAGACCCCGTCCGAGATCGCCGGCCAATGTGTCTGGGCGCATGCCCCTGACACATGCCATCCCATCAAACGAACATCATGAAGGAGCCAGACTCTACCTCTGACTGATAACAATAATGAGAGCACGTCATAGGCACGGCGACGGACGTATAGAGAAGGTGGCGGACGCCAGCCCAAGCGTATTCAGTGGGACAAAAATCTCGTCATTTCCTGTGCTCCAGAGGAATTTCCCCTCAGCGTTCACCGTCAGCGGCGGAGATTTGCGCCGTGACTGGCGGAATTTGCGCGCGAATCGGATGAAAATGCGCGGCGTTGTTGAGGCATGGCAAACCGTAAGGGCTACCAAGTATCTGCGAGAAGCTCAGCTTGCTGAATTACCGTTTGGACCGCTTCGTCTTGGAGGTCTGGCGGATAGCCATATTTCCGAAGAATTCGTTTTACCAAGACACGCATTCGCGCGCGGGCACTCTCGCGATGGGACCAGTCGACGGTAGCATTGGCTTTCAGATTGTCGACTAACTCTGCTGCAATAAGCTTTAGGCAGTCATTGCCCATGACATCGACGGCGCTATCATTGTCTGCCAACGCCGCGTAAAATGCGATTTCGTCCTGAGTAAGGCCTTCGCTTTCCCCTCTTTCTTGCTCCGCCCGGATGTCTTTGGCGAGTTCAATCAAGGCTTGAAGGACCTCAACTGTGCTGATCGCATTGGTATGATAGCGTGCGATAGCCTCAGTCAATCGCTCTGAATAAAGTCGGCTCTCAACCACATTTGATTTGCTGCGAGAACGGATTTGATCTCCTAAAAGCTTCTTAAGTGCTTGAAGAGCAAGATTTGGTCGATCCATTTGCTGGACCTCAGCAAGAAAATCGTCCGACAGGATGGAAATGTCAGGCGTCGCCATTCCCGCAGCACGCAGTATATCGACGATTTCTGTCGATACGACAGACCGGTCGATAAGCTGCTGAACAGCGAAATCTCGTTCACCCTTGGAGAGGCCCGTTTCACTGCTTTTTACGAGTGCGGCGCGGATTGTTTGGTAGAACGCCACATGATCCCGAATTTCGCGTGCTTCATCACTCGCCGCTGCAAGCGCAAATGCCTTGGTTAGAGCAAGGACTGCATCCTGGTATCGGCGGTGTGCGGCTTTCCTTGCATCGTCGCTGACCTCCTTGTTGGCAGCTTCATGCTGGCGCGCCAAAATCCATTCAATCGCCTCTGCCAAGCATTTGAGACGTTGGACCGGTGAACCTGAAATGCCGGCAGCGCAGTCAAAGCCGTGGAACATGTCCACAACGACCTCATACTTTTCTAATAGCACTGCAATCGCCTGCGCTTCGTTGATCCCCGTTTGCCTGGCATCAGATGCTGAATACTGCCCCAAGGCAGTTTTCAGATTCTGTGCGATCCCAATATAATCGACGATCAGTCCGGCAGGTTTGTCGCGAAATACACGGTTGACGCGCGCGATTGCCTGCATCAATCCATGGCCGCGCATTGGCTTGTCGATATACATCGTGTGCATCGACGGGGCATCGAAGCCAGTGAGCCACATGTCTCGCACAATGACGAGTTTCAAAGAATCGTTCGCCTTCTTTGCACGCTTTGCCAGTGCATCGCGCCGTGCCTTGTTGCCGATATGGGGTTGCCAATTTTGCGGGTCCGCAGCGGAGCCGGTCATCACGATTTTCACAGAGCCTAAGGCATCGTCATCATTGTGCCAGTCGGGTCGCAGAGCAACAATTGCGTCGTACAGCGCAACGCAAATCCTGCGGCTCATGCACACGACCATCGCCTTGCCATCCATGGCCTCGACACGGTCCTCGAAGTGGGCGACGAGATCGGCAGCGACCATCTCCAATCGCTTTCTGGAGCCAACAAGCTTCTCAACAGCGGACCAGCGCTGCTTCAGACGCTCTTGCTCGTTGGCTGCCTCGTCTTCGGTGAGATCGTCAATTTCTGCATCGATGACAGGCATTTCATCGGCAGGCAGTTCAATGCGGGCAAGGCGACTTTCATAGTAAATCGGCACGGTTGCGCCATCTTCTACCGCACGGTTGATGTCGTAAACGTCAACATAATCGCCGAAAACCGCGGGCGTGTTGACATCGTCCTTTTCGATGGGTGTTCCTGTAAAGCCAATGAACGAGGCATTGGGCAAAGCATCGCGGAGGTACTTCGCGAAGCCATAACCTAACTCACCAGTTTTCTTGTCGATCCGTGCTTTGAAGCCATATTGCGAACGATGGGCCTCATCTGCCATCACAATAACATTGCGACGGTCGCTAATCACCGGGTATTCGGTCTTTCCTGCGACTGGGGCAAACTTCTGCATTGTGGTGAAGATGACACCGCCGGATGCTCGGTTAAGCTGTTCGGTCAGGTCCTCACGGCTTTCAATCTGTATGGGCGTTTGGCGAACAAGATCGCTGCACATCGCAAAGGTCGCGAAAAGTTGGTCATCAAGATCGTTGCGGTCAGTAATGACGACGATCGTGGGATTCTCCAGCTCCGGTCTGCGCACCAACAATCCGGCGTAAAAGGCCATCAACAGGCTCTTGCCAGAACCTTGGGTGTGCCAGATCACCCCGATCCTTTTGTCGCCTGGCTTATGGTCTGCCGCGCTTGGCAATCCGAAGCTGCGGGGATCTTCGCGCACCGGTCCGGATTGCCAAATGCCAGGCACGGCCCTGAGCGTCGCTGCAACAGCACGTTGGGCCGCGTGAAACTGGTGGTATCCCGCTAGAATCTTGATGATCCCATTGCCGTTGTCACCAAAGACTGTGAAATCGCGGATCAGGGTAAGCAGCCGCCGCTTCTCAAGGACACCCGCCAGCATGACCTCCAGCTCTGGCAGTCCCTTGGAAGCGATGTCTTCTCCATCGACAGTGCGCCATGGCATAAATCGTTCCAGATCGGCGGTAAGTGACCCAACCCGAGCTGTCACGCCGTCTGAAGCAATCAGCAGACCATTGGTGCGGAACAGGGACGCGATTTCCTGCTTGTACGTTTGGAGCTGGTTGTAAGCGCCCTCAACGGTGGCATTCGGGTCACCTGGGTTCTTGAGTTCAATCACGGCAATCGGCAGGCCGTTCAGGAACAAGACGATATCGGGCCGCCGATTGGCGCCACGTTCAATTACGGTGAACTGGTTGACCGCCAGCCAGTCGTTCATATCGAGGCCGCCGCCTGAACCGACGTCGATCCAGTCGAAATCAACTAGCCTGACCCGGTCTCCGCGAATTGTCCCATCGGCCCCATGATACTCAACCGGTACGCCTTCCACGATTAGCCTGTGAAGTCGCCGGTTTTCCTCAACTAGTGACGGCATCTCAACGGCCATGACCTTGCGCAACGCATCGCTGCGCGCCTCAGCAGGAATTGAGGGGTTGAGGCGCTCGATTGCCGCAGCGAGCCGTGATTCCAGGATCACATCGCCGTTAGAAAGACGAACGGGATGTGCGCCATCAGGAGAGGCTTCCACGCCATACGCGACCGTCCAGCCCAGTTCCTTCAGCCAGGCTAGCGCGGCCTCTTCGACATCAGATTCGGTGAACTTACTCAACGCCTTCTGTCTCCGCCGTCTGGTCGATCACCTTTGCAGTCACATTGCGAAGGTTCCAAACGTCTAGGGCGATATCCCCATACCAGGTTTGCCTGGCCCGGATCGAAGCCGCATTCCATTCGGGCGCAGGATCAAGTCGGTTCATCGCTTGGGTAATTTTGTCATTGACCCCCACTTGGAGGCGTACCTGTTGGCAGCGGGTAAGAAGGAACTTTGACGACGGGTACACGCCCGCCTTCACAGAATATGCAGCATTGCTCGCAACAACGTTGACGGACTTTTCCAGCAGCATCAGGTTGCCAAGGGACTGGATCAGCTCAGGATCATCGAATGAGTCCCCGAACTCGGCGCGGGCATCATCGTCTGCGCCCACAGCCATGATGTGTTCTATTTCATTCTTCGTAATGAGATAATCAGCAAGGCGCTCGTTTCCGGCAAGACCATAGGCGGCGATATCGAAATACTGAGTGATCTTCCCGATCAGGTACTTCAATCGGAACTGCCTGACATCCCAGGTTCTCATGCCCCGAATGGCGTCGGCGAACCGTTCACGATATTGCGCCTTCTGGCCATCAACGAATGTCGCCATGAATGTATCGAACTGTTCATCGGTGCGCGCCTCTCGCAATGCCTTCGCACCTTGCGTGATAGCCCGTTCATAATCCTTTGCCGGAACGCCCGAGATCAGCCAGACGCACATCACCTCTTCAATGCCGTTGCACAGCCGAGTGAACTTTTGGTCTCCGAGATGGCGACCGGCCAGGAGCAGAATGTAGTGCTGCTTGATGGCGCTTCCGCCCAGGGCGCGGGTGTTATAGAGGCCATACTCATACTGGCCTGTCGGGCTCTCACCTTTCGAAAAATGTCGATAAGCCTTGGCAGCGGCCTTCAAAACTCCGGCAAACCCAAGGGGGTCTTTCACGTGGTTGGTTTGATCGGCTGCCTTCACCAGCCAATCGTAGATTTCTTCCTCGCGAAGCTTGGATTCTTTGACGTTGAAGTTCGCCAAGATGAAGTAGCGAAGAAAGCGTAGCGGCTTTTCGCCCGCTTCATACAACTCCTGCGCCAAGGCCTGCCATTCTGTCTTCAATTTACCGAACTGCTCTTCCTTGGCATGCATGAACAGCAGGTTCTTCAATAGGTCCATGGCATCGAGGCCAACGCCGCGATCATTGATCGTCTCGAAAATCTTCAGCGCGCGGCTCACATTCGGAGTGAGAATGCGGATCAGTTTGACCTTGTTTGTGAAATAGCCGTGGAACCGGCGAATGGCTTTCGCATCATCTCCAAACTTGTCGGTAAGAAATTCACGGATCGCGTCATAGGCGTTGGCAAGGTTGCGGATCGAGCGTGTCTCATCGCGCCTTGCATCGCGCCCTTTACCATCGCCGTAGTCCTTGAGGACTCCGCATGCATCGTCGTATTGCAGGTCAAGGCGCATGCGCCGAACGGTTTCGCCTTGCCAGTCCGTGCTACTGGAGGAAATTTGGTCTGCCAGCGTCGGCGGAACGTCCGATTTCAGATCGTGCAGCGCATCTCGCAAGGCGCAAAGCGCCAGAAAGCTGGTCGTGGTGCGTTGCTGGCCGTCGATCAGATCGAAAACGCCATCCTTCCCCTCGCACACGACAATGGTGCCGATGAAGTATTCGGGGGCATCGTTCTCGTTGGCCTGCTCATACTCGGCATAGATGTCATGCAGGAATTGCTCGACCTCGTCGCCGCGCTCCCCTTCGGCGTTTTTCTCGCCCCAGACATATTCCCGCTGATAGTCAGGGACACGGTAGAATGACTGAAACACCCTCGCGATGCTGAGGTCTTCGGAATCGATGGTTTTTGCCTGACTCATTTGCTGCCCCCAAAATTTCGTATGATCGGACTACCACCGCCCCGGTTTCTGAAACTGCCCCACGGCGTCAGTCAACACATTGGGGAACTGGGCATTTGCGATTGCGCCGCCACGGATCGGCTTGATGAAATGCGCAAGCGGCCTAAGCGCCTGGCTGACATTGGCCTGAGGATTGAGGATGCCGATGGTTTTTCCGAAACGGTTGCGAACCTGATTGATCGGCTCTTTGAGGTCGCTGTCATTGCTGACGATCACCGCGCAGTCGAAATGGTTGTCGAAGGCATCCATCAGGAGCCAGGTCGCCAGATTGACGTCTGAGCCCTTTTCCTCGGTCTTGATGACATTGCGAGGCTGATAACGGCCCTGCTGCCAGGCCGCGGCATCGGGCATGGTCACCGGATGGGTAAGGAAATGCCCGAGATGGATTTCGATTTGCGGCACCGTTTCCAGCGCCCGAAAATAGGTTTGCTGGCGGTTGGGCTGATCGGGATCGTTGGGCCGCGCACTGACCTTGGCCGTGAAATAGCGGACAAGGTCAATCTGATTGCGGGGCAAGAGATTCTGGCACAGCGCAAAGGGATTGAGCCATTTTCCGGGCCGACCTTTCAAGCAACCATAGTAGAGGTTGAACCCGTCGATATAGATACGTGTGCGCATTGCCTCTGCATAAGCGAGGCAACTTCGCATTGGGAAGGAATTTCAAGGGAAAACCAAATCGCGCTGAGGATTTTCACGCGCCACATAAAGCAGCGGCGGCCACAAGGGCCGCCGCGCACCTTGGCCCCGAAGCGCCAAGGGAGATATGAACCTCCATATAAGCGGCAATCGTTGCCGGTCAATGAATTTGCGATATTCGGAAAAACTGCCGGGATTAATGATCCCATTATCGCCGGGAAATTCCCAGCGGGTCATGCAACGCAAACGGATCAAGCGCCGCTTTCGCCAGGCTCCGCAGCGGCTGGAACAACGTCTATCGCCACTTCCCGGCACGCGATCAAGGCGGCGATATAGGCTTCCCGGTCAAACTCGTACAACAAGCGCGATGCCTCCACGGTGAACGAGAAATCGTCACCGTTGGGCAGGGCAATGGTGATATCGACAGCTGCCTGATCTTCGGATTCGAGCGCGGCGACGCCGACGTTGTCGTCAATCAGCTGGTTGTTCTTGGTGAAGCGCTCATAGGGCTCCCGCGTACGGGCGAGGTCCGGTTCGTGCTCCAGATAGGCTTCGTGCAGGAAGGTGACGATGGCATCGGCGGCGAGCAGGGCGGCGCGGCGTTGATGGACGCTGAGCTTGAGCAGGAAACCGTCTTTGCCGTGGCTCACGTTGCCTGCCTTGTTGCGCAGGTCGCCCAAGGTCGTCGTCAGCTTGTGATATTGCGAGATCAGCTTGCGGAAGGAATCGTCGCGGACCTGGTCGAGTTCCAGCACGCGCACCGCCGCACTCATCCACGCGCCAAAGTCGGGATTCTGTTCAGGCGGGCTCAGGGGGGCTGCCGGATTGTCGAGATTGTCGATCAGTACGCGGCAGGCGCATTCCACCAAAGCCTTGGCCGCGTCGATGCAGGCGTCATTGTCTGACTGGAATTCCCGCTCCAGCGTTTCGAGGGTCTGCTGCAGCATCGGCGCATGTTGCCAGTGCTGGCAAAATGCCTTGATGCCGGGATACCAACTTTCGCTCACAGACTGTCACCAGCCAGCTTTTCCGCCTGCGCTACGCGGATTTCACCGGACACCAGCTTTGGAAGCAGCAAATCCCGTGTTTCTGCAAGCGTTCGGGATTCGCGCTCGTTCGCAATGATTTGTTCGAACATGGGCCGCACCACATCATCGAACCGATCACGCACACCCTGGTCGCCGACCAGGATCGGCAATGGTCGGAAATTTGCCTTGCTGATTTCCTGAAACGTGGAGCCGTTTGCATTCTGGATAATGGCGTCCATGTTTTCCTTTGCCCATAAATAGGCATGCCAATTCGAAACGCGCCCATTGCAGCGCATCGCGATGTAGCCCTGATTGATCGCGAGCGGAATTTGCGTGATGGCAAGGTAGCCGACCGGAGCACGCGACGACATGAGCACGGTTCCCGCCGGGAGCAGACCTGACGATATGGTCTGCAATCCAGCTTCAGAGATCGTGCGGCCAGTCTGCATCAGGACTGGTGAGTTCAAGCCAGACAAGTCTTTCGGGGTAGTCCATGCGATGTCGCCATCCCATAGCGCTGCGTCCTTGGTACTTGGGGTCGAGCCGCCTACCGCTTCAACTTCTTGGCCGATGGTTGACCATGTCCATCCTTCCGGCTTGCCTCCAACATCGAGTGTCCCAGGGAAGATCTGCCACATATCGGGAGCAACATACGGTGCCGCGCCTGCCATCTTGGCGCGGGTCGGGCCGAAATCGATGAACCAGTCACGGAACACGGCCCGCGCGCTCGCCTCCAGCGTCTCATTCATCCGCCGGTTGAGTTCGATCTTGTCGTCAAGAGTCGAGAGTACGCCGGCGATGGCGCGCTGCTCAGGTAGCTCCGGGATTTCAAACAAATAGCCTTCGGCAAATTGTGTGTATTGAAAACGCGCAACGCCTGTGTGCTGCACATGGTAGGGAAACATTCGACGGGACCGGTACTCGTCCTGAAGCTTCCAGAACAGGAAGCGGGGATCAATCTGCTCGGTGTTCGGCCGCAAAAATCGGGAAAAACTGGCGCAAATGAGCGGAAGTGACGCCCGTCCTAGAATCTTTTCGCCGACAAAAACAGTGCGCCCAGTTGGTTGGTCTTTGGTGCCCCCTGCGGCCTCAATGATGGTATCGCCTGCAAGAATTTTCTTACGTTCGAGGATGTCTGACCGAATATATCGAAGTGGCAGCGTATCGATTTTTCCAAGCCGAATATCTGCAAAGTCGGTGCCACGAATGACCAAGGCTGGGGAGAACCCCTCAGTTGGTTCCCCCAGTCCCCACTCCCCATCTCGTGTGAAATCCAGAAGAGACGCGAGATTCGTTTCACGCATCAAGATTTACCCCAGCCAGCCGCTCCCGGATCACTCCTGTCAGTCGCAGACTTTCGGCAAACTGATCCTCCAGCTTCGCCTGCAACGCAGCGAAGCGCTCCACAAACGGCGTATCGTCTTCCACCGCCTCTTCCGCACCAACATAGCGCCCCGGTGTCAGAACATAGCCGTGCCCAGCAATCACATCATGACTGGCCGCCGCCGCGAAGCCGGGCACATCCTCATAGCCCTCTCCCTCTCGCCAAGCGTGGTAGGTGCCCGCGATTTTCTCGATATCGGCATCGCTGAATTCGCGCCGAGTTCGATCCACCATATGACCCAGCTTGCGCGCATCGATGAACAGGATTTCTCCACGCCGGTCGCGAAGTTTCTTGTCGCGCCCGATGCCGTTGGATTTGTCGCGGGCGAGGAACCAGATGCACACCGGAATCTGCGTGGAATAGAAGAGCTGCCCCGGCATGGCGACCATGCAGTCGATCACCTCGCCTTCAACCAACGCGCGGCGGATATCGCCTTCGCCATTCTGGGTGGAGGACATGGAGCCGTTGGCCAGGATAACACCCGCCGTACCGGTGGGTGCAAGGTGGTGAATGATATGCTGGAGCCAGGCAAAGTTGGCATTGCCCGGCGGCGGTGGCGGGCCGAACTTCCAACGCGAATCTTCCCGCAAGCGATCCCCGCCCCAGTCCGAGACGTTAAAGGGCGGATTGGCGAGGATGTAATCGGCGCGAAGATCAGGCAGCTCATTCTTGTGGAAGCTGCCTTCGCTGTTCCACTTGATCTCGGCATCGATTCCGCGCACCGCCAGGTTCATCATGCAAAGCCGCCAGGTGGTGTGGTTGCTCTCCTGCCCATAGATCGCAATGTCGCCGATGCGACCACCGTGGCTTTCGACGAACTTTTCCGATTGCACGAACATTCCGCCCGATCCGCAACAGGGATCGTAGACCCGGCCCTTGTAGGGCTCCAGCATCTCGACCATCGTCCGCACGACCGAGCGCGGCGTGTAGAATTCGCCACCGCGCTTGCCTTCGCTGCCAGCGAACTGGCCGAGGAAATACTCGTAGACGCGCCCCAGAATGTCGCGGCTCTGGCCTTTCTCTTCATTGAACCCAATACCGGAAATCAGATCGATCAGTTCCCCGAGCATGACGGCATTCAAGCCGGGGCGAGCATAATCCTTGGGAAGCACACCCTTGAGCGTAGGATTGACCTTCTCAATCTCCAGCATGGCATCATCGATGACTTTGCCGATGCCGGGCTGTTTGGCGTTGGCTTGGAGGTGTGACCAGCGCGCACCCTTGGGCACCCAGAAGATGTTGTCGGCGCGGTACTCGTCTTCATCCTCTGCGCCTTCGGGGTATTCATCAAGGAGCTGCGCCCGCTTCGCCTCAAACCCTTCCGAGATATGCTTGAGGAAAATCAGGCCTAGGGTCACGTGCTTGTAGTCCGAAGGCTCCATGTTCCCGCGCAGCTTGTCCGCCGCCTTGAACAGCTCCGCCTCGAAACCGAGGTCTCCGCCGTTCCCTGCCTTTGGTGCCCGCGCCATCATTACCCCTGTAGTTCTGTCAATTTGTTGTGTCGTTAGCGGTTGTTGGGCGGCGTCGCCACATTGCGTTTCCCAGTCAGGCGATTTGCTATGCCTGGCCAGGGTCAGCCTGACCGCTTCGGATCCTGCCGATCGCGCACTTCGGCTTCCATCTCAAACGCCCACTTGCCCTTGCGCTTCCATAGCACCAGCGCCTGCTCGCGTTCCTCGCCCCGGAGCTTGGCGGCGACGGTCAGGAACGCGCCATAAAGCGTGGCGCGGTCATCATCGGCGAGTTCGACCAGTCCGGCTTTCACGACTAGGCCGCCCAGTTCGATCAGTTGCCGCGTGCGTTCGCAGCGCTTGACCTGCCATTCGCGCATGTCGGTTCGCGCCTTTCGTGCCTCAAGCCGATGCCGCGCCGCCGTCAAGCGGGAGAGTGCCATCCGGCTGGTTGGCAGAAGCGACCGCGCTTTGCACCGATACGGTCATTTGATGTTGCCGCTAACTGAAATGTCGGCTTGCAGTCTGACGAAACTGCCCCCCACTCAGTTCAGAGAGCAACACGCACCTGCCATACACAAAATCAGCAGAACTCCGCAGGTCCTCAAAGGCGCGTATGGCAAGCAGAACCCGCAGCCATACGCAAAAACCCATCAAAACCAACCACATGAGGGCCACAAGCTGGCACGTCTTTTATCTCGCGATCTACCCAGCTTGATTTCACTGCCGCCGTTCAAAACCGCACACCATGCGCCACAGGTGCAAAGCCAGCGATAATCCACGCTGCTCTGCGATCTTCAAAATCTACGTTGGTTGAGCGGGAGAGTTGATGCTTTCGCGCCGCTTCATGCGATCGGATGCGTGCAAAATCGTCGGCAAAAACTCGCAACATTGACGCTCAACCAGCGTCGCGTTCGAGCCTCTCGATATGCTCGGCACAGATGGTTTGAACGACACGTCCGAGCTCTTCGACGCGCGCGCCAAGCCACTTCAGCTCGTCCTCGCTGATGCGATAATGCTTCGAGTAACGCGCCTTCACATAGGCCTCTTTGAGCTTCTCGAACCGCGCCCGATCGCGATGCAATTCGCGCGGCCAGACGTCGACCAAGCGACGGTCGAGGCGCTCAGCTTGGATGCGCAGGAAGCCGAGATTGTGGACGTGCGGGGTGTAGAATGTGCGCACCAACAGCACCGTATGGAACATGCGCTCCGCTGCTTGGTGCAGTATGAAAGCGGGTTCCTTAGTGCGCCCTTGTGCAACCAAATCGCGTGACGTTTGGAGGTAGACCAGCGCGCTCGGAAACCACTCCTCGAAATACTCCCGCGCCATCGCCAGCGCCTGCTCAGGCGTTTTGGGCTTGGGCGTGTGCAGCGCGCTGTCGTCGAACTGGTAGAGCGCGATCCCGTCGCGCGCGACGTCCATGAAGAAGAACCGGCCATGCGCCAGACCGTCGTTCACTTCCTGCAGGCTATGGACGATGAAGTTGACCGGGGTGTGCAATGTCCTGGCGATGGCAAGCTCGCGGTTGAGCCGGTCCTCGAGCTTCAGCCAGTAGGTCACCCGGTCGGTCAGACGCTTGTCGTTGACGATGATCAGCAGATCGAAGTCCGACTGATAGCCCTTGGCGGTGTGCGGCTCATCGACCCATCCACCGCGCGCATAGCTGCCATACAAGATGATCTTGTCGATGCGCCCGCGCTTCTTCCACGCCTGCTTGGCGAGCACCAGCGCGTCGTCGAACTCCTCGAACACAAGTCGCACCACGCGCTCGATCTCGCGCTGCTTGGCTGCCGGCAAATGATCGAGATCGGTGCGCATCATCGGTCCTTAGCAATGCAATCGGAAGAGCGCACCCCATGCGCCGATCGCACCACCGGTCGCCGGCGCTGCAGGCGCTGGAGCTCTCCCCGCCGAATCGCCGGAAATGGCAATCGTCGATGGTCACGCCGCGCTATCCCCATAAAAGGGGAGGCAGCGCATCGCGGCCGACTGATGTCGCTATCCATCACCATAACCGCCACCAATCGCGCCACAGGTTCTCGATGCAGCGCCAGTAGCTGAGCAGGGCCTGCGCCAGCAGCGCCTCGACCTCGGCGAGGCCCACCCCTTCCCGGCGCGCGATCTCGGCATGGCTTGCCTCCTCGATGCGCATCGCCACGAGCAGCCGCCGCTCGCGGCGCGGCATCCGCCGCAGTGCGCTGCGCGCGCGGGCCAGTGCCACCGTCTCCCCATGCTCCTGTTCCTGCTTCACGACATGCTTCCTTCCAGCCGCGAACCGGGCCGGAATGGCGGGTGGGCGGCAGGAGCGCACCGGAAGGCGCGTCGGACGAGGCGGGGTGCACCCGAAAGGGCCGCAGCGTCAGCGGAGGACCCGGCGCAGCCGGGTTGCAGCGCGCCGCGACGCGCCTAGAGGGTAGCGACGCCCACCCGCTGTTCCCTGCCGGAGAGGGAGCGAGCGCATGCATCGTGAAGTCAGAATGCCGGACGGCGTTCGCCATCGATCCGCACCGCACCAGGCGGCCACCCATCGCCCGGCCTCACGTAGAATTATTTATCGCAGCCCGCCGCACTGCCGACAGCCGCAGCAAACTGTGGCGTAGCCGATGCTCGCGAGACAGTCTGGGCCGCCCTTGAACCCCTCGAAATCGTTGGCACCTCATCCGCAACGCCAATGCGCTTACGCCTGCCAAGGAGCCCTCCCAGATGTCCGAAGCCCCCGACCGTATCCTCAGGTTGAATGCCGTGCTCGACCGCACCGGCCTCAGCCGCGCGACGCTGTATCGCAAGATTGCCGACGGCACCTTCCCCAGGCAGATCAAGCTCAGCACCCGTTGTGCCGGATGGCGCGAGTCAGCCATCAATGGCTGGCTTCGTAGTCCCGTCGACTATTCGGTCGACAATGCAACAGGAGGTTACGAAGCGTCGTAGGATCGCTCGAACAGCAGCTTGGCCTTCTCGAAATCTGCAACCGACGTCAGCGTAATTTCAAGATCGCCAGTCCCGAAATGACCGATCGCCTTCACGTCACGAGTGAAGCCGTCCTCGAGCTGGACGCTCTGCGGATCCACCTTGATGTATACCAGCAGCTTCTTGGCCTGGTTCCGGAACTCCACGCTGGCGAAATTCTTAATGCGGCGGAATGCGACACATAGCCCGCGATCTTGGACAACAAAACGTCGTCCAAGCCTAGAATGAAATCGGATAGGAGATGATACGTGTGTAAGCGCTAGCCAGCGTGCACGCATCGATGAAAGCGGTGTAGCGATTGGCAAACATCGATCAGACCAATTCGTGCTCCGCGTCGAGCCGCGCCATCTCGTCGAGAGCCGCCGCGCGTTCGCTGTCGCGGGCTCGCTTGTACTCAAAAAGATCCTCGGCCTTGATGCGGCGATGCCGACCGACCGTCGAAAAAGGAATGGCACCGTTTTCGAGCAAGCCGACGAGATAAGGTCTCGAAACGTTCAAAATGTCGGCAGCTTGCTGGGTAGTGAGCATCTGCCCGATCGGCACGAGAGTCACGGCGTCGCCGCGCCCGATGTGACGCAGCATTTCCATAAGCAGACGCGACATATGTGGCGTGAGGACCACTTCCGTCGGCGCTTCGTTGCGCGCCTCAAACAAGCGTAGGCGGGTTTCGCCATCCGACTGCGAGGCAAGAATCTTTCTCAGTTGGTTAGCAGCGTCCATCTCCATCTGGGACGGCAGCCTGCTGCCGATTTCTTCGGCAAATGCGGGCATAGTTATCGGGTTCTCCTGTGCAGCGTCTCTATGATGCAATTTGCAGCGACGTGCAATATTCGAAATATTCGAAACTCATGAACGTTCCATGTTCGACGCGAGCGGAGTTTGAGCTTGCACGGGGTCGCTGCTCCCGACCGGAATGCGACCTACCGGGTCGGCAAGAATGGTCTCAGGTGCCGACTCGCTTGTAATGTCTCTTCCCGTTCGGAAGGATATCGAAAGCGCCGACAGTCCATCGTTCTGATGGCAAATCCTGCCGAAAGGCATGACCGGTATCGGTGCATCCATTCTGCAAGGGACGTCGAAAACCGTGAGCCAGCGTTTCACCCGCGAAGAATTCTACGACCTCGTTTGGTCCAAGCCGATCACGCATTTGGCCAAGGACTTTCGTCTGTCTGACGTTGCTTTGCACAAGATCTGCCGGAAACACGACATTCCCAAGCCGGAGCGGGGGTGGTGGGCCAAACTGGCAGCGGGCCATTCTTTGTCCAGGACACCCCTCCCCGAGCTAAAGTCGGATAAAGGCGGTACAATCGTCATCGCCGCCGGTGTCACCGGCCATGAAGCCGAAGATATTGCTCAAGTGCGCGAGCGGGCGCGCATCCTTGCCTCAGAAACCGACGTTGGCAGCGAAATTGCAGCCCATCCCATTGTGACCAAATCGATCGCCAGGCTTCGAAAAGCCAAGGTGGGACATCAAGGGCTGGTCGCTGTTGCCCAGCAGGGGCTGATTGCAATCGAGATTGCGCCGGCGTCGATCGACCGCATTGAATTGGCGCTCAATCGTATCGTTGCGGCAGCCGGAGTGCAGGGGTTTGTCCTGAGCGGAAAAGGCGAACGGGCCGTGTTCGAAGGCAATGATCTCGCTATCCCTTTCTCTCTCAAGGAAGCGGTCAAGCGATGCAAGCATGTGCCGACCGAAGCCGAACTCGCTGCGGAAGAGCAACGGCGCAAACAGAATGAGCGTCGGTGGTCCCGCTCAAGTTGGGATACCCATTTCGATTTCGATCCTAATCGACGCTGGCCTGAATGGGATCACATTCCTACCGGACAGGTCTCGTTCGAATTGGAAGTCTACCTCAGACATTCCTCTCAGCTGCGGCGATCGTTCAAGGATGCCAAAATCCAGAGACTGGAAAATCTCGCAGCCGACATCGCAGTCGGACTGTCAGTCCTTGCCGCAGCGAAGCGCGAGGACAACGCCAAGGCAGAAGCGGCGCGCGATCGTGCGGAAGAGGAACGTCTGCTGCGCATAGAAGCCAAGCGCCGGGCTTATGTCGAGGAGCGGCGCGGCAAAGTGCTGAACGAGGTGCTGGGGCGGATGGAGCGGCGTGACCATCTCATGCGCGTCGTAAGCCAGCTGACCGCCGAGCTCGCCGCCAACCCATCGCCCCGTACGACAGAATTCGTGCGCTGGGCGAACACTGTCCTGCAGCGCGCAGAAGAGCGTATGTCATCGGCTGGGCTGGAAGCCCTGTTCACCAACGAGCATGTTTTCGGCGAAGACGATGACCGGGGATTCTATTGCAGCCCCAGTGGCTGGTAGCTTCCCGGCCTACCGTTCACACAGCACGAAGTTTGTGGATCGGGACCACCTTCCCTCCTTCCTTCAATTGATCGAGATAATCGCTCCACCATTGCGCCATTTCGACCCGCTCGTCCCAGTGCTGGCCCCTTGCATATGCACCGCGCACCGCGTTGCTGTGGCCGTGTGCCAGCGCGCGTTCGATGGCATCGAAATGCCATTTCCCGCTCTCGTTGAGCAGCGTGCTGGCCGTCGAGCGCAATCCGTGGGCGGTGACCGTCGCCCCGTCGAAGCCCATCCGGCGGAAAGCATAGTTGATGGCGTTTTCGCTCATTGGTGTCTTGTGACTGCGCAATCCGGGAAACATCAGTTCGAAGCACCCGCTGTGCTGCTGGAGCTCGCGCAACAGGGCTACGCACTGCCGTGACAATGGCACGCTGTGCTGCCGCCGCAGTTTGGTCCGCTCGGCGGGAACGCGCCAGATCGCCTCGCCCCAGTCGATCTCGCTCCACTTGCCCTTACGAAGCTCTCCGGGACGCAGGTAGATGTGCGGTGACAGCTGCATCGCCAGCTTGACGATGACGCTGCCAGTATACTCGTCGATCGCTCGCAGGAGCTCACCGAGCGTCTTGGGGTCAAGGATCGCCGCATGATGTTTGACGATGGGGGAGGACAGGGCGTCGCTGAGCAGTGCCGCCGGGTCCGACTTGCACATCGCCATGGCGACGCCGTGACGGAACACGCGGCTAGCAAACGAGCGGGTGCGATGAGCGGTCTCGCGCTTCCCCTGGCGTTCCAGCTTCTTGAGCACGACCAGAATTTCCGCAGGTTCGATTTCGGCAATCGGTCGGCCGCCTATCGGTCCGGTAAGGTGGGACAGGAACCAGCGCGCCTTTTCGATGGTCGCCGGTGCCTTCTGATTACCGACGAACTTCACAGCGATGAAATCCTCGGCCACCGATTGAAAGCTGTTGTCAGCACTCAACCGGGAGGCGATTCTGCCCATCTTGCGCTTGTGCAGCGGGTCGTCGCCGGATCGAACAAGCTTGCGGTTCTGATCGCGCAGATCGCGCGCTTCCGCGAGACTGACCTCCGGCCAGCTGCCAAGCGACAGCCGCTTTTCGGCACCGGCGATTCGATATTTGTAGTACCAGGCCTTCGATCCGTTAGGTCGGACCTCCAGATAGAGCCCTTTCTCGTCGGTCTTGCGATAGGGGGTATCGAGTGCCGGAAAGGCGCGGATTTGTGCGGCTTTGAGGGACATTTGGGGGCAACACCTCTCTTGCTCCGATTTTGCCCCCATTTTTGCCCCCAGATGCGTGAGATGTGGGGGCATTTTCTGGAACAAAACGAGACAACTATGAGAGGCGATTATGCCTGAAACCCGCAGAAAATCAACGTTTTTAGACGATTTGAGATGGGCTGCTGGTGCCGCTTACGTGACTCGAACACGTGACCCCCGCATTACGAATGCGATGCTCTACCGACTGAGCTAAAGCGGCACTGCTGGGGCCCCTACCAGCGGATCTGCGTGCGCACAAGCGGGGGAGCGTGCTGCGATCTTTTCGGCACAGACACTAGACGCAGGGTTCCGGGTCCAGGGCCAGCAGGGCGAAGCTGGCGAGCCAGTGTTCGCCCATATAGTGGCCTGATACCGCGCCCAGGCTGGCGTCGAGATGGGTGTCGGCGGCGGCGCGGGCAGGCGCTGTGGCGGGGTGCGATTCGCCCAGCGCGGCGGCGATGGCGCGCCAGCACCAGGCGCGGCTGAGGTTGAGTCCGTCGAGGTGGGCGATCTTGCCGTCGCTCGGGTCCGAGACGATGGCAGGGGTGAACAGGCTGGCGGGATGCCCCGCCGATGCGCGGGGCAGGAAGCGGTCGAACCAGCCCGCGAATTCGTCTGGCGGCAGCACCCGGCTCATCAGCACCGCCTCGGTCAGCGCCGATGACAGGAATTCGTCGCCGCCCGGCTCCCATGCCTGGCAGTCGCGATCTTCGCCGAACCAGCCGCGCGCACGGGTATCGATCATCGCGACGAGGGCCGGGTCTCTTGCCAGGGCCCAGCTTCGGGCATGCAGCAGGGCGAAGGCGATGTTGAAATGGGTGCCGACCCGCAGCGGATAGGTCAGCCGCGGCAGAAAGGCATGGAAACGCGTGGCAAAGGCCTCGGCAAGCGGTTCCAGCGCGGCCGCCCAGCCGGCCTCGTGCCGGGCCGCCTCCGCATGCAGCGCCAGCAGCCACGCCCAGCCATAAGGGCGCTCGAACCCTCCGGCGGTCGGCCGATCGAGAAAGCGCCGCTCGCCGGCCAGCTTGTCGGGCACCAGCATTGCGTCGGCGCGGGCGACGATGGCCGGCGCGGATGGCATGTCGGGGAAATGGCGCAGCAGCCGCAGCACCTGCCACCAGCCGTGCACGCAACTGTGCCAGTCGAAGCTGCCATGGAACACCGGATGATGCGCGATCGGCGGCAGCGCGTCGTCGGGACCATCGAGCACGAGATCCATCTTATAGGGATATTGCCGGCCGAGGTGCGACAGGGTCAGGCCGGCGAAGCGCTCGGCGAGCGCGGGGGTCAGTCGATGCATCGGCCTATCCGAACGCGAACAGGTAGATGAAGGCGATATTGATCCCCAGCAGCGGCAGCGCGGTGCCGATCTGCCGGTGGATTACGGCATGCTCATTCTTCAGTTCGAGCAGCGCGGCGGGCACCAGATTGAAGTTGGCGGCCATCGGCGTCAGCAGCGTCCCGCAGAAGCCGGCGAGCATGCCTATCGCACAGACGACCGCAGGGTCGCCGCCATAGCCCTGAATCAACAGCGGCATGCCGATGGCGGCGATCATCACCGGGAAGGCGGCAAAGGCATTGCCCATCACCATCGTGAACAGCGCCATGCCGAGGCCGAAGGCGATCACGGCGCCGAGCCGGCTGCCCTCCGGAATGCCGAGCTGGACGAGCCCGCCGACGACGTCGCCCACGCCCGCCACCGCGAACACGGCGCCGAGGCTGGCGAGCATCTGTGGCAGCACCGCCGCCCAGCCGACCGAATCCATCAGCCGCCGCCCCTCTTCGAGCGGTTGCAGCAGGCGCGGGCGCAGATGCGCATAGCCGGCGGCGAGCGCGCACAGCACGCCCAGCGCCAGCGAGATCAGCGTCACCTGCGCGGTATCGAATAGCGCAGGCATCGATTTGAACAGCAACGTGCCGAGCAGCGCGGTGGCGGGAATGATCAGCGCGATCAGGAACAGGCTGGCACCGAAGCGCGCGGTGCCGGCCGGGGCATCGCCGGCCGCAGTCTGCGCCAGCGGCCGGCGACCGACCAGACCGAAACCGGCGAGCAGCGCCAGCCCGATCACCAGCAGGCCGTTGCCGAGATCGCCCAGCCGGTCGCCCGCCAGCATGCTGAGCGCCATCAGCGACCAGAAGGCGGCATTGCCCCAGCGGTGCGGGTGGCCGGCGTCGCGGACGTTCATCCAGGCATAGGCGATGAAGGCGAGTCCGGCGATGACATAGACCCATTGCAGCGTGATCATGCCTCGCGCCCCGTGCTGCGCGCCAGGCGGCGGTCGAACAGCCACAGGCGGAACCCGTGGATGAGGAAGGCGGCGATGGCTGTGGGGATGGCCCACACGGATAGCTCGAAGGGTTCGAGAATGATGCCATATTGCTGCATCAGCCCCTTCATCAGCAGGATGGAACCGATGGCGAGGAAGATGTCCTCGCCGAAGAACAGGCCGACATTGTCGGTGGCCGCGGCCATGGCCTTGACCTCCTCCCGCGCCGGCGCGTCGAGGCCGGGCTGTTGGCGTTCCGCCGCGGCCTCGGCCATCGGCGCGACCAGCGGACGCACCGTCTGGGCATGGCCTGCGACCGAGGTCAGCCCCAGCGCGGCGGTGATCTGGCGCAGCAGCAGATAGCCGGTCAGCAACCGGCCGCTGGTCGCGCCGCGCATCCCGGCAATCAGCGCGCGGGCGCGGTCCTGCAGGCCATGAGCTTCCAGCAACCCGATCACCGGCAGCACGATCCACACCACCGACACATAGCGCGCATCGTTGAAGGCGCGCCCGAAGGCTTCGATGACCGCCTGCAGGTCCAGTCCGGCGGCGAGCCCGGTGGTCACCGCCGAGGCCAGAATGACCAGCATCGGGTTGAAGCGCAGCATGAAGCCCGCGACAATCACGGCGATCCCCAGCAATACCCACATTGTCTGTCCCCCTCACGCGTTGCTGCGGCCGGTCAATCCGGGCTGCCGAACCCTCCGCCACCCGGTGTTTCGATGATGATGGCGTCGCCTGCGGCGAGGTGCGCGGTCGCCGTCGACGCCAGCTCTTCCGACCTTCCATCGGCGCGCAGCACCCGGTTGCGCCCGGGCGCTCCGCTACCGCCGCCGGCCAGTCCGAACGGCGGCACCACCCGCCGGTTGGAGAGGATGCCCGCGCTCATCGCCTCGAGAAAGCGGATCTGCCGTCGTGCACCGTCCCCGCCCCTGTGCCGGCCGCAACCGCCAGTGCCGCGGCGCACCGCGAACTCGTCGACCAGCACCGGGAAGCGCGTCTCCAATATCTCCGGGTCGGTCAGCCGGCTGTTGGTCATGTGCGTCTGCACCACCGCCGTTCCGTCGAAGTCGGGCCCGGCGCCGGATCCGCCGGCGATGGTCTCATAATATTGGTAGCGGTCGTTGCCGAAGGTCAGGTTGTTCATGGTGCCCTGCGCCGCCGCCATCACGCCCAGGGCGCCGAACAAGGCATCTGTCACCACCTGGCTGGTTTCGACATTGCCGGCGACCACCGCCGCGGGATAGCGCGGCGACAGCAGGCAGCCTTCCGGCACGACGATGGTCACCGGCCGCAGGCAGCCTTCGTTCATCGGCACGGCCTCGTCGATCAGCGTGCGCACGACATAGAGGACGGCGGCGCGCACCACCGGCAGCGGCGCATTGAAATTGCCCGGATGCTGCGCGCTCGATCCGGCGAAATCGAAGGTCACCGCCCGGGCCGCCCGGTCGACCCGCACCGCCACGCTGACGCTGTGCCCGTCATCCATCGCATAGCGGAAGCTGCCGTCATCGAGTTGGTCGATCAGCCGTCTGACCGCCGTTTCGCTGTAGTCCTGGATATGGCGCATATAGGCCTGCACATAGTCCGCGCCCATCGTGGCGCTGATGCGGATCAGCTCCTCTGCGCCTTTCGTGCAGGCCGCGACCTGCGCCTTGAGGTCGGCGATATTCTGGTCGACATTGCGTGACGGCCATCGCCCGGCGGACAGCAGGGCGCGCGTCGCGGCGTCCAGGAACCGTCCGTCCTCGACCAGCAGCACATTGTCGATCAGCACGCCTTCCTCGTCGAGCGACCGGCTGTCGGGCGGCATCGAGCCGGGAGAAATGCCGCCGATGTCGGCATGGTGGCCGCGCGCCGCCACGAAGAAGGCGGGCGTGGGGCCATCGTCCACGAACACCGGCATGATCACCGTGATATCGGGCAGGTGGGTGCCGCCGTCATAAGGGGCATTCAGCGCATAGACATCGCCGCGGCGCATGCCGCGCCCGTCCCGTGGCCGCCCGTCGCTGCCATGGCCGCGCCGCGCCACGATGGTGCGCACGCTTTCCCCCATCGATCCCAGATGCACTGGCATATGCGGGGCATTGGCGACCAGAGAGCCGGTCGCGTCGAACAGCGCGCAGGAAAAGTCGAGCCGCTCGCGGATGTTGACCGATGTCGCGCTTTGCTGGAGCGCGGCGCCCATCTCTTCGGCGATGGCCATGAACAGCCCGCCCATGATCTCGAGTCGGACCGGATCGCAGGAAAGATCGCGCATCGCTTCCGCCGCCGCCGGGGCGTTGCGGGTCAGCAGCAGATTGCCGATCGTATCGACGCAAAGGCTCCAGCCCGGTTCGACGACGGTCGTCGAAACCGCGTCGACGATGATCGCCGGGCCGACGATGCGGCATCCCTCGGCCAGCGCTGCGCGATCGTACAGGGGCGCCTGATGCATCGCCCCGGCCATATGGCAGCGTACCTCGGCCAGCGGCGCGGTGGACAGCGCCGGTTGCGGTGCGGCAATGCCCTGTTCGCTGCCCGGCTGCACCGCCTCGCAGCGGATCATGTCGACGATGATGTCGCCCGACGCGTCGAAGCCGAACAGCGCCCGATGCCGCGTGGCGAAGGCGGCCTGCAGCTCGGCGAGAGGCGCCATCGGCACGTCTATCAGCGATTCGGCAGCCGCCGGGCGCAGGTGCAGCGTGACGTCACGGCGCACGGCGCCCGCCACGCCCTGGCGGCGCAGCTCGGCCTCGGCCTCGTCGGCCAGCTCGGCGGCCGCCTTGCCGATGGCGGCCATTCCGGCGTTGCCCAGCGGCAGGCCCAGGGTGCGTTCGCGCACCGCCCGCCGGTCAGCCAGCCCCATGCCATAGGCGGACAGCACCCCGGCGAGCGGATGGATCATCACGCGCTGCATGCCCAGCGCATCGGCGACCAGGCAGGCATGCTGGCCACCGGCCCCGCCGAAGCAGGCCAGCGTGTAGCGCGCGATGTCGTGCCCGCGCTCGACCGAGATTTTCTTGATGGCGTTGGCCATGTTGGCGACGGCGATGGCGATCAGCCCCTCGGCGGCTTGCTCGGGCGTCATCGTCCGGCCGCTGCTTCGGGCGATGTCCGCGACCAAGGCATCGAACAGGCTGCGCACCCGCTCGACGTCGAGCGGCTGGTCGCCGCCGGGGCCGAACAGGTGCGGGAAATGGTCGGGCTGGATCTTGCCCAGCAGAACATTGCAGTCGGTCACCGTCAGCGGCCCGCCACGGCGATAGGCAGCGGGGCCCGGCACCGCGCCGGCCGAGTGCGGCCCGACCGTCAGCCGGCTGCCGTCGAACCGGCAGATCGAACCGCCGCCGGCCGCGACGGTGTGGATGCGCATCATCGGCGCGCGCAGCCGCACGCCGCCGATCATCGTGTCGCTGTCGCGCTCGAACTGGCCGGCATAGTGGGACACGTCGGTCGATGTGCCGCCCATGTCGAAGCCGATGACATGGCTCTGCCCCGCCTGCGCGGCTGTCCGTGCCATGCCGACGATGCCACCGGCCGGCCCGGACAGCACCGCATCCTTGCCGCAGAAGCTGTCGGCGCTGGTCAGCCCGCCGTTCGACTGCATGAACAGCATGTCGACCTGCGGCCCTGCCGCGGTGCGCAGGCCATCGACATAGCGGCCGAGCACGGGGGAGAGATAGGCATCGGCGACCGTGGTATCGCCTCGGCCGATCAGCTTGATCAGCGGTGCTACCTCGTGGCTCACCGATATCTGGGTGAAGCCGATGCCGCGTGCGATTTCGGCCAGCGCCTGCTCGTGCGCCGGGTAGCGAAAGCCGTGCATCAGCACGATGGCGACCGAGCGCAAGCCCTGCCCATAGGCTTCGGCCAGTTGCGCGGTGGCGGCGGCCCTGTCGAGCGGGCGCAGCACTGTGCCGCTCGCGGTCAGCCGCTCGTCGATTTCGATGACCGCCGCATACAGCGGCGACGGGCGGTTGATCCGCCGGACGAACAGGTGCGGCCGCTCCTGGTGGCCGATCAGCAGCGCGTCGGCAAAGCCGCGGGTGATCACCAGCAGCGTCGGCTCGCCCCGCCGTTCGAGCAGGGCGTTGGTGGCAACGGTGGTGCCGATCCTGAGGTCGACGGGTGGCAGCGGCCCGTCCGCCACCCCGGTCAGTTGCCGCATCGCCGCCACCGCCGCATCGGCATAATGGCCGGGATTCTCGGACAGCAGCTTGGCGACGCGGATATGCCCGGCAGGATCGCGGGCGATCACGTCGGTGAAGGTGCCGCCGCGGTCGACCCAGAATTGCCAGCGCTGCGCACTCCCGTCCATCGGTTCGCTATATGCCGCGCAGACAGGCCGTCAATCAGGCAGCGTGCGGCGGTGCCGGCATCAAAAGACGCTGTGCTCGCCCCGGTCGGGCAAGGCGGCGCCGTCGATCAGCACGGACCGGTAGAAATCGATCAGGGTGGTGGTGCCGGTGGACGGGGTGGCGGCGGCGTCATACCGGCCCGTGGCCGGGTCGATCGCCAGCATCGACTCGGTCGCATAATAGCGCCCGATGCGCGCGAGATCCGCCTTGTCGGCCAGCCGGGGGGAGACGCGGCCGAGCAGGGCCAAAACCGCGACGATTGCGTCGAGCATGCCCACCGGCACCGAGCGGAAGCGCGGAGGGCGCCCCAGCAGCGCGAACAGCGCCTCGCCCTGCTGGCGCGGGGTGATCGCGGGGCCGGGCCCGCCAATCGGCAGGATGCAGTCCCAGCGCAGCCCATCGTCGAGGCAGCCGACGATATAGTCCGCAAGGTCCTCGTCGCTGATCGGCTTGCAGGCGGTCAGTGCCCCGTCGCCGAACAGCAGGAACGGCCTGCCCTGGCGCACCCGGTCGATCTGGCCCGACAGGGACTTGAAGAAGGCGGTCGGCCGGACGATGGAATAGCGCAGCCCTGAGGCTATCAATTCGCGCTCGAACGCCAGCTTGGCCTGCTGGAAGGCGAGCAGGGGCTTCTGGACGCAGATGGCCGACAGCAGGATGAAATGCGCCACTCCGGCGTCGCGCGATGCGGCCAGCAGGTGCGATTGCGCCCGATGGTCGATCGCCCAGGCATCGCGCGCTGCCCCGGTGCGCGATGCCATGCAGGAAATCACCGCGTCGAACCGCTCCCCGGCAAAACCGTCGCGCGCCACCGATGCGGGATCGGCAAAATCGACCATGCGCACCTCGATGCTGCCAGCGGAGGGCCCGGCCGGCACGGCCGGCCACGCCCGCGCGCCAGCCGAGCTTGGCCGCGTCAGGCAAACCACGTCCCAGCCCCGCCGCGTCAGCGCGGCCAGCGTCGCCCGTCCGATCGTTCCGGTGGCGCCGGTCAGGCAGATACGGCGGCGCGCGCTTACGGGTTGGTCGGTCGGCATGCCGCAACGTTTCGCGCCCCACGGACTTCACTGCAAGCTTTGTGCTGGCGCAGTCCCGTGCAGATATCCGCCGGTCGCTGCTCGCTTGCCGAAATGAAGCAATTGCTACATAGGGATTGGCAAGTCGCATTCGTGCGGCAGCGTGTGGGTGCCGCACTGGGCGCGGGCGATGTCCAGCCGGCGCTTGCAGCGCGCGCGACCGTGCGTCACACCCCAGTTGTTCCACCCTGCCTGAAAGGCCGCGCATGCTCGATACGCCTTTGACCCTGCCCTGCGGTGCCATCCTGCCCAATCGCCTCGCCAAGGCGGCGATGACCGAGGGGCTGGCGACGCCCGACGGTGTGCCGACGGCCGAGCTCGAGCGGCTCTACGGCCTGTGGTCGGATGGCGGGGCGGGGTTGCTGATCACCGGCAATGTCATCGTCGATGCCGACCATCTCGAACGGCCCGGCAATGTCGTGATCGACCGCGCGCCCGATGCGGCGATGGCCGCCGCACTCGCCGGCTGGGCGAAGGCCGGCACGCGCGGCGGCAATCATCTGTGGGCGCAGATCAGCCATGGCGGGCGGCAGGTGCAGAAAAGCGTCAATCCGGCACCCAAATCCGCCTCCGACGTGCAGTTGGCGCTGCCCGGCGGGCAGTTCGCCAAGCCCGTTCCTTTGACCGAGGCGGAGATTGCCGATCTCGTCCAGCGCTGGGCGACCGCTGCCAGGGCCTGTCAGGACGCAGGCTTTACCGGAGTGCAGATCCACGCCGCGCACGGCTATCTCGTCTCGCAGTTTCTCAGCCCGCGCTCCAACCGCAGGACCGACCGCTATGGCGGCAGCCTCGACAATCGCGCGCGCTTCCTGCTCGAAATCGTGGCCGCGGTGCGCGCTGCCGTGGGCAGCGCCTTTCCCATCGCGGTCAAGCTCAACAGCGCCGATTTCCAGAAGGGCGGCTTCGACTTTGCCGACAGCCTGGCGGTGGTCAAATGGCTGGAGGCCGCGTCGGTCGACCTGATCGAGATTTCCGGCGGCACCTATGAGCAGCCCAAATTGCTCGGCATTGCCGGCATGGAGGCCGAGGAAAAGCAGGACATCGCGCCCTCGACCGCGGCACGAGAGGCCTATTTCGTCGATTTTGCGCAGGCGATGCAGGCGGAAGTCGGTATCCCGCTGATGGTCACCGGCGGCTTCCGCAGCCGCGCAGCGATGACGCAGGCACTGGAGATCGGCGCCGCCGACATCATCGGCATCGGTCGCCCGATGTGCGTGATGACCGATGCCCCACGCCGCCTGATCGAAGGGTTGGATCAGCTGCCGCGCTATGAGGACGGGCTGGAATTGATCCCCGGCTGGCTCGGCTTCCTCAAGCGCTTGCAGGTGATGAAGGCGGTCAACGGCTTTGCCGGCATGGCCTGGTTCTACGAACAGCTCTGGTCGCTGGGCCATGATGGCCGCACCAATGAGGCGACAAGGCCGCTCAAGGCGTTCCTCACGCTCGACAAGCGCAATCGCGCGATTCTCGCCGCCCGCTCGGGCTGAGCGGGTGGCGCGTCGCTGCGCACCCCGTCAGGCGACGTGCGTGCGCAGATAGCGGTCGGTCCGCGCCATCTCTGCGCGTATCCAGTCGGCAAAGGCGCGGACATGGGGCGGGGCGGGCCGGCCGGCCGGCAGCACCAGATAGTAACTCCATGGCGAGGCATGGCGCGGACCGGCCACGATCAGCTCGCGATTCGCGATCCGGTCGGACAGCAGGATCAGGTCGAGCACGCCCGCGCCCGTGCCCGCCGTCACCGCGCCGATCACCATCTCGCGGGACATCACGCGGATTTCCTGTCCGCCTTGTTGCCATTCCGGCCACGGGTCCCAATCGTCCTCGCAACCGACCCAGATGACCCGGGGAATAGTGCCGCCGCCGCTGCGGCCGCTGCGCACCAGCGGGCCGAAATATTGCGGTACCAGCACTTCTGCCTCGACCCCCGGCCAGCCCCCTGGCCCCAAGCGGATTGCGCAATCGATCCGCTCGCGCTCAAGATCGAGCAGGCGTGACGATGTCGCCAGCCGGACGTCGATGTCGGGATGGGCCTCGGTGAAACCGGCTAGGCGTGGCAGCAGCCAGTTGACCGCGAAACTGTCATAGGCGCTGATCGTCATCACCTGCCGGGCGCTGCGCAGTTCGTCGATGGCATCGTCGATCGCGGCAAAGGCACCGCCCAGTTGCGCGGCGAGCTTGGCACCCTGCGCGGTCGGCAGCGCGCGCCGACCCTCTTTGCGCAGCAGCGGCAGCGGCATGGCGGCGTCGAGCGCCTTGAGCTGGTGGCTGATCGCCGACGCGGTCAGCCCCAGTTCTGCTGCCGCCGGATGCACCCCGCCGAGCCGCACCACCGCCTCATACACCCGCAGCGCGTTGAGCGAGACGTTGAGCGAGGCGCGCCGGGTCATTGTTTATATTTCTTCATATGATGGTCCTGTCAATTCGATAGTCAGCGGCGGATTTTACAGGGAAATCGGCGGCCCTTACAACTGGGCAGGCTGTTCAACCTATGAAAAGATCAACTATCGCCAAGGCCGTTGCAATGCTGCTGGCGGGTGGGCTGGCGACGCCGCTGCACGCGCAGCGCTCGGCCGAGAATGCGTTGCAGGCCGCAGAGGATGCGTTCGGCACCAGCATCGGCCGGGAAACGATCGGGCTCTACGGTTCGGACGATGTGCGCGGCTTTTCAGCGGTGGATGCCGGCAATGCCCGGCTTGAGGATCTCTATTTCGATCCGGTGACGCTGCCGTCCTCGCTGCTGCGATCGACCACCACCATCCGTGTCGGCATCGCGGCGCAGGGCTTCGCCTTTCCCGCCCCGTCGGGCGTGGTCGAAATCCGGCTGCGCCGACCGGCGGAGCGCCCCGCGCACAGCCTGTTCGCCTCGGTCGATAGCTACGGCTTTCTGGTGTCGGAAGCGACTGCGGACGTGCGGCTGTCGCCCCGCCTGGGGGTGGCGCTGGGCGCGGGCGCCTATCGCGAAAGCTATGTCAATGGCACCACCGACTGGATCGCCTCGGGCAGCGCCACCTTCGAATGGCGGCCGACCGAGCAGCTGGAGGTGGTGCCCTTCTTCTCCTATCTGGCGATGCGCGAGGCGCAGGCCCCGCCCGATTACATCACCGCCGGAGACTTTTTGCCGCCACGCTTGCCGCGGCGGGTATTCGCGGGGCCGCTCTGGGCGGAGAATGCGCGCAATCGCTACAATTTCGGCACCATCGTCCGCTGGCTGGACGGCGGCTGGCGGCTCCGTGCCGGGCTGTTCCGCTCGGTTTCGAATGCGCCGGCCAGCTTCGCCAACCTCTATCTCGACGTCACCCCGGATGCCACCGCCGACCAGTTGATCGTGTCCGATCCGCCTGCGCGCAACGGCTCGACCAGTGGCGAGCTGCGGCTCGACCGTGCGCTTGGCAGCGGCGATCTGCGTCATCTGTTCACGCTGTCGCTGCGTGGGCGGCTGCGCGAGCGTCTGTTCGGCGGCAGCCAGTTCATCGATCTGGGGCGGATCCTGATCGGCACCCCGCAACGCGCGCCGCGCCCCGATCGTGCGTTCACCGAGCAGGACCTCAACGAAATCCGCCAGGGTACGATCGCCGCCGGCTATACTTTCAGCTGGCGCAACCGTGGCGAGCTCAGCCTCGGCATCCAGAAGACCGACTATCGCCAGCGGGCGACGCCGGGCAATGGCGCGCAGCTGGTCGGGCGGGCCAGCCCGGTGCTGGTGACCGCAACCGGATCGGCGCGGCTGAGCGACAGCCTGTCGATCTATGCAAGCTATGCCGAGGGCCTGGAGGACAGCGGTTCGGCGCCGGGCAGTGCCACCAACCGCAATGCACCGCTGCCGGCCAGCCGCACCCGCCAATATGACATTGGCCTGCGCTGGAAGGTGACGCCCGACCTCAATCTGGTGGTGGGCGCCTACGATCTCAGCCGCCCCTATTTCCAGTTCGATCCGCAAGGGGCGTTCAGCCAGTTGGGCAGCACCTCCAATCGCGGTGTGGAAATCAGCCTGTCGGGCGCAATCACCCCGCGGCTGGACGTGGTCGGCGGGGCGATCATCGGCGATTCCACCGTGCGCGGGCCGGCGGTCGCGGCGGGGCTGGTGGGTGCCGAAGCGGTCGGACGGCCCGACCGGCGATTCAACCTTGCCGTCGACTGGCGCCCGCCGTGGGTCGAAGGCCTGACGTTGTCGGCCGGTGTGCGGGCGATGTCCTCGGTTGTGGCGACCAGCAGCAACAGCGTCCGGGTCCCGGCTCGCGCCCTGTTCGATGCCGGGGTGCGCTATGGCTTCGGCATCGGCGATCTGCCCGCCCAGGCGAGGGTCAGCGCCACCAATCTGGCCAATGACTTCGGGTGGGACGTGTACGGCAGCGGCGTATATGGCTTCATCGATCGGCGCGTGGTCCAGTTCAGCCTGGGGGTCGATTTCTGAGGCTGTCGGCGGCGTCCGGCAGCGCCGGGGCGCCGTCCAGCGTCATGATCGCCTTGCGCGCGGCGAGCAGGATCCGGTCGGCCCGCTCGTCTCCGGCAAACACGCGCGACAGGGTGATCGCCCCGATCATCGTCGACCAGGCCGCCATGGCGAATTCCTCTGCGCTGTCCGGGTCGTCGGCCGACGCGGTTTCCGCCATGGATTCGAAATAGCGTTCGAGCTTGCCCATCATGATCGCGCGGGTCAGCTTACCGCCGCGCGCGACGTCGCCGGACAGGGCCGAAACCGCGCATCCCGCGGCGGGATCGTCGCGGTGGGTGCGGCTGAGATAGCCGTTGACGACCGATTTGACGGTGCGTTTGCCGCCGCTGCGATTGCCGGCGGCGGCGGATGCCTCACCGTCCAGCAATGCCCGTTCGAGCGCGGCGGCGATCAGTGCGTCGCGCGATTCGAAATGGACGTAAAATGCCCCGTGGGTCAGCCCCGCTTCCTTCATCAGCGCGCCGATGCTGATCGCATCGATGCCGCGCGCGCGGATGGTCTGCCCCGCCAGGCTGAGGATCCGCTCGCGGCTCTGCGCCTTCTCGGCTCTCGAATGCCCCATGATCTGTCGCCTTCCATGCTGGCTTGACTCTCTGCATGATAACCATCATGCTGTTTGAAAGAGCCATGCAGGGGATGCTAGCAGCCGTTCCCTGAAAAAGCGAGATATATCGGGCCTGTCTGCGTGATGCGTGTCACGCAGACAGGCTGAACGGTGGTCCGGATCGGGAGGATAAGCGGTGTCGGTATCCAATAGCATCGCGGTGGAAGACTTTCTGTTCCTGCTGCATGACGTGCTGCGCATAGACCAGCGCCACGACCTGCCCGGATTTGCCGAGCTCACCCCCGATCTTACCGGCCCGATCCTCGAAGGCATCGCCGAATTCGCCAGCGGCGTGCTCGAGCCGCTGAACGCGGTGGGCGATGCGCATGGCTGCATCCTCGAAAATGGCGTGGTGCGCACGCCGCCCGGCTTCGGCGACGCCTACCGCGCCTATTGCGAGGCCGGGTGGAACCGGCTGACGGTCAGCGAGACCCTGGGCGGTGCGGGTTTGCCCGGCGTGATCGGCACTGCGGCCAACGAGCTGTGCGCGTCGGCCAATTCGGCCCTGATGCTCTATCCCGGCCTGACCCGCGGCGCGATGCACAGCATTGCCCGCGCCGGTTCGGACTGGATGCGCGCGCATGTCGTGCCGCGGATGGTCAGCGGCGAATGGACCGGCACCATGTGCCTGACCGAGCCCGCCTGCGGCACCGACCTCAAGCTGATGTCGACCCGCGCGACACCGCTGCCGTCGGGCGGTTATCGCATCGATGGCACCAAGATCTTCATCTCCGGCGGCGATCATGACCTGACCGACAATGTCATCCATCTGGTGCTGGCCAAGCTGCCCGATGCCGACGGGCGCTATGTCGACGATCTCGCCACCGTCGCGCTGTTCATGGTCTCCAAGATGGACTTGGACGAGGAAGGCCGGCTGACCGGGCGTGGCAATGGCGTCTCGGTCGGTGGCCTCGAAGCCAAGATGGGGTTGAAAGGCAGCGCGACCACGGTGCTGAACTTCGACGGGGCCGTCGGCTGGAAGCTGGGCAGCACCAAGGCCGATGCGACCGAAGGGTCGAAATCGAGCGGCATGAGCGCGATGTTCGACATGATGAACGGCGCCCGGCTCGGCACCGGCGTGCAGGCGGTGGCAACCGCTGCCGCAGCCTATGCGAAAAGCGCGGCCTACGCCAAGGAGCGGCTGTCGGGCCGCGCCGCCGAGCCTGCCGACCGCAGCGCCGGGCGCGCCGATCCGATCATCGTCCACCCCGACGTGCGCCGCATGCTGCTGAAGCAGGCCGCTTTCCTCGAAGGCGCGCGCGCGCTGGCGCTGTGGGTGTCGCTGCTGCTCGACGAGCAGGCGCAGGGCGCCGATGCCGCGCAGCGCGCCAGGGCAGGGGCACTGGCGTCGCTGCTGACGCCGGTGGTCAAGGCCTATTGCAGCGACAAGGCGTTCGAAGCCTCCAATCTGGCTGTCCAGGTCTATGGCGGCCATGGCTACATCCGCGACAATGGCGTGGAACAGCATGTCCGCGACGGGCGCATCTTCCAGCTCTACGAAGGCGCCAACGGCATTCAGGCGCTCGATCTGGTCACGCGCAAGCTGCCCGCGCAAGGCGGGCTCGGCGTCGCCGCCCTGCTGGAGGAAAGCGAGGCGGTGCTGGCCCGGATGCAGGGCCAGGCAGCGTTGGCCGTGCAGGCCGACGCGCTCGCCACCGGCCTTGCCGGCTTGCGGCAGACGCTGGCGCTGCTGCGCGATTCCGCTGCGGATCGCAACGCGGTCGCCGCGATGGCCAGCGACAGCCTGGCGATCTTCGGCATTGTCGCGGTCGGCCTGATGTGGGGCCGCATGTCGCTCGCCGCGCAGGAGCGGCTCGACACCAACGTGGGGGATCCCGCCTTCGCGCGGCGCAAGATCGCCGTCGGCAATTACTGGGCGCTGCGCGAAATGCCGCAGATCGACAGCCTGCTCGCCGCGGCCCGGTCCGGTCCGGCACCGCTGATGGCGCTGGCCACCGCCGATTTCTGATTTTCCCTCACGCAACAGCGAGTGACATTATGACCGATCCGACCAAGCTTTTCGACCTCACCGGCAAGACCGCGCTGGTGACCGGCGGTTCCCGCGGGCTGGGCATCCAGATTGCCGAGGCGCTGGGCGATTTCGGCGCGCGGCTGGTCATCTCGTCGCGCAAGGAGGCCGATCTGGTCGAGGCAGAGGCGCATCTCGCCGGGCGCGGCATCGACGTCAGCTATGTCGTCGCCGACAATGCGCAGGACGAGCAGATTTTCGCGCTGGCGGACACGGCGATCGAACGGCTCGGCAAGGTCGACATATTGGTCAACAACGCCGGCGCCAGCTGGGGCGCGCCGACCGAGGATCATCCGATCGACGCCTTCGACAAGATCATGGGCCTCAACATCCGCGCCCTGTTCGTGCTGTCGCAGCGGATCGCCAAGCAGTCGATGATCCCCAACCGCTACGGCCGCATCATCAACATGTCGTCGATGGCCGGGCTGCGCGGCGCGGACGGGCTGGTCGCCTACAACACCAGCAAGGGCGCGGTGATCAACTTCACCCGCGCGCTGGCGGCCTCCTGGGGCAAATATGGCATCACCGCCAATGCCATCGCGCCGGGCATGTTCCCGTCGAAGATGACCAAGGGCACGTTCGAGAAGTTCGGTGTCGAACGCTTCGCCAATGCCGCGCCGCTGGGGCGCATCGGCGACGATCAGGATTTGAAGGGCACGGTGCTGCTGTTCGCCAGCGACGCCGGCAAGCACATCACCGGGCAGACCCTCGCGGTCGATGGCGGCGTCACTTCGGTGTGATGCGGCGCCCACAGCGATTGGAACGGAAGGAAAGCAGATGAGCCGCGAAATCAGTCTCGACGCATATCGCGCCTTGCTGGGGCAGGAACTGGGCGTGTCGCGTTGGTTCACCATCGACCAGGCGCGGATCGACGCCTTTGCCGACGTCACCGAAGACCATCAGTTCATTCATGTCGATGCCGCCAGGGCCGCCGCGACGCCGTTCGGCGGCACCGTGGCGCACGGCTTCCTCAGCCTGTCGATGCTGGCGGCGATGGCCTTCGATGCCCAGCCGAGCATTGCCGGGCGGGCGATGGCGGTGAATTACGGCTTCGACCGGGTGCGGATGCTGACTCCGGTGCGATCGGGCGCGCGCGTGCGCGGCCGCTTCGTGCTGCGTGAGATCGTCGACCGGGGGCCGAAGGAAATCATGACCAAGAGCGAGGCGACGGTGGAGATCGAAGGATCGCCCAAGCCGGCGCTGGTCGCCGAATGGATCGGCATTTCATACTTCGCCTGACGCCGGCCGGCAGCAGCGACGGGGCCGCCTGACGGCCGTGGATAAGGAGACAAGACAGCCATGAGTGAACAGAGCGAAGCGCAGGTCCGCCACGAGCGCCACGACCATATCCTGAAGATCATTATCGACAATCCCACCAAGAAGAACGCCTTCATCCCCGAGATGATGGAACAGCTCGCCGCCGCGCTGACGCTGCTCGACCAGGACGATTCGCTGTGGGTGGGCGTGCTGTGCGCCGAAGGCGACCATTTCACCGCCGGGCTGGACATGCCCAAATTCTTCGGCCCCGGCGCCACCGCCAAGCCGCTCGCCGACGGCCAGATCGATCCGTTCGGACTCAAGAACCAGTGCCGCAAGCCGATCGTAACTGCGGTGCAGGGCATCTGCTTCACCATCGGCATCGAACTGGCGCTGGCCGGCGATATCGTCGTCGCGGCCGATGACAGCCGCTTTTGCCAGATGGAATCGAAGCGCGGCATCGCCCCGCTGGGCGGCGCGCATTTCCGCTACATCACCCGCGCCGGCTGGGGCAACGCCATGTACCATCTGTTCCTGTGCGACGAGTTCGGCGCGGCAGAGGCCTATCGCGTCGGGCTGGTGCAGGAAGTGGTCCCGGCCGGAACCCAGGTCGATCGGGCGATGACATTGGCGCAGACCATCGCCACCAACGCGCCGCTCGGCATCCAGGTCACCAAGGAGGCAGGGCGCAAATATATCGAAGCCGGCGAACAGGCGGCGATCGCGGCCGTCGCCACCGTGCGGGACCGCGTTATGGGCAGCGCCGACGCGGCAGAGGGCATCATGTCGTTCATGCAGCGGCGTGCCGCGGTGTTCCAGGGCCGGTAAGCGGAGCGGGCAAGACCATCCCGCCGCCACGGGCATACCCTGCCGTGGCGGGATGGGCTGGCCGCTTGGTCCTAGCCAGTCCCCTTACAGCAGCCGACCTGCGACCGCCCTGTAAAGCGCTGCCAGCGGCAAGCGTTACCGTAATCCGTAAATTCTATTGGTTATCCGAAATTATCATTCTGACACATAACGGCCAGCCGCCTTGTAGCGCGCGGCGGTCGTTACGCGCATCACATGCTTATCCCGCCAGCAGGAATTGTCCTTGGGCGAAGGGGAGACAGTTAATGCGCGATCTCAATCTTGACGAACTCGACATGGTTTATGGCGCTGGCGGCCGCGGCCGTAGCGGTTGCGGCGACTCGCCGACCCCGCCGTCGTCGTGCGGCACGCGCGGCAAGGGCAGCAAGTCCAAGGGCACCAAGGGCAAGGGCAGCAAGTCCAAGGGCAAGAAGAGCAACAAGCGCGGTTCGCGCGGCTATTGCGGCTAAGTCCGGCGGCTCCCCGGCGGGGGCCTGAACGGGTTTGAATGCGGGCGGCAAGCTATCGGCTTGCCGCCCGTTTTGCATGGATAGCGTACCGGAAACCTTATCCTAACCCGCGTCTGTCACTGTCCGTCGATGGCCAGCCCTGCCCATGGGCAGCGCTGCGAAAGGGTGAGGACAGGGTGGCAGGAAAGCAGGGCAAGGCAGGCCGGTCGTCGCACAGCGGCCATCCGTTGATCTGGCTGCTCGGCCAGCCGCACCTCGGCGACTATCTGTCCTTTGTCGAAACCCGGGTGGTCGGCGGCGCCGCGATCGACAAGCGTCAACTTGCCGACGAATGGCGCGCCGCCAACGATGTCTATGCCGGTCTGGAAGGCAGCGAGGCGGGGATTGCGGATGCGATCGGCTGTCGCCCGGCCGGCGCCAAACGCGCCGCCCAGGTCGCCGCGCTGGAGGCCAATCCCTGGTTTCGCGAATCCTTCGACAATCTTCCCTACAGCGTTGAAAAGGTCGAGCTCGACAAGCTGGTCGTTTCGCAACTGCATGTCGAAGCCAGCTATTCGGGCGATGTTCGCGAGCGGTTGGGCGACAAGGGCGGCGACAAGGCGCTGTTCGATTTCTGCCTTCCCGTCTCGCGCCCGGTGCCGCCGGTACGCATCCAGCGCCTCGGCAGCAGCCGCTATCTGTTCGCCTCCCCCTCCACCGATTTCCGCGCCCATGAACCGCGCCTGCTGCGCGGTGACGAGCTTGCCCATCTGACCTCGAGCGGCCCCGTTGAAGCGATGCTCGGGGTGATGATCGGCTTCGGCTCCAATTTCATGAGCGGGGTGCGCAGCGGCAGCCGGATCTTGCTGCAGAACGGCTATCACCGCGCCTATGCCCTGCGTCGTGCGGGTTTCACCCATGGTTGGTGCGTGGTCGAAACGGTGACGCGCAAGGACGAGCTGAAGCTGACCGCCAGCGACGAGGTGGCCGAAGACCCCGAATTCTACTTCGCCGCCAAGCGCCCGCCGATCCTGCGCGACTTCTTCGATCCGCGCCTCGCCAAGACGCTGCATGTGCGGGAAATGGAAACGCAGGTCGAAGTCGAGATCAAGGTGCTCTCGGCGACGGCGACGCTCTACTGAGCCCCGCTCAGGCGGGCGACAGCCAGCCGGTGATCGCATAGCGGCGGCGCGGCGCCGCCGGGCTGACCAGCGACACGCTGTGGTAACGCGGCACCGCGAACAGATCGAGCGTGTTGAATTGCGGCACCATGCCGTGGAGGTCGCGGCTGCCCGGATCGTGGAACAGCAGCAAGCCGCCCCACTCCAGCCGCCATTGCGGCGTCAGTCCGAATACGCAGGCGGTGGTGCGGCGGCGTCCGGCGACATCGTCGTCATGGCCGGTCAGGAAATCGCCGGTGCCGTAAGCGGTGGCCTGCCCATCGTTGAACGCTGGCGAGCGGGTACCGGTAATGGCTTCGAGCAGCGCCTGCGTTTCTGCCGATTCCATGAATTCGGCAAAGAGGGTCATCGGGTCGCGCAACGGATTGCGTTCGTCCCGATCGGGAACGCGCATCGCGGCATAGCTGTACTGGAACCCATCGGTTGCGCGTTCGTGCATGGTGCGCTCGATCGGTCGCCGCTTGCCGGCCGGCATCGTCACCCAGTCGGCATAGTCGATCTCGATCGCCCCGCCATCGCTGCTGATCAGCTGGATCCAGTTGGCGCATTGCTGGAACCACAGGAACATTTCGCGCGCGCCGGAGGCGAGGATGCGCTCGACCCGGACATGGCCCTGCTCGCGATAGGCGCGGGCCAGCGCCGCGATGTCGAGCTCGGGGTTGAGCCTGAGCTCGATCTCGGGACTGGCCGGGGCAAACCCGGACTGCGGCGGCTGCATGGTCAATGCTGGGCTCCCCTCATGGACAATCTGTGGCAGGACGGGGTCATGCGGCACCGCGCAGGCGGTGGCTTGCCACGGCGTCTGGATGCAGCATCCGCTCGATCTTGCCGTTGCTGACGCGCAGGACGATGTCGGCGCGGCGCACCAGCGCGGGGCGGTGGGCGATGACGATGCGGGTGATCGGCAGCGCGGCGATCGCGTCGGCGATTTCGCTCTCGGTCTTGCCGTCGAGATTGGCGGTGCCCTCGTCGAGGAACAATATGTCCGGGTCGCGATACATGGCGCGGGCCAGCAGCAGGCGCTGACGCTGCCCCGACGACAGCGCGGAACCCATGTCGCTGACCAGGCTGTGATAGGCCATCGGCATCGCCATGATATCGTCGTGGATGCGCGCGAAGCGGGCGGCCTGTTCGATCTTGTTCTGGTCGGGCTGGGGGTCGAAGAAGCAGATATTGTCCGCCAATGTGCCCGACAGCAGATAGTCGTCCTGCATCACCGCGCCGATGCGTGCGCGCCACGCGGCCATGGTGGCCGGGCCGAGCGTGACGCCGTCGACCTCGATGCCGCCCTGCCTGGGGTCGAGCAGGCCAAGCAGGATACGCATCAGCGTAGTCTTGCCCGAACCCGATGGCCCGACAATGGCAACGAAGCTGCCCGAGGCGATGTCGATCGTCGCCTTGTCGAGGATCGGGCTCTCGCTCGCGTCATAGGCAAAGCTCAGGCCACTCGCGCGGATCGCCGGGCCGGCTAGCAGGCGGCGCGGTGGCGCGACCTTCAGCGTCTCCTTCGGCTGGCCGACGATATCGGACAGCCGCTCGAGATGGACGCCGAGCAGCCGCCATTTCTGCAACTGATCGATGAGCGCGATCGCGCTCGAGCTGAAGCTGCTGCGGTAGGACAGGAAGGCTAGCAGCAGGCCGACGCTGATCGTCTGATCGACCACCTGCAGCGCGCCGAAATAGACGGTCAGCAGGAACGACAGGCTGAGCAATATGTCTTCGGCCAGATCGATGCCGATACCGATGATGCGCGCCTTGTAGGTGGCGGAGACGACATCGGCGTAGCGGTTGCGCCAGCCGTTCTCGCGCATCGCCTCATGGCCGTGCAGCTTGATCGCGCGAATCGCCCGCATGCTCTCCATCAGGTAGGATTCCTCGCTGGCGCGCGCGACGATCTCCTCCTCGGTCCGCTGGCGCAGCGCCGGATAAATGAGCTGCGATACGGCGAGATAGGAAAGGGTGAACAACAGGACGATGGCGGTCAGCTGCAGGCTGATGATCGCCATCACCACCAGCGTCGCCACCATCAGCATCGAATCGATCACCGCGTTGACGAGGCCCTTGGTCAGCAGCGACTGGATCGGCTGGATCGACCCGATCCGCGACAGCAGATCGCCGACATGGCGCCGCTCGAAATAGCCCAGCGGCAGGCGCAGCAGGTGGCGGATGACATTGCCGCCGAGCTGGAACGACAGCGATTCGCCCAGGCACAGGATCACCCAGTTGCGCAGCGCACGGGTCAGTCCCTGCAGCAGATAGATGACCGCAAAACCGACCAGCAGCAGCGTTAGCAAGCTGGCATCGCCCTGGCCGATGCCCTCGTCGATCACCAGCTGGATGAAGAAGGGAACGACCAGCGCGGTGACCTGTATGACCAGCGACAACAGGAAGATCTGAAGGACCGGCCCGCGAAAATTGACCAGCCGACTCCACAGGTCGGTGAGCCGGGTGCGCACCCGTACGACGATCGGCTTGAAATCGGCCGTCGGCGACAGTTCGAGCGCCACCCCGGTGAAATGCCGGGCGAGCGTGTCGAGCGGGATCCGCCGGCGCCCCGTTGCCGGATCGAGCACCACCGCAACCCCGCGCTGCACCGCTTCGAGCACGACGAAATGGTTGAGGTCCCAGTGCAGGATGGCCGGCATCTGCAGCTTGGCGAGCTCGGCCACCTCCAGCCTCACCGCCCGCGGCGCGAGCTCGAGATCGGACGCCACCGCCATCATCTGCTTGAGCGTCATGCCCTTGATCGAGGTCGGATAGCGTTGCCGCAGCCCGACCAGATCGACGAGATGGCCATGATGCCGCGCGACCATCGCCAACGAGGCGAGGCCGCATTCCGCCGCTTCCGACTGCAGGATGGGGCGGACCCGGCTGGTCCATGGCCATTCGATGCTGCTCATGACGCCAATGCCTCACGCACCGGGTTGAACAGCACCTGCCACAGGCTGCGCCGCTCCAGTACCAGGTTGGCAGATACCGTCATCCCGGGGCGCAGGGCCTCGATGTTGGTCGGCGCACGCGGCGCGAAGCTGTCGATGCGGACGCGGATCCGGAACACCGGTTCCTGGAAGCCCAGATCGACGCCGATATTGCCCGGCTCGGTCGGCACGCGCGACACCTCGGTCACCACCCCCGCCCCGACACCATATTTCTGATAAGGGAAGGAATCGAACCGCAGCCGCACGCGCTGCCCGGGCCGTGACAGGCCGATCGCGCGCGAGGGCGCGTAGAGCCACACTTCCAGCCGGCTGTTATCGGGTACGACCGTGACCAGCGACACATCGGGCCGCGCCCGCTGCCCCGCTTCGGCGCTGACATCGCCGACCGTGCCGTCGATCGGCGCTGTCAGCGTCACCTGATCTGACCGCGCCAGCAGGGCGCGTTGCTCGGCCAGCGCGGCGCGCTGGGCCTGCAGCACCGAGCGGCTCTGCCGTGCCTCGAGCGTGCGGCGCTGGATATCGACCTCGGTGTTGCGCAGGCTGTCGCGCTGGGCGATCAGCCGCTCGCCGATGGCTTCCAGCTCGGCGCGGCGCGCGAGCAGGATCGAGCGGCTGTCCTCGACCTGGCGCTGCGTGCCTGCCCCCTGGGCGGCGAGGCTGGTGGCACGCCGCAAGGCGGCCTCGGCCAGCGCGATCTGGCCGTTGGCAATGGTGCGCTGCCGCTCGAGCGAGCCGATCGCTTCGGTCAGGCTGCGGCGCTGCGCCTCGAGCGTGCCGGTATCGGTGGTGCCGATGACCGAGGTCAGTTCGAGCTGCCGGGCCAGCTCGGCATCCTGCGCAGCCAACTGCGCCAGCTGCGGGGAAACCCCGCCCAGCCCTTGAGTCGGCGTCAGCGTGACCATCGGGTCGCCCGATGCCACCCGTTGCCCGGTACGGACATGGATGGTCCGTATCTCTGCCGCGTTGGAAGGATAGACCCGCGCTATGCCATTGTCGTAGGAGACTATGCCGCGCACCTGTGCACTGCTGGCATAATCGCCAAAGATCAGGATCAGCAGGATCAGGCCGACCACGCCGACGACCAGCCAGGTATAGAAGCGCGACGACGGCGGCACGGCCGCGACGACCGTCCCGGCCAGCCGTTCGCGGCTTGCCTCTATGACCTGCTGACGAAAAAGTGGCTCTGCCATATGCCCTGCTGGTGGAATGCAACGGCCGTCCATAGGCGGAAAGGGTTGAAAGCGCGGTTAATTGCGCGGTCACCACAGTGCAGCGCGCCCGCGCCATGGCTTAGGCAAATTTAACCCTGTCCGGCCTATGGCGGTGCCGATGTCGACCCTCAGGACCTTGCTGCCGCTTGTCGGCCTGCCGCTCGCGGTTGGCGGGTGCGCGCCGCAGGTGGCCATTGCCGTCCCGCCCAACATGGCGTCGGAAAGCTGGACGATCGCGCCCGGGCCGGCGGGGCAAGCGATGCCGGCCTCGCTCGGTCTCGCCCTCGGTTCGCCCGATCTCGACCAATTGATCGGGCAGGCGCGCAACCGCAATACCCAGATCGGCGTTGCCACGGCGCGCATCCGCCAGGCGCGGGGCCTGCTGCGCACCGCGCGTGGCGCCATGCTGCCGGTGGTCGGCGGATCGGCCGGGATCGGCTGGTCGCGCAGTCGGGGTGATGGCAATCCTTTCGACTTCAGTGAATCCTTTGCCGGCATCGATGTCGACTTTGCGCTCGATCTGTTCGGGGAAGCGCGCGCCGCCCGCCGTGCCGCCGGTCAGCGCGTGCTCGCCGCCGAATATGATCGGGATGCAGCGGCCCTAACGATCGAAGCCGAGGTCGCGCGGTCTTTCGTCCGCCGCGCCGCGCTGGCGGAGCGGATCGTCATTCTCGACCGCAACACCCAGCTCGCGCTCGATTTGGAACGGATCATTGCGGCGCGGGTGCGCGCCGGCGATGCCAGCCGGGTCGATCTCGGACTGCAGACCATTCAGGTCCGGCAGCTGCAGGCGGAACGGCTGCGCCTGGTCGAGGCGCTCGACCGCACCGGTACCGCACTGGCAGTGCTGGTCGGGGAGGAGGCACCGCTGTTCCACAGCGCGCCTGCGCCGTTCGCGGGCCTCGCGCCGCCGACGCTGGCGGTGATGCAGCCGGCGCCGTTGCTGGCGCGCCGCCCCGATGTCCGCGCCGCCGAAGCGGCGATGCTCGCGGCCAACGCCGATATCGCCGAGGCGCGCGCCGCCTTCATGCCGCGCATCAGCCTGAGTGCGCGTGGCCTGTTGCAGGCGGTCAGCCTGACCGGCCCGCTCAACTCCGGATCGTCGATCGGGCTCGACCTGCTCGCTCCGATTTTCGATCGCGGCCGGCTGCGCGGCAATCTCGATTTTGTCTCCGGCCGCCAGATGGAGGCGGCCAATCTGTATCGCGCGTCGATCCTGACGGCGCTGGCCGAAGTGGAAGATGCGATGTCGGCTACCCGGCTTTCGGGCGAACGCGCCGACCTCCTCACCGAGGTGGTGAATGAGGCCCGCGTCACCGCGCGGCTGGCCCGTCTGCAGTATCTCGGCGGAGAGGTCGATCTGCAATATGTGCTTGACGCCGAACAATTGCTGAGCGCTGCAGAGGATGCCGCGGTTGTCGGGCAGCAGGAGCGGCTCGAAGCGAGCATCGATCTGTTCCTGGCGATGGGCGGTGCGCCTGTCAGCGGTGCCGGTTCGATCTGAAGCCCTGCCTGCTGCTGCCTGCACCAGCGCGGTGGCCCGCGGCTCAGCGCCCAGCTGCCGAAAGAGGGTCTTTGCCTGATGCGTCGATCAGCTTGGCGAGCGCGGCCTTGGGGAACCGTCGCTGGATGGTGATGGCGTAGAAGGTCTCGACGATGCCGGGCAGTTGCGCGGCTTCGACAAGCATGCCCGCGGCCAGCTCGTCGGCGACGACGATCGGCGCCAGCACGGCCAGTCCGGCGCCTTCGCGCGCCAGCAGCCGCATCATCGCCATGTCGTCCACTTCCGCGGCAACCCTTGGGTGGACGTCGAGGCGGACCATCAGGCTGTCGAATGCCGCGCGGACTAGCGTGCCACGCGCGGGCAGGACAACCGGTTCGGACCGCAGCCGCTCGGCCAGGGTCTTGACCCCTTGCGCGAAGGCGCTGTGGCCGATCAGGGCGATGGGCTGTTCGGCGATCCTGTGCACGACGAAGGGCGACGGGCTGTCGTCCGGGGGCGGGCGGGTCGACAGCACGACGTCGAGATTGAGCGTGCGCAGCGCGCTCAGCAGCTCGGTCTCGCTACCCGAACGCAGGGTCAGCTCGACATCCTCGCTGCCCAGCAGCGGCCGCAGAAAACTGACCTGGAGGTTGCGCGACAGGGTCGCCTGCGCGCCGACGCGCACTGTCTCGCGCGCGGAGCCGGTTTCGCCGAGCGTGGCGAGCAGGTCGTCGCCGGTCGCAAAGATCGCATCGGCATGGTCGAGCGCGATGCGCCCGGCCTCGGTCAGGTGCAGCGCCTTGCCGCGTCGCTCGAACAGCACATGGCCCAGCCGGTCTTCCAGCTTCCGGATCTGCACCGACAACGCCGATTGCGACAGGTTCAGGCGGCCGGCGGTGCGCGTCAGGTTGCCGTCCCGGGCGACCTCCCAGAAATAGCGGAGGTGATTGTAATTCAGCGACGGCATCCATTCTGTAAAACAGAACGATTCCATCTTTACAATGCATTTTACGTGCGTCTGCGCTGCCCCTAGCTGCGGCCCCTGCAGCACCAAGGGAGTTGGCGATGGTCATGGTCTTTCCGATTGTTTTTGCCGCTTTGCCCGTGGCCCTCGCGGCCATGTTCGCCTTTGCGCTCGGTGAGCGGCAGGCCGGCAGGGCCGCCCGCATCGCGCAGGGTGCGGCCCTGCTGTCGCTGCTCTGCGCCGTCGCAGCCGCCCCCTCGATCGACGCCGTGGCGGCTGTGATGCTGGTCTTGGTCAGCTTCATCGGCTTCATCGTCGTGCGCTATGCCGAAACCTATCTGCGCGCCGAGCCGGGGCAGGCCCGCTTCACCGGCTGGCTCTGCGCGACGCTGGCCAGCGTCATCCTGCTCGTCTCGGCGACGACGCTGCCGATGCTGGTGCTGGCGTGGATCGCCAGCAGCCTGTTCCTGCACCGGCTGCTGCTTTTCTATCCCGACCGCGCTGGCGCGCGGCGTGCTGCACGCAAGAAGTTCCTCACCGCGCGGATGGGCGATGCGGCCCTGATCGGGGCGGCTGCCTGTCTGTGGTTCGCCTATGGCAGCGTCGATATCGCCACCATTCTCGCCGGCGCGCGCGATGGTGCGGGCGGTGGCTGGGCGATGGCAGCGGCAGCATCGCTGGCCCTCGTCGCAGTGCTCAAGTCCGCGCAATTCCCGACCCACGGCTGGCTCATCGACGTGATCGAAACGCCGACGCCGGTATCGGCATTGCTGCATGCCGGCGTCATCAATGCCGGCGGGTTCCTGCTGATCCGCTTTGCCGACGTCATGTTGCTCGCCCCGGGCGTGCTCGCGCTGCTGGTGGCGGTAGGCGGTCTGACCGCGATTGTCGGCGGGCTGGTCATGATCACCCAGCCTGCGGTCAAGACCTCGCTGGCCTGGTCGACCGTCGCGCAGATGGGCTTCATGATCCTGCAGTGCGGGCTCGCGCTGTTTCCGCTGGCCTTGCTGCACATCGTCGCGCACTCGCTGTACAAGGCGCATGCCTTCCTCTCGGCTGGTGGCGCGGTGGAGCGCATCGCCGCTGCCGCGCGGCCTGGCCCGGTGGCGGTGCCCGGGCCAAGGGCGGTGGCCGGGGCCTTTGCCCTCGCGCTCGGCATTTACGCGCTTGTCGGGCTGGCGTTCGGCATCTGGCACAAATCGCCGCAGGCCATCGCGCTGGGGGCGATCCTGATCTTCGGCACGGCCTATCTCATCGCGCAGGGCCTCGCCGACGCCGCGCCGCGCGCGCTTACCCGCGCGACCGCGCTTTATGCCACGGCCGCGGCGGTTGGCTATTTCGCGCTGCAGGGGTTCGCGAGCTGGCTGATGGCCGATGTCCTGCCACTGACGCCGGCGCCGCAGCCGCTCGAATGGGCGCTGATCCTGCTGGCCGTGACCAGCTTCGGCGCGGTCGCGGTGGCCCAGGCAATGTTTCCGCTCTGGGCCTATCATCCCGCCGCCACCGGGCTGCGCGTCCACCTCGCCAACGGCCTCTACGCCAACGCGCTGTTCGACCGGCTGCTGGGCGGATGGTCGCACCCCCGATCGACCCAGTCACAGGAGGCCCGGAGATGACCGAGATGCTCGCCACCGCAATCGATGATGCCGTCCGCGCCATTCCACCGGCCTGGCCGCTCGCCGCGACGGTCGCGGTCAACCCCTTCCTCGGCCAGACCGGGCAGGATCTGGCCGAGACGGCGGCACGGCTGGCGCGGGTCGCCGGTACCGCCGTCACCATGCCGCGCCCCTGGTACGCCGCCCGGATTGCCGGCGGGGCGATCGGCGATGACGATCTTGCCGGCGCCCTCGCCGCGTCCCGCTCTCCGCTCAGGCCTGCAAGTGTCGCCGCCTTGAAAGCGTTGGCGGGTCAGCCGCGCGCCGCGCCACGCGCGCTCCCGACGATCGCCGATCTGGCGGCGGAGGCGAGCGGAATCGATTGGCCCGGCATCGTCACCGACCGTATCGGCGCTTGGGCAGCAAGCTGGTTCGATCAGGGCCAGGCGCTGTGGTCGGCGGCGGGGACCGGATCGACCTATGCCGCATGGCGCGCCACCGCGATCCGCGACCTGACGCCGGAAATCCTTGGCCTGCGGGGCTTTGCCCGGCATGTCGCCGACGCGCCTGCCGACGCCGATACCGCCATCGCACGCGCGCTCGCCACGCTGGGCGCAGGCAGTGCCGCGCTGCCGACGGTGCTGCACCGTCTGCTGATGACGCTCGAAGGCTGGGCGCAAACGGGCCGCTACCGGCTGTGGATGGCCGAACTGGCCGGGACGCAGGATGCCACCGTGCGGGAGCTGCTGGCGATCAGGCTGGTCTGGGAAGAGGCCCTGTTTCTGGCCCATCGGGCCGCCATCGCCCGCCGCTGGTCGGACACGCTGGCAGCGCATGCCGCCCCGGTCACCGCGAGCGCGGACGATGTGGCCGATGCCATCCTGCAGGAGGCGGCCGAGCGTGCCGGGCAGCGCGCGCTGGCCGCCACGCTGGCGCAGCCCGGCATGGCCGCAGTGGACGAGCGCCCGGCCATGCAGGCCGCCTTCTGCATCGACGTGCGCTCGGAAGTGTTCAGGCGCGCGCTAGAGACGGTCGATGCCGGCATCCGCACGCTCGGCTTTGCCGGCTTCTTCGGCCTCACCGCCTCGCACCAGCGCTTCGCCTCCGACACCGCCGAGTTGCGGCTGCCGGTGCTGCTCAATCCCGCTGTGCACAGCCGTGCGGACAAGGATGGCGATCCCGCCGCGAGTCTCGACAGCCGGGTCAAGGCCCGTGCCCGCCGCGCCTGGGGACGCTTCAAGGCGGCGGCCGTCTCGTCCTTCGCCTTCGTCGAGGCGGCGGGTCTGCTCTATGTCGGCAAGCTGCTGGGCGATTCGTTCATCCGCACCCCCGCCCCGGCACCGCATGACCCCGCCCCCCGGCTGGTGTCCGCGCTCGATCCCGACGCACAGGCGGCCGCTGCCGAAACCATTCTGCGCGCGATGTCGCTGACCGGCCCCTTCGCGCCCATCGTCGTGCTGGCCGGGCATGGCGGCAACAGCGCCAACAACCCCCATGCCAGCGCGCTGCATTGCGGCGCCTGCGGCGGCTATTCGGGGGAGGTGAACGCACGCCTCGTTTCCGCGCTGCTCAACGACGCCGACGTACGTCAGGGGCTTCAGGCACGCGGCATCCGCATTCCCGCCGATACGCTGTTCATCGCCGCCCTGCACGACACCACGACGGACAAGGTGACGCTGTACGACGGCGATCTGGCGTCCCCGTCCGCCGCCCTGGCGCAGGTGCGGCGCTGGTTCGATCAGGCCGCGCTGCTGGCGCGCACCGAACGCGCCCTGCGCCTGCCGGGCGCGGCCAATGGCGCGGCACTGCCATCGCGCAGCCGCAACTGGGCGGAGGTGCGCCCCGAATGGGGTCTGGCGGGCTGCCAGGCCTTCATCGCCGCCCCGCGCGCGCGAACCGCAGGCAAGCCGCTCGGCGGGCGCGCGTTCCTCCATGATTATGACTGGCGCGCCGACGCCGATTTAAAAATTCTCGAACTGATCCTGACCGCACCCGTCGTCGTCGCAAGCTGGATCAGCCTCCAATATTTCGGCTCTGCCGTCGCGCCGCGCGTGTTCGGCGGCGGCAACAAGCTGATCCACAATGTCGTGGGCGGACTGGGCGTCGTGGAAGGCAATGGCGGCGCCCTGCGCACCGGTCTGCCCTGGCAGTCGGTGAATGACGGCAGCGACTATGCGCATGAGCCGCTGCGACTGTCGGTCTGCGTCGAGGCGCCGCACGAAGCGATCAGTGCCATCCTGGCCCGCCACCCCGGCGTGGCCGCGCTGTTCGACAACCGCTGGCTGCACCTGTTCACGCTCGACGACAACGGCCACATCGCCCTGCGCTATAAGGGCGGGCTGGCGTGGACGGCAGTATCTCGCCTTGACGGGCAGGTCGCGGCAGTCGGCGCCACCGGTCGGGCCGGTCCCGATGGCGGACACCCGGAGATTGCCGATCTACGCCCGGTCCCGGCGTGACTGAAAGGGGACCGACAGTCGTAACAGTCCACAGGCGGAACCATCTTTCTGTCGATCGTCATGGCGGGCACAATGGCCCGTTATGCCGCCACCACGAATGCCCGTGCATCGCGTTCACGTGCGCGGATGGACGCTGATTTCGGACGAGCGACAAGCTGGCCCGACCGGCACGTCAGCAGACAATATTGCCGCGCATTTCGCCCGTCCATCCGGCGACACGTCAAACTGTCGCGGGACCATGAAACTGGCTGGAGGCCCGAGCCGGAATCGAACCGGCGTGCAAGGATTTGCAGTCCTCTGCGTCACCACTCCGCCATCGGGCCGCGCCAGTGGTCTTTGGCAAGGGGCGCGGACTAGACCAGTGGCGCGCGCTTTGCAACGCCCTATGCGGGTTGCGCTTTGCAGCGCCGGTTCAAGCGGCTAAGGCCAGCCTGACCGGCGAATAACTGTATTACTATTGCAATACAGACGCGGAACCGGTAGAGCCGGGCCGAACCGAGGATCCATCGATGACTCTGACCGACACCCTCCAGCAAGCCGGCGCAGACAGCAGTGCCATTGCCCGGCGTGCCATGGTGGACAACCAGTTGCGCACCAATGACGTGACCGAGGCCGCGCTGGTGCAAGCGCTCAAGGATACGCCGCGCGAGCCGTATCTGCCGGCTGAATTGCAGGCGGCGGCCTATATCGACCGGGCGCTGCCGCTCGGCAACGGGCGCATGCTCAATCCGCCGCTGACCACCGCGCGGTTGATTGCGGATGCGCAGGTCCGGCCCGGGCAGCGTGTGCTCCTGATCGGTGCCGCAAGCGGGTATGCGGCTGCGCTGCTCGCCCATCTGGGTGCCTCGGTCGTGGCGGTAGAGGAGGATGCAGGGCTGCTCGCGCTGGCACGCCAGGCGCTGGCCGGCGTCAGCGCTGTGCAGCTGGTGGAGGCGCCGCTGGCTGCCGGCGCGCCCGATTTTGGCCCCTATGACCGGCTGATTGTCGATGGCGCGGTCGATACGCTGCCCCGCGCGCTGCTTGCCCAGTTGCAACCCGGTGCCCGCATTGCCTGCGGCATTGCCGGCGGTCCGGTGACCCGGCTGGCGCGCGCCGTGGCGCTCGCCGACGGGCAGCCGGTCAGGCCGCTGGCCTTTGCCGATCTCGAATGCTGCATTCTCCCCGGATTCGCGGCCCCGCCGCGCTTCACCTTCTGATCGGACCACCATGCGCTCTCCCCGCTTTTCCACCGCCCTGGCTGCAACGGCAGCGCTGATCATTGTCGTCCCCGCGCGTGGCGAGACGCTGCGGGATGCGCTCGCGGCGGCCTATGAGAGCAACCCGACGATCACGGCGGCCCGCGCCGGGCAGCGCATCACCGACGAGAATGTGCCAATTGCGCGGGCGGACGGCCTGCCCAGCCTCAACGGCCAGCTCGGCTATACCGAGGTTCTGGTCCAGGCCAGCAACAATGTCTTCACGCCGGATCGTACCGCGACCGCGCAGGCGCAGCTGTCGGTTCCGGTGTTCCAGGGCGGCGTGGTCCGCAACAGCGTGCGGGCGGCGCGCGCGCGGGTCGAGGGCGGGCAGGCCAGCCTGCGCGGCACCGAATCGGGCGTCTTCACCCAGGTCGTCGCCGCCTACATGGATGTGCTGCGCGACGAGGCCGTGGTGGCGCTCAACCGCAACAATGTGAATGTGCTCACCGTCAATCTGCAGGCGACGCGTGACCGCTTCGACATCGGCGATCTGACCCGCACCGACGTGGCCCAGTCCGAATCGCGGCTGGCGCTGGCGCAAGGCAATCTGCAGGCGGCCGAAGCGCGGCTGATCGGCAGCCGGGAAACCTATATCCGCCTCGTCGGGCGCGAACCTGGCGATCTGACTGCGCCGCCGGCGCTGCCCGGACTGCCGGAATCGACCGAGGCCGCCGTCGCCACCGCGCTCGAGGAAAATCCCGATCTCCAGGCGGCGGAGATCGAGGCGCAGGCCAGCGGCTTCGATGTGCGCGCGGCGCGCGGGGCCCGGCTGCCGCGCGTGTCGGCGACCACCAACGGCAGCTACAGCAACTTTCTGGGCTCGATCTCGAGTCTTCCGGGCGTCCCTGCCGCACAGTCGCAAACCAGCTCTTCGGCCGGCGTGACGGTGACCTTGCCGATTTTCCAGGGCGGCCGTCCTGCGGCGCGGGTGCGGCAGGCGCAGGCCCGGGAAACCCAAGCGCTGGATCAGGTGATCGGCGCAGAACGCGCGGTGATCGCGCAGACCCGCGCCGCCTATGCCAGCTGGCAGGCCTCGCTGGCGGTCATCAACTCCAGCCAGATCGCAGTCGACGCCGGCAAGCTCAGCCTCGAAGGGGTGCGGGCGGAAAACAGCGTCGGCACACGCACCATCCTCGACATTCTCAATGCCGAGCAGGAACTGCTCAACGCCCAGGTCCAGCTGGTGACGGCACGGCGTGACGCCTATGTCGCCGCCTTTTCGCTGCTGGCGGCGATGGGGCAGGCCGAGGCGGAAGATCTGGGCATCGTTGCCAGCGACCAGCTGTACGATCCCGACGTCAACGCCCGGCGCGTGCGCGGCATCGTCTGGGACTGGGATACCGACCCCCGGCCTGAGGCGCAGGCGACGCGGACCACCGCCACGCCCGCCCAGACAGCGGCCATTCCGGACGGCGAGCTGCCCGAACTGGCGCAATAAGCCGCTGCGAATTGCACTGCGCGGCGAGTCGGGATATGGGCCGTTAACCACATTGCGTCCGATTCTGCCGGTGCAAGCGCGGTTTACGGGCGATCAGGGGGCCGCAGCATGGGCGATATGTCACGCGAACCGTCGATGGAGGAGATTCTCTCGTCCATCCGCCGCGTCATCGCGCGGGACGAATCCGCCCAGCAGGCGTCCGCCCAGTCGATCGCGCCGCTCGCCGATGCGGCGGACGACGACGACGATGTTCTCGAACTGACCGAAACCGAAGGCGCCGCCCAGACGGCAGAAATTCAGCCCGCGCAGGAATCCCCCGACATGCCCGCTTCGGCCAAGCCAGCCGCGACCGACAATGCTGTCCCCGAGCTGGTGTCCCCGCTCTCGGCCGCCGCGTCGCGCAGCTCGCTGGACGTGCTGGCGGCGGTGCTGGCATCGGGCAAGGACAGCAGCGAGCCCGCCGCGGTCCCGCACGGTGAGGTCAGCGTCAACGCGCTGGTCGAAGCGGCGCTGCGGCCGATGCTCAAGCAATGGCTCGATGCCAATCTGCCGGCGATCGTCGAGCGGCTGGTGGCTGCCGAGATTGCCCGGATCACCGGCACGCGCGGTTGATCCGCGGCGCTTGACCGCAGTCGGGCGCACCGCCATTTGAGCGGCGATGCCGCTTCACCTCACCAAGATCGCCTATGGCTGCAGCAGCCTGGCCGTGCTGGAGGCCCGCCTTGCCGCGCGCGGCACCGAAGCGCGCCTGACCACGCGCTACCGCCCCAAGCGCGCCGATGAGATCGACGGCGGATCGCTCTACTGGATCATCGCCCACCGGATCGTCGCGCGCAGCCCGATCCTGCGGTTCGACGAGGCCGAGGGCGGGCGGACCGATATCGTCATCGCCGCTCAGGCCATTCCGGTGATGGCGCGCCCGCGCCGGGCGCACCAGGGCTGGCGCTATCTCGATGGGGCCGATGCGCCGCCCGATCTGGCCGATGCCGGAGAGGGGGCGGCAGCGATGCCCGCCGAATTGCGCGACGAACTGTCGGCGCTCGGCTTGGTCTGACGGGTTCATACCACCCTGCAGTGATTCTGACCCATGAGGATTGCCATTTCCTGTTTGCTGGCGAGGAGCGGACGCCGCCGCGATGCGGGGCATCGTGGCAAGGCCGCGACGATGTCCAGCGGGCGGGAAATGGCAACCGAAGGCGGGTTCTGGCGGCTCTCGGACAGCGTCGCGCCCTCGTGACGATGAACCACATCACCACGTCGGACGCTCCTTGCCGAGAACCGCCAGAACCCGTCCTCATGAGGCAGAATCAGTGCAGGGTGGTATCAGCCGGTCTCCGCCAGCCAGTGGGCGAACAGGCTGTAGGCGATGGCGAATGGCGGCGGGGCGATGAAGGGCGCGTCGGCGTCTCCGGCCATTGCCGCCGCCACGCCCGCCCGATCGACCCAGAAGGCAGCCTCCAGCTCGGTCTGGTCGAGGACGATGTCACGGCCACGGCTTTCGCCGATGCAGGCGACCATCAGCGATGACGGAAAGGGCCAGGGCTGGCTGGCGACATAGCGCACCCCGTCGACCTCTATGCCGGCCTCTTCGCGCAGCTCGCGCGCGACCGATTCCTCGATGCTCTCGCCCGGTTCGATGAAGCCTGCCAGTGCGGAATAGCGCCCGGCGGGCCAGCCATGCTGCCGCCCGACCAGCACGCTGCCCTCATGTTCGGCAAGCATGATCACCACCGGATCGGTGCGCGGGAAATGCTGGGCACGGCAGGATGGGCAATCGCGCTGCCAGCCGCCCTTGGCGACCTGGGTGGGTGTTCCGCAATTGGCACAGAAGCGGTGCCGGGCGTGCCAGTCGATCAGGCTGCGCGCTGCGCCATAGAGCGCCACCTGGTCCGGTGCGAGGAACGGCAACACCCGCCAGCAACTGCGCGACCGGGCGTCGATCGCCGTTCCGGGCGGCGGCAACGCGGCGAAGCGGGGCTTGCCCTGCTCCAGCCCCAGAAACAGCAGTTCGGCGTCGGGCGCCGCCTCCGCCAGCGATCCCCAGGCGAGGCAGCCGGGCTCACCCTCGACCGGATCGATGCCTTCGAGCCGCAACAGCCGCGCGGAGAGTGACGCCATGGCGTCGGCCAGCCGCTCGGGGCTCTGGCGGATCGCATCGGCCCGGTCGATCAACGCACCGGTGAAGCCCGGGGCAGCGGCCGACATCAGCCGCGTGCCGCCATCGCCGCGAGGTCTGCGTAGAAGACTTCGGCGACCCGTCGCTGGAAGTCATAGACTTCGGACGGCATGTAATTGGCATAGCCGCCGAAGCGGACTCGACGGGTACGATCGACGAAGGCGATGGTGCCCGCGGCGCCGCCCCAGCCGAACACGCCCGCACCCTGCGGATTGCCGGGCAGGCTGACCCGCCCGCCGGCGCCGAAGCCCTGGCCTTCGACGAAGGTGCCCGCGCGCTCGATGCTGTCATCGAGCAGGTTGGACATGGCGAGCTGGGCGGTCGCGGTCGACAGGATGCGATTGCCGCCAAGTTCGCCTTCGTTGAGCAGCATCTCGAGAAAGCGGTCATAATCGCGCGCCGAGCTGACCAGCCCCGCCCCGCCGAAGGGGAAGGCGGGATCGTCGAGATAGATGCTGGTCGCCGCCGGATCGAGCGGGAACAAGGTACCGCCGAGCGGCGCATAGTTGGTGGACAGGCGCGCGACATTCTCGGCTGCGACGCGGAAGGAAGTGCTGGCCATGCCGAGCGGGTCGAAGATGCGCGCCTTGAGGAAGGCGTCGAAGCTCTGCCCGGAGACCACTTCGATCACCCGGCCCATCAGGTCGAGGCCGATCGAATAGCTCCAGCGGGTGCCGGGCTGGTAGACCAGCGGCAGGCGCGCCAGCCGGTCGGCGAATTCGGTCAGGCTCGGGGCCGGCGTGCCGCGCGAGATGCCCGGAAAGGTCAGGCGGCTGACCTGCCCGGGGACGATGCCATTGTCTTCATAGGCGGTCTTGATCGGCCCGCTCTGGATTATCGAATAACCAAGCCCGGCGGTGTGGGTCAGCAACTGGCGGATGGTGATCGGGCGTGCGGCGGGCACAGTCTGGTCGATAGGCGCATCGGCGCTGGTAAGCACCCGCATCGAAGCGAAAGCGGGCAGTATGTCCGCCAGCGGCTGATCGAGCTGCATCTTGCCTTCGTCGATCAGGATCATCGCGGCGATGCCGGTGATCGGCTTAGTCATCGAATAGATGCGCCACAGGCTGTCGAGATCGACAGGGGTACTGCTGTCGTTGGCGAGCGTGCCCGCCGCGATGGCCTGCAGCGGCATGTTGCCCAGGCCGATGGCGGCCAGCGCACCCGGCAGCCGGCGGGACGATACATAGTCGGCGATATAGGCGCGCAGCCCGGAGAAGGGCGCGCTCGCCTGCCACAGCGCCGCTGCCGGGCTGGACGTTGCCGCCAGCGCCGCGCCGCCCGCCATCCAGCCGAACAGGCTACGGCGACTGGGCGTGAATTCGCTGATGCCGACCGGCGAAATCCTGTCCAAAGCCATGTTCATTCTCCCAATGCCAGTTGCGCGGCGCGGCGATAGAGCGTCGGCAGGCCTGCTTCGTCAAGCCGGTCGATCGGCCACCATTCGCCTTCCCCTACGGCCGCAGCGGTGCCGCTGAGGCGGTCCACCGCCAGATCGAGCGCGAAGTGCGTGAAGACATGGCGAATCTGCCCGATTTCCTGTCCGGAGGGCATGGGCTGCGGCGGCGAATCGGACCAGTCGCCGCCCGGCAGCGCGCGCATCCCGCCGAGCAGACCGCGCGGCGGGCGGCGGATCAGCCACACCGTCCCGTCCCGCTCGATCCACCAGGCACGGCCATGGCGCAGCGGCTTCGCCTTCTTGGCCGGCCGTACCGGCAGGTCGAGCGCAATGCCTGCGCGCCGCCCCTCGCAATGCGGGCTGAGCGGACACAGCAGGCAATCGGCCGTGCGTGCCGTGCACAGGGTCGATCCCAGATCCATCATCGCTTGGGCGAAATCGCCGCCGCTGCCGTCGGTCGGCCACAGCGTCCGGGCAGCCGCGCCGATGGCGCGCCGTCCCGCCGGCAAAGGCGTCGCAATCGCAAACAGGCGGGCGACCACCCGCTCGATATTGGCATCGACCGGCACCGCGTCGCCCAAGCCGAAGGCGATGCCGGCGATGGCCGCGGCGGTATAGTCGCCGATGCCGGGCAGGGCGCGCAACGCCGCCTCGTCGGCGGGGAATGTGCCGGCATGATCGCGCATCACTGCCTGTGCACAGGCGATGAGGTTGCGGGCACGGCTGTAATAGCCGAGCCCCGCCCAGACAGCGAGGACATCGTCGGGGTCGGCTGCCGCCAGCGCGGCGAGGGTGGGCCAGCGACCGGTGAACCGCTCGAAATAGGGCCCCACCGCGGCAACCGTGGTCTGCTGCAGCATGATTTCGGACAGCCACACCCGATACGGGTCCGGCCGGGCATTGGCGCCCGGCGGGCTGCGCCACGGCAGGCTGCGGCCGTGGCGACGATACCAGTCGAGCAAGGCTCGGCGAATGTCGGCAAGCTGGCTCTCGACGGGCATGCCGTGGCCATGCCATAGGCGGCGGTGTGACGAAAGCACCCCCTTCGCCTGCCAAAGCACGCCAGACGCGCCCCGCCAAGGCGGCTGTGGCCGAGCGCGCGCGCGGTGGCGAGGCGCGGCGGGTGGCCGATTTTCTCCCAGCCATCGGCGACGTCGCCTTTCGCAAGTTCGGCTTCGTGCAGAGCGCGATCGTCACCCGCTGGCCTGAGATCGTCGGGGCGCGACTGGCCAAGGTCACCGCCCCCGAATCGCTGCGCTTCCCGCAGGGCAGCAAGAGCGACGGACTCTTGTGCATCACCGTGGCGGCGGCGCACGCGCCGGTGGTGCAGCATGTCATCCCCGACATCATCGCGCGGGTGAACCGCTTTTTCGGCTATGCGGCGGTCGCCCGGGTGCGGCTGGCGCAGGGCAGTGTCAAGCGCCACGTGGGCGATGCGCCTGCTGCCATCGCGACGTCGCAGCCAGTGCCGACCGTCGCCCTTTCGCCGACGCTGAAGGCGATTGCCGATCCGGAGCTCCGGACGGTGCTCGAAGGATTGGCGAGCAGTCTTGCCAAGCGCGACGCGCTGCCTAAAGTCCGCTGAACTTCGTATGTTTGCCGAGTGACGATCTGCCGATGAAAGCCCTGATGCTCCGATTTGCCCTGCTGGCCGTGGCGGCCCTTGCTGCCGTGCCGCATGCCCCGGTCGCGGTTGCGCAGCAGGCGGCCCCATCGGCGTGGCTCAGCCAAGTGGCGCGCGGGGAAGGCGGCAGCCACATCTGGGGCAATCCCGCCGCGCCGGTCCGTCTCACCGAATATGTCAGCTACACCTGCCCGCACTGCAAGGATTTCGTCGAGGAGTCGCAAGGCACGCTGCGGCGCCATGTCGCCAGTGGCCGGGTCAGCGTGGAGGTGCGGCATCTGGTGCTGAGCGCGCCGGACATCGGCATGACCGTGGCGGCCCAGTGCGGCAGCCCAGCCCGCTTCTTTTCGCGGCATGAAGCGCTGTTCACGCTGCAGCCAAGCGTGCTGCAGCGGACCTCCGCGATCACCGAGCAGCGCGCGGCCGAAATTGTCGCGCTGCCGACGCTGCAGCGCATCCGCGCGCTGGCAACCGACACCGGCGTGATCCAGTGGATGCGCGGCCGTGGCTTCACCCCTGCGCAAATCGACCGCTGTTTTGCCGATCAGGTGCTGGTCGACCGGATCGAGGCGATGCGCCGCAACGCCCTCAATGCCGGTATCAACGGTACGCCGACCTTTGCCATCAACGGGCAGGTGGTCGATGGTGTGCACAGCTGGGCTGCCCTGCAGTCCAGGCTCGATGCCGCCCTCGCCAGCGCCCGCTGAGCTTGTTCCCCCGAATAAGGAAACCCATGATTATGCTGTCCAAAGCCCGACTGATTGCCCTCGGCACGCTCGCCGCGATGACGCTGACGGCCTGCGATGGCGCGAGCACCGGACCGTCCGGCGACGCCGTTGCCAAGATTGCCGCCCCTGCCGGCCAGAAATGGTCGGAAGTCGTCCGTGCGACGCAGGACGGGTTCGTGATGGGCAATCCGGATGCACCGCTCAAGCTGATCGAGTTCGCATCGCCCACCTGCAGCCACTGCGCCGAATTTTCGCGGACCGGCTCGGCCGCGCTGAAGAGCGAATTTGTCGATAGTGGTCGGGTCAGCCTGGAAATCCGGCCGTTCCTGATCAACCCGCTGCAGGATTCGATGATTGCAGCCACGCTGACCTGCGCCGGGGCGGACCGATTCTTCCCGCTGCTGGAAAATATCTATGCCTCGCAGGAAGAGCTGTTCGGCGGCTTCCAGAATGCCGATGAGGCCGCGGTGCAGGCTGCCGCCAACCTGCCGCCAGATCAGCGGTTCGGCAGTGTTGCCAACGCCATCGGCATCAGCACTTTCTTCGCCGCACGCGGTATCCCGGCAGAAGAGACCGCTCGCTGCCTCTCCAACCCGGCGGCGATCGAGAAGTTCAACGAATCGACCCAGCGCAATTCGACCGAGTTCGAAGTCAGCGGCACGCCGACCTTCGTGCTCAATGGCGAAGTGCTCGAAGGCGCCGGCACCTGGGAAGCACTGCGCGAACGACTGATGGCGGCTGGCGCACGCTGACAGGGCGATTTGGGGCGCTGGGGGGCGCAGACGTTGGATGATCCTGTGACAGGCCGGACTGCGAGCGCGCGATGCGCATAAGCCGTCTGCGCCTGACAGGCTTCAAAAGCTTCGTCGAGCCCACCGAACTGCACATCGAGCCGGGCCTGACCGGGATTGTCGGGCCCAATGGCTGCGGCAAGTCCAACCTGCTGGAGGCGATCCGCTGGGTGATGGGCGAATCGTCGCCCAAATCGATGCGCGCCGGCGGCATGGATGACGTCATCTTTGCTGGTACCGCGACTCGTCCGGCGCGTGAATTTGCCGAAGTCACGCTGGTCTGCGACAGCGAAGGCGCGCCGCTGCCGGGTCTGGTCGCCGAACAGGACAGCGGTGCGCTGGAGGTCGTCCGCCGTATCGAGCGCGGCACCGGCAGCGCCTATCGCGCCAATGGGCAGGATGTGCGCGCGCGCGACGTCGCGCTGATCTTTGCCGATGCCGCCACCGGCGCGCACAGCCCGGCGCTGGTCAGCCAGGGCAAGGTCGCCGGCATCATCAACGCTCGCCCGCAGGAACGGCGACAGTTGCTGGAAGAAGCCGCGGGCATCGCCGGGCTGCACGTCCGCCGCAAGGATGCCGAGCAGAAGCTGCGCGCCACCGAAACCAATCTGGCGCGGCTGGCCGATCTGCTCGCCGACATGGATGCCCGCGCCGGTCAACTGAGGCGCCAGGCGCGCGCGGCGGAGCGCTATGCCCACCTGTCCGACCAGATTCGTGTGGCAGAAGCGCGCATGATCTACGCGCGCTGGCGCGAAGCGGCTGCGGCGGCCGATGCCGCGCGCAGCGAAGCGGCGGCCGCCGAGGCGCGCGTCGCCGGGACGCAGGTGGCGCAGGAACGGGCGGCGCGCGCGCAGGCTGAAGCGGTTGCCGCCATGGCGTCGGCGCGCGATGCCGCGACGGCTGCGCGCGAGGCCGAGCACAGGCTCTCGACCAGCCTGTCCGAACAGCGCGCCGAACGGCAGGCACTGGACCGGCGGTTGGCCGACATCGACGCCGAGCTGGCCCGGATCGCGCGCGATCGCGATGCTGAGGACGCGCTGGCACGGGAGGGGGCAGCGGCAATCGAGCGGCTCGATGCGGCGGCCAAAGCGGCTGCCAAGGCGGTTGCCGATGCCGAGGCAGGCCGGCCGCGCCTGTCGGCCGACGCAGCGCTGGCGGCGGACCGCCTGCGCGATGCCGAGGTGACACTGGCCGGCGTTCGCGCCGAAGCCGCCAACGAGCATGCCGAGCGCCGAATCGCCGAGGCCGCGGCGAGCGAGGCGCGGCGCCGGGTCGAGCGGATCGAAGCCGAGATGGCCCGGGTCGCGCGCGCGCTCGCCGAAGCCGGCGACGGCGCGGCGCTCGAAGCGGCGGCCGATGCAGCACGTGCGGATGCGGAAAGCAAGGCGGCCGTCATCGGCGAAGCGGAGTCGGCCATCGCCAGCGCAGGGCAGGCGCGCAGTGCCGCCGCAGCCGCGCTGGCAGAGGCCGACGCGGCGCTGGCCGAAGCGCGCGCATCGCTCGCGGCGCTGGAGAGCGAGCTCGCCGCACTCGACCGCTCGCTGAGCGCGTCCGCCAAGGATGCGCGCGGTGTGCTGGCCGAGATGCGGGTGCAGCCAGGCTATGAAACGGCACTGGCGGCCGCCCTCGGCGACGATCTCGGCGCACCGCTGCTGGGCGCAGCGGAAGACGGTGTGCGCGGGTGGAGGGTGACTGACGGGACGGACGGAGCAAACGACGCCGCCGTACCGGCCGGCACCGTCCCGCTATTGTCGGTCGTCGACGCCCCGCCGGCGCTACGCCTGCGTCTCTCCCAGATCGCTGTTGCCGACCAGGATAGCGGCCAGCCGCTGGCCCCCGGTCAACGGCTAGTGACGCGCGACGGGCGGTTGCGGCGATGGGACGGCTTTATCTCGTCAGGCGATGGCGCAGCCGCTGCCGAACGGCTGGTCAGGATCAACCGGCGGGAAAGCGTGGCCGGGCAGCTGCCGCAGGTAAAGGCCGGTCTTGACCAGATCGAAGCCGCGCGCGCCGCTGCTGCCGCACGCCAGAATGAGGCCGATGCTACGCTGGCGTCGGCACGGCGCACGCAGGCCGCAGCCGAGGAGTCTGCACGCACGGCCCGCCGTGCGGCCGATGCCGCCGACGCGGCGCTGGAGCGCTGGCGGGCGACCGCGGCGCATCTCGGCGAACGCCAAGCCGGGGTGGCGAGCGAGGCAGGCGATGCGCGCGCCGCGCTGGCCGAGGCAGAGGCGCAGCTGGCGGCGCTCCCCGATGGCACGGCGACAGCCGAGCGGCTGACCCAGCGCCAAGGGGAAGCGGAAGCGGCGCGAACGGCGCTGGCGACGGTGCGCGACGCAATTGCCGCGCTCGATCGCACAATCGCCCGTGAGCGCGAGGCGCAGGTCGAAGCACAGGCCGAGGCGCGCGGCTGGAAGGCGCGCACCGGGGAGGCGGCACGACGGCTGTCCTCCATGGCCGCGCGCGAGGAGGAAATCGGCGGCGAACGCACGATACTGGCAGCAAAGCCTGCGGGCATGGATGCGCGCATCGCCGAGGCGGAACAGGCGCGCGATGACGCCAACCGCCATGTCGCCGAGGCGCTGGCGACCGAACGGGCCAGTGCCGATGCAGCGCGACTGGCAGAAGCCGCGCTCGATACCGCGCGTGAAGCGCTGGCGTCAGCACGCGAAACGCGCGCGGGCGCCGTCGCCCGGGCCGAGAGTGCGGAGAGCCGCCGCATCGAGATGGGCCGCATCTCCGGGGAGCGCTTCGAATGTCCGCCGCCCCTGCTGCCGGGTAAGGCCGGGTTCGAGGCGGACTCGGTCGGCGCGCCGCAGGCGGAAAGCGCCGGCCATGAGCGGCTTTCGCAGGAACGCGAGCGGATCGGGCCGGTCAATCTGGTCGCCGCGCAGGAGCTGGCCGAGCTGGAGACCGAGCAAGCGACATCCGCTGCCGAGGCCGAGGAGCTGACATTGGCCGTCAACCGGCTGCGCGGCTCGATCGGCCACCTCAACCGGGAAGGCCGGCAGCGGCTGCTGGCGGCCTTCGAACAGGTCGACGGCCATTTCCGCCGCCTGTTCGAAACGCTGTTCGGTGGCGGACAGGCGCATCTGGCGCTGGTCGAATCGGACGATCCGCTCGAAGCGGGGCTGGAGATCATGGCCCAGCCGCCCGGCAAGAAGCTGGCCTCGCTGACATTGCTGTCGGGCGGCGAACAGGCGCTGACCGCCGTGGCGCTCATTTTCGCGCTGTTCCTCACCAATCCCGCGCCGATCTGCGTACTCGACGAAGTCGATGCGCCGCTCGACGATGCCAATGTCGAGCGTTTCTGCGACCTGCTCGACCGGATGACCGCGGAAACCGCAACCCGCTACCTGATCGTCACCCACAATGCAGTGACGATGGCGCGGATGCACCGTCTGTTCGGCGTTACCATGGTCGAACGCGGGGTCAGCCGGCTGGTGTCGGTCGATCTGGGCGGGGCCGAGCAGTTGCTCGCCGCCGAATAGCCGTCAGGCTGCAATATCGAGGCGCGCGCTGGTGCCAGGCCCATCGGTGCGGGCGGCCAGCCTGAACTCGCCGCCAAGCTGGCGGGCCAGTTGCTGGGCGATGCCGAGGCCAAGGCTGTTGAGCTTCTCCATCGCAAAGTCCGGCGCCAGTCCGCTGCCATCGTCGTCTATCGACAGCTGGATGAAGCCGTCGGCGCGATGCCGCATCGACACCATCACCCGTCCGGCGCGATCGGGCATGCCATGTTCCAACGCGTTGGACAGCGCCTCTGTGAACACCAGCGCCAGCGGCACCGCGCGTTCGGCCGCGACAGTCAGCCCGGGCTCGACATCGAACTGGCAGGTAACATCCTGGCGTCCGCTGGCCCCCAGCACGGCTTCGGCCAGTCGCTGGAGGAACTCCGCCATGTCCGCCTGCTCCCCATCGGCGCGGTAGAGGGTGCGGCTGATCCGTCCGACCACGGTCAGGCGATTCGCCGCCTCCTCTAGCGCATGGCGCGCGGCCTCGTCGCTGACCCGGCGTTTCTGGGCGGAAAGCAGCGCGCCGATCACCTGCAGGTTGTTGGACACCCGATGCTGCAATTCGTCGAACAGCAGCGCGCGGGTCTCGGCCAGCGCGCGATTTCGCTCGCGCTCCTCGATCAGCCGGGTGCTGGCAACCTGCGCCAGATCGACCAGGAAAATGTCTACCGCGACGATGAACAGGTAGAACAGCAGGGCGACGAGGATCGACGGGTTCAGAGCGAATGTCCCCCCCGGTTCGATGAACAGATACCATGCCGCGAGCCCGCCGAGCAGGGCCGTAAGGATGCCCGACCGCCGACCGAAGAAGAAGGCGGTCAGGATGACGGCCGGGAAGAAGGTGAGGAAGGGATAGCCCGAGGGAATCGCTCCTTCGAGCGCGATCCTGAGGCCGCTGGCCAGCAGCACCGCCAGCACGCTTACGCCATAGCCGACCCAAGGCCGGTCCGCGGCGAGCGGCAGATGCTCGAACATCCGGATGAAACGATTTTTCTCAGTGCGCACTGCCCCGCCCTATCGCCGGTGCAGGGCTGGCGCAAAGAAAAAGGGGCCGCACAATGGCGGCCCCTTCCCGATTGTCTTTTGTGCCTGAAAAGGCAGCGATCAGTCGTCGCCCTTCAGGAAGGCAGGCACATGGCCGGCGTCTTCGCCGCCGCCATCGCGCTCGCCACGCTCCCGACGGCCTTCGCCGCGCGGTCCGCGGTCGCGGTCACCGCCGGGCCGGCGACGGCCGCCGCGGTCGTCGCGTCCGCCGCGATCGCCACGCGGGCCGCGATCACGATCGCCACCTTCGCGCGGTTCGCGTGGCGGGCGGGTGTCTTCCAGCTCGGCGCCGGTTTCCTGATCGACGACGCGCATCGACAGGCGCACCTTGCCGCGCGGATCGATCTCCAGCACCTTGACCTTCACGGCCTGGCCTTCGGAAACCACGTCGGTCACCTTCTCGACGCGCTCGTTGCGCATCTCGGAGACGTGGACGAGGCCGTCCTTGCCGCCCATGAAATTCACGAACGCGCCGAAATCGACGATGTTGACGACTTTGCCGTCATAGATCTTGCCGACTTCAGGCTCTTCGACGATGCCCTTGATCCAGTTGATCGCGGCTTCGATCTGCGAAAGGTCGGACGACGATACCTTGATCAGGCCTTCGTCGTCGATGTCGACCTTGGCGCCGGTCTGCGCGACGATCTCGCGGATAACCTTGCCGCCGGTGCCGATGACGTCGCGGATCTTCGCCTTGTCGATCTGCAGCGTCTCGATGCGCGGGGCGTGCGCCGAAAGCTCGGTGCGCACTTCGCCCAGCGCCTTGTTCATTTCGCCCAGGATGTGCGCGCGGCCTTCCTTGGCCTGGTTGAGCGCGGCCTCGAAGATTTCGCGGGTGATCCCGGCCACCTTGATGTCCATCTGCATCGTGGTGATGCCTTCGGAGGTGCCTGCCACCTTGAAGTCCATGTCGCCCAGATGATCCTCGTCACCGAGGATGTCGGAAAGGACGGTGAACTGGTCGCCCCCGTCTTCACCTTTTTCCAGGATCAGGCCCATGGCGATGCCCGAGACCGGACGGGTCAGCGGCACGCCGGCATCCATCATCGACAGAGAACCGCCGCAGACGGTGGCCATCGACGACGAGCCGTTGGACTCGGTGATGTCGGAGACGACGCGGATGGTGTAAGGGAATTCTTCCTTGCTCGGCAGCACCGCCTGCAGCGCGCGCCAGGCGAGCTTGCCATGGCCGGTGTCGCGGCGCGAGGGCGCGCCGAAACGGCCGACTTCACCGACCGAATAGGGCGGGAAGTTATAGTGCAGCATGAAGCTGGAGTAGCTCAGGCCCTCCAGCCCGTCGATCATCTGCTCGGCATCCTTGGTACCCAGCGTGGTGGTGCAGATCGCCTGCGTCTCGCCACGGGTGAACAGGGCAGAGCCATGGGTGCGCGGCAGGAAGCCGGCCACCGCCTCGATCGGGCGGACCTGGGTGGTGGTGCGGCCGTCGATGCGGGTGCCGTCCTTCAGGATGGCGCCGCGGACGATGTCGGCCTCGACCTTCTTGACCGTCTTGATCGCGACCATCTGCGTCTGCGCGTCGGCGTCGGCAAAGGCTTCCTTGGCCTTGGCGCGGGCAGCGTTGAGCGCGTCCGAGCGGGCCGACTTGTCGGTCAGCTTGTAGGCGGCGGCGATGTCGGCGCCGATCAGCTCCTTGAGCTGCGCCTTGATCGCGCTGTTGTCGCTGATCGCGATTTCCCACGGGTCCTTCGCCGCCTTTTCGGCGAGGTCGATGATCAGGTTGGCGACCTTCTTGCACTCGTCATGCGCGAAGATGACCGCGCCGAGCATCACCTCTTCGGAAAGCTCGCGGGCCTGGCTTTCGACCATCATCACCGCATTGCCGGTGGCGGCAACGACCAGGTCGAGCGCGCCGGCAGCGGCTTCATCCTGCTTGGGATTGAGCAGATATTCGCCATCGGCATAGCCGACGCGCACCGCGCCGATTGGGCCCATAAAGGGCACGCCCGAAATCGTAAGCGCTGCGGACGCGGCGATCATCGCCAATATGTCGGGCTCGCATTCGCCATCGAACGAAAGTACCTGGGCGATGACGTTGATTTCGTTGTAGAAGCCTTCGGGGAACAGCGGGCGGACCGGACGGTCGATCAGGCGGCTGACCAGCGTTTCCTTTTCGGTGGCGCCACGCTCACGCTTGAAGAAGCCACCGGGGATCCGCCCGGCTGCGAAGAATTTTTCCTGGTAATGCACGGTGAGCGGGAAGAAATCCTGCCCTTCCTTGACCGACTTGGCGGCGGTGACGGCGCACAGCACCACGGTTTCGCCATAGGTGGCGAGCACGGCGCCATCGGCCTGACGGGCGATGCGGCCGGTTTCCAGAGTCAGCGTTTTGCCGCCCCATTCCATGGAGACGGACTTGGTATCGAACATGCTCATAGTGTCTCACCCGCGCGCCAGATTGCGCCACGGGGCCTCTTCTTGGTCCCGGGCGATCCGGCCCGGGTCGGTGCGGGGCGCGGATATGGCCCCTTGGGTTTGCGCCCCCTCACCGGATTGCGAGGGTGGTCAGCATGGCCGTCACACGCGCGTGCGACAGGCCGGATAAGCGAACGGCCCCGGTGTCGGGGCCGTCCGTGAAACTCTTATTTCCGCAAGCCGAGCTTCGCGATGAGGGCGGCGTAGCGCTCGCCGTCCTTCTTCTTCAGATAGTCGAGCAGCGAACGGCGCTTGTTGACCATCATCAGCAGGCCACGACGCGAGTGGTTGTCCTTGTGGTGCGCCTTGAAATGCTCGGTCAGCTGGTTGATGCGGGTGGTCAGGATCGCGACCTGGACTTCCGGCGAACCGGTGTCGTTGGCGGCGCGGGCGTTGTCCTTGATGACTTCCGCCTTCTTCTCTGCAGTGATCGTCATGTCTGTCTTTCCACGGTATCGTGCCAATTAGAGATTGAACCCGCGTTCGACCGCCATAACTCCGGCATGGACCATGACCAGCGCGACCGGCACAGCGCCGTCCTTCGCCAGATAAAGCCCGTCGGATAGCAGACGACCTTCTGCGGATTGCCCGGAAAGCGTGCCGCCTGTGCGGATCACCCTTGCCTCGCCGGGCGCGAGAGAGAGAGCCGGGATACCGTCCAGCCCTGCCTCCAATGGCAAGAGATGCGCTTCTAGGCTGCGCCCCTTAGCGCTTTCGGCCAATAAGTCCAGCGATATCGCCACATCGCGCCCGAACGGCCCGGCGCGGGTGCGCCGCAGCATCGACACATGGCCGACGGTGCCGCAAGCCAGCGCGATGTCTCGGGCGAGGCTGCGGATGTAGGTGCCCTTGGAGACATGGGCGGTGAGGGTGATCGACTCCAGAACCTCCCCGGCACGGGGAGGGGGACCGCCCGCAGGGCGGTGGAGGGGTTCCCCTTCTCCTCGTTGTCCCCCGTGGAGAGGCTGCACCCCTCCACCACTTCGTGGTCCCCCTCCCCGTGCCGGGGAGGTTCTGATGTCGTGTACGATGACACGGCGCGCTGCCATCTCGACCGTCTCACCACGCCGCGCGCGATCGTAGCCGCGTTCGCCATCGACTTTCAGTGCGGAATAAGCCGGCGGCACCTGCTCGATCGGACCGGTGAATTGCGGCAGCACCGCCAGCACCTGCTCGAGCGTGGGCCGCACATCGCTCGTTGCCACCACCGCGCCTTCGGCATCCAGCCCGTCGGTCTGCGTCCCGAACCTTATCGTGAACTCGTAGACCTTGCTGGCATCGAGCATCCGTCCGGCGAGCTTGGTCGCCTCGCCCAGCGCCACGGGCAGCACGCCGGTCGCCAGCGGATCGAGCGTCCCGCCATGGCCGACCTTGGGCATATCTTTTTTGGTTGGGGCATAGCCCCCTTCACGCAGCGCGCGCTTGACCGCGCTCACCGCCTGCGTGGAGCCTAGCCCAAGCGGCTTGTCGATGATCAGCCAGCCGTTGAGGGCAGGGCCACTGCGGTCGGTCATTCGGGCTTGACCGCCCATTCTTCGGCGAGGATCGAGAACACGCCGGTGTCGCGGACGTGCCCGGTCCAGGTGATGCGCTCGGCGCGCAGCACGCCTTCCTTGCTGGCGCCCAGCTTCATCACTGCGGCCTGGCTGCGTGCGTTGCGCTCATCGATGCGGAACTCGACGCGGCGCACCCCGCAGCCAAAGGCGCGGTCCAGCAGCAGCCGCTTGACCCGACCGTTGATGCCGGTGCCGCGCACCGCCGGAGCCATGAAGGTGCCGCCGATCTCCAGCGCCTGCCGGTCGAGCGCCAGATTGAGATAGCTGGTCATGCCGACGACATCGCCATTGCACAGCACGGCAAAGATATGACGGCTGCGGTTGGCAAGGTGGCCGTCGAAGGCGCTGTCGAACTTCTCGCCGGAAAAATCGGTGGGATAGATCGGCCAAACCGGATCGTCCGGCTGGCAGCAGGCGCGCATGCCCTCCCGATGCGCTTCGCCGATCGGCTCGAGGCGGATGTGGCCGCCGGGCCAGTTGCCGTCCTCCATCGGCGCCATCAACGCCTCGATACGGATCGCCTCACCCATGCCCTTGCTCCCCTGCGGCATGGCGCGCCTCCGTGAAATGCCGCCGACACAGCGCCACATAGCGGTCGTCCCCGCCGATCTCGGTCTGCGCGCCCGCCAGCACCGCATGGCCGCCGGCATCGACCCGCAGGTTCATCGTCGCCTTGCGACCGCAGTGGCACACCGCCTTGAGCTCGACCAGCGCATCGGCGATGCCCAGCAGCGCCGCCGATCCGGGGAAGAGTTCACCCTGGAAATCGGTGCGCAGACCGTAGCACAGCACCGGAATGCCACCCTCGTCGGCGATACGTGCCAACTGCCACACCTGTTCGGCCGACAGGAACTGCGCCTCGTCGACCAGCACGCAGGCGAGCGGCGTTTCGCCATGCTGCCCCAGTATCGCGCCGTGCAGATCGGTTTCGGCGTGAAAGCGGTGCGCGTCGGCATTGAGCCCGATACGCGAGGCAATCGCCCCGAAGGTCGGCCGCACGTCGAGCGCTGCCGTCCACAGCATCGTCGCCATGCCGCGCTCGCGATAGTTGAAATCGGCCTGCAGCAGCGTCGACGATTTGCCGGCGTTCATGCTGGCATAGTAGAAATAGAGCTTGGCCATCAGGGTGCCAGCTTGATGATCGGCACGGGTGAGTCCGCCCCGGCCTGTTTCGCCAACTTCCGGTCGAAGCTGGCAAAGCCATTCGTAGCCCGAGCTGCAACCAGCAGAAACATATCGCTCAAATCCGCGCCCTTGCCAAATCGGTCCAGCGCCCAATAGACATGATCCTTGGCATCGACCTTGATACGGTCAAGATCGAGCAAAGCTACAAGCGCGTCATGCACCTTGCTCACAGAATATCGATAGACCGAGCGCAAAACCCATTCAGTTTCGACCAAAGCGATGTGCGAAACGAAAATTTCTTCGGCCGCCATCAGCCGCTCGGCAGCTTTCAACTGACGAGCGTCATCCGCAACGATCAGACGGACGACGAGGTTGGTGTCAACCGATATCAAAGACAGCGCTTTGCACGTTCTGCCCGCATGGCTGCCACTGCCTTGTCGATATCTTCGAGCGACACCGGCGGGCCATCATGTCTCGGAACCCGGCGTCTGAACTCTTCGTAACTGATTGTCTGCCGCTTGGTCGGGGTTGGCTCGATCACTGCCTTGCCACCCGAGATGCTGACGCTCAACGTCTGCCCCTGCGGCCAGCCCAATGCATCGCGCACATCCTTCGGCAGAACAATCTGACCCTTGGAAGAAAGTTTCGTCTGCGCGTTCATGAAGAGTAAGATACATCTTACCTATCGAACCGTCAACCAACGCGGGGGATCGGCAATCGTCCGTGCGCTTGGCAAATCGGTGAATCATTGTCTATGCAACGAAACGGAGGGTTTGGAGACACTGGCATGAGTGATGTGCTCGCCAGCGCGAACCCTCCTTCGCGCGGCATTCTGGGTTGGATCGAGCGGGTTGGCAATCGCCTGCCCGATCCGGTGGTCCTGTTCCTGTGGCTGGTCGGCGCGCTGGTCCTGATTTCCATCATCGCCGATGCCGCCGGCTGGTCGGCGGTGCACCCGTCGGAGATCGACGAGGCGACCGGCGAACGGCGCGTGATCACCGCTGCCAGCCTGCTCAGCGCAGAAAATATCGCGCGGCTGTGGGTGGAGATGCCCAAGACCTTCACCCATTTCCACCCATTGGGCTATGTGCTGCTGGTGATGCTTGGTGCCGGCGTCGCCGAGAAGTCCGGGCTGTTCGGCACGGCGATGCGCGCCGGTGTGCGCGGCGCGCCCAAGGGCTTGCTGACCCCGATCATCGCCTTTGTCGCGATGATGGGCAATCTTGCGGCGGACGCAGCTTACGTCGTGCTGATCCCCCTGGCGGGCGTACTCTATCACGCAGTCGGGCGACACCCGATCGCCGGCATTGCGGCGGCCTTTGCCGGGGTATCGGGCGGATTTTCCGCCAACCTGCTGCCGGGCCAGCTCGACGCGCTGCTGTTCGGCATCACCCAGGCGGCGGTGGAGACGGTGTTCCCCGGCTGGGAAGCCAATATCGCTGGCAACTGGTACTTCATCGCCGGCATGCTGATCATCTTCCTGCCGGTGATCTGGTATGTGACCGACCGGATCATCGAGCCGCGGCTAGGCGTCTATGCCGGAGCCGGCGAGGCGGCGGACGCCGAGGGCGATGTGCAGGACCGGGCGCTGACCGCTGGCGAGCGCAAGGGCCTGCGCCATGCCGGGCTCGCCATGCTGGCGGTGGTCGGCCTGTGGCTGGTGTTCACTCTGGGCCCGGGCACCCCGCTGATCGATGAGGCAGCGGGCGAGGCCGGGCAGATGACGCCCTTCTACCAGTCGCTGGTCGCCGCTTTCTTCCTGCTCTTCCTGCTCGCCGGCTGGGCCTATGGCCGGGCGACCGGGGTGATCGGCAATCACCGCGATCTGGTGACGATGATGTCCGACTCGATGGGCACCATGGCCTATTATCTGGTGCTGGCCTTTGCCGCGGCGCATTTCGTCGCGATGTTCGGCTGGTCGAACCTGGGCCTGATCATCGCGGTGCATGGCGCGGCGGGGCTGCAGGGGCTGGATTTGCCTGCGCCGGTGCTGCTGGCGCTGATCGTGGTCTTCACCGCCGCGCTCAACCTGTTCATCGGGTCGGCCAGCGCCAAATGGGCGCTGCTCGCGCCGGTGCTGGTGCCGATGCTGATGTTGCTCGGCATCAGCGCGGAAATGACCACGGCGGCCTATCGCGTCGGCGATGGCGCGACCAACATCATCACCCCGCTGATGGTCTATTTCCCGCTGATCCTGGTGTTCGCGCAGCGCTGGCAGAAGGATTTCGGGCTGGGCAGCCTGGCGGCGACGATGCTGCCCTATTCGGTCGGGCTGCTGCTGTCGGGCATCGTGCTGACGGTCGGCTGGGTCGCGCTAGACCTGCCGCTGGGGCCGGGGGCGAGCGTCTATGCGCCGGTGCCGGTGGCGACGCCCTGAGTGACGCTGGCCGGGGGCGAGGGCGCTGACGCGGTCAAGCGTCCTCGTCCCCGGCCAGATCCTGCGCCACCTTGGGGTCGCGCAGCAGCCGGTCGATGTGGCTGCCCTCGTCGAAACTGTCGTCGGCGATGAACTTCAGCCGTGCGGCATATTTCATCCGCACCCGCCGCGCGACCTCGCGCTGGAGGAAGGCGGTGTTGCTGCGCAGCGCCTTCAGCACATCGGCTTCGTCGCGACCCAGCAGCGGCTTCACGAACACGGTCGCGTGGCGCAGATCCGGGGACATGCGCACCTCGGTGACGCTGACCGGGTGACTGGCCAGCACATCGTCATGCACATCGCCGCGCTGCAGCAGCTCAGCCAAAACATGCCGCACTTGCTCGCCCACGCGCAGCAGGCGGACCGACGGGCCTTGGGTATGATCGTGCTTTACAGCCATTCTTGCGTACCATTGGCCGCCATTGCCGGCGAGGCAAGGCCATCCTTGGTGCGCGTGGTGCGCCGCCGGATTGCCTTGCCCCGCCTGCGATGACGCATGACCTCACAGCGTCCGTGCGCGTTCCTCGACCTCGAACACTTCCAGATTGTCGCCCGGCTTGATGTCGTTAGTATCGGCCAGCAGCACGCCGCACTCCATGCCGGCGCGCACTTCGGTGGCGTCGTCCTTGAAGCGGCGCAGCGAGCTGATCGTCGTCTTGGAAACGATGACGTCCTCGCGGGTGAGACGGGCATGCAGGCCCTTCTTGATGCTGCCTTCGAGCACGAGCAGGCCTGCGGCCTTGTCCTTCTTGCCCGCCGGGAACACTTCCTGCACCCGCGCGCGGCCGACCACGGTTTCGATGATCTCCGGCCCCAGCTCGCCCGCCATCTCCTTCGCGATATCCTCGGTCAGGTGATAGATGACGTCGAAATATTTCAGCCGCGTCTTGCGCTGGTTGATGATTTCGCGCGCCTTGGCGTTGGGGCGGACGTTGAAACCGATGATCGGCGCGTTGGACGCCGATGCCAGCGTGACGTCGCTTTCGGTGATCGCGCCGGCGCCGGAATGCAGCACCCGCACCTTGATCTCGTCGTTGGACAGCTTGTTCAGCGCATTGACGATCGCTTCGACCGACCCTTGAACGTCGGCCTTCACCACCACCGGATATTCGATGACCCGGCTCTTGTCCTCGAGCGCGGAGAACATGGAATCGAGGCTGGCCGGCGCGATGGCGGTGCGCTTGAGCAGCGCCTGCTCGGCACGATAGCTCGCGACCTCGCGGGCGCGGGCTTCGCTTTCGACCACGGTCAGCGTGTCGCCGGCGCTGGGCATGCCGCCCAGGCCCAGCACTTCGACGGGGACCGACGGACCGGCCGACTTCACCTGCTTGCCGGTGTCGTCGATCAGCGCGCGGACGCGTCCGCTCTCGGTGCCGACCACGAAGATGTCGCCGACCTTGAGCGTGCCGCGCCGCACCAGCACGGTGGCAACCGGGCCGCGACCCTTGTCGAGCTTGGCCTCGACCACCGTCGCCTCGGCGGCGCGGTCGGGGTTGGCCTTGAGCTCCATGATCTCGGCCTGCAGCGCGATGGCATCGATCAGCTTGTCGAGGTTGGTGCCCTTGAGCGCCGAAATCTCGACATTCTGGACGTCGCCGCCCAGTTCCTCGACCACCACTTCTTCCGACAGCAGACGCTCGCGCACCTTCTGCGGATTGGCGCCTTCCTTGTCGATCTTGTTGATCGCGACGATCATCGGCACGCCCGCGGCGCGGGTGTGATTGATGGCCTCGACCGTCTGCGGCATCAGCCCGTCGTCGGCGGCGACCACCAGGATGACGATGTCGGTGACATTGGCACCGCGCGCGCGCATTTCGGTGAAGGCGGCGTGGCCCGGCGTGTCGAGGAAGCTGATGACATGCCCATCCTTGGTCGTCACCTGATAGGCGCCGATGTGCTGGGTGATGCCGCCGGCCTCGCCAGCGACCACACTGGTCCCGCGCAACGCGTCGAGCAGGCTGGTCTTGCCATGGTCGACATGGCCCATGATGGTCACCACCGGCGGACGCGGCTTCAGCGTCTCGGGCGCATCGACGTCGCTTTGCGTATCGATGTCGACGTCCGATTCGGCGACACGCTGGATGTTGTGGCCGAATTCGGTGACCAGCAGTTCGGCGGTGTCCTGGTCGATGGTCTGGTTGACGGTGACCACCATGCCCATCTTGAACAGGGTCTTGACCAGATCCGCGCCCTTTTCGGCCATGCGGTTGGCGAGTTCCTGCACGGTGATCGCCTCGGGCACGATCACGTCGCGTACCTGCTTTTCACGCGGCTGGGCCGGACCGCCGAAGCTGCGGCGATGTTCCTTTTCGCGCGCGCGCTTCAGCGCGGCGAGGCTGCGCGCCCGCGCGCCCTCGTCGTCGCCGAGCGCCTTGGTGACGGTCAGCTTGCCCGACTGGCGGCGGTTGTCCGGCGTACGTCCGGCCTTGGGCTCGGGGCGCTTGGGCTCGGGGCGCTTGGGGCTCTCGACCGGGGTGAAGCGGCGCGGCGGCGGGGTCGTGGAGCTGCTGGCGGGTTCGGCAGCGCCGCCACCCGAGTCTTGATCGGTCGCTGCCGCCGGCGCTTGTGCCACCGCATTGGCGCTTTCGCTGGCTGCGGCCTTGGCGCGCGCGGCCTCTTCGGCGGCGCGGCGGGCGGCATCCTCCTCCGCCTTGCGATTTTCCTCGGCGCGGCGGCGTTCGTCCTCGCTGGCCTGCTGGCGCTCCTCGTCTTCACGGCGGCGCGCTTCCTCGAGCGCGGACAGGCGGGCTTCCTCGGCCTCGCGCAGCAGGCGGGCCTGCCGCTCCTGGCGCGATTCCAGGCTCTCGGTCGGCGCGCGCGACGGTGTCGGCGCGGGCGTCGGCGCCTTGGCAACCGGGGCCGGTGTCGGCGTTTCGGCGACGGCGGGCTCAGGCGCGGCCTCGGCCTCGCCGGGCTTGCCCAGGATACGGCGGCGCTTGACCTCCACCACCACGGTGTTCTTGCGCCCGTGGCTGAACTGCTGCTGCACCTGGCCGGCCTCGACCGTGCGCTTCAAGCCCAGCGGCTTGCGCGTCAGGGTCGGCTTGTCGGAATCTTCGATACTCATTGAAACGTCTTCGTCCTTCAAACAGCAGCAGGTCCGGCGTCCGGGCGGGAACCGGTCGGCGGATCATCTCGTGTGGCAACCACCGCAGCAGCAGGGCTGCCCGTAGCGCAAGTGGCATAGGCATGCCAGCGGTCCAGCAAGGCCGACAGGCGGCTTGCCCAGTTCGCATCGATGATGGCGATGTGAACGGCGTTGTCGCGGCCCAATGCCACAGAAAGGGCGGTGCGGTCCACCGGCAGTATGCGGCCTGCCTGGCCCGACCCTTCGGCATCTTCCCCGACCCGCCAGCTCTGGTCGCGCTTGCGGCGACCATCCTCGGCGGCATCGGCGGCATGGTAGAGCATCGCCACCGCGCCCGAACGGGCGGCGGCGTCGACCTTCTCGGCCCCAGTCAGCAGCGCGCCGGCCTTCGCCGCCATGCCGAGCTGGGCCAGAAATGTGCGTTGCAGCGCGGCTTCTATCGCTGCCGGCAGATCGGACGGGATGGTCAGCGACGCGCCCTTGTGGGCCCGCGCCAGCGCCCCCTTAAGCTTGCCCTTGGCAAGCGCATTTTCAAGGGTCGGGCGGTCGACCGCGATCCACGCGCCGCGCCCCGGTGCCCGGGCGAGCACGTCGGGAACCACCACGCCGTCGGGCGAGATGGCGAGGCGGATCAGCGTATCGCGCCCGCCATGCGCGCCGGTCAGGATGCAGCGCCGCTCCGCCGACGCAGCGGCATCGCTCGCCGCACGCCTGGCGGACGCAAGGCTGGCGGTCGGGCTGCGGGTCTCCGCAGCCGTCCCGTCCGTCGGGATGTCAGGCGTCAGCGCGCGGTCATACTGAGGACTCCGCATTGGCGGCCTCCCCGGATGCTGGCCCGGATGCTGGTTCATCGTCGAACCAGTGCGCACGCGCTGCCATGATGATCTCGTTGCCCTGCTCTTCGGTCAGGCCGTAGCTGCCCAGCACGCCGCCCTTGTCCTCGGGGCGTTCCTTGCCGCCGCGGCGCGGCTCGCTGCGCTTCTTGGCGATCAGCTCGTCGGTGGCGAGGTCGGCGACATCGTCGAGTGTCTTGAGCCCGGCCTTGCCCAGCGTCACCAGCATCGCTTCGGTGAGGTGCGGCAGCTCGGCCACCGCATCCTCGACGCCCAGTGCGCGCCGTTCCTCGCGGGCGGCTGCCTCGCGACGGTCGAGCGCTTCCTGCGCGCGGTTCTGCAGTTCCTCGGCCAGTTCCTCGTCGAACCCTTCGATCGCGGCCAGTTCCTCGGGCGCGATGTAGGCGACTTCCTCCATCTCGGTGAAGCCTTCGGCGACCAGCAGCTGGGCCAGCGTCTCGTCGACGTCCAGCTCTTCCTGGAACATGGCGGAGCGTTCGAGGAATTCGCGCTGGCGCTTTTCGCTCGAATCGGCCTCGGTCATGATGTCGATGGCACGGCCGGTAAGCTGGCTGGCCAGGCGGACATTCTGGCCGCGGCGGCCGATGGCAAGGCTAAGCTGATCGTCGGGGACGACCACCTCGATCCGGCCCTCATCCTCGTCGAGCACCACGCGGCTGACCGTCGCCGGCTGCAGCGCGTTGACGACGAAGGTCGCGGTGTCTTCCGACCAGGGGATGATATCGATCTTTTCGCCCTGCATTTCCTGGACCACCGCCTGCACGCGGCTGCCCTTCATGCCGACGCAGGCGCCGACGGGGTCGATGCTGCTGTCGTAGCTGATCACGCCGATCTTGGCGCGGCTGCCCGGATCGCGCGCTGCCGCCTTGATCTCGATGATGCCGTCGTAGATTTCGGGCACTTCCTGCGCGAACAGCTTCTTCATGAAATCGGGGTGCGCGCGGCTCAGGAAGATCTGCGGCCCGCGGGTTTCGCGCACCACCTTCAGGATGACGGCGCGGATGCGGTCGCCCATGCGCACCATCTCGCGCGGGATCTGCTGGTCGCGGCGGATGACGCCCTCGGCGCGGCCGAGGTTGACGATGATGTGGCCGAACTCGACCGACTTGACGACACCGGTGATGATCTCCCCGGCGCGGTCCTTATACTCGGCATATTGCCGCTCGCGGTCGGCCTCGCGCACGCGCTGGAAGATGACCTGCTTGGCCGACTGGGCGTCGATGCGGCCGAGATCGATGGCCGGCAGCGGATCGACGATGAAGTCGCCGACCTTGGCGCCGGGCTGCAGCTTTTCGGCCTGGCCGAGATCGACCTGCTTGAAATAATCGTCGACGCTCTCGACCACCTCGACCACGCGCCACAGCCTGAGGTCGCCCGTCATCGGGTCGAGCTTGGCGCGGATGTCGTTCTCCTGGCCGAAGCGGGCGCGGGCGGCGCGCTGGATCGCTTCCTCGATCGCCTCGATGACGATGGCCTTGTCGATCAGCTTTTCGGTCGCGACCGAATTGGCGATGGCGAGCAGTTCTGCCCGGTTGGCGGAAATGGCGTTGGCCATAGGTCTCTCAGTCCTCACTTGCCGATGCGTCGGCGTCTTCGAATTCGTCCGCGCCGCTGCTGTCCAGCGGGCGGGTGGCGGCAATCAGGGCGTCGGTCAGGATCAGCTTGGCGTCCGCCAGATCGGCGAAGGCAAAGGTCATCGGCCCCGCCTTGCGATCGCGGATGGTGACATGCGTGCCCTCGACGGCGAGCAGTTCGCCCGACAGATTCTTGCGGGCGCCATCGCCCAGCATCGTCTCGGGCGGCGGCACCACGCCGGTGGTCAGCACCACGCGCGCTTCATGGCCGATCCAGTCGGCAAAATCCTTGAGCCGGGTCAGCGGCCGGTCGATGCCGGGCGAGCTGACCTCGAGCCGGTAGGGCTCGTCCATCGGGTCGCGCCCTTCCTCTTCCAGCCGGTCGAACAGGTCGGACAGGCGGTGCGACAGCGCGGTGCAGTCATCGATGGTCAACTGCCCGGTCTCGGGCCGTTCGGCCATGATCTGCAGCGTCACATCGTCGCCGCCCTGCAGGCGCACGCGCACCAGATCGAAGCCGAGGGCCTTGGCCTCCGGCTCCACGAGCGCAGCGATTGCGGCGATGTCCGCCATGAAAACTCCATCCGATAAGCATGGGCCTATGCCCGCCGGAGCGTCTGCCCCGGCGCTGCCGAACCTCTGTCGATGTCTGGAAGCCCGCCGCTCATAGACGCGAACCGGCCGCGAAGCAAGACGGCGCTGCAGCCCCCTTGCCGTCGGCAACCGGCGACCGCACATGCGTGGCCAGCATTCCCCCATCCGCCACCACTCTTTTTTCGGGAGTAGAGACATGACCTTGCGCCTGCCGATGACCGCCATTGCCGCCGCCATGCTGGTGACCGCCTGTTCCGCCAATGGCCAGTCGGGCACCCCGACCCGCGAAGCCGCCGACAATCTCGGCCCTCTCGCCGCGGAAACCCTCGCCAACGCGCCGTTCACGCTGACGCAGGTCGCCGACTTCGAGGATCCGTGGGCGATCGCCTTCATCCCCGATTCGCCCTTTGCGCTCGTCACCGAGCAGGCCGGCAAGCTGATGCTGTGGGAACAGGGCGGCGCGGTGCGCGAAGTCGCGGGCGTGCCGGCTGTGTCCTACGCCGGGCAAGGCGGCCTCGGCGACGTCGCCCTGCATCCCGATTTCGCCACCAACCGCCTCGTCTATCTGACCTGGGCGGAGGAAGGCGAGGGCGGCAAGGGCGCGGCGCTCGGCCGTGGCCGCCTGTCCGCCGACATGACCCGGCTGGAGAATTTCGAGACGATCTGGCGCGCGCAGCCGTTCGTCACTGGCAACGGCCATTTCGGCCACCGCATCGCCTTCGGCCCCGACGGCATGCTCTATCTGAGCACCGGCGAACGGCAGAAATTCGATCCCGCGCAGGACATGGACGCGACACTGGGCAAGGTGCTGCGGCTGACCGATTCGGGCGGAGTGCCGGCGGACAATCCCTTTGCCTCGGCTGGCGGCGCGCGGGCGCAGATCTGGTCGCTCGGCCAGCGCAATCCGCTCGGCCTCGCCTTCGATGCCGACGGGCGGCTGTGGGAGATGGAGATGGGCCCGGCCGGCGGGGACGAGCTCAACCTGATCGAGCGGGGCAGCAACTATGGCTACCCGACCGTCTCGAACGGCGATCATTATGACGGGCGCGACATCCCCGATCACAGCGCCGGCGACGGTTTTGTCGCGCCCAAGCTGTGGTGGAACCCGGCCATCTCGCCGGGGGACCTCACCATCTATTCGGGCGATGCCTTTGCCGACTGGCGCGGCGATGCCTTCATCGCCGCGCTGGGCGCGACCGGCCTGGTCCGGGTCGATCTCGACGGCGCCACCGCGCGTCACGGCAACCGCTGGGATCTTGGCTTCCGCGTCCGCGCGGTGCGCCAGGGCAACGATGGCACGCTGTGGCTGCTCGAAGACGGCGGCAACCAGGGCGACGGGCGGCTCTACCGCCTGACCCCGCGCAGCTGACCGACGGCGAGACGTCAGCCGGCGCGGGCAGCCTCCGTCCGCGCCGGCAGCCTGACAAGCACCAATGCCGCCGCGATCATCGCTCCGGCGGCGATCTCGACCAGCGTCAATCGCTCGCCATAGACCAGCCAGCCGATCAGCGCGGCAATCGCTGGCTGGGTCAGCAGCGCCAAGCCTACCACCAGTGCGGAAAAATGCGGCAGCGCATAGATCAGCAGGCCCTGCCCGACGATCTGGCTGGACAAGGCGAGCGCGACCACCGGCCCCCAGTTGCCGGGCAATATCGCCTCGCCCATCGCCCAAGCGAACAGCAGCAGCGGCAGGATGCCCGTCGCGGTCGACAGCGCCAGCGTCGGCCAGCTGCTGAGCGTGCCGCGCGCACGCTGCATGGTCAGCATGTAACCGGCGTAGAGCACGCCGGCGAGCAGGCAGAGCAGGTCGCCGATCAGCCGTGACTGGCCCTGCGTGCCGCTTTCGCGCATCAACACCACCGCGCCGGCCCCGGCCAGCAGCAGCGCGATCGCCTCGGTGCGGTAGGGCAGGCGGCGGGCGAGCAGCAAGGTGGTCGCAGCCAGGATCAGGCTGGCGGCGTTGCCGAACAGCGTGGCATTGGCCATCTTGGTGTGCAGGATGCCCAGGTGCCAACTGGCAAGATCGGCGGCAAAGAACAGCCCGCCGACCGCGGCGAGGCCGAGCGCGCCACGGATGCCGCTCCACCCCGCCGTGCCATTGCCCTGACGTAACGCGAACAGCAGCAGGACCGGCAGGGCCAGCGCCAGCCGCCAGAAGGCCGCGGCTACCGGCCCGACGTCTGCCAGACGCACGAACAGCGGCCCCGCCGCCAGCGCGGCATTGCCGCCGAGCAGCGCAAGGAAGGCGAACGGCGCTGCCCCGGCGAATGTCTTCGCCGACGACAAGTTTTCCTTCGCAACCGAATCTGTTGCATCGTCCATGCGCCGCCCCTAGCTGGTCGTGGCACTTGTGCAAGGAGATCAAAGTCCATGCCTACCCTGTTCGACCCCATCCAGCTCGGCGACATCGCCGCCCCCAACCGCATCCTGATGGCGCCGCTGACGCGCGGCCGCAGCGTCGAAGGGCATGTGCCGATCAGCGCGCTCAAGGCGGACTATTATGCCCAGCGTGCCGGTGCGGGGCTGATCATCGCCGAAGCGACCGGCATCAGCCAGGAAGGCCTCGGCTGGCCGGCAGCGCCAGGTATCTGGAGCGAGGCGCAGGTCGAAGCGTGGAAGCCGGTGACCGATGCGGTGCATGCGGCCGGCGGGCGCATCATCCTGCAGCTCTGGCACATGGGGCGTCTGGTCCACCCCGATTTCCTCGGTGGCCAGCCACCGGTTTCCGCGTCGGTGACGACGGCACCGGGGGATGCGCACACCGCCACCGGCAAGAGGCCCTATGAGCAGGCGCGCGCGCTGGAACTGGGCGAGATTCCGCGGATCATCGGCGATTATGTCCATGCCGCGAAGAATGCGATCCGCGCCGGGTTCGACGGGGTGCAGCTGCACGGCGCCAATGGCTATCTGATCGACCAGTTCCTGCGCGACAACAGCAACTTCCGCGATGACGCCTATGGCGGCCCCATCGAAAACCGCATCCGCCTGCTCTCCGAAGTGACTTCGGCGCTGATCGACACAGTCGGTGCGGGCCGCACCAGCGTGCGCCTGTCGCCCAACGGCGAGACGCAGGGTGCTGACGACAGCAATCCGGTGGCGCTGTTCACCGCAGCGGCTGCGGAGCTGCAGCGGCTGGGCATCGGTTTCCTCGAGCTGCGCGAGCAGAAGGATTATGGCAGTTTCGGCAAGACCGATGTGCCGCGCGTCTCGCCGGACATCCGCAAGGTGTTCACCAACCCGCTGATCCTCAACCAGGAATATCGGTTGGACAATGCCTCGGCGGACGTCGCCTCGGGCCTCGCCGACGGCATCAGCTTTGGCCGTCCCTATATCTCCAACCCCGATCTGGTCGAGCGGCTGCGGGTGAATGCCGAACTGGCGCCGGACAATTTCCGCACCTGGTACTCGCCGGGGCCCGAGGGCTACACCGATTATCCGGTGCTGGAAACGGCCTAACCAAGGTTAGGACATCGGCGGAAACTTACCGTCCCGCCGGTACGTTAGCATGGTCCGGTCGACCCCGAAGGTGTCGGCCGGACCATTTTTTCAATCACGTACCGGTGCCCATGTTCGATCTTTTGCTGGCCGATGGGGCGGATGTCCTGCCCCTGCCGCCCTTCGACCTTTCCCGCCTGCGCGCGTCCGATCCGGCCAAGGCGGTGCCTTATGGCGCATCGTCGGAAACCGGCGTGCTGCGCGACGTGTTGCTTGCCCAGCCGCAATATCTCGAAGCCGTGCCCTGCTGTGCGGTAACCCGGGCGCGCCTGCGCGACGGCTTTTCCGCCTGCCGCACCACCGCGCTGGCACAGCACCGCGCGCTATCGCAGACGCTCCGGCAGCAAGGTGTGCAGGTCGTGCAGGTGCCCGCGCTGGAAGCCCTAGCCGACCTGTGCTTCGTCCGCGATGCGGTCAGCATCTCGCCATGGGGGCTGATCCGGCTGGCGCCCGCCAAGCCGCACCGGCGGCGCGAGGCAGAGCATGTCGCCGCCTTCGCGCAGCTATGGGGCGTGCCGGTGCTCGCGCCCGACTTCGACGGCGGGACCATCGAAGGCGGCGACGTCTGTCTGATCCGCCCGGGCGTGCTCGCCATCGGCGTGTCGGGTGAGCGCACCGACGATCGCGGCGCGCGCGTGCTCGCCGATCTCTACGAAGCGCAGGGTTGGGAGGTGATCCTCTGCCCGTTCGACCCGCATTTCCTGCACCTCGACACGCAATTCTGCATGCTCGACGCGGAAACCGCGCTTGCATGTGTCGACGTGCTCGACGACGGCTTTCTGGATGCAACGCGACGGCTGGGCATCCGCCTGTTGCCGGTCAGCTACAAGGAAGTGCAGGCGCTCGGCTGCAATATCGTCTGTCTGGGCGACGGGCGTATCCTCTCTGCCACCGCCAACCGCCGCGTCAATGCGATGCTGGAGGCGCAGGGCTTTCATGTCATCGCGCTGCCGCTCAACCAGTTCACCTGCTGCGGCGGCGGCCCGCATTGCCTGACCATGCCGCTGCGCCGGGTGGGCTAGCGCGCCCGTTCGCGCCGCGCTCTCCAGTCCTCGGCGCTCTGGCCCCATTCATCGACCCGCGCCTCATGCAGCGGCACGGGCAGTTGTGTGGGCCCGCGCAAGGTCGCGCCGAGCCGTCTCGCCAGCGCGATCGAGCGGGCGTTGTCGGGGTGGATGGTCTGGATGATGTCGCTCCAGCCGAGCACGTCGACCGCATAGTCGATCGCGGCAACGCTGGCCTCATAGGCATAGCCGGTTCCGGCAAATGCAGGCAGCACGCCATAGCCGACCTCGGTGCCGGGCCAGCCTTCCGGGCACCATGGCCCCAGCCGCCCGACCCAGCGGCCGGTGGCGCGCTCGATCACCGAGAACATGCCATAGCCATTGACCACCCAGCTTCCCGCCATGTTGGCAAGGATGCGCCACGCCTCGCTGCGCGGCTTGACCCCGCCGAGGAAACGGGTGGTCTCGGGGTCGCTCTCGAACTCGGCAAAGCCGTCGAGGTCGCAGGCCTGGGGAACGCGCAGCATCAGCCGTTCGGTGTAGAGGATGGGGCCGAAGGGCGCGGTCATGGCTCTGCCCGTTGCAATGGAATGACGATGCTCGCCACCATGCCCGCCACCGCGACGGCAAAGGCAAGGCCGATCAGGCCGGTCAGCAGGCCCAGGTCGAAATTGCCCGGATCGGCATCCTGCGGCGCAAATAGTTTTCCAAAGAAGCTGCCGTAGAGCATGCCCACGCAGATTCCCCACGCGCCGGTGAAGAATGCGCGTCGCGCCACCGTCGGCATGCCGACCATGATCGCGCTGGCGATCAGCAGCCCGCCGGCCAGCATATCGTCCATCCAGAAGGCGACCGGCCGCCCGACGCCCCAAGACCGATAGGCTTCGCCGATCATCAGCGCGAGCGCGCCGAGGATGGCGATGACGCGCAGCGCCTTCATCAGGCAAAGCGCTCCTTGAGCGCCAGCATGGCAATCGCCGCCTCCGCCGCGCCGCCGCCCTTGTCGAGCTGGGCCGGGTCGGCGCGGCGGATCGCCTGCGCCTCATTCTCGGTGGTGAGGATGCCGTTGCCGATGGCTAGCCCGTCCATCGTCAGCGCCATGATCCCGCGCGCGCTCTCCCCGGCGACGATCTCGAAATGATAAGTCTCGCCGCGGATGACCACGCCGATGGCGACGAAGGCGTCATAGACTTGGGACGCATCGGCCAGCGCGATCGCGCCGGGGATTTCGAGCGCGCCGGGGACTGTGATCGTCTCATGGCTGTGCCCGGCCTTTTCGATGGCGGCGCGAGCGCCGGCCAGCAGCATGTCGTTGAGATGCTCGTAGAAGCGCGCTTCGACGATGAGGATATGGGCCATTATTCTGATTCTCCCGGTATGCTCCGCTCGCCGACGATGCTGAGGCCATAGCCTTCCAGCCCGACGATATTGCTGTGGCTCGACGTCAGCAGCTCCATCTTGTGTACGCCCAGATCGGCGAGGATCTGCGCGCCGATGCCGTAGGCGCGCAGGTCCATGCCGCTCGCCGGGGCCGGTTCCGCCGCTGCCGCGCCGGGCAGGGCGGGCATCAGCACCACGATCAGGCCCGCGCCTGCCGCGCCCACTGCCTCCATCGCGCGCTGCAACCGCCGTTTCTTGGGGCCGGGTGCGCCCAGCATGTCATGATAGGCGGACATGGCGTGCATCCGCACCAGCGTTACCCCGTCAGGGTCGACGGCGCCTTTCTGCAGTACCAGATTGACGCTGCCGTCGATGGTGTTGCGATAGGATTTGAGCCGCCAGTCGCCGCCGTAATCGGAAGTGAAGGGCTCGTCCGACACGCATTCGACGAGGCTGTCGTTGCGGTGGCGATAGGCGATCAGGTCGGCGATGGTGCCGATCTTCATGCCATGCCGCCGCGCGAAGGGGATGAGATCGTCGAGCCGCGCCATCGTGCCGTCGTCGTTCATGATCTCGCAGATCACGCCCGACGGGTTGAGCCCGGCGAGGCGCGAGATATCGACCGATGCCTCGGTATGGCCGGCCCGCACGAGGACGCCGCCGTCGCGCGCGATCAGCGGGAAGACATGGCCGGGCGTCACAATATCCTCGCGCCCGCGGCTGGCATCGATGGCGACCGCGATGGTCCGCGCCCGGTCCGCGGCGGAAATGCCGGTGGTCACGCCCTCGCGCGCCTCGATCGAGACGGTGAAGGCGGTCTCGTGCCGGGTGCCGTTGGCGCGGGACATCAGCTCCAGCCCGAGCGCCTCTACCCGCGGCTTGGACAGCGTCAGGCAGATGAGCCCGCGGCCGTGCGTCGCCATGAAATTGATTGCGGCGGGCGTCGCCATCTGCGCGGGGATGACCAGATCGCCCTCATTCTCGCGGTCCTCGTCATCGACCAGGATGAACATGCGCCCGTTGCGCGCCTCGTCGATGATCTCTTCCGGCGTCGCCATGGGGGAGGCGTCGGAGCCATAGGCCATCCACTCCTCCAGCTTGCGCAGCGTTTCTGCCGTCGGGTTCCAGTCGGCGGCGTCGAGATCGCGCAGCGTGTTGGCATGGAGGCCGGCCGCGCGGGCCAGACCGGATTTGGTGATGCTGCCTTCCTCGACGAGGACGCGCACGCGGTCGATGACGGATGTGCTCATGCCATCGGCATATCACATTGTGATGTGATGTCCAAGCGGTGAATCACATCGCTCCAGACGACGTTGCCTAGTGGCAGTCGCGCCCAGCCCGGCTCTGCACGAACTGGCTGACCGCGGACATCACCGCTTCGCCGCTGCGGTGGTTGCTCAGATATTGCCACGCCCGCTCGCGGCGATTGTCGATGTGCGGCGGGGCGGTGACGAGATTGTAGGTCAGCGCACCGCTTGCCGAAAGTCGGGTGAAACGCCAGCCCGCCAGCGGTTGCGCGGGATCGGCGGGCGGGATCGGCCCGGCCCGCGGCAACAGGAAGGACCAGACATCGCGGATCTGCTCGGCGGGAATCGCGCTCGCCAGATAGGCGGCCAGCGCCCGCCGGTCCTCGGCATGGCAGGCCGGCTCGGGCGCCGGCTGGCCGGCTTGGCAAGCCGCGCCCGCAGGCGCATCGGGCAGCAGCAGCATGGCGAGGTCCGCCGCCCGATCGAGGGTGGCGGCTTCCTCCCGCGCATTGATCGCCTGGCCCATCGCCCGCGCATATTCGATGGCTTCCCGCTCCGCGCCATAGCGGCTGAAATCGGGCGCGGGCGGGCAGGCGGCGACCGGCTCGGCCGACGCCGGCAAGGCGGCAAAAGCGGCGAGCGCCAACGCGGCGGCGAGCAGGGCCCTCATCCTGCCATCACCGCCTGCATGCGCTGCAGATAGCGCGCCAGCGTATCGATCTCGATATTCACCGCCTGGTCCTCCGCCAAGTCGGCAAAGGTGGTCACATCCCAAGTGTGTGGGATGATGTTGAGGGTGAAATGGGTGGTGCCGTCGGGCTGGTCGGCCACCGCATTGACCGTCAGCGAGACGCCATCGACCGCGACCGAACCCTTGGCGGCGATGAACGGGGCGAGCGCGGCGGGGATGGAGACGGTGACGCGATGCGATCCGCCGTCCTCGACGATCGAGACGATCCGTCCGACGCCATCGACATGGCCGGTGACGATATGGCCGCCGAGCTCGTCGCCGACCTTCAGCGCGCGCTCCAGGTTGAGGCGGCGGCCCTCGGCCCACATGCCGTCGGCGGTCTTGGACAGCGTCTCGGCGCTGGCATCGACCGCGAACCAGTCCGCCCCCTTTTCGACGACGGTCAGGCAGCAGCCCGAACAGGCGATCGACGCGCCGATGGCGACGCCGGCCATGTCATAACCGCAGCCGATGATGAGGCGCAGGTCGCCGCGCTGTTCGGCGGAGCGGATGATGCCGATGTCGGTGACGATGCCGGTGAACATGGGGTAAAGTGCCTTGCTTCTCCCTTCCGCTCACCTGCGAGTCTGTCGAAGGGCTGATCTTGCTTCGGCGAAGATCGCTAGAGGAAGGGCAGTCCTTCGACAAGCTCAGGACGTTCGGGAATAGGTCTCGATCCTGTCGGGCCCAAGCTGCCGCGCATCGCTGAGCCGCCAGCGGCCATGTGCGTCGGCGAGGGTCGCAAGGCCGATGTCGGAAAGGCTCGCCTTGCCCCCGCCGATCAGGATCGGCGCGCGATAGAGGGTCAGCGTGTCGACCAGATCCTCGGCAAGGAATGCCGCCGCCGCCTGCGCGCCGCCTTCCACCAGCAGATCGTTGATGCCTGGCAATGCCGCCGCGGCGCGAGCGGTGGGGACGGCTTCCACCACGCGTCGCCCCGGACTTGATCCGGGGCCGCTAGCGTCGTGGCGCTTGCCTGCCAGCGACCCCGGATCAAGTCCGGGGAGACGGTTTGAGGTGAGCAGGATTTGCCTCGGCCCGCGCGCTTCCAGCCCGGCCAGACGCACGTCGAGCGCGGGTCGATCCGCGTCCCATGTCCCCCGGCCGACCAATATGGCGTCGCTGCGCGCGCGCAGCAGATGGGCGTGCGCCCGCGCGCGCGCGCCGGTGATCCAGCGGCTGCTGCCGTCGGCCAGCGCGATGCAGCCGTCGAGGCTGGTGGCGAGCTTGAGCGTGACATGGGCGCGGCCGAGCGTGGCGTGCGTCCACCATCCAGCCATCGCGGCCTGCGCCTCGTCGGGCAGGATATTTTCGGTGACGGCGATGCCGGCAACGCGCAGACGCGCCAGCCCGGCGCCGTCGGTGCGTGGGTCGGGGTCGCGGGTGGCGGACACCACCCGGGCGACCCTCGCCGCGATCAGGCTGTCGGCACACGCCGGACCCCGACCGCCTTCGTGCGCGCAGGGCTCGAGCGTGACATAGGCACATGCGCCTTGTGCCGCTTCCCCGGCCTCGGCGAGGGCCATCGCCTCGGCATGCGGCCGCCCGCCCGGTTGGGTCCAGCCGCGCCCGACCACGCGACCATCATTGACGATGACGCAGCCGACATTGGGATTGGGGGTGGACAATCCCCGCCCACGTGCTGCCAGCGCGATGGCGGCGGCCATCCAGCGATGGTCGGCGGCGGCGTCGCTCACTTGGCCGCAGGGGCAGGGGAAGCGGGCGACGCGGTTTGCGGCATGGCACGCTTCGGCAGCGGGGGCAGCGGCTGTCCCGCGGCCTCGGCGGCGTCGAGATCGGCCAGCGCCTGCTCCATCAGCGCGCGGGCCCGGTCGAACTCGGCATCGGCGGCCGCCTTGTCGTAAGTCGACTGGCCGATGGCATTGCCCAGCTCGCCATAGGCATGGCGCCGCCGCCGGTTCTGCTCATTCTCCTCGATGCCGCGCTTCAGCCAGTCGCGCCGGACGTCGAAGTCCGAGCGGTCGATCGGCCAGCTTTCGACGAAGATGATGCTCGGCGGTTCGGGCTTGGGTTCCAGCGCCTTGACGATGAAGTAGAAAATCACCCCGACGATGGTCAAAGCCAGGCCCAGCGAGGCCCATTTGTGCGGCTTTTCCTGGCGGATGTAGATCCAGAAATCCTTGAGACCGCCAGCGATATCGGGGGGTGTGTAGAGCGACATGGCGGCTAGATAAGCCCGATTTCCGGCTTTGGCGAGGGGGTGCGCTCGCCCCCGTCCAGCCAGTCGGCAAGGATGGCATTGACCCGTTCGGGCGCTTCCTGCTGCACCCAATGCGACACGCCGGGCAGCCGGTGCAGCGCGAAATCGGCGACATAGGCCTCGGTGCCATGCGTCGTCGCGATGTCCAGCGCGCTGTCCTCTTCGCCCCAGATCATCAGCGTCGGCACATCGATCCGCCCGTCGCCGGCATAGCCGGGCGGCAGGTCGCGCAGCAGCGCGCGGTAATAGTTGAGCATGGCGGTCATCGCGCCGGGGCGCAACGCCGCCTCGGCATAGACGCGCGTCACCGCCGGCGGAAAGCGCGTCTTGTCCACCGCCATGCCGGTAAAGGCCCGTGCGATGGCGGCGGCGCGGTGGCGGGTCAGCCCGGCCTCGGGCAGCCAGGGCAGCTGGAAGAAGAAGATGTACCAGCTTTTCCTGAGCTGCTTCCAGGTTCGGATCTCGCGCGCGGCACAATGCGGATGCGGGACATTCATGATCACCAGCCGGGCCAGCGGGCGGATACGGCGGATGGCGAACATCCAGGCGACGATCGCCCCCCAGTCATGCGCCACCAGCATCACCTCGCTCGCTCCGCTGGCGTCGATCAGCGCGGCGACATCCTCGAGCAGTCGGGGAATGGCATAGTCGCGGCGATGCGCCGGCTTGTCGCTCGCGCCATAGCCGCGCAGATTGGGCGCCCACACCCGCCAGCCGCGCGCACTGAGCAGCGGCATCTGGTAGCGCCAGCTGAAATTGAGCTCGGGAAAGCCGTGGAGGCACAGTGCCAGCCGGTCGGTGCTGCCGTCGGCGGCGTCGAGTTCGGCCAGCTCGAAAGCGAGGCCATTAGCTTCGATGAAGCGGGTGCGGATGCCCGACGCGGGGTCGGGCGTCCAGCTGAAGGTCGGCGGGGCGGTGTCCATGCCCCCTGTTATCGCAGACGCCGGCATTTCAGAAGCGCCGCGAGCAGGCGTGGCTTACTGGTCGAGCCGGAAGGTCACCGTCAGGCTCTGGGTCGATTGCACCGGCACGCCATCGCGGGTGGCGGGCTGGAAACGCCAGTGGCGCAGCGCCTGCCGCTGCGTCGCCGCAAAGAAGGCCTCGTCGTCGCAGCCATTGCTGGCGACATCGCTGACCCGCCCGGATGGCGCGATGGTCACGGTGACCGGGCAGCGTCCTTCGATGCCATCGCGGATGCGCGACGCGGGATAGTCCGGCTGGAAGCGGCCAGCAAAGCGTGGATCGCGGGTGGCATCCCGGAACACCGGCACATGCGGCGGCTCGGGCAGGACGATGCCGCCACCGCCGCCGGTTGCCGGGCCGATCACCGGGCCGGGACCGAGCGGCGGCAGCGGGTCGGGAATGACCTGCGGTGCCCGCTCGTTCTCGATGACGGGCTTTCTGGACACTGTCGTGATCACGCTGCGCGTCGGTTCGGCGGGATCGGCCTTGTCGGGTTCGATCTTCGGTTGCTCATAGGGAATGTTGATGATCGGCAGGCCCTGGTCTTCGGGCTTGATGAAGGCGGGAGCGACCAGCGCCAGCACCAGCGTTGCGCCGACGCCGCCGGCAATCGCGACGGCGGCAGCGGCAGACAGGGTACGATGCGCGCCGCCGGGGCGGTACACGCTCGGGCCAGCGGCGAGCGCGGGTGTGCGCGATGCGGCGGACAAAATCAGGAAGGGCAGGGCCATCTCGTCTCTCCTCTTGTCACGCGCCGGTGGGCGGGTGCGGGGGCAATGATGGCGGTTGCGACGGCTCGTGGCGGCCCTCTCGTGCAACCGGGCCATCCCCATGACCGGCGCAAGAGAAGGATGTTACAACATCACATTAATGTCAAGTGCTTTGGTTGAGCTAAGCATCCAGCATTTCCGCGGGTTTCAGTGAGACGGGATTGGGGGACGCGCAAACAATGTGGCCCCCATAGAGGAATCGGGCAGCCGACGCAGTCCGGCGCCTCGACTCAGCCCGCCGCCGCGCGCAGCCGTTCGATTGCCGCGGTCTGACCGATCAACGGCAGCAGCGCCGCCATGTCCGGGCCATGGTCGAGCCCCGTCAGCGCGCGCCGCAACGGCAGGAACAGCGCCTTGCCCTTGCGGCCGCTGCTCTCCTTCAAGCCGCCGGTCAGCGCGTGCCAGGGGTCGGCCGACCAGTCGACCGTCGCCGCCAGCGCTGCGGCCTGCTGTAGATAGGCTGCGTCGCCCTTCTCCGCCGCTCCGCTGTCGACCGGCCCGGTGACGATGCGCCACCAGTCCGCCGCTTCGGCCACGGTCGTCAGGTTGGGGCGGATGGCCAGCCACGCCGCCTCGCCCATGCCTTCGGGCAATCGGTCCGCCACGGCGGCAAAGTCGAGCTGATGGACGACGCGTGCATTGAGCTGGCGCAGCTCCTCCTCGTCGAACCGCGCCGGCGCGCGACCGAAGCGGGCAAAGTCGAAGCTGGCGATCAACGGTTCTGCGGAGGCGAACGGCTCGACCGGATCGCTGGTGCCGAGCCGGGCGAGTTTCGAGAGCAATGTCGCCGGCTCGATCCCGCTCTCGCGGAAATGGGTAACGCCGATGCTGCCCAGCCGCTTGGACAGCTTGCCTTCGTCCCCCGTCAGCAGCGCCGCATGGGCAAAGCGGGGGACAGCCGCGCCCATCGCCTCGAACATCTGGATCTGCATCGCGGTGTTGGAGACATGGTCCTCGCCCCTGACCACATGCGTCACGCCCATCGCGATATCGTCGATCGCCGATGGCAGCATGTACAGCCACGAGCGGTCGGCGCGGCGGACGACCGGATCGGACAGCAGGCTGGCGTCGAACCGCTGCGGCCCGCGCACCAGATCGTCCCAGGCGATCGGCGCGGCATGGTCGAGCTTGAAGCGCCAGTGCGGCGCGACTCCCGCCGCTTCCTTGGCGGCGCGCTCGTCGGCGGACAAGGCCAGCGCAGTGCGCTCATAGACCGGCGGCAGCCCGCGCGAGGCCAGTATCTTGCGGCGGATGTCGAGCTCTTCGGGCGTCTCGTAACAGGGGTAGACGCGGCCGTCGGCGATCAACCGGTCGAACGCCGCCTCATAGAGAGCGAACCGCTCGGACTGGCGGAACTCGGCATCGGGGATCATCCCCAGCCATGCCAGATCGGCGCGGATCGCCTCGACAAAGCGCTCCTGCGAACGCGCATCGTCGGTGTCGTCGATCCGCAGCAGAAAACGCCCGCCCGCCTGCCGCGCGAACAGCCAGTTCTGGATGGCGGTGCGCAGATTGCCGACATGCAGCTCGCCAGTGGGGGAGGGGGCAAAGCGGGTGACGACGGGGGCGGCGGGCTGGCTCATGCTGCGCGCCTATAGCCCAATCGCGCTCCGGCGCGAGCCCCTTGCCGGAGCGGATGTTTACCGATGGTTCACCATGACAGCCTAGCGTTGCAGCATGGCTACGCTCTTGTCCCTGTGGCGCCGCTTCTGGCCGCCCGTGCCCGCCGACGTGCGGGATGAGCTGGCCATGTTCCGGCTCGAGCGCCTGCGCGCCCAGGTGCCGACCCTCTATGTCACCACCATGCTGGTTGTGCTGACGGCCATGTCGGCGGCCGATCCGCGTGCCCCGGCCTACATCAAATATGGTCTGCCGATGGCGATCATCGCGGCCTGCCTGATCCGGCTGCTCTGGTGGCTGCGCAGGCGGCACGCCGCGGTTTCGCCCGACGAAGCACGGCGCATCGCCAGTCGAGCGGCGCTCATCGCCGCGTTGATCTGCGGCACGGCGGCGGCATGGACGGTGGCCAGCTGGCTCGAATCCGTTCCAGGCCAGAGAACCTATTATCCGCTGTTCATGGTTATCGGCGCTCTTGCCGCGGCCTTTTGCGTGTTCAGCACCCGCGTCGCCACCGTGCTCGTGCTGGTAACAGGAGTCGGGCCCGTCCTCGCCGCGCAACTGCTGGCCGGCAACGAGATGGACCGCCTCGCTGCGGGCGTGATCCTGCTGGCAACGCTGTTCCTGCTCAGGATGAACCAGCAGCACCATGACCAACAAATCGATCTGCTGCGCCTTCAGCGGCACATGCGCCAACAAGCGGCAACCGACGCGCTGACCGGCATCGGCAACCGTCGTGCCCTCTACGAGCGCCTCGCGGCCGAGCTGGCGCAGGGGCGTCGTGTCGGGCTGGTGCTGCTCGATCTCGATGGCTTCAAACCGGTCAACGACGCGCATGGCCATGCCGCCGGCGACCGGCTGCTGATCGCGGTGGCCGAGCGGTTGCGCGCCATCGCGCCCGATATCGCCACGCCGTATCGGTTGGGCGGAGACGAGTTCGCCGTGCTTGCCAACCGCGCCGGCGATTATGAGACACAGCTTCTCGCCACCTCCATCCTCGGCGGCATTGCGGCGCCGTTCGATATCGACGGCCGGCATCTCGCCATCGGCGCCTGCACAGGTGCTGCGAACAGCCGCGCCGACGACAGCGTCGACAGCCTGCTCGCCCGCGCCGACGAGCGGCTCTATGTCGCCAAGGCGCTGCGCTATGCCGGCACGTTCGACCGGCGCGCCAATCGCGCCCCGGCGGACCGGCGACAGGCCTGACGCTCAGGCCGAACGAAAGGCGTGGGTGATCGGGTAGCGCCGGTCGCGGCCGAAATTGCGAGTACCAAGTTTGACCCCCGGCGGGGCCTGGCGGCGCTTGTATTCGGCGATGGCCAGCAGCCGTTCGATCCGCACCACCGTGGCGCGGTCATGGCCGCGCGCGGCGACTTCATCGACCGACAGCTCCTGCTCGACGAGGCCGAGCAATATGTCGTCGAGTGCGTCATATTCGGGCAGCGAGTCCGAATCCTTCTGGTCGGGCCGCAGTTCGGCGCTGGGCGGCTTGGTGATGATCGCCTCGGGAATCACCGGGCCCGGGCGACCCAGGCCGATGCGTGGCACATGCGCATTGCGCCAGCGGGCGATGCGGAACACCGTGGTCTTGTAGGCATCCTTCAGCGGATTATAGCCGCCCGCCATGTCGCCATAGATGGTGGCATAGCCGACGCTCATCTCGCTCTTGTTGCCGGTGGTCAGCAGCATCGGGCCGAATTTGTTGCTGAGCGCCATCAGCGTCACCCCGCGGATGCGCGACTGGACATTCTCCTCGGTGATATCCACCTGCCGGTCGGCAAAACTGTCCGCCAGCATCGCATCGAACGCCTCGACCGCGGGGGCGATCGGGATGGTATCGTGCCGCGCGCCGATCAGCTGCGAACAGGCCGCCGCGTCGTCGAGGCTGGCCTGGCTGGTGAAACGGCTCGGCATCATCACGCACCACACCCGTTCCGGGCCCAGCGCGTCGGCGGCGATGGCGGCGCACAGCGCGCTGTCGATGCCGCCCGACATGCCCAGGACGACTCCGGGAAAGCGGTTACGCTCCACATAGTCGCGCAGCGCCAGCACCATCGCGGAATAAATGTCGGCGGGGTGCTCCTCCCACTCGGCCAGCTCGCCGGCGGAGCAGGACCATCGCCCGTCGCGCCCGCGCACCCAGTGCGTCACCCGCTCCTCTTCCGCCCAGTCGATCAGCCGGTGGCGGACGCTGCCGTCACCGTCGAGCACGAAGGAGCAGCCGTCGAACACCAGCTCGTCCTGCCCGCCGACACGGTTGAGGAAGGCCAGCGGCAGGCCGGTTTCGCGCACCCGCGCAGCGGCGACCTGCATCAGGCGGCGGTCGTCCTTGTCGATTTCATAGGGGCTGCCATGCGGCGCGATCAGCAGCTGCGCACCGGCATCGGCAAGGTGCGAGCAGATGGTCGGGAACCAGATGTCCTCGCAGATGGGCAGGCCCAGCCTGACCCCGCGAAAGTCGACGGGATCGGGCAACGGCCCGCTCGCGAACAGGCGCTTCTCATCGAAGGTGCCATAATTGGGCAGCTCGTGCTTGCGGGTGATCGCGGCAATCCTGCCGTCATCGAGCAGCGCCAGCGCGTTGAACAGATGCCCGCGCTCCTGCCGCACCGTGCCCACCAGCATCGCCGGGCCGCCGTCGGCGGTGGCGGCGGCCAGCCGGTCCAGCTCCACCGCGGCGCGCTCGATCACGGCCGGTTTCAGCACCAGATCCTCGGGCGGATAGCCGATCAGCTGCAGTTCCGGATAGCAGATCAGGTCGGCCTGCCCGTGCCGCGCCCGCACCGCCAGCATGGCATCGGCATTGCCGGCAAGATCGCCCACGCTCTGGTTGAGCTGGGCGAGGACGATGACGAGCTTGTCGGGAGCGGGGCTTTGGGTCATGCCATGGCTATCTAGGACGCGGACAGCGGATAGGAAAGCAGCGGCGAGGGCGAACATGATCGATGATAGCAAATTGGTGGAGGCCATCGCCGGTACCGGTCTGCCGGGTGCGGTGGCGCTGGTTGCCGGGCCGGAGGGCACGCGCTACTGCCGGGCTTTCGGCACGACCGACTTTGGCGGCACCACGCCGATGCGCGACGACACCATCTTCCAGATTGCGTCGATGACCAAGGCCATCGTCTCGGCAGCCGCGCTGCAGATGGTCGAGCGCGGGCAGCTCGCCCTCGATGCCCCGGTCGCAGACCTTCTGCCCGAGCTTGCCGCGCCGCAGGTCATCACTGGCTTCGATGCCGATGGCGCAGTGCGGACCCGCCCCGCCACCTGCCCGATCACGCTGCGCCATCTGCTGACCCACACCTCAGGGCTCGGCTATGATTTCGTCCACCCCGATGTCCTCAGGGCGCGCGGCCCCGGCGGCCCGCCCGCGCCGGGCACGCTGGCAACGCTGTCGATGCCACTGCTGTTCGATCCGGGCGAGCGCTGGGAATATGGCGTCGGCATCGACTGGGCCGGGCGGCTGATCGAGGCCGCCAGCGGGCGCAGCCTCGGCGAGTATCTGGCGGCCGAGCTGACCGGGCCGCTGGGGATGCAGGACACGGCGTTCCGGGACGAGCAGGCGCTGCCTGCGGACGCGGCGCAGGTGCACGCCCGCCTGCCCGATGGCACGATAGCGCCTTACCCGATGGTGCTGGGTGGCGGGGAGTTTCAGGCCGGCGGCGCGGGCCTGTCCTCGACGGCGGGCGATTATGCGCGTTTCCTGCGCATGGTGCTGAACGGCGGCGTGCTCGACGGGGTGCGGGTGCTGGCGCCTGAAACCGTCGCGCTGATGACCGGCAACCAGGTCGGCGCCATCCGCGCGGGCGCGATCGGCACGGCGATGCCCGAGCTGTCGCCTGCTTACGATCCCTTCCCCGATCAGCACAGCGGCTGGAGCCTCGGCGGCTTCCTGATCAATCCCGAGCCGGGACCGAATGGCCGTTCGGCGGGCAGCCTGTGCTGGGCAGGCATCTTCAACAGCTATTATTGGGCCGATCCGGCGACCGGCATCATCGGCATAGTGATGGCGCAACTGCTGCCCTATGCCGACGAGCGGGTGCTCGCCGCTTATGGCGCGCTCGAGCGGATGGCCTATGGCCGCGCCTGAGCTGCCGGCGTGGGCCGTGCCAGCCGGGCTGGTCGGGCTGTTCGGCTTGCTCGTGCTGCTCGAGATCCGGCGGCCAGCGCGGGTGGCGCAGCGGGGCCGCTGGCCGGTCAACCTCGCGCTCGGCCTCTTCAACGCGGCGCTGGTGCGCATGCTCGGCATTGCCGCCCCGCTGGCGGCAGCCGGATGGGCTGCGGCCAGCGGCGTCGGCCTGTTCAACTGGCTCGCGGCGCCGCCATGGGCAGAGGCAGCGGTGGTGATCGTGGCGATGGACTTCGCCATCTACTGGCAGCACCGTGCCTTCCATGTTCTGCCTTGGGGTTGGGCACTGCACCGGCTGCACCATGCCGATGCGGATTTCGACGTGACCACCGGCGTGCGCTTCCATCCCGGGGAGGCGCTGGCGTCGATGCTCTACAAGAGCCTCGCCGTCCTGCTGCTGGGGGCATCGCCCCTCGCGGTGCTGCTGTTCGAGGCCTATCTCGCGGCGTTCAGCATGATCGAGCACGCCAATGTCCGCCTGCCCGCGCGCGCCGAGCGGGTGCTGCGCGGCTTCTGGATCACGCCCGACGTGCACCGGGTCCACCACAGCGCGCATGGCGCCGATCATGACCATAATTTCGGCTTTGCCATCGGCCTGTGGGACCGCTGGCTGGGAACCTGGCAGGATCGCGCCAACGGACCCGACATCGGCCTTCCCCAAGCGGGGGACAGGCTCTAAGGGGCGCTCACAAAAGCGTCACAGTCGAAGGGGCCGCCACCGCCATGAAGATCATCTCCGGCAACAGCAATCTGCCGTTGGCCAGCGCCGTCGCCGACTATCTCGATCTGCCGCTGACCGACACCAGCGTGCGCCGCTTCGCCGACGAGGAAATTTTCGTCGAAATCCATGAGAATGTCCGCGGCCAGGATGTGTTCGTGGTCCAGCCCACCAGCTACCCGGCCAACGACAATCTGATGGAGCTGCTGATCATCATCGATGCGCTGCGCCGCGCGTCGGCCAAGCGGATCACCGCCGTCGTCCCCTATTTCGGCTACGCCCGGCAGGACCGCAAACCCGGCCCGCGCACGCCGATCTCGGCCAAGCTGGTCGCCAATCTGGTGACCACCGCCGGCGCCGACCGCGTGCTCGCGGTCGATCTCCACGCCGGGCAGATCCAGGGCTTTTTCGATATCCCGACCGACAACCTCTACGGCGCGCCGGTGATGAGTGCGGACATCCAGGCGCGCTTCGGCTCGCGCAACCTGATGGTCGTCTCGCCCGACGTCGGCGGCGTGGTCCGCGCCCGCGCGCTCGCCAAGCGGCTCGACAACGCCCCGCTCGCCATCGTTGACAAGCGGCGGGAAAAGGCCGGCGAATCGGAGGTGATGAACATCATCGGCGACGTGCAGGGGCGCTTCTGCATCCTCATCGACGACATCGTCGATTCGGCCGGCACGCTGTGCAACGCCGCCGGCGCGCTGAAGGCGGCGGGGGCAGAGGACGTCGTCGCCTATTGCACCCATGGCGTGCTGTCGGGCGGCGCGGTGGCGCGGGTCGATGGCTCGCAACTGCTCGAATTGGTCATCACCGATTCGATCCAGCCCACGCCCGAGGTCAGCGCGTCGGACCGCATCCGCACCCTCACCATTGCCCCGCTGCTGGGCGAGGCCATCAAGCGCATCGCGGACGAGACGAGCGTTTCCAGTCTGTTTGATTGATGGTGGCCAGCGTGCGCAGTCCGAAATGGATTCAGATTACGCCCTTTTTCGGCGTTTCCAATCTTGAACGCGCCATCGCATTCTATCGCGATGTTCTGGGATTCAAAATATGGAGTCCGGGCGGCGGCTATGCCTATGTGGAGCAGGAGTGCATTGCCATTCGCCTTCTCGAACTCGACGCCGATGCACCAAACCCTCCCGGCAGCGCGCATGCCTATGTCGATATTGGCGACGTCGACCAGCTCTTCAGCAGACTTGCTGACGGAATGAGCGGGCTGCCCCAAGATCGTTGGGGTGCGCCAAAGGATCAACCCTACAACCAGCGGGAATTCTGGGTGCGTGATCCTGACGGCAATCTGCTGACCTTCGGCCAGGGGATAGGCGAGCATTCCGGCCAATGGGACTATAGAACTTGAGCCTCGCCGCCGACATCGCCCTCGCCCAGCGCCTCGCCGACGTGGCTGGAGCCGCCATCCGTCCCTATTGGCGCGGGGACATCGGCCTCGAAAGCAAGGAGGACGCCACGCCCGTGACGCTGGCGGACCGTGCAGCGGAGGCGGCGATGCGGCAGATATTGTCCGCCGAGCGCCCGGCCGACGGCATCATCGGCGAGGAATATGGCAATGAGCGCCCCACCGCCTCGCGCCAGTGGGTGCTCGATCCGATCGACGGCACCACCAGCTTCGTCGCCGGCCGCCCGATCTTCGGCACGCTGATCGCGCTGATGCAGGATGGCTGGCCGCTGCTGGGGGTGATCGACCAGCCGATCGGGCGCGAACGCTGGGTCGGCGCGGCCGGGCAGGCGACGACCTTCAACGGCGCCCCGGCGCGCGCGCGATTGTGCCCGGCGCTCGACCAGGCGGTGCTGGGGACGACCAGCCCGCACGCCTTTTCCGCGCATGAGGGCGAGCATTTCCTCAACCTCGCAGGCCGGGTGGCGCAGCGGCGCATCGTCTATGGCGGCGATTGCTACAATTATGGCCTCGTCGCCTCGGGCCACATCGATATCGTGGTCGAAGCCGGGCTGAAGCTGCACGATCTTGCCGCGCTGGTGCCGGTGATCGAAGGCGCGGGCGGCATGATGACCGACTGGAACGGCGATCCGCTCAACGCGGACAGTGCCGGGCATGTCATTGCACTGGGCGATCCGGCGCGGCTGGAGGATGTGATGGAGGCGCTCGCCTGCGGCCATTGACGTTGCCGGGGCGAATCGCTTGCATTTGCGGGCATCAGCGGCTAACCGCGCCGCTTCCTTTGCGCAGGCTGGCTGAAATGGGCTGCCACGCACGCGCTTTAGGGATTTCCATAAGGAGACCGAAATGCCCAAGATGAAGACCAAGAGCGGTGTGAAGAAGCGCTTCAAATTCACCGCGACCGGCAAGGTGAAGCACGGCGTCGCTGGCAAGCGTCACCGCCTGTCGAGCCACAATGCAAAATATATCCGCACCAACCGCGGCACCAGCGTGCTCAGCGATTCGGATGCCGGTCACGTGCGCCTGTGGGCGCCCTACGGCCTGAAGTAAGGGAGCGCTGAACCATGGCACGTGTCAAAAGAGGCGTTACCACCCGCGCCAAGCACAAGAATATTCTTGAACAGGCAAAGGGCTATTACGGCCGCCGCAAGAACACCATCCGCATCGCGCGGCAGGCGGTCGAAAAGGCCGGTCAGTACGCCTATCGCGACCGCAAGGTTAAGAAGCGCAGCTTCCGCGCCCTGTGGATCCAGCGCATCAACGCCGCCGTCCGCGCCGAAGGCCTCACCTATTCGCAGTTCATGCATGGCGTGAAGCTCGCCGGCATCGAACTGGACCGCAAGGTGATGGCCGATCTGGCGATGAATGAAGGCGCAGCCTTTGGCGCGATCATCGCGCAGGCGAAGGCGGCTCTTCCGAAGGCGGCGTAAGCCGGCTTTCCACCCTTCGAGACATGCGCACATGGGCGTGGGCGGCGGTTGCCGTTCGCGCCCATTTGCTTATGGGGCGGACATCATGACCGACATCACCACACTCCAATCCGAACTCCTTTCCGCCATCGACGCGGCAGCCACGCCCGAGGCGCTCGAGGGCGTGCGCGTGGCGGCGCTGGGCAAGCAGGGCAGCGTATCCGCGCTCCTGAAGACGCTGGGCGGCATGACGCCCGAGCAGCGGCAGGTGGATGGGCCGCGCATCAACGGGTTGCGGGAGGCGGTCGCCAATGCGCTCGCTGCACGCAAGGCGGCACTGGACAGCGCGGCGCTAGAGGCGAAGCTGGCCGCCGAACGGCTCGACATGAGCCTCCCCGCCGATGCCGCGCCCCGCGGCAGCGTCCACCCGGTCAGCCAGGTGATGGACGAGCTGGCCGAGATTTTCGCGGACCTGGGCTTTGCCGTGGCGACGGGGCCGGAAATCGAGGACGAGTGGTTCAACTTCGACGCGCTCAACATCCCCGAGACGCATCCGGCGCGGGCGATGCACGACACCTTCTATTTCCCTGATGACGTGCGCGGCGAGCGGGGCGGCCGGGTGGTGCTGCGCACCCACACCTCGCCCGTGCAGATCCGCACGATGCTGCAGGGCAAGACGCCGATCCGCATCATCGCGCCCGGCCGCGTCTATCGCAGCGACAGCGACGCGACGCACACGCCGATGTTCCATCAGGTGGAAGGACTGGTGATCGACCGGGCGATCCACATGGGCCATCTCAAATGGACGCTGGAGACCTTCCTCAAGGCCTATTTCGAGCGGGACGACATCGTCCTACGCCTGCGGCCCAGCTATTTCCCCTTCACCGAACCGTCGGCGGAGGTCGATGTCGGCTATGCCCAGGAAAAGGGCCGCCGCGTCGTCGGGGGGTTGGGCGACGATGAAGGCCATGCGTGGATGGAATTGCTGGGCTCAGGCATGGTCCACCGCAAGGTCATCGCCAATTGCGGGCTCGATCCCGATGAATGGCAGGGTTTTGCCTTTGGCATCGGCGTCGACCGGCTGGCGATGCTCAAATATGGCATGGACGATCTGCGCGCCTTCTTCGACGGGGATCTGCGCTGGCTCGCCCATTATGGATTCAACGCGCTGAATGTGCCGACGCTCAGCGGAGGGATTTCCGCATGAAGATCACGCGCTTTTCGCTTCTGGGCCCCGGGTCGCAGCCCGGGGCACGAAAAGGAGATTTTCGATGAAAATCACCATTTCGTGGCTGCGCGAGCATCTCGACGGCGACTTCACCGTCGACGATGTCGTCGCCACGCTCAACCGCATCGGCCACGAGGTCGAAGGGGTCGAAGACCCCGCGACGCGCCTGCGCGGCTTCCGCATCGCGCGGGTGCTGACCGCCGAGCGTCACCCGCAGGCGGACAAGCTGCAGGTGCTCAGCGTCGATACCGGCGATGGCGCGCCGTTGCAGGTGGTGTGCGGTGCGCCCAACGCGCGCGCGGGGCTGGTCGGCGTGCTCGGCCTGCCCGGCGCGGTGGTGCCGGCCAATGGCATGGAGCTGAAGATCTCGGCGATTCGCGGCGTCGAATCGAATGGCATGATGTGCTCCACGCGCGAGCTGGAGCTGGGCGACGACCATGACGGCATCATCGAATTGCCCGCAGACGCGCCCTTGGGCGCGGCCTTCGCCGATTATGCCGGCGCCTCCGATCCGGTGATCGACATCTCCATCACCCCCAACCGCCAGGACTGCATGGGCGTCCGCGGGATTGCGCGGGACTTGGCGGCGGCGGGGCTGGGGGTATTGAGGCCGCTTCACGTCCCCCAAACCGTAAGTGCTGAGCCTGTCGAAGCACGGCTCCCGGACGAGACCCGCCCTTCGACAGGCTCAGGGCTACGGGATTTTGTCGAAGCAGGCCCCTGCGCTGTCGAAATCCGCACTGACGATCCCGAGGGCTGCCCCGCCTTCTACGGCCGCACCATCCACGGCGTGACCAATGGTGCCTCCCCCGACTGGATGCAGCGGCGGTTGAAGGCGGTGGGGCAGCGACCGATTTCGGCGCTGGTCGACATCACCAACTATGTCATGCTCGATCTGGGCCGCCCCAGCCACGCCTATGACCTCGCCAAGCTGAGCGGTGCCGTGGTGGCGCGCAAGGCGGTGGCAGGAGAGGTCGCCGAGGCGCTCAACGGCAAATCCTACACACTGACCGAGAGTATGACCGTGATCGCCGACGACGTCGGCGTGCATGATATCGCCGGAATCATGGGTGGGGCGCATTCGGGCTGTTCGGACATGACAACTGACGTGCTGCTCGAAGTCGCCTATTTCACACCCGAACGCATCGCGCTGACCGGCCAGGCGCTTGCACTGACCAGCGATGCACGAGCCCGGTTCGAGCGCGGCGTCGATCCGGCGTTTCTGGACGATGCCACCGCGATCCTCACCGCGCTGATCCTCGAGCATTGCAGCGGAACCGCCTCGCAGATGGTCCGCGCCGGCCAGCCGCCGGTGGTGCGCAAGACGCTTGGCTATGACCCGGCCCGCTGCGCGGCGCTGGGCGGTATCGATGTACCCGCCGACCGGCAGCGGGCCATCCTGACCTCGCTCGGCTTCGATGTGCGTGATGATTGGGAAGTTACCATCCCCACCTGGCGCCGCGACATCGACGGCCCGGCCGATCTGGTCGAGGAAGTCACGCGCATCATCGGCTTCGACGCCATCGCCTCGGCCCCGCTGCCGCGCGACGCCGGCGTCGCCAAACCGACCGCAACCCCCGAGCAGCTCGTCGAACGCAAGGTCCGCCGCGCTGCCGCCGCTGCCGGTTTCCACGAGGCGGTGACGTGGAGCTTCATCTCCGAAAGCGAAGCGGCCCGCGTCGGCGGCGGTCACTGGAGCCTCGCCAACCCGATCAGCGAGGACATGAAGGTGATGCGCCCCTCGCTGCTGCCCGGCCTGCTGTCCGCCGCCGCGCGCAACGCCAATCGCGGCGCGACATCGGTGCGGCTGTTCGAGCTTGGCCGGCGTTATCTGGCAGAGGCCGAACGCCCGACGCTGGCCGTGCTGATGGCCGGTGTGGAGCGCGACCGCAGCTGGCAGGCCGGCAAGGCGCGCGGTTTCGATGCCTATGATGCCAAGGCTGCGGCACTGCATCTGCTGGAGGCCGCCGGTGCGCCCGTGGACCGTTTGCAGGTCATGCCAGTCGAGGGCGACGGTATCTGGCACCCCGGCCAGTCCGGCACGCTGCGGCTGGGGCCGAAGACGGTACTCGCCGAATTCGGTGCGTTGCACCCGGCCCTGACCAAGGCGTTCGATGTCGATGGACCGGCCATGGCTGCGCAGATCTTCCTCGACGCGCTGCCAGCCAAGCGCAATGTCTCGCCGGTGCGCGAAGCCTATTCGCCGCCCGCGCTGCAGGCAGTGACCCGCGATTTCGCCTTCCTCGTGCCCGCAGGCCTCCCGGCCGGCGATCTGGTGCGTGCCGTGCGTGGCGCGGACAAGGGTGCGATCGTCGACGCGCGTCTGTTCGATCGCTTCGCCGGACAGGGTGTGCCCGACGGGCAGGTCAGCCTGGCGCTGGAAGTGACGATGCAGCCCGGCGATAAGAGCTTCACCGATGCCGAACTCAAGGCGATCAGTGACAAGGTGGTTGCTGCTGCGGCGAAGCTGGGCGCGAGCTTGCGCGGATGAGCGGGACGCTGACCATCGGTTCCGACACCCTGACCGCAGCGATCGCGCCGCGCGGGGCGGAGTTGCGCGCGCTGACCGATGCCAGCGGTGGCCGCTGGCTGTCGGATGGCGATCCGGCATGGTGGAGCGGCGTTGCGCCCTTGCTGTTCCCGGTGGTCGGCGCGGTCGCCGATGACCGGATCCGGATCGGAGACGGCAGCTTCCCGATGCCCAAGCACGGCATTGCCCGCAAGGCGCTGTTTACCGTGGTCGACCGCAGCGAGGCGCATGTCACGCTGCGGCTGTCGGATGCGGACGTCGGTCGACAATCCTACCCCTTCGCCTTCATGCTGGAGGTGACCCACCGCGTCGAGGGCCTGCAACTGTCCACGACGGCGACCGTGCATAATCCCGGCGACGCGCCGATGCCGTTCAGCCTCGGCTTTCACCCGGCCTTTGCCTGGCCGCTGCCGGGCGGGGACGGGCAGGTGCATCGCGTGCGCTTTGCCGAAGCCGAGCCGCAGCTCATTCGTCGCATCGATCCGGCGAGCGGCCTGATCCTGCCCGATGCCAGGCCCACACCGGTCGAAGGCGATAGCCTGCTACCCTCGGCCGCGCTGTTCGAGCCCGATGCGATCATCTGGGACCATCTGCATAGCCGCAGCCTTCGCTTCGGCGTCGAGGGCGGGCCGGAGCTACAGCTCGACTTCCCCGACTGTCCGATGCTCGGCATCTGGCAGAAACCCGGTGCCCCCTTCCTGTGCCTTGAGCCATGGGCCGGGCATGCCGATCCGATGGGCTATGACGGCGTGTTTGCCGACAAGCCGGGGTCGATGCAGCTGGCACCGGGCGCATCGCGCAGCTTTCACCTGACCGTCACCTTGCGCCCCTGAAAGCAGTCCTCGGCTTCATGACCCTTAACCGACGCACCTTTGCCATCATCGCCCACCCTGACGCGGGCAAGACCACGCTCACTGAAAAGCTGTTGATGGTCGGCGGCGCGATTCACCTTGCCGGAGAGGTCAAGGCGCGCGGCGCCGCGCGGCGTGCGCGGTCCGACTGGATGAAGATCGAGCAGCAGCGCGGCATCTCGGTCACGTCCTCGGTGATGACCTTCGAGCGCGACGGGATCGTCTTCAACCTGCTCGACACGCCGGGACACGAGGATTTCTCGGAAGATACCTATCGCACCCTGACCGCGGTCGATTCGGCGATCATGGTGATCGACGCTGCCAAGGGCATCGAGCCGCAGACCCGCAAGCTGTTCGAGGTGTGCCGCCTGCGCTCGGTGCCGATCATCACTTTCGTCAACAAGGTCGACCGCGAAGGGCGCGATCCGTTCGAGACACTCGACGAGGTGGCGGATACGCTGGCGCTCGACGTGTGTCCGATGAACTGGCCGGTCGGCATGGGCGGGGAATTCGAGGGTCTGTACGATTTCGCCAGCGGCCGCCTGTCACGGCCCGAGGGGGACAGCCGCGAATTCCTCGGCGACGTCTCGCTGCACAAGGGCGTCGACGATTCCTCGCTCGAAGGCCGCCTGTCGGCCGAAGGGCGTGCCAGGCTGGTGGCAGAGGCGGAGCTGGCGCAGGCGGGCTACCCGGAATTCGACGCGGCGGCCTATCGCGCCGGGGACCTGACGCCGGTCTGGTTCGGCTCGGCGCTCAAGCAGTTCGGCATGCCCGAGCTGCTTGCCGCCATCGCCGAGCATGCGCCGCCGCCGCGCCCGCAACCCTCCGACCAGGGTGAGGTTTCGCCCGAGCGCGCCGATGTTACCGGTTTCATCTTCAAGGTGCAGGCCAATATGGACCCGCAGCACCGGGACCGCATCGCGTTCATGCGGCTGGTATCGGGCACCTTCCGCCGCGGCATGAAGCTGACCCCGTCGGCGCTGGGCAAGCCGATCGCGGTGCATTCCCCCATCCTGTTCTTCGCGCAGGATCGAGAGATCGCCGACAGCGCCGAGCCCGGCGACATCATCGGCATCCCCAACCATGGCACGCTGCGGGTCGGCGACACGCTGTCCGAGCGCAACGACATCCGCTTTACCGGCCTGCCCAATTTCGCGCCGGAAATCCTGCGCCGCGTCGCGCTGAAGGACCCGACCAAGACCAAGCAGCTCAGAAAGGCGCTCGACGATCTGTCCGAAGAGGGCGTCATTCAGGTCTTCACGCCGGAGATCGGCTCCAACCTGATCGTCGGCGTGGTCGGGCAGCTCCAGCTCGACGTGCTGATTTCGCGGCTCGAAGCCGAGTATAAGGTCGAGGCGATGCTCGAGCCTTCGCCGTTCGACACCGCGCGCTGGATCAAGGGCAGCGACGCGGCGATGAAGGATTTCGCCACCTACAACCGTGACAAGCTCGCGCGTGACCGTGACGGCAATCCGGTGTTCATGGCCAAGAGCGTCTGGGACGTGAACTATCAGGCCGAACGGCACCCCGAGGTGGCTTTCTCGGCCACGAAGGAGCGCTAGGCGGCGGCGTATAGGCGCCGGTGCCACCACCAGAACAGGGGTGGCAGGATGAGTTCAAGGCCGCCCAGAAGGATGAACAGCGGCCCTGGCAGGCCGACGGCGAGCGTCGAGATGATCCGCGCGATCCCGGTCAGGAAGAACAGCAGCAGCAGCGCCCCAAAGGCCTGCGAGCGGGCCGCAAGATTGCGGCTGCACCAGATCATCGCCGCGCCGAAGCCGAGAAACAGGGTTGCGTAGAAGCGATCCTCGCTGTCCATGTTCGCGTTGACCGGCAGCGATCCGGGAATGATCGCCGGTCCGATGGCGATATGCGCCAGCGCGATCAGGCAGCAGATGGCACCGAACAGGGCAATGAGTGCAGCGAAAAGACGTGGCATGGGCCCACGCTTGCCCCTGCGCGCGACAAAGTCAAACGAGCCGAGCGCAAAACGGGCCGCAAGGGTTGCTCCCTGCGGCCCGCGTTCCTGACCATGCGACGATGTCAGAAGTTGAACGTCACCGTGCCGAACACCTGGCGCGGGTTGCCGTAATAGGCCGTCAGCACGCCTTCTGCGCCCAGCGTCGAGCTGAAGCCCGGCTGGCCATTGGCGAGGATGAACGCCCCGGTATCGGGGTTCTGCCGCAGGAAGGTGTAGCCGGAGACGATATACTGCTTGTCGGTCAGATTGCGGGCATGGATGCCCACCGACCAGCGGTCGTTCGGCGCAGTGTAGACCAGACTCGCATCCCACAGCGCATAGCCGGGCTGGTCGAGCAAGGCATTGGCCAGCTCGAACTGCTGGGTGCGGCTGCGGTAGGAGACGGTGGTCGAGGCGTTGATATTGCCGTCTCCGACCGGGACGTTCCACGCCAGCGTGCCTGACGTCGTCCATTCGGGGGTGTTCTGGAACGCCCGGCGGTCGGCGACATTGATGCCGCGCGAGTCGATGAACTCCTTATACTCTGCATCGATGTAGCCGAGCGTGCCGGTGAAGGTCAGGCGGGCGCCGTCCATGCCGAAATCGCGCGCCGTGGCGACCGTTTCCAGCTCGAAGCCGTTGATGCGCGCCTTGCCGGCGTTGGTGGTGATGCCGATGAAGGTCTGCTGCCCGTTGACCGTGGTGCCGATCGACCCCGGGATCTGCACATCGTCATAATCGGCGCGGAAGGCAGCGACGGCCACCGTCAGCGCTCGATCGAACAGCGAAGCCTTGTAGCCGATTTCGTAGCTGTCGACCGTTTCCGGATCGAAGGCGAGGAAATCATAGACCTGGTCGGCATTGCAGGCGCCGCCGGTCGGCGTGCGGCAGGCGGTGGTCTGTCCACGCGGATCGAAGCCGCCGCCCTTGAAGCCCTGCGAATAGGAAATGTAGAAATTATGGTCTTCATTGGGCTGGAAGCTCAACGAAGCGCGCGGGGTGAAGCGGCCGAAGTCGGCATCGCCCCGGAAGTCCGACGTGGTGGCGAACAACACGCCGGTGCCGCCGAAGAAGGGCGACCCGCCAGCAAGATAGGTGCGGCGCAGCACCTGCGAGCGGCGGTTGTCCCACGTATAGCGGCCGCCGAGCGACAGGCTGAGCTGATCGGTGAAGTCGAAGGTGACATCGCCGAAGATCGCACCGGTGTCGGTGTCGACATCGCCGAAGGTCAGCGCGGTGACCCCGCCCGGCAGGCGCACGTCGAATACGGTGCGCGCATTGGCGCTGAGATAATAGGCGCCGAGCAGCGCATTGATCGGACCATCCGAATACAGGATCTGCAATTCCTGGCTGATCTGGTCATTATTGTAGAAGGCAGGCACATCGACATCGACCGCGGGCAATGCGTCGAAATCGATCGGCGTGGCGCTGTCGTCCTTGCGATAGGCAGTGATCGAACGGACGGTGAAGCGGTCGTCGAGTTCGGCTTCGGCGAACAGCGACACGCCCCAGGCTTCGACATCCTGGGTCGGGGCAACAAGCCCGCCGCGCGAATCATAGACATCGGCCAGCACCGGGGCGTTGGTCGCCAGGCTGGGGATCAGCCGGTGCCCGCCGCGCGGATTGGACTCATCCTTGGTATAGTCGCCCGACAGGCGCACGAAGATGCCGTTGCCATGCACTTCGGCGGTCAAGCGGCCGGCCCAGATGTCCTTGTTGTAATTGTCCATTCCGGCGGTGAGATTGGTGCCGAAGCCGCCACGGCTGAGGCGCGCCAGCGATCCGCCGAAGCGCAGCGAGTCATCGCCCACCGGCAGGCCGAAGCTGATCACGCCGTCGGCCTGATCGTCGGTGCCATAGGTGGCACGCACCCGCAGGAATGGATCGTCGTCGATGCGGCGGGTGACATATTTGACCGCGCCGCCGATGGTGTTGCGGCCGTACAGCGTGCCCTGCGGGCCGCGCAGGATTTCGATGCGCTCGACGTCATAGATGTCGAGCACCGCGGCCTGCGGACGGTTGAGATAGACATCGTCGAGATAGAGGCCGACACCCGATTCGAAGCCCGCGACCGGATCCTGCTGGCCGACGCCGCGGATGAAGGCGGTCAGCGTCGAATTGGTGCCGCGCGAGGTTTCCAGCGTCACGTTGGGGGTGACATTGCTGAGGTCGGTAATGTCGATCGCGCCTGTCGCTTCCAGACTTTCACCCGAAAAGGCGGTGATCGCCACCGGCACATCGAGCAGGCTCTCCTCGCGGCGGCGCGCTGTGACAAGGATGTCGCCGTCGTCGGCGGCATCGGCGGCGGGGGTGCTGTCCTGCGCCACTACCGGCGCGGCAGTCAGCGCCGAAAGCGCTACGGTGGCAAGCGAAACGGCACGCAGGTGGCGTTGCAAACGGCTCATGATATCCTCCCAATCGAGGGGCAATTGCCGGTCCGGGCCGTTGCGCCGATGGCGAGGCAGGAGCCGGTTGCGCCCTATCGACTTTTGCCTATACTGAAACCTGAACCAAGTTTCAACTTGGTCATGCGAGAGTGGGTGAGAAATGGATCAGCAGCGTGACATTGCTGCAACGCCGGTGGCAGACCGGGCAGCGGGCGGGGCGGCGGGCAAGACGCCGCGCACGGCGCGTGGCGAGCGCACGCTGCGCGCGCTGCTCGATGCGGCTGCGGTGGAATTCGGCGAGCGGGGTTTTCACGACGGATCGATCAGCGGCATCACCGGGCGGGCCGGCGTCGCGCTCGGCACGTTTTACACCTATTTCGATTCGAAGGACGAAATCTTCCGCGCGCTCGTGCACGACATGTCGCGCCGGGTGCGCGATCATGTCGCCCCGGCGCTGTCGGCCGCGCCCGACCCGCTGAGCGGCGAACGCGCCGCGCTCGAGGCGTTTCTGCGGTTTGCGAGCGAGCATAAGGAAATCTATCGCATCATCGACGAATCCGAATTCGTCGATCCCGCCAGCTTTCGCCTGCATTATGAGACGACGGCGCAACGCATCGAGCAGCGTCTGGCCAAGGCGGCCGCCGAGGGGCAGGTGCGTGGCGACATCGGCGAAGTGCATGCTTGGGCGATCATGGGCATGAACGTCTTCCTCGGCCTGCGCTTCGGCCTGTGGGAAGGGGCAAATGCGGCAGCGGTGGCGGCCTGCGCCAATGACATGATCGTCAACGGCATCAAGCCGCAGTCCTGAAGCAGCACGCCCGCCGCCCGCGCCCCGATCCCGGCACCCCGATCCGCCGCGGCAAGTGTGCGTCCGCCGTCCCGATGATGGTCGAAAAAAAAGGGCCCGACGACCAGCGCCGGGCCCCTGAAAGTTGAGCAACCCCTGTAGCCGGAAGGAAACAGGGACTGCCTTCGGGTCGCAGGGGTCCAATAGCGGTGATTCGGCGGCATGGCCGTGACAGAAGTCACAGATTGGTGTCGCTTCCGGCGCGCCGCAAAAAAAATCGCAAATACAGGGGTTTCCGGGGGAGCAACGAGCGGGCGGCGGCGGCCGGGGCATGCGCAACCCGGCGGCAGGCGGGCGTTTTTCCGGTGAAAGCGGGCGCGACAAGCGCACAAAATGGATGGGCGCTGATCCCTTGCTGTCGCTCGCAGGCAAGCCTGCTTCGCAACCGCGCGGGGTCAGCGCCCACTTCGCCGATACGGCCTGATGCGATTTCCCCCGGTCATTTGCCGGCGCAAGCGCTGGCTAACGTCCTTCGGGTCCTGCCTTGGCTGCGCAAGCGCTGCCGGCTGGACGGCCTCGATCCGGTGAGGGATCGCCTGCCTGGTCTTCACATCCGCCCTTTCCGGCGGTGGCTCCGGCATCTACGCTTTGCTCCCCCTTGCAGGTTCGCTCCCCGTTCCAGCCTTTGCCTGATCCCCCTGCCCTGTCCGGCGGGCGGCTGCGCTTTCGCTGAGCCTTGCCGGTCCGGCCTTGGCGGATCGTTTCGCTCGGGTTTCACCAGACCGGCATGGCCAAGGCCGCCTGCGTCTTTGCGTTCCGCCCTTGCTGCTGGACGTTCGGTCATCTCCTTGCCGATTCCGTCGGTCCGCTTGCGCTTCCCTTCCGAACCGTCTGGAAGCTCCCTTCCGTCCGATGTCTTGAAGCTGTCATGAAAGCCGTGAGTCGCAAAGCGGGATTGCGCAAAGTGATGCACAGGCCGCAATCGAATCTGTGGATAAGTTTGCGCCCGCGACATTTTCATGCGCCGAGCCATGTGGCTGGCCCGCTGCTCCCTCAGGCGTGCCCCAGATCGCCCTTGCCGACCGTTCCGCTGGCCATCTCGAGCATCCGGTCCAGGCTCTTCTTCGCCTTCAGGCGCAGCCCCTCTTCCAGCTCGATGCGCGGCTCCAGATCGCGCAGCGCGACATAGAGCTTTTCCAGCGTGTTCAGTGCCATATAGGGGCAGATATTGCAGTTGCAGTTGCCGTCGGCACCCGGCGCGCCGATGAAGGTCTTTTCCGGCACCGCTTTCTGCATCTGGTGGATGATGTGCGGTTCGGTGGCGACGATCAGCGTGTCGCCGCCCATCGTCTTGGCGAACTGCAGGATGCCGCTGGTCGATCCGACATAATCGGCATGGTCGATGATGTGCGGCGGACATTCGGGGTGCGCGGCAACCGGCGCGCCGGGGTGTTGCGCCTTCAGTTTCATCAGCTCGGTTTCGCTGAACGCCTCATGGACGATGCACACGCCCGGCCACAGCAGCATGTCGCGTCCGAATTTGCGATTGAGATAGCCGCCCAGATGCCGGTCGGGCCCGAAGATGATCTTCTGTTCCGGCGGGATCTGGCTGATGATCGTTTCCGCCGAACTGCTGGTGACGATGATGTCGGAGAGCGCCTTCACTGCCGCCGAGCAGTTGATGTAGGTCAGTGCGATATGGTCCGGGTGCTGGCTACGGAAGCGGGCGAACTGCTCGGGCGGGCAGCTGTCCTCCAGGCTGCAGCCAGCGTCCATGTCGGGCAGGATAACGATCTTGTCGGGCGACAGGATCTTGGCGGTTTCCGCCATGAACTTGACGCCGCAGAAGGCAATGACGTCCGCGTCCGTCTCCGCAGCCTTGCGGCTGAGCTCGAGCGAATCGCCGACAAAGTCCGACAGGTCCTGGATTTCCGGCCGCTGATAGTAGTGGCCGAGGATGACGGCGTTGCGCTCGACCTTGAGGCGCTTGATCTCGGCCACAAGATCGAGGCCGGTCAGATTTTCGCGAGTCTGGGCGGTCATTGTCTGCTCTCCTGGGAGGGGAAGCAGCGAAATGGCCGAAGGCGGGCGGGGTTACAAGGGGGGCGCCGGCGGATAGGCTAGGCCCGGCACCGTCTCGCCCGGATGCCCGGCGACGATGGCTGCATAAAGGGCGTCACCCAGCGGCGATGTCGCCAGAAGCTGCGTCAGCGGCACGACCGCGGCGATGCCCGCCATCCCCCACCACCAGGCGGGGTGGACGCGACCTTCGCTTCGCCAGTCGCGCAGCGCGCCGATGGCGGGGAAGATCAGGCCAAGCAAGCCGGCAATCTCGAACGACCAGGGGATCATCAGCGGCATCGGCAGCAGCCGCCCGAAGCCGGGGCCGAGCAACGCCGCCATCGCCGCAATCTGCAAGCGCATGTGCCAGTCGGTGCGGCGGCGCAGACGCAGCGCGGTGCCGACCAAGCAGAGGAAGACCAGCAGGCTGAGCGGGTTACCGATCAGGAAATGCTGCGGCTGAAAAAAGAAGGGGGTGATGCCGCGTTGCACCACATCGATGGTGATCCATGTGCCCATGATCGCCATCAAGGGCAACCACAGCATTGCCAGCCGACCGACCCGCCGGTGCAGCGCGATCGGGCCGGATGTCGCCGCCCACGCCTGCACCGCGAAGATCGCTACCCAGCCCATGAACAGCATGCCGTGGACATGCACCAGCGGGCGCGCGGAAAAGCTCGACCGCCCTGCCAGATACTGCAAGCCGAAGCCTGCAATGATGACCAGCGCCATCGCTGCGGCACTGGCCAGCCAGAAGCGTGAACTATCGGACTGCTGTTCGGTATCGACCGTTGCCATGGCGCATCCCCCCGGTTGCGAGCCTGTATTGAAACAAGGGCATAGCATGGCGGAGCGCCGCCGCCCAGCCAATGTCGACAGCGGGGGACTAGGGCGCGATTCGCCAGAACTCGCCGTCGCGTGCGGCCACGCCGCGTGCTTCCAGATCGAGCAGATGCGCGAGAACGGACCGTCCCGCCGCGCCAGTCAGCCACGGGTCGAGGCCCTTGTACATCGCCGCGACCATCGTGGGGATAGCGCGCGGGCCGTCAGCCAGTTCGCGCAAAATCTGCGCCTCGCGGCTCTTGCGGTGGCCCAGCATGCCGCGCACCAGCTGCTTGGGCTTGGTCACCGCCGCCCCGTGCGCGGGGTAATAGACGCGGTCGTCGCGCTCGTAGAGCTTGGCCAGGCTCGCCATGTAATCGGCCATATTGCCGTCGGGCGGGCTGACCACGCTGGTCGACCAGGCCATGACATGATCGCCGGTGAACAGCGCACCGCTCTCCCGCAGGGCGAAGCACAGATGGTTGCTGGTGTGCCCCGGTGTGGCGACGGCTTCGAGCGTCCAGCCATCGCCCGCTAAGGTCTCGCCATCGCGCAGCACGCGGTCCGGCGCATAGTCGGGATCGAACGCCGAATCGGCGCGTGGGCCATCGTCGGCGAGCGCGAGCGGGGCGCAGCCGATGATCGGCGCGCCGGTCATGAGCTTCAGCGGCGCAGCGGCGGGGCTGTGGTCGCGGTGGGTGTGGGTGCACAGGATTGCCGCAACCCGCGCGGTGCCGACCGCGCGCAGGATGGCCTCGACATGCCCGGTGCCATTGGCGTCGGCATTGAACGGGGAGGCAGGGTCGCCGACGCTCTGGCCGCTGCCGGTCGGGCCGGGATCGATCACCGCGACGTCGCGGCCATTGCCGACGATCCAGGTCTGGGTGCCTGTGAAGGTGTAGGGGGAGGGGTTGGGGGCGAGCACGCGGCGCACCAATGGCTCATGCTGCTCGCAATCGCCGGCGCGGATGCTGTCAGGCCAGGGCTTGTCTTCGCTCACCCTTGTTCCTGTGGCACCGGCGCGCGCAAAGGGGAAGGGCGGTCCGTTGCCGATCACCGACTCCGGCCTCGTCAAAAAGACGGGCCGGAGCCCAAGGGGAAGGCTCCGGCCCGAGTGCGCCCGGCGTCTTGCGGAGACCCCCGGGGTAACTGGCTGGCGGCGGTCAGTTCTGGCGGTCGGCGATCTCGCGCTCGAGTTCTGCGATTTGCTCGTCCAGTTCGGCGAGCGCTTCGTCGCGACGGTCTCCGGCAAGCGCCGGGGTGTCGAGGGTGGCAAGGGCGCGGCGTGCCGAGCGCATGGCGTCGAGTTGAAGCGCCGGGCTGCCGTTGGTGCAGGTGACGATGCTGAAGCCCGGCGAGTCGTCATCCCCGTCGCCCGACCGCTCGATGACGCGGCGGGTGGTGTCGCCATCGCCGCAGTCGATAATCTGCGCCGCATTGGCGCGACGCAGCGCCCGCCGCGCCTCGCGCTGGGCATCGGCACGGACGCGGCGCATGTCGATGACGATGCGCTGGTTCTCTGCGATGACGCGGTCGGCATCGGCATGCGCGCGGGCAGCTTCGGCGCGGGCTTCAGCAACGATCGCGGCAATTTCCGATTCGCTCGGCATGGCATCGCGATGACGGATGATCACCCGACTGGTCTCGCGCTGGCGCGCTGCCTCTCGTTCGGCGCGCTCGCGCGAGCGCTCGGCATTGCGGACTTCGCGGGTCACCTCTTCATCGGACAGGCGACGGTTGGTGCGCAGGATGACGGTGGTGCCGTCTTCGCGGCCGATGCGGGTGACATACACGCCGTTGTCGCCGCTGATGTCGATTGTCTGTATGCCGTCAGGATGCGCAGGGGGTGCGGGGGGCTCTGGCGGTTGCGGTGCGTCGGGGGCCTCGGGCGCCGCAGGCGCTGCGGGCGGAGCTGGCGGATCCACCGGATCGGCGAGCACCGGCGTTGCCGTGGCGACGAGTGTGCCGATCAGCACCGTGCCGGCGAGCAGCATGCCGGCGCGGCGGCGGCCTTGCGAATGGTCTGGCTGGATCATCATGGCGAGTCTCTCCTTGAGACGGTCGGGCGCGACCATCGGACTGGCGAAGGCGGACATGTGGCCGCTGGCGGCCTTGGCCAGCGTGCGGGCATAGGTAGCGCGCGAATCGCGGCCGGTTTCGGCAAGCACGCACGCGTCGCAGGCGGCTTCCTGATCGAAGCGAAAATTGGCCCAGGCGCGGCGCACCAGCGGGTTGAACCAATGCAGCGCCGCGAACAGCACGGCAAAGGCGTTGGCCCACAGATCGCCGCGCTGGTGGTGCGCCAGCTCATGGGCGATGGCGAGGCGCTGTTCGGCAGGGGTCAGCGGCAGGATATGCTGGCTGGGCAGCACGATTACCGGATTGAGCAGGCCGAACGACACCGGCCCACTGACCTCGTCGCTGACATAGACGCGGATGCGGCCGACATGCTCGACAAGCTCGCCATGCCGCAGCGCAGCGAGCAGGCGGCGGTGGATCAAGGCCTGCCATGCCAGCGTCACCGCGGCTCCGCCCAGCCACAGCGCCAGCAGCAGCCACGGCCAGCTCGCGGGCACATAGGCGGCGGCCTGATCGATCAGCGACGGCGCGACCGAGCCGGTCGCATCGATCATCAGCACCGTCGCGCCAGACTTTGCCTCGGCAGACGCGGGCAGGGACGGCAGCCATTGCGGCAGCGGCGGCAGGATCAGCCGAGCCGCTGGTATGGCCCACAGCAGATAGGCGATTTCCGGGCCGAAATGACGCGCAACCGGCTTGCGGACCGCGATAACCAGCAGCACCAGCAGGGTGGTGACCACCAACGTGTCGATCGCCCAGATCAGCAACGCGGGCAGGCCGGACGCCGCATCGATGAACAGCGGGGCAATCATTGCTCCAGCCTTTCGATCAGCGCTTTCAGTTCGGCGATGTCATCTTCGGTCAGTGCCTCGCGCTCGGCGAGATGCGCGACCAGCGGGGAAACCCGCCCGTCGAACAGCCGATCGACCAGTCGCTGCGATTCGCGGGCTTGGAAATCCTGCTGCGCGACCAGCGGGCGGTAGAGGAAGCGGCGGCCGTCCTCTTCCGCCGCAACCGCGCCCTTGGCGACGAGGCGTGACAGCAGGGTCTTGACCGTCTGCAGACTCCAGCCGCGGTCGTCCGCGACATCGTCCCCCACCTGTGCAGCGGTGGCGGGGTTGGTGCGCCACAGGGATTCCATGATGGCCAGTTCGGATTCGCTGATTCGCTCAGTCATCGGTCATTCCTACTTGACTACATGTGTAGATGGTGACCTGAAAGCAGCGGCCTTGTCAAGCGCTTGCGCATCGCTTCATCGCCGCAGTCAGTCGATCGGTCGTGACACGGGCGATGAAAGGCCTAACCGGATTTTCACCGGCTTCTGTCGGAAAAATTGACATACGCGGCAGGTGGTTAGCAGAGCTTAACCATCGTCAAGCGCGGTTTTGCGTGTTTTGCCAAAACTGGCACGGGGTCTGCATAGTATAAAGCGTTCCTGAGGGCTTTCGCCCACATGAAGCGGGTTGGCACAGTCTGGTCCCTGTTCGCCAACCCGCTTCAACCCGGAACCTTCCCTGCACATCGGTATCGACAGCGCCGGTCGCGCTAAAGCAGCGACACGAACTCCTCGAACTTGCCGTTCCTGCCGAGCGGCAGCCTACCCTCGAAGTAAACCAGCTCGATGCGATAGGGGTGGCGCAGCTTCCACTGGAAATGCGCGATCAGCGCGGCTTCTTCCTTGCCGCTGAGCGGGCGCTCGGTCACCAGCCGCACCTCGATGCGGTCCACCTCATGCTGGCGGAACTGATATTGGACGATCGGGGCGATGTCGCGCATCTGCTTGTAACCGGTCAGCGGCCAGTGACGCGATCCGTCGGGCTTGACGATCATGTTGCGCGTGCGGCCCAGGATGCGGGTCAGCGTCGGCAGCCCGCGACCGCAGGGACAGGGGCCGCCGGCCACCGCATGATCGCCGATGGCGTAGCGGATCATCGGCGATGCCAGATTGTGGAGATCGGTCAGCAGGACACGGCCGGTTTCGCCTTCGGCCACCGGCTGGCCGGCATCGTCGACCAGTTCGAGCAGCAGCGTCTCCGCACAGATATGGTAATGCTCCGGCACATCCGGGCATTGCAGCGCGATATAGCCCATCTCCTCGCTCGAATAGCAGTCGATGATCGGCGCATCATGCACCATGGCCACCCGCTCGCGCGTGTCCGGCGTCAGCGTCTCGCCCATGCTGCGCCAGCGCTTGACGCTGGGCAGGGCGACGCCCCTGGCCTCCATCCGCTCGGCGAGCGCGGCGAGGTTGCTGGGGTAGATCAGCACCGTCTCCGGCCCGAATTCGGCAAACATGTCGAGCTGGCGGTCGATGTCGGTTTCGATGTCGATCAGCAGCATCGGTCCGGTCTGCCACAGCAGGTTCATCGGTGCCGACCAGTCGGGCACCGGGCCGTGCTGGGTCAGATTGGCGCGGATCGCGGTGAAACGGGCGGTCAGATCCGGCTCGGCCCATAGGTGGAACCGCACGGACAGGCCCAGCCAGTGCAGCCGGTTGAGCGCGGTGCGGACCACCCGCACCGGCTCGCCGGTCGATCCCGACGTATTCACCATGCCGGTCGGGCGATGCATCTTGGGCAGCGCCTCTTGACATGACACGTGCCGGCCCGATTGCACCACCGGGCGCGTCAGTTCGGGCAGACGGCAGAGCGCTTCGGGGGTGGCGAGTGCATCGGCCGTCAGCCCGGCGGCGGCCAGCCGCTCGGCAAAGGCCGGGCTGTGTCGCGCGTGGAACTGCGCCAGCACCGAGAGCTGGCGATACTGGCGCGCGACAATCTCTTCGGCCGGCAGCCACTGGCTGCGGTCGAACTGCCACGCCATGCTGGCAAGCACCGCGTGCCGGTCATCTGCCACGGGCGGCCAGTCGGACAGCGGCGTGTTGCTGCGCATGGCCGCCAGGCGCGGGTCGGGGAGCCCGTGCAAGCCCTTCATGGCCGTTCGAGCACCAGCAGGGGGCAATGGTCGGCGAGCGGATAGCCCGACGTTTCGACAAAGCGGTTCGGTGCCGGCCAGTGGCGGTCCAGCAGCGCCGTCAGCTCGGTGCGTCCCGGATAGCAATGGACATAGCCCGAGCCCCGATAGGCGTCGATTTCGGCAATCTCGTCCAGCGACCAGCCAGTCGCGGCGGACAGCGCCGCGCGATCGGGTACCAGCGCCTCGAACCGCTCGTGCAGGCGCGCGCTGGCCACGGTGATGCCCGCGCCCTCGCGCGCCACCGCCATGTTGAAGCGCTGCTTGAAGGCATGGAAGCCAAGCGTGCCCTGCATCGCCTCGGCGAGCACTGCATCGGCCGGGGGATGGTGCTCGGGCGTGGCAAAGCAGCGCAGCACGATCCGCCCGCCCGGGCGCACCACCCGCCACAGTTCGCCGAGCAGCACCGGTTGCTCGTGCGGCCAGCCGAGCATCGACAACACCCCATCCCCCATCGCCCCGCCAACCGATGCATCGGCCAGCGGCATCGCTTTCCAGTCGGCGAGCAGGACGTGTCTGGCGGGCGTGTCGCCGGGCCAGGCCAGCGCAATCATCTCCGCATTCCAGTCCATCGCGACGATGGCGCGGCCGATACTGGCGAGCTCGGGGGTGACGCCGAGCAGCAGCAGCGGGTCGCTGCAGGGCGCGAGCAGGTCGGCGATGTGCAAGGCCACCGATGCGGGCGGGCGCAGCGGTGGCTTCAGCGTCGGCCAGCGGCGATGGAAGTCGCGGGGAAGGGAGGGGGCGGCCATAGGGTCACTGGTCCGGCTGGTCAGGGACAATGGCCAATCTGTCACCGCCCGCCGAACAGGTTGCCGAGAATGCCGCGGACGATCTGTCCGCCGACCCCGCCGCTGCGCGAGCCACGCCCGCGTCCGCCACCGAAGATGGCGCGACCGACCTCGTTGGCGACCTGACGGCCGATCGAGGAGGAGGCCGAGCGCACGGCTGCGTCGAAGGCACTGGGCTTGGCCGCCTCACGCGCCGCGGCGCGCTCCTGCGCCAGCCGCTCGCGCTCGGCGGCCGCGCGCTGCTTGGCTTCTTCCTTGGCGCGCGCGGCCTCGGCCTTGGCGGCTTCGTCGGCAGCTTGCGCCTCGGCGGCGGCTGCAACCGCGGCCTCCCCACGCGCGGCGAGCAGTTCCTCGGCCGATTCGCGGTCGATGGCGGTGTCATATTTCTCGCCGACGATGCTGGTCGAGCGGATGATCGCGCGTTCGCGCGCGTCGAGCGGTCCGACCCGGCTCGACGGCGCCTTGATCAGCGTGCGCTCGACCATCGACGGCGCGCCATCGGCCATCAGCGTCGAGACCAGAGCCTCACCAACCTTCAACTGGGTGATGACCTGTTCGACATCGAGCGCCGGATTGGGGCGGAAGGTTTCGGACGCGGCCTTGATCGCCTTCTGCTCGCGCGGGGTGAAGGCGCGCAGGGCGTGCTGGACGCGGTTGCCGAGCTGACCGGCGACACTGTCGGGGATGTCGATCGGGTTCTGGGTGACAAAATAGACGCCGACGCCCTTGGAACGGATCAGCCGGACGACCTGCTCGACCTTTTCGAGCAAGGCTTCCGGCGCTTCGTCGAACAGCAGGTGGGCCTCGTCGAAGAAGAAGACGAGCTTGGGCTTGTCGGGATCGCCGACCTCGGGAAGCGTCTCGAACAGTTCGGACAATAGCCAGAGCAGGAAGGTGGCGTAGAGCTTGGGGCTCGCCATCAGCTTGTCGGCGGCGAGGATGTTGATGACGCCGCGTCCGCTGTCGTCTTGACGGATCATGTCCATGATGTCGAGCGCGGGTTCGCCGAAGAATTTGTCGCCGCCCTGATCCTCCAGCGTCAGCAACTGCCGCTGGATCGCGCCGACGCTGGCCTTGCTGACATTGCCGTAGCGGGTCGCGAGATCGGCGGCATTTTCCGCGCACCACGCCAGCATCGCCTGCAGATCGCCCAGATCGAGCAGCAACAGGCCCTGCTCGTCGGCCAGGCGGAAAGCGATGGAGAGCACGCCCTCCTGCGTCTCGTTGAGCCCCAGCAGACGGGCGAGCAACAGCGGCCCCATTTCGGAAATGGTGGTGCGGACCGGATGGCCCTGCTCGCCGAACAGGTCCCAGAAGGTGACGGGATTGTCCTTGTACGCCCAGTCGCTCTGTCCGATTTCGGCGGCGCGCTGGCTGAAAATCTCGTGCAGCTTGCCGGTCGGCGTGCCCGCCAGCGCCATGCCGCTGAGGTCTCCCTTCACGTCGGAGACGAAGACGGGGACACCGGCGGCCGAGAAGCTTTCGGCCATGCCCTGCAGCGTTACCGTCTTGCCGGTGCCGGTAGCTCCGGCAATCAGCCCGTGGCGGTTGGCGCGGCGCAGCGTGATGACCTGGCGGACACCACCGCCCATGCCGATGAAAAGGTCGGTCGCGTCGGTCACTATGCTTCATCCCCCCACGGATGCCAAAAGGGCGGACCGTCGCCGGCCCGCCCTTTGGTCTAGGTCGTAAACTCATGAAATGCACGTTCGAGGCGGCGAAATGGCGAAGATATCGGGTTCAGGCGGCCGCCGCGGGTGGTGGTTCCACCTGCAAGGCCGTCTGGAGCCGAGATCGAAGCCATTTCACCGCCCCGCAGGGGTTCGACCCATTTTGTCCATGGCTGCGTCGGCAAGTCTTGAAATATCGACATATTCCTTCGCCTTGCCTCCTAGCCCCGAACAAAATGGCCTCGAACCTCGAACGCGCATTTCATGAGTTTACGACCTAGTCGGTCGCTTGGCAGAATCAAGCTGGGCTCAGTTGCCCAGCACCAGCGGCACATATTGCGGACGCACGCCGCGGCGGACGATCTGCACCAGAATGGCCGTGCGGCCCTGCTGCTTGGCTTGCGCGATTGCCGCCGCAAGATCGGCATTGCTGGTCACGGCGCGACCGTGCGCGTTGAGGATCACGTCGCCACGACGGATGCCCTTGGCTGCGGCATCGGACGATCCAGATACGGCGGCAATCACCACGCCGCGGGTGGATGTGTCGATGCCGATCGCGCGGGCAATTTCGGCAGTCAGCTGCTGCGTCACCAGCCCCAGCTCTGAACGGATGGCGGTGTCCGCCGTCTCGGTCGGTGCCTTCTGCTGGCTGAAATCCTCTTCGGCATCCATGTCGAACTGTTCGCCAGCCAGCTCTTCTGCGGGCGGGCGGGTGCCGACGGTGACATTGACGGTCAGGCGGCGCCCATCGCGCAGCAGCTCGACCGGCACGCGGGTGCCTGGTGCGATGTTGGCGACGATGTAGGACAGATTCTGGTCAGGCGTGACATCCTGACCGTTGACCCGCAGCACCACGTCGCCGGCCTCGATGCCGCCGCGCGCTGCGGCGCCATCGGGAACGACACGGTTGATGAACTCGCCGCGCGACCGGTCGATGCCGAGCGCATTGGCGAGGTCTTCGGTCAGCGGGCCGCGCTCGACGCCGAGGTAACCGCGGGCGATGGTGCGGCCCTCGATCAGCTGGCGGACAATCGGATCGGCCACTTCGGCCGGAATGGCAAAGCCGAGACCGATGCTGCCGCCATTTGGCGAGATGATCGCGGAGTTGATGCCGATCACCCGGCCCGACATGTCGAACAGCGGCCCGCCCGAATTGCCCTGGTTGATGGCCGCATCGGTCTGGATATAGCGGTCGAATGCGCCGCCGGTGCCCAGACCTGCCGGGCCGACATTGCGGTAGAGCGCGGAGACGATGCCGGAGGTGACGGTTCCGCCGAAGCCGAGCGGGTTGCCGATGGCGATCACCCAGTCGCCCACGCGGGTCTGGGTGGAATCGCCGAAGGCGACGTGCGGCAGGTTGCGGCCGTCGATCTTGAGCACCGCGAGATCCGAATCAGGGTCGCGACCGACCAGGGTCGCCACATACTCGGTGCGGTCGGGCATGGTCACGGTGATCTGTTCGACCACGGCGTTGGGCGCGCCGGGCGAGACGACATGATTGTTGGTGACGATGTAGCCATCGGCCGAGATGATGAAGCCGGAGCCGAGCGACTGGCCGCGCCGGGTAACCGGAGCCCCCTGTGCGCCGCCGCCCTGTCCGCCGCCGAACAATCCTTCGAACGGCGTGCCGGCGAAGGGGTTGCTGGGCACCTGGATGCGCTGGCGGGTCGAGATGTTGACGACGGCGGGCTGCAGTTGTGCGGTCAGATCGGCAAAGCTGGTCGGCGCGCCGGCGCGCGGCGTGATCGCCGTCGGGCTCGCGCCCGGGTCCTGGGCAGAAAGCGGCGCCTGCGCGGTCAGGGCAAGTGCGCTGCCGCCGATCAGCAGGGCAGAGGTGATGGCATAAACATGTCGCACGGTCGGGTTCTTCCTCTTCGATTCGCGCCTGTCATGCCAGCTTCGGCGCAGACAGGCTATCGATTACATACATAGACGTGAAACATGAACCGTCGGCAACAGTCTTTCAACTTTGCTGGTCAAACCGTGCCTGATCAGCGCTGACCGGGGTTCATCTGCGACAGATAGCCCTCGCCTGGCGGCAGTACGAAGGTGGTTTCGCCGCTATTCTGCCCACGGAACGTCTGCTCATAGGACTGCATGGCGCGGTAGAAGGCGTAAAACTGCGGATCCTTGCCGAAGCTCGCGGCATAGATTCGCGCGGCTTCCGCCTGCGCATCGGCGCGGATGATCTGCGCCTGCTTGTCACCCTCGGCCTTGATCGTCGCGGCTTCCTGTTCGCGCGCGGTGCGCATGCGGGCGAACACCGAATCGCGAGACGAGCCTTCGGGCAGGTCGGCGCGGTTGATCCGTACGTCGATCACCTGCACGCCATAGTTGCGCAGTTCCTCGGCGAGGCTGCGCTGTATCGACGTCATCACCTGTCCGCGCTCGGGGCTGAGCAGGCTGGCAAAGGTGCGGCGACCCAGCTCGTTGCGCAGTGACGAGGACAGCAGGTTGGTGATCTGCGCCGACAGCCGTTCCTCGTTGCGGATACTCTCATACATGCGGCGCGGATCGATTATGCGATAACGGGCATAGGCATCGACCTGCACGCGCCGCTGGTCGGTGGACAGCACAGGCTGGTTCTCCAGCTTGACGCCGAGCACGCGTTTATCGACCATTTGGACCTGTTCGAAGAACGGGATCCGCCAGTTGATGCCCGCCTCGGTCGCGCCGAACGGCTGGTTGGCGCGGTACTCGTTTTCTACCCGATCGATCTGGCCATAGCGCAAGACAATTGCCTGCTGGGTTTCCGGCACCACAAAGAAGGTCATGCTGGCGAGGACGGCGAGCACCAGCGCACCGACCGCGACATAGACGGGGTTGCGGCTCAGCCGCTCGATCATGCTCATTGGCCGGCTCCGGCGCTTGCGGCGGGTGCCGCCGGTTGCTGGGTGGGGGCGGCGCGGCGGCGCGCTTCGGGCAGCGCCATATAGGGCACCACCCCGCCCGAATCGACGACTGTCTTGTCCGATGGCCCCAGCACGCGCTCCATGGTCTCATAATAGAGACGACGGCGCGTCACCTCGGGAGCGAGACGATACTGCTCGTAGATCAGGTCGAATTCGGCGGCATCGCCCTGCGCACGCTGGGTCAGCCGTTGGGCGTAGGTGCGCGCCTCGTTCTGCACGGACTCGGCCTCCTGCCGCGCCGAGTTCACTTTGTCGAATGCCTCCTGCACCACCGCCGGACCGGCCGAGTTGGTGATGGCGACGTCGGTGATGCGCACCCCGCTGCCATAGCTGTCGAGGATCGCCTGCAGCCGCTGCTGCACCTGTGCCTGGATCTCGCTGCGGCCCGAGCCGATCGCCTGCGCCAGCGAGAAATTGGCGATGGTCGCGCGCATCGCACTTTCCGCCGCATCGCGGATGATGGTGTCGCGGTCATCGGGGCGGAAACGGAACAGAAAGGCGGCGGAATCCTTGATGTTCCAACGCACAGTGTAGGTCAGGTTGATGATATTGGCGTCGCCGGTCAGCACCAGATTCTCGGTCTGGTTGCCGGGAATCTCGATATTGTTGATCGCCAGCGCCGAAACCGCTTCCATCCGCTGGATCGGTGCCGGCAACGTCAGGCTGACGCCGGGGCCGACGGTGCGCGAATAGCTGCCGAAGGTTGTGACCACACCTTCTTCGCCAGCGTCGATGATATGGACGCTCGTCGCCGCGATCCACAGCGCCACTATGCCGCCGCCGATCAGCAGCCACAGCCGCTTGCCGCCGGGCATCTGCGGCATGCCGGGGCCGAACGGACCACGCTTGAGCAGGTCGTCGAAACCCTGCGGCCGCCGCGGCCCGCCGCCATTGCCGCCGCCGCGTTCGGGGGTGCGTGGCGGCATCCACGGGCTGTCCTTGCGCGGGCCGCTGTCCTTGGGCGGGCCATCGTCGTTCCCGCCCCACGGGCTGTTGCTGTTGATGGAAATTGCCGGAGGAATCTGGCCTCCCGGTCCGTCGGCTGGCGGTGTCATGCAGCAGTTATAGGAAGCCTTGGCGCGAAAAACAGTGGCAATGGTGAAAAGCGGCGATAACAGCGCTGCATGACCGAGCCAGACGACCTGCGCAGCGCCATCGAACAGCGCGCCAATGCCATCGCTTCGGGCCGCGCGTCCGGCGTCCGCCTGGCCGACGGGCGGGTGACGGTGGCGCTCGACGTCGCCGGCCTCGGCGCGGACGAGCGCGAGCTGCTCGCCGCCGATCTCAGGCGCGAGCTTGGCCGGATGGCCGGTGTGGAGGAGGTGCGGGTCGCGATGCTGGCCGCGCGCAAGGCCCGCACGCTGATCGCGGTCGGATCGGGCAAGGGCGGGGTCGGCAAATCGACCCTCGCCACCAACATCGCGCTCGCGCTCGGCGCGCTTGGCTACAAGGTCGGCATGGTCGACGCCGATATCTACGGCCCCTCACAGCCGCGCCTGCTGTCGAGCGAGGGCAGCCGGCCCGAGGCGAGCGGCGAAAAGCTGGTGCCGATCATGAGCCCGCACGGCATCCCGCTGCTGTCGATGGGCCAGATTGCGGCGCCAGGTCAGGCCATCGCCTGGCGCGGTCCGATGGCGGGCAAGGCGCTCGACCAGCTGATCGACGCGCATTGGGGCGATACCGATCTGCTCATCGTCGATCTGCCCCCCGGCACCGGCGACATCCAGATTTCCATGCTGCAGAAATACAAGCCGGCCGGCGCGGTGATTGTCTCCACCCCGCAGGACGTGGCGCTGATCGATGCCGCGCGCGCCATCACCCTGTTCCGCGATGCCGGTGTGCCGATCATCGGCATGGTCGAGAATATGGCCGGCTATGTCTGTCCGCATTGCGGGGAAATCAGCGATCCGTTCGGCAGCGGCGGGGCGGAGCATGAGGCAGGGACGCTGGACCTCGCCTTCCTCGGCCGGGTGCCGCTGCACCGCGACATCCGCCTCGCGAGCGACGCCGGCATCCCCCCGGTCGCGCAGGGCGGCGCGCAGGCAGAGCCGTTTGCCGCGATTGCCGGGCGCATCGATACCTGGCTGCGCAGCAAGGGCATCGGCCGATGAGCCGGCCGGGCGGGCCCCCATGCCGCTGAGCGCGGATGCCGACATCGCGGCGCTGCTGCAGCGCACCCGGCGCATCGCGCTGGTCGGGGCTTCGGCCAAGCCGGCACGGCCGAGTTATGGCGTGATGCAGGCGCTGCTCGCGCACGGCTATGATGTCGTGCCGGTCAACCCCGGGCTCGCCGGGCAGGAAATCCACGGCCGCCGCGTCGTTGCCAGCCTTGCCGATGTGTCGCCGCCGGCCGACATGATCGACGTGTTCCGGGAACCGGCGGCGGTTGCCGCGCTGGTCGATCAGGCGATCGCGCATGGTGCCAGGAGCCTGTGGTTGCAACTGGGCGTGATCGATGTCGAGGCGGCCGCGCGTGCGGAAGCGGCCGGGCTGACGGTGGTGATGGATCGCTGCCCGAAGATCGAACTGGCGCGGCTCGGCATCGGCGGGCCTGCATGAGCGAGGCGGGCGATCTCAGGCGCAAGGTCGGGCGGGGCCTTGCCCTGCCGCGCCCGGACCGGCGCAGCCTGCTGATCGGCGGCGGTGTAGCCGCGGGGCTAGCGGTGGCCTGGACGCTGTGGCCGCGCAGCGCGGCGGTCGATCTGCCGCTCCAGCCCGATGAGCAGGCGTTCGGCGTGTGGCTCAAGATCGCCACCGATGGCCGGGTGACGGTGATGGTGCCGCAGGCGGAACTGGGGCAGGGCGCATGGACCTTGCTGGCGCATATAGCCGCCGACGAGCTTGGTGCAGACTGGCGGACGGTCGCGGTCGAACCGGCGCCGATCAGCGCGGCCTATATCAATCATCTCTGGCTCGACGAAGACGCGCGGGCCGCAACGCCCAGGGTTGCCGTGCCGGAGGCGCTCGCCGGTTTCGGCGGCTGGCGCCAAGAGGTCCTGGCCGGCAGCGCACCGGCGATGCTGACCACCGGATCGACCACCCAGCGGATGTTCGAAGGCCCGTTGCGCGCCGCCGCGGCGACAGCGCGGGCGCTGCTGTGCATGGCGGCAGCGGCGCGCTGGGACGTTGCGTGGGAAGCGTGCGACGCGCGTGACGGGTTCGTCCTGCATGAGGGCCGGCGGCTGCGCTTTGCCGAGCTGGCAGCCGCGGCGGCCGAGCAGGATCCGCCGCCGTTTCCGCCGCTCCGCGAGCCGGGCAGCGGCCCCCTGTTCGGCCAGGACCTGCCCCGGCTGGACGCACCGTCCAAGGTCGACGGCAGCTTCGCCTTCGCGGCCGACGTGCGGTTGCCGAACATGGTCTATGCCGCCATCCGGCAGGGTCCGCATGGCGACAGCCGGTTGAAACGGCATGACAAGGCAGCGGCCGACCGCGTGCCCGGGTTCCTTGCCGCCATCCGGCAGGAGCGCTGGATCGCGGCGGTCGCCACCAACAGCTGGGCGGCGCAGCGCGCGCTCAACGCGATGGACCCCGCCTTCACTACCCAAGGGCAGCGCGCGGACAGCAGTGTCGCCGACCGGCGGATGAAAGCGGCCTTCGCCGCCAATGACGGCGCGCGCGTGGCAGAGCGCGGCTCGGTGGCCGATACGTTCGCCGGTCGGCCGGTGCTGCACGCTGACTATCAGGCAGCGCCGGCGCTGCATCAGGGTATCGAGACCCGCGCCGCCACCGCCGCCTTTCAGGACGGGCGCATCCAGCTGTGGGTGGCGACGCAGGCGCCGGGCCTGTGCCGGACGGTCGTGGCACAGGCGCTCGGCGTCGCGGAAAGCAGCGTTTCTCTGATCGCGATGCCGGCCGGTGGCGCGTTCGATCGCGGGCTGGATCATGAGGTGGCGGTGCAGGCGGCGCTGATCGCCCGGTCGCTCGACCGCCCGGTGCAACTGACCTGGTCCCGCACCGAGGAATTGCTGCGTGACCTGCCCCGCCCGCCGGCACGGGCGCGGATGCAGGCCAGCCTGACCGCAGCAGGCGCGATCGACGGCTGGCATGCCGTGATCGCAACGCCGCCGGCACGGCATGAGGCCCGCGCCCGCCTGACCGGTGCACGTCCTCAGGACGCGCTCGTTGGGGCCCGGGGCAGCAGCGATGCGGCCGCTGTCGCCGGGGCCGTCCCGCCCTATGCCATTCCCAATCTGGGGGTCGACCATCTTCCGGTCGATGTCACCATCCCCGCCGGGCGCTGGCGCGGCAATGCCGACAGCCTGACCTGCTTCTTCACCGAATGCTTTGTCGATGAACTGGCGCGCACGGCCGGCGTCGACCCTTTCACCTTCCGCATCGCCATGCTGGGCGACCAGCCATTGCTCGCCAACTGTCTGCAGGTCGCGACGGCACTTGGCGGTTGGGACGGGGGCACTGCCGGCTCCGGGCAAGGTCTGGCTTGCGCCTCGCTGCGCGGCAGCCACATCGCGCTGATGACGGTGGCCCGCCCCGGCGCTGCCGGGCTGGTGGTCGAACGGCTGGTCGCGGCGGTCGATGTCGGTCGGGTGCTCAATCCCTCGCTGGTGCGCCAGCAGATCGAGGGTGGGTTGATCTGGGGGCTCGCGGCAGCGGTCGGTGCCATCACCCGCTATCGGCGCGGCCTTGCCGGTGCGCGGCGGCTGGCAGACATCGGTCTGCCGACGCTGGCGCAGACGCCGGAGATCGTGTGCGAGCTTGTCGTCAGCGACCGTCCGGCAGGCGGCGTGGGTGAATTGGCGGTGCCGGTGGTCGCGCCAGCTATTGCCAACGCCCTGTTCACTGTTACGCGGCGCAGACTACGCCGCCTCCCCTTGAGCGAAAAGCCGCTGCCCTGACATGACCCAGCTTCCCCCCCATCATCCCCCCGTCGCGGCGCGGCGCATCGGCGTCCTGGTCGCCAATCTGGGGACGCCAGATGCACCCGACACGGCAGCGGTGCGGCGTTATCTGGGCCAGTTTCTGTCGGACCGGCGCGTGGTGGAACTGCCGCCGCTGGTCTGGCAGCCGATCCTGCGCGGCGTCATCCTCAACACCCGCCCGGCCAAATCGGCCGAGGCCTATCGTGCGGTGTGGACCGATCGCGGCTCGCCGTTGGCCGCCATCACCCGCGATCAGGCAGAGGCGCTGCAGCAGGTGCTGGGCGATGCGGTGCTGGTCCGCCACGCCATGCGCTACGGGCAACCGGACATCGGCGATGTGCTTGCCGAGATGCATGCACAGGGCTGCGACCGCATCCTGCTCGCCTCGCTTTACCCGCAGTATTGCGCCGCAACCACGGCAACGGCGTTCGACGCGGCGGCCGCGCGGATGGCCGGGATGCGCTGGCAGCCGTCGGTGCGCACGCTGCCGCCCTATTATGACGATGCCCTCTATGTCGAAGCCCTCGCCGCCAGCGTCCGCGACGGGCTGGCCGGCCTCGACTTCGTGCCCGAACGGTTGCTGGCGACCTTTCACGGCATGCCGCAGCGCACGCTCGAACTGGGTGATCCCTATCATTGCCAATGCCGCAAGACCGCGCGACTGCTGGCAGAAGCGCTCGGTCGCCCGGTCGATGTCGCCTTCCAGTCGCGGTTCGGCCGTGCCAAATGGCTCGAACCGGCCACCGACGACACACTGACCCAGTGGGGCCAGCAGGGTGTCCGCAAGATTGCAGTGATCGCGCCGGGCTTTTCCGCCGACTGCCTCGAAACGCTCGAGGAAATCGCCATGCGCGGCGAGGAACAATTCCATGAAGCGGGGGGCGAGCGGTTCGCCTATCTGCCCTGCCTCAACGCCTCCGCACACGGCATGGCGATGCTGGAGGCGCTGGTCCGGCGCGAGCTGGCCGGCTGGCTCGGCTGACCGCCGGTCGCAGCGTCAGGCGCTGCGCTGCAGCGAGGCCTGGGCAGCGGCGAGCCAGTCGAGCGAGACTGTCTGGTCGAAGGCGAGACCACAGCGGCGATCCTGCCACCAGACGACGCGTACTGGCAAGATCGGCCCATCCTGGATGGCGAGCTCGCCCTTGCTTCCGACCGCAAGAAATTCGGGAGCCTCGATCATCGTTCCGGTCTCGGAAATGTTGCGCAGGCGCGCCGCGAAATGGCGTCCGTCGATGGTCAGCGCGGCGCGGCGCAGCACCGACAGGCGGGGAGCGCGGGCAGCTTTCGGCCCGACCTTGCTTGCCGTGTTGCCGAGCATGCCCAGCTTTTCCCCCAGTTCGGACGATTCAAGCGGCGGGCCGTAATAGAATCCCTGAATGTGCGAGCATCCGAGACGGCGGATCAATTCGATTTCGTCCTCGGTCTCCGCGCCCTCGGCCGTGGTCTCCATGCCAAGCGCATCGGCCAGCGTGACGATGGCGCGGATGATTGCGGCATTCTGGTTGTCGCCGCGGGTCGCACCGCGCACGAAGCTCTGGTCGATCTTGATCTTGTTGAGCGGTGCGCGTTGCAGATAGCCGAGCGATGAGTAGCCGGTGCCGAAATCGTCCAGCGCCAGCCGGACGCCAATGCGCTTGAGCGTCTCGAACTGGCGCTCGGCGTGCGCGGCCTCGGCCATGAACACGCCTTCGGTGATTTCGAGCTCGAGCCGCGCCGGCGACAGACCGGATTGTGCCAGCACCTGCGCGACCAATGTGGGGAAGGCCGGGTTGGCGAACTGGTTGGGCGAGACATTGACCGCGACCCGCGCCGGGATCGACCAGGTTGCCGCTTCCTCGCACGCCTTGCGCAACACCCATTCGCCGAGCCGTTCGATCAGGCTGGTCTCTTCGGCGATCGGAATGAATTCCGACGGCGAGATCGGGCCGTGCTGTGGGTGGTGCCAGCGCAGCAGCGCCTCGAACCCGGTGACCCGCTCGCCCTTGCAGGAAACGACCGGCTGATAGACCAGGCGCAGGCTGTCACGCTCGACCGCCTCGGCCAGATCTTTCTCCAGCCGGTTGCGCCTGTCCGCCGCGGCATGCATCGACGCCTCGTAGAAGCGGTGGACGCCGCGCCCGGCTTCCTTGGCGGCATAGAGTGCAAGGTCGGCATTGCGGGTCAGTTCGTCGTCGGTGCTGCCATGATCGGGCGATACGGCGATGCCGATCGACGCGCCGATCGACATCTGTGTGCGTTCGATCAGATAGGGACGCGACAGCGATTCGATGATCGCCTTGGCCAGTGCCTCGATCTGGCTGCGGTTGGTCTTGCCGGGCAAGACCACCTTGAATTCGTCGCCGCCAAGCCGCCCGACATGGCCGTGCGAGCCGATGGCATTGAGCAGCCGCTGGGCAACCTGCTTGAGCAGCGCGTCGCCGGCCGGATGACCGAAGCTGTCGTTGATGTTCTTGAACCGGTCGAGATCGAGCAGGAACAGTGTCGCCGGGCGCGTGCTCTTCGCCTGGCCGAGCAGGGCCTGGCGCAAGAGATTGCCGATCTCCGAGCGGTTGGCGAGGCCGGTCAGCGCGTCGAAGCGCGCCAGCCGCGAGATTTCCGCCTCCGAGCGGCGGATCTCGGTCAAATCCTTGCCGGTGCCTATAAAGCCGCGCAACTGGTTGAACTTGTCATGCACCGGCCGTCCGGAGATCGACCACCAGCGCTCCTCCGGGGTCGCGGCGCGAATCGACAGATCGGTGAAGGCGGTCTGGGTCGACAGCAAAAACGGGATAGTGCGCTCGCCGGCCGGCGTTGCCTTGCCGCCCTCTTCCTCCTGATCGACCGCCGCGATTGCCGACAGCGGCTTGCCGATCATGCAGCCATGCGTTTCCGCCAGAATGTCGGCAATGCGAGTCGAGAGATATAGCAACTTACCACGCCGGTCGGTTTCCCAGAACCAGGCAGTGCCGCTGTTTTCCAGTTCGTCGAGCAGGCGGGCGGGGCGGCTGGCTTCGAGCTCGGCGCGCCACAGCGAGCGGGCGTGACGGAAATCGGCGCGCGCCGCAGAAATCGCGACCAGGCAGGAACAGAATTGCATCGGGGCCAAAATCAGCAACGACAAGGTCGAGCCGATCGACACCACTACCGTTGCAATGAGCGCCGTGGAAAAAGCCAGCATCGTCACCGGCAGCCGGGCGAGCGCAGCCATCACGACAAAGCCCGCCGAGCAGAAGATCAGCAATGCCACATCGGCCGACTGTGCCTGCGCGGCGGACAGAGCGACGGCCCCATAGCCTGCCCCTGCCGCAGCGGTGATCAGCGTCAGCGCCCACACCCGCCAGTGCGGAGCGACATGGCGCAGCGCCGGCAGGTAGAACATCACCAGCGGGGCGATTCCCAACAGCGCCATTGCTGCGAGCAGACCATTTCCGCCGGCAGTCGCGGTCATCTCCGGCAAGCGCGGTGCCACGCACAGGATCGAGGCGAGTACGACGATCGGCCAGAGCGGAGCGAACGCGGCAATGCGCCGGTCGAGCGCCTCCACGTCGGAAGGCGTGCGGCTGCGCCTCAGGCCGAACTGGACCGCCAGCCCAGGTAACTTGTCAGAGCCGGGCTCTGCATGAATGTTCAGATCGGGCGAGGGGCGGTCCTTCATCGTCGGACCGCCATGCCAGCAAATTCCCAAGCAAGCCTTAATGACCGGGCGAGGCTGGCTGACGTTTCCGTCAGCTTGCATGCGCCCGGACCGCTGCTATCCAGCGGGAAAAGCGCGGGGCGTCCGCCAGAGCAATGGAGAGAGCGATGCAGCGAGTGGCTGTGGTAACGGGCGGATCGCGCGGAATCGGCAAGGCAATCTGCGTGGCGCTGCGCGATGCCGGCGTGCAGGTCGTCGCCAATTATGCGGGTAACGAGGAAAAGGCCGCGGCTTTTTCGGATGAGACCGGCATCGCCGCCTATCGCTGGGACGTGGGCAACTTTGATGCCTGTCAGGAAGGCTGCGCCCGCATCGCCGAAGAGGTCGGGCCCATCGACATCCTCGTCAACAATGCCGGCATCACCCGGGATGCCACGTTGCAGCGGATGACGCTCGACATGTGGGAAGATGTGATGCGCATCAATCTTGGCGGATGCTTCAACATGGCCAAGGCGGTGTTCAGCGGAATGAAGGACAAGGGCTGGGGGCGGATCGTCAATATCGGCTCGATCAACGGGCAGGGCGGCCAATATGGCCAGGTCAATTATGCGGCCGCCAAATCCGGCATTCACGGCTTCACCAAGGCGCTCGCACAGGAGGGCGCGCGCTTCGGCATCACCGTCAACGCGCTGGCGCCCGGCTATATCGATACCGACATGGTCGCGGCCGTACCCGAAGCGGTGCTGGAAAAGATCGTTGCCAAGATTCCGGTCGGCCGATTGGGGCAGGCGAGCGAGATTGCCCGCGGGGTCGCCTTCCTCTGTTCGGAAGAGGGCGGTTTCATCACGGGCTCGACGCTGTCCATCAATGGCGGCCAGCACATGTACTGATGGTGGCCGAGACGCCGCTTTCGACCGATATCGATCCTTTCGATCCCCGGCTGTTTGTTCGGGCCGATAAGCACAGCATTACTATCGCCGGCCATCCGACATCGATTCGAATCGAATCACCATTTTGGGATTTTGTTCTGGCGGAAGCCGATTCGCGGGGGCTGCCGGTCAGCGCGCTGGTCGCCGAAATCGATGCGGCGCGGCTGGCCGCGCCCGACCCGCCGAACCTTGCCAGCGCCATCCGGCTATGGGTGCTGGCGCGCGCCGGAGGCCGCCACGCGACGCGACCGCACCAAGATTAACCCATTGACCTGCATCGCAAATGAAATGGGGTGCCCCTTGCGGGACACCCCATGATTCCGTGCGACACCAGCCCCGAGACCGTTCCGGAAAGGAACGTTTTCCTGCACCGCTTAAAGCGGCGGGATCTGAGAGCCGCCAACTTCACGGCCGAAGAGAGCTTCGGCAACGATCGACAGCATCACTATGCTCCCTATTGTGGTTGCCAAAAGCCCTTAACGTTTTGGTAACCAATTTGCAAATCATCCGGTGCGGGCCGGGTGCGCCATGGTGGCACAGCGGTGTCATCGTTAAACTTATCTTCATGCCCTTGGCGCACAGCCGCATCGATCATGCCGCACTCGCGCCTGCCCTCCTTGTCCCTGCCGCCGCGGCTGCCCTTTGCTGCGGCAGATGTTTCGCGTGGCATCGATGCGGGGGAGTTCCGGCTGGTCTATCAGCCCAAGCTCAATATTCGTCGCGCGCAGATCGACGGCGCCGAAGCGCTGGTGCGCTGGGATCACCCCCAGCTCGGCGTGATGCTGCCCGACAGGTTCATCGAAGCGAGCGAGACCGGCGGCAGCATTGCCAAGCTCACCTTGTGGACGATGCAGCAGGCGCTTGCCGATCAACGTCTGTTGCGCACGACCGGGCATGGCCTGCGCCTGTTCGTCAATCTCTCGGCCCAGCTGCTGACCGACGAAGCCATGGTCGTGGCGCTTTGCACATTGGCGGGTTCCGACGGCGCAGACCTCGGCATCGAGGTGACCGAGCGGTCGGTCATCGCCGATCCCGATCTTGCCTTTGCCAACATCCGCCGGCTGCGCGAAGCCGGGCTGTGCATCGCCATTGACGATTATGGCACCGGCCTGTCGTCGCTGACCTATCTCAAGCAGATCGAGGCCGACGAGCTCAAGATCGACAAGAGCTTCATCACCTCGCTCGGCACCAGCCACCGCGATCCGCTGATCGTGCGCTCGACCATCGATCTGGCGCATGCGCTGGGGATGACCGTGACGGCCGAGGGCGTCGAAACGCCGGCTGCGCACGCGCTGCTCTCGGTCATGGGCTGCGACATGGTGCAGGGCTATCTGATCGGCCGCCCGATGCGCCCGGAGGCGCTGACCACCTATCTCGACGCCTTCGACCCTGCCACTATAACCTTCCCCAATGACGGGCGGGTGCTGCGCGACCATAAATTCTGGAAACGCGCATGATGTGGCGGTGGCTGGCAGTGGTGCTGGCCGGATGGCTGGCAGTGGCAAGTCCGGCTGAGGCTGCTGCGGGCCGAGGCACGGCGAGTTTCATCGACGCAATGACCGTCCCTCTTGCAGTCGATCCGGCTTCTGCCCTTGCCAGCGCCGAGCAGGAGCTCGTTCGGGTGCAGGCCCGACGTTCACGTTTCAGCGGTGCTGAGGTCCAGTGGGTAACGGCGCAAGCGCAGTTTCGACTGGGCAATCACGAAGAATCAAAAGCAGCCCTAACTAGGGCGAGAGAATTGGCGCCAGCTGGCCCACAGGGGCTCAGGGTACGCGGCTACAGTGACCTTCTCTCGGGCTTGCTAAGTCGTGGCGAAGGCGACTTTGCAGGAGCACTTGTTGCCGTTCGCCAAGCCCAGCAATCTTTCATTGCTGTCCGAGATCGCCGTGGCCACGCGCTGGCGATTCAATCGCTTGGCGTGCTGTACAACGACGCGGGAAACGCAGCCGAAGCGTTGCGCTATTTCAGGCTTGCTGAAGAGACTTATAATGACGACGATGTCTTCCGTCTCAGCCTGAATAACAATCTTGGGGTTGCACTACAGAAGCTGGAACAATTCGGCGAGTCGGAGCAAAGGCTGGTCATAGCGCGGACAAGTGCGCAAAGGTTGGGAATCGCGAGTTTCATACGTCAAATAAATCTGAACATTGCGGCGAATCAGGCTTTTTCGGGCAATCCCGTGGGCTCGCTTCGCTCATTGGATGAATTTGAGCGGGCGGGCGAAGCTACCGCATGGCAGCTAAGCGAAGCGGACCGTATCCGCGCGCTGGTTGCGTGGCGCCAGGCACGGAAATCCGATGCCCTGCGCTATATCGACTCGTCGCTCGGTCATATCAGGGGCGGCGCAGAAGGTGCTGCAACTTGGCCTATGCATTACCTCGCTTACCAGATTTTCGACGACTATGGCCTGCGCGACCGGGCCTATACGCAGTTGCAGATCGTCCGGCGCATCGAAACACAGGATGCCGAGCTGACTGCGTCCAACCGGGCCGCGCTGCTGTCGGCGCAGTTCCAGTTTGCGGCCCAGAACGCACAGATTGCGCAGCTCAAAGCTGACAATCTCGAGCGGGAGGTCAAGTTTCAGCGGACGATGACGGTGACCATCGTCATCGGCTCGGTGCTCGCGCTGGGCCTGCTGGTGGCTTTGCTGATCATCGCCATCCGCGCACGCAACCGGGCACGGGCCGACGGCGCTGAGCTGGCGGTGGCCAACCAGCGTTTGGAGCGCGCGCTCGCGGCGAAGACCGAGTTCCTCGCATCGACCAGCCACGAACTGCGCACACCGCTCAACGGCATCCTCGGCATGGCGCAGATCCTGCTCGCCGACGGGTCGGTATCGCCGCGCCATCGTACGCAGATCGAGCTGCTGCACGATGCTGGCACGACCATGCGCATGCTGGTCGACGATATTCTCGATGTCGCGAAGATCGAGCATGGCGGGTTCGTCATCGCGCCGCGCCCGACCGAGGTCGGCGCGCTCGTCGAGCGCGTAACCCGGATGTTTGCCGCCCAGGCCCAGACCGCCGGCCTTGCGCTGGCTTGCGACATCCCCGACGCACCGGTGCTGACCATGGTGGACGCCGATCGGCTGACCCAGATATTGTTCAACCTTGTCGGCAACGCCCTCAAATTCACGCCTGAAGGCTCGGTAACCATCGCCTTGCGCACGGAAGCTGCCAGCGGCGAGGATCCGGCACCGTCGCACATCGTCCTGGCCGTCCGCGATACCGGTATCGGCATCGCGCCGGAATGGCATGAGGCGGTGTTCGACATGTTCCGGCAGGTCGATGGTGCGCGTACGCGCAACTATGGCGGCACCGGGCTCGGTCTTGCCATCTGCCGCCAGCTGGCGCGGGCGATGGACGGCGACATCCTGCTCGACAGTGTCGAGGGCGAGGGCTCCACATTTTCCGTGAGCCTGCCGATGCGACCGGTGCCGGCGTTGCAGGCGGTGGGTGACGGCGATCCCGCGGGGGAAGCGACGCTTGCAACCGACGGCAATCCCGTCGCGCCGATTCTGGTCGTGGCCAGCGATCCCATGCGCGTCGCGATGCTGGGGGCGATCGTCCGGCGGGCCGGCCACGCATTCGACGTCGCCGATTCGGTGGATAAACTCCTGTCCGTATCCGCGGCCAAAGGCTTGACTTTGCTTGTCGATGCGCCAGCATGGCATCTTGTTTCATCTGGCGGCGGGCAGCTGTGCAAGGCGGGTAACAGCTTGATCGTCGTGGGCGATGCACTGGAGGAGGGCCCGGTGACGCGACTCGACAGCATCGATGTGCAGCATGGGGGCGTGCGGTATGTGCGCTTCTCCCGCAATGCCATCGTTGCCGCGCTCGAGACGGCACTCTCTTGCGATAATCCGTCGGCAACTGGCGTTTTGGCCTTGCCACTGGGGAAAAGCGCGGCCATCGCGGACGCAGACCGGAGAGCAGAGCCGCAAAGGCCGATCTCCATGAGCCGGAAGTAGATGCGCATTTTATTCATTGAAGACGACGCGATGAATCGTCGCGTTGTCAGGGACATGCTGCACGTCGCGGGCCTGCCGCTGGCGGAGGCCGATGGCGGCCGCAGCGGCATCGCAAGGCTTGAGAAAGAGCCGTTCGACGTGCTGCTGCTCGATCTTAGGATGCCTGAAATGGATGGCTTCGATGTCATCCGTGAGATCCGTGGTCGCGACGACGCGCTCAAGACCCTGCCGATCATCGTGGTGACCGCCGACGCTTCGCCGGGCCTCGAGGACGAATGCCTCGATGCCGGGGCCGATGTCGTGCTGTTCAAGCCGATTGCCATGCAATCGCTGTTCGACAGCATCGCTGAAATTGTTGTCGACCGCAGCGATCCCGACGCCACCATCGGTTGAGGCTCGCCATCGGCGAAGACCTGCCCTCAGCTCCGGTCGACCTCATCCTCGAACGGATCTTCTATCGCGTCATCATGGCCGGTGCCTGCCGACAGGAACACCAGCCCCATCAGCGCGGCCCCCAGCAGCACGGATACGAACACGCCGGCCGCTGCCGCGATGAATAGATGGATGCTGGCGCCGGGATTGCGGTGGTAAAGGACAGCAATCGCCAGCACCGCGCTGACCAGCGCCGCGCTGGCCATCCAGCGCATCAGCCGCCGGTAACGGGCCCAGGCAAAGGCCGACACGTCGGGATCGTCAAGTTCTGACCGTAACACCATGGCTGCCCCATAGGCGGTTGAGCGGGCGAGCGAAAGCGTTCGACGGTTTCGCAGCATGCCAATGCATGATAGCCTGTCGGCGTGGCAATCCCGGGAACCACATCCGTATCAACGGCGAGAGGGAGACGGCGATGACGATAAGGGCCATACTCGCAGGTCGCGATGGCACCATCTGGTCGGCGACGCCCGACGAACAGGTGGCCGATGTCGTCGCACGGCTGACCGAACGACGCATCGGCGCGGTGCCGGTGCTGGATGACGGACGGATCGTCGGCATATTTTCCGAACGCGACGTGATGCACTGCCTGACCGCGCATGGCGCGGCAGCGCTGAGCATGCGGGTGGCCGACGTGATGACTAGCCCGGTTGTCTCTATCGACATGGACGCGCCGGTGCTGACCGCGCTGTCGCTGATGTCGCGGCGGCGGTTCCGCCACCTGCCGGTGCTCGATGGCGAGCGCCTCGCCGGGTTCGTCTCGATCGGCGATCTGGTCAAATACCGGATCGAACGAATCGAGGCCGAAGCCGCGGCGATGCGGGACTATATCGCCGGCGCCTGAACCGTCGGCGCCGCGGGACGGCGCGGCCGGACCAGGTTGATCAGCGTCACCAGGGTCGGATGCTGCAGCCACCAGCTGAGCAGCGCGTAGCTCGCCCCTCCGATGGCGACCAAGGCCAGCACATGCGGTACGGCAGGCAGGTGCGGGTTCAGCAGTCGGTCGCCCAGCCAGACGATGCCACCCATTGCCAGCGCGCAGCCGCAGGCCGGGCTGGCCGCCCCGATGAGGGCGCGCGCGGTGATCCCGGTCAGCCTGGTACCCAGCGCGATGGTGGCGAGCAGCAGCAATGGCGCGGCGATCAGCCAGGCGGTCGCCAGCCCGATCGTCCCGAACTGCGCGCCGATGAAGAAGGCGCTGCCGAACAGCAGCGCGCCGCATGCGGAACTCTTGACCGACAGGTCTGGGCGGCCGAGCGCGTTGTGCATCGGCGCGAACAGGATCTGCAGGGTCATCAGCGGCATGGCGAAGGCCAGCACCTGCACCAGCGGGACCATGGCGAGCCATTTGGTGCCGAACAGCAGCTCGACCAGCGGCGCGGCGCTGGCCGCCAGCCCGATATAGATGGGCGCGGTGGCGAGCATGATCAGCCGCACCGATCCCAGAAATCCCCAGCGCAGCGCCGGCAGATCGTCCTGCATGCGCGCATAGGCCGGAAAGGCCACCTGGTTCAGCGCCGGCACGAACTTGGCCATCACCAGCTGGGTGAGGAACA